>Ga0256404_1000038_pt1 | contig 267707 bp, 197 predicted proteins | sample RumenRJG_01DNA_FD_185990 | JGI IMG/M metagenome (GOLD analysis project Ga0256404, IMG submission 185990) | Bovine rumen microbial communities from Lethbridge, Alberta, Canada - RJG_01 | ecosystem: Host-associated > Mammals > Digestive system > Stomach > Rumen | place: Canada: Alberta...
TTCTTTACAACTATTTTGCGTTTGACAATCTGTTTTTGTGGCTGTAGTATGACATACTCAATGCAGAGAGTATCGTTCCCTACACCATCAATCTTACCCGTCATCTTAAAATTGTCTTTGGCAAATGGGGCTAATGATAGCACCGTTAATGCCATAGTAATAACTATTTTCTTCATGTCACGATTATTTTGATTATTCTGCGTCTGCCTCCTTGATCTTTGCCAACAGTTCTTCGCGCTTCATCTCGTTGGTGCCGTGGACGGCATGTCGGACGATGCCCTGTTTGTCGACAACGACGGTGAAGGGGAAGCCCTCGGTGCCAATCCACGACATCATGTCCTTGGCTTCCACAAGGTGCGTCCATGTGAAGTGGTGCTTGTCTGTTATCCTCTTAACAATCTCTGCATCATGATAGGTGGCAGAGAAGAACATCACGTTAGGAAACTTCTCTTTCCATGTTGAGAGTTCAGACATCTCAGCACGGCAAGGGCCACAGCCAGAATACCACAAGTTGAGCACCATCACACGGCCACGGACGCTGTCGTTCGTCCATGTGCGCCCATCCATATCCTTCTCGCTGAACTGCGGGAAGTGCTCGCCAGCCTTGGGCGAGTAAAATGTGCCGTCGGCTTTGACATTTGCCTGTGTCAATTCCTGCATCGTCCGCATCATGTTAACGCCATTCTGGAACTGGTCGGCGTTGTGAACCTGCTCACGCGGGATTGCCTTACGAACGACCGACTTGGGCAAATCAACATCAAGCCCGATGGCTACCACACTATTTCCCTCGTTGTCCCTAAGCCTTGTCACGCTTGGCATCGCATCAGGAAGTTTCGGCATTTCACGGAAGAAATAACCGTTGATTAAGAACTTCGGAACGATTGTATCGATACGTGCCTCTTGTGCCTGTCCAGCTATTGCGACGATAGCAAACAAAGCGGTGATGAAGGTTTTCATGTCAATTATTCATTTTTTTTGATGAAATACGGCTGCGAAATTACAAAAACCATACAAATAGACTCTCGGCAAAGCTTGAAAACAGGTTGCCGAGAGTAAAAGTTTTAACCCAGGTTAAGAGTTAATATGTGATATTAGGGACTAATCACTACCAAAAGTGATTTCTTTACGAATCTTGCTGATAGTTTTTGGGGTGACGTTGAGGAACGATGCTATATCCTGTAGGTTGAGATGCTCCACAATGCCAGGGCAACGCTTCATCAGCAGACAATAACGTTCGTGAGGCGTGGCACGATGAAAGTCCTGATAACGTGCTTTGAACTGGTTGAGCATGTGCTCACCAATAACGGCACGCAATTCCATGTTCTTGATGTTCTGATGGAAGAAGCCAAGCAACTTCTCGCCGTTAACCCTCCACACACGGCAGGGCATCATGGCTTCGATGGTAGTCATAGAAGGTTGACCAGACAGGACGCAAGGATAATCAGCCACGAACTCGCCCTCGAAAGAGAACCATGTGATGTGTTCCTTGTCATCGCTGATGCCGCGAGTTATATACTTGAAGCACCCCTCGGTGACGAAGCCGAACCATCGTGCTGGTTCACCCTCTCGCTCCAGCAGGTCGCCCTTATGGTAAATGGCTGCCTCGCCTTCCCGCTTGCAGAACTCCTGTAGCGTCTCAAGGTCTAAACTATGATGGCTGAATTTCTGTTCCATACGCCAAATAAATACTGGTGCAAAAATATTAAAAACAAACGAATTATTCTTTACTGCGTTTTTACATTTTTATACTACAACATTACCTTTGCTTCTCGGTCATATACTTCCAGTAGCGGCGGGGCATGTCATTGAGTTGCTTGCGTGGGTTGAGGCGCTCGCGAATGCAGATGGCTTTGAAGTAAGTGCGCCAAAGGTCCTGGAAGAGGTGGTCGTCGGTACTTAGCACATCATCGTCGAGTTTTCCGTTTGAAAGATCGAAAGGCACTTCCGCTTCATTCTCGAAGGTGATGCGGATAGGAGCGGCAGGCCCACCGCTACCACCGCTACCACCCCTAACCCCTCCTTCCCGAAGGAGGGGACCACTAGAAGGGCATTCGTAATAATATCCATAATGTCTTTTCGCATCGTAGAGAAGCCACGGCTGGTCGCGGAAACGATCTTGGAAATGGTCGATGACGAGTGGGAGCACATTATGATCAGGCGATACCACGCCGAGATAGGTGCCGTCCTTCGCCTTCTGGAAGCGGACGAACTGCTTCATGCGCAACTGCTCGTGCATGACGCGGCGAGCGGTGTTGGTGACGTGGAGCACGTCGGCATCGGTGAAATCGTAGCCACCTCCACCTTTCGACTGGAACACCTTATAAATATAATGGAACAGAGGTGTGGGCAGGTCCTTTTCTTCCGACATCCAACTGACAGCAATGAGCTTCAGGGCCTCTGACTTCAGGCGTTTCTCCAGTCCAGCCCAAACGCGCCGAGCTTTCTCATCGGTGGTCGTCACCTGATAGACTTCCTCGCAGAACAGCGGCAGCTGGTCGCCCACCCCCACCAGCATCTCTGGTTGCTGGCGGCGGAAGTAGGCATCGAACACGGCTGAAAGCAGCCCGTCGAGCGTTCGGTCAAATGTATAAATCACGGATGACACGGATGAATGAAGCACGGATGACACGAATTATACGGATGATTAAACACTAAACTCTTAACTGACTCTAAACACTAAACTCTAAACTCAACAAACTGACTCTAAACTCTAAACTCTCAACTAAACAACTACTCCTCGCCGAAATCCAGTTGCAGTTGCTGTTCAGCGGAAGCTCGCTTCTGTTGGGCCTTGGAGACGAGCAGAGGACGCAGACGCTCAGGATGCAGTTCGTTGATGCCGACGATGGGCGACGAATACTGAGAGGTGAGTTCGCCACAAGTGATGAAATACTTTGCCTTCTTCATCACCACGCCCATCTTCTTCAGATGATAAGACGTGACGCGGCCGAAGCGACGGGAGTTGACGATGAGCCAAGCCGACTTCGTGCCGATGCCCGGCACACGAACAATGTGCTCGTAGGCAGCTGAGTTGATGTCGACGGGGAAGAACTCGGGATGCCGTAAAGCCCACGCCAGTTTTGGATCAACCTCCAAATCGAGATTCGTATGCTCGTCATCAACGATTTCGTTTACGCTAAACTGATAGAAGCGCAACAGCCAGTCAGCCTGATAGAGTCGGTTTTCGCGCACCAATGGCGGTTGCTTCAGCACGGGCAGCCGTGGGTCGTAGGTGTTTACGCTGATGTAGCCCGAGTAGTAGACACGTCGCATGGTGGGCTGTCCATACAACGCCGACGACATCTGCAAGATATCGCGGTCGCTCTCCTTCGTGGCACCTACTATCATCTGCGTAGACTGTCCGGCAGGCACGAAGCGAGGTGCGTGGCGATACTTCTTGCGATCCTCTTTGTTTTCTAGCACCCCCTGCTGAATGAGCTGCATCGGCTGGAACACGCTCTGATGGTCCTTCTCCGGTGCGAGCAGTTTCAGCGATTCTTCCTTTGGAATCTCGATGTTCACACTCATTCGGTCGGCCCAGCGGCCAGCCTCAGCCAACAGCTCATGCGAAGCACCTGGAATAGATTTCAGGTGGATGTAGCCGTTGAAGTGATGCACCGTTCGCAAATCGCGCACGATGGCTGTGAGCCGTTCCATCGTATAATCTGGCGTTCGCACTACCCCACTCGACAAGAACAGTCCTTCGATGTAGTTGCGTCGATAGAACTCCATCGTGATCTCCTCGAGTTCCGTGACGGAGAGCGTGGCACGCGGAATGTCGTTCGACCGTCGATTGATGCAGTAGGCACAGTCGTATTTGCAATAGTTCGTCAGCATCACCTTCAGCAACGAGATGCAACGGCCATCGTCGGCAAACGAATGGCAGATGCCCACGCCACCCACGGTATTTCCCACCATGCCCTCCTTGCCTTTGCGCACGGTGCCACTCGACGAGCACGACACATCGTACTTCGCCGACTCAGCCAGTATTCGGAGTTTCTCGAGGGTTTTCTCTGTCAGCATGCCAACAATCTTTTTTTTACTATTTACATGTGCAAAGTTACAAAAGTTTTTTCGTATCTTTGCACTCGTAAATCCTAAAATAACATAACCGCATGAAAAAGTTTTTCGTCATAGCAATCACATTGCTGCTGGCAACAGGCGCCAGCGCACAGCAGAAAGAGTCCTCTATGGCCCCCTCCTCTATTGGTGAGGGCTTGGGTAAGGTTACCATCCTTCATCCCTGGGCAGGAAAGCGCGTGGCCTATCTCGGCGATTCAATCACCGACCCGAAGGTAAAGGCCGCAAAGAAGAAATACTGGGAGTGGCTGGAAGAATGGCTGGGTATTACTCCGTGGGTGTATGCCATCAGCGGCCGACAGTGGAACGACATTCCACGTCAGGCGCAGCAGCTATATGAAGAACACGGCGACAGCGTCGATGCAATCCTAATCTTCATCGGCACCAACGATTTCAACGACAGCGTGCCCATTGGTGAGTGGTTCACTGAAGATGAACAGGAGACGTGGGCGGCTCGCGGACAGGCAAAGACCTTGCAGAAGCGCCGCCACCGCACACCTATCATGGGCGACGACACCTATCGTGGACGCATCAACAAGGCGCTGAGCACCGTGAAGGCCCTCTACCCCACGAAGCAGATTGTGCTGCTCACACCCATCCACCGCGGCTACTTCGGCCCGAACGACAAGAACGTGCAGCCCACAGAGGACTTTGCCAACAAGTGCGGTGAGTTCGTTGATGCCTATGTGGAGAGCGTGAAGCAGGCAGGTAATCTCTGGGCTGTGCCCGTCATCGACTGGAATGCCTCATGCGGACTCTATCCCCTGCTTGATGAGCACAAGCAGTACTTCGCCAATCCTGCCACCGACCAGCTGCACCCCAACGACAAGGGGCACGTGCGCATGGCCCTCACCCTCATGTATCAGCTGCTCACACTGCCGTGTGTGTTTTAACAACAAACACTTATTTAAATAAAAAAATTATGAACAATTTCTTAGTATCGCAAAAAGAAAACAAACGCTACGGCGTTTGGCTGTGGGTCATTGTGCTCGCAGCACTCGTCATCAGCGTCTGGCCTGTCACCGTCACGCCCATCACGGGCTATAATGGCCTCGACGCTATGCAGCAATTACTTACAGCCGACTACATCCGAATTCCTTTCACAGCCATCTATTGGATTGCCTTCTTCTGGATGCTCTGGCAAATAACAGCCCATGTGTCTAAACAACATCGATGGCTCAAGACCGCCCTGTGGATGGCCATCTGCTCAGGCATCGCTATGGTGCTGGCAGGATGGCTCGTTCCAATGCCCGACGGGTTCTCCAGCGAAATGGAGTGGCGACAGGTGGGCATCGGCATTCTTACGGTTCTTTTCGAAGTCGGGATGATTTGGGTGGGATGGCTGCTCGTTCGTAACAACGGAGGTCGCCTGCGCCAACTGGGCGTCTGCATCCTGACATGGGTACTCATCCCCATATTGCTCCGCTTGCTCGTCAACATACTCTGGCAACCCGACATTCTGCATACACATGCCTTCAAGGCCATGAACATGGCCAACAGTCTCCTGCAACTGGCATTGGGCATCACCGTCTTTTGGGCAATGCGACGCTCGTTTGTTCCAAACTGAGAATAGACATTAGGGCATTAAGTTCTATTGACCTCCGAGCATGTAGGGACGCGGCGTTCCGCGTTACTTGGTTAGACTTTCCTTTCCTGTAACGCGGCACGCCGCGTCCCTACATTGTTAAAAGCTGCTACCTCTTCACCACTGTTGCCTTGATGATCTTCACATCGTCAATAGGGCGAGCATAGTCGTCGGTCTGCACCATTTGAATCTTGCGGACGACATCCATGCCTTCAACCACCTCACCGAACACGGTGTACTGTCCGTCGAGGTGAGGAGTGCCACCATACTTGCGGTAGTGGTCGCGAATCTCTTCCGTCATCTGGTACTTGCCATCCGTGGCCTGGTCGATACGCTCCTGGAACTTGTCGAGTGACATCGAGCTGTAGGTCGTGCCGTAGACAATGTAGAACTGGCTGGCCGACGAGGCACGCTCGGGATTCTCGGCATCGCCTTCGCGGGCAGCAGCCAATGCACCACGCTTATGGAAGTACTTCGGATAGACAATCTCGGCAGGAATCGTGTAGTCGGGAGAATGCAGGCCTACGCTCTCACCGGGCTTGGCATGACGAGTGGTGGAGTCGCCAGTCTGAATCATGAAGTTGAAGATGACGCGATGCCAGAGGTTGCCATCGTAGAAGCCTTCATCCACTAACTTCAGGAAGTTATCACGATGCTGGGGCGTCTCGTTGTAGAGCACCAGGCGGATGTCGCCCATCGTGGTTTCCAGCAATACTTCGGCTTGCAGCTGTGGCTCGGAGTCGGTCTGAGCGAATGCACCCAGACCAACTACAAAGGCCAATAATGTTAGAATTGTTCGTTTCATTTTCTTTGGTTTTGAATGCGACCAAGTCGCATTATACTCTAAACAAGCTCCTGGGGCATTACACGATGCATAGCATCTTTACACGCTCGAAGGGCTTTACACAACGCATAGCGTCTCTGCACGTCCGCAGGACCTTACACGATGCAAAGCATCTTTACACGCGCCGCAGGCGCCTTACACCTTGAACAGCGACTCCGTCGCTTAGTACGCTTCCCCGTGCTTGATCTCGTCTTTATCGATGGGCTTGCCGATGGCACGCCAGGCATAGGCGATGTAGGCCAACACGAACGGGATGAGCAGGCTCACCCACGCCATTGTGCGGAGGGTGAACTCCGAGGAACACGAGTTCATGATATGGAGCGACGACTGCAGGTCAGCGTTCGACGGATAGTAGCACGTGTTGTTCCAACCGGCACAAAGCAGCAGGCAGAGCACCACCAGCACCACACCGATGCCGGCAGGCCAGATGCCGCCACGCCACGTCTTCGAAACTACGGTGCGAATGATGCCATAAAGCACCAGCACCACGCCGACGACGAGCACCAGCGCCACATACCACATGTCGAGAAGATTCTGCAGGTACTTGCCTTCAACAATAGCGGCGACACCCGTTTCGGGATCGTAGGCATAGCCATAGCCCAACAGCAGGTGGACGAAGAACGTCAGGAAGAACACCAGGAACAGCGCAGCATTGCCCACGAGTTGCACGGAGGCGCGGCTCTCGAGGACTTCATCCCGCACATTATTAATAATAAAGAGTCCACCCAACACACGAGCCAGGAAGAACACAGCCAGGCCAAACACCACGTTCCACGGGTCGAGCAACGCATCAAGTCCGTTCGAGGCGTTTGCCCAACGGCTGATGACGGGCTGCGCCATGTTCACGATGTTTCCCTTCTCGATGATGAAGTTCGAACCGGTGAAAAATGTTGCCACCGCACCACCCAGCAGCACCGGGCCTAAGATGCCATTAATGACAAGGAACGTTTGGAAGGTCTTTGTGCCAAGTAGGTTGCCGAGCTTGTTTTGGAACTCATAGCTCACGGCCTGCAACACGAACGAAAAGAGGATGATCATCCACAGCCAGTAGGCACCGCCGAAGCTCGTTGAGTAGAACAGCGGGAACGAAGCGAAGAACGCTCCGCCGAAAGTGACGAGTGTGGTGAACGTGAGTTCCCACTTGCGGCCTGTGGAGTTGACAATCAGACGACGCTCCTCTGCCGTTCGGCCCAGACTGAATATCATGGAGTTGGCGCCCTGCACAAACATCAGGAACACCAGCAGGGCTCCCAGCAACGACACCAGGAACCACCAATAATGTTGTAAGAATGCGTATGTCATACGATTTATGATTTACGGATTTACGATTTATTCAACACTTAACTCTCAACTTCGATGCCAGGTCCCTTCTTGATTTGCTTCAGCATGATGTTGATCTCTACGGCAAGCATCGTGGTGAAGAGGGCGAGGAAGATGAAGAACGTCAGAGCTACAGAGCCGCTGTTGATGTCACTCACGGCAGCCCATGTGGGCAGCATGTCCTGAATGGTCCATGGCTGGCGACCCATCTCGGCTACAATCCAGCCTGCCTCGGAGGCGATGTAGGCCAGTGGCACGAGGGCGATAGCGAACCAATGCAGATACTTATGTTCGCGGAACGGCAGGTTCTTCCACAGGCGACCGATGCCCTTCAGCTTTTCCTGATAGACAATGGCGAGCACCAAAGCGAAGAACAGGATGAACAGACAGCCCATGCCCACCATGATGCGGAACGACCAGAAGCAGATGGGAATGCTTGGCACGAGCTGGTCGGCCGACTTCACATATCCATAGCCGAAATAAGGCATGTTCTCCTTCAGCGTGGCCAGATGCCGTGCGGCGGTTTCCTCAGAGCCTGCCTTCTTCGCATTACGATATGACATCAGCGAATAGATGGCGGCGCGTCCACGTTTGATTTTCTCTTCGGCGGAGAGTTCCGTCTTTCCATCGGGTGTGGTATAGCCCTTCAGCAGATCGTTCACGCCGGGCACATAGCCGTGGAAGTCGCGTGTAGCCATGAACGACAAGGCGTAAGGCATAGCGATGCGCAGCGGAGGTTCCTGCTCGTTCACGTAGTCAGGCTGCTTAAATGGGTTCACCCAAGCCACAGCCGTCAGACTCTGGTCGACGCCACCGTTGTAGAGAGCCTCCATTGCAGCGAGCTTCATGGGCTGCGACTTTGCCACCTGCTCGCCCGAGAGGTGTCCGGTGCCTGCAGCCAACAACGAAGCCACAAGGCCTACGGCAGCACCAATCTTAATGCTCTCGATGGCCATCTTCGTCTCGCGCTTCTTCAGCAGATACCACGAGCTCACGGCTACGGTGAAGACTGCTCCGATGATCCACGCCGAGGTCACCGTGTGGCAGAACTTACCCACAGCAAACGGCGAGAAGGCCACTTGCATGAACGATACCATCTCGTTGCGCATGGTGTCGGCATTGAACTCGCAGCCAACAGGATTCTGCATCCACGCGTTGGCAACCAGAATCCACCAAGCCGAGATGGTGGCGCCAAGACCGGTGAGCCAGGTAGCAGCCAGGTGGAAGCCTTTCGACACCTTGTTCCATCCGAAGTACATCACGGCCACGAAGGTAGACTCCATGAAGAAGGCTACGATGCCCTCGATGGCAAGAGGTGCGCCGAAGATGTCGCCCACGAACCACGAGTAGTTCGACCAGTTGGTGCCGAACTCAAACTCCAGAATGATGCCTGTGGCCACGCCCATAGCGAAGTTGATGCCGAACAGTTTCTGCCAGAACTTCGCCGTGTCGCGCCAGAAGCGTTTCTTCGTGCGGTAGTAGCACGTCTCCATGATTCCCATGATGACGGCCAGACCCAGTGTCAGCGGTACGAACAGCCAATGATAGATGGCGGTCAGCGCAAATTGAGCACGCGACCAGTCGATCGTACCTGTTGTAATGTCTAATAACAAATTCTGCATAGTTTATAAGTTTATAAGATTTGAGTTTCTAGTTTCTTATCTTTCATTCGTCTGTCATGTATGTCTAAAAAAAGGTTCGTCTGTCACGTATGTCAAAAAAACTGTTCGTCTGTCACGTATGTCTAAAATGTCACGTATGTCTAAAAACATCTGTCTTATATGTCCTTTGTAAGTTCTGTTGCCACATACTCCGCCTCCTGTCCCTTTTCGGCGTGCTGCTTCAGGAAGTTCGGGAAGAAGAATATTTTCAGGATGACGAAGATAACAAATAGTTTGATGAGGATAATGGCCCACAGCGTCTTGCCGAGTGTCATGTGGCGGAACCCATCGTAGTACAGGTCCCATGCGCGATACCAAAATCCATCCTTCTTCATGGTCGTTGCGATAGATTAGTCAAACATTTTTGCAAAGATAGTGTAAATTGTTTTAACTGCAAAGAGAAAAACCATTTATTTTTTATCAGAACAATGCATTTAGTGTCTCAGAGCATTGCTTTGGGAGTCTCAAAGCATTGAGTTTGGAGTCTCAGAGCATTGCTTTGGGAGCCTCAGAGCATTGCTTTGGGAGTCTCAGAGCATTGCTTTGGGAAGCTCAGAGCATTGCTTTGGGAAGCTCAGAGCATTGCTTTTAGAGACTTGGAACATTGCTTTGACACCACTTACCCTACCATCCTACCTTTTTTTGAAGGCGGAAAGGCGGAAAGGCGGAAAGTAGACATTAAGCTATTTCGGAAGGCAGAAAGAGGACTTTTCTTAGTAAAAGTTTATAATAATAATATTATAATAATATAATAATTAATGTATAGAAATTCGTTATTACCAATTTAAGTTCATTGTTCCTTACTCAAAAACGAGCCCAAAACACCTTAATGTCTACTTTCCGCTTTTCCGCCTTTCTGCTTTTCCATGTTTAAATTATCCAGTTCATCAGAGAGCAATAAAAGAAAGTTTTCTCCGCAAGGCTTGCGAGGTTTTGCGGTATCGGAAAAAAGTTGTAACTTTGCAGGCAAGTTCAAATGACAACTATGGAAGAAGCAAGAAATGAGAAGATGCCAGTACTGGACTTCGGTATTGTGGAGGACCAGTCACAGAATATCATCAAGGTGATCGGCGTGGGCGGCGGCGGACAAAATGCCGTTGGCAACATGTATGACGAGGGTATCGAGGGTGTGACGTTTGCGGTGTGCAACACCGATAGCGCAGCGCTGTCGAAGTCGCCTGTGCCCGTGAAGCTACAGCTGGGCACGGTGGGCTTGGGAGCCGGTGCCAATCCCGATGTGGGCAGGAAGGAGGCAGAAAGCAACATCGAAGACATTGAGCGCCTGCTGGACGACGGCACGAAGATGGTGTTCGTGACAGCCGGCATGGGCGGCGGCACAGGCACCGGTGCTGCTCCCGTGGTAGCGAAGGTGGCAAAGGACCGTGGCATCCTGACCATCGGCGTGGTGACGATTCCTTTCTACTTCGAGCAGAAGCGAAAGATTGTGAAGGCCTTGCGCGGTGTTGATGAACTGCGGAAGCATGTAGATGCTATGCTCATCGTGAACAACGAGCGCATCTGCGACGTTTACAACGACACACAGGTGACGCTTAAAGAGGCTCTGAAACGGGCCGACGACATTCTGAAGAACGCTGTGAAGGGCATCTCGGAGCTTATCACCATCAGCTCGGAAGGCAGCATCAACCTTGACTTCCGCGACGTGGAGACGACGATGCGCAACGGTGGTGGTGCCATCATGGCCATCGGACGGGCATCGGGCGAACGTCGTGTGGAGCGGGCCATCATCGATGCGCTTGACTCCCCCCTACTCTACGGCAACGACATTGGTAAGGCAAAACGCATCCTATTTAATATCTATGCCAGCAAGGATGCTCCGTTCTTCGTGCCGGAGTTGTCGGAGATTTCTGAGTTCTTCGACCAACTGGACCCCAACATCGATGTGATATGGGGTACTGCCGAGGACGACACGTTGGGTGAAGATGCCAAAGTCATCATCTTGGCTGCCGACCTCGACGACGACCTGCAAGAGAAGGAACATCGCGAAGAGTTGAGGGAGGCCGCTGACGACACCGTCTACTACGAGAGTCTGATTCCAAAGCTCTACAAGCCGCTGAGGAAGACTGCTCCTGCCCCAACGCCAAAGGAGGAAAACCCAGCAGCTGATGAGCAGGAAGAGCCCAAGCTCACCGTCGTTTACCCTCAGCAGGAAGAGAGTGGAGAAAGTGAAGAGGGTGTGTCTGACAAGTCTGAAATGTCTGACAAGTCTGATAATTCTGATAATTCTGATTATTCCGATAATTCTGACAATTCCGATAATTCCGATAATTCCGATAATTCCGACGAAATCAAAGAAGAGGCAAAGTCGCCGAAGCCTGCTACCGAAGAGCCGAAGCTGCAGAAGCCAGTCTCGATGGTGGAGCGCTGGAAGCGTTGGCTGGAGAGAAAGGTGACGGAAGTGGTGATGGATGAGTAGAGAGAGTTTAGAGTTTAGTGTTGAGTGTTGAGTGTTGAGTGTTACCGCTAATGGAGCAAACGAAAACACCTGAGGAGATGGCCAGCGAGTTGCGAAGACTCGTTTGCGAGCTACAGCTACAGGACCGGAACGACCTAATCCTGCAAGCTCTTGGTGTGCCCTTGCTCGAGCAGCTGCGCATCGAGGCTGCACGCGGCAAGCTGAGCCGGTTGCTCATCACGAAAGACTATCGCCTGCTGCTACCCGACAACGGACAGCAGGAGGTGGTTCTGCAACCCTTGCACAAGGCTGTTTACCTGCTCTTCCTAGCTCACCCCGAAGGCATTGAGTTCAAGCATCTAGCTGACTATCGGCAAGAGTTGCTCCACTACTACCTGCTCGTAGCACCCGAAAGCGTAGACCGTCAGCAGGTAGAAGAGAGCGTTGACCGCCTCGTAGACCCGCTCGACAATGCCATCAACGAGAAATGCTCGCGCATCAAGCGCACCTTCCTCGAACTCATGGACGAATACAGCGCCAGCTACTACATCATCAGTAGCCACACCACGAAGCGCTTTGCGGGTTCTTCGCGCATCTGGTATGAGCGATTGAAAGTCGTCAACCTGCCCCGACAACTGGTGGTTTGGGAAAAAGACAATCCTTGAACCGCCCCAAATAATATACTTACAAAACTGCTATTCATGGGACAATTGTTCTAAAATTCGCTAAAATTACAAAATTTAATTATATTCAAGGGTTGAACATCTGCGTTTTTTTGGTGTTTATAAAAATAAGGAGTACCTTTGCACGTTGAAAAATATTTAAACAACAAGAAAAATGAAGAAATATTTGATCCCACTTATTCTGCTCTGTCTGCTCCTTGCAGGCGGACTGGTTTGGCTGTATTTGAACCTCGATAAGCAAAAGCAAGAAAACAAGGAGATGCAGGAGCTGGCCGCACTCGACAAGCAGGAAATGGAAAATGAGTATCAGCAGTTTGCCCTGCAATATAGCGAGATGAAGACGCAGATCAACAACGACTCCATCGTCGCTCAGCTGTCGGCAGAGCAAGAGAAGACGCAGCGTCTGCTGGCCGAGCTGAAGCAGGTGAAGGCCAACGATGCCCGTGAGATCACCCGTCTGAAGAAAGAACTGGCAACGGTGCGCGCGGTGCTGCGCTCGTATGTCATCGAGATAGACTCGCTGAACCGCCTGAACCAGAACCTGCAGGAGGAGAACACTCGTGTAAAAGCTCAGTTCCAGGAGGCTACACAGCAGATTGAGGGTCTGAGCAGCGAAAAGCAGTCGCTGTCGGAGAAGGTGGCTATTGCCGCACAACTCGACGCCATCGGCATCACCATGCAGGCCAAGGACAAGCGCAACAAGAATACCGACCGCATGTCGAAGTGCAAGACGGTGCAGGTGAACTTCTCGCTGGCCAAGAATGTTACCGCCCAGAACGGCATGCGTACGGTCTATGTTCGCATCACGTCGCCCACAGGTTCGCTGCTGGGTAATGCCGGTTCGTTCAACTATGAAAACCGCACGCTGCAATGCTCCATGAAGAAGGCTGTGGAATACGGCGGTCAGGAAACACCCGTGACGCTCTACTGGAATGTAGACCAGTCGATGGTGGGCGGCAACTATCAGGTAAGCATCTTTGCCGACGGCCACATGATTGGCTCCAGAAGCTTCAGCTTCAACTAAAATAGTGAACGTCTTTCTAAAACCAAATGATATGAGAAAGGTATTAACGCTACTCACATTTCTTGCCATGCTGGTTCCAAAGGAGGCATGGAGTCAGGACGACAAGGGGGCACGGCTGCTCACCCTCGAGGAATGTAGGGCAATGGCTCTGAGCAACAACAAGCAGTTGCGGACGGTGCTTGTGAAGCAGGACATCGCCAAGAACATGCGAAAAGCTGCCCACACAAACTATCTGCCGAAGGTCGATGCTATGGGAGGCTATGAGTTCTTCAGCCGCGAGATTTCGTTGCTGAGCAAGGACCAGAAGACAGCCTTTGCCAATCTGGGCACCACCGCGATGACGGGCATCGGCGAACATGCAACGTCTGTGATTACCAGTCTGATTCAGCAGGGCATTGTCACACCCGAGATGGGACAGCAGATGGGAGCCCTCATCGGCAAGATGGGAGAGCCAGCTGCACAGCTGGGCAACCAGATAGGACAGAAAATCAACGATGCCTTCAAGACCGATACCAAAAACGTCTTCGCAGCCTCTGTTATGCTTCGCCAACCCATCTACATGGGCGGCGCCATCACAGCAGCCAACCGCTTGGCTGAAATCAATCAGGAACTGGTGGCCAACGAAGAGGAAGGCATGACGCAGAACACGCTGAAGGAGATTGAAGACCTCTACTGGACCGTTGTCTCGCTGCGACAGAAGCAGAATCTCGCCTATAGCTATCGCGACTTGGTGAAGAAACTCAACGAGGACGTGCACAAGATGATCGGCGAAGGCGTGGCCACCAAGGCAACAGGTCTGCAGGTCGACGTGAAGGTGAATGAAGCCGACATGCAAGTAACGCAGGTAGAGAACGGAATGGCTCTGGCCAAGATGCTGCTCTGCCAGCTCTGCGGACTGCCGCTCGACAGCAACATTGAGCTGGCCGACGAAGGAAAGGACGTGCTGCCCTACTCTGCCGACGCCAACGACACAGGCAATGAGGCCGCCCTCGAGAACCGCAGCGAACTGAAAATGCTGGAGAATGCCATTCAGATGAGCGAGCAGGCCACGAAGCTGGTGCGTGCCGCCTATCTGCCGCAAGTGGCGCTGACGGGTGGCTACCTGCTCAGCAACCCCAGCCTCTATAATGGTTTTGAACGGAAGTTCAAGGGCGTTTGGAACGTTGGCGTTCTGCTGCGCGTGCCCGTTTGGAACTGGTTTGAAGGCGAGTACAAGGTGCGCGCCAGCCGTGCTGCCACCACCATCGCCAACATCGAGCTCGACGATGCCCGCGAGAAGATTGAGCTGCAGCTTGAGCAATGTCGCTTCAAGATGAAGGAAGCCAACAAGCGCCTCGCGATGGCAACGAAAAACCTCAGCAGCGCCGACGAGAACTTGCGTTGCGCCAATGTGGGATTCCGCGAAGGTGTGATGGAGGCCACCGATGTGATGGCTGCCCAAACAGCTTGGCAGCTTGCCCAGAGTCAGAAGATTGATGCCGAGGTGGAGGTGAAGCTCGCACAGGTGGCCCTGAAGAAAGCCCTGGGAACATTGTAAACTGAAATTCGACAAGATAGATAACTGAAAATTGATAACTGATAACTGATAATTACACATAGCATCATGTCAGCAAAAACCCAACATAACAACATTCTGCTCGCCGTACTTGGATTCGTAACGGTGGTCATCGTCGTAGGACTCATTGGTTTCTTCCTGCTCGACCGTTCACCCGACATCATACAAGGAGAAGTCGAGGTGAGCGAGTATCGCATTTCGTCGAAGGTGCCCGGACGCATTTTGGAACTACGTGTGAACGAAGGCGACTACGTGCATGTGGGCGACACACTCGCCATCCTCGATGCGCCAGAGGTGCAGGCCAAGAAGACTCAGGCTCAGAGCGCTGAAGACGCCGCCGCTGCCCTAAGCGATATGGCTCAGGCCGGAGCCCGTCAGGAACAGGTGAGCGGTGCCTACCAGCTGTGGCAGCAGGCCAAGGCTGGACTCGAGATTGCCCAGAAGACCTACGAACGCGTGCAGCGTCTCTACGACGAAGGAGTGATGACTGCCCAGAAGCGCGACGAGGCGTTTGCCAGCTATAAAGCCCTGCAGGCACAGGAGAAGGCCGCCAAGAGCCAGTATGATATGGCTGTGAACGGTGCCCGCCAGCAGGAGAAGCGTGCTGCCCAGGCACAGGTGAACCGTGCCCGCGGTGCTGTGCAGGAGGTGCAGAGCTACATTCGTGAGACCGTGCAGGTATCGAACGTCGAGGGTGAGGTGTCGAGCATCTACCCGAAGGTGGGCGAGCTCATCGGCACCGGTTCTCCCATCATGAGCATCTCCGTGATGAGCGACCTCTGGGGAACATTCAACGTTCGCGAAGACAAGCTGAACGGCATGAAGATTGGCGACACATTCACTGCCTTCGCACCAGCCTTCAACAAGGAACTGAAGATGAAGGTGTTCTACATCAAGGACCAGGGTTCGTTTGCCGTCTGGAAAGCCACAAAGGCCAACGGACAGTACGACCTGAAGACCTTCGAGGTGAAAGCCCGTCCGGAGGAAGTCTTCGAGGGTCTGCGTCCCGGTATGTCGCTGATTATCAAGAAGTAAAGGAGTTCAGTTGTAGAGATGTCAAGAAGGCTTAGAGCGTAGTCGTATGTTGACGAAAATATACAGAATAGCCTTGCGCGAAATCGGAATCATGCGTCGCAACCCAATGTACTTGTGTTGCATGCTGGTATTCCCGATTCTGGTGACCCTTTTCTTCACCACCATGATGAACGAGGGCCAGCCGCAGGAAATGCCTGTGGGTGTTGTCGACAACGACGACACGTCGACATCGCGTGCGCTTGTCCGCAAACTCGACTCTTTCCAGTCGAGCCACGTGGTTGCCCACTATCCCAACATCAACGAGGCACGCAACGCCATTCAGGAAAACAAGATCTACGCTTTCCTCTACATTCCGAAAGGAACCACCGACGCTATGCTCTCGGCCCGTCAGCCAAAGATTTCGTTCTACTACAGCCAGGCTTCTCTCACATCTGGCGCGCTGCTTTACCGCGACCTGAAGACAGTAGCCACGCTGGGTTCGGCTGCTGTTGGACAGGCTACCATGCGAGCCAAAGGTTTTACCGATAAGCAGATTGCCACCTTCCTGCAACCCATCAGCATCGACCTGCACATGATAGGTAATCCGTGGGCAAGCTACAATCTCTATCTTTCCACGATGCTCATCCCCGGCATTCTGATGCTGTTCATGTTCCTCATTACGACCTATTCGCTCGGAACCGAACTGAAGTTCAATACTTCGAAAGAGTGGCTCTCGATGGCCGACAACAACATCATCGTAGCGCTTACGGGTAAACTGCTGCCGCAGTTCCTCATTTTCCTGAGCATCTTCTATGTCTACATGTACTACGTGTTCGGCTATCTGGACTTCCCGCATCCCGGAGGAGTATGGATCATGTTGATTCTCGGTTTGCTCGCTGTGATGTCGTCGATAGGCTTCGGCATCTTTGCCTACGGCCTGATGCCTTCGTTGCGCATGTCGATGAGTGTATGTTCGCTTTGGGGTATGCTAAGCTTCACAACCAGCGGTGCCACATTCCCCGTGTTTGCGATGCATCCTGCTATTGAAGCTATCGCACAGCTCTTCCCCTTGCGACATTACTATATGATTTATCAGATTTGCATCTTCAACGGATTCCCGTTTGTCGATGCGTGGTTCAACTTCATGGCCCTCGCTATCTTCGCTGCCCTACCCTTCTTCGTGTTGCTTAAGATTAAGCGGTCCATGCTGGAGTATGTGTATATTCCGTAGGAAGTTGAGACGTTGAGGAGTTGAGACGTTGAGGAGTTCTTTCTCCACTTCGTTACGAAAGCGCCCCTGCGGGTCGAGCGAAGACGTTGAGAGGTTGAGTAATAAAGAAATAAGAAATAGAAATATAAATATAAGAGTAAAGCTGAATGAAAGAAACGCTGCTACATAGAATCAAGGACGGACTCAGAGATATGTGCTATATCTGGGCCAAGGAGATGCGGCAGACCATCACGGACGAAGGTGTGCTAATCTTCTTCCTGCTCGTTCCTTTCCTTTATCCGCTGCTCTACTCGTGGGCATACTCTGGCGAAATGGTTCGTGAGGTGCCTGTGGCTATCGTCGACAATTCGCACAGCCATCAGAGCCGACAATTCATCCGGGAGTTCGACGCTTCACCCGATACCAGGGTGGCATATTATTGTCAGAATCTTGACGAGGCACGCGCTTTGGTAGGAAAACAAGTGGTGAACGGCGTGCTTTACTTCCCCTCCGACTTCCAAACACGCACCCTGCGTATGGAACAGAGCCACGTGGCTGTCTATTGCGACATGTCGCTCATGCTCACCTATAAGGCCATCTTCCAGACTGCTCAGGCTGTGGCCAGCGATATGAATACGAAGATGCAGATTGCCCTCAGCGGCAACTTCACCGACCGCGAAGACGAGATTCAGACGAAACCGCTGGACTTCGAAGAAGTGCCGATATTCAATCCCACTGGTGGCTACGGCTCGTTCCTCATTCCGTGTGTGCTCATCCTCATCATTCAGCAGACGATGTTGCTCGGTATTGGACTCGCTGCTGGTACGGCCCGTGAAAGCAACCGCTATCAGGACCTGGTGCCTGTGTCGCGACATTATAACGGCATTTTCCGAATAGTGCTCGGAAAGTCGCTGGCGTACTTCATGATTTTCTCCGTCGTCACGGCTTATCTGACCATCATCGTGCCACGACTTTTCGGATTCACCTCGTTGCTCTCCGGAGCTCCGCTTCTGGCGCTGATGGTTCCGTATATTCTCGCTTGCATCTTCTTCGGCATGATGCTCTCTTGTCTGGTGCGCTATCGTGAAAACGTTATTCTACTCGTCGTTTTCACCTCCATTCCGTTCCTGTTCCTTTCCGGCATCTCTTGGCCGCAAAGCAACATGCCCGGTGTGTGGCGCAGCATTGCCACCCTGCTTCCTTCTACGTTCGGCGTGAGAGGCTTCGTGCGCCTGAACACGATGGGTGCTACCCTCTCCGATGTGCGACTGGAGTATCAGGCATTGTGGCTGCAGACGCTCGTCTACTTCCTCGCCACGTGTGCCGTTTATCGCTTCCAGATCATCTCTGCCCACAAACATGCCAACGATCGCATTCAGATTCTGAAAGACAAGGCTCACGCAGCACGCATGCGCAAGCAACAAAACCCGACATAAAGTATTAGGAATCAGCCATTTTTGATGTAGGGTTATTCCGACTTAGAGATACAAAAATATTTAGGATTATTCCGACTTAGAGATACAAAAAAGAAGATGTCCGTTGAGACATCTTCTTTGCTTTTGCGGAAGGTGAGGGATTCAAACCCCCGATACCCGAAAGGGGTATACCGGATTTCGAGTCCAGCGCGATCGATCACTCTGCCAACCTTCCTTTTCCGTATTTGCGGGTGCAAAATTACAAAATTATTTTTGTTGCGCCAAATATTCTGCGATTTTTTTTCGTCTTACAGGCAATTTTACACGCGCAGGCTGCAAATACCACTCTCCTACTCCTCAACGATTCCAGCCTGCAGCCATTGCTGCATAAGCGTTGTGGAATCAGCCAAAGCCTGTTCGTATTCCACTTCGTACTGATCGGTGAGCAGATTGGCCAGGTCCTCGGCCGTGAACGATTCCATCTTCTGGGCGTTCTGCCAGAGATAGGCCGAACTCTCGTTCATGCTGATGATATTACTGAAGTCGATGTTCTCCTTTCCTTCAGCGACGATGATTTTCTCACCACACACGTCGCGAAGATTAAAACCTTTTTTTGCTTTCATATCTTTGTTTTTTTCTTATTGTTTACATGTTGTGAACCCTGAACAGCCTGCGCCCTTACACCTTGCGAACCTTGAACACTTTGAGCCAGATGCGGCGATAGAACGCGAGCAGCCAGCGGCGTATGGGATAGAGGTGCATCCAAATGTAGGAATAGATGCGCCACTTGCGGCCATCGGTGCGGTCGAGCGTCGTGCGTCCTTTCCTGTAGAAGCCGATGACGGCACCCTTCACATCCTGCAGCCGGCAATGCTCGTCGCCGAGGTTGCCGTCGCCGCGCAGCGTCACCGCGTCGCCTTCAATCTTCACGATGCGATGCAACACGAAATGCTTCGGACCGACTTCTGCCAACACGGGGTCGCCCACCTTCGGGTCAATGGCCTTCGTCAGCAACGCCTTGTCGCGATTGTCCTCGAGAAACGGGCGCATGCTGTAGCCTCGCAGCCTGAGCGTTACCGTATGCCCTTCGTCGAGCATCTTCACAATCTCAGGCAGCAGAACAGCATTCGCAAACTGCACCTCTTTTATTTCGATATGGTCTTGTTGCATAGGATGGCGGCTTCTTCGTTGGGAAGACAATGCAGGGTGTAGATAGCTGTCGTCTCGATGATCTTCGTGACGGTGTTACAGATGCGGTTGAAGATATCCTCGTCCCACTTCATAGAGGAACACGAAGGCAGGAACGATGCAAACGCCTCGATGGGTGCGAGCCGCTCGATGCTGTTCGCTGGGGCGCGATCGATGCGTGTAATTGCTCCAAGACGAGCCTTCACATTACGATAGCAGGGAGTCTTTCCACTCCAGGGACCGCCGAAGATATACGCCTCGCCATCGATGATACGGACAATGGGATTGTCGTCGTTCATCAAGTCGCAGCCAGGCAAGTGGCGCAGCCAGAGGCTGACATGTGTGCTCTTTCCCGTTCCACTCTTGGCGATGAAGGCATAGCCGTAGCCGTTCTGTCGCACCAGCGAAGCATGGATGAGCAGCGTGTCGTGCCGACTGCCAGCGAAGGCGAAGATGAGCATCAGCGCATTGTTGAGTCCGAAGCTACGCATGTTGTAGTTGCCGTTAAGGGCACAGCGGCAGCGTCGGAACTCCTTGTCGGAACGCAGCAGACAGCACTCGGCACCATTGATGTCCTTGATAATATACTGATAGCCACCATCATCGACCAAGTCGACAACGGTCTCGCCATTTCCAGTATCGAACTTCCGGATGCGCTCACGCCGCTCCTTGGGCTCCGGCCGCATGGTGTCGTCGACCGTGAGCTGGAAGAACAACGTCTCTTCCTCATGCCGGCCCTCTATCTCGAAAGGAGCAAAGGAAGGCAACAGACGCGTGTCGTTGCGCCCGTCTTCCAGGAATTCTATGCGGATGGGATGTTCGGCGATGGTGTAGTCGTGAATGCCTTTCAGATTGCTCATGCTCAACTCTTCTTTAGCTCCTTAGCTCTTTGCTTGGCATCCTCCATAGCCTTCTTTCGGGCTTGGGCCTTCTCCTTCTTGTCGGTCTTGGCTTTCTTCTTGGCAGCAACCTTGGCAGCCTTCAATTCAGCCTTTTCCTTCTTGATGGCCTCCTTCAGTTCTTCCTTGGTGTACTTAGCCTCTGGCGTGTCGGGCGTAATGCTTGAGAACGAGAACTCCGTCGGGCTGATGTTCTTCAGGATGTAGTTCCCTTTCGTCGTATAGCGCTTCTTGAACTTCAGGTATTTCTTCTCGACATCGCTTCGCTTCTCAGCAAAGATGACGGTGCATGTGGGAACCTCCACACCCGTTCCCTTCATGTAGTCGCGCAACTGGAATGAATAGTTCTCGCGGCTGTAGAGGAAGTTGTTCTTTGTGTTGATCCAAGTGGAGTCAAGTCGCTGAATTTCAGTGAAATACACCACCGAGTCGTTAAACGAAGTCACGACTCCAAACATATAGGTTGGAGTGAGTTTGTTGATACCAAAAACGCTTGAAGGCAAGAGTGCCATCATAGTAACGAGAAGTCCTGCAAGGATTTGCTTTCTATGTTTCATTGTCTGAATTTGTTCTGTCCTGAAATAATTAAAATGTTGTCGGGGTGCTGTTGCGATTATATTCCAAAGGGGGTAGCGAAACGCGACACCCTAGAATTGTCCTGGGAAAAATGTTGCTCTAAATGCTGTTACATTATATACCGAGATACGTGCGGAGAGTCTTGTTATGAGTGCACTTGCGCAGACGGCGAATGGCTTTCTCCTTGATCTGTCTGACGCGCTCACGCGAGAGTCCATACTTGTTGCCAATCTCCTCGTAGGTCATCTCCGGTTGGTTGATGCCGTAGAAGGCCTCCACAATCTTCCGCTCACGGTCGTTGAGCACCGACAGCGCCGTACCGATCTCCTTGCGCAGCGACTCCATCACCAGCTCGTTGTCGGCCTCGGGCGAGTTGTCGTTGGGAAGCACGTCGAGCAGGCTGCTGTTCTCGTCGTCGTGGAAGGGAGCATCTACCGACACATGTCTTCCGACATTCTTCATCGCGGCAGCAATTTTCTCCTCAGGCATGTCGATCTGGTCGGCAATCTCGTTGACGTTTGGCCGACGCTCGTTCTCCTGCTCAAACTGGTTCAGCACCTTGCTGATCTTGCTCACGGCACCAACCTGGTTGAGCGGCAGCTTCACGATACGGCTCTGCTCAGCGAGGGCCTGCAGAATGCTTTGGCGAATCCACCACACAGCGTAGGAGATGAACTTGAAGCCACGCGTCTCGTCGAACTTCTCAGCAGCCTTGATCAGTCCGAGGTTTCCCTCGTTGATCAAGTCGGAGAGACTAAGCCCCTGGTTCTGATATTGCTTGGCCACCGACACGACAAACCGCAGATTAGCCTTGGTGAGTTTCTCCAATGCTTCCTTATCGCCTTTCTTGATGCGCTGTGAGAGTTCCACCTCCTCGTCGGCAGTAAGCAAATCCTCACGGCCTATCTCCTGCAAATACTTGTCGAGCGACGCATCTTCGCGATTTGTTATTGATTTTGTGATCTTCAGTTGTCTCATACGGTTGTCGTTATTAGATGTTGGAGTGCAAAAATACGGCTTTTCAATGAAAAACACGAAAAAAAATCAACTTTTTTTCAAAATATCTCACAAATCAACAGAGAAAAGAGGAATGAGAGCATGTTTGCTCCCATTCCCCCCATGTGATTTACCGTATGCAACGTCCATTCGCTTACTCGCTCAAGTCGACTACGAAGTAGGCCTTCTTGCCGGTAGGATAGATACCGCGGATGATGAGCACGGGCTCCTTGCTGGTGGAAGCATCCTTCACTACCTGCTGCAGGTCCTCAATGCTCTTCATCGTCTCGTCGTTCACCTTCTGGATGATGAATCCCTTCGTGATGCCGGCATCCTTTATCTTACCGTTGTTCACCTTGATGACCTCGAGGCCGCTGTTGATGTTGAGTTGCTCCTTCTGCTGCGAGGTGATGGGGCGCACGTCGGCACCCAGCACATCCATATCGGCCTGCTTCACCACCTTGGTGTTGCCCTGAGCATTCTTCAGCGTTACCGACTTCGTGACGCTCTTCTTGTTGTGCAGGAAGGTCAGGCTGATCATGTCGCCCGGACGCTTGTTGAACATCGTCTCCTGGAGCTCCGACATCTTGGTCACCTTCTTGCCATCGATGTGTGTGATGACATCACCCTTCTCGAGGCCTATGTCGGCACCGGCGCCCTCAGCATCCACTTCGCTGACGTAGACACCCTCGTTGGTACCCAGGTCGACTTCCTTGTCGTTCTCCTTCTGCTCGTTGATGTAGTTGATGACATCGCCACCCTTGATGCCGAGCAGAGCACGCTGCACGGTACCATACTGCTTGATGTCGGCCACCACCTTATTCATCAGGATGGTAGGAATGGCAAATCCGTAACCGATGTTCGAGCCTGTGGGCGAAACGAGCATGTCGTTGATGCCGACGAGCTCACCACGAGCGTTGACAAGTGCACCACCAGAGTTACCCTGGTTGATGGCGGCATCGGTTTGGATGAACGATTCCACGCCGTTGGCACCGATGGAACGAGCCTTTGCCGAGACAATACCAGCTGTTACGGTGTTGTTGAGTCCCAGCGGGTTGCCCACTGCCAGCACCCACTCGCCGACCTTCAGGTCGTCGCTGTTGGCAATAGCGATGGTGGGGAGGTTCTTGCCGTCCACCTTGATGAGAGCAAGGTCTGTCGTTTTGTCAGTTCCCACAATGCGGGCAGAGAACTCGCGGTTGTCGTTGAGTGTCACCGTCAGTTCGTCAGCACCCTCCACCATGTGGTTGTTGGTTACGATATATCCGTCAGGCGAAATGATGACACCCGAGCCGGTAGCGGTCTTCTTAGGAGTCTGAATCTGACGCTCGCGTGTGCCGCCACCCTGGTTGGGCGATCCAAAGAATCCGAATGGGTCGCTGAAGAAATCCTCAAACGGATCGCGCTGCATGCGTACGGTCTGCGTCTTCGAGTTCTGCACATACTTAATGTGTACGACTGCCGGCAGAGCCTTCTCGGCAGCATAGGTCAGATCGACGGGTTGTCCTGAAATTGTCACAGCTTCGCCCGCTGCGTTCACCTTCATAAATGTTCCTGCTGAAATGCCAAGTGCTACTACACACATGGCTCCAAAAAGATACTTTTGAAACTTTTTCATGTTTTCTATTCTTTAAATTGGTTTAACTTTTTTGCTTGTTTCACGGCCATCGTCCAGAGGATTTTGGCACAACTTTTCTACTTCAGACGAAAGAAAATCGCCTTGGTTTATTAAATCGTCTGCAAATTTAAGCGCAAAAAATGTTAATCTGACAAAATGGCATGTATCTTTATCCCATTTTAACACTCGAAAACCACTAATTAACGGCTCTTAATTAGAGAAGCGGCCGATTTAAGGGATATTTAAATATAGTTGAGAGTTGAGAGTTCTCGACTGTAATCTGAGTAATCTGAATATTCGGAGTATTCCGAGTATTCTGAATTTTCTGAATATTCCGAATATTCTGAGTAATCAGAGGGCTATAAAAGGGGAATCTGTGGGAGACTAGAATTCAACGAGCACACGGGCGTTGAGCTGGCGGCCTGTCAGATAGTTGGGAACGGCAAACTGCTGGTTGGCGATGCTCGTGATCCAATAGTAGCTGTTCACGTTGTCGATGCCGAGGAGGTTGAAGCAGTCTACACCCAGCCACACGCGCGGATGCTTGATGCTGGGCTTACCGTGCTGCGGACCGAGCAGCAGATAGCTCATGCCGACATCGACTCGACGGTAGGCCTTCGCGCGGAACAAATTGGTTTCCAACTCACGATGCGGCGGCGAGAACGGCAGCCCGTCGGCATAGGCGAGCTTCAGCGACAGCTTCCAGCGTTGCGTACCCGGGAAGTAGTCGGTGAAGAACAGGCTGAGGGCGATGCGCTGGTCTGTGGGCAGCGGCACGCTCTTGCCGTTCAGCTTCATCTTCGCATCCATCAGCGACAGCGACAGCCACGAGTCGGTACCTTCCACAAACTCGCCGTAGAGCTTCAGGTCGAGGCCTGCTGCATGTCCGCTGGCCTCGTTTTCGCCGTAGTAGACCACCTTCACGTTGTTCACGCTATAGGGAACGAGTTGTGAAAGCATCTTGTAGTAGGCTTCAGCGGTGAACTTAAACTTCCGGTTGGCCATACGGAACGTGTGGTCGTAGCCCGCGATAAAGTGGATGGAGCGCTGGCTCTTAATCTTCTTGTTCAGCGTGGCATAGGTGATGCCGTTGACGGTCGACGTGTCGCGCAGCTCCTTGTAGAACGGAGCCTGGTAGTAGAGACCTGCAGCCAGTCGCATGGTGACATTCTGATTCCACGAGGGGATGATGCCGAGCGACACGCGGGGTGAGACGATGCTCTCGCGGTTGAAGTTCCAATGGGCAAAGCGCACACCGTAGTTCAGTGTGTAGAGCGTGGAGGGACGCTCCTCTTCCTCGTCGTCGCTACTGCCGCCCGTCTGCCAGCGATAGGTGTCCTGCAGATAGGCTTCGGTGCGATAGGCGCGCAGCTCGTTCTGAGCCTTCAGCGAATAAATCATGTAGAGGTCCTGCCCCGTGTGCGGAACGCTATAGCCCGCCGAGTCGCGCATCTCATACTCCACGCTGCGCTCCTTCACATATTCGTGCTTCAGCGTGACGGCGCCTTCCACGTCGTGGTGGCGCGTCTTGTGCTGCATCATGAGCTTCACGCTCTTCACCGTCGCATTCAGGTAGTTGCGCGAATGTTCGAAGAACGTGCCTACGCCCAGGCTCTCAGCGCCGTCGGCTTGCGTCAGCCAGTATTGGCTCTGAATGTCGAACCGTTCCTGCTCACGCGTGGTGTAGGCCGAAGCCAGCAGAGACAAATGGGTGTTCGCGGTGAAGTGGCGCGTGATGGAGAGGTTGCCAAAATAGGTGCGGAAGAGGTCTTTCTCCCAACCGTCGAAGTACACCATGAACGACATCACGTTCTGCTGCGTACCGTAGTCGGTGGTGCGGTTATGGGGTGTGAAGTTATAGTGGTTGTCCGATATGTTTCCGATGAAGTCGATGGTCCAGCGCTTGTTGGGCTTGTAGCTCAGGTAGGTCTGGTAGTCGAGGAACGTCGGGTCGTACTCCGCATCGACGTCGCGCTGCGAGGAGAGCAGGAAGCGCGTGGTCTTGTAGCGCACGCTGTTCAGCCACGACAGCTTCTTCGTACCGATGCCCAGATAGGCGCCTGCTCCCAGCAGACTGGCCGAGACAGAGCCCTCCACCACCGACTTGCGCTGCCCTTGCGGCTCGAGGCGCTTATAGCCGATGTCGAGTGTCGACGACATCTTGTCGCCATACTTCGCAGCAAAGCCGCCCGTCGAGAAGCCGATGCGCTCCACCATATCGGGATTGATGACCGAAAGGCCCTCTTGCTGTCCGCTACGCACCAGGAACGGACGGAACACCTCGATGTTGTTGATGTAGACGCTGTTCTCGTCGAATGAGCCGCCTCGCACGTTGTATTGCGACGACAGTTCGTTGTGTGTCGACACGCCTGCCTGGCTCTGAATCATCTCCTCAACGGCATTGCCTGTCGTCGAGGGAGTGTTCTTCATGTCCTCCTTGCGCAACTCCTGCGTCTGGGTGGTCTGGCGCTTCATCTCCGTGACGTTCACCTCGCTGAGCATCTGGTCGTCTTCCTGCAGGATGATCTGCAGCGTCTGCTTGCCCTTGGGGTTGCGCAGCACACGCGTGCGGGTCTTGTAGCCTATCATCGAGAATCTCACCTCCACCGAGTCGGCCGACTGCAGTTCCATCGAGAACTCGCCCTTCAGCGATGTGAGCGTGGCCTTGCCCTGCTTCACCACCTGCACCGAGGCCAGCTCGATGGGGTTGAGCTGCTCGTCGGTGACACGACCTTGCAGCGTGAACGATTGGGCGTGGGCACACACCACCACGCCTACCATATATATAATAATGATAAGACTCTTCAGTTTCATACAGTAAGATAACGCCTTTTCGGGTTGTTTATTGTGCCTTGCTGAAAATATCGCCCTTCATCGGTTGCCCATAAGCGGAAAAGTGGGCCTGTGGGGATTTCCCCCGAACGTTTAGGGAATCATCCCTCGCAGTTTAGGAACATTCCTTTTGAAACGCTCAGAAAAGTGCTTATCTTTGCAACGTGAACATACAACACATCGTTTAACAACTTAAAAATATAGGAGATACTGATATGAAGAAGATGATGATTCTGGCAATGATGATGGTCATGACCGTCTCTGCCTCGGCAATGAGATACAGCGACGCCCGCCGCGAAGCTTTGTTCCTCTCTGATAAAATGGCTTACGAGCTCAACCTCACCGACGCCCAGTATGCCGCAGTCTATGAAATCAACCTCGACTACCTGATGAGTGTCGACAGCCGTAGCGTCTACGGCTCGTGGTGGAACCGCCGCAATGCCGACCTGCGCTACGTGCTCAACAGCTGGCAGTACGATAGGTATCTGCAGCTCACCCACTTCTATCGTCCGGTGGCTTGGCACGCTGGCTCTTGGGTGTTCGGCATCTACAATCGCTACAACCGCTCGCTCTACTACAGGGCTCGTCCTTCAGTCTACGTGAGCTACAGAGGTGGCAACAACCGTCGCGCCGTTGACTTCTACGCCGGCCGCCATCTGGGTCACGCAGGAGTTGGACATGTAGCACACAGAGCTCCTCAGCCCGGTCGTCACCTCGGCCACGCCGTGAAGCCCGCCCCTCGCGCTCACAAGCCCGCTCATGCAGCCCGACCCGCCACTCACGGCAGTCACGTCTCGGTGCACGTTGGCTGGTAAAGCATCGCTCTCGAGCTCAGATGGAAACTCATAGTCCATAATATCTATATATGCCTATCTCATAGGACACCCCGGGGGAGACTCGTCACAGAGGCTCCCCCCTTTTTTGTACCTTCGGGAGTGGAGAGGCGCCTAAGGCGCGGTTCAGAAAGGTTGAGAGAGGTTGAGAGGCGCCTGCGGCGCGGTTCGAATGTAGGGACGCGGCGAGCCGCGTTCTGGAGCAAGTTGAGCCAACGATGCGTGCCTACACAGCAAACTCATCATTTTCCAGATGCGCCTGCGGCGCGGTTCAGAAAGGTTGAGAGAGGGGGCCCCTACTTCGTCACGATATAGGCACCCAGCAGCACCAGCAAGGCTGCCACGGGCTTATCCCATGTGAGCAGGTCCTGCCCCACAGCGATGGCTACCAGCGAGGCCACGACGGGCTGCAGATTGGTGTAGGTGCTCACGGTAGTCGCCTTCAGGTATTGCATGGCATAGGGAATCATGAAGTAGCCCAGCACCGTTGCGAACACCACGATGAACAACATGCTCAGCGCTCCCAGCCACCAGTCGGCATTCAGCGTGACATTCGTCAGCAGAGCGGTCTGGCTGATGTCGCCGACGGCAAACGGAACGACGGCAATGCTCGACACGAGGAAAATCCACTTCATCTGCGTGACGGCCGAATACTCCTGCGACACCTTGCGCGTGATGAGCAGGTAGACCACCCACGTGAGCACACTCAGCAGGGCGAGCGTGATGCCCAGCAGGTCGTTACGGCCGGTGCCCGACTGCCAGCCCACGAACACCATCAGCGCAGCACCCGCGATGGCCAACAGCACACCGATGGTCTTCATGCCCGTGATGCGCTCGCTTAGGAACAGGGCGGCCATGAGCATCGTGGCAATGGGCGTGAGCGTGGCGATGAGCGAGAAGTAGACGGGGGTAGTGAACTGCAGCGCCCAGGCGGTGAGCGTCTGCGAGATCACAAAGCCCAGCAGTCCTCCGGCCATGATCACCAGCAGGTCGCGCCGCTTCACCGGCTCCTTCGGCAGGAAGCAGGCGATGGCCCAGAAGATGAGCGCCGCCCCGATGCAACGGAAAGCCATATACGTCATCGGTGTCACCCACTCGTCGAGCAGGTATTTCGTCACAGGAACGCCTAGACCGAAGATGATGTTCGCCGTCAGAATGGCGGCATGTGCCTTGTAAGTGTTATTCGAATTTTCCATATCCTTCTTGTTTTTGATCATTGGTTTCGTTCGCGAAAATTTGTTGATTAGGCAGCGCCGTTTCGTTCAACGCGGCAAAATTAACAAAAAAATCTCGATTCACCACAACGACAAGCAAAAAAGTAGCGCGAGAGGCCTGTGGAGCTATGCTCCGTGAGATATAGAGACGTGCTCTGTAAGATATAGAGACGTGCTCCGTAGGATATAGAGCTATGCTCTGTGCGTGTAGGGGCAGACCCCTGTGTCTGCCCGTTGAATGTGAGCAAGAGGTTGTTATTGTTCGGGCAGACACTGGGGTCTGCCCCTACCGTTAGGTGTGTGTGTTGTATCAATAAGTCAAAGAACGCGTGTTATATATAGTTGTAAAGAATAGGGAGAAGAGGGTAGCGGGCGGCGGGCGACAGGAGATCGATGTGAAGGCAATTGGAGCGTTATGGGTGACAAAAGTGTGGGAGTAGAGGCTGTTTTTATGGTATTTGCTGTATCTATTTTTGTTTTGCAAAGTTACGAAAAAATCTTGATACTTACAATTTATAAGCAGAAAATTTTAAAAAACTTTTCATCGGCGCGGCTATGTTGCTATATATCAAACAGTTACGGCGTTCTTTTGTGAAAACATCGTGTGCAAAGGCATTTCAGGCATTTTCATTACCCCTTTCACTAGTAGTGAAATTCATCACAGTATCTCAGTATCTCAAATCTCAGTTTCTTTTTGCATGTTATTCGCGGATGGAGAGTTGGAAAATGCTTATAGAATATAAGTATATATATTTACTATTAATATATAATATATATATTATATATTAATAGTAACTTCTAAATTACCCCTACTTTGTCATTTCCAAATAGAAACTGTGATACTGAGATACTGAGATACTGAGATGAGGTGCTATGAGGAAGGATTGCTAGCGACGACCTATCAGACTAACAACCATCTTTCAGGATACTGGTTTAATCAGCATTAACCCTTTCGTGCTGGTTAATTATAAATTCTCGACTGAATAAATATGCACTTACCGGTTGAATAAAAATTTGTTCGTAAAATTCTCTCAAAATGTATAAATATGCATTTCCGCAAAGCCCTTTACAGATATGGTTTCGCAAGATCCTTGACCACTTCGCCACCTACCACAAGGCCGGCGGCAGCAGGCACAAAGGCACACGAGGGAAGCGTGTCGACAACAGTCCGGACGGGCAGTTCCTCGCTATAGACCACCTTGAAATGCTCGATGCCCTCACGACGCAGCGTCTTGCGGAGCACACGTGCCAGCGGGTCGTTGGCGGTCTTCGAAATGTCGCTGACGCGGAAGGCCGTTGGGTCGAGTTTGTTGGCGGCACCCATGCTGCAGATGAAGGGTTTCTGCAACAGGTGGCAGCGGCGCACCAGGTGGAGTTTCGCCTTCACCGTGTCGATGCAGTCTACGACATAGTCGTAGTCCTCCAGCTGGATGGCGTCGGCATTCTCAGGCAGATAGAACATCGGGAACTTGCGCACCTCGCACTGTGGGTTGATGTCGTGGATGCGCTCCTCCAGCACGTCGACCTTCAGCCGGCCGAGGGTGGAATGCAGGGCGATGATCTGGCGGTTCAGATTAGAGGGGGCCACACGGTCGTTGTCGACGAGTGCCAGCATCCCTACCCCACTGCGTGCCAACACCTCTACCACATAGCCGCCCACGCCGCCAACGCCGAACACGATGACGCGCGACCTACTAAGCCGTTCCATTGCCTCCGGGCCGAGCAGCAGCTCTGTTCTTGTGAACTGATTTTCCATATTGCCCTGCAAAATTAATGGAATTTGAGCAAAAAACAAACGATTTATTCACTTTTTCCGCACGAAAACCAAATAATTTCAGTAACTTTGCACACATTAATGATAATTGCGGGACTGAAGACACCTCGTCTCGCCCGGAAAACAACTCTCGCTATGAAACAAGCAATGATACTCGCAGCCGGAATGGGCACGCGACTGAAACCCATCACCGACCACACACCAAAGGCATTGGTGAGCGTGGGCGGAAAGCCGCTCCTCGACCGCCTCATCCTACGACTGCGCGAGCAGGGCTACCAGCGCTTCGTGGTGAACGTGCACCATCTGGCCGACCAGATAGAACAGCACGTGAAGGACGAGGACAGCTACGGCGTGCGCGTCCTCATCAGCGACGAGCGACAGGAGCTGCTCGAGACGGGCGGTGCGCTGAAGAAAGCAGCCCCGCTGTTCGACGACGACGAGCCCATCCTCATCCACAATGTCGACATTCTCGACAACGTTGACTACAACTGGCTGCGACGCCAGCATCTCGACGATGAAGATGCCGTGCTGCTGGTGAGTCGTCGCAAGACCACACGCTATCTGCTCTTCGACAATGCGATGCGCCTGATGGGCTGGGTGAACATAGCAACGGGCGAGCTACGCAGCCCCTACGACTGGGTGAAGAACCCCGACGTGGCTGAGCTCGACATCGACAACTATCGGCTCACCATCATGCGAGGCACCACGGAGATTGTACTGAACCTCTTCGCCTTCTCGGGCATCCACAGCTTCTCGCCGCGCCTGTTCCCACTCATGGAGCGATTCCCCGACCGCTTCCCCATCATCGACTTCTACCTGCAGACGTGTCACCGCACACGCATCTACGGCCTCAACAAGCCCGACCTGCAGCTGCTCGACGTGGGCAAGCTCGACTCGCTGGCCGAAGCAGAAAAGTTCGTCATGTGACAATTCGCAAATCCACAAAATCCGAATATCATAAATCATTCATATTTCTCATGCAACAGAAAATCATTATCCTCGACTTCGGATCGCAGACCACACAGCTCATCGGACGCCGCGTGCGCGAGCTCGACACCTTCTGCGAAATCCTGCCCTACAACAAGTTCCCGAAGGACGACCCATCGGTCATTGGCGTCATCCTCAGCGGTTCGCCCTTCAGCGTGCACGACCCGGAAGCCTTCCAGGTAGACCTGAGCCAGTTTGTGGGCCGCGTGCCCGTGCTGGGCATCTGCTACGGTGCACAATTCATCTCGCATGCCAACGGCGGACGCGTGGAGAAGACCAACACCCGTGAGTACGGACGTGCTCACTTGCAGTATGTCGACACCGCCAACCCGCTCTTCAACGGATTTGCGCAGAACTCGCAGGTGTGGATGAGTCACGGCGACTCCATCACAGCCATTCCTGCAGGCTACGAGTGCATCGCATCGACGAGCGACGTGAAGTATGCCGCTTACTACAGCGCCAATCCTTCAACGGCCGGAACGGCACCGCTCTTCGCCGTACAGTTCCATCCGGAGGTGTTCCACACCGCACAGGGCTCGCTGCTGCTGAAGAACTTCGTGGTGGGCATCTGCGGCTCGCGTCAGGACTGGAGTGCTGCCTCGTTTGTCGACAGCACCGTAGCCGAACTGAAGCAGCAGCTGGGCGACGACCGCGTGATTCTCGGCCTCTCGGGAGGCGTCGACTCATCGGTGGCTGCCGTGTTGCTCAATCGCGCCATTGGTAAGAACCTCACGTGCATCTTCGTCGATCACGGCATGTTGCGCAAGAACGAGTTCCGCGATGTCATGAACGACTATAAGTGCTTGGGACTCAACGTGATAGGTGTCGATGCTTCAGCTAAATTCTTCAATGACCTCGCCGGCGTTACCGACCCTGAGAAGAAGCGCAAAATCATTGGCCGCGACTTCATCGAGGTCTTCAATGCCGAAGCCCGCAAGATTGAAGGAGCGAAGTGGCTGGCACAGGGAACCATCTATCCCGACCGCATCGAATCGCTCAACATCACGGGCAAGGTCATCAAGAGTCATCACAACGTGGGCGGACTGCCCGAGGAGATGCATCTGCAGCTCTGTGAGCCGCTGCGCTGGCTGTTCAAGGACGAGGTGCGCCGCGTAGGCCGCCAGCTGGGAATGCCCGAGCACCTCATAACCCGTCATCCCTTCCCCGGACCAGGACTGGCCGTACGCATCCTGGGCGACATCACGCCTGAGAAGGTGCGCATCCTACAGGATGCCGACGACATCTACATCCGCGGTCTGCGCGAATACAAGGTGAAGCTCTCGGGCGAGGAAGCACGTCGCGTGCTGGCTGCCGGAGTGCCTGCCTCGATGACCGACGGCGAGATAGAAGTGTCGCTCTACGACCAGATTTGGCAAGCCTGCACCATTCTGCTCAGCACCGTGCGCAGCGTGGGCGTCATGGGCGACGAACGCACCTATGAGCATCCCGTTGCCCTGCGTGCCGTCACCTCGACCGACGCGATGACTGCCGACTGGGCTCACCTGCCCTACGACTTCATGGCCCGCGTGTCCAACGAAATCATCAACAAGGTGCGTGGCGTGAACCGCGTCTGCTACGACATCTCCTCAAAACCGCCTTCGACAATTGAGTGGGAGTAGTTGAAAATAAGGGGAAAAGGGCTTAAAGGGGAGATTTAGAGCCCCTTGATAAGGGGCGGCTATAATGCAGGGTTTAAAGACCCCCATTATTGGAGAAAAGGGCTTAAAGGGACAATAGTCCCTCATGCCCAATGACCAAATACTGTAATCATACCTCCCATTCCCCCAATCATAAAAAAAATAAAAATATGGCTGTAAAGATATTGAGTGTCGACGACGAGATGGATCTCGAACTGTTGTTGACACAATACTTCAGAAGGAAAATAAGAAAAGGAGAATACGAGTTCAAGTTTGCCCACAACGGACTGGAGGCGCTGACGATGCTGCTCAAGGAAAAAGACTTCGACATCATCCTCAGCGACATCAACATGCCCGAGATGGACGGACTGACGCTGCTGACAAAAATCAACGAGATGCAGAATCCCGCGCTGAAATGCATCATGGTGTCGGCCTATGGCGACATGGGCAACATCCGCCAGGCGATGAACCGAGGGGCCTTCGACTTCGCAACAAAGCCCATCGACCTCGACGACCTGAGCAACACCATCGAGAAAGCCGTGGAGCAAATCAAGTACATCAAGGCCATGCAGCAGGAGCACAGCCAGCTGGAGTCCATCAAAGGCGACTTGGCGGTGGCACAGGAGATTCAGCAGGCCATCCTGCCGCGCATCTTCCCGCCCTTCCCCGAGGATGCTGACCAGGTGGACATTGCCGCCTCGATGAATGCGGCGAAGGACGTAGCCGGCGACTTCTACGACTTCTTCCGCATCGACGACGACCACATCGGCTTCGTCATTGCCGACGTCAGCGGAAAGGGCATTCCTGCCGCCATCTTCATGGCTGTGAGCCGTACGCTCATCCGCGCCACAGGCATCAGGGGCGTAAAACCATCGGAATGCATCACCTACATCAACTCGCTGTTGGCTGAAGAGTCGGCGAGCAACATGTTCGTCACCGTGTTCTACGGCATCTACGACATCAAGACGGGCGACGTGACCTACACCAATGCCGGACACAATCCGCCCTATGTGGCAAAGGCCGACGGCAGCATCGTGAAACTGCCGCTCTCGAAGAACATCATCGCGGGATTCCTCAAGGACTATCAGTTCACAGAGGAAACCCTCCAGCTGCAGCACGGCGACACGCTGCTGCTCTACACCGACGGCGTGACCGAGGCTGTAGACCCCGACTACGAGGAATATGGCGAAGAGCGTCTGGAAGCACTCTTGAAGAACACTCCACAGGCTGACTGCCAGCAACTCATCGATGCCGTGAAGGCCGACGTGAAGGTCTTCGCCAACGGTGCTGAGCAAAGCGACGACATCACGTTGCTTGCCATCAAACGACACTAATCACACATCAAAAACCGACCCGTAGCGTGAACAGGAAGCAAATCATAACAACATGCGCAGGCTTCCTTCTGGCAGGAATGGCCGCAACGGGCTTCACCGGCTGGTTGTCGGAGCACAAGAAGGTGGAAGACCTGCAGGCTCAGATCGTCGAGCTGAAGAAGCAAGAGATGCGTTCTGCTGTGATGAGAAGCGTGAGCGCACAGATGGAGGAAATCGCCAACGAGCAGAGGGAAATCTCTGACGAGAAGAGCGAGGAAGCCCTGCGCCAGACGAAGGTGGCCAACGAGATGCGGCTGCGCTCGGAACGAGAACGACAGAACGCCCTCGAGGCCGAGCGCAATGCTGTGGCTTCGGAGAAAAAGGCTCTCGAAGCCTCTGCCCTCGCCGAAAGCCAGCGAAAGGTGGCCGAGGAGCAGCAAGTGCTGGCCGAACACCAGCGCATTCAGGCAGAGTTCTCGAAGCGCAAGGCCGACACGCTGAGCTACATCGCCCTCGGACGCTCGCTGGGGTCCATCGCAACCTTCCAGGCTGAGGACGGCAACGACGACATGGCCGACCTGCTTAGCTACGCGTCCTATCTCTACACATCACGCTATCGCGGCGACATCTACTATCCGGCCGTCTTCCAGTCGCTCATCCTGTCGAGCCAAAGCAAGATGTCGTGGTCGGAGCACATCGGTGCCGTGATGAACCTTGAGTACATCGTCGGAAATGACAACGTACTCGTCTCCGCCAGCAATTATGGTGAAATTATCCTCAGCGAAAGAAAGGACAACCGCTTGCTGTCAAAGGTGCTCTACAAAAACAAGGAGTTCGACTTCCGCGACATGTTGACCGACACGTTGACGGGCAACATGTATGCCGTCAGCCGGACGGGGCATCTGGTCATGATTTCAAAAGACCTCAAGAATGTCAGAACCATCGAACTCGATGAGATAGAGCATCCCATGCGCGTTCACTTGCTCAACAAGGACCTGCTGGTGATTGGCGAGAGAGCTATCGCCAAGATCGACCCGGAGCGACTGACCGTCAACGTAGTCAGGCCGCTGCCCTTCAGGGTGACTCTCGGCGGTGCCAAGGACCATTGTCCGCTGCTCTTCGATGACGAAGGCAGGATGCACCTCGTGAAAGGAATCGACAACTATGAAACGAAGAAGGTGCCCGTAGCGGGAAAGGTGACGGCCTACTGCCAATCGAAGAACACGAGTAGTGAAGCCTACGGCATGAGCGAAGGCACCATCTGGGTCCTCGACAAGGGGGGAGTAGCAAAGAAACTCGTGGGACATCGCTCGCGTATCTCGAAAATGAAACTCTACGGCAACCGACTCCTCTCGGCCAGTTACGACGGCAACCTGAACCTCTGGATTGCCGACAGGGAGAAAGTGGAGCCGATGCCGCTGCTCACCATCAACAACTGGATTATGCACTTCTGCTTCGACTCGAAGAAGAATTCCCTCTGGGTGGGCGATGCCCAAGGCAATCTGACGTCGGTCAACATTTCCGTGCCCTACATGGTAGGCATCATCAAGAAGAAACTGAAGCGAAACCTCACCACCGAGGAGTGGAACTACTACATCGGTGAAAACGTGCCCTACGAATCGTTCATCGCCTCACAAGGAAAGGAGGCAACGCCATGAACCAACCGCTCACCAACCGACTGCTCACAACGCTGACGGCGCTTCTGCTCGCGACAACCACGTTCGGACAAGGCATACCCTTCATCCGCAACTTCTCGGCGGATGAATACAACGCGAACAATACCAACTTCGACATCGAGACCGACGAGTGGGGCAATGTGTTCGTGGCGAATTTCGAGGGATTGCTATACTACGACTATGCCGAATGGCGCATCCTTCGCACACCAGGCATCTCGCGCACCACCGTCGTCTACAAAGCCGCCGACAACACGATCTGGGTGGGCGGCTACAACTTTTTCGGAAAGGTGGTGAGAAAGGACAACGGCGAACTTGCCCTGCAAGGAGTCGGAGGCACTAATCTGTTCCAAGGTGAGGTGGAGGAGATTTACGAAAAGGATGGAGAATTGCAATTCTTAGCCGACAACGGCGTCATCTATCAGGTGAAAGGCAACAAGGTGACCGCCAAAAAGAAAGTTTCCAATGAAGTTCTCAAAACCGGAATGCTCGACGTCGTGGATGTCGGTGCTGTGGAGGCAGGGCATCATGAAGTGGTCAAGAACGCCAACGTGCAGACAATACAGCTTGGCAATAACCTGCGGGCTATTGTGAGGAAGCGTGCCGGCATCGACATCACCGACAACAACGACCAAACACTCTACACCATCACCGACGACAACGGCCTCTGCTCCAACAATATTTCCTATGTCACCTACGACGGACGCGGACACCTCTGGGGCGCTACGGGCAAGGGCATCTTCGTCATTCAGCTGCCAACGGCGTTCACACGCTTCACCTCTCGCGAAGGACTTCCTCTCAGCACCACCCTTTCCATCGAAGCCCTCAACGGAAATATCTATGCTGGCACCGAAGACGGACTCTACCGCCAGCAGGGCTTTCACTTCGTGAGTGTTCCGAAAGTGCCTCACGCCTGCTGGGAACAGAAGAAAAGCGGCAACACGCTATTGGCAGCAACTGCCGACGGCATCTTCCGACTCTATCCCGACGGCCTCATCCGACAAATCACCACCATGAGCACGATGGCGGTGCTCGAGGACGGTTCGCAAATCTACAGCGGTGAAACCAACGGCATCTATCTCATGGACCTCAACGGCAGGAACAGAAGGGAGATTTGCAACTTGGAGAATGTCACGAAAATCGTGAAGGACAACAAGGGAACCATCTGGGCACAGAGCGTCTACGGGGCTGTATGGTACAAGAAAGCCAACTCCGACAAATTCATGCATTACAAGGGTAGCGAGAAGGCCGAGTCCATGAAGACGATTGTGATGACAGGCGGCGAGGCCATCATCGTGGATGCCGAAGACACAACGCCCTTCCCCTACCCGCTCGTCTCGCATGAGGATGAAAGCGGTGTCAACTGGATCACCGACAACGAAGGGAAAAAACTCTACAGATGGCGCAACGGACAAAGGTTGAACGATATGGAGAAGTTGCTGTTCCCCGTCTACGAATTGCCCGTCCGCAGCATTTATACACGTCAGAACGAAATTTGGCTGGGCAACGAAAATGGACTGGTCGTCATCAACACCAATGTGAAAGACCCCGCCCTGAGTATCAAGCCCAAACTATACATACGCTCGGTGAGGCTGGGCAGCGACAGCATTCTCTGGGGAGGATTCGGCGAAATGCCGGAAATGCTGCCTAGGCTGAAGCATCAAGAGAACAACCTGCACATTACATTCTCACTCGACATACCGACTATCTCCCTACAGCCCCTTTATCGCTACCGGCTAAACAACGGCAGTTGGAGCAGCTGGAGCACCAACACGTCGGCAAACCTCTTGAACCTCTCGCACGGCGACTACACCTTCTCCGTGCAGGCCCGCATAACGCTGAACCACATCACCGACATCTCAAGCATTAAGTTCCACATCGACCCGCCATTCTACTACAGGTGGTACATGCAGATACTCTATTTCTTGCTGCTCGGTTTCCTCCTTTATGTTATTTTCCAACTGCGCCTACGTAAGCTCAGGAATGACAAGGAAAGACTAGAGAACATAGTGCAAGAACGCTCTGCAGAAGTCGTAAGGCTGGAGAAGATGGCTACGGCGGGCAAACTGACGCAAGGACTCATCGACCGCATACTGAATCCGCTGAACTACATCAACAACTTCGCCAAGCTCTCGGAGGGTCTTGTGAAGGATGTGAAGGACAACGTGGAATCCGAGAAGGAGCACATGGACGAAGAAAACTACGAAGACACCGTCGACGTGCTCAACATGCTATCGGGCAACCTGCAGAAAGTGGGCGAACACGGACAGAACACCACACGCACGCTGAAGGCGATGGAGGAGATGCTGAAAGACCGCTCGGGAGGCATCGTGCCGATGGACCTCATGACGGTCATTCGTCAGGATAAGGAGATGCTGCTCGAGTACTACAAGCAGGAAATCAGCCAATACGGCATCAAAATTATCTTCGACAACACGGAGGGAGAGCTGCCCATCAACGGCAATGCCGACCAGCTGAGCAAGACGCTGATGAGTCTGCTGAGCAACGCCATCTATGCGGTTGCGAAGAAAGCAGATAAGCTGAGTTCTGACGCTGAAGGCAAAGCGAAGGCAGCAGACTACCAGCCTGAGGTTGACCTGCACATCGCCAAGCAACACGGTAACGTGCGCATCAGCATTCACGACAACGGCATCGGCATAGAGCCAGCCATCCTTGAGAAAATCTTCGACCCGTTCTTCACCACCAAGCCCACAAGTGTGGCTGCCGGAATTGGACTCTACCTGAGTCGCGAGATTGCGCAAAATCATGGTGGCGACATCCAAGCCAAGTCCGTCAAGGACGAATACAGCGAGTTTATCATCACGATACCAATTAAAAAAGCATAACACGATGGAACAGGAACAAATTGACCTGCTCAAACAACAACTCCAACAGCAGGAGAAAAGAGCGGCGCTGGGCGTGCTCAGCGCAGGCATTGCCCACGAGGTGCAGAATCCGCTGAACTTCGTTATCAACTTCAGTAAGATGTCAGAGAAGCTGCTGCAAGACCTGGCTGACATCGTGGAGGACAACGAAGACCGGTTGCCGGAAGAAGACCGTGAGGATGTGGAGGACATCATCGAGAGTTTAAAGACGAACCTGGCCAAGATTGCAGAGCACGGCGAACGCGCCGTCAGCGTGGTTCAAAGCATCCTGATGATGTCGCGCGGCAAGGAGAACGAGTTCCTGCCTGCCGACGTCTGCAAAATCGTGAAGGAGTACGTCTGGATGTCGTATCATGCTTTGCGTGCCAACGTCAAGGACTTCAACATCGCCATCCACGAGCACTATCAAGAAGGCTTGCCGCCGATGATGGTCATTCCGCAAGACTTGAGCCGAGCTGTACTCAACGTGATGAACAATGCGTGCTATGCGGTGTGGAAGAAGAAGCAAACGGCCGGCGATGACTACCAGCCGGAGGTAACGGTCTCCGTCAAGGTGGAGAACGGCAACCTCGTCATCAGCTTTGCCGACAACGGCGAAGGCATGAGTGAGGAAGTGAAACAACGAATCTACGAGAACTTCTTCACCACCAAGCCCATCGGACAAGGAACCGGACTGGGAATGGGTATCACCCGCGACATCATCGAAAACAAACACGGAGGGAAGATGTCCTTCGAATCCGTCGAAGGCGAAGGTGCTACCTTTACATTCACCCTACCCATCAGGAAATGACATCCACCCTACTCATCAGGAAATGACATTCATCCCACTCATTAGGAAATGAAGTTCAACTTACCCCACAGGAAATGAAGAAGAGCATACACCTCATTATAATTGTTGCACTCTGGCTGACATCGCTTTGCACCTATGCGCAGGAAAATACCGGCCGGCAAATCTACAATCAGGCCGAGAGCGAATACAACATTGGGCGCATCGACCAGGCCCGACAGCTGATTCTGAACCATATGTCCGACTTCGAAGGCAATCTCAAGCAGAATGCCTATCGACTGCTGGCACTATGCTATCTCAGCGAAGACCAAAACGAGGAAGCCCGGCACTATGCTGAGCAGCTGGTGAGATTGAACAACTACTACAACTCCAACGACGATCCCGCACGCTTTCAGGAACTCATCGAGCAGCTGAAGGAAGGCATCGCTTCCACCATCACGACAGCCTCCAGCCAGAGCGAGTCGGTGAACGAAGCTCCTGTCCCCATCACCATTATCACCGCCGACATGATAGAGGAGCTGGGCTACAACAAGAACCTCGGACAGATTCTCGCGGCCTATGTCCCCGGTATGTCGCAACTGACATCAACGGAAAGCGTGGATAACTTGTCGATGCACGGAGCGTTTTCCTTAGGGCAGGAGTTCATCTTGATTATGGAAAACGGCCACCGCCTGAACAACCGCTTCGACAACGCCGGTAATACGAGCTATTCCATCAGCACCGAGAAGATCGACCACATCGAGGTGCTACGCGGCCCTGCTTCCTCGCTCTACGGAAATGTTGCCCTCTCGGCGGTGGTGAACATCATCACCAAGAGCGGCAAGACGAGCGAAGGCGTGAAGGTGAAATACGGTAATGCCAACTTCAAAACCCATAAGGCTGATCTCACGCTGGGCACTCAGTTCATGGATGCCGACATCTTCGCCTGGGCATCCATCTACAAGTCTGATGGCCAGATACGACACTTCGACGACGGGAATGGTTATCTTAAAAAAGCGGTTACCAAAGAGATAAATACAGAATTCAATGATAGAAAATATTTTAATCCCGACAGCGTCTATGTAGAACGCTATAAGTATACCCCAGCATATGACATAGGGCTCATGTTCAAACTGAAAGGCTTCGAATTGCTGTTCAGTCGGAAGAATGTCAACAGGGCGAAACCAATGACTCCAACCTATGGTGGCTACGACTATGATAGATATTTTCTGATTGACGATATCAAACCTGGCAACAGAGCTGACGAGACACATGCCGAGTTGAGCTATTCCAGGCAATTCCGGAATCTGTTCCTGACCGGCACCGTTTATAGCGACTGGTACAGACTCTCTCAATATGAAGTGTATTATGACTCTCTTATAGCAAAATCACCTATCTGGGATAAAGATACCTACGAGTATATTTATGACCAAGATGGCAATCTCGTCTATGAAACGTCTATAAAGACCGGGAATATGGACTACGATTCATACAGAGAGAACACGATGGGAGGAACCCTCAAAGCCAGCACAAGCTATCAGCTGGGACGAATGAAGGGAAATGCGTTGGCAGGAATACAGTATGAACGATTCTCGCTGCTGTCAAGGCTCATTCTGATTGGATGCTTTTTCGGAGATATCGAAAGAGGAAACGTCGATTTTTCCGACATCGTCGAAAACGGAAAGGAAAGGAGTCTGTCGTTATTCTTCCAAGACAAAACCTACATCCTAACACAACTCATCTTAAATGCCGGATTCCGCTACGACTTCAAATACCGACATGAAGAAGACGTTGTCCGCACATTCTCCCCACGACTCGCCATGATGTATGTGCCCAACGAGCGGTTCAGCCTCAAGTTATCCTATTCTGAGGCGTTCGCCGATCTTTCGTTCTACTATCGCTACCTTTCCAAGACTCCTAACTACACGATGAGTCCGCAGCATCTCTCTGCCCTCCAACTCACGGCAATGGGAACCATTCCTTCGTTGCACACCAATTACGACGTGAACCTCTTTTATAATAAATACACCAACTTGCTATGGTGGTTCACAAGATACAATAACAATATTTTCGAGGAAGATATCTTGAGGAATATCGGGCAACTGACCAATGTAGGAATCGAAGCCACAGCGCGTTATGCATACAAGCGTCTCTCGGCTAATCTCTCGCTCTATTATTGCCATGATATCAGTGCGGAGCGATATTATTATAACAAAATGGAGAAAAAAGTGAACGAAGTGCCCCACTTCACCTTCAACCTACACGCTGCCTGGAAAGCGTTGCAAAACAAAAAACACGAGGTGAAAGTCTACGGTCATTTCTCGCATATCGGCAAGAAGTTATCCTATCAAATGAATCATGAAAGCGAAGATTTCTACGTTCCTGCCGTCAGCCTCATCGACCTCGGTGTGAAGTACAGCTACAAGCAGCACCTGCAGCTATCGGTCGATTGCGAGAACATCTTCAATACAGATAATTACATCTGCGGGCCTAACTATCAGCACGTGCCTCATTTCCAACGCGGAAGAACGCTGATGACCGCTATCTCCTATCGTTTTTAACATCGTCGCACCACACAATGTGCAACTTTGGTCTTCTACTACATCATCGAGGTGTAGAAGACGTAGGCCAGAATGGCAAGCACGATAAGGCCGACAACGGTCTTGATGAGGCAGCTGGCCACTTTCTTGATGATGATAACTCCTATGACGAGCGCCAAGATAGCGCCTAAATAAATGAGGAATTGATCATTCGTTGAGTAAAACTCCATAGTTATCTTGATGAATTTGAAAAGTGACTATTAGTGAAAAACACTCCCGACGTTATTGATGAATGGCGAAGAACGGTTCCACACTCTCGGTTCAGAACAGCTGACGGAACTGAGTGGGGATGGGTGTTTCGAACTCCATGCGTTCACCCGTAACGGGATGATAGAAGCATAGCACACAAGCATGCAGGCAAAGACGATGAATAGGGTCGTCGCCGTTACCATACTTCGGATCGCCGCAGACAGGATGTCCCATATCGGCCGAGTGAACGCGAATCTGATTCTTGCGGCCCGTCTCAAGCTGATATTCCACCAGCGAATGCTCGGTAGTGCGATTGAGCACGTGGAAATGGGTGACAGCATATTTCCCACCGTTGTCAACGGGTGATGAGTAGGTGACGTATGCCTTGTTGTCGCGCAACCAGTTGGCGATGGTGCCCTCGTCGGGTTCCACCTCTCCGCTGACGACAGCCACATAGCGTCGGTCGTAGACAATCTCGTGCCAGTTGTGCTCAAAGATTTGCTCGGTTTCCATATCCTTCGCATAGACCATCAGGCCGCTGGTGTCGCGGTCGAGTCTATGCACCACGTGAGCGGTGCATCGCTGACCGGACTTCTTGAAGTAGTCGTCGAGCACGCTCTTAACGTTCAGCGACTTATGGCCGGCAGCCATCGAGAGGATGCCGATATTCTTTTCTATGACCACAAGCCAACGGTCTTCATAGACAATCTTCACGTAGCGGCTCTTGAACTGATCGTTCTTCTTGGTCTGGCTCACGGAGATTTTCGCACCTGGCTTCAGCAAGTAGTCGAACTGAGTCGTGATCTTACCGTTTACCTTGATGCCGCGACCTTGCAAGGTAGCCTTGATCTTCGTCTTCGACCCTTTCAGATGAGCAAGCAGCCACTCTAGGAGCGGAGCCTCTTCTTCAACAACATAATGGTCGTAGCGGTCGACATTGTAGGGATTTCTCTTCATAGCGGATATGGGGGATGAAGGGTGTTCTTTAGAAAACGCTACGCCTCACCGGAGAACTGCTTGATGCGCTGTTCTTCGCTGAGCTTGCAGATGAGGAGTGTGCCGTCTTTATCTGCTACGATGCAGTCGTCGAGCCCCTGCACAACCACCTTGCGTGCCTCGGTAGCATGGATGATGCAGTTATGGGTGTCGAAGACCGAGATGTTCTTACCGATGAGAGCGTTGCCGTAGAGGTCGTGCCGCGAGTGCGACAGCAGGGAACCCCATGTGCCGAGGTCGCTCCAGCCAAAGTCGGCCGGACAGACGAAGATTTCCTCGGTCTTCTCCATGATGGCATAGTCGACGGAGATGTTCTCGCACTCAGGATAGAGCTGGTCAATTGACTCCTGCTCCTTATCGGTACCGTAGATTTTCAGCAGCGACTCGAAGAGCTTGCTCATCGTTGGCTGATAGATGCGGAAGGCGTTCACAATCGTAGAGATGCTCCACACGAAGATGCCTGAGTTCCAGAAGTAGTTGTTCTGGCGGATGTAGGCCTTTGCCGTCTCCAAATCGGGCTTCTCACGGAACGAGTCGACGCGGAAGATCTCTTTGTTTCGTGGAGAGCTACCCGAAAGGTCGGCCTGAATATATCCGTATCCCGTCTCCGGGCGATTGGGCTTCATACCGAGCGTAACGATGGCATCGGTTTCGCTGGTGAAGTTCATACACATGCGGATGACTCTGCGGAATTCTTCTTCATCAACAACAATATGATCGCTGGGGGTCACAACGACGTTTGCCTTCGGGTCTTTCGACTTGATGCGCCAGCTGACGTAAGCGATGCAGGGAGCGGTGTTGCGTCGACAAGGCTCAAGGAGGATGTTCTCGGTCGGAATCTCGGGCAGCTGCTGCTTGACGAGGTCGGCATAGATGCGATTGGTAACCACCCACACATGCTCCGGCTTGCAGATATCGCGGAAGCGGTCGTAGGTGAGTTGCAAGAGCGACTTACCTACGCCCAAGACGTCGATGAACTGTTTGGGACGTTCCACCGTACTCATCGGCCAGAAGCGGCTCCCCACTCCACCAGCCATAATAACCAGATGATTGTTGACTTGTGCCATATTCGTATTACTGTAGATAAGAATTCATGCTCGGCTCTTCGCCCTGATGGTCAGACATCACGAAAAAAAGTCGAATACGCATGCAAAATTAAGAAAAAAAATCTGCATGAGAAAAACGAAAGGGGAAAAACTTGCAAATAACATGAAAAAACGATACCTGCACGCCACATTTCACGACCAAACGACTGACATCAAACGGACGACATCAGACGCACAAGTAATAAAAAAGATGTCGGTTGGAGTGACATCAGAAGAGCGACAGCGACTGATCGGCCACGGGAGCAGATTGCGAAGAGTCTGCATCGGCCTTCTCTTCCTGAAAGTTTAGCATGAGCTGACGGCCTTCCTGATTGTCGAGATTCAGTTTATAGATTCCTCGCTGGTCGGCTCTTGTAATGAGCGAAGTGTCGGACTTAGAATTGCGTTGCAAATATTGCAACACATAGTCGTGGACATCTTGAAATGAAATGGGGTTGAAGAAAGAATTACAGGAATTGAATACGTGGCGTGAGATTTTCTGCACGGAAATTCCCACGCTACCGGCCTCAAGGAGCACCTTCAGTATTTCGCGATCGTATTCGTTCAATGTGTTTTTTGCAAATAAAAAAAGGAGCTGTAAGACATTTCTGTTCTGCAGCTCCTTTCCTTTATCATTGGGGTAATCTTATGCGAGAGCAATCAGATTATCCTCACCTTTCACTTTGCCTTCCTTGAAGAGCCAGCCAATGCCCAGGTAAACCTCTTCGGTAGTGATCTTTGCAGCCTTTGCGATATCAGCAACGCTGAGAGCCTTCTCTGCAGCGGCAAGAGCCTGATAAACGTCACCAGCCTTGAAACCTACGTTCTCGGCGTTGATTGCTACTACTTCTACCTTCTTGGCAACCTTCTTTGCAGGAGCCTTCTTCTCTGCTGTAGCCTTCGTTGCTGCAGCCTTTGTTGTTTTCTTTTCTGCCATAATTTTTTTAAACAAATAAATAATTCGTGTTGTATATCCTTAATTACAACCTTATCTTTTTTATCTGGGTACAAAGTTACGGCAAATAACTGAAAATCAGGCTACTTACGAAGAAATACTTCCTTTTATCAGGCGTTTTCTTGATTTAGGTCAAGACGTATCTGCAATTCTTCCAATTGTTTGACATCCAACTCGCTAGGAGCATCGAGCATGACATCGCGACCAGAATTGTTCTTCGGGAAGGCGATGCAGTCACGAATGCTGTCGAGGCCAGCCATGATGGAAACGAAGCGGTCGAGACCAAAGGCAAGACCTGCATGAGGAGGAGCACCATACTTGAAGGCATTGATGAGGAAGCCGAACTGAGCCATCGCACGTTCGGGGGTGAAGCCGAGAATCTCGAACATCTTCTCCTGAAGCTTTCCGTCGTGAATACGCAGGGAGCCACCGCCGACCTCTACACCGTTACAAACGAAGTCGTAGGCCACCGCGCGAACCTTCTCGGGTGCGGTATCGAGCAAGGGGATGTCGTCGGGATTGGGGAGTGTGAACGGATGGTGGGTAGCCATCAGGCGCTGCTCCTCGTCGCTCCACTCAAAGAGCGGGAAGTCGACAATCCACAAGCACTCGAAGCGATTCTTGTCGCGAAGGCCCAGACGGTCGCCCATCTCCAGACGAAGCGTGCAGAGCTGCGTGCGAGTCTTGTTGGCGTTGTCGCCGCTGAGCATCAGTACCAGGTCGCCATCGTTGGCACCCATAGCCTTTTTCACCTTTGCCCAGATCTCAGGCTCGTAGAACTTATCGATGCTCGACTTCACGGTGCCGTCTTCGTTGAACTTCACGTAGACGAGTCCCTTCGCACCCACCTGCGGGCGCTTCACGAAGTCGGTGAGCTGGTCGAGTTGCTTGCGTGTGTAGTTGGCGCAGCCAGGTACGCAGATAGCACCGATATAGGCAGCCTCGTTGAAGACGGGGAACGTGCCCGTGCCCTTCAGCACATCCATGAGTTCCACAAACTCCATTCCGAAGCGCAAGTCGGGCTTGTCGGAGCCAAAGCGGCGCATGGCCTCGTGCCACGTCATCTGCTGAAGCTTGGCGGGAAGGTCGACACCACGAATCTCCTTGAAGAGATAGCGGGCCATATCCTCGAAGATCTGAAGCACGTCTTCCTGATCGGCAAACGACATCTCGCAGTCGATTTGCGTGAACTCCGGCTGACGGTCGGCACGCAGGTCTTCATCACGGAAACACTTGGCAATCTGGAAGTAGCGGTCGAAGCCTGAGACCATAAGCAGCTGCTTCAGCGTCTGCGGGCTCTGCGGGAGGGCATAGAACTGACCAGGATTCATGCGCGAAGGCACCACAAAGTCGCGTGCACCCTCGGGAGTAGAGCCAATAAGAATAGGTGTCTCAACTTCGATGAAGTCTCTTGAATCCAAGAAGTTGCGGATGAGGATGGTCATCTTGTGGCGCAACTCCAGATTCTTGCGCACACATGAGCGGCGCAGGTCGAGATAACGATATTTCATGCGGAGCTCGTCGCCACCATCGGTGTTGTCTTCGATGGTGAAGGGAGGCGTCTGGCTCTCGCTGAGAACATTCAGCACAGAGGCGAGAAGCTCAATGTCGCCTGTGGGCATCTTCGGATTCTTCGACTGACGCTCGCTGACGGTGCCCTTCACTTGCACGCACCACTCGCGTCCAAGCTTGTTGGCACGTTCGCAAAGCGCTGCATCCTGAGCCTCGTTGAACACCAATTGCGTGATACCATAGCGGTCGCGCAGGTCGACGAACGTCATACCGCCCATCTTGCGCACGCGCTGAACCCAACCTGCCAGCGTTACTTCTTTGCCGGCATCGGAGAGACGAAGCTCTCCACAAGTATTTGTTCTATACATTTTTGATGATATTTTAAAAATTTCCTGCAAAATTACAACAAATTCACGAAACCACAAAACAAAAAGAGCCTTCTTCTGTTATTATGTCTTAAAAAATAGGGGATTTCTTGTTGTGTATTAAACAAAAAGCGTAACTTTGCGTCGAAAATTATGAACAAAACTTTGAAGTGATATGAAAAAAATGCTAATGATGGCCGTCCTGCTGTTTGCTTGCGTCAGCTTTGCTTCAGCTCAAGACAATCAGGCCCAAATCAAGTTTGATAAGGTGTCACACGACTTCGGCACCTTCTCTGAGTCGAATCCCGTGCAGGAATGCGTCTTCACGTTCACCAACGTCGGACAGGCTCCGCTCATCATCAACCAGGCTGTGGCCTCTTGCGGTTGCACGGTACCTTCCTACACCAAGGAACCCATTGCTCCGGGCAAGACGGGTGCCATTAAGGTTACGTACAACGGAAAGGGTAAGTTCCCCGGCCACTTCAAGAAGAGCATCACCGTGCGTACAAACGGAAAGCCGGAGATGTCTCGCCTCTATGTAGAGGGCACAATGGAAGAGGCCAAACAATAACAGACGAGACATCGTTTGTTGTTGAAGACAGACGTTTGTGATTAAACATACGAGACAAACGTTGAGATTAAACATACGTGACTGGCGTTTGTGATTAGACATACGGGACAAACGAACAGAAAAAAGCAGAAGGATACGATGAACGAGTCATCGCATCCTTCTTTTTATTTAGTTATTAGGCGAGAGTTCAACACTATTTTATTTCGGAGTACTGACGGGCAATAAAGCACGCCCCTACTCCACGAGCGGTTGCAGCTGACCAACGGCACGCTTGATCATGTCCATCGTACCACTACCGTCGTTGACGTAGCGGGTCACCATCTGGGCATAGCGCATAGCCTGACGCAACTCCTGCGACATCTCGCGATAATCCTTTCCACGCATCTTCTCCATCAGGTCGGAGAGCGGCTTCAGGTCTTCGGGCTCGGCAAGGTTGCCGGGACGCATCGTGTTCAGAGCAGCATTCAAGGCGGCAGCAGTCTGGTCGACACGACGTGCCAACTCCTGACCTGCGAGGCCTTGCTCTTCATCCTTCAGCAACTGTGTGGCTGCCTTATATTGCTCGGCCATACGCTGATAGCCGTGCTCGGCCCAAGGAGCATGCTCGGGCACCTTTACTTCGAGAGCATTCCAAGCCTGCTGGGCATTCATGCGGTTTCGGGCCATCTGCATCAGACTCTTCAAGACTGATGTGTCAGCATTTCCATTCTGCTCAACGGGAGCATCGATGCGGAAATAGTGCGTGATATGACTGTCGGCATCGTAGTCGGGAACCCATTGAAGGCTGGCAAGATTCTGACCGGGTTTCAGCGTAGCCTCTTCCCACGTATTGATGCCCGAAGCAGCCATCACCAGCGGACCTTCCATCAGGGCAGCAGCCCAGCGAGGCTCGTAAGCCTTGCGCTGCCGGTCGATTTCCATCTTGTCGGGAGCGAAGTCCAGATGACGTCCGTAGGGCATCACAACCTCTACGACATCCTTCTTCGACCATTTGCGAACGGGAATCTCTACATAGCTACAGGGCTTATACTCCTTCGCCACCGACTTACCGTTCAGACGAATATCAAAGTCCTTCGTAGCCCAATATGGCACACGAAGCTTCATCGCAAAACGTCCCTTGCCTGCTGCCACACGAATCGTGCTCTTCTCAGCCGGCCACTTGCACTCCTGACGGAGCGTCACACCAGCCTCGTCCCACGTGGCCTCAGTTGGCAGATAGAGGGCAACCCACATCGTGGGCGTACCCTGCTTGCTGACGAAGTAAGCAGCCTCCTGATATTTCACGTGGTTCTCGGCACCCGTTCCACCGCAACAAGTGGACTGAGGCGTCTCGTTGCCCCAAGGCTTCGAGGCATTCAGGCCTACGGCATACTGATAGAGCACAGCATACTCATGCTGGTTGAGCGAGCCAACGAGTTGGTTGTAGAGCACACGCTCATAATAGTCCATCAGACGTGCATCGTCGGGACGGAAGCAGTTCAGGTCCTTCGTGAGCTTGGCGAGGTTGTAGGCGCAGCACGTTTCGTTCAGCGTAGGATCGTTGTTGGTGGCCATCGAGAGCATCTGCGTATAGGGCTGGCGGAACATCTCGCCGTTGCCCACACCACCCATCGCATAGCGATAGCGGCCTTGCACCATCGACCAGAAGTTGTTGGCTACCTCATAATAATAAAGAGGTGTCGACTGGAAACCTTGAGGCAAGAGTCCAGACGTGAGCGTGGGTTGCTGAGACGCGCGGTGTATGCGCAACGCTCCCGTCACCATCGGGATGTGCTGGTTCGCATGACGTGTACGGATGGCATCAACATTCTTCGCCAACGGGTCGAAGAAGGCAGGACTATCGAAATAGGTGGCGGCTTGCAACAAACGTAGCTTCTCGGTCATATCGCTCACCATCTCAGAAAGGCGCGACAGAGACTCACCCATTCCACCAACCTCGCCGGCAATATACATATTCCACATCTCATAGCGGTTGCCGGGACGGTTGCGACGCTGCTCCTGCGTGCCTTTTTTCGAAACGAAGGTGCGATAGGTCAGTCGGTTCCACACCCAGAGTCCCATATCCTTCGCGATGAGCAACGCTTTCTCAGCAATTGCCTTGTCGTCTACATAGTTAGCAATATCGATGAGTCCAGCCAATTGCTTGTGTACAGTATAATAAGGTGCCCACACCCAGTCTTCGTTGTTATAGGCGCGATACATCTCTATCAACGCACAATGCTGGGCAGGAATGGCGTTCAGATAACCGTAGCCGTAGTGGCGATAATCCTTTTTGTAGCGGTCGAAGTCGCTCCATTTACCACCCAGCTGGCGCAGCTCCTCCTCAGGAGCCAGGTCGCGAGCCTCGAAGTAGCGGCCCAGCGAGTCGCTCCAAACAAAGGTGCGCTCCTGACAGGCACGGAGCTCATCGACCATTGTACGAATGCGCTGGAGCAGCTGCTGGCGCTTACCTGCATCGCTACAACTTGCGTAGGCCATCGCGAGCGCCGACATGTAGTGTCCCGATCCGTGGCCCTTCAGCTTCGTTGTGGGCGAGTCCCAGCCGTCGGCAACTGGATAGCCGTCGGTGGGCAGACCATAGGTGTCGTGATAGTTATAGAGCTGCTGCTTCACGTCGAGTGTGAGCAGGTGGTCGATGTCCATATCGCGGTTTTTCGTGAGTCGGTTCTCCCCGATGAGCTGCACCTTGTTGAGCGGCAGAGGCTCGGCAACGACAACATGCTCGGCTGATGAGCCGGGAGCCGTCACCTCCACATGAGCCACAATGGGAAAACCGCCCGAGGTGGCGTTGTCGCCCACCACATAGCCGGGTACATCGTAGCGGGTGCCACGAGGTGTCTGCTGGGCATCGGCCTCTTCGCGCTCCACATCGGCAAGGGCGTTCATCCATCTTACCGTGCGCCACTCTGAGGTGCCGTCGTCATAGGTTGCCCACACCTGGAAAGGCAACTGGGGAGCAGAGCCCTCTGCAACGGTTACGTTCACCTCGGCCACGCTGACCACCTTGTGCAACGTAAGGACATCCTGGCCGTTAGCCACCGCGATGCCCATCACTAATAGGAAGAATACAACTATGCGTTTCATCGTTTTTTAGTTTTTTTGCAAAGTTAGTGAAAACACACTAAAGAAGCAAATTTTTGTACGATTGTTACATCTTTTGGATAATGTTTACACTCTACGTTTTATCGTGCTCACCCAAATACGCTCACAAACGCGTACTTGTCCACCTCTAACGCTGCACCCAACGGGCAGAAATCTTCTTGCCCTCACGGCTCCAAGTGTAGAGCCAACCACCCTTGCGCGACGTGAAAGTGTTGCCGGCACCGCCCACCACTTCGCCAGCTACATTGCGACCGAGTGATCCCAGCTTGCGTCCCTTTGGGTCATAGATGCGGTAGAACGAATCGCGGCAAAGCACGTAGAACGATGATCCATAGGCCGCCAAACTGCCCTCCGAAGAACTTACAGCATGTATTTTCTTGCCCTTCTCATCATATATGTAGTGCCACGAGCGCGTGGTTTCAACGTAGCTGATGCTCTGCGCCAATAGCCTGATGCTAAGCGACACAACGAGCACGACCAGCAGGAAAAGTCTTTTCATTATATTCATAGGTTTGAGTTGTTAAAGGTTCGACTTGTTTAGGTTTGATATCATATGAAGACTATCTTCATGACTTCTGTCGCAAAGTTACAAACATTTTTTGAAAACACCATTTGCAAGTCTCAGTTTTTTTCTGTATCTTTGCAAATGAAATTGTGAGCAGGATGCAAATCCGCAAAGCATAGCTCCATACGTATTAAACCATAACTCCTTATCAACCAGAGCATTACTCTATTTGCTCTAAAGCATTGCTCCACCATAATAAGAAACACAAATCAAATACAAAAACAATATGAACATGACTCATTTCAAAACATTCCTCATGACAATGATGCTGATGTGCATCATGCCCTGTACAGCCCAGAACGCGCAGATGCCCGCCGACGCCCTGGTGCTGAAAAGTCCCAGTGGACAACTCGAGATGAAGTTTGCCGTCAACGACGGCGTGCCCTGCTATAGCCTCGATAGGCTGGGCAAATCCGTTGTGCTACCCTCACGTCTGGGCTTCGACCTCATCGGTCGTGAAGGCCTCGACAAGGGATTCAAGCTCATCGACAACTCCACCAGCTCTTTCGACGAAACATGGCAACCCGTATGGGGCGAGGAAGCCAACATCCGCAACCACTACAACGAACTCTTCGTCACTTTGCAACAGCCAGCAAAGGACAACGCGAAGCCTACGGTCATGCAGATTCGGTTCCGCCTCTACGACGACGGTCTCGGCTTCCGCTATGAGTTCCCGATGGAGAACGACCTCACCTATTTTAAAATAAAGGAGGAGCTCACCCAGTTCGCGATGACCGGCGACCACCTGGCTTGGTGGATTCCCGGCGACTATAGCACACAGGAGTTCTCGCCCACCGAGTCGCATCTCTCAGAGATTCGTAACCTCTCGGCAGCACCCCGCAAGCGCGGTGGTTGGCCCAACAAGGGATTCTCGCCCACCGGCGTGCAGACGGCCCTTCAAATGAAGACCGCCGACGGACTCTATATCAACATCCATGAGGCTGCCGTGTTGGACTATCCCACAACAAGCCTTGATCTCGACGACAAGAACTTCGTGTTCAGCACCCATCTTACTCCCGATGCACAAGGTGTGAAAGGTCGCATGCAGGCTCCCTGTAAGACCCCCTGGCGCTCGGTGATGGTGTGCCCCAGCGCCACCGATGTGCTGGCCTCGCGCCTCGTGTTGAACCTCAACGATCCCTGCGCGTTGGACGATGTTTCGTGGATTCACCCCGTGAAGTACATGGGTGTGTGGTGGGAGATGATTACCGGCAAGAGCCAGTGGAGCTACACCAACGACTATCCTTCCGTGCAACTGGGCAAGACCAACTACGCCGCATCGAAGCCCCACGGAAAACACGGTGCTAACAACGCTAATGTTCGCCGATACATCGACTTCGCCGCCGACAACGGCTTCGACGCCATCCTCATCGAGGGATGGAACGAAGGATGGGAAGACTGGTACGGCAAGCAGAAGGACTTTGTGTTCGACTTCATCACCCCCTACCCCGACTTCGACCTGCCCGCTCTGAACAAATACGCTCACGAGCGAGGCATCCGACTTATCATGCACCACGAGTCGTCGTCGTCGACCGTGAACTATGAGCGATGGATGGAGCAAGCCTACCAGCTCATGAACAAGTGCGGCTACAATGCCGTGAAGAGCGGATACGTGGGCGAAATCATCCCCTACGGTGAGTACCACTATAGCCAGCCGCTCATCAACCACTACCACTATGCCATCACCGAGGCCGCCAAGCATCACATCATGGTGAATGCACACGAGGCCGTACGACCCACCGGACTCTGCCGCACTTGGCCCAACATGATTGGCAACGAGAGCGCTATGGGAACGGAGTTCCGCGGAACCATCCAGCCTGGACACACCACCATCTTCCCCTTCACACGCTTGCAGGGCGGACCGATGGACTACACACCGGGCATCTTCGAAACCGATATGTCGGTGACGGCACCTGGCACCACAGGACGTATGTACCACACCATCTGCAACCAGCTCGGACTCTACGTCACCTTCTACTCTCCGCTACAGATGGCTGCCGACCTGCCTGAGAACTATGCTCGCTTCATGGATGCCTTCCAGTTCATCAAGGACGTAGCTGTCGACTGGGACCGCTCACTCTACTTGCAAGCTGAGCCGGGTGCCTACATCATCACGGCCCGCCACCCGAAGCTCTCCACGCTCAACGCTTCGGCACGTAGCACCGCCACCCTGCCCGATGCTAAGAAGGACATTGTGACGAATGCCGCCAAGTTCGTCTATGCTCTGCCCGACAACGCCACCACCGCTGATCTCGATAAGGCTACGCCGCGCGATGTGTGGTATGTGGGAGGCATCACCGACGAGCACGCACGCGACGTGAAGGTGAAGCTCGACTTCCTGAAGCCAGGCGTCAACTACGAAGCCACCATCTATGCCGACGCACCTGACGCCGACTACGAGAGCAATCCGCAGGCCTACACCATCACACACAAAAAGGTGAACGCCAAGACCACCCTCAAGCTGCATATGGCTCGCGCCGGAGGTTTCGCCATCAGCATCAGAAGCATGAAGTAATTCCTAACTTCTGAAGGCAGTAAACGAGCCGTAAAAGTAAAGAAGCATTAAGTATTTCACCTCTTCTGAAGGCATGAGAGCTACCCGAAAAGTTAATTTGTCTTAATCTGTATTAAAAACAACAAGCAATATAGGCGAAAGCTGAGAGATTTTTAGTAATTTTGCAGCCGATTTAGTCCGTGGAGGCTCAAAGAAGCATGTGCAAGACGTACATCGCCTCGCGGAAAAACCCGTTTATTATTAATAAAATCAATGTACGCAATTGTAGAAATTAACGGTCAGCAGTTTAAGGTTCAGCAGGGCGCGAAGCTCTTCGTGAATCGCATTAAGGACGCAGAAGCCGGCCAAACTGTTGAGTTCGACAAGGTGTTGCTCGTAGACAACGAGGGCGCAGTCGCAGTTGGTGCACCTACTGTTGAAGGTGCCAAGGTAGTAGTAGAAGTCGTGGATGCACTCGTCAAGGGTGAGAAGGTTATCGTCTTCAAGAAGAAGCGCCGTAAGGGCTATCGCGTGAAGAACGGTCACCGTCAGCAGTACACGAAGGTAGAAGTTAAACAAGTAATCGCTTAAGGAGGAACAATTATGGCACATAAAAAAGGTGTAGGTAGTTCTAAGAACGGCCGCGAGTCAGCAGCTCAGCGACTTGGCGTGAAAATTTGGGGTGGCCAGAAGTGCGTAGCAGGCAACATCATCGTTCGCCAGCGCGGCACCAAGCACAACCCGGGTGAGAACGTGGGTATCGGTAAGGACGACACGCTGTTCGCATTGGTCGACGGAACGGTAGAATTCCGCAAGACCCGTTGCAACAAGAGCATCGTTTCGGTGATTCCCGAAACCGAGGCTGAAGCATAATCAAGCAACAACAACTTATTCCAAACAAACAACAGAATCCCAATGCTCACACGAGCATTGGGATTTCTGCATATATATAGCCTTTTCACCAAGAAAAAATACACATTATTAAATAAGGCACGATTTTCTTTGGCTTTTCTCTCGTTTTTTCGTAATATTGGCTTCGCCGAACTTACTTTCGTTCGGAAAAGAAATCAAAAACTTCGGTTTTTGTTTTGTTTTTCGCTCACTTATTCGTAACTTTGCCCTCGATTAGCAAATCATCATAGAATGTTTTTTAGGGTAAGCAATGAAAATAGCCATCATCAAGTATAACGCAGGCAATATCTGTTCGGTGATTAACGCGCTGAAACGGCTCGGCATCGATCCCGTGCTGACCGATCAGGCCGACGTCATCAGAGCGGCCGACCGAGTGGTTTTTCCCGGTCAGGGCGAAGCATCGTCGGCAATGGCCTGTCTGCGCGAAAGAGGTCTCGACGAGGTCATCCGCTCACTTCAACAACCCGTGCTGGGCATCTGCATCGGACAACAACTGCTCTGCCAACACTCCGATGAGGGCGACACCCAATGTCTGGGCATCATCTCCGCCGACGTGAAGCGCTTCGCACCCTTGCGCCACGAGGACAAGGTGCCCGCAATGGGATGGCTACCCGTCAGCTGGCAAGGCGACAATGCTCCTCAGGAGCCCATCTCCTACTACTTCGTGCATAGCTACTACGTGCCGCGATGCGAGTGGACGCTGGCCTCGGCCAACTATATCACCCCCTACTCTGCCGCACTCCACAAGGACAACTTCTGGAGCACGCAATTCCATCCGGAGAAGAGCGGCCCACAAGGCGAAGCTCTCCTTCGACGGTTCATCGAGGAAGGACGCCTGTAGCATCGAGCATTCCCAAGCAAATGGAGCAAAGCATCAACCCTCCAAGTTAACGGGACAAAGCATCAGTTATTCCCAAATCTACATTCCGACACAACAAGAAACAAACACGACAATGATAGAACTGGTTCCCGCCATCGACATCATCGACGGCAAATGCGTAAGACTCACCAAGGGCGACTACGCCCGGCAGACCACCTACAACGACAACCCCGTTGAGGTGGCACGCACGTTTGAACGCATGGGGTTCACACGACTCCATGTGGTAGACCTCGACGGAGCCCGTTCAAAACATATCGTCAACGTGGAGGCTCTCCGCGCTATTGCCGAGAACACGCGTCTGACCATTGACTTCGGCGGAGGCATCAAGAGCGACGACGACCTCGAACAGGCCTTCGCCGCCGGAGCCCACATGGTCACCGTAGGCAGCATTGCCGTGAGCGAGCCTGAGCGCTTCCTCACGTGGCTCGAACGCTATGGGGCCGACAAGCTCATCCTCGGCGCCGACGTTCGCGACGGGCGCATCGCCGTGAATGGCTGGAAAGAGGACTCCCGCGAGGAACTCATCCCCTTCCTACGCCGCTATGTGGAACGGGGAGTGCGCAACGTGCTCTGCACCGACATCTCGAAAGACGGCATGCTACAAGGACCGGCCATCGAGCTCTATCAAGAGGTGATGAAGGCCTTCCCCCAGCTGCATCTCATCGCCAGCGGAGGCGTGTCGAGCAACGACGATATCGCCCGTCTCCAGCAGGCAGGCATCCCCTCGGTGGTGTTCGGAAAGGCATTCTACGAGGGACGGCTGGCCTTCGAGAGTATGGCGAAGCGCATCATTCCCTGCCTCGATGTGAAGGACGGAATGACCGTCAAGGGCACCAACTTCGTGAACCTACGAGCAGCCGGCGACCCCGTCGAGCTCGGTAAGGCCTATAGTCAGGCAGGAGCCGACGAGTTGGTGTTTCTCGACATCACCGCCAGCCACGAGGGCCGCAAGACGTTCACCGATATGGTAAGCCGCGTGGCAAGCGAAATCAACATCCCGTTCACCGTTGGCGGCGGCATCAATGAGTTGAGCGACGTCGACCGTCTGCTGGGAGCTGGTGCCGACAAGGTGAGCGTCAACTCGGCAGCCTTGCGACATCCTGAGCTCATCGACCAGATTACAAGCCGCTACGGCTCACAGGTTTGCGTATGCGCCATCGACGCCCGTCTCGATGCCGACGGCTGGCATTGCTACGTGAAAGGCGGTCGTGAGCGTGTGGAGCGCGGGCTCTTCGAGTGGGCACGCGAAGTGGAGCAACGCGGAGCAGGCGAAATCCTCTTCACCAGCATGAATCACGACGGCGTGAAGAACGGCTATGCCAACGAGGCTCTCGCCCGTCTCTCCGACGAGCTCTCCATCCCCGTCATCGCAAGTGGCGGAGCCGGCACGATGGAACACTTCCGCGATGCTTTCGCTTTGGGCAAGGCCGATGCGGCATTGGCGGCAAGTGTGTTCCACTTCGGCGAAATCTCCATTCACGACCTGAAGGAATACCTCTGGCAAGAGGGCATCAACGTGAGAAGGTGCTAACCCCGTAAGCCCCACCCCACGAAGTAACAACAAAACGACAACACCAAGAATGATAGACTTTGAGAAAATGGGCGGCCTCGTGCCAGCCATCATACAAGACGCACGCACCAAGAATGTGCTCATGCTGGGATTCATGAACCGCGAGGCTTACGAGAAGACGCTCTCGTCGGGGCTCGTCACCTTCTGGAGCCGTAGCTGGCAATGCCTTTGGACGAAGGGCGAGACGTCGGGCAACGTGCTTCGTCTGGTGAGCATCAAGAACGATTGCGACAACGACACCCTCCTCGTCAGAGCCGAGCCGGCTGGCCCTGTGTGCCATACGGGCACCGACACCTGTTGGGGCGAGAGCAATGAGGCCGACGACGTGCACTTCCTGAGCGAGCTACAAGACTTCATCGAGCAACGTCGCGAGCAGATGCCGGAGGGGTCGTACACCACACGCCTCTTCACCGACGGCACGAAGCGTATCGCACAGAAGGTGGGCGAAGAGGCCCTAGAGGCCGTTATTGAGGCCACGAGCGGCACCAACGAGCAGTTCGTCTATGAGGCTTCCGACATGCTCTATCACCTATTGGTGCTGCTCACCGACAAAGGCCTACGCATCGACGACCTCGCCCGTGAGCTTCATCGCCGTCACGATCCTGAATGGGACCGCCAGCGTCGCGAAAAGAAGGCCAAGGGCGAAATGAAATGATTGAGACAGAGACAACCATCAATTCATCTATACAAACATACACGACATGTTAGTAGAATACAAAAACGTACAAGTTTACCAAGCCGATGCCCTCGTCCTCGAGAACGTCGACTTCCACGCCAGCGAGGGTGAATTCATCTACATCATCGGAAAGGTGGGCTCGGGAAAGAGCTCGCTCCTGAAGACGATGTATTGCGAGGTAGACATCAACGAAGACGAGGCCGACCAGGCAGAGGTTCTCGGTCGCGACCTCACGAAGATACGCCGCAAGGAGATTCCCGCCCTGCGCAAGGAGATGGGCATCATCTTCCAGGACTTCCAGCTCTTGCACGACCACACGGTCTATCAGAACCTGCGCTTCGTGCTCCGGGCTACGGGTTGGCGCGACAAGAAGGCCATCAACGAGCGCATCGACGAAGTGCTCACCGACGTGGGCATGCTCGACAAGCGCGACAAGATGCCGTCGGAGCTCTCGGGAGGCGAGCAGCAGCGCATCGCCATTGCCCGCTCGTTGCTGAACACCCCGAAGATCATCATCGCCGACGAGCCTACCGGCAACCTCGACCCTGAGACCGCCACCAACATCGTCGCTCTGCTGAAGGAAATCACCAAGACGGGCACCGCCGTTGTGATGTCTACCCACAACATCCTGATGCTCGACAAGTTCCCCGGCATCGTCTATCAGTGTGAAGACGGCCACATCAAGGAGATCACACAAGAGTACAACAAATAAGCTCAAAGCCCTCTCTGCGGAAGTTCATCAATTCCTCAGCTATCAAGCAGTTGAGCAAATGCGAGAAAACAAGAATAATCATTAATATAAGCACAAAGACTATGAAAGTAATGAAATTTGGCGGAACCTCCGTTGGTTCGCCGGAACGCATCAAGCACGTTGCCAACCTCGTCACCGAGTCAGGCGAGCCCACCTTCGTCGTACTCTCGGCCATGAGCGGCACCACCAACACCCTCGTCGAGATTTCAGACTATCTCTACAAGAAGAATCCCGAGGGCGCCAACGAGATCATCAACACGCTCGAGAAGAAATACATGGTGCATGTCGATGAGCTCTACGACACCGATGAATACAAGCAGAAGACACGCGACTTCCTGCATCAGGAGTTCGACTATCTGCGCTCGTTCACGAAGGACATCTTCACTTCGTTCGAGGAGAAGAGCATCGTCGCACAAGGCGAGGTGATGTCGACCAACATGATGGTGAACTACCTTCAGGAGAAGGGCGTCAAGGCCGTGCTGCTCTCGGCACTCGACTTCATGCGCACCGATAAGAACGGCGAGCCCGACCCGCAATACATCAAGGAGAAGCTGGCCGCGCTGATGCTGAAGAACGAGAACCATCAGATCTACATCACGCAGGGATTCATTTGCCGTAATGCCTACGGCGAGGTCGACAACCTGCTTCGTGGAGGCTCCGACTACACCGCCTCCCTCGTGGGAGCAGCCCTGCCCGCCGATGAGATTCAGATCTGGACCGACATCGACGGCATGCACAACAACGACCCGCGCGTGGTGGAGAAGACCGAGGCCGTGCGCCAGCTGAACTTCGAGGAAGCCGCCGAGCTGGCCTACTTTGGAGCGAAGATCCTGCACCCCACCTGCGTGCAACCCGCAAAGTTTGCCGGCATCCCCGTTCGTCTGAAGAACACCCTCGACCCGAAGGCCGACGGCACCATCATCGACAACGTCATCATGCGCGGTAAGATCAAGGCCGTTGCCGCGAAGGATAATATCACCGCCATCAAGATCAAGTCGTCGCGCATGCTCCTCGCTACGGGCTTCCTGCGCAAGGTGTTCGAGATCTTCGAGAGCTATCAGACGCCTATCGATATGATTGCCACCTCTGAGGTCGGTGTATCTATGAGCATCGACAACCAGGCTCACCTCACCGACATCGTCAACGAACTGAAGAAGTACGGCACCGTCACCGTCGACTCCGATATGACCATCATCTGCGTCGTCGGCGACCTCGACTGGAGCAATCTCGGCTTCGAAACTCTCGTCCTCGAGGCCATGCAGAACATCCCCGTGCGCATGATCTCCTACGGCGGTTCCAACTACAACATCTCGTTCCTCATCAAGGGCAGCGATAAGAAGCGTGCTTTACAGAGCCTGAGCGACAAACTCTTCTCTTGATACGACGATGATTAAAGGTACATTCCCCGTAGAACAGTTCGCCAAGCGCGAGACTCCGTTCTACTACTACGACACGCCCCTGCTGCGCCAGACGCTTACCGCCATCAACGAAGAGTGCCGGCAGCATGAGGGGTTCCACGTGCACTACGCCGTGAAGGCCAACGCCAACCCGAAGGTGCTCGGCATCATCAGCCAGGCGGGGCTCGGCGCCGACTGCGTCAGCGGCGGAGAGATTCGTGCCGCCCTCAGCGCGGGGTTCCCGGCCTCGAAGATTGTCTATGCCGGCGTGGGCAAGAGCGATTGGGAAATCAATCTCGGCCTCGACGCCAACATCTTCTGCTTCAACGTGGAGAGCATCCCCGAGCTGGAGGTCATCAACCAGCTGGCCGCCGCGAAGGGAAAGGTGGCGCGCATCTGCCTGCGCATCAATCCCAACGTGGGTGCTCACACGCATGCTAACATCACCACCGGTCTGGCCGAGAACAAGTTCGGCATCGCTATGCGCGACATGTTCGACGTCATCAGCGTGGCTGAGGAGATGAAGAACGTCGAGTTCATGGGCCTGCACTTCCACATCGGCTCGCAGATTCTCGATATGGGCGACTTCGAAGCACTCTGCAATCGCATCAACGACCTGCAGATACAGCTCGAGCGCCGACACATTCCGCTGAAGCACATCAATGTGGGAGGAGGTCTGGGCATCAGCTACGACCACCCCAACCACATGCCGATACCCGACTTCCACGACTATTTCGCCACCTATGCCCGCAAGCTGAAGCTTCGCCCGGGCCAGCAGCTGCACTTCGAGCTCGGACGCGCCATCGTCGCACAATGCGGCACGCTCGTCACCCGTGTGCTCTACGTGAAGCAGGGTGCCGCCAAGCAGTTCGCTATCGTCGATGCAGGTATGACCGACCTCATCCGTCCGGCGCTCTACAACGCCTTCCACCGCATCGAGAACATCTCGAGCGACGAGCCTGAGGAGACCTACGACGTGGTGGGCCCCATCTGCGAGTCGAGCGACGTGTTCGTGAAGGCCTTCGACCTGAACCGTTGTCATCGTGGCGACCTGCTCGTCATGCGTTCTGCTGGTGCCTACGGTGAGATTATGGCAAGCCAATACAACTGCCGCCGCCTGCCCGTAGGGTATGTAACCGAGGAGATGTTGTAATTGACAATTTATAATTGATAATTGACAATTAATTTAAGTTTCGGAAGAAAGGAACACCCAGTTGTAGGGGCAGACCCCCGTGTCTGCCCGAACAATGGAAAAATCCCCGAACACCGATGGCGGTCAGACACAGGGGTCTGACCCTACAGTAGGCTGAAAAGCTAGAAACATATAGAAGACCATGATATTCGACACGATAACTCTGATACTTGGTGCGGCCATCATTATCTTGGCCGTGCTTACCTCTTTGCTCAGTCCGTTCCGACGGGCTGACGTTAAGACGTTGAGAAGTTTTGACGTTGAGAAGCCAAATGATGACGTTCTTTCCCCGCTACACTCTGAAAGCGCCCCTGCGGATCGAGCGGAGACGATGAGAAGTTTAGACGTTGAGGCCCCATCTGATGATCTCTCAACATCTCAACATCTCAACATCTCAACATCTCGACCCCTCACCCTCCTCATCACCGTTCAGCAGAAGCAGGCACAGATGTTGGAACGCCACCTGCCGCAATTCCTCAGCCAGGACTATGCGCCGGGCTTCGAGGTGGTGGTGGTGGCCGAAAAGGGCGATAGCGACACCGAGGACGTACTCAACCGCTATGCTGGCAACCCGTTGCTCTACTCCACTTACATCCCCGACTCGTCGCGCTACATGAGTCGCAAGAAGCTCGCTATCACCCTCGGCGTGAAGGCCGCCCATAACGAGTGGATCGTGATGACCGATGCCTTCTGCTCGCCCAGCGGCAACCATTGGCTACGGGCTATCGCCAGCCACATTGCCGACAACACAACCGATGAAGCTAACCGAGTTCCCCTCCCCTCGAAAGGGGATGGGGGTGGCTATAACCTCATCATCGGCTATAGCAACTACGACGACGAGGCGCGGCCCTACTACCGCTTCGAGCGTCTGCAACAAGCCTGCTACACCATGCGTGAGGCGCGGCGCGGCAAGGCCTATCGGGCAATGGGCTGCAATGTGGCGTTCCGCAAGAGCGAGTTCATTGCTGGCGACGGCTTCCGCGGAAACCTTGAGCACACTCGGGGCGAATACGACTTCCTCGTCAACAAATTCTCCCAGCGCCGCTCAACGGCTGTTGCCAACGAGCCTGATGCCTGGATCATCGACGATGCACCCACGCGCCATGAGTGGCGTAGCCGACACATCTATTACATGCACACGCGCAAGTACCTCGCACGCAGCTTCCGACATCGGCTGTTGCCGTTCATCGACGAGTTGGCGCTCCACCTCTGCTTCCTTGCCATCATCGGCATCGGGGTCTTCGCTGGCCTCACCAGCCGTTGGATTCTGCTCGGAGCAGCCGTCGTCGCCCTCGTGATTGCCGTCTGCATGCGTACATCGTTTGCCCGCAAGACCGTGCGTGCCTACGGCGAGGACATCGCCTCCTGGCGCCTCTACCCCTACGAGCTCAGCGGCATCTGGCATAAGCTCTATCAGCACCTCCGCTATTGGCGCGCCGACAAGGCCGGATTCACGTCGCACAAGGTGTAGTGAAAGAGGAGAGTGGAGAGAGGAGAGTGGAGAGAGAATAGTTTAGAGTTTAGAGTTGAGAGTTATCGCCGCCAACCGTAGAGGCTTACCCGCCCGCAGGGCTTTACACGCGCGATAGCGCTTTACCCGCCCGAAAGGGCTTTACACGCAGCTATGCTGCCTATCATCTGTGGATAAAGTTTTGCTCCATTTAGCAAGCCTTCAGGCTATTCAGGAACGCACCATCGCCGAGACGCTGGTGCAGGGACTTCGTGATGCTCAGCCTGCTGACGTCGACTACCAGGCGTCGAACCCCTACCCCGACCTCATCCACATCGTCGGACTGAGCGATCGTGCCACCCAGCAGCTCATGTCGCGAGCCGGGCGATTGCGCATCCCCTACGTCGTGACACCCCTGTCGTCGCTACAGCCGTGGACCCACACGCGCCGACCCCACTTCCCCGCGGCCACCATCCTCGTGGCCAGCAGTCAGCTCGAGTACGAACAACTGGCGAAGCTCTATCCTCAGAACACCGTCCACCTCGTCGGCAACCCCGTCGTGAGTGCCGCCATCACCTTCGACGACTATGCCCGCCGCATGCAGGAAGTCTATGCCGAAGCTCTCGCCAGCCACGATACCGCCGTCCGTGACGACATCGCCCAGCGCGTCGGCAAGCTCGGCGAGGAAGATGCCGCCATCTGCGACATCCTCCGCCAAGCCCTCTACGTAGGCTACGAGCACCGCCGCCACCACATCCAGCAGAACACCCTCGACCGCCTTGCCGCCACGATGACCGCAGCCAACTACGACGAAGCCCTCATGGCCGACCGCCTGGAAGAGCTGCAGCTCACCTCCTCCTTCGCGCAACTCGAGACCTTCCTTGCCGACCACAGCACCCTCACCGAAGGCTTCATGCCCATTGAGGCACACCCCAACAAGACCTTCACCTTACTGTGATCCACACCGCCTCCCCTTTCATTATTGGCTTTTCACATCATTGAAGTACTCCGAAACCCATTTTGAGCATAGCTTCGAATCATCTTGAGCTATACTCCGCACCATCGATAACTATACTCTGTAACAATAGGAGCAATGCTTTGTGACCTTAGGAGCAATGCTCTAGAGTTCCAAAGTCAATGCTCTTAGGCTCTAAAGTCAATGCTCTTGGGCTCTAAAGTCAATGCTTTACGAGTCTGAAAACAATGCTTTTGCTGACTGAAAGCAATGCTCCGACTCTCTGGAATGATTGCTCCTGCAAGACAGGGGCAATGCTACGCAAAAAAACGAAAAAAATGTAGGGACGCGGCGTGCCGCGTTTCTTTCCCAGCTTCGCTCTGAAAACGGCCGAGCGGTGGAAGGAAAAAGCAAAATCCAGTTACGCGACACGTCGCGTCCCTACATCTCAAACAAAAAACAATCAGTAGAAAATGAAAAAAGAAACGATCAAATTCATCATCCAGCTGATTATCAGCATACTCACGGCAATCGCCACCACGCTGGGCGTGACGAGCTGTCTGACCTAGCCCTTGATGAAAAGCCACGAAAAACCCCGATACATTCACATGCATCGGGGCTTACTAATCACGATATATTTACCTTAACTATTAATGACTTTGGTTTCGTGTTCTTAGAAGAACAGATAGCGGTTGTCGGTGACGTTGGCCTTGCGGTAGAGCTCGTTGGTGAACTGGCTGGCATACTGCATGGCGCGCTGGCGGAGCTTCTCCTCCTGAGCCTTGGCGTCGAACTTCACGTTGCGGTTCACCTTGTCGACGACCTGGAAGAGGTAGACACCGGCGTTGCCCTTCACGGGAGCCTTCGAGAAAGCACCCTTGGCGGTAGCTGCAACGGCTCCGCTCAGCGCGGGCTCGCTGGCACCGGTAGATGTGATGAACACGGGAGCGGCGAAGGTGATCTGGCCGACAGAGTCGACGCGGGCACCCTTTGCCTTTGCATCGGCGATGCTCTTGATGTCCTTAGCCTTTGCGATGAGCTGCTCGGCCTTCTTGTCCTTCAGCACCTCGGCCTTCACCATTTCCTTCACCTGCTCATCGTCGAGCGAGCGGTTGCCAATGCCGTGAATCTTGTCGAGGACGACCACGAGGAGGTGGTTGTTGTCGCCACACTCATACATGGGCGAGATCTCGCCTTCCTTAGCAGAGAACAGCCACTTCAGGGCGTCGCGGGTGCTGCGGATGCCGGCGAGGTAGTGCTCGGCGGTGGTGAGGTCCTTGCGCTCCTGCACCTGATAGCCGCTCTTCGGGGCATTCTTTGCGATGTCCTCGGCGGTGCGGTTGGCGCTAACGAACGAGCTGAACTTGTTATAGGCTGCGCTATAGGTGTCCTTCGAGAAGTCGATGGTCTTCTTCACAACGGCTGCGGTGTACTTCGTGACGAAGTTCTTGCGGTCCATCACCTGCACGATGATGTTACCCTGCGGCAGGGTGACGTTCTTCAGCTCGCCGGCTGCCATCGTGTTGAGCGAAAGGAGGTAGTTCTTGGTGTCGTTGTCCATAGAGGGAGCGTTCTGATACTGGCGTGTGGTGAGCCAGGTCTTCTCGCCGGTCTGACCGTACTTCTTGGCGATAGCCTCGAAGTCGCCACCAGCCTTCAGAGCGTTGAAGATGGAGTCGGCGCGCTTGTGAGCCTCGTCGGCGGTCTGGCCACCCACCTGAATCTGGCGATACTGCACAGAGTCGGGGAGCTGCGTCTTGGCAACGAGCTTGATGAGGTTGAGCGAGTTGTCCATCTTGCTCTCCATAGGTCCATAGACAGCACCTACGCCCATTGAGTCGAGGCGAGCGGCGATGTCGGCGGGGAAGGCGTCCTTCAACACGGGCAGGCCGAGATAGCTGATGAGGGAGGTTGCCTTGCGCACCACCTCAGTGGGATCAGCAGCCTCGGTGAGGTCCTTCTGATAGCCCTGGAAGAGCTTCTGCAGCTCGGAGCGGTCGCCCTCGGAGGCGGTCACCTCGTAGTCGACGAACTTCACGTCGCGGCTCTCCACGAACTGGTTGAAGCGGCTCTTCAGCTCGTCGTACTTTGCCTTGAGGTCGGCGTCGGTGACTTCCACCTTGTCGTCGGCGATGCTGCTATAGGGGAAGGAGGCGAGCTCGATCTTGCTCTCGCTGTTCTCGCCCTCGAAGGCCATCTTAGCCTCTACGGGGTTGGAGAGCAGGCAGTGGCCGAGCAGGCCCTGGAACTTCTGAGCGAGCGTCTGCTGGCGCAGGGTCTTCTCGATGAAGGTCCAGTAGCGGTAGATGGTCTCATACTGACGTGCGAGCTGCGGGTTGGTGCCTTGCTGGGTCTTGTAGTCGGCAAGGAACTTCTGCAGGGCGTTGGCGTCGAAACGATTGGTCTCCTGATTCACGAACGGTGTCTGCAGGAGCATGGGGTTGGTGCCTTCCTTCAGGATGTTCTGCAACTCGGCATCGGTAACGGTGAGACCGAGCTTCTTGGCTTCGTTTTCGATGATGCGTGTCTGCACGAAGGTGTTCCACACGGCGTCCTTCACCTGGTTGAGCTGCTGCTCGTTGAGGTTGTCGGTGCCTTGCTGCATCTTCATGACTTCCGAATACTCATCGACGAGCTTCTGAAAGTCCTGCACGCTGATTTTTTCTCCTAACACTTGGCCTACTTGCTGACGCTGATCGTTGCGCGATGATTCGCATGAGCGTACGGCTTCTTCGGCGATGAATGCAAACAGGGCCAAGGCGATTACACCTACGAGTACGGGCCCCCAGCTTCTAATTTTTCCAATTGCTGCCATTTCTTTGTTTTACTGTTTTTATTACTTGTTTTTAATTTTAATTTCTTGTTCGTTTTGAGTGTCCTGATTCTTGTTTAAAGTTCTTTCTCCGCAGCGCTACGAAAGCGCCCCTTCGGGTCGAGCGGCAAGTTTCTAGAGACACGATTGCTCAAAAAAGCGTACAAAGTTACAAAAAAGATATGAAACAACGGAATTTTTCTCACAAAATTTGGTTTTTGTGGGCGTTTATCGTTGTTTTCGCATCGTTTTTGGGTCTTATTCGACCACTTTTAGCCTGACAAGTTCTATCTTTGTCATCGTATTCTTGACAACTCGGAACTCGTATTTTCCTATCTTCACCACCTCGTTGAGCTTGGGGAAGCTCTGGTAGTAGTGGAGGATGAGACCGGAGACGGTCATGTAGTCGTCGCTCTCGGGGAGGTCGAGGTCGAAGAGCTCGTTCACCTTGTCGATTTCCAATCGGGCCGAGAGCACATACTCGCCGCTATCGAGGCGCTTGGCAACGTAGTTGGAGTTGTCGTGCTCGTCCTCGATGTCGCCGAAGATTTCCTCCACGATGTCCTCGAGCGACACGATGCCGCTGGTGCCGCCGAATTCGTCGATGACGACTGCGAGCGACTTCTTCTGCTGGAGGAAGATCTGCATGAGTTTCTGGGCAGCCATCGTCTCAGGCACGAAGGGCATTGTGCGCAACGACTGGTGCCAGTCGTCGAGCTTGCGGAACATCTCGGAGGAGTGTATGTAGCCGGTGATGTGGTCGACATCTTCCTTGTAGACGAGGAGCTTCGAGTGGCCGCTCTCCACGAACTTCTGGCGCAGGTCGTCGAGGGTGCTATTCTCCTCTACGGCCACGATTTCGGTGCGTGGAATCATGCAGTCGCGCACCTTCAGATCGCCGAAGTCGAGGGCGTTCTGGAAGATTTTCACCTCGTCGTCGATGTCGTCGTCGCTCTTCGCGTTGTCGATGCTCGACTGAACGAGGTAGTCGAGGTCGAGCTTCGTGAACTCCTCGTCGCCTTCCTCGCTGACCACCTTCACGCCAAACGTGCGCAACATGAGCTTCGAGAGCAGCGTGGCAAACTTGCTAATGGGCCAAAGCAGGATGTAGCACAGGTAGGCGGGAACGGCGAAGAACGAGAGCAGCCGGTTGGGAATGCTCTTGAAGAGCGTCTTCGGCAGGAACTCGCCCGTGAAGAGTACGATGATGGTGGAGAGAATGGTGTCGGCAGGCACGGTGAAGCCCGGTTGCATGCCGCGGAAAATGGTGTTGTCGAAGAGTGTGGCGATGAGTATGCCGTAGACGACAAGCGCGATGTTGTTGCCCACGAGCATCGTGCTTACGAAGCCGTTGGGATGCGCATAGAACACCGAGAGGATGCGTTGCGAGATGCCGTTCTTGCCCTTCTCCATTTCGACAAGCATGCGGTTGCTCGACACGAAGGCGATCTCCATGCCTGAGAAGAATGCGGAAAAGCACATCGCGATGACGATGCCCACGATGAGCGATATATCTATTTGTCCTTCCATCTATATTTGTTTGCAGATGCTTTGTCTATAATTAGAACCAAGAAACTCTAAACTCTCCGCTCGACGCGAAGCGGCGCTTTCGTAGCGAGGCGGAGAAAGAACTCTAAACTCTCAACTCTAAACTCTAAACTCTCAACTCTAAACTATTCTCTCTCCTCTCTCCACTCTCCTCTTTAAAACTCTCCTCCACCTTATTATATTATCGCGCGAGCGACTTGCGTTGCGGTTGCGACATCTGGCGCATGGGTTGCTGAACCGACGAGGTGTCGGCAGGCGATTTGTCGGCTGATCCGTCGAAGTCGGCCTTCTCGAAGGCACCCTTGCTATTCGACACATAGTAGTGCGTCATGCGCTCGTCGCTACGGAAGTAGGAGCCTTGCAGGGTGCGCTCGGGGGTGACGAGGCGCGAGAACACGTGGGAGTAGAGCTCGTGTCGGCCCTCGTCCCAGAAGAGTTGTTCGCTGGAGTATTGCAATCCGTCCTTCGTGAGGATGCGCACACGTCCACGCAGCTCCCAGAGCTTACGCTTGTCGTAGTTGTAGGCGGTGTCGCATTGTATGTAGGACTGCACGTGGAACTTCTCGTCGAACTGCGTGAGGAAGAGTCCTTTCTCGAAGATGGAGCGCGAGGGGTCTACGTTCGGGTTGTAGTCCCATTGCTCGGTGACGATGCGATACTTGATGACGCCCGAGTCGGAGATGAGTGCGTTCACGCCGTAGCTAGTCATCATCGGCACCGAGTCCTTCGGGTTGATGGCTGGCGCGATGTGCTCTTTCTGCTCCTGGCACGCTACCATCAGCACCAGCTGACACGCCACCAGCAGCGGAAGAGTCATTCTCCACCACACTCGCTTATTCCACATCCTATATCGTTCGCTTTTCACCTTATATTTCTCAACCAGAAACTAGAAACCTGAGACTAGAAACTAGAAACTCTCGACAACTCTAAACTCTCCGCTCGACGCGAAGCGGCGCTTTCGTAGCAAAGCGGAGAAAGAACTCTAAACTCTCAACTCCTACTCCACCTTCCACTTATCGAACCAACGCTCGTTGAACGTCACACCAATGGTCAGGCGGAACGTGTTGCTGGTGATGAACTGCTTCGAGTCCTGACGCACCCACTGGGCGCTGATGTTCACCGTCGAGATGCTATTCAGGCGGTAGATGGGAATGCCCATACCCATGCTGGCGCTGATCTCCTTCGGGCCGTCCTGCCCATTAATCTTCAGATAGGGTGTGGCATAGGAGACGCCGGCACGATAGCGAATGCGATGCAGATAGCTGCGACGGCTCTCGGGGTTCGGACAGTACTCCACACCCAGCGTCATCTTCTGAAGGTCGTTGCACAAGCCTTTCACCGACTTGTATTCGGCAACGCCGTTATCAGCAGAATACTCCAGCAGACCCACGTCGGCCCACTTCTGCAGGGTGTAGTCGGCTCCCACGCGCCATTTGTCGTTGTGGTTCCACATCAAGCCGCCGCCGATGGTCATCGGCAACTCCAGATTGAGCTTGCTTACACCGCCCGGATAGCTCGTGGTATCAGCAACGCCGGTGGAGGAATTGGTTGAAATAATCTTACACGTCGGGTCGCCGCCAATCTTGTGACCGAGGCCATAGGTGGCACCCAGCGTCAACTTGTCTTTCTTGCCGAGCTTCGCCGTGAGCTGCACACCGAAGTCAACCTTGTAGCTGCGCACGTCGGCCGAATAGATCTTCGACAACGAGGTGCTCGCCTCCGAGTAGGTGTTCACCACCGAGCGGTCGTAGCCGCCCCAGAGGTAGCCGCCGTTCACACCGAACGACACACCGCGGAAGGGCTCCCAGCCCATTCCGATGTACACCTCGTGCAGGCCGCCCTTGCCTTTATAGCTACTGGAGTAGCCAGCCGTACCCTCGGTACCGATCTTTTTCGTGACGCTATAGTTGTAGCCGATGTTCGAGAAGGGAATCACGCCAAACGAGAAACCCAAATGGCGCGCCAGACGGAAGCCGGCAACGGCATACTCGAAGTTGGCACTACGGGCATTTACACGCTTGTTGCCTTCCTCGAAGTTCGAAATCTGACCCGAGAGGCCCAGGTCGAAGATGAACGACAGAGAGTCGATGGCGGAATAGGAAGCAGGGTTCAGGTGGTTCACCTGGGCGTGATCGCGATAGGCAATACCCAATCCGTTCATTCCCTTCCCTACTCCACCTGACGGGTCGACGAGTTCGCCCAGCGCATACTGGCTATAGGGTGAATTCGTACCGCTGCTTGTTGAAGAAACCGTCTGACCCATTGCTCCTACCGACAAGAGGCAGAGCAAGGCCGCGCACATCTTTTTTCGCATATCATTCATGTTAATTCTGAGTTCTTTTCCGTTCGTTTTATCAATTTGGATGCAAAATTATTGAAAAAAATCGAGATAAACGCACGATAATCGCAAAATATAAACTATTTTTGCATCGTGAAACATTTAAAAGGTATTTTAAGACTTCATTTCTGGCTCTTTCTGCTCTTTGCCGGAGCCGGAACAAACACCTATGCTCAAACCGCTCTGACGGAGGAGGAAGCGCTACGTGTAGACTCCACCATCAGCATCGGCCTGCTCACCTGCCAACCTGGACAAGAGGCATATAGCCTCTATGGACACACGGCCATTCACTACGTCGACCGTGAAAAGGGAATCGATGTGGCGGTGAACTACGGCATCTTCGACATGAGCAAGTCGCATTTCGTCCTTCGCTTCATCTTCGGACTCACCGACTACCTCATGGGCATTCAGCCCTACGACTACTTCTGCGGTGCCTATGCCTACGAGCGAAGGGGCATCGTCGAGCAGGAGCTGAACATACCAGCCGAGGAGAAGATTCGTTTCGCGCAAGCCATCGAGGAGAACTACCGACCGGAGAATCGCGTCTACCGCTATAACATTTTCTATAATAATTGTACGACGAAGGCGCGCGACATGATTCTCGGCCCGATGAAGGCCGCCTACCAACGACAAGCCGACGGGCCTTCGTTCCGCGAGCTCACACACCAATACACGAAGGACCACCCGTGGACGGAGGTGGGCAACGACCTCCTGCTCGGCCTGAAAGCCGACCAGCCCACGAACGTGAGCGAACAGCAGTTCCTGCCCTTCAACCTTATGGACGACTTCGAGAGTGCCGTCGTTGCCGACACCATGAAGCTCGTGAGCGCCACGAAGACCATCGTCCCGATGTTCGACAACCCGGTCGAGAAGGAGTTTCCGCTCTCGCCCACCGTCTGCGCCCTGCTGGTGGCCCTCGTCATCGTGGTTGTAACAATCGTTGAATTCATGAAGCGCCGACGCTTCTGGGGCTTCGACCTCGTGTTATTGCTCCTCATCGGCTTCTCGGGACTCATCCTCACGGCGATGATCTTCTCGCAACATCCCACCGTGAACCTGAACCTGCAGATTCTCTTGCTCACCCCGTTGGCAATCGTCTGCCTGTGGCCGGTGGTGAGAAACGAGCGAAAAGGCCGCTCCCACTGGTTCTGGAAGGCCTATGCTCTGTGCCTTCTGCTCTTCTTTGCCGGCAACCTGCTTCAATGCTACGCCGAAGGCACCAACATTTTGGCATCATCTTTGCTAATTCATTGCATAGAGCGCATCATCACTCCGAGTAATCCGAATACTCCGAGTAATCAGAATAATCAGAACACTCAGAGTAATCAGAACACTCAGAGTAATCAGAATAATCCGATAAATCGCAAATCGTAAATAATGAACAGATATCTTGCCCTCATCATAGCCGTGCTCTCGGGAGCAGAAATGCAAGCCTTCCAGCTCGCACCACGACTGGTCGTCAACATCACCATCGACCAGCTACGCACCGACTATCTCGAAGCATTCACCCCACTCTACACCGCTGACGGCTTCCGAAAGCTGCTCAGCCAAGGGGTTACCTACGAGGCAGCAAGCTATCCCTACGAACCCGTCGACCGCGCGTCGGCCATCGCCACCATCACCACGGGAACCACTCCTTACTATCACGGCATCCTCGGTACCCGATGGCTCGACCGTAGCACCCTGCGACCCTTCTTCTGTGTCGACGACCCACAACACTATGCTTCTCCACATAAGCTCACCACCTCTACTATCGGCGATGAGCTGAAGGTGAGCACACACGGAGCTGCTATCATCTGGAGCGTAGCAGCCAACAAGGAATGCGCCATTCTGTCAGCAGGCCACGCCGCCGACGGAGCGTTGTGGATCGACGAAAGTCAGAACCGCTGGCGCACCTCAACCTACTATTCAGCCACCACTCCCGAATGGTTAAAGGTTTCCGCGAACATCAAGCAGGAACTCGCTAAGAATAAGCAACTTACGAACGACGAAGTTGCCAATATGGCGCTAAAGACCATCACCAGCACGGCGATGGGTGCCGACGATGTGAGCGACATGATCTCCATCACGCTCTCGGCAACGAAGCCCGATGGAAATATGACAGATTGGCAAACCGAGATGGAGAGCGTCTACATGCAACTCGACAACACCCTCGGACGCCTCATCACGGGTATCGAGAAAGCGGTAGGCAAGGAGCGAGTGCTGTTTGTCGTCACCAGCACGGGCTATGCCGACGACACACCCGGCGACCTCTCACCCTATCGCATTCCCACGGGCACGTTCTACATCAACCGAACCGCCAACCTGCTCAACATGTTTCTCTCGGCCGTCTACGGCGAGGGACGATACATCGAGACGTGCTTCGGCAACCAGATGTACGTCAACCACAAACTCTTGGAGCAGAAGCGCATCAGCATCTCCGAGCTGTTGCAACGCTCACAGGACTTCCTCGTGCAGAATGCCGGCGTCGCCGACGTGTTTACTGCCGAGCGACTCCTGGCCGGCAACAACGACATCCTGAAACTTCGCAACGGATTCTCGCCCACGCTGAGCGGCGACATCATCATCAAGGTGGCGCCAGGCTGGCGATTGCTCAACGAAGACACGCAGGAGACATTCTATTCGCGAACGGGATTCATCCCCTTCCCCATCATCTTCTACGGAGCGGGAACCGAAGCCGAACACGTGGCCATTCCCGTCACCACCGACCGCATTGCACCCACGATAGCGAAAAGTATCCGCATCCGCGCTCCCAATGCATGCACGGCCGAGCCGTTGTTCTAGAAACTTGTCACTTGAAACTAGACGCTCGACCCGTAGGGGCGCTTTCGTAGCGAAGCGGAGAAAGAACTAGAATCTAGAAACTAGAAACTAGAATCTAGAAACTATTTTCTCCCATTTTTTCTTTTTTAATTTAATAATGTGCAGATTACGGAATTTTATTCGTAATTTTGCAGCCGCTAAGGTGATACACACCCCCGTGTGTGGCATTTCCTCATCGGCATTTAGGATTGAAACAACAAAATAAGTAACGATAAAAAGATGAATTTCAACAAATTTCTCAAGTCACTCTTCGGCGACAAATCGGTGCGTGACATGAAACTCATTCAGCCTCTCGTGGAAGAGGTAAAGAAAGTGTATCCCGAAATCGAGGTGCTGAGCAACGACGAGCTTCGCGCCAAGACCAAGGAGATACAGAAGTACGTGCAGAACTCAGCACGCGAGAAGAAGGAAAAGATTGAAGAACTGAAGGCTACCATCGAGGATACCCCGCTCGACGAGCGCGAAGCCATCTTCAACCAAATCGACAAACTCGACAAGGAAGCGCTCGAGATATACGAGAAGGCGCTCGACGAGGTGATGCCCGTTGCCTTCAGCATTGTGAAGGAGACGGCTCGCCGCTTTGCCGAGAACGAGGAGACCATCGTCACGGCTACCGACTTCGACCGTGAGCTGGCTGCCGACCCGAAGAAGGACTTCATCACCATCGACGGCGACAAGGCCATCTACCACAACCACTGGACGGCAGGCGGCAACGACCTGAAGTGGGAGATGATTCACTACGACGTGCAGCTCTTCGGTGGTATCGCCCTGCATCAGGGTAAGATTGCTGAGATGGCAACGGGTGAAGGTAAAACCCTCGTGGCTACCCTGCCCGTATTCCTCAACGCCCTCACCGGAAACGGTGTGCACGTGGTGACGGTGAACGACTATCTGGCCAAGCGTGACTCCGAGTGGATGGGACCGCTCTATATGTTCAACGGACTCAGCGTCGACTGTATCGACAAGCACCGTCCGAACTCCGACGAGCGCCGTCGTGCCTATAATGCAGACATCACCTTCGGTACGAACAACGAGTTCGGCTTCGACTATCTGCGCGACAACATGGCATCCTCACCGCAAGACCTCGTGCAGCGCCGCCACAACTACGCAATCGTCGACGAGGTCGACTCTGTGTTGATCGACGATGCCCGTACGCCGCTCATCATCTCTGGACCGGTGCCCAAGGGCGACGACCAGATGTTCGAGGAGTATCAGCCACTGGTGGAACGCCTCGTCGACGTGCAGCGCAAGCTTGCCACACAGTATCTGGCCGATGCCAAGCAGAAGATTACCAACGGACAGGCTCTCCTCGAGCAAGGACAGAAGAAGGAAGGACAGGAGATGCTCGACGAGGGTTTCGTGTCGCTTTTCCGCTCCTACAAGTGTATGCCGAAGAACAAGCCGCTCATCAAGTATCTTTCAGAGGAAGGCATCAAGGCTGGCATGCTCAAGACGGAGGAGATGTTCATGGAGAACAACAACCGCCGTATGCCCGAAGCCGTAGAGCCTCTCTACTTTGTCGTGGAAGAGAAACTCAACTCGTGTGAACTCACCGATAAGGGTACCGACTGGCTGGCCGCACAGGTGAACGACCGCGACCTCTTCGTGCTGCCCGACATCACGTCGCAGCTCTCAGCCCTCGAAGCCGACAAGACGCTGAGCGAAGAGGAACGCATCGACAAGAAGGACGAGCTGCTCAACCACTATGCCGTACAGAGCGAGCGCGTGCACACCATCCGCCAGCTGCTGAAGGCTTATTGCATGTTCAATAAGGACGACGAATATGTGGTCATCGACGGCGAGGTGAAAATCGTCGACGAGCAGACGGGTCGTATCATGGAAGGTCGCCGCTGGAGCGACGGTCTGCATCAGGCTGTTGAGGCCAAGGAGCACGTGAAGGTGGAGGCTGCCACACAGACCTTCGCCACCATCACCCTGCAGAACTACTTCCGTATGTACCACAAACTCGCAGGTATGACCGGTACGGCTTCTACCGAGGCTGGTGAGTTCTGGGACATCTACAAACTCGATGTGGTGGAGATTCCCACGAACAAACCCGTCATCCGTAACGACCAGGACGACCGCGTCTACAAGACCGCACGTGAAAAGTATCGTGCCGTCATCGACGAAATCGTGGAGATGCGCGCTAACGGACGTCCCTGCCTCGTGGGTACCACGTCGGTGGAGATTTCCGAGATGCTCTCGAAGATGCTCTCCATGCGTAAGATTCCTCACCAGGTGTTGAACGCCAAACTCCACCAGAAGGAGGCCGACATCGTGGCTCTCGCTGGTCAGTCGACAAACGGAACGGCTTACGTCTCGCTCGACGGGAAGGCTTTCTGCGACAAACCGTCTGCCCTGCGCCACAACCAAGAGCTCTCCGAGACCGATAAGAAGTATGCCAACGAAGATACAACCGTCGTGCGCGAAGAGCAGCGCCTGCTGGGTGCCGTCACGATTGCAACCAACATGGCCGGTCGTGGTACCGATATCAAGCTCTCCGACGACGTAAAGGCTGCCGGTGGTCTAGCCATCATTGGTACAGAACGCCACGAGAGCCGCCGTGTAGACCGTCAGCTGCGTGGTCGTGCCGGACGTCAGGGCGACCCGGGCTCTAGCGTGTTCTACGTTTCACTCGAAGATAAGCTCATGCGTCTGTTCGGCTCTGAGCGCATCGCCTCTGTGATGGACCGTCTGGGCTTCAAGGAGGGCGAGCGTATCGAGAGTGGTATGATCACCAAGAACATCGAGCGCGCACAGAAGAAGGTTGAGGAGAACAACTTCGGTATTCGTAAGCACTTGCTCGAGTACGACGATGTGATGAACAAGCAGCGCACCGTTGTCTACGAGAAGCGCCGTCACGCCCTGATGGGTGAGCGTATCGGTATGGATATCGCCAACATCATCTGGGACCGCACCATCAACATCATCGACAACAACGATTATCAAGGATGCCGCGAGCAGTTCCTGAAGGTGCTCTCGATGGAGTGTCCGTTCACAAGCGAGGAGTTCATCAACACCAGCCGCGACCAGCTCTACGAGCAGGCCTTCCAGGCTGCTATGCATGCTTTCACACGCAAGACCGAGCGTCTGCAGAGCGTTGCCTGGCCTGTCATCAAGCAGGTGTTCGAGAATCAGGGTGAGATGTATGAGCGCATCCTTGTTCCGATTACCGATGGAAAGCGCGTCTACAATATCCCGTGCAACCTGCGCGAAGCCTACGACACCGAGGCGAAGTCAGTAGTGAAGCAGTTCGAGAAGACCATCATGCTTCACATCATCGACGACTGCTGGAAGGAGAACCTGCGCCAGCTCGACGAGCTTCGTCACTCGGTACAGAACGCCAGCTACGAGCAGAAAGACCCGTTGCTCATCTTCAAACTCGAAAGTGCCAAGCTCTTCGACGATATGGTGAACGACATGAATAACCGCATCTCATCCATCCTCACACGCGGACAGATTCCCGAGATGGAACAGCAGGAGGTGCGCGAGGCAGCTCCCGAGCAGCGTTCGCAACGCTACAACGAGCAACGTGGCAACGAGCTCGTCGACCCGAACCAAGAGGCCGCCGCTCACACCGACACCCGTGGTGGAGCCCAGCAGCAACAGCGTCGCCAGCCCATCGTGAAGGACAAGATGCCCGGCCGCAACGATCCCTGTCCTTGCGGAAGCGGTAAGAAGTTCAAGAACTGTCACGGCCGCGGTGTCGTGTAAGCCTCATCACGTCTAAGGAATCTGGGAATGAAGGAATGCTAACCGTCCTCCCCCTATCGGCATCAATTCTTTTGTTCCCATATTCCTTAGAATGAATAAACCAATAATCGGAACTAAATTGAAGTAATTCCCATCATTCCGTTTAGAGAATAATCCTATTTCTGAACTAAATTTCTGGTAATTCCTGGCAATTTCTTTCCGATATATCTCTAAACCCTCAACTCTCAACTAAACTCATGGTCGGCATTAACATCAGCAACTTGAAGAAATCGTTCGGCGAGAATGTAGCCGTCGACATCGAACATTTTGAAATACACAAAGGCGACATGCTTGGACTCGTTGGCAACAATGGAGCCGGCAAGACCACCCTCTTCCGCCTGCTGCTCGACTTGCTCGAGGCTGACGAAGGCGAAATCGAAATGCTCCACTCTTCTCCTTCCCTTCCTACTGGTGAGGGTCAGAGTGAGGCTCCTATCAACCCCGCCAAGAGCGAGGAATGGAAACAATTCACCGGAGCCTACATCGACGAGGCATTCCTCATAGAGTTCCTCACACCCGAAGAGTACTTCCAGTTTGTGGCCCAGGCCAACGGAATGACGCAGGAGGAGACCGACGAGCGCCTGAAGCCCTTCGAGCACTTCATGCAAGGCGAGATTCTCGGACAGAAGAAACTCATCCGCGACCTCAGCGCAGGTAACAAGCAGAAAGTGGGCATCATCTCCACGATGCTCTCACGGCCCGACCTGATCATTCTTGACGAGCCGTTCAACTTCCTCGACCCTTCGTCGCAGATTATCATCAAGCGGTTGCTCAAAGAGTATCACGACACCACTGGTGCCACCATCCTCATCTCGAGTCACAACCTGCAACACACCATCGACATCTCCACCCGCATCGCCCTCCTCGAGAAAGGCCACATCGTGAAAGACCTTCAGAACGAGGCAGGCAGCGCCGAGGCCGAACTCGAACAATACTTCAGCGTCGAGTAAAGCCCCCCTCAATCCCCCGAGGGGGAAGATGAAGTACCTTGCGAGTACCCTGCGTGATCCGTAGGACGGGGTGGTAGCGAAGACGACTATCATCTATTGCAAGCCTACGTTCATATACAACGCGCCCTACTACTTGTCATGAGTAGCAGGGCGCGTTCATTTTCATTTCATCCTTGCTGGCTTATGGCTGCATCAACTCTTCATTCACTAGCTTCGTCCCGTTTTGTATCATTCCTTTTTAATCCGATTCCATCGAATCACACAAATCATTGCTTTTATCGCAGTAAAGTAATGCTTTGGTGCTTGTAGAGCATTGCTCTTGTTTGGCTAGAGTAATGCTCCCATTCGGTAAATTAACTTAATTTGTGAGGTAAATTAACTTAATTTGATGAGTAAATTAACTTATTTTACTGAGTAAATTAAGTTAATTTGCTGAATAAAATAACTTAATTTACTGAACAAATTAACTGAAATTGTAAAATGAACTCAGTTTTCTCGAACAACGGGAGTATTGCTTTAGAAGCATGAAAGCAATGAGATAGAGGAATGAAAGCAATGAAAAAGACAAACGAAAGGATCCACATGTAGGGGCAGACTCCTGTGTCTGCCCGCCCAATAACCGCATCCAACCGTAGGGGCAGACTCCTGTGTCTGCCCGCCCAACAACCGCATCCAACCGTAGGGGCAGGCTCCTGTGTCTGCCCGCCTTAACAAATGAACACAGGGAAGGTGGATAACGACAACCGCAAATAACGGCAAGTGGATAACAAACACAACGGGCAGACACGGGGGTCTGCCCCTACGCATTAAGAGAATCAACCAAAGGAGTTGGAGGGGACAAACCGATTTATGAACAAAATAAGGAAAAACTGATGATATTCAGGACTCATTACACGGACCATTTGCGTACATGAAATGTTGCTCAGCAGGCTTAAGAAAAAAGCGATGGGAAGACAAACGGAAACATCCGTCGTCTTCCCATCGCTATTGTTGTGTATAAGAGTGAAGAACGGGTGTTAGCCCAGCGCTTCTTCAAGTGCATGCGACAACTGGTCGGGGCAGCTGGTGCCCTTGTTGCCACAGGTGATGCCGCGGAGCATGTCCTTCACCTCTTGTGCCTTCCGGCCTTTCACCAGCGTGCAGATGCCTTTCAGGTTGCCGTTGCAACCACCCTCAAACCGGAGGTCCTCAATGACTCCGTCGTCGCTGACGACCACATCGATCAGGCGACTACACGTGCCCTGAGTCTGATATTGTACATGCTTGCTCATAGAGAATGCCTTGTTTTTAGTTTCACATCGAAAAGCACGAAAATCGCTAAAGACATGATTTGTTATGAACAATCTGACAGGATTTCAGCTCTTTCGATGCCGCCTCGATGCTTACTCCTCCACTTCAGGCTTCATGTTCGTGTAGACGGTCTGCACGTCGTCGAAGTCCTCCAGACGCTCAATCATCTTGTCGATGGTCTCGCGCTGCTCGGGAGTAACGTCCTTCAGATCGTTAGGAATGCGTGTGAACTCAGCACCCGTCACCTCAAAACCGTTCTCCTCGAGGTGCTTTTGAATGGCACCGAACGACGAGGGGTCGCCATAGATGGTGATGGAGTTCTCCTCTTCGTCCTCGTCGAACTCGTCTTCCACGCCGTAGTCGATCAGGTCGAGAATCATCTCGTCCATATCCAGACCGTCCTTCTTCTTGAAGGTGAACACAGCCTTGTGGTCGAACAAGAAGCTCAGCGAGCCCTGAGTGCCCAGGTTACCATTGAACTTGTTGAACACCGAGCGCACATCGCCCACGGTGCGGGTGGTGTTGTCGGTGAGGGTCTCTACGAAGATGGCGATGCCGTGAGGGCCGTATCCCTCATAGTTCACTTCCTTGTAGTCGCTCTGGTCCTTGCCCATAGCGTTCTTGATAGCACGCTCGATGTTGTCCTTCGGCATGTTCTCGCGCTTTGCGTTGGCTATGATAGCACGCAGCGCAGGGTTCATGTCGGGCTCCGGACCGCCAGCCTTCACGGCAATGGCAATCTGCTTACCAATCTTGGTGAATGTCTTGGCCATGTGGCCCCATCTCTTCAGCTTTGCAGCTTTACGGTATTCAAATGCTCTTCCCATAATTTTTAATATTTACCGCAGATTACGCAGATTACACAGATTTAATAATCGTTTGCAATCCTCTCATACTGCAGGCTTAAGTTTTTGAAATTAATAATTAATCCTCTTGATAATCCTGTTGCTTTCAAATAATGTATTACTTGAGCACGATGTATGTTGGCTATAGTCTCGACAGTCTTTAGCTCTACTACTACATCACCATAGCAAAGGAAATCTGCGTAATATTTTGTCTTGAGGGGTATTCCGTCATACATAATATCCAACTCTTTTTCTCGTTCGTAAGGAATATGTCTGTTACGGAACTCCACTTCTAAGGCATCACCATAGACAGCTTCTAGAAATCCTGGGCCTAACTCCCGATGAACTCTCATGGCTGCTCCTATGATTGCATAGGTTTTCTCATCCTTTTGTTTATAACTCTTCAGCAAATCCATAGAATTAAGAATAATCACCGATTAAAGAAACCAATAATAATCTTTATAATCTGTGTAATCTGCGGTTAAAAACCTTACCTCAGTTCAGCGTTGAGTTGCTTCTTCAGGTTCTGGATGATCTTCTGCATGATAGCATCGATCTGCTTGTCGCCCATCGTCTTCTGCTCGTCCTGCAGGATGAAGTTCACGGCGTAGCTCTTCTTGCCTTCAGGCAGGTTCTTGCCTTCGTAGACGTCGAAGAGTTCCACCTTCTTCAGCAACTTGCGCTCACTCTGACGGGCGATTTGCTCAATCTGTGCAAACTCAACCTGCTTGTCGATGAGCAAGGCGAGGTCGCGGCTCACGGCAGGATACTTCGAAATCTCGGTGTACTCCACCTTGTTCTTACGGATAGCCTTCATTAGCGCCGACCAATTCAAATCGGCATAGTAGACAGGATTCTGAATGCCGAAGTCCTTCTGCAGCTTGTGGCTGACGATGCCGAGCTCAGCAAACTTCTTGCCGCCGCGGTTCTTCAGCGTGAGTCCGCTTGAGAAAATGCTGCTATCGCTCTTCTCGCACACAAGCATACCCTGTGGAACGCCCAGACGGGTGAGGATGTTCTGCACGTAGGCATTCAACTCATAGAACGACGAATCCTCGTTCTGATGAATCCAACTGCCTTCCACTCGCTTGCCGGTTACCCAGAGAGCGAGGTGCATCTCCTCGGAGTAAGCCTTGATGGGCAGCACGTCTTCGCCTTCCCCACTCTTCTCGGCACGATAGTGGTAGCAGTTACCAAACTCGAAGAAGCGCAGGTTGGGGTTCTTGCGGTTGGCGTTGCGCACGATGCTTTCCAGTCCGCCGAAAAGCAGCGTCTGGCGCATCACACCCAGATCGGCCGACAACGGGTTCATCACCTTCACCGTCGACTCGATGGGGTAAGCCGTGTTTCCTTCCTGCTCGTAGTAGGAAAGCTTGCTCAGCGAATTGTTAAGAATTTCGTTGAAGCCACTACCCACAAGTTGCTCAGCCACAATGTTTTGCAGGCGATGGTCCTTATCCTGTTCACCTGCTACGGTGAGCGACGACTTCAGCTGTGTGGGAATCTCCACGTTGTTATAGCCGTAGATGCGAAGAATGTCTTCCACAACATCGCAGGGACGCTGTACGTCGACACGATAGGCGGGCACCTGCAGCAGCAGACCGTCTTCCTTTTCTTCAAGCACCTTCATCTCCAGAGAGGTGACGATGTTCTTGATGGTCTCCTTGCCGAGCTCCTTACCAACGAGCTGATGAACATAGTCATACTTCAGGTCGACACGTGCGTCCTCGATGGGCTGCGGATAGACGTCCTTGATCTGCATCGACACCTTACCACCAGCCAACTCGCGGCAGAGAATAGCAGCCTGCTTCATGGCATAGATGGTGCCGTTGGGATCGATGCCGCGCTCGAAGCGGTAGCTGGAGTCGGTAGAGAGACCGTGACGGCGGGCACTCTTTCGAATCCATGTGGGATGGAAGTAAGCAGCCTCAAGCACCACGTTGCGTGTGGTCTCATAGGTTCCACTACCCTTTCCGCCGAAGATACCGGCGATGCACATGGGCTCCTCAGCATTGCAGATGCTCAGATCGTGTTCGCCCAGCAGATGTTCCTCGCCGTCGAGGGTGATGAACTTCGTGCCCTCGGGCTGCGTGCGGACCACAATCTTATGACCCTTCACCATGTCTGCATCGAAGCAATGCATGGGCTGGCCATAAGCCATCATCACATAGTTGGTGATGTCAACGATATTGTTAATAGGACGTACGCCCACAGCCGACAGACGCTGCTTCATCCACTCAGGACTCTCCTTCACGTCGCAATCGGTCACGCTCAGGCAAACGTAGCGCTTGCAAGCCTCCTGGTTCTCAATCTCTACATCGATGGGCAGGTCTTCGTTATCAACGGTGAAGGCGCTGCAGTCAGGACGATGCAGGGCTGTTTCGTAGCCGTTCTGCTTCAGCCAAGCATACAGGTCGCGGGCAACGCCCCAGTGGGAAAGTGCATCAGCACGATTGGCGGTGATGTCGATTTCGATCACCCAGTCGCTCTCCAGATGATAATATTCAGCAGCAGGTGTACCCACTACAGCGTCATCAGGGAGTACGATGATGCCATCGTGGGAAGTTCCGATGCCAATCTCGTCCTCGGCACAAATCATGCCCAGGCTCTCATGACCACGCAACTTCGCACGCTTGATCTGGAATTCCTTGTCGCCATCGTAGAGCACACAGCCCACGTCGGCAACAATCACCTTCTGACCAGCCTTCACATTCGGTGCACCACAGACAATCTGCTGAGGTCCTTCAGCCTTGCCCAGGTCGACGGTGGTGAGATGCAGATGCGTGTCGGGGATATCCTCGCACGTCAGCACCTGTCCTACGAAAAGCCCTTTCAGGCCACCTTTAATACTCTGTACTTCTTCTAAGCTGTCGACTTCGAGACCGCCCGACGTCAGCGCGGCAGCCACTTCCTCTGGCGAGAGGTCGAAGTCAACATAATCTTTCAGCCATTTATACGAAACATTCATATATAACTATTTTTACTTATTTCCGTTTCCTGTATCTCGGTGTAAAAACTCTTACACGCCGATTCAGCCTGCAAAGTTAGTGAAAATCGCAGAGAATACAAAGCAAAATGACATTTTTTTCGCTTTTTAGCATCAGAGAAGAACTTTGGGAGGAGAGACTTTGTCTCTTTATGCCGTTTCACTCCCCTCGTACACCCATTGCTCCTCATTGATTCATACAAAAAAGTGTGGGTCTGAGGAAAGCTCAAACCCACACTTTGTTTTTATAAAGAGTCGCTACGGACTATCTCTGTACAGATTTCACTACGCGGCCATCGTTCATGCGAGTGATGACAAGGCCTTTGTGGTTGACACCGACACGGCGGCCCTGCAAATCAAATTGTTCTGGACGAGAAGCACCTTCGTTGCCGTTTTCAATCTGCTGGATGCCATCGGGCTCGTTGAAGTACCAGTAGCCGATGTTCGAGCGATGCTCCTCACCTCCACCACGATAGATGGTCTGAATGCCGAAGCGGTCGAAGCCCGACTGGTAAACGTAGATTCCGTAAGCCCTTTCAACGATGGTACCTCTCTTGTCGTTGAAGAGATAAGGAATTTCCTCCATCTCCTCGGTTATCCCCTTATATTCATCTGGATAGAGGATGTAAGGTTCATCGTCGTCAATGTAGAGTCGGTAAGAGAGCTTCTTAGGATCCATGAAACGTCCCTCGGTGTCTTGCAGGGGAACATCGAACATAGCAATGCTGAACGCTCCGTTGCCATAGGTCTGATAGTAAAGCACCGACGGATCCTTCGGCGTACCGGCATGCTCCTCATACGGACGCAAACGCGGCATGTGGAAAATTTCACCACGACCGTCGTTGCCATCAAACGTGGTGTTGAGCAGAAGTGTCTGATTCGTCGTGAACTCACCCGTAGCCTCATCGTAGTCGAACACTATATCGCCAGCCGGCCAGTCATAGACCCATGTTGTTCCGCCATAGCCATCAGGCACTTGCGTTCCGTTCACACCACAGAAGAAGTAGATGAAACTACCACCAACGCCAGCACACTGAGCGGGGAATACGGCCTTGCCATCTTCAATCGTACCCTTCATCCACGAGTTCGGAAGCTTGGTCTCCGTGACGTTCTGCATATAGACATCACTACCATCGAAGCCCACCTGAAGGATGTGTCCCATCGACATGTTCTCCATGGAATAAGGTTCCGTGACGAGTCCGGCAGGAGGTGTCACAGGCAGCTGGTCGACATTGGTCAGCACCGTTTCGTAGTCAAGATAGTAGCTCCATTCACCCTCATAGGCATCGGTATAGACGAGTCCAAGTGCATCGTACGTACTAGTATCGCTATCGCCACTCGTATCGTTCATCACGATTCGGTCGCCATCGATTGTGAAGGTAATGTTGCTTTTGCTATCAACGGTATAATTCTTGATGTCACCCTTGATTTTCACGCGTGCCAGACGCAAGCCGTAGCCCCAGTCGTCGTCCCAATACACCATTTGGCCGAGAGGCATCGTAATCGTGTTACCGTCAACGTCACCTTCCACCCAAGTATAGGTAGTGGCATGCGACATGATGTTCTTAATCCACACTTTCTTACCGTCGTCGGAGAAGACCACTTCAGCCACAATGCCATCCTGCTTCTCATCGACGAAATATATAGGAGCATAAGTGGCGCGGCCGCTACGTACATAGATGCGATAGTCACCCTCGGGCTGGTCGTAAATGATGCCATGCTTGTCGGCGGTAACCTTCGACATGGGCGCCAGTTGAGGGAGTGGCTTCGCTGGCTGCAGCTGCTGGGCAGTAGCCGTTACGGCACAGAACAGCGCAATGATAGCTAATACATATGATTTCATATCACCTTGTTTTATTATTTGATAATGATTTTCTTTCCATTCACGATATAAACGCCCTTCTTCAGGGAGTTCTGGGAGTTAGAGAGTTCAGGCTGCACCTTCTGACCGCAAAGATCGAAGACAGCACCATTTTCAAGGGTAGACAATCCGTTTTCCACTTGACGGATGCCATCAGCTTCATTATTCAAACTGATCTTGTCGGCATTCACTGCCTCGCCCGTACGAGTATCGATGAGTATCACTACAGGACGCAGTTTCTTCTTATCCTGCACCAATTCGTTCTTCGAGATGTCGAACGTATAAGTATGCTCATACGTCTTACCGCCCTCTACCGATGCTGGCAGCGTGCCTTCCATTGCAAGTCCACGGGCAGCAGAGAGTTGGATAGCCACATCGTTGAACTCAAGGTTTTGGATGACAGCTGGCTGATTGGCGTAATACGACAAATAGGGATCAGACTTTGCAGAAGCATCGCCCGAGAGAGCATTTTGCTGATACCACTCCTTACCACTACCCTTTAAGCCGTCTGCCGTCAGAATGTAGGTCAACTCATAAGGACTGGTGCCGAAGTCGCGCACAAAGGTGGTCTTCGATGTTAACTGCAACTGCGTCTGCGCATCGTCTGCCCACGTGGCCTCCAATACAATAGAAGCAGGTGCAATGATGTTCTGGCGACGCTTCCAGTCGTCCTTGATGCCGAGGCTTGCACCGCTCGAACCACTGAACGGGTTCACGTTCTGCACACGGTCCAGATAGCCGTTCGGGAAGGCGTTCACCTCATTGGGATACATCTGCGTGATGGTCATCGCATCGCCATTGTGGAAAGCTACACCCACGAAGTCATCGGGATAGAGCTTGTTCATGGCTTCCATTCCAGCCATACCTCTCGGGCAGTACTGACACCAAGTGCCCGTGTACTCCTCCATGAGCGGCTTGTGCTTCGGGAATTCAGACAAATAGGCCATTGTGAAGGTCGTTGTCGGCTGTACATCCTCGTTGTCAGCACCATCCAGTTTCTTCACTGTGATACTTACGGGATAGGTGCCGGCCGTCTGTTGGGCTGGTATCTCAACCTTCAGGTTTGCCTTGCTGCCGAAATAACTGCCCTTCACGGTGACGTTCACATGCTTCTCGATGGTCTCGCCACCAATCGTCATCTCATAGTCGATGTTGCTGATGGACGCTGTGCCATGATTCTCAAGTGTCAATGTCAGCGTAGTCTTCTTCCCCACAGACAAATACGTGTTCAGCTCGTCGGGAGGCAACAGCGCAGCTGCATGCTCCTTCACGTTATCACCCGTCAGACGTACCACCATCGCATAGGCACCCGTACCATAGTAAGCAGTCTCAGGCAGATTGCGCCACTTTCGAACAGAACGTGAGGTATGCATGTAGAGGTTGCCGAGGTCATTGCTGGCAATACACATGATGGGAACCTTGTTGGGATCATTGTCATTGTCGGTGTCAACCGAAGGCACCGTCAACGAATAGCCTGCATAAACACCTTCTTCAGTAATGGTATAAGGCTCTGCAAACGTCACCTCAACCCACTTGCCTTCAGGTGTAAAATCAATGCTGGTGATGTCGGGAGCATTGTTTCCACTCTCCAACGTCAACTGTTTCGTCAGCCAAGCTTTGCAATCGGTAACAGTTGCAGCTGTGTTCAACGGAACATTGATACCCGTGATGCGCATTCCCACCAACGACGGATCGTTGAGCAGCATAGCTACATCGTAGGTCTCAGCCTTCAATGTACCCATGCCTTTCAGCGTTCCGGAGCCGGTGTATACACCGTATAACAATTCATTCTGTTGCGCCTGCATCGTGCAAGCGACAAAGAAAGACACTAATAGTAGTAAAGATTTCTTCATTATTTTTTGTGTTAGGTTAATAAATTCTTGCAACAATTACAGCGAGGTTATACCTCTAAACAGTTGTCGAGCTCACGGGCAATAGCCTCTTTGTCGAGGTGCTGACCGATAAAGACCAGTTTCTGCATACGGTCGCCGTACTTCTCGTCCCAGTCGTGTTGCAAACCAGGATTCTGTTCCATAAAGAGTTTCAGTTCATTCGCAGGCATTGTGGCATACCACTGACCGGCATTGCGCAAGCTAACCTGCTTTCCTGCCTGCTCGAACACATAGCACATATCGGGTTCGTCGTGGAACCAACAGATACCTTTGGCACGAATGATGCCCTTCGGCCACTTGCGAGCCACGAACTCATCGAACAATCCCAGATTGAAAGCGGGGCGGCGAGAATAGACATAGGTTCCAATGCCATATTCCTCGGCTTCGCCTTCGTCGTGGTGATGGTGGTGATGATGATGGTGGTGAGAGCCCCCTTCCGTCTCCCCCGAGTGAGAGTGATCGTGGCTGTCGTGATCATGGTCATGCTCATGCTCGTGGTCGTGGTCATCTTCATGATCGTGATCGTGGTCGTGGTCATCATCGTCGTCGTCGTCATCATCGTCATCGTGATGTTTTTCTATCTCGCTGATCCAAGCGGCAGAGGTAGCTACCTGATCAAAGTCGAACATATCGGTAAAGAGAATCTTGTCGAAGTCAACATCACAATAGTCCGTCTCAATGATCTCTGCTTTAGGTTGCAGGGCACGGATGATTTGGCGCACACGGTCTAGTTCCTCGGGCTTCACCTCTGAAGCCTTGTTGAGCAACACGATGTTGCAGAACTCAATCTGCTGAATGACGAGATTCTCGATGTCGTCTTCCTCAAGATTACCACGCAACAGCAGTTCGCCACTTCCGAATTCATCCCTCATACGCAAGGCATCGACAATCGTGACGATACTATCGATGGTGGGCACACCATCATAAACATATTGCAAGCCCATCGTAGGCATTGAGCAGATGGTCTGTGCGATGGGTGCGGGCTCACAGATGCCGCTGGCTTCGATGACGATATAGTCGAAGCGATGCTGGCGGGTGATGTCGCGCAGTTGCTCTACAAGATCCATCTTCAGGGTGCAGCAGATGCAGCCGTTCTGCAGCGCTACAAGGCTTTCTTCCTTCTGTCCGACCACACCACCTTTCTCAATGAGGTCGGCATCGATGTTCACTTCGCCAATATCATTCACGATAACGGCGAACTTTACACCTTTTCTGTTATTCAGTATTCTATTGAGGAGTGTTGTCTTTCCGCTGCCCAGATAACCCGTGAGCAGCAAAACGGGTACTTTTTTCATTTCCATTGTTAAAATGGTGATATCTATATTGTTAAATATGTTGATGATTCTACGTCACTTGCGCCACACCGGCCAAATAGGCATCAGGTACGGGCAGCAGCAGCGCGCACGCGGCTAAGTGTCTCGGGCGTCATCTGCAGATAGTTGGCAATATATACCAATGGGGCACGCAACACCACTTGCGGATAAAGCTTGCACATCTTCATGTAACGGTCCTGAGCGGTTTCGAAGCGCATCAGGTCGGCATGAATCTGCGAAATGATGAGCGACTCCTCGAGTATCTTACGATACATCATCTGGATGTTCACGCAGTGAAGGGCAACCACCTCCAGGTCCTTCTTCGGCATAGCATAGACGATACTCTGTTCGAGTGCTTCCACTTGCAGCTTACTGGGAATCTCCTGGAACAGGCTCTCAATGCACATGAAGATCGTATGGTCCTCGGCAAGGTGCTCGGTGACTTCCTTTCCGTTCTTGAAATAGAACTGGCGCACCAACCCTTGGTCAACAAAATAAATGTTTCGGCAGATATCGCCCTCGCGCAAAATCATCTCGCCACGGGCAAACTTCATCGGAACAAGAATCTTCTCGAGCATGTCGAGTTCCTCGTGGGTCATCGTACTGTAGCGGCGCGCAAGTTCGCGGGCAATGTCTCTCGGCGTATTGATAAATCCTCTCATATCATCCTTCCTTTCTTATTCTTTCTTTACTTACTTCTGCTTAGGTTTATTATTAGGCTTTTGGATTCATTTACTGATTGTCAATCGAGTTTCAGCACGGCAAGGAAGGCCTTCTGCGGCACTTCCACATTACCGATCTGCTTCATGCGTTTCTTTCCTCGCTTCTGCTTCTCAAGCAGTTTGCGCTTACGGCTCACATCACCGCCATAACACTTAGCCGTCACATCCTTACGTACCTGCTTGATGGTTTCACGGGCAATGATCTTCGCTCCGATGGCAGCCTGAATGGCTATGTCGAACTGCTGGCGTGGGATGAGTTCCTTCAGTTTCTCGCACATGCGGCGACCCAGCGAAACAGCATTGTCCTGATGCGTGAGCGTCGACAAGGCATCGACGGGCTCACCGTTAAGCAAGATATCGAGTTTCGCCAGCTTCGACGGGCGGAATGAGTCGATGTGATAGTCGAATGATGCGTAACCCTTCGAAATAGACTTCAGCTTGTCGTAGAAATCGATGACGATCTCACCCAGCGGCAGATAAAAATGCAGCTCTACACGGTTACCACTCACAAACTCCTGCTTGATGAGTTCGCCACGCTTGTCGAGGCAAAGCTTCATGATAGGACCAATGAAGGCCGTCGTCGTAATGACACTCGCACGGATATAGGGTTCTTCAATGTGGTCTATCATCGTCTGGTCGGGCAGTCCCGAAGGATTGTGTACCTCTTTCTCTTCGCCTTGTTTCGTATACACCATATACGACACGTTGGGCACGGTTGTAATAACATCCATGTTAAACTCACGGTCGAGTCGTTCCTGCACAATCTCCATGTGCAGCAGGCCAAGGAATCCACAACGGAAGCCAAAGCCCAGGGCAATACTCGACTCGGGCTGGAACGTCAGCGACGCATCGTTCAGCTGCAGTTTCTCGAGCGAAGCACGCAGGTTCTCATAGTCGGTGGGATCGATGGGATAGACGCCGGCAAACACCATCGGCTTCACTTCCTGGAAACCTTCGATGGCCTTGTCGCAAGGACGGTCGATGTGCGTGATGGTATCGCCCACCTGCACTTCCTTTGCATCCTTAATACCAGATATAATGTAGCCAACCTCGCCCGTAGAGAGTTCAGCCTGCGGAATCATATCCATCTTCAGCACACCCACCTCGTCGGCGGTGTACTCCATTCCCGTATTGAAGAATTTCACCTTGTCGCCCTTCCGAATGCTTCCGTTCTCAATCTTGAAGTAGGCAATGATGCCTCGGAACGAGTTGTAGACGGAGTCGAAGATCAATGCCTGAAGCGGAGCCGAGGGGTCACCTACAGGATGAGGCACACGCTCGATGACAGCTCGCAGGATGTCCTCAACGCCTTCGCCCGTCTTTCCCGATGCACGGATAATCTCCTCGCGCTTGCATCCCAGCAGTTCCACGATTTCATCCTCCACCTCATCAGGCATAGCACTTGGCATATCAATTTTGTTAATGACTGGAATGATCTCCAAGTCGTGCTCAATGGCCATGTAGAGGTTCGAGATGGTTTGCGCCTGCACGCCTTGTGTGGCATCGACCACCAACAGCGCACCTTCGCAAGCAGCTATCGAACGGCTCACCTCGTAGGAGAAGTCGACGTGTCCCGGAGTGTCGATCAGGTTCAGCACATAGTTCTCGCCGTCCAGCTGATAGGCCATTTGAATGGCGTGGCTCTTGATGGTGATGCCTCGCTCTTTCTCCAACTCCATGTCATCGAGCATCTGTCCCTCGGTGATCTGAATGGTGTTGGTATGTTCGAGCAGACGGTCGGCCAGTGTCGACTTGCCGTGATCGATATGGGCAATGATACAGAAATTCCTTATATTGTTCATGTTGTTATCGCATACTTTAAAATGCAAAATTACGAAAAATATATGAGATTTCTATCCTAAAAGACATTTTTTTGCAAAAAAAACAATATCTTTGCATGAAAATTGACTGCAGAATGAAAAAAATTATCCTTATTGCGACTGCAATTCTCGCATTGACGGCATGCCAAAAGAGCATGGAAGACCGCGCAGCCGACGAAGCTCGCGCCTACACGCAGAAGTACTGCCCCACCCCAGTCTACAACAACACACGTACCGACAGCCTCGTATTCGACCGCTCGTCGCGCACGTTTGTCTATCATTGTTCACTCACCGACCATATGGACGACTCAACCATCATCAACAAAAACAGCCAACAGTTGCGTAGCGGCCTGCTGCAATCCATCAGGGAATCCACCAACCTGCGCATCTATAAGGATGCCGGATTCTCATTCCGCTATCTGGTCAGATCGGCGAAAAATCCGCAACTCGTCCTCTTCGATGCAACATTTAAGAAAGAAGAGTATCAGTAATCAGTAATTGACTACGATTCTTATTAGCTAATAGCACAAGCATCCTGAGATACAGCTAACATCAACATGCGGTACAACAAGCAGCTTTTGTACCTCTAAACGGCTGTATCCGCACCATGAATCCTTGTAAATAAGACCGCTATCAATGCATCAAAAAAAAAGCCTGTCCGGAGAAATCCAGACAGGCTTTGTCATCCTTTAAACGTCTAATGCACTATTGAAGAACACACACGATATAATAAAAGTTCAGTTATAAAAAAAGACGAGCCTCACGGCCAGTATCCTTCAGGCACCAAAAGGCACCTGTATATTGTAAAAGGCCCTCCGTCAACCCTCCTCTGTGTGAGAGAAGTCTTGATTAGCCCAGGTATTCAAGTCATATCTGAAGAATGAGTTTATTCAGACTCCCCTCACACAGGAAGGGTTAGCGGCGAGAACTTAGCAAATGAAGAATCTTGGTCTACTGCTGTCTGCGAGGACCACGACCGAAGCGCTCCATGCGCTGCTTCTCAGCTTCCTCATACTTTGAGAACTGTTCCTCGGTCAGGATGTTCTTCAACTCAGCGTTGTAAGCTTCACGGTTTGCGCGCATCTCCTTCATGCGTGCCTCCATCTGCTCACGGCTGGGACGTTCGCCCTGCTGCATGCCACCCTGCTGGTTTCCGCCCTGCGGGCCACCGAAGCGCTGTCCGCCGCGTTGTCCACCACGGCCTCCCATACGCAACTTACCAGCATACTGGGTGTTCAGTTCCAGGAGCTTAACCTTCTGAGCCTCATTCAAGCCATACTCTTGTACCATACGTTCGGTCTGCGCCTTCACCATTTCAGCTGGGTCAAAGTTGCGTCCCTCACGTCTACCATTGTTGTCTTGAGCCATAGCGGTAGCCGTCAACATGAGTGCTGCTACCATTGTCATCATCAGTTTTTTCATACTTTCCTTTTTTTTATAAGTTATTAATTAATGTATTACTTTTTGTTTTGTGTTGGCTCCCTATTAACTCGCCCGCTAGCAGAGCTCGTAAAGGAAAAACTAATGATTTGACGCGCAAAGATACATAAAGTTTAATGAAACACCAAAAAAATTTGCATATTTCTTTTAATTTTCTTACTTTTGCACATCATAACACCTAAAACATATTGTATGAAACACTCCAGATACCTGTTGACGATGTTGCTGATTGCCTTCCTTTGTGCTTGCACTTCCGAAGGTGAGCAAGAGGCGGCTAAGCCAGAACCACAACTGCCTGATCTCGTCATGCAGATACAAAAACAGTCGCGACTCTACAGCACAGAGTGCCACGTTCACAAGATCATCTCACACAACGACTCACAGCAATTGCTCGGAAGCATCCTCGGACAGCAGTTCAGCATCGACCTGCCGTTGGGCAAGCGCAGCGTTGCCATTCCCATCGATGCCACCGTGAAAGCCTACATCGACTTCGGTGAATTCACCGATAACAACGTGCGTCGGCGTGGCGACCAGATAGAAATCATCCTGCCCGACCCGAAGCTCGAGATAACCAGTACACGCATCAACCACGATGAAGTGAAACAGTATGTACCGCTGCTGCGCAAGAACTTCACCGATGAAGAGCTGACCAAGCTGGAGCATGCCGGCCGTGAAGCCATTGTGAAGGACCTGCCGCGCCTTAACCTCACCGAGACGGCCCGTCAAAACGCTGCCCGCGCCCTCATCCCCATGATTGCTCAAATGGGATTCCCTACCGACAACGTCACCATTACCTTCCGCAAACAGTTCACGCCCACCGATCTACCGGCGTTGTTACTACATACGGATAAGGAATAAACAATCAAACACCCGACACTCATGGCAAGACAATATAAGAAAAGAAAGCAACAAGAGGAATCGATCCTCGATATCTTGATGACGCTCCTGAGCGGTCTCTCGCGCACAGCCCTCGTCATCATCGCCATCATTGCAGTGGTACTCATTGCCGGATTTGCACTCCTCTACTGGATGTTCAACAGCAATAGTGCCACGATGACCACGAAGGAACACATCGAGCTATCGCCCACACAGATAGAAAGCATTGAGGCTATCGGCCAGTGGGAGTTCCTCTCCATCAGCGATGAAGAACTCGTCGACACCGTGCGCCACGGCTTCTTTGGCGACGACGAACTCGTACGCATCTATAGCGGCACATTGCGACTCGGCATCGATCTGGCTGATGCTGAAGAAGGTTGGATACGCACCGACGGCGACACCATTCGCGTCGTGCTTCCAGACATCAAGCTTCTCGACACGAACTTCCTCGACGAAGCCAACGCCCGCTCATTCTATGAAAGTGGCAAATGGACACAAGCCGACCGCAAGGCACTTGCCAACAAGGCCCGCCGCAAAATGGCTGCCCGCTGCCTGACACCTGCCAACATCGCATCTGCCGAGAAGAATGCTACCGCCCAGTTCCACCAAATGCTGCAAGGCATGGGCTTCCCCAATGTCTCTATCCGATTCAGCGAGCGCAAGAGCAAACTCCCCTAACGCATTTTTCTTATGGGGACTACATATTATTTGACCTTGAAAATGTAGGGACGCGACGTGGTCGTGTTCTTTCCCCGCTTTGCTCTGAAAACGGCAAAGCCGAGCGATTGGATTTAGCCTTTCCTCTTCCAGTAACGCGGCACGCCGCGTCCCTACATATGAGAGTAAGTATATAACCACCTTTCTGATTCCCATCGATGAAGACTTCCACATTATTATATATGTCGCTTGGGAATCACCACACGAAGGAGTTCTGCTCACTATTGCCAAAATATTTTATTTAAAGATACGAAAAAAACTGACTATAAAAGTTCATTGTTGATAGTTTTTTTGTATCTTTGTGGCAGAATAACTAAAACCAGAAAAGAACATGAGGAAATGCTTGCTTATGCTGATGATGGCAATAGGCGCCATGACAGCTTCCGCACAGAGTTTGGAAGGATTTGAGTATGGAACGGCTTCTGCCCCCGATGGCACGGAGTGGCAGAGTCCAGGCCGGCTGGGCTATAACAAACTGCAGCCAAGAGCGTGCTTCACGTCGTTTGCCACGATTGAAGAGGCACGAAAGGTGCTGCCCGAATACAGCTCACGCCGACAGAGCCTCGACGGCACTTGGAAGTTCCACTTTGCCAAGACACCCGACGAGCGCCCTGCCGATTTCTACAAAGTGGGGTTCGACTGCTCGTCATGGGATAACATTACCGTGCCCTCCTGCTGGAACATCGTGGGCCTGCAGAAGGACGGCACGCAGAAATACGGCACGCCCATCTACGTCAACCAGCCCGTCATCTTCTACCACCAAGTGAAGAAGGACGACTGGCGTGAAGGCGTGATGCGCACACCACCCACCGACTGGACCACCTTCAAGTACCGTAACGAGGTGGGTTCTTACATTCGCACATTCACGATTCCCAAGGAATGGAAAGGCCAGGAGCTGTTCATAGAGTTCGACGGTGTAGACTCTTTCTTCTATCTTTGGATTAATGGCAAGTACGTTGGCTTCTCGAAGAACTCGCGCGATGCCGCTCGCTTCGACATCACACACTATGCCAAGGTGGGCTTGAACACGATTGCCGTTGAGGTATATCGCAACAGCGACGGCTCGTTCCTCGAGGCTCAGGACATGTTCCGTCTGCCGGGCATCTTCCGGAGTGTGAGCGTCTACGCCACACCGAAGGTTCATATTCAGGACATGCGCGTCACAGCACAGTGGGACGGCAGGCAGGCTACGCTGAAGACCGAGACACTTGTGAAGAACCACACAGGCTTTAAGGTGGGCTATGACGTACAATACCGCCTCTACAAGAATAAGCTTTATTCCGACGAAAATGAACTCGTAGCCGGACCGGCAGCACCTGCTGAGATTCTTTCCCTGATGACCGTCAAGCCTTGGACAGCCGAGGAACCGAATGTCTACGTACTGGTGGCTGAGCTGCGCGACCTCAAGGGCAATACCACCGAAGCCGTATCGGCACAGATAGGCTTCCGAACGGTTGAAATCAAGAATGTGCAAGACACCAACGACGAGTTCTTCCTCTCAGGCAGGTATTTCCTTATTAATGGCAAATCGCTGAAGCTGAAGGGCGTGAACCGTCACGAGACGAATCCCGAACGCGGTCATGCCGTTACGCGCAAGCAGATGGAGGAAGAGGTGATGATGATGAAGCGCGCCAACATCAACCACGTTCGCACCTCGCATTATTCTAACGATCCCTACTTCTACTACCTCTGTAACAAATACGGCATCTATCTTGAAGGAGAGGCCAATCTGGAGAGTCATGAGTATTACTACGGCGATGCATCGCTCTCCCACCCCGTGGAATGGAAGCCGGCACACATCGCTCGTATGATGGAACTGGCTCACTCCCATGTGAACGACCCGTGCATCGTCATCTGGAGTCTGGGCAACGAGGCCGGACCTGGGGACAACTTCAAGGCCAGCTACGATGCCTTGAAAGCCTTCGACCCCTCGCGTCCTGTTCAATATGAGCGCAACAACGACATTGTCGACATGGGCAGCAACCAGTATCCCAGTGTGAGCTGGGTGCGTCAGGCCGTCAAGGGACAGATGGACATCAAGTATCCGTTCCACATTTCTGAATATGCTCACTCCATGGGCAACGCCGTGGGCAACCTGAAGGACTACTGGGATGCCATTGAGTCGACGAACTTCTTCTGCGGCGGAGCCATCTGGGACTGGATCGACCAGTCGATTTACAACTACACGAACGATGGTAAGCGCTACTTAGGCTATGGTGGCGACTTCGGCGACACGCCCAACGACGGACAGTTCGTGATGAACGGCATTCTCTTCGGCGACATGCAACCCAAGCCGCAATACTATGAAGTAAAGAAGGTGTATCAGAACATCGGCATCAAGTGGGATGACGTCAATGCCGGCAGAATCGACATCTTCAACAAGAACTACTATGTCGACGACCTGGCCGACTACGAGTGCCACTACAGTCTGACTGCCGACGGCGAGCAGATCAAGGAAGGCATTCTCGACATAGGTACCGTTTCTACCCGTAAGCACAAAATCATAACCATTCCCGACCTGAACCCAAGCGCGCTGAACGACGGCCGCGAATACTTCGTCAACATTGAGTTCCGTCTGAAGAAAGACATGCCGTGGGCCAAGGCTGGCTATGTGCAGGCTGACGAACAGCTGTTGGTGAAGGAAGGGGAAAAAAAAGTAAGTGAAACAATTACAGGGGGAACCATTAGCGTTAACGAGCAGAATGGAAAGGTACTGCTAAGTGGTAGTGGCTTCGACATGCAGTTCGACTCCACAGACGGCTCCATCTACAGCCTCAGCTATGGAGGCCAGAAAGTGTTCAAGGATGGCTACGGCCCTCATCTCGATGCCTTTCGCGCATGGGTGAACAACGACAACTGGGTCTATCAGAACTGGTATGCCAATGGCCTGCACAACCTGAAGCACAAGGCACGCAATCACCAAGTGATGAAGAACAGCGATGGAAGTGTATCGGTAGCATACAACATTGAGAGCCAGGCACCATGTGGCGCACGTCTCGAGGGCGGCGACCGCAACTGGAAACGGCTGACCGAGCAAACCGACAAGCCCTTCGGTGCCGACGACTTCAAGTTCCTGCAAGACGTGGTCTACACCGTCTTTCCCGATGGAAGCATTCAGGTTGAGGCAGCCATCAACTCAAACAATCCCCAACTCATTCTCCCTCGCCTCGGCTATGTGATGAATGTTCCTTCTGCGATGGACAACTTTTGCTATTATGGCCGCGGCCCCATCGACAACTACCCCGACCGAAAGACATCGCAAAACGTTGGCATCTATCATAATAAGGTAGCCAAGGAATTTGAGAACTTCCCAAAACCGCAAGACACAGGAAATCATCAGGACACTCGCTGGTGCCAGCTCACTACCGACGGTGGACAAGGAGTTCTGTTCGTAGGTCGCAATCCCATGTCGGTATCTGTTCTCCCGTGGACAGCACAGGAACTGGCGATGGCCAACCATCCGCACGAGTTACCAGCATCGTCGGGCAACTGGCTGCACCTCGATGTAGCCATTACGGGCCTGGGTGGTAACAGCTGCGGACAAGGCGGTCCGCTGGAATACGACCGTGTGAAGGCTGGTCCACACACCTTTGGCTTCGTCATCCGACCCGCCAAGTCACAACAACCTACTGCTTCTGCCCTCCACCCGTCGTTTTCTGGTATGACGCCTCTTGTGATTACTCGCAATGCAGAGGGAACCGTAAGCATCTCATCGGCCAAGAAGGAACAGGGCGATCATCAGGACATCTGGTATAAAGTAATTCCTGCCAATGCCTCCGCCAAGGCTGGCAAAGCACAACAATACTCCGGACCATTTAACCTTCGCGAGGGTGGTACGGTGATTGCCTACGAGAAGAAAAACGAGTCGCAGGTGGAGTTCAAGCAGCAATTTGCTAAGGTAGAACGCGTGCCGGTCACCGTTATGTTTGCCTCCAGTGTGGAGAGTGGCGAAGGCGATGCCGCACATCTCGTCGACGGCAACCCGAACACCTATTGGCACACCATGTGGAGCGTCACGGTTGCAAACTATCCACACTGGGTTGATTTCGACTGCGGCACGACGAAGACGCTGAAAGGCTTCAGCTATCTGCCCCGTCAGGATTCGCGCAACGGCAACATCAAGCAGTATCGCGTGCAGCTTTCTACTGACGGCAAGACTTGGAGCAATCCCGTTTGCGAGGGACAATTTGAGAACAACCAGAAAGAAAAGCGCGTCCTCTTCGACAAGCCACAGCAAGCCCGCTTTCTGCGCTTCACCGCCCTCTCGTCGCAAGACGGTCAGGACTTCGCCACGGGTGCCGAGTTCTCGGTGCTTGAGCAGTAGTTTTAGCTGCTATTCTACTCTGAGATGAAGAATAGCGGTTGAGATTTTGAGTTTTTTTTGAGTTTTTTGAGCGACTCTCAATCTTCTGAAACGCCCTTGTAGAGGGCGTTTCAGCTGTTTGGTTTGAGTTTTTTGAGGTTTTTCGCCAAAACTTTCTATATTATTATTTCAAATACTTTTTTTATAAAGAATAATATATAAAAACTCAAAATGTAACACATAAAGCATTATGTATCAACATCTTACATGTATTTACTAAACCTTTGAAAACTCAAAAACAACTCATAAAAACTCAAAGGAGCACAAGTGAACTTCCTATAGCAATGCTCTAGGGCTCCAACAGCAATGCTTTCAGACTCCAAGAGCAATGCTTTCAGACTCCAGGAGCAATGCTTTCAGACTCCAAGAGCAATGCTTTCAGACTCTCAGAGCAATGCTTTTGGGCTCCCGGAGCAATGCTCTGGACCTTACGGAGCAGTGCTCTGGACCATAGGGAGCAGTGCTCTGTATCATAGGGAGCAGTGCTCTATATACCTATAGAGACGTGCTCCGTAAGGTACAGAGCACGTCTCCAGTTATTACAGAGTATTGCTTTAGTAGAGCTATTAGAACTTATGCTCGTACTGATAGTGATTCTCGATGTAGTTGACAAAAGCTCGCAGGCAAAGCTTGGTGCCGCCATACGTGGGATAATGACCCGTGAAGTACCAGTCGCCACGGTGGTCGGGAATAGCGTTGCGAAGTCCCTCGATAGACTGGAACACCACTTCGATGGGTGTAGTGACGGTTTCGGGACGCAGCATCTCAACGATTTTCTTGTTGATCTCCTCAACGGTGAAGGGCTTGTAGATGTCGCGAACGTAGTTCTGCATCTCTTCCTTCGGTTTGCTGAGCTCCTCGAGACAATGGTGATAGGTGGCATCGATGAGACCGTGCATGCCACGCTCCTTCAACAAGTCGATAGCAGCACGGAAGGCACAGAACTCTTCCAGGCGGGCCATGTCGATGCCATAATAGTCGGGATAGCGTATCTGCGGAGCACTGCTCACCATCACAATCTTCTTGGGATGCAGGCGATCGAGGATGCGGAAGATGCTCTCCTTGAGCGTGGTGCCACGAACGATGCTATCGTCGATAACAACCAAATTGTCTACACCTGGCTCGAGACTCTCGTAAGTGATGTCGTAGACGTGGGAAGCAAGGTCGTTGCGCGAGCTGTCCTCGGTGATGAAGGTGCGCAGCTTGATGTCCTTCCACGCCACTTTCTCGGTTCGCACATACTCGTTGAGGATTGATGCCAGCTCCTCACGCGAGGGATTCTTGCTGATGACTTCCTGTATGCAATCGATTTTCTTCTCGTTTACATAGCGCTTAAAACCATCGAGCATGCCGTAGAAGGCCACTTCGGCGGTGTTGGGAATGAAGGAGAAGACGGTGTGCTCGGTGTCGTAGTCGATGGCTCGCAGCACAGGTTCGGTGAGTTGCTCACCCAGTTGCTTGCGTTCCTTGTAGATGTCGCGATCGTTTCCACGACTGAAGTAGATGCGTTCGAATGAGCACTTCGAGTCGCTTTTCTGCTCGATGATGCGCTCAATGGAGCACTGGCCGTTGCGCTTCACCAGTAAAGCCGTTCCTGGCTCGAGTTCTTTCACGTCGTCGCAACTAAGGTCGAAGGTGGTTTGCAGCACGGGACGCTCGCTGGCCAGCACTGCCACTTCATCGTCGATGTAGTAGAAAGCCGGGCGAATTCCCCAGGGATCGCGCATGCAGAACATCTCACCTGAACCAGTCATACCACAGACGACATAGCCACCGTCGAAGTTGTTCATCGAGGTCTTGAGCACATTGCTCATCTTCACGTGGTCCTCAATGTAGCGGGTGATATCGGTGTTCTCGAGCTCCATTGCCTGAGCAGCGATGAAGTTGCGTTCCACCTCTCGATCAAGTCGGTGACCCATGAACTCAAGCATGATGTATGAGTCGCTATAGATGCGCGGACACTGTCCCTGCTTCGTAATCTTCTCGAAAATCTCATCGATATTCGTCATGTTGAAGTTACCGCAGAGGCAGAGGTTCTTCGCCTTCCAGTTGTTGCGGCGCAGGAAGGGATGCACGTACGACATACCACTTTTGCCCGTGGTGCTATAGCGCAGATGGCCCATATAAAGCTCGCCTCGGAACTTGTTGACATCGGTCGCAAAAATCTTGTCGATGGCATCTTTACCCTCGGCACGCTCGCGGAACATGTACTCATGACCAGGTTCGGTGTCGAGTTTCACACTTGCGATGCCTGCACCTTCCTGTCCACGGTTGTGCTCCTTCTCCATCATCAGATAGAGTTTATTAAGACCATATTTCCATGTGCCGTACTTCTGTTCGTAGTATTCGAGCGGCTTCAGAAGGCGTATCATGGCAACGCCACATTCGTGTTTGAGTTGTTCCATTGTGGGAACGGGTTATCCCGTATTCTTAAAGTGTGTGTAAAAAAAAGAAGAATGAACAGAGCAGCATGTCATATTCATTCTTCTATATCGTTGACTTTAGTTTCTCAGAATGTTGACGAGCAGCGACGCTACCGAAGTAACAATTCCGATGAAGGAGAACCAAATGGTCGTAGACTGACCGATGGCAGAGTTCTTTGCCTTCACGCGGTTGGGCTCGACGTAGATAATGTCGTTCTGCTGCACGTAGTAGTAGGGCGAGCTGAAGATGTTACCATCGTTCAGGTTCAGACGAACGGCGCGCTTCTGGCCAGTGGCATCCTCGCGGATGAGGAGCACATTGCTACGCTTACCATAGATGGTGAGGTCACCAGCCTGGGCAATAGCCTCGATGATGCTCATCTTCTCTGTCGATACGGGAATCACTGAAGGACGCTGGACTTCACCCGTCACCGTCACACGGTAGCTGGCCATACGTACGGTTACGATAGGATCCTCAGTCTGCTGCAGGTCGACCATCACCTTGTCGTGGATGAGTCTTTCGCACTCGCTCTTGGTAAGACCAGCCACGTGTACGCGGCCGATGCGCGGGAAGTTGATGCAGCCGTCGTTGTCGACAAGATAGGTCTGCAGGTTGCCAGCACCCGACGAGAGGTTACCCGTGGGGTTCAGCGTGTTCGACACAGAGAGGTTGAAATGGCTCACGGCCTTGGGGTCGGAAACGCCGCCGACGGTAATCGTCAGCAGGTCCTTAGGCATGATGCGGGCATCAAAGAGACCCTTCGATGCAGCCAGGCTCAGCGAGTCGATATTCTGGAAATAGGCTACTTCCTTACTGCCTGTGCAGCTGCCCATAAACACGATCGTACATAATACGACAAACGGAATGAGAAGTTTTTTCATATCACTTTAATATAGTTTTCTTGAATTTGCCTGCAAAATTACGAAAAAAATATAAAGTAAAAAAGCAAAAGCGATAAAAAGTTATGACGAGAAGTGATTTTTTGACTGAAAGTAAGTCATGCACATGGGTTTTTAAAGAGAGGGGGCGCGCCTCCGACTTGTGAGACGCGCCCTCTAAAGATTACTATCTACAAATCAAGCGATGCTGCTTAGTAGAACTTGAAGTAGCGGCGGGCATTGTTGTAGGAGATGTCCTCCACCATCTGTCCAAGCAGTTGCATGTCGGCAGGAATAAGTCCTTTCTCAACGTCGTTGCCCAGCAGGTTGCAGAGCAAGCGGCGGAAGTACTCATGGCGCGGATAGCTCAGGAACGAACGCGAGTCGGTGAGCATGCCCACGAAGCGGCTGAGCAGGCCCAGCACGGAGAGGGCGTTCATCTGACGAGTCATACCGTCGAGCTGATCGTTGAACCACCAGCCGGAACCAAACTGTATCTTACCCGGGCAGGAACCATCCTGGAAGTTGCCGAGCATCGTAGCGATGACCTCGTTGGCGCAGGGGTTCAGGGTGTAGAGGATGGTGCGCGTCAGCTTGCCCTTCTTGTTCAGACGGTCGAGGAAGTGGCTCATGGCCTTTGCGGTGGTGAACTCACCAATACTGTCGAAGCCCGTGTCGGCACCCAGACGGTCGTACATCAGCGAGTTGTTGTCGCGAATGGCACCATAGTGGAACTGCTGTGTCCAGTCGCTGTCGGCGTCCATCTCTGCCATCACGCTGAGGAAGCAGTTCTTGTACTGGCGTACCTCGTAAGCCGAGAGCATCTGTCCGCGCATAGCCTTCTCGAAGATGATGTCGATCTGTGAGTCGGTGTAAGGCTCATCGTAGAACTCCTCGATGCCATGATCGCTCAGGCGACAGCCCTGCTCGTGGAAGAAGTCGTGGCGTTTCTGCAGCGCGTCGACCATATCGCCGAACTTTGAGATGCTCACTCCCGACACCTGTTCGAGCTGGCGAACGTAGTCGGCAAAGTCGGGCTTCTCGATGTTCATGGCCTTGTCGGGACGCCAGGCGGGAATCATCTTAACTTCGAAACCACTCTCGCGAGTCTGCTTGTGGTAGCGAAGGTCGTCGACGGGGTCGTCGGTGGTGCAAACGCACTCTACACCGTAGTGGCGCATCAGTCCACGAGCCGAGAATTCGGGCAGTTTGAGCTTCTCGTTACACTCGTCGAAAATCTCGCGGGCAGTGGCTGGCGACAACAGTTTGTCGATGCCGAAAGCAGTCTTCAGCTCAAGATGTGTCCAGTGGTAGAGGGGATTGCGAAGCGTGTAGGGCACCGTCTCTGCCCACTTCTCGAACTTCTCCCAATCGGTGGTGTCGGTGCCTGTGCAGTAACGCTCGTCGACACCGTTGGTGCGCATAGCACGCCACTTGTAGTGGTCACCGCCAAGCCATAACTCCGTGATACTCTTAAACTTGTGGTCGTCGGCCACCATCTTCGGAATGAGATGGCAATGATAGTCGATGATGGGCATCTTGGCCGCATGATTGTGATACAGTTCCTGCGCGGTAGTAGTCTCAAGCAGGAAGTTTTCGTCCATGAATTTTTTCATTACTCTGTACTATTTAAATTTAGGTGCTCAGTGTTAGATACTCATAATTTTTTGCAAATATAGCGATAATTTTTGGAATTAACGGATTTTTAAGCTATATTTGCACAATAAAAATGCAAAATCAACACAACAAGAATGGAAAACATCTTGCCACATAGCCGTACGAACAAGGTTCTGCTCATCTATACGGGCGGAACGATCGGCATGGGATGCAACCCACGCACAGGAGCACTCGAACCGCTCGACTTTAATAATCTGGTGAGCAATCTGCCCGAGATGGAGTATCTGCGCACAGGCATCGACGTGCATCAGTTCACCGAACCCATCGACTCCAGCGACGTGTGTCCTCGCACCTGGGCACAACTCGTCGAGATTATCAGCTCGAAATACGATGCCTATGACGGCTTCGTCATCCTACACGGCACCGACACGATGGCCTACACGGCATCGGCGCTATCGTTCCTGCTGGAGAACCTAACGAAGCCTGTCATCCTCACCGGTTCACAGCTACCACTGGGCCAGTTGCGCACCGACGGCAAGGAGAATCTCGTGACGAGCATTGAGTTAGCTTCAACCTACGGAAAGGACGGTCGGCCGATGGTTCCCGAGGTGTGTATCTACTTCAGTGGCAAGCTGTTACGTGGCAATCGTTCAACCAAACAAAATGCCGACGGATTCGATGCCTTCGACTCCTTCAACTACCCACATCTGTGTGAGGCTGGCGTGACGTTCTCGTTCAATCGTCATCAAATTCTGAAGCCCGACTTCTCACGACCGCTCATCCCCCACTACAACGTGAACCCCAATATCGTTGTCTTCTCACTGTTTCCAGGTATTCAGGAAAACATTGTGCGCCACATGCTCGATGCTCCCGAACTAAAAGGCATCGTCATGCGCAGCTACGGTAGCGGTAACGCCATGCGCCAGCCCTGGTTGCTGAAGGCGCTGCAGGCGGCGAGCAATCGCGGTGTAACCATTGTCAACATCAGCCAATGCGTGGCAGGCAGTGTGGAGATGAGCCGCTACGACACAGGCTACCAGTTGCAGCAGGCAGGCGTCATCAGCGGACGCGATAGCACAGTGGAAGCTGCCGCCACCAAGCTCATGTATCTGCATGCTCAATACCATGATGATGCTGAAGTGATTCGCAAAATCATGGAGATTCCCATCGCAGGAGAAATCACAGTATAAACATTTAAGTATTCACCATATTTATAAAACAAAAGCATTATGAAAGAACTGAAAGGAACAAAGACCGAGCGCAACCTCATGGAGGCATTCGCCGGCGAGAGTCAGGCACGCAACAAGTACAGCTACTGGGCCAGCAAGGCAAAGAAGGACGGCTATCAGCAGATTGCCGCCATCTTCGAAGAGACCGCTGCCAACGAGAAAGAGCATGCCAAGATGTGGTTTAAGCTTCTCGAAGGCGGTGCCATTAAGTCGACCCCCGAGAACCTGAAGGCCGCTGCCGAAGGAGAGAACTTCGAGTGGACTGACATGTACGACCGTATGGCTCGCGAGGCCGAAGAAGAAGGCTTCACCGAGATTGCCGAGAAGTTCCGCGGCGTTGCGAAGATTGAGCGCGCCCATGAGGAGCGTTATCGCAAGCTGTTGCAGAACATCGAGGAAGGCATCGTCTTCTCACGCGACGGCGACCGCATCTGGCAGTGCCGCAACTGCGGACACATTGTCGTTGGTCCGAAGGCTCCCGAGGTATGCCCCGTTTGCGATCATCCGCAGGCTTACTTCGAGCTCAAGGCTGAGAACTATTAAAGAGTTTGAGGGGTTGTCGTTATCAGCAAATCGAATCAACCCACCCCTACTCCATCACACAAAAAAAGACGCTCTCTAGTCCTTCGACCAGAGAGCGTCTTTCTTTATTCTTCTGTAACCTTGTTCTTTCTCCGCTTCGCTACGAAAGCGAGCTGAGCTCATGGTACTTTGTTACCTTGTTACTATGTTACCTTGTTAATCGTTGGGTTTCAGGTTGGTAGCCTCAAGCATGCAGGCAACTTCCTCGTTGATGCGCTGGGCGAACTCCTCCATCTTCATGGTCTTCTGCTCGCCACCGCCCTGCTTACGCATAGCTACAAGGCCTTCGGCAGCTTCCTGCTCACCAACAACCAGCATATAGGGCACACGCTTCAGTTCGTTGTCGCGAATCTTACGGCCGATCTTCTCGTTGCGGTCGTCGAGCGAAGCACGGATACCTTGTGTTTCGAGATAAGCAGCAACATTCTTTGCATAGTCGTTGTACTTCTCGGAAATAGGCAGGATAGCCACCTGTTCAGGTGTGAGCCACAAGGGGAAGTGACCTGCAGTGTGTTCGATGAGCACAGCAGTGAAGCGCTCCATAGAGCCGAACGGTGCGCGGTGCACCATCACAGGCGTCTGCTTGGAGTTGTCCTCAGCGGTATACTCAAGGTGGAAGCGCTGCGGCAGGTTGTAGTCCACCTGGATGGTACCCAACTGCCAACGGCGGCCAATAGCATCCTTCACCATGAAGTCGAGCTTCGGTCCATAGAAGGCAGCCTCACCATATTCAACCTTGGCATCGAGGCCTTTCTCCTTACAAGCATCGATGATTGCTTGCTCTGACTCTGCCCAAACCTCATCGGAACCGATATACTTCTCAGTGTCCTTCGGGTCGCGGAGCGAAATCTGTGCCTCAACATTCTCGAAGTTGAAGATGCTGAACACAGCCTTGATGATATCCATCACGCGCATGAACTCGCCCTTCACCTGGTCGGCACGGCAGAAGATGTGGGCATCGTCCTGCGTGAACGAACGCACACGGGTCAGTCCGTGCAGTTCACCCGACTTCTCATAACGATAGACGGTGCCGAACTCTGCAATACGCAACGGCAGATCCTTGTATGAACGGGGCTTCCAAGCGAAGATCTCGCAGTGGTGAGGACAGTTCATGGGTTTCAACATGTACTCCTCGCCTTCCTCGGGAGTGGTGATGGGACGGAAGGCATCCTTCGAGTAGTGAGCATAGTGGCCAGAGGTTACGTAGAGGTTCTTACCACCGATATGCGGCGTGATGACCTCCTGATAACCAAAGTTCTTCTGAATCTTGCGCAGCATGTCCTGCAGGCGTAGACGCAGATCGGTGCCCTTCGGCAACCAGATAGGAAGACCTTTACCCACGCGGTCGGAGAACATGAACAGCTCCATCTCCTTACCAATCTTACGATGGTCGCGCTTCTTGGCTTCCTCGAGCATGACGAGATATTCGTCGAGCATCTTCTTCTTCGGGAACGAAACTCCATAGAGACGCTGCATCTGCTCGCGCTCGGCATCGCCACGCCAGAAGGCACCAGCCACGCTAGTAAGCTTCACGGCCTTGATGAGTCCGGTCGAAACGAGGTGCGGACCGCGGCAGAGGTCGGTGAAACGGCCCTGCGTGTATGTAGAAATAGAACCGTCCTCGAGGTCCTGCTCAATGTGTTCACACTTGTAGGTCTGACCATCGGCGGCAAACTCCTTCAGCGCATCGGCCTTAGCAACCTCGCGACGCACCACGGGTTCGTCCTTGCGGGCCAGCTCCAGCATCTTTGCTTCAATCTGGGGGAAGTCGCTCTCCTTGATCATCTCACCGCCTGGCAGCAGCACATCATAGAAAAATCCATTGTCGACGGCAGGTCCGAATCCGAACTGAATGCCGGGATAGAGTTCCTGCAGAGCCTCGGCCAGCAAGTGGGCAGAGGTGTGCCAGAATGTGTGCTTACCCTCATCGTCATCGAACTTGTAGAGAGCGATGGTGGCATCGGCCTCGATGGGGCGGTTGAGTTCTACTGTCTCACCATTGACGGCGCAAGATACAACGTTGCGTGCGAGAGCCGGCGAGATGCTCTCGGCGATTTGGAAACCAGTCACGCCCTGCTCATACGAACGAACAGAACCGTCTGGGAAAGTGATTTTTACCATATACAAAATAGTGTTTTTAATTATAATCGGGTGCAAAGGTAACAAATAAAAATGAATTACGAATGAACATTCGGAATTATTTCGTCTCCGAATAGCGTTTCATTACACTATATGCATCGTAGAGGCCTAATTCGCCAGCTTTGCTCAAATCGCGGATGCCTTCTGCCTTGTGTCCGGCAAAGATGCGAGCAAGGCCTAGATTGAAGTATGCCTCTGCCAGATGCGGATTGAGCTGAATGGCTCGGGTAAAGAGATCGATGCCGGTGTTGTAGTCCTTCTGCATGACACTGACCGTAGCCAAATTGTAGTAGAGAAGCGCATTATCGCCATCAAAGCCTATGGCCGTCTTCAAATCATCCTGCACACGCTTACTGCTCAGCTGTGCCTCTACGCCTTGCTGGGCATTGTAGTCATAGAGCATCAGCAGACAATAGGCCCGTTGCCAGTAGGCCAGCACGGAAGTGGAATCAATGTTGATATAGTCGTTGAGGTCGTTGATAGCCTCAGCGAAATTGTGTGTGGTAGCGTGAGCCACCGACCGTTGCATCAACAACGAAAGGGCCGTCTGCACATTGTCGGACTTGCCGATAGCCACCGTGAGCGAATCGATGTTCCTGAAGAAGGCTTCCGACATACTCTCATCGAGGGCCTCCGGGCGACACGTCACACGAATGGCGCGCAACGGCTTGTGGCTGATGTTGAACCGTTCTACGTTTTGGTCGACAATCCCATAGCTGTTGATGCCACCCTTGTAGGGCATGTACGACAACGAGAACAATGGCTGCAGGTCGTTGCTCACCTCACGGTTCTGCACTTCACCACGATAGTCGTTGTGATACTGTGGTGTGACGACATCCTCGTCGACGACCACCCATTGGTCGTATTTCTCTACATCCACATCGCTGAGCTTGCGCATTTCGCGCAACTTCGATTTGCTCCACCGCTGCTGAATGCCTAAATGCTTGTCGAGCTGCGCCTTTGTCACACGGAACTCATCCATCTCGGCCTTGGCCGTCATTCCCAACCGACGATAGCAGGAAGCACGTGCCAGCAGGCCAGCCCAGAAATTGGGGAATGTCTCGATGACACGCGAATAATCCCTGATGGCTGCCTGGTAGTTGCCTGTCCGGTCGAGCAGCAACGCCCGATTGTAGAGAGCCTGCAGGTTGTTGGGCTCATAGCGCAGCACAAAATTGAAGTCTTCGATGGCGCGGTTATCATCACCCAGTTGCTGGCGGAGCAAACCACGATTGTAGTGCGACAGGAAGTTATTGGGGTCCATATCGATGGCCTTGTCGTAATCCTCCATCGCCTGACGCAGTTTGTTGCGGTTCACACGCACCATAGCCCGATACATATAGTTGTTGACCACACGCGGCTGATAGTGGATGGCCTTCGTGAAAGCATCGTCGGCAACTTCCCAGTTCTTGCGTTGCATGTTCAGTCGGGCAAGAATTGACCACGAGTTGCCATCATAAGGATTGTGTTCGAGGGTTTTGTCGAGCCATCGCGAAGCCGTCGCCGTATCGTTCTCATTCAGATAAATCTCCGTCTGGAAAGCATAAGCCATATTCATATCCGGCCAACGCTTCACGATGGAATCCAGATCGGTATGAGCTTGTTGGTTTTCCTTCATGAAATAACGGCAATAGGCGCGGTTGAACCAATAGCCTCGCTCGTCGGGACTGAAGATGAGGGCATGCTCATAGTCGTCGAGGGCATCGGCGAACTTCTTCTGGCGTATACGACTCTCGGCACGGGCGGCAAAGATTTCATGCACGTAGGGATTCAGCTCGATGGCCTTGTCGAAATCACCTTCCGCTCCGGCATAATCGTCGAGCTGCAGCTTACAGAGTCCACGATAGTACCAGGGTTCATACAAATAAGGCTTTCCTGACAAGACATTGTTAAAATGCTGAATAGCAACCACATAGTCATGATTGCTATAGGCAATACGACCAGAGATAATCAGCCGGTCGGTATTGTATTGCGCAGAAGAAGTGATAGAGAAGAAGAAAAGGAAAAAGGCCCACCCCCAACCCCTCCCGAGGGGAAAGACCCACCCCCAACCCCTCCCGTAAAGGGAGGGGAGCAATATGCCAAAGAGGTTGTCGTTTTTCTTCATTTTAAAAGCATTTTACTCCCCTCCCTTCACGGGAGGGGTTAGGGGTGGGTCTCTTTACGGGAGGTGTTGGGTGTAGGTTTTCTTCCCTGAAGGGAGGGATAAGGGTTGCTATAAGCCTACTTCCTCACGGGCTTTGTGCGATAGGAACAGCGATAGCGGCCCTGCGTCAATGCCTTCAGCTTGCTCTTGATGAGCTGTTTGCGGAGAGGAGACAGATGGTCGATGAACATCTTGGCATCCAGATGATCGAACTCGTGCTGCATAACACGTGCCAGATAGCCATCGACCCATTCGTCATGCTGTTGGAAGTCCTGATCCATGTACTGCACATGAATGCGGGTGTGGCGCGTCACATTCTCGTGGATGCCGGGCAGCGACAAGCAACCTTCTTCCAACGTCTCCGTGGGCGACTCCTCATCGATTTCCACGATGTGCGGATTGATATACACGTGGCGGAAATCCTTGTACTCAGGAAATTCGTCGCCGAGCACGTCGAGATCGATAACAGCCAGACGGATGTTCTTTCCGATTTGCGGGGCTGCGAGCCCTACTCCATCAGAAGCCGTGAGGGTTTCAAACATATTGGGAATCAACTCTGCGAGGCCAGGGTAGTCGGGGGTGATATCTTCCGACTCCTTGCGCAACACTGGTTGCCCATATATATAAATAGGTAGTATCATTGATGTGTTATAATTGACTTATTGACAATAATAAGATTTTACGACTGACGATATTAAGACTGACGATTGCTACGCGACCGCATGTAGTCCTGCAGGATGATGGTTGCGCTGATTTCGTCGACCAGCGCCTTGTCCTGACGGGCTTTCTTCTTCAGGCCTCCATCGATCATCGCACGATGGGCCAACACCGAGGTGAAGCGCTCATCATAGAACTCAATGGGGACCTGCGGCTGATGATTGCGCCAGCGGTTCACAAACTGCTGCACACGCTGAAGGTTCTCGCTGGGCTGGCCGTTAGGCTGTAACGGTTTGCCGATAACGATACGCTCTACGGGCTCCCTGGCGATGTAATCGACCAGAAAGTCGTAGAGTTCAGACGTAGAAACAGTCGCCAATCCACCAGCAATGATTTGCAGGGGATCGGTGACTGCTATACCTGTGCGTTTCTTACCGTAGTCAATGGAAAGTATCCGCATGCAAGGAGCAACAAAAAGAAATTATTTGTTGTAGAGCAGCCAAGCATCGGGATAGGTGGAACGGAAAGCGTCGCGCGAACGTGCTGCATCTGCCTTCTGGTCGAAGGTGGTGGCAACAACGCGATACAGGCCACGGTCGTTGTTCTTCACAATCTGCGGATCGTAACCGGCAGCTTTCAGCTTGTTCTGCAGGCCCTGAGCATTTGCGAGAACCGAGAACGAACCAACGACGACGCTGTAGTTTCTCAAACCGTTACCACTGACAAGCGAAACACTCTCCTGACGATAGGTGGCGTTGTCGTAGTTGTCGACTGTCTGCTGCTGCGGCTGTGTCGGGGTGAGAGGAGTCACAACGGGAGTCTCCGTGGTCTCGGTGTTGCCAGCGAGGGCAGCCTCGGCTTCTGCGGCCTTAGCCTTGTCGTATGCCTTACGATAGGCACTGTCCTTAGAACCACAACTTGCAAACATTAACACTGCGCAAAGGCCTGCGCTCAATACCAATGATTTCTTCATAACTTTTCTTTAAGTATTATTAATGTGACTATTTTGATTGATTCAAACTATTTTGCTAAGCCCCGATGAGCAGAACAAAGCCCGCTTCAATTCTGGGGTGGCGAGAAAACGATGGATTAAAAATCCACATATTTGGTGCGAAATTACAAAATATCTGAGAAATATCGTTCAAAAACTCGCATAAAGTTTGTTAAATCACGAAAATAGAGGTTTTTTAACAAAAAATGACGCACAAAAAGCTACATTATTACCAATCTTTTACTATATTTGCAATCCAAATCGGGCGTTAGAAGCATGCAACGACGCTCCGACGTAAAGAATTGTTTCATTTAAAATACATTAGAATTATGAAGACATTAGGTTATTTCAGCGCATTCATCGGCGGCGCCCTCGCAGGTGCAGCACTTGGTCTGCTCATGGCTCCTGAAAAGGGAACAGAGACTCGCACACGTATCACCGACGCTGTTGACGATTTCTGCAAGAAGCACAACATCAAGCTCAGCCGCAAGGAAGTCGACGACCTCGTTGATGACATCAAGGAGGCTGCCTCTGACATCATTGAGTAAGCATCATCGAAGAAACGACAAGAGTTTCCGGTGAGATACCGGATGAGAGGAAAAAGAATGTTCTCAAACGATCGCAACATAGAGACCATCGGTCAGTTGGTCGAGGCTTTGAAGCAATACATTGGGCTACAGCGTGAATACTTGAAGCTCGATGTCATTGAGAAGGTTGTGCGCCTGATCACCGCCATCACTTTGACGGTGGTGCTCTCGCTGCTCGTCCTAATCTTTCTCATCTATCTCTCGTTTGCCGCAGCCTATGCGCTCGCTCCCCTCGTGGGCACCGCTTGGGCATTCGTGATTGTTGCTGCCGTCTATCTCGTCATCTTCCTGTTGGTGCTGATCTTCCGCAAGCGGTGGATTGAACGTCCGGTGGTGAAGTTCCTGGCCAGTCTGTTAATGGAACAATAAAATTGTTTGCACGATGGAAATCAACAACACCACAACCACTCCTGCACCGGAAGTACCCAAGAGGTATACTTCGCTCGAGCAGATTCGCGACAGCAAAGGGCTGCTGCAAGGAGATCTCAGGAATAGTGAGAAACAGATTCAGCAACTCTGGGGACAGCTCTTCACCAAGCCCGAACCCCTCTCAGCTCTTACGCCGACGAAGCGTTTCAGTTCTCTGATGAGCACAGGAGCGGGTATTCTCGATGGAGTCATCCTCGGTTGGAAACTCTATAGAAAGTTCAAACGGAAGAAGTAGCGTAACTCCTTCTCACTCATACAAAGACATCCGGCTATTGCACAAACAAGCAATAGCCGGATGTTTTTTCTTTATATACAAAAAGGTGCATAATCAGAAGGGGCATTACCTCACACTTCAATCGTCAGACCATCGTAGGCGAAGCGCACGTCGGGCGGCAGCTGGCTGTTGGCATCGTCGTGAAAACCTATCTCGTGGGTGAGATGGGTGAGGAAAGTGCGCTCGGCACCAATGCTGCGAGCAAACTCGATAGCGTCTCGGACGAGCATGTGGCTATGGTGTTCGCGTTCAAATCGTAGGGCGTTCACCACGAGCGTTTTCACTCCTTGCAACAGCTGGCGGCTCTCGTCGCTGATGGTCTTCATGTCGGTGATATAGGCAAACGAGCCGAAGCGGTAGGCCAGGATGGGCAGCCAGTCGTGCATCACCTCTACAGCCTGCCAACTGATGTCGCCAATCTGTCCTTTCTGACCTGCTGCGATAGGATGCAGGTTGAGCAGCGGCACACCTGGATAGAGCTTCTCGGTAAAGCAATAGGGCATCGTCACACGCAGGGCGTCAACGGTCTGCTGATTGGCGTAGATGTTGATGTCGCCGAACTTACAGAACCCGCGCAGGTCGTCGATGCCGGCCACGTGGTCGTAGTGGATGTGGGTGATGAGCACGCCGTCGATCTTCCGAAACGGCAACGGCATGAGTTGCATGCGGATATCGGGACCACTATCGATGAGCACACGCGTAGAAGCCGTCTCCAGAAGGCCTGCACTACGATAGCGGCGGTCACGCGGATCGCTGCTATGACACACCGCGCACGGGCATCCCAGCACGGGTACGCCCGATGATGTTCCTGTTCCTAAAAATGTAAAAGTCATGTGTTATCTTTGAACGCTGCGAAGCAGCTTTGAACCTTTAAACCACATTTACTTCCGGTCGGATTTCTACACCAAACCGCTCTTTCACATCGTGGCGAATGGCTTCGCAAAGGCACACGATGTCCTCGCCCTTGGCGCCGCCGAGGTTCACCAGCACCAACGCCTGCTTATCGTAGACACCGGCAGGACCCAGCTTGCGTCCTTTCCAGCCACATTGGTCGATCATCCAACCGGCAGGAATCTTCACCCGCTCGGCATCCACTTCGTAATGCGGCATATTGGGATACTGCGCAGCCAGTTCCTCGTATTTGGCTCGCGGCACAATAGGATTCATGAAAAAGCTACCGCCATTACCCAACTCGGCAGGATCGGGCAGTTTAGCTCGCCGGATGTCGATGATGGCATCGCGAACATGTTGCGCCGTCAGCGCTTCTGCAGCAATCTGCTTCTGCGAGAAAAGATGCTCGCGCAGGTTACCATAATCGAGATGGGGCACAAAAGTGCGTGAAAGACGATAAGTGACATAGGTGACGACATATCGGTTCTTCCAATCTTGTTTGAAGCGGCTCTGCCGATAAGCATAGCAGCAGTCCTCGTTGTCGAAGGCCACTTGTTCGCCGGTGGCAATCTCTACGGCTTCCACACGCTCGATAAGATCCTTCGCTTCAACGCCATAGGCGCCGATGTTCTGCACAGCACTCGCACCCACCTCGCCAGGAATGAGCGAGAGGTTCTCGGCTCCATTCCATCCGCGGGCAACGCAGTAGGCCACAAAGTCGTCCCAAACGACACCACTACCCACACGCAGCAGCACGCTGTCAGTCTGCGGACCCTCGATGGCAGAGATGTCCTCGATGCCCATGATGGCTGAGTGCAGCACGGTGCCTTCAAAATCGCCCGTCAGCAAAAGGTTGCTACCGCCACCCAAGATGAGCAGCGGTTCACCAGTCTCCTGAAAGCGCTCACGCTGCAACAGACGCACGAGCTCGCTCTCGGTGGTGAACTCCACAAAGCGCTTACAGGCGGCATCGATGCCAAACGTGTTATGCTTCAGCAATTGGTAGTTGCGTATATCTTTCATACTCTCTGATTCTTGATGGTTACCCCGACGGTACGCGCGGGATGAATTAACAAGTGAACTTCACCAGCTTCCAAGCGTTGTCCTTACGCTGGAAGGTCATTTCGATGTTCAAACCGTTTGCAACACCACGAACGATGAGCACCTTCTGATTCTCCGACGAATAGTGCTGACCGTAGTTCACAAGATAAACGACGCCGTGCGGAATGACCACGGGTTTGAAGGTTGGCCACTGCTCGGGCATGATGCTTCCCGTCACCTCGTTGAATTCTTCATCGTCGGAGTCGGGAGCCGTCATCACAACAAACTCGTCGAGGCTACGCACCTGATAGGCCGAGTCGGCAGAGAAACGCTGGTAGAACTGCAGGAACGAAGCACACGGGTGGTCAGAGATCGGCTTGTGGGTAACCTGCGTGAGGCGCCATTCGCCACCGTCGCCGCGCTCGAAGTCATACTCCTTCATGCGGCCTTCGTCAAGATAGAGCTTCTCCACCGAGGCATGCGTCAACACATAGCTTTTCGATAGCGAGTCTTGCTGATTGTTGTCGAGCAGAACGGAATAGAATCCCTCACCCATGAAGAAATGGCTGTATTGCCACTGACGGCGGGCCAGCATAGCCGTACCTCCTTCTTTGTGCACAGGCAGTGGGAAGACGATGCGGTTCATTTGCATACGTCGGTTGCCGGCAAAGTTGAAGAAGAAGTCGTCGAACAACTCGTCGACGGCTTTCGATTCCGGCACTTCCTCGACAAGGTCGGGCACCGTGTCGGCCAACAGCGTGTCGGCAGCCAACGAGTCCTCCTCTGCCGACTCTGCATCGGCAGGCGACTTCCGGTCTGTACAGCTTGTGCCTATCATGCACAGCACCAACACGATTGAAAGCAGTAACTTTCTGTTATACATGTGAGTTTGCAAATCTCTATAAGTATCTCAGCCTACGCTGGAGCTATCTCTCTCAAAGCATGTTTACTAAAACTCTGCAAAGTTACAGAAAATAAATTGAAACATGAAAAGGAAAAGGGAAAAAATAATTCGCAAGCGAGATTTTTTCTGAAAGCGGCAACCCCTTCACCCGTTCGGCAACACCCAGGACGTAGTCCTATCACCACCTGCCGAGGTTTAACATTGCAGAAGAATGTAGCAAAAATCTTTGCAAGTGTGAAATAAACTTTGTATCTTTGCAGGCAGATTGTGAAAAATCGAAAACCATAAATATCAACAAAAAATGACACAAGCAATTCAAAAAACATTGCGCGACTCGGCAGGCATGCGTTGGACTGCCCTGTTGCTGTTGGCTCTGGCCATGTTCTGTTCTTACATTTTCATGGACATCCTCTCGCCCATCAAGGACCTCATGCAGGAAACTCGCGGATGGGACTCTACAGCCTTCGGAACCATGCAGGGTTCGGAGGTGTTCCTCAACGTATTTGTGTTCTTCCTCATCTTCGCAGGTATCATCCTCGACAAGATGGGCGTGCGCTTCACGGCCGTCCTCTCGGGTGCTGTGATGCTTATTGGTGCTATCATCAAGTGGTATGCCGTGAGCGAATCGTTCATAGGCAGCGGCTTGGAGACTTGGTTCACCAACAACCTGAACTACATTCCCATCTTCGATGAACTGGGCGTTTCGCCGTTCTATCAGGGTATGCCGGCATCAGCGAAGTTTGCAGCCTGCGGATTCATGATCTTCGGTTGCGGTTGCGAGATGGCTGGTATCACCGTTTCGAGAGGTATCGTGAAGTGGTTCAAAGGCCGCGAGATGGCGCTGGCTATGGGTTCCGAGATGGCTCTGGCTCGTCTGGGCGTGGCCACCTGCATGATTTTCTCGCCGTTCTTCGCCAAGCTGGGCGGTAACATCAGCGTTACTCGTTCGGTGGCCTTCGGCGTAGTCCTCATGTGCATTGCCCTGATGATGTTCATCGTCTACTTCTTCATGGACCGCAAACTCGACGCTCAGACGGGTGAAGCCGAAGAGAAGGACGACCCGTTCAAGGTTAGCGATATCGGTAAGATTCTCAGCGACTCGGGCTTCTGGCTCGTGGCCCTGCTCTGCGTGCTATACTACTCGGCCATCTTCCCCTTCCAGAAGTATGCCGTAAACATGCTGCAATGCAACCTCACGCTGACCGAGCCTGCACAGGATTCGTTCTGGGCAAGTCCGTCGGTGACCATCGTACAGTATGTCATCATGCTCGTCGTTGCCGCTGCCGGCTTCGCCAGCAACTTCATGAAGGACAAGAATAAGAAGTATGGTTTGCTGGCCATCTCCATCATCGCCCTCGTCACCTATTGTTATATGGGCTACATGCGTCAGTCGGCAGAGTCCATCTTCGCCGTGTTCCCACTGCTGGCTGTGCTCATCACGCCGATTCTCGGCTCGTATGTCGACCACAAGGGTAAGGCTGCTTCGATGCTCGTGCTGGGTTCGCTGCTGCTCATTGCCTGCCACCTGACGTTCGCTTTCGTGCTGCCGCTGTTCAAGGGAAATGCCGTTGGCGGTATCGTCATTGCCTACGTCACGATTCTCGTACTCGGCTCTTCGTTCTCGCTCGTGCCCGCATCGCTGTGGCCCAGCGTGCCAAAGCTCGTTGATGCAAAGGTGATTGGTTCGGCCTACGCCCTGATCTTCTGGATTCAGAACATCGGTTTGTGGCTGTTCCCGCTGCTCATCGGTAAGGTGCTCGACAAGACCAACCCCGGCGTGACCGATCCCACACAGTTCGACTACACCTGGCCGCTGGTGATGCTCGCCTGCCTGGGTGTTGCCGCCCTGCTGCTGGGTCTGCTGCTAAAGGTTGTCGACCGCAAGAAAGGTCTCGGCCTTGAGGAGCCCAACATCAAGTAAGGAGAAGTGTTTCTCGGCTGCTATCGTATGACAGGAGTCGAGAATCACCATTTTTTAAGGACATAACCCATCATCTACATGTCAGAAACCAATGGACGTGTGAAACGTTGGAGCGTGCTCATCATCGTGGCGTTTGCCATGATGATGGGCTACGTGTTTTGGGACATCGTGTCTCCACTTTCCACAACGCTGAAAGCCCCGCTTGAAGAAGGCGGAATGGCTTGGACAGCAAGCGAATACGGCTTCTATGCCGGTTCCTATAGCATTTTCAACATCTTCCTGCTGATGCTGTTCCTCGGTGGCATCATTCTCGACAAGTGCGGCATTCGCTTCACGGGATTGCTCGCTACGGGCATGATGCTTGCTGGCGCGGCCGTCAACTGGTTTGCCCTGCGCTATGTTTTGCCTACGGCATACGTAGAAATGCCGGTGACACTCTTCGGTCTGATTCCCGAGCATCTGAAGACGCAAGTGCTGGTATCGGCGCTGGGCTTCGGCATGTTTGGCGTGGGATGCGACATCACGGGCATCACCGTCTCGAAGGTGGTCACGAAGTGGTTCACTGGACACGAGCTCGCATCGGCGATGGGCATCCAGGTGGCAATGGCTCGTCTGGGTACGGCCTCCGCCATCAGCCTCTCTCCCGTGATTGCACAATCCTTCGGTCTCTCGGCACCTTTGCTCGTGGGCACTCTGCTGCTCTTGGCAGGATTCCTGATGTTCGGGGTGTACACCTTTATGGATAAGGAGAAAGAAGTTGAGACGTTGAGAGGTTCAGAGGTTCTTTCTCCGCTACGCTCCGAAAGCGCCCCTGCGGGTCGAGCGGAAAATGTTGAGAAAGTTGAGAATGTTGAGAAAGTTGAGAAAGTTGAGAATGTTGAGAAAGTTGAGAAAGTTAAGAAAGCAGAGGAGTCGCCCTCGCTCATGAAGGCGTATGTGTCAGCATTGCTCACTAACCGCGGTTTCTGGCTCATCGCTATCCTCTGCGTGTTGTTCTACACCAGCTTGCGACCATTCCTGAAGTTTGCAACCGACGTGCTAGTCAACAAATACGGTCTCGACCCCGTTACTGCCGGCTGGATTGTGTCGCTGCTGCCCTACGGCACTATCGTGCTCACCCCGCTCTTCGGAAGCATCTACGACCGCATCGGACGCGGCGCCACCCTTATGCTTACGGGTTGTGCGCTCGTCTTCGTTTGCCATGTGGTGCTCGCCCTGCCCATCGTCAACACCACGTGGGTGGCAGCCCTGGTGATGGTGCTGCTGGGTGTAGCCTTCTCATTGGTGCCGAGTGCTATGTGGCCCAGTGTTCCGAAACTAGTGCCGCTGAAGGTGCTGGGCACGTCGTACAGCATCATCTACTACATTCAGAACATCGGTTTGATGCTCATGCCGATGCTCGTGGGCAACATCATCGATGACTACACGAGTGCCGACGGCCACGTCGACTTCACCGTACCCATGTCGGTATTCGCCGTCTTCGCCCTCGCCGCCACGCTGGTAGCTGCCCTGCTGCTCTATATGGACAAGCGCATGGGATACGGACTCGAGAAGGCAAACATTTCCAAGGAGACAAAGTGACAAGATAACAAAGTAACAAGGTAACAAAGGACCACAAGCCCTGCTCGCTTTCGTAGCGAAGCGGAGAAAGAACAAAGGAGTCTGTTATGAAGAAGCGGGGAATCGCGATTTCGCTCATGCTGCTCGCCATGATGATGGCAAGTTGCGGCAACAAGGACAAAAACCGTCAGTTCAATAGTTTTAGTGTTGACAACCTGCCACAACTGGTGGTGGGCGACAGCGTGCAAGGTGTGGCTGCACCCTTTGCTGGCATGTCGGGATATGAACTTATCGTAGCTGGTGGCTGCAACTTCCCGGAAACACCTGCTGCCGAAGGCGGCGAGAAGCGCTTCTATGCCGACATCTTTGCCCTTGACATCAGAGACCCGCATCAGTGGATTCGTGTGGGCGAGCTGCCGCATCCTATTGCCTATGGTGCCAGCGTCGTTGTGCCTGAAGGTATCGTCTGCATCGGCGGCACCAGTGACGGCAAGGAGTCGGTACGCGATGTTTTCCTATTGGAAAAAACACTCACACCCCTACCTTCCCTGCCCGTTGGTCTCGACCAGTTGGCAGCCTGCTATGCCGATGGAGTCATCTACGTTGCTGGCGGACAGACCGACGGCGAAGCCAATCCCAACATTTATACACTAGACTACGCAAAGGGATCGAAGGAATGGAAACACTTTGCTACGACAGATGAAAGTCGGCTGCAGCCTTGTCTTGTGGTGCAGAACGGCAGCAACGGCTCAGAACTGCTGCTCATCGGCGGCTTCGATTCCCAAACAAAGCAATGCAGCAACACCATTGAGGCTTGGAATTTGAAGACCAAGTCGAAGCGTACGACCTACATGACCGACAGCTTCGGGGAAAAGCGTACGGCTGACGTTTCGGGCATCTCAAGTGCTTCCGCCTCTCCCACCTACTTTGCCGCCGTCGGAGCTACCGCCCTGCCCTGCGGTGCTAACAACATCCTGCTCTTCGGCGGCGTGAACAAGAAAGTCTTCGAGGCCGCCCTCCGTGAGCAGCAATCCGACTACCTCACGCATCCCGCCGAGTGGTATCACTTCCGCGACTCGCTCCTCGTCTACAACACCATCACGGGCGCTTGGTCGAATGCCTTTGGCGACCAGCGGCTGGCGCGTGCTGGAGCAGCAGTGGTGAAAGGCAGCCAGCCCAACACCTATTATATTATTAATGGAGAGCAGAAACCGGGAATCCGCTCGGCCGACGTCACCAAACTCACCATCACCTACACCGCCCATTTCGGCTGGCTCAACTACCTGGTGCTCGTGGTCTACCTCATCGCGATGCTCCTGCTGGGCTACTACTTCATGCGCCGCGAGTCGGGATCGGACGACTTCTTCAAAGGCGGCAACCGCATTCCCTGGTGGGCTGCCGGCATCAGCATCTTTGCCACGATGCTATCGGCCATCACCTATATGTCAATACCCGCGAAGGCCTACATGACCGACTGGACCTACTACCCCATGCAAATCTGCATCCTGCTGGTGTCGTTCCCGGTCATTAAGTATTTCCTGCCGTTCTTCCGCCGACTGAACGTCACCACCGCCTACGAATATCTCGAACATCGCTTTTCGTATGCCATCCGCCTGATGGCCTCCGTACTGTTCATCGTGTTCATGGTGGCCCGAATGGCGCTGGTGCTCTTCCTGCCGTCACTGGCAATGACAGCCGTAACGGGCATCGACATCTACGTTTGCATCGTCGTGATGGCCGTAGTGACCATCATCTATTGCACGATGGGCGGTGTCGAAGCCGTCGTCTGGGGCGATGTGGTGCAGGGCATCATCCTCGTGGGAGGAGCCTTCCTGGCTGCCGTCTACCTCATCAGCAACACCGGCGGCGGAGTCTCCGACTTCTTCCACATTGCTGGAATGAACGACAAGTTCCGACTCTTCGACTGGTCGTTCGACTATCGCACGGCCACCTTCTGGGTGGTCATCCTCGGTGGACTGGCCAACAACATCATCTCCTACACCAGCGACCAGACGGTCATCCAGCGTTATCTCACAACGAAGGACGAGCATTCGGCGGCACGCAGCATCCTCACCAACGGTACGATGTCGGTTGTCGTCACCATCGCCTTCTTCACCATCGGCACGGGCCTCTACACCTTCTACCAGACACACCCCACCGCCACCGACCTGACGATGCAGAAGACCGATGCCATCTTCCCGTTCTTCATGATGAGTCAGCTGCCGGCAGGCATCGCAGGCTTGCTCATCGCAGCGGTGTTTGCCGCCACGATGTCGACCATCTCGTCGAACATCAACAGCATCTCAACAGCGTTCACCGTCGACATCTGGAAGAAGGCACACCCCGCCATCTCCGATGCAGCCACCGTACGCACGGCCCGTCTGACAGGCATCGTCAGCGGACTTATCGGCATGCTCATCGCCATCCTTATGGCAACGATGAACATCCAGTCGCTACTCGACTATTTCAATACGATTCTTGGTCTCCTATCAGGAGCGGTAGGAGCGTTGTTTATCATGGGTATCTTCTTCCCACGCATCGGCGCACGCGCCGCCTTCGTGGGTTTCCTCGCCGGAACGCTCACGGTGTTCTGGATGAACTTCTATAGCGATGCAAACTTCCTGCTCTTCGGCTTCACGGCCATCGTCGTCTCTACGCTCGTAGCCCTGCTCCTTTCCTATGTGTGGCCTGAGCGTCGCGAACTGAAGGGCTTCACTTGGAAAACTTTGTCGAAAGAGGCCAAGTAGTCAGACTGGTCAGACAAGTCGGACTTGTCGGACTAGTCTGACCCCGTCCGACTATTCAAAGTCCCCCCAATGCTTCCTCAAGGCTTTGGGCCTTGACGATTCTGATGCCCGGTCGGATGTCGGGGTCGAGGGTGCGTTGCAGGTTATCAATCATCACGGCACTTTCATCGCCCAACAGAAGCACGACGTCGAGCCCATAGTTGTACACCCTCGTAACGATGTTCTGCGGCATGTCGTCGGCAAAAATCCCCACACGCAGCTTCTCCTCGGCAGCCTCGCCCACGCTGACCTCCTCAGCGGTAGCCTGCTTCCTGAGCGAGCGCAACCGCTCCTCGCTATAATCAGGAATGATGCCTGCCTGCGAACTGATCATGTGCACATAGTCCGGGCTGTCGGGCCGGAAGTCGAATATCTGGTAATGCGCTTTCTCCATATCTTCAAGTGTTTTGTGATGCAAAGATAGTGCAAATCGAGGAGAGGACAAAATAAATTGATAATTATTTTCCCTCTGGTAGCACAAGCATACGTCCCTTTTCTCCCCTTTCACTACCCTTTATGCCCTATAAGCCCTAGTGAAGCAGCATTTTTTTTCATTCCGATATAATAAACGGCCAATGAGTTGCGTTATAAATATAGAATAACCCCAAAAATGAATTGCCTATGCAGTATTTTACACAAGAAGAACTCAAGCCATCTGAGCAAGTATTGAACATCATCCGGCAGATCGCCTATAGTTATCGGACGATCAATGTGAATGGCCGCACGGAATCATATTGTTTGAATTGACATCTTAACTTCAATAATGACCAAGGTATCACCCTCTTTGCTGGCCGCCGACTTCGCGCATCTTGCCGACGACATCGACATGATCAACCGCAGCGATGCCGACTGGCTGCATCTCGACGTCATGGATGGCGTCTTTGTACCGAACATCTCGTTTGGCTTCCCTGTGCTCGAAGCCGTTGCGAAGATTTGCAAGAAACCCCTCGACGTGCACTTCATGATTGTGAAGCCCGAGCGCTACATTCAGCAGACCGCCCGACTGGGTGCAATGATGATGAATGTACACTACGAGGCCTGCACACACCTGCACCGCACCATCGAAGAGATACACCAGGCAGGCATGAAGGCTGGCGTCACCCTGAACCCCTCCACCCCTGTGAGCGTGCTCGAAGACATCATCGCCGATGTCGACATGGTGTTGCTCATGAGTGTGAACCCGGGCTTCGGTGGACAGAAGTTCATCGAGAACACCATCGCCAAGACCCAGCGCTTGCGCAAGCTCATTGCTGAGTCAGACAGTCACGCCCTTATCGAGGTCGATGGCGGCGTACAGGGCGAGACCGCTCCCCGACTGGTGGCCGCAGGTGTCGACGTGCTGGTCAGCGGCAGCTATGTCTTCAAGGCCGCCGACCCCATTCAGACCATCAGCGAGCTGAAGAATCTGAAAGGCTGAAAAACTTTTTTCACCTTACATGAAGTAGGGACGCGGCGTGCCGCGTTACTTGGAAGAGAAAAGCTAAATCCAGTAACGCGACACGTCGCGTCCCTACATTTTCATGGCCAAAATATCACGAAACACCGTAGGGGCTCCCTGTGGTCCCCTCCTCCGGGGCGACTGGGGTCTTCAGAGCAGCCACCGGTGTGGCTGCGGCCCCACAAAGGGGAGCGAATCCCCATTCGCGACGGAGGGCGAGGGGTCAGAGGTGGTAGCGTGACAAACAATGCTTGACCTATAAATAAGTAATGACCGTATTTTTCTCTACCACCCACGCCCCCCTCCTTCCAGAAGGAGGGGACCACGCTGGATGTCGACACCGCTGGGCGCGTGGCTCCCCTCCTTTCGGAGGGGTCGGGGGAGTCCCCCACTAAAAAAGGTCCCGGTCACTCACTACGAGCGACCGGGACCATCGTATTGTTTGCTTTACAGCGCAAATAATTGCCTTGCTATTACTCAGCCGTGGCGGCCTCCTCCATGAAGTCCTCCACTTCCTCGGCGATCTCCTCCTCAACGGCGGGAGCTTCCTCTTGGGCGGCGGGAGCCTCCTCAACGACGGGAGCCTCGAGCACCTCAGGATTCTCGGCGACGACCTTCACTGGTACCTTCACCTCAACCTCCTTGTGGAAGTGTACAACGGCCTCATAGTCGCCAACCTGCTTAGCATCGCGCATGGTGACGATCTTGCGATCCACCTCGATGCCCTTCTCAGCCAGAGCAGCAACAACCTGAGCAGCACCTACAGAACCGTAGAGCTGACCGGTCACGCTCACCTTAGCAGGAATCTCGAGAGCAACACCCTCGAACACCTTGGCCTTCTCCTCAGCATTCTGCTTCAGCACAGCGAGCTTGTGAGCCTGCTGGCGCAGGTTCTCAGCCAGCACCTTCTTAGCGCTCTCCGAAGCGATGACACCCTTACCAGTGGGGATGAGATAGTTACGGCCGTAGCCGCTCTTCACGTTCACGATATCGTTCTTGTAACCCAAGCCGATAATGTCTTCTTTCAGTATAATTTCCATACTTGCGTCCTCCTTTAATTACTTCATCAAATCGGTTACGTAGGGAAGCAGGGCAATCTGGCGGGCACGCTTCACGGCCTGAGCCACACGGCGCTGATACTTCAGAGAGGTTCCGGTGATGCGGCGGGGAAGAATCTTACCCTGCTCGTTGAGGAACTTCTTCAGGAACTCGGGATCCTTGTAGTCGATATACTTGATACCGCTCTTCTTGAAACGGCAATACTTCTTCTTCTTCGTATCGATGGAAGGAGCAGTGAGATAACGGATTTCGGATTGTTCTGCCATAGTTTAAGCCTCCTCTTTTTTACCAAGCTTGGCGCGGCGCTTCTCGGCCCAGGCCACCATGTGCTTGTCTTCTTTAACTGTAATGTAACGGATTACCTTCTCGTCGCGGCGGAAGCCGGTCTCGAGCTTTTCAACGATAGTAGGCTCACCCTTGAACTCCAGCAGACAGTAGAAACCTGTCGACTTCTTCTGGATCGCGTAAGCCATCTTCTTCAATCCCCAGGTCTCTTCGTTCACAATCTCTGCACCATTGTCAGTGAGAATCTTCTTGAACTTTTCGACCGTTTCCTTCATCTGTTCATCAGACAAAACGGGAGTCAAAATGAAAACGGTTTCGTATTGATTCATACTACTTAAAATGATAAATAAATAATTTGTTAAAAATGTTTTTGCACCTGCTCACTGACAGCCTCAACGGCCTACTTTCGCAAAATGCGGTGCAAAATTACTACTTTTTCTTCAACCAACCAAATTTTTTTAGTAATTTTGCACGCAAAACATTATATTTCAACGCGAAACGACCCGAAAACGGAACAAAAACGGAACGCAAACAACCTGAAAGCGATGAAAAAACTGAAAAAACTTCTCGGCCTGCCGCTCGTTTATGCAGGCGTGGCCATCCTGCTTCTGGGCTACGTCAGCGGCCTCACCCGCCACAACGCCGTCCTCGTCGTCGGCCTTCTCTTTGTCCTCGCCGGAGCCGCCAGCTACGTGTGGAAGGAGCGTCGCCAGAGCCGCTACTGATACGGTTCTAATCAATTGGTTGAGCCCACTTTAATCCAAGCAATTGCCCATTAGATGTTTGGAATGTAGGAATGCGGCTTGCCACGTTACTATCTTTTTTCCTTCCTCCACCAGAAACGTGGCACATGAGACCTCGTTGGGGTCTTCCATCAGGCCGTTTTGTGCCTGCTCGAGCGCAACGGTCACAGGTCACAGGTGTGACCATGTACCCTTTCTGCCAAGCGGAAGTACAAAAAGGCAATAAACACTTGATAATCAATACTTTAACTATATATTATTATTTCATTATCATTTTGTATTAAAATAGTGTGACCATTTGGATTTGACATTTTTATTAAAATATTTGCTATTTTATGACAAATAGTAAAGCAAATTATCTTCTTTGCTTACATTCTGCGTTTTTGGGGGTTTCACCCCCCTTGTGGCCGAGAGGTAACATGGTCACACCTGTGACCTGTGACCGTTTTTGGGCCGAGAGGACACATGGTCACACCTATGACCTGTGACCGTTTTTTGAGGGAGCGAAGGAAGTTTTAGAATATTTGTAAACGATTGAAAAAAGCAACGCATTCTCCAAGATGCCGAAAGCATGTCTTTTAGCCTTCGAAAGCATTGCTTTAAGACACCTAGTGCATAGCTTTTTGATGACAAAAGCATAGCTCTTGCACACCGAAAGCAATGCTCTAAGACTACAAAAGCACTGCCCCAGTACCTCTAAAACACTGCTCCACTACATCTAGAGATATGCTCTAGAGGTTATGGAGCAATGCTCCGTAAGTACTGGAGCTATGCTCTGTGTGCTCTGAAAGTTTATGTTACTTGTGCCGGTTGGCACGCTTCTGGCGGTATTTGGCCCTCACTTACCCACGACTTGAGCTAAAGCGAGCTTTGCTTTCCGCTCACTTACTCACGACTTGAGCTAAAGCTCGAGCTCGCTCCCGTTCGGCAGAGTTCAAGCAAGCTTGGCTCTGCTTTCACTTACTCACGACCTTGCGGCCATTGTTGATGTAGATGCCTTTATGGGGGGTGGCGATCTTGCGACCCGACAGGTCGTAGATGGCGGCATCGCCTTGCTGAATGGTGACGGGCTCAATGTCGGAGGGAACGACAGGGACGATATTGATGTAGTCGATGTCGGGCATCCAGTTCGTGGCGTTCGACAGGCGAATGGTGTTCTGTCCCTTCTGCAGCTCGATGGTGACAGTCTTCGTGCCCACCTGCTGCCAGCCACCGCTATTGGCAGAGAACGACGTTGCCTTCTTGCCGTTCACGCTGACGGTGATATTGCGGTTCTCGCCGGAGATAAAGGCTACCGTCAGCCGATACTTTCCACCGTCGAGACTGTAGACGTCGCGCCACTCCAGGCTGTTCGCCTCGCTATGTCCGAGCCAGCCTGCCTTGTAGCCACCCGAGCAGTAGTCGGCAGCCTCGTAGATGCCCGACATCTCTGCCTGGTTGTTCTTGATTTCCTGATAGGTGCTGATGTAGCCCGTCTCCGCCTCGTAGCGCTTGCGCTCCAGTCGCGTCTCAGCCTCAGCGACGTAGATTCGCGTGCCGTGAGCGGGCACCGCCACCTCGTAGGCGTCGGTCATCTCGCCCAAGTCGCGTTTTAAGAACACGTCGCGCAGCTTCACCGTACCGCCGAGGTCGAGGTCGGCAAAGTTCACCTGCACCTTCTTCTGCTTGTCACCGGGATTGTACACCGCGAAGGCACGCTTCGTGCCGTTGCGCTCCTCGAGGTCCTTCACCAATAGATGACAGCCGTCCACGAATCCTGCCACGTAGACCTGCTGATAGAGTGTGTCCTGGTTCAAGGCAATGAGCTCCTTGTTCGTCAGCAGGGAGAGCGCCGTCGACCTGATGGTCCTCATGTCACAGCCTATGAGCAGCGGTGAGTTCATGATACACCACAAGCCGAAGTGTGTCTTGTCCTCCTCCGTCGACAGCGAGCGTCCCACCTCGAGCATGTCCATATCGTTGTAGTGGCCCTTGCTGCAATAGGCAGAGAGGTAGAGGTTCTCCTCGATGATGCCCTTCACCGAGCCCCAGGAGTCGTTGATGTCGCCAGTGGTGCGCCACGAGAAGGCGGCGCCGTCGATCCATGTGCCGGGATAGGCCCAGCGGCAGGCATTCATGCGCACATCCGTGCGACCGGTATTCTTGATGGCGTTGGCGATGGCGGTGTAGCGTTCCTGCTCGTCGAGCACCAGGTGGTCTTCGTTGTGATAGTACGAGCCGCCGCAGAAGTCCACCTTGATGAAGTCAAAGCCACACTCCTTGAAGAAGTAGTCGGCGTCCTGTTGGTCGTGTTCGTAGAGGCCCACGCCCTTACCCGTGGCGTCGCCGTTGAACATCGAGCCGCAGGTGTTGCGGCCAGCATCGCTGTAGATGCCCGCCTTCAGTCCCTTCTCGTGTATATAGTCTGCCACGGGCTTCAGTCCCTTCGGGAAGCGCGTGGGGTGTATGAGCAGATGGCCGTCGTCCTTGTCGCGCCCGCCGAAGTAGCCGTCGTCGATGTTGATGTGGTCGTAGCCCACGGCGCTCAGCCCCTTGCTGACCATCGCATTGGCCTGACTCTTGATAATACTCTCGCTGATGTTCACACCAAAGGTGTTCCACGAGCTCCAGCCCATCGTAGGGCCGTCCTGCCCCGCAGCCGTACCAGCCGTCATCAGGGCAATCGTAAACAGTACGTTTCTAATTTTCATATCGTTTTGATGGCTTGTAGTTCGTATGATTTGCAAAGTTACATCTTTTCTTCGAGACAGAGCCACGAGCCGCAGAAATTTAACATGAATTAGGCTATCCGGGTAGCCGCGCGAGCGCGAAGTGAAAAGTGAAAAGTGAAAAACGAAAAACAACGACCTGCACTCGGTAATTGTCGAATGCAGGCCGTAGGTATGGTTCCGATGCTCTCTCCTTGCATGAGAGGGAGGAGGGGTGATTAGTCTTCCTCGGGTGTGATGAGCTTGTAGCCCTTGCCGTGGATGTTGATGATCTCGATCTGCGGGTCGTCCTTCAGGTGCTTGCGCAGCTTGGTGATGTAGACATCCATCGAACGGGCATTGAAGTAGTTGTCGTCGATCCAGATGGTCTTCAGGGCGAAGTCGCGTTGGAGGATCTCGTTGGCGTGCGAGCAAAGCAGCGCAAGGAGCTCGTTCTCCTTGGTGGTGAGCTTCGTCTGCTTCTCACCGATGGTGAGGAGCTGCTTCTGGGTGTCGAAGGTGAAGTTACCGATGTGGTAGAGTGTGGACTCCTTTGTCTTCTTTCCGCGCACGCGACGCAGGATGGCTTCAATACGGAACACGAGTTCCTCCATAGAGAAGGGCTTGGTGATGTAGTCGTCGGCACCGAGCTTGAATCCTTCTACGATATCCTCTTTCTGGGTCTTTGCCGTGAGGAAGATAATAGGCATCTCGGCATTGGCCTGGCGGATTTCGGTGGCAAGGGTGAAGCCGTCCTTCTTTGGCATCATCACATCAAGCACGCAGATGTCGTACTTGGTCTTCATGAAGGCCTTGTAGCCTGCCTCACCGTCGGCACAGAGCTCGGTGGCGTAGCCTTTGGCCTGCAGATACTCGCGAAGCAGCATGCCGAGGTTCTCGTCGTCTTCGCACAATAAGATTTTCAGTTTCTCTTCCATCATGTAGTAGCTCCCCCCTACCCTCTTTCGAGATGTAGTGCCTGCCGGTTTGTGGGAGTTCGATGACAGGCGGATTGTTATACGATTATTGTTTTGTTCAAAGTTCAGGGAGACCCCCAACCCCCTATGTTAGGGGGCGATGAATAATGGTAGCTTGATGGTGAAGGTGGTGCCCTTACCGTACTCGCTGTCTACCTTGATTTCGCCGTTGTGCAGCTCCACGATGTTCTTCACGTAGGCCAGGCCGAGGCCGAAGCCTTTCACATCGTGCACGTTGCCGGTATGTACGCGATAGAACTTGTCGAACACCTTCTTCAGGCTGTCCTTCTTGATGCCGATGCCTGTGTCGCGAATGGAGCAATAGAGGTGCTCGTCGTCGTTCCAAGTCTTGATGTATATGTCGAGCGGCTTGTCTTGCTTCCTGTACTTCACAGCGTTGTCGAGGAGGTTGTTGATGACGTTCTGGAAGTGCACCTCGTCGACGTACATCGCCGAGTCGACGGCCTCCACTTGTGTGTAGATCTTTCCGCCGGTATGCTCCACGCGCAGCGAGAAGCTGTTTGCCACGTTCTCCACCATCTCGTTGAGGTCGAGTTCCTTCTTCTTGAATGTGGTGCTGTTACGGTCGAACATCGACATCTGCAACACTTTCTCAACGAGGAAGCGCAGTCGCTTGGCCTCTTCCATGATGATGCCTCCGAGGTGTTTCGACATCTGCTCACTCTTCGTGACGGAGTCGTCGTTCATCATCTGTGCGGCAAGGGAGATGCTGGCGATGGGCGTCTTCAGCTCGTGCGTCATATTGTTGATGAAGTCGTTCTTGATCTCCGAATAGCGCTTCTGTCGGAAGATGAGGATGAGCGTGATGACGAAGGTGATGAGCAACACAACGGTGAAGATGATGCTGGGAATCATGAACCGCACGGAGGAGAAGATGTAGGAGTTCATGTCGGGGAAGTGTACCTTCACAACGCCCATCTTCGAGAGGGGGTCGTTGCGGAAGAGCACCTGGGTGTAGGTGTACTCCTCGCCCTCTTCGCTGTAGTCGGGGCAGCGGTATACCTCGCGGCCGTCCTGCGTGGACACGGTGAAATGATAAGGGATGTTGATACCGTTGTTGAGGAGTTCGGCATTGAGGTCGCGGTCGAGCATCTTGAAGTTGATGCGCTCCTTCAAAGGCTTGTCGCTGGCGGAATAGAGAATGGAATAGACCACCTCATCGAGGAGGGCCTTCTGGTAGATGTAGCGGCTCTTCATCACCTCCTGCATCGACTTGTTGGCCTCCGAGATGGCGCTCTTGTCCTTGCGCAGAATCATTGCCTTCGGCATCTGCGAGGGCTTGGTCTCGATGGTCTTCAGCATGAACGACGAGTAGATGGTGCCGTCCTTCCCTACGACAGAGTACTGGTGGCTCTGCTGGAAGGTGCCGTCGGGCTGACCCGAGCGGGTGCCCACCGAGTCGACGCTATAGGCACGGCGCTCGGCCTCGTTGACGTCCTTTTCGAGGTAGCTCCGCGTCTCGTTCAGCTCCAGGTTGCGGCTGGCCTGATAGAGTGCGCGGTTTACCGACTCGTCGAACTGCTCCTTCTTCATCTCAGCCATCTCGCGGATGTACTGCAGCTGAAGGAAGAGCAGGGCGAGAAACGATGCGCCCATGATGATTGCTATAATCCAAATCGTTCGTTTGTTCATGGTTGCAAAGGTAGTGAAAATCTTAAAACGACATCACATTTATGTTAACAAATTCGCGGTAATTCACGGAAATTAACATAAAAGCTGAAAGATAGTTCAAAATAAGGAAGTAAAAAAGGAGCCCCCCTTTCGTCCCCCGAGGGGGACACTATAGCATTTGAGGCTGTTGTGCCAACCCCTACATTGGGATGTCGACAACGCTGGTGCGCGACTCCCCTCCTTCGGAGGGGCGGGGGAGGTTATTCCTATGGATGGGCTGGGGGGTGGGTCTTTACTTGATCGTCAACCTCTTCAGGTCGTAGTAGGAGCCGTTGTAGATGTTGAAGTCCACATAGCCCTTGATGCCCGGCAGACGACCGACGTCGGTGTGCTGCCAGAACTTCCACTGACCTTTGTACTCCACCTTCTCCACATAGTAGTGAGCTATCCAATAGGGATAGTCGTCGAAGACGGGCGCGCTGAGGTAGGCCTCCTTAAATTTATGATAGGTGTAGATGATGGGTTTCACATGATAGCGGTCTTCCACGATGTGGAGCCATGTGAGCACATCGCGCTGGAAGTCCTCCACCGAGCGGTCCTTGGGCTTGTGCTCGATGTCGAGAACGGGCGGCAGGTCGCCTTCCTCAAGCTTCACCTTCTCGAGGAAGAAGTAAGCCTGGTCGCGTGCCGACGAGCGATTGCTCCAGAAATGATAGGCGCCGCGAATGAAACCGTGTTCGCGGGCTTCATAGAAATAGTCGTCGAACTTCTCGTCGAGGAGCGAGGCTCCCTCGGTGCTCTTCACAATGATGAAGCGCAAGGGGCATCCCTCAATCATGGCGTGACGGAGCTGGTCCCACTCTATCGATGCCTGGTAGTGCGAGATGTCGATGCCGTGAATCTCATAGCCGTCGGGATAGCGGGCATCGCCGTAGAGGGCACGCCAGCGGAACCCCGTAGGACTGACGAAGAAATAATAGAACAGCCAGACATAGACCACCACCACGCCAATACCGCCTACCCACCAAGCCCATCGGGGATAGCGATGGAACACGGGGTGCAGGTGGTGACTTTGATGCGAAGACTTCCGCCTGCGCGAGGCGGAAGTCTTACGGTTCTTTGTCTGCTTTTTCTTCATTTCAGAAAAGTTAAGTCTTTCGGGCAGACACAGGGTTCTGCCCCTACACTGGGTGACAGCCTCGAGAGCTATCGTAGCCCCCTCGGGGGCTGAATGGGGGGCTCCCAATGGGGGCTGAATGAGGGGCTTTTTACTTCTGCTGCTCGAGGGCGAGCGTCATCGTGGGACGATCGCACACCGACGAGGGACCCCAGTACTGGATAGGTCCGGGATAGATGTAGCTCGTCTCGCGGGCCCACTCATCGCGCTTCGAAGCGAACTCCTTGAAGGGTGCGCCATCGAGTTCAACGAGAGCCTTGCGGATAACGGGTTTCATCTCACCAGCGCGACGCTCCATGTTCATCATCATCGTGATAGGCACACCGCCGGCCACCCATTCGTCGCTGGGAGCAGTGGTGTTCTTCACAATGGCCATGTAGCCGGTCTTGCCAGCAGCAATGAGCTGGGCAGCGCTGGTGCCAAGGGCATAGCAGTAATCGGCATCGAAGTTAGAAGGAGCTGCGCAGCGGCCTTCGTAGCCGAAGAAGTGATGCTGAGTGGCAAACTTTCCTTTGTAGGTGCCTTCCTTCTTCATCTTTTCGAGCTTCTGGGCAACCATTGTGGAGAGCAGCTTCTCAGTCTCGATGAGCGAAACCTGCACGTTGCCATGAGGGTCGCGGTCGAGGGCGAGCTGGCGGGCAACGCCGGTGGGCAGAGAGTTGAAAACGGCAAGGTTCTCCTCGGTGAGGTGACTCTTGGCGAAGTCTATCTGCTCAGAACGGCCCATGTCCTTCACCTCAGGCAGGGCAAGCACGTCGTTGAGCTGGGCGATGAGCTTCTTAATGGCGGGAATGAACTCGATGAGTCCCTCGGGGATGATGACGGTACCGAAGTTGTTACCGTCGGCAGCACGCACGGCCACAGCGTTGGCGATGTAGCTCACCACGTCGTTAAGGCTCATGTTCTTTGCCTCTACCTCCTCAGAAATCAGGCAGATGTTGGGCTGCGTCTGTAGAGCGCACTCCAGGGCGATGTGGGAAGCCGAGCGACCCATCACCTTGATGAAGTGCCAATACTTGCGAGCGGAGTTGCAGTCGCGCTCGATGTTACCGATGAGCTCGGAGTAAGTCTTACAAGCGGTGTCGAAACCGAACGAGGTCTCAATCTGGTCGTTCTTCAGGTCGCCGTCGATGGTCTTCGGGCAGCCGATGACCTGCACGCCGTATTGCTTAGCAGCATAGTACTCAGCAAGCACGCAGGCGTTGGTGTTGGAGTCGTCGCCACCGATGATGACAACAGCCTTGATGTCGAGCTGGCGAATGATCTCCAGACCCTTCTCGAACTGCTCCACCTTCTCGAGCTTCGTACGGCCGGAGCCAATCATGTCGAAGCCACCCGTGTTGCGATACTCGTCGGCTATCTCCTTCGTGATCTCCATGTAGTTGTGGTCGACCAGACCGCCAGGACCGAGGATGAAGCCGTAGAGACGGTTCTCGGGATTGAGTTTCTTGATGGCATCGAAGAGACCCGTGATGACGTTATGTCCGCCAGGAGCCTGACCACCGCTGAGGATCACGCCGACGTTCATCACCTTCGTGTTGGCTTCCTCGCCGGGCACGAACTCCACCAGCGGCATACCGTAGGTGTTGGGGAACAACTTCTTGATTTCTTCTTGATCGCCTACACTCTGTGTGGGTTCACCTTCCTTTACCTTAACAGCTCCCTGCAGGCCTTTCGGCAGTTTGGGCAGATAAGCTGCGCGTTCAATTTGCAAAAGACTTTTTTTCATTGTTATAAATAATATTTGTAAAAATATGATATGAGACTAAATGAATAGACAGCTCTACATCTTTTCCTTTTTTTCAAAAACTGTTGCAAATTTACTCTTTTTTGGCGAGATATGGAAAGAAATCGGAAAGAAAACCACTTTTTTATGAACTTTTTTTTGTGATTTGTGTTCCATTTCACATTTTTTTCTTATCTTTGGGGAATAAAACTAAAAGATGATTGCATTATGAAGAGAAGAGAACTGAAATTAATCGTCAATTACGTTTGCGACGAATTGTTCGCAGAGTGCATTGCTGCATCGATGTACAATGGGAATCCAGATCCGAACAACGTGGAGTCGCTGCTGGTCAGCATCGTCGACTTGAGAACCGACTACATCAGCCGTATCTCACACCCAGAACCCGGTATGCCGGCGAAGCAGTACTTCCAAGACCTGAAGAACAGCTTCAATGAGCATGTCTCGGAAATCATCGACAACATCAGCAACATGAACTAACAGAACTGCATCATGGGTAGATTCTGCAAATGGCTTTTGTATAAGCACATGGGGTGGACGAAAAACGTTAGTGAGGACCACCCCGAGAAATTTATTATCTGTCTGGCACCTCACACCAGCAACTGGGACTTCATGCTAGGCCAGCTCTACATGAGGGCGGAAGGCATGAAGATTAACTTCCTGATGAAGAAAGAGTGGTTCTTCTGGCCGCTGGGGCCCATCTTCCGACGGATGGGCGGCATCCCCGTGTGGCGCACGAAGAAGACCAGCATGACCGACAACCTCGCCTCCGAAGCCAAGAAGGCGGAGAGCTTCCACCTGTGCATCACACCGGAGGGAACCCGATCGCTCAATGCCGACTGGAAGAAAGGCTTCTACTTCATCGCACAGAAGGCCGGCATCCCCATCCTGCTCTATGGCCTCGACTATGAGCGCAAGCTCATTGAGTGCACCCAGACCTTCATCCCCACGGGCGATGTGGAAGGCGACATGCGGAAAATAAAACTCTATTTCAAGGACTATAAGGGAAAGCATCCCGAACTTTTTACCATTGGAGAATGTGAATAAACTGAAAGGACTCCTACTGACCATCCTCGCTCTCGTGGCCGCCTCAGGCTCTGCACAAGAACAGAGCACGTGGGGCGACATTGATTATCACGGTGCTCCTTGGGTGGAAAACATTTCACGCCCCAACGACATTTCAAACGGCTTGCACAACCGGCATCTGAGCATCTGGGCAAGCCACGGACGCTACTACGACCAGGAGAAAGGATTCTGGAAGTGGCAGCGACCTTATCTTTTCGGCACCACCGAGGACTTATTCACACAAACCATCGTCGTGCCCTACCTCATCCCGATGCTCGAGAATGCCGGCGCCGTCGTCTTCACGCCGCGCGAACGCGACTGGCAGCGACATGAGGTCATCGTCGACAACGACGACACCCGACCCTATCACTATCTCGAGCATGCCGTTGAGTACGACTGGATCAATACTCCTCAGCCGGGCTTTGCCTTCCACAACGGTGTTTATTACGACGGCGAGAATCCCTTCGAGGCTGGCACCGCCCGGATGGCGAAGGCAACAAGCAAGACGAAGAAGGCAAGCACCATTGCCTACACGCCAAGCTTCCCTGAAGAAGGACGATATGCCGTCTACGTGAGCTATCAGACGCTCCGCAACAGCGTGCCCGACGCGGAGTATGTGGTGTGCCACAAGGGCCAGCAGACGGTGTTCAGCGTGAACCAGCAGATGGGTGGAGGCACATGGGTCTATCTCGGCACCTTCGAGTTCGACAAGGGATACAGCGAGTTCAACTGCGTGAAGCTGTCGAACCTCAGCAATCACCGAGGTGTGGTGACGGCCGATGCCGTTCGCTTCGGCGGCGGAATGGGAAACATCACGCGCGGCGGTTCCACCAGCGGAATGGCGCGCTCGTTCGAGGGTGCTCGCTACTATGCCCAGTGGGCAGGAGCCCCCTATGCTGCCTATAGCTCGAAGAACGGCGAGAACGACTACGGCGACGACATCAACGTGCGCTCGCTCATGACAAACTGGCTGGCTGGCGGCTCGCCCTATGTGCCGAACATGCCGGGAAAGGGTGTTCCGCTCGAGCTGACGCTGGCCGTACACAGCGATGCAGGCTTCAACCCTGACGGCCAGAGCATCTATGGTCCGCTGGCCATCTGCACCACCAACTTCAACGACGGCCGACTGGGTGCTGGCATCAGCCGCATCGCATCCCATAACCTTGCCGACGAGGTGTTGTCGGGTGAGGTGCGCGACATGAGCCTCCTCTACGGAGCCTGGCCGCGACGCAACTTCTACGACCGCAATTATTCCGAGACACGTGTGCCGGAGGTGCCCTCGGCCATCATCGAGACGCTCTCCCACCAGAGCTTCCCGGACATGCGGCTGGCGCAGAACCCCAACTTCCGCTTCAACCTCGCCCGCTCTATCTATAAGAGCATCCTGCGCTATGTGTCGCAGATGCACGACCGCCGCTATGCCGTTCAGCCGCTTGCCCCAAACAGGTTCCGCATTGAGTTTGTGAGCAAGGACAAGGTGCGACTGAGCTGGGAGCCCGTCGACGACCCGCTGGAGCGCACCGCCCGCCCTAATGGCTATAATGTATACACGGCCATCGGTTCGGGAGGCTTCGACAACGGTGAGCATGTCCGGCAGAACTCCTTCACCGTGAAGCTCGACCCCGCCACACCCTATCACTTCCGCGTGACCGCCACCAACGACGGCGGCGAGAGTTTCCCCACAGAGGTGCTCTCGGCTGTGTGGCAGCCTGAAGCCAGGCAGACCGTCCTCATCGTGAACGGCTTCCACCGCTTGGCAGCGCCCGCCGTTATCGACAACGACTCGCTACAGGGCTTCGACCTACTGGCCGATCCCGGCATCACCTATGGGATGACGGCTGGATGGAGCGGCTCGCAACAATGTTTCGACAAGCGACAGATGGGCATCGAGGGACCTGGCGGCTTGGGCTTCTGCGGCAGCGAGATGGAGGGGCAGTATGTGGCCGGCAACACCTTCGACTATGTGCGCACCCATGCCGAAGCGATTGCGACAGCACGCAGATACAACGTCGTGAGTTGTTCTTCCGAAGCCCTCGAGGCCAACCTGCTCCACCTGAAGCACTACGACGCCATCGACCTGATTCTCGGACTCGAGAAGCATGATGCCGGCGTAGCGCCAACGCTACCGAACTACAAGACTTTCTCTCCGCAGATGCAGCAAGTGCTCCGGAAGTTCACCAGTCAGCATGGACGACTGCTCGTGAGCGGGGCGAACATTGCGGCCGATATGCTCTCGCAGACCGATCGTGAGTTCCTATCGACCATCCTGAAGGTGCAACCCAGCCTCGTCACCAGCGACGAAGGCATCGTGTTCCTGAACCGTAACCGCCTGGCTGCCGTGAGCGGAATGGGGATGTCGTTCGACTTCTACAACTCGCTCAACGAACAACACTACGCCGCACAGAGCACCGACATCCTGCTACCCATGCAACCTGCCTACTGCGCCCTGCAATACGGCGACGGGAGCAGCGCGGCCGTAGCCTATCAGGGTCGCGACTACAAAGCCTTCACCACCGGCTTCCCGCTGGAGTGCATCCGTAATCGTCAGACACGCGAGAGCATCATCCGCGGCATCGTACAATTCCTCTTTGCAAAGTAAAAAACAAACTATATAATAATTATGTATACCATACAAGCCAACCCTTCTGGTTCACGCTCCATCGAGGTGAGCGACGAACATCTGCAAACCATCGACCACTACCAGCTGCTGCGCAACCTGACCGATAGCAACGGTATCATCGACGAAGCCGTACTCGACAAGCTGAAGTTCACCGTGCGTTCACTGCTGGAGTCGGCCGACAACAGCGAGCCCGCCGCCAAAAAAGCGCTGCTCGACCTGTGTCTCGACGTCATCTACAGCAACAACATGAAAGCATTCGGCCTACACCAGCTGGTGCTGCTCTACATAGAATGGAAAAGCAAACAGCAAACACAGGAAGGATAGACAGAAACGGACCACAGCTCTCCGACTTCCTGCCCACCACGAAGAAGGAGTGCCAGCTGCGAGGATGGGACGAACTCGACGTCATCTTGTTCTCGGGTGATGCCTATGTCGACCATCCATCGTTCGGTGCTGCCGTCATCGGGCGTACGCTCGAGGCATCGGGCTACAAGGTGGCAATCGTGCCGCAACCCGACTGGCACGGCGACTTCCGCGATTTCAAGAAGCTCGGCCGCCCACGTCTGTTCTTCGGTATTGCTCCTGGAGCAATGGACTCGATGGTGAACAAGTACACCGCTGCACGACGTCTGCGCAGCGAGGATGCCTACAGTCCCGACGGACGGCACGACTGCCGGCCGGAGTATCCCACCATCGTCTACACGAAGATTCTGAAACAGCTCTTTCCCGATGTTCCCGTTGTACTGGGAGGCATCGAGGCAAGCATGCGCCGCCTCACCCACTACGACTACTGGCAAGACAAGCTGCGGCCCTGCATCCTCTGCGACTCGGGGGCCGACCTTATCATCTACGGAATGGGTGAGAAGCCTATTCTCGAGATAGCCAACCAACTCAATAACGGATTGGGAATCAGTAGCTTACACGACATTCCACAAACCGTTTATTTAACTCCGAAAACTAGCATCGAGGGCGACATCACCGACAACGACATCGTGCTGCACAGCCACGAAGAATGTTTGCGCGACAAGCGGTCGCAGGCCGAGAATTTCCGACACATCGAAGAGCAGTCGAACATGATGCATGCCCACCGACTGTTGCAGGGTGTCGGCAATCAGTATGTTGTCGTGAATCCTCCCTATCCTCCGATGACGACTGCCGAGCTCGATGCGTCCTTCGACCTGCCCTACACACGACTCCCCCACCCCAAGTATCGCGGCAAGACCATTCCCGCCTACGAGATGATTAAGTTCTCGGTGAACATTCATCGCGGGTGTTTCGGCGGATGTGCCTTCTGCACCATCTCAGCTCATCAAGGGAAGTTCATCACTTGCCGATCGAAGGAGAACATTCTGAAGGAGGTGCGCAAGGTCATCGCGATGCCCGACTTCAAGGGCTACCTTAGCGATTTGGGCGGACCGTCGGCAAACATGTACGGTATGCACGGAAACAACCCCAATGCCTGCGAGCGCTGCAAGCGACCATCGTGCATACATCCCAAGATTTGCCCGAACCTGAATACCGACCACTCGGCACTACTCGACATCTATCATGCCGTCGACGCGCTGCCGGGCATCAAGAAGAGCTTTATTGGCAGTGGTGTGCGCTACGACCTGCTCCTTCACGAAAGCAAGGACGAGAAGAGCAACCAAGCTGCACGACAATACACCCGCGAGCTCATCACGCACCACGTCAGCGGGCGTCTGAAGGTGGCTCCCGAGCATACCAGCGACCGCGTGTTGATGCTCATGCGGAAGCCTTCGTTCCAACAGTTCTACGAATTCAAACGCCACTTCGACCGCATCTGCCGCGAAGAAGGACTGCGCCAGCAAATCATCCCTTACTTCATCTCCTCGCATCCTGGCTGCAAGGCTGAGGATATGGCTGAACTCGCCGTTATCACCAAGCAACTCGACTTCCACCTCGAGCAGGTGCAGGACTTCACGCCGACGCCGATGACCGTCGCCACCGAGATGTGGTATACGGGTTACGACCCCTACACCCTCGAGCCCGTCTTCTCGGCCAAGAGCGACCGCGACAAGCAGGCACAACGGCAGTTCTTCTTCTGGTACAAGCCCGGCGAGCGCGCAGCCATTGAGCGTGAACTACGTCGCATGGGCCGTCCCGACCTCATCAGCAAGCTCTATGCCGGCCGTCCTGATTCCAACAACAAAACTTACGCCGGGCGTCCCGATTCCAACAACAAGCCTCACGCCGGCCGTCCTAGAGCTGTGAGCGCACCCAAGCCTCACAAAGGGCGTCAGAGAAGATAAAAAAGTATAAAAACGCAAGGTTTTTGCCCTTTTCGCTTTGAAGTAACAAAAAAAATGAGTATATTTGCAGTCAGAAGGAATACCCTTACGGGGGTGTGACAGTTTGATCGGGATACTCATCAAATAATACAGAAAACCGAGAAGGCTTCTTTTGCTAATGGCGGGCCATATAAATCTGCATTTCGGCGGACTAAGCTGCAAAGCCGATGGATTACAAAGGCGGAGAGCACTCAAATCATATTTACTCGGAGTTTCATCACATCACTGCACACCCCCTTTCTTTATGTCTCAACGTTTCCAATCGGTTATCTCAAATACATTCTTTTCACACACACAGACTCGTGTGCCGACGAGTTGTGCGCGGTGTGTTGAGAGGGTATTTGTGTTCGGTTAACAGATGTTATAAACCTGCGCCGACGTTAAACGATGGGGCGTAATAAGCATCAAACATAAAAAAATTAGTAAAAATAAACGATAACAATGAATCACTATTTCAAGTCAGGCCTGTTGCTCTTCTTCCTATTTGGAGCAATCACGACGGCCACAGCCAGACAATGGACCCTTCGCGAATGCATTGACTATGCATTGCAGAACAACATCACACTACAGAAATCGCGCATCAACAAGCTCTCGGCGCAAGAGGACATCATGCAGAGCCAGGCGGCCCTGCTGCCTTCATTGAGTGCCTCCACGGGCCAGAACCTCTCCTACCAGCCTTGGCCTGAAGCCGGCCGTGCTTCCGTGCAGAACGGCTACGTGGAGATGAACGTCGATAAGGTGTTCTACAATGGCTCCTACGGGGTGAGTTCCAACTGGACTCTCTGGAACGGCAATCGCAACCGCAACACCGTGAAGCTCAACGAGTTGGCAGCCCAGCAGGCAGAACTAGACTCCGCCATTACGGCTCAAAGCATACAGGAACAGATTGCACAGCTATACGTGCAGATACTCTATCAGGCCGAGGCCATCGCTGTGAGCCGCCAGAGCCTCGAGACCAGCCGCAAGAACGAGGAACGCGGACAGGCGTTTGTCGAGGTGGGCAAGATGAGTCGTGCCGACCTCGCACAGCTCACGTCGCAACGCGCACAGGCCGAATATCAAGTGGTAGAAGCTGAGAGCAGCCTGCGCAACTACAAGCGACAACTGAAGCAACTGCTGCAGATTGTCGACGACGAGGAGTTCGATGTGCTCATTCCAGCTACAACCGACGAGATGGCGCTACAGCTCGTACCCGCTTTGGGCGAGGTGTATGCTGAAGCGCTTCGCCAGCGACCCGAAATACAAAATGCCCAACTCGGAATCCGCACCAGCGAGCTCAACATCAAGATGGCGAAAGCACAAAAACTACCCACCGTAGGCGTGAGTGCCAGCGCTATCACCAACTCGTCGTCGATGAGCAACAACGCCTGGGGCTCGCAGCTGAAGAACAACTTCAACCTCGGTGCAGGCTTCAACGTGAGCATTCCGCTCTTTGACAACCGGGCTTCGAAAACGGCGGTCAACAAAGCACAGCTGCAGCGACAGAACTACGAACTCGACTTGCGGGACAAGCAGACCGTCCTCTATTCCACCATCGAGAACTACTGGCTGCAGGCCAGCACCAATCAGGAGAAGTTCAAGGCTGCCCGAGTGGCAACACAGAGTGCCCAGACCAGCTTCGAAATGCTCAGTGGGAAGTTCGACGAAGGTCTCATCAACATCGTCGAGCTCATGCAGGGCCGAGACGCCTTGTTGCAAGCTCAGCAGAACGAGTTGCAGAGCAAGTATCTCACGATTCTCAACATCGACATGCTGCACTTCTACGAAACAGGAGAACTGAAGTAGAATAAATGTTGAATTTGACCCCATGATGATGATACGCATCGCGCCCTTGCGATTGCAGGAGTTAATACGCTTCGCGTCTACAAAAAAACAGAACAAATCATTAAAAACAAATAAAAACATTTAGAGAATTATATATTGTTTTCTTATGTTTTTTTGGGGGGGGCTTATGTTTTCTTAAAGCCCGCATAGCGGATAAATCCTCAATAAGGTCAAAAAATCAACCCCATTAAGCCCATAAACATTACAGATATGAAAAAGGTAAATAAGAAAATTTGGCTCGCATTGCTCGCCCTCTTGGTCATCGGCATTTTAATCTGGCTATTCACTGGCAAGAAGGAGAAGCACACCGTGACCTTCGAGACCGAGAAAGTCGTCACGACGAACATCCAAAACTCCATCACCGCAACGGGAACCATCGAGCCCGTCACATCGGTCACGGTGGGTACACAGGTGAGCGGCATCGTCGCCCATCTCTACGTCGACTACAACAGCGTCGTACGCAAGGGACAGGTCATTGCCGAACTCGACAAGACCAACCTCATCAGTGAACTGAATACCGCCAAGGCCAACCTGAACAGTGTGCAGAGCTCACTGAACTATCAGTCGGCGAACTTCAACCGCTACAAGACGCTCTACGAGAAAGGACTGGTCTCGGCCGACGACTTCGAGAATGCCCGTCTGGCATATCAACAGGCCAATCAGCAGGTGGCACAGGCCCGTGAGACCGTGAAGCGCGCACAGACCAACCTTGGCTATGCCACCATCACCTCACCCATCGACGGCGTCGTGCTCTCTAAGTCGGTCGAGGAAGGACAGACCGTCGCTGCCTCATTCTCCACGCCTGAGCTCTTCACCATCGCACAAGACCTCACCAACATGCAGGTCATCGCCGACATCGACGAGGCCGACATCGGTGGTGTGAAGACTGGTCAGCGCGTTACGTTCACTGTCGACGCCTTCCCCGACGACACGTTCCAAGGCTCCGTGAAGCAGGTTCGCCAACAGGCCACCACCGAGAGCAATGTGGTCACCTACGAGGTGGTCATCTCAGCACCCAATAACAGTCTGAAGCTGAAGCCCGGCCTCACCGCCAACGTCACCATCTTCACCCTCGAGAAGAACAATGTGCTCGCAGTACCCGCTAAGGCCTTGCGTTTCACGCCCAACGCTGCTCTCCTCACACCCGACCAAGTCATCGAGGACTGTCAGGGGGATTTCAAGGTGTGGACACGCGAGGGCAACACCTTCAAGGCCCACAAGGTAAGCACAGGTATCACCAACGGTGTGCTCACAGAGATTCTTAGCGGCGTTACTGAAGGCACCGAGGTACTCACCGACTTCAGTATGTCGGGAGCCACGGGACCGCAGGACGCCCAGCAGGCCAACAACCCCTTCATGCCACGACCACGCAACAACAGGGCGAACCAGAATCAGAACAACGCCAAAAAGTAAGAAGCTATGACTGAAGACAACAGAAAAGTCGTCATAGAGTTGCAGAACGTCAAGCGCTACTTCCAGGTGGGTTCCGAGACCGTGAAGGCGCTACGTGGCGTGTCGTTCAAGATCTACGAGGGCGAGTTCGTCACCATTCAGGGCACCTCGGGTTCCGGTAAGTCTACGCTACTCAACCAGCTGGGATGTCTCGACACCCCTACGAGCGGTGAATACTTCCTCGACGGCATCTCCGTGCGCACGATGTCAAAGACGCAACGTGCCCACTTGCGCAACCGCAAGATCGGCTTCGTGTTCCAGACCTACAACCTGTTGCCGAAGACGACCGCTATCGAGAACGTGGAGCTGCCGCTGATGTACAACTCCGACTACAACGCCCGCGAGCGTCGCGAGAAGGCCATCCGGGCACTACAGGCCGTGGGTCTCGGCGACCGCTTGGAACATAAGTCCAACCAGATGTCGGGTGGTCAGATGCAGCGTGTAGCCATCGCCCGCGCGCTGGTCAACGATCCTGCCGTGCTGCTGGCCGACGAGGCAACGGGTAACCTCGACACCCGTACATCGTTCGAGATGCTCGTGCTCTTCCAGGAACTCTACAAGCAGGGGCACACCATCATCTTCGTCACCCACAATCCGGAGATTGCCGAGTACTCCAGCCGCAACATCAACCTGCGCGACGGTAAGATTCGCGAGGACACCATTAACCCGCACATCAAGTCGGCCGCAGAAGCCCTTGCCGCCCTGCCGCTTCCGCAAGATGATTAACTTACAACCTCTCCCGACATGAACATACTCAATCTCATAAAAGTAAGCCTGAAGGCCGTCGCCAACAACAAGATGCGCTCCTTCCTCTCCATGCTGGGCATCATCATCGGCGTGGCTGCCGTCATCATCATGATGGCCATCGGACAAGGCTCAAAGGAAAGCATCCGCGCCGAGCTCTCCACCATGGGCACCAATTTGCTCACCATCCGACCGGGTGCCGACATGCGAGGCGGTGTGCGCCAAGACCCGTCGAGCATGCAGACACTGAAGATGGCGGACTACGAGCGCATCGTTCGCGAAAAGAAGTTCGTCACGAAAGTATCGCCCGAGGTCACCGCCAGCGGACAGGTCATCTACGGCAACAACAACACCACTACCACCGTCTACGGCGAGTCCACCGACTACCTCGACATCAAGCAATGGGCAGTTGAGGAAGGCGAATGCTTCACCGAGGAAGACATCAAGAAGGCTGCGAAGAAGGTTGTGGTAGGAAAGACCATCGTCAACGAACTCTTCGGACAAGGCGTCGACCCCATCGGCAAAACCATTCGCTTCAAGTCTATTCCCGTCACCATCATCGGTGTACTGAAAGCAAAAGGCTACAACTCGTGGGGCATGGACCAGGACAACGTCATCATTGCCCCCTACACCACCGTGATGAAGCGCATCGCCGCCCAAACGTTCTTCTCGAGCATTGTCTGCTCAGCTGTCACAGAGGAGCTCTCCGATGCTGCCATCGAGGAGCTCACACAGATGCTGCGCGACAACCACAAGCTGAAGGACGATGCTGAAGACGACTTCACCATCCGTTCGCAGGCCGAGATGATGGAGACCATGTCGTCCACGATGGATACCGTAACCATCATCCTCGTTGTCGCTGCCGCCTTCTCGCTGCTCGTCGCCGGTATCGGCATCATGAACATCATGCTTGTCTCCGTTACCGAGCGCACCAAGGAGATCGGTCTGCGCATGGCGGTTGGCGCCACTGGACCCGTCATCTCGCTACAATTCCTCATCGAGTCGATACTCATATCGGTGACAGGCGGCCTACTGGGCATCCTGGTAGGCTGCAGCGCCAGCGAATTCGTAGTTCCGATGTTTGGAATGCCATCGAGTGTTCCTGCCTGGAGTATCAGCGTATCATTCCTCGTCTGTGTGTTCATCGGCATCCTCTTCGGCTACATCCCTGCCCAAAAAGCTGCCAACATGGACCCCATCGAAGCCATCCGACACGAATAATCCCTCAAAGCAGACATGAATAATCCCCAAACGAAAACTCCCGCCGAATTGGTGGGAGTTTTCGTTTGCCATCATGCGACGGGCTCATTATAAAACGGGTTATCTGCTTAGAGCATCAGGCCATTCAACACATTCTCGTTGGTGTCGATGATGCGGAGATGATAGCGGTTGGTATAGTCGATACGCATGAGGCGCTGGGGCATTGTTTCGTCACAAGGAATAGACAACGCTACATGACCCATGGTGCGACGGAGGTTTAACTCCACGCAGGGATGAAGGAGATAATTAGTTGAGAGTTGAGAGTTGAGAGTTGAGAGATTTTCCCCCGCTTCATTCGCGGGTCGAGCGGAGTGTTCTTTCCCTGCCACAATCATCATATCTACGCCAAACGGTCCAGTATAGATGCCCTGCAGGGCTTCCGACATCGTTGAACAGATGCTGTCGCGAACAGCATCGAGCAGTTGCATTCCAACATAGCGTCCAAGCATCTCGCGCTTCGCCCGCTCGGTGGCAATAACGCTACCCGTATAAGCTCCGTTTGCTGTCTGGAACACCGATAGTCCACAGTACTCCACTCGCCCATCGGGACGTGCCTCGAACTCCATCCCGAAATCCTTCACTTTATTGTAATAGGGCTCGAGCATAATACCTCCCTGCTTCTGGATGATGTTGTGTGCCCAAGCAGCATTGTGCTGCCAATGGTCGCGGTTGAGCACATAGCGCACGCCTCGTCCACTGCTGCTCCAAGGGGCCTTGAGCACACAGGGCAAGGACAGTTCTGCCTGCAGGGCATCGAAATTGTCGACATAGTGAGCCTCGCCCGTGAGTTGCGAGGAAGCCTGCCGCAAAACGGGCAAGAGATGCTCGGCTGCCCATTGACGACTGCTCAGCCGACGGATGGCATCGAGCTGCCCTGCTTGAGGCACCGACTCCGGGAATCCCATCAGTCGCAGTTGCTCTACGACTCCCTGGTCCCACCCCCAAGGTGCAACGCTGACTGATGGGGGCAACGACTTCACATCCTTCGGAGAGACGAATACGACGTCGGCAGCAAACCGGCGTACGTGGCGCACCGCCTCGAGGGCAGCCTCCACGTCGTCAACCAACACCATATCACCATCAGCAGCCCAGAGCGCGGGCAGAAAGCCGAGGTCGGCACGCAGTTGTCGGCCTGCGTGCGGAGCAGTGAAGCGCGCCACATTAGTGGCGAGCGCAATATCGTGTTCGGGGTTGAAGAGGTGAAGAGTCATGAGACGTTGAGAGGTTGAGATGCGCCTGCGGCGCGGTTGAGAAGGGTTCTTTTTAAGGGCGTAAAGGGATTAAAAGGGGATAAAGGGGATTAAAAGGGACAACAGCTTTGATAGCTATAGAAGCCCCCTCGGGGGCCGTATGGGTGGCTCTTACTTCAGCCAGATGGCGCTGGAGGCATCGCTTGGCATGCGCCAGTCGCCGCGGGGCGAGAGACTCACACTACCCACCTTGGGACCGTCGGGCAGACAGGAGCGTTTAAACTGCTGACTGAAGAAACGGCGCAAGAACGTGGACAGCCACTTGCGGATGACCTCGTCGTCGTAATGGCTCACGCGCTCGTCGTGACCGTCGAAGGCCTTCTGTGCGAGCAGGAATATCTTATCGGGCGAGAAGCCAAAGCGCAGGAAGTAGTAAAGGAAAAAGTCATGCAACTCGTAGGGTCCCACGAGATCCTCGGTCTTCTGCTTGATCTGTCCGTTCTCGTCTGCAGGCGTGAGCTCTGGGCTGATGGGTGTATCAACAATGTCCAGAAGGAGTCGGGAAGTCTGTCCTCCCTGCTCTCCACCTTTCGAAGCAAAATCAGCAGCCACATAGCGCACGAGGTAGCGGATGAGGGTCTTCGGCACGCTGGCATTCACACCGTACATCGACATGTGGTCGCCATTATAGGTTGCCCAGCCGAGTGCAAGCTCAGAGAGGTCGCCCGTACCCACGACGAGACCGCCCAGCTGGTTGCTGAGGTCCATGAGCAGCTGTGTGCGCTCGCGAGCCTGCGAGTTCTCGTAGGTGACATCGTGGATGGAAGCATCGTGGCCGATGTCCTCGAAGTGCTGTGTGACGGCCTTTGCGATGTTGATTTCGCGCAGGGTGATACCGAGGCTCTGCATGAGTGCGAGGGCGTTGTGATAGGTGCGGTCGGTGGTACCGAAGCCCGGCATCGTAACACCGACGATACCCTTGCGGTCGTAGCCCAACTTGTCGAATGTCTTCACACCAACGAGCAGGGCGAGCGTAGAGTCGAGACCTCCGCTGATGCCGAGGATGATGCACTTGCTGTTGGTGTGCACCAGTCGCTTGGCCAATCCCATCACCTGTATGTTGAAGATTTCCTCACAGCTCTTCGCCATATTGTCGGTAGTGGGAATGAACGGCAGCGGATTGATTTCGCGCTCGAGCACGAAGTCGCGAGGGGTATAGGAACGGCAGTTGGTGATGCGGATTTGCTTGCCACTCGCCTCCATCTCGTACTTCAGGTTGCGCAGGGCGTTCACATACGTGCTGTTGGTGCGACGCTCTGCACGCAGACGCTCTACATCGACCTGAGCGGTCACAGTCTGGCTCTGCATGAGGAAACGCTCGCCCTCTACCAACTGGCTACCATTCTCATAGATGAATGCGCTGCCGCCATAGACGACGTCCTGCGTGGACTCGCCGAAGCCGCAGCTGCTATAGATATATCCCGTCATCGTGCGAGCACTCTGCTGAGCGAGCAGCGACTTCAGGTAGTCGTGCTTGCCGATGAGCTCGTCGCTGGCCGAGAGGTTGAAGACAAGGTCGGCACCCGCCAATGCCAGACGGTTGCTGGGCGGCGTTGGAGCCCACACATCCTCGCAGATCTCGATACCGAACAGCACATTATCGCAGGTGCGGAAGAGCTGCGTATCAGGGTCGACGGTGATGGTGTTGCCGGCGAAACGGATCTCGGTGGGCCGCAGGTCCTGAGCCGACGCAAACCAGCGTTTCTCGTAAAACTCGCTGTAGTTGGGGAGGTACGTCTTCGGCACGAGTCCCAACAGCTGGCCCTTCTGAATGACGGCCGCACAGTTGAGCAGCAGGTCGCCCACCACCACGGGGAGTCCCACGATGGAGACGATGTTCAGCTGGCGGGTGAAGTCGAGAAGCGTCATTACCGCAGCCTCTGCAGCGTCGAGCAGCACATTCTGTGCAAACAAGTCTTGACAGGTGTAGCCGGTAAGGCACAGTTCCGGGAAGACGATGATCTCCACGCCCTTGCCTTCAGCTTGCACGATGAGGTTCTCAATCTGCTGTACGTTGTACTCCGGGTCGGCCACGCGCACCACGGGCACAGCTGCAGCCACTTTGATAAATCCGTGTTCCATATCAATTATAGTTTATTTCAATTATCGATTAAATCCGCTACGCGGGCTTTAAGAAAACATAAGATTTAAAGCCCCTTGATAAAGGGCGACTTTAATGCAGGGTTTTATTACCCTTATTATTTCTTTTTCGCAAGGACGCGACTGTCGTTCTGGTGTTTGCCTTTCCTCTAAAGTTACGCGGCACGCCGCGTCCCTACATTTAAATGTTTATTTTATCGTCACCTGCGTGGCACCATAGCCATACTCTTGGAACGATGCATCCTGATAGCTATAGCTCTTGTAGCGATACGACAGGTCGCTGACCAATGCCCGACGCAGCACACCATCGCCCTTCCCGTGGATGAACACGATGCGCTGACCTTTCTTGTCGCGATATTGCGCCAGCGTCTTGCGGAAGACGTCGACCTGATAGTTCAGCATATCGCCCTTCGACATACCAGCGGTGGTGTCGAGGAGAGCGTCGATGTGCAGGTCGACGACCACCACGTCCTCGTCGCCGCGGCGCTTCACGATGGGCATAGGCTGCGGCTTCTGCACGCGGGTCTTGTCTGCAGGCTCTTCGTGACGATACATCTCCGACTTCAGCTGCTGGGCGTCGATAACCAGCGGACGTGCCACACGATCCTGTTCCACCAGCGTGTAGAGAAGGGCTTTCTGCTCGAAGAAGTCATTCTCCTCAAACATATGCAGCTTGTAGAACTTCACGCCGTCGATGCGCAGTTGTACGTCGATGGTGGGCTTCAAGACAAAGGGCTTGTCGCGTTTGTAGGCAAGCATCTGCACACACACGCGTTCCATCTTGTTCAAGTCCTCGCGACCGAACTCCTCAATGAATTCCTTCGTGTTGGGTTCTACCTCTCCGTGGGCCCGCAACGTCCAACTGTTTCCCTCGGCCACCAAGTAGGAATATTGCACGAAATAGTTGCTATCGTTGACGAAGTATGACTCGAAGCGAGTGTGCGTAACTTCCTTGATATCAATGGGTACGAAAGCCAGATAAGCCGACAACTGATTGCCGCCCTTGCGCTCTTCGACGGGAGCACGGAAGGTCACCTTCGTGTAGTCGACCTCGTCGCGGTCGGCCTCAGCAGGCACCTCGTCCTGCCCCTCCTTCATCATCGCCTTGATGCTTCGGCCGTCAGCAGCCTGACGCTGCATCTGTGCCTTCGCGTTCACCACATTGGTACTGCTATAGTCCTCATTGCCAATCACCACGACGTCGCTGATCAGCATGGGAATCTCGAAACCGTCCTCGTCTTCCACAAGGACGACATTCTTGCCTTGGAAGCCGCTCACTCGGCCGCCTCCCACTTCGTGCAAGAATCTCACTTGATCACCTTTCTTCATATCGTTTGCAAAGTTACGAAAAATTCGATGAAGTGAGAAGAGAATAAAATAATTATTTTGCAGAACGCGAGAAAAATATCTTATATAGAACTATATAATCCGCAATGTGGGCTTAAAAACATAAGAAAACAATTGGTTTTGTTTGGATGATTTAGGGACGCAACGTGTCGCGTTCTGGTGTTTGCCTTTCCCCACCAATAACGTGGCAAGCCGCGTCCCCACATTTTCAGGGTTATCTATATAATACCCATGTTTTTTTGTTTTTGCTGTATTCTTAAGTTTTTGCAAAGATGCGATAGCATATAACCCCAGCTAACTATCGGCGGTCGCGGTTGCCCCACTTCTTATCATAGCGTCCTTCGGTGTCGACCTTACCGCCAAACATGTTCAGGCGGTAGCGCACGTGGAGCATCGCATAGGAGTTGATGCTGTTGTAGCGCGTGTCGCTACGTCCCGTTGCTGACACCCAGCGGTTATAGTTACTCTGCTGGCCGAGCAGGTCGTAGAAGTTGAGTGCCACGATGAGCGACTTATTCTTCAGGAAGGTCTTCGAGATTTGTCCGTTCCAGATCAGCTCGTTGGTGTTCGACGATGGGTCGTTGTATCCGCGGCGGCAGTTCTCGTGCAGATTCGTGCTGACCTCAAAGCCTTGCGGCAAGCGGAGCAGCATCTGGCCGCCGAAGTTGAACTGCCACGTGTCGAGGTTGGCATTGGGCTGCAGCTTGTTGCGCGAATGCTGATAGTTGCACCATCCGTCGAGCGTCACCTCGAACCAACTGTTGCGATAGCTCAGGTTCAAGCGTTCGGAGAGGTTCACCGAACGCGTGGTGTTCTTCTCGGCATCAGCTTGATGCTGTGCCACATAGCTCACGTAGTGGTTGTAGCGAGCTCGCGTGTCGGTTCCAACATTCCAATGGGCTGCTGAGTCGAGAGCCGTGTTGAACGTAAAACCTCCGTCGGCATTCCAGTTGCCGTTGATGTTCTCGGGTCGCGAAATGCTACCGCCAGTCTCGTGGTTGTAGCGCACGAGGTTCGAGATGCTGTTGCGTGTGTGGCGATAGTTTCCATACACCGCTACCGAGCGCTTATACTTACTGATGTAGTTGTTGTAGTACACGTTCAGCGAGTTGGTGAACTGCGGTTTCAATCCCGGGCTTCCCTGCGTGATGTAAAGGGGATTCGAGTCGCCGGTGATGTCGAGCAACTGAGTAATATCTGGCTGTCGGGTATCGCCCCGATAGTGAATCCAGATATTACTTTGCTCTGAGAATTTATAATGGAAGTCTAGTGTTGGAGTCAGATTGGTGACATTTCGGATGGTGTCGACGACACGGTGGAGACGTTCACTCCCAATATTTTAGCTATATCACGCTGCGAGATGCGTTTTATGTCGTTTTTCATATCTCCTGCAAAATTACTAATTCCTACTAATATGACAACGCAACAACACGTCCATTTGTTGCGCAACGCGTTGCGCAATCTGCCTGCAACGACACCTTATTTATTATATATATGCTTTCCAACATCACAAGGATGCATGAGCTGAAAAACAAAAAAGTCTGTAAATTGTTTGGAAGTTAGCCGACTAATTTGTAACTTTGTAGCCATAAAAACTTAAACAACTAAACCAATATGAGATTAGACGGAAGAAGAGAAAGCCAGAACGTCGAGGATCGCCGCGGTATGTCGACGGCGACTAAAGCCGGTATCGGCGGCCTTGGCGGTATTTTGCTGATTGCCTTGTTCACATTCCTGAGCGGAGGTAATCTCGGCGATGTAGTAGGAAACGTAATCCAGCAAGGTGGTCTCGGACAAGTGCAGGAAGAGCAAATGGACGGCCAGCGTGAGTTCACGGAAGAGGAGCAGGAGCTCGCTAAGTTCTCGCGCCAGGTGCTGGCAGCCACCGAGGACGTCTGGGGCGAGGTGTTCCAGCAGATGGGTCGCAAGTATACGCCTCCCACGCTGGTGCTCTTTACCAACCGCGTCAACTCGGCCTGCGGTACAGCATCGTCGGCAGTAGGACCGTTCTATTGCTCTGGCGACCAGAAGCTCTACATCGACCTGAGTTTCTTCACCACCATGAAGCGCCAGATTGGTGCCGATGGCGACTTCTCGTATGCCTACGTCATCGCTCATGAGGTGGGTCACCACGTGGAGAACCTGCTGGGCATTCTCGGTAAGGCACATCAGCAGATGAACCAAACCGACAAGGTATCGGCCAACAAGATCAGCGTGCGTCTGGAACTGCTTGCCGACTACTATGCCGGCGTTTGGGCTCACTACGACAACGAGGAATACAACTCGCTGGAGGAAGGCGACGTTGAGGAAGCTATCGACTGCGCCGAGAAGATTGGCGACAACTACCTGCAGAAGAAGGCACAAGGCTACGTGCAGCCCGAATCGTTCACGCACGGCACATCGGCACAGCGCATGAGGTGGCTGAAGCGTGGCATCCAGACGGGCGATATGAGGACCACGACCTTCAATGTTTCTGAGAGTCAGCTCTAACCCCGCATCGTCAACAAATCAGAAAAACTGCCACTACGGAGCTATCGACCATAGCACTCCGCAGTGTGGCAATATGTTCATACGAAAACTGGGAGAAGGGCAGACAATTGTCTGCCCTTTTTTATCTGAAAAACGACTATCATTGACAAAAATATCGACAAAACTACTATTTGCAAACACCTGAACAATGAAAAGAAACACCATCCTTATCGCTCTGCTGACATTCTGTTGCCTGAGCACTTGGGCACAGACTGCAGCCACACATTTCATCAGCGATGCCGACTACCGCGCAAAGGTAGAGAAGGCATTCGAAGAGAAGATGCAACTCGTAGGGCCACAGTTCTTCAACACCGACGGTCTGGCACTCAACAGTGAGGAGCAGGAGGCGCTGCGCTTCCTCTATGCCTATATGCCCATCGCCGACATCACCGACTATCCAACTGCCTTCCATGCTGCCAACGTGCGCACAGCCTTCGAGGCTCGACGCGAGATGGCATGGGGACAACAGGTGCCGGAGCTGCTGTTCCGACACTTCGTGCTGCCCACACGAGTGAACAACGAGGCACTCGACCAGGCACGACAAGTGTTCTATAAAGAACTGAAGGAGCGCGTTGGCCACATGCCGATGAAGGACGCCATCCTCGAGGTGAACCACTGGTGCCACGAGCACGTCACCTATCAACCCAGCGATGCCCGCACGCTCTCGCCGCTCGCCTGCCTGAAAACAGCTATCGGACGCTGCGGCGAAGAGTCTACCTTCACCGTGACGGCCCTACGCTCGGTGGGCATTCCTGCCCGACAGGTCTACACGCCCCGATGGGCGCACACCGACGACAATCACGCCTGGGTGGAAGCATGGGCCGACGGTGAGTGGTTCTTCCTGGGTGCCTGCGAGCCCGAACCAGTGTTGAACCTCGGTTGGTTCAATGCTCCCGCCTCGCGCGCACTGCTCATGCACACCCGTGCCTTCGGCGACTACAACGGTCCTGAAGAGGTGATGCTGCGCACATCGAACTTCACAGAAATCAACCTTATCGACAACTACGGCTCGACGGGGCGCACCGACTTCCGCATCGTTGACCGAAAGGGACGTGCAGTGAATGGCGCACGCGTCGATTTCAAGATTTATAACTATGCCGAGTTCTACACCGCCGTGACGAAATACACCGACCAGAAGGGCCGCACCTTCCTCACAGCCGGTCGCGGCGACATGCTCGTGTGGGCTTCGAAGGATGGTTGGTACGGCTATGCGAAGGCTTCGTTCGGCAAAGACAAACTGGTCACCATTCGCCTCTCGCTCAATAACGAAACCCTTAGCGAGAAAGACATGCGCTCGGCTGCCATCGACATCGTGCCGCCAGCCGAACAGGTGCTGCTACCGCCCGTGCCGGAAGAGCTCACTCGTCAGAACAAGGTGCGCTTCGCCTACGAGGATTCGCTGCGCAAGGCTTACGAGCACTCGTTCCTCAGCGCCGACGAAGCCAAGCAGGTATACCCGCAGGCTGCCGAGCTGCTCGTGAAGGCACGCTCCAACTGGCCCGTCATCGCCGGTTTCCTCTATAACCACAACGACCGTCCGGAGCGCGCACTCAGCCTGCTACGCTCGCTCAGCGACAAGGATCTGCGCGACATCACCATCGACATTCTCGACGACCACTACTATGCCGAGAGCGACCAGCTCTGCCCGCGCGTAGAGAGCGAGATGCTCATCCTGCCCTACAAGCGCATCTTCCAGCAGGCAATGGCCGACAGCACATGGACATTGGCCGATGGACAGCGCGTCACCGGCAAGGACTTTAAGCGCGATCCCTCGTTGCTCGTGAAGTGGACGCAGCAGTTCATTCGCATCAATCCCGACCAAAAGACGCTGCGCATCGCCCAGACTCCCCTCGGTGTTTGGCGTAGTCGACTCACCGACACACGCTCGCGCGACATATTCTTTGTCAGCATGGCCCGCTCACTGGGCATCGAGGCTCAAAAGGATGTCGTCACGAGTAAGGTGCAATATAAAGTGAACGGAGGCCAATGGGTCGACGTCAACTTCGACGCCACCGAGCAGGCAACAGCTCCTACGGGTACGCTACAGCTCACCTACGAGCCCACACCGCTGCTCGATGACCCGAAGTACTACAGCCACTTCAGCATCACGCAGATTCTAGACAACGGCACCACCAAGCTGCTGAACTTCGAAGAAGGACAGGTCGACATGGGTGGTGGCACCAGTTGGAACAACACCTTCCGCAACGGCACGAAGCTCGATGAGGGCACCTACATGCTCACCACAGGCACGCGACTTGCCAACGGCAGTGTGCTCGCCACGAATCGCATCTTCCACATCGCTGCAGGCAAGACCACGACCCTACCCTTACAGCTTCGTCATAACGATACCGATGTGAGCATCATCGGCTCATTCGACTCGGAGTCGCGCTTCCAGCTACTGCCAGGTTTCATGAAAGACGGCAATAAGGAAGTGAAGATCGCCAACGACCCCGTAAGCATTCTCTCGCAGACGGGACGCGGCTATTTTGTCGTCGGTGTGCTGGGCGTAGGCCAGGAACCCACCAACCACGCACTGCGCGACATAGCGAAGGCGAAGGCCGATCTCGACAAGTGGGGACGTCCGCTGGTGTTGCTCTTCGAGAGCGAGGGCGATGCCCGCCAGTTTGCCCGTGAGAATTATGGCGACATGCCTGCCAACGTCGTCTATGGCATCGACACGAATGGCAGCATCCGCAAGCAGATTGCCGCACAGATGAAGCTGCAGAATGGCGGTCAGCTTCCGCTCTTCGTCATTGCCGACACCTTCAATCGTGTTGTCTTCTTCTCTGAAGGATACACCATCGGCCTCGGCGACCAGCTCGTGAAGGTGAGTAGCAAACTCTGACATGCTCCATCATAGACATTAGCCAATGTAGGGACGCGGCGTGCCGCGTTACTGGATGTTGTTTTCCCCTCCAATAACGCGGCACGCCGCGTCCCTACATCCATTTGATAAACGACCAATATGCAATAAAAAGAACTGCCCCCGAAAGTAAACTTACTCTCGGGGGCAGTTCTTTATTGTTACCTATACTTATCGGATGCGGTCGGCGGCACGAACGAGTCGCTCGTCGGCCTTGATACCCTTGTAAGCCAAGTAGTTGAGAACAGCCGCCAGGAACGGAAGTACCGATGGCCACGACTGCTGCAACTCGCCGATAGAGGTGAGTTGGAAGTACTTGTAGTAGGCGAAGAGCACCATCCACACCAGTAACATGAAGATGTTGAACGAGCACAGACGGGCTTGCAACTTGCGATTCTTGAACAGAAAGATAGCCACAAACGCCACAACAGCCGGAATAGCCAATGCGATGAACAAAGGCAGATAGGCAAAATTGTAGCTGGCGCTGTTGCCCTCGGTCTGCACGAGTGCCATGTTGTAGAGCACAGGCTCGACGCCCATGCCCTGCAGCTGCAGCGTTCCAAGCGGCAGACAGAGGCATACGATGCATGCCACAACGGCCAGGAACAGATAGATGGTTTGTTTGCGCTGTATCATGGCTTACTGCTCTGCATTGTCCTTCGAAGGATCGCGATAGTAGACATTGCCGTCGATAAACTCTTGTGTGGCGAGCAATGTGGGCTTCGGGAGCTTCTCGTAGTAGCGCGAGATCTCAATCTGCTCACGGTTCTCAAACACTTCCTCGAGCGAATCGTTGTAGGAAGCAAACTCGGCGAGCTTCTTGGTGAGGTCCTGCTTGATTTCGCTGCCAATCTGGTTGGCACGCTTGGCGATGATGACTACGCTCTCATAGATGTTACCAGTCTCCTCGCAAAGTTCCATGATGTTGCGGGTCTGCGTGTTGACAGGTGCTTTTGACTTTTTGTAATCCATATTGTTTTTGATTGTTGATTGTTATTCTTCAGACTGGTCGTCGGCATTCTTCGTGTGCTTCTTGCACTTCTCAATGAACTTCTCGGCCAGTGATTTATTCTTGGAATCGGGGAACTCGTTGATGAAGCCGTAGCACTCATCCTCGGCATCCTGATAGCGCTCAAGGCGCTTGGCCTCAACGCTGTTCTCGGCCAGCTCGAATTTGCTCTTCATCAGCAGCACCGAGAAATCCTCGCGCAGCGAGCTGTAGGGATAGTCCTTCAAAGCATTCTCTGCCGTGATGATACAAGCAAGGAAGTTGCTCTCACCACCCGCATTGCAATTGCCGAAGTAGTTGCCGAGGTCGTAATAGAGCTGAGCGGAATAGAGCTCCTTCTGCACGAGCTTGTCCTGCAGGGAGAAGAGGCGGTCCTGGGCTTCCTGCTTCTTGGTGGCTGTCGGATAGATGTCGAGATACTCCTGGAAGGCCGTGATGGCTGAGAGGGTCTGGCTCTGGTCGAGTCGCGGCTCGGGAGTGCTCATGAAAAGGCTCTGCCCCACATAGAACTTTGCCAGCTCGGCATAGTCGCCACGCGGATAGGAGGAGTAGTACTTACGGAAATACTCGGCTGCCGTCTCGTAGTCCTTGTTGTTATATTCCGCCATAGCCAGCATGTAGAGACACTCCTGTCCGTTCTGCGAACCCTTGAGCATGGTGACGATACCTTCCAAGATGGAAATGGCACGCGTGTACTTGCCACGGGCATAGCACTCCTTGGCATATTCGTACTTATATTGGTAGTTGTCCGACTTGTAGACCTGGTTGAACTCCTTGGCACATCCCGTCAGGAGCAACACGGCACACAGGGTGATCAGAACAGATTTTTTCATACTTTCATTCATTTCGAACTGCAAAAGTACACATATTTCGTCAAAATGCAAAAGCATTTAAAAGATTTTTGGTAAAATAACACGCTTTTAAACGTTTATTACGTTGAAAATGAGTAATTTTGCAACTGGAAAACAATAATTTAGCGAAAAACGATGGAGTTCAAACTGACTTCCGACTATCAGCCGACGGGTGATCAGCCCGAGGCCATCAAGCAACTCACCGATGGCATCAACAACGGCGACCGGGCACAGGTATTGCTCGGCGTGACAGGTTCGGGCAAGACGTTCACGGTGGCCAACGTCATCGCAAACGTGCAGAAGCCCACACTCATCCTGAGTCACAACAAGACACTGGCGGCTCAGCTCTACGAGGAGATGAAAGGATTCTTCCCGGAGAACGCCGTGGAGTACTACGTCAGCTACTACGACTACTACCAGCCAGAGGCTTATCTGCCTTCAAGCGACCTATATATCGAGAAGGACCTGGCCATCAACGAGGAAATCGACCGCCTGCGCCTCTCGGCCGTAACGGCGTTGCTGTCCGGAAGAAGGGATGTGGTCATCGTTTCCAGCGTGTCGTGCATCTATGGCATGGGCGGTCCGACGGCGATGTACGAGAGCGTTATTCCCCTGCGCAAGGGCCAGAGCCTCGACCGTAATGCGCTACTGAGGAAGTTGGTCGACGCCCTCTACGTGCGCAACGACATCGACCTGCAGCGTGGCACCTTCCGGGTGAAAGGCGACCACGTGGATGTCTTCATGGCTTATTCGGAGAATGTGCTGCGCATCACCTGGTGGGACGACGAGATTGAGGAAATCGAAGAAATCGACGCCATCGACAACCATCACCTGATGTCGTTCGATGAATATCAGATCTACCCCGCCAACCTGTTCGTCACATCGAAAGAACAGACCGAGATTGCTATCCGCCAGATACAGGACGACCTCGTTGAGCGCATCGACTACTACAATGAGCTCGGCGACACGCTGCGAGCTGCCCGCATCAAAGAACGTGTAGAGTACGACATTGAGATGATCAAGGAGCTGGGCCATTGCTCAGGCATCGAGAACTATTCACGCTACTTCGACGGCCGACAGCCCGGACAGAAGCCCTATTGCCTGCTCGACTTCTTCCCGAAAGACTACCTCTTGGTCATCGATGAGAGCCATGTGTCGGTGCCGCAGCTGAACGCAATGTATGGCGGCGACCGCGCACGCAAGCAAAACCTTGTGGAGTATGGCTTCCGCTTGCCGGCAGCCTTCGACAACCGTCCCTTGCGATTCGAGGAGTTTCAGGAGATGACAAACCAGGTTATCTACGTCTCTGCAACCCCGGCCGAATTCGAACTCATGGAGTCGGAAGGCGTGGTCGTAGAGCAAGTCATCCGACCGACGGGACTGCTCGACCCAGAGATTGAAGTGCGTCCGAGCGAAAACGAGGTCGACGACCTGCTTGATGAGATTCTCATCCGAGCCGAACGCGATGAGCGTGTACTGGTGACCACGCTCACCAAGCGCATGGCCGAGGAACTTACAACGTATTTGCTCAACCACGATGTGAGGGCCAACTACATTCATTCCGACGTGGCCACCCTCGACCGTGTGAAAATCATGGCCGACTTGCGAGCCGGACTGTTCGATGTGCTCGTTGGTGTCAACCTGCTTCGCGAAGGTCTCGACCTGCCAGAGGTGTCGCTGGTGGCCATCCTCGATGCCGACAAGGAAGGATTCCTGCGCAGTCATCGCTCACTGACGCAGACCGCCGGCCGTGCTGCCCGCAATGTGAACGGACGCGTCATCATGTATGCCGACACCATTACTGAAAGCATGCAGCTCACCATCGACGAAACCAATCGCCGACGCAACAAACAGCTGAAATACAATGAGGAACACGGCATCACGCCCAAGCAGATCGTGAAAGCCATCAACGTGTCGCTCAACACCGAGAAAGAAGCCGCTGCAGCACAACAGCGCACGCAAGACGCAAAGCGCTCTTCGCAGCAGCCCAAGCCCTATGTGCCCTACATGGAAAGCGAGACCGGCCGCATCGTTGCCGACCCGATTGTCAAGCAGATGTCGCGCGAGCAACTGCAGAAGAGCATCGACAACACAACCGCTCTCATGCAGCAGGCCGCCGCCGAACTCGACTTCCTGCAGGCTGCGCAGTATCGCGACGAAATTCTACGTCTGCAAACATTGCTCGACGAGAAGCCCGCCACGAACTCATAGGCATCAAAACAACAGTCTTTTTATCTCTTGAACCACCACTTACTTCATCATCTCACCGAGCAATTCCTTCACATGACCCGGGAGAATGATGTGGTGATTGCCAATGGGATTGGTGAGGAAGTAGCTGGTGTCGGCAGCAGCGGCAAGGCGAATGACCTCCTGCGTGCGACACAGGTCGCCTCCTGCCTGACAAGCCTCGAGGGTCCCTTCGGCAGCAAAGTAACGGTCGAGGAGTCCTGACGCCTTGAAAATAGTGACGGGACCGGCATTGACATATCCGCGCACCCCTACCCCAATGCCCGACTCGAAGTGCGTGTCGAGTTCGTAGCGATGCGTCATATTAAATGGAATCGTGCAATGGGCGAACAGCATCTCACCCGTCTGCGGATTGATATGGGCAGGGTTGGCCTGGAATCCCGACACACCCAGCAAACTGCGTGCAATCATCATCGACAACATGGCCGGTACATCACCTTCACAACCTGCCACATAACCCTCGCTATTGAGCCTTGCCAAGGCAATGCAACCCGTGTTGTGAACCGCTGTTAGCAAGTCGAAGCAACGAATGGTAAGTCCTTGTAAACCATTCGTTTCTGCAATTTTCTTTAAAGCTATATATAGACGCGTGGCATCGCCCAGCGACTTTTGTATCGCGGGTGCATCAACAGCGTTGAGCGGAGCGACATGGGCAGCAAACTTTTCGACCTCGTCTTGCACGTCTACCGACTTCAGTGCGTGGAACTCGAGCAACAAGTCGCCCATGGGAATAGGCACCAGTTCGATGCCGAAACGCTCACGCACACGGTCGCCGTCGACGATGCTGGAGATGAGCCAGTCGGACGGTTGCCCTACGATACCCAAGCGGGCGCCGCGCAACTGTCGGCGTGCCTCGCCTACCTTCGCGATGAGTGCGATGCGATGGCGGATGTACTCGGGCGAGCCATGCAGGATTTCACCTTTCAGACCTTTCTGCCTGAGGAACGAGAGAATCTCCATCGAGGCTGCCAGCGAATTGCTCTTTCCCGACGTGAGCAGGTAGAACGGCTCGCTGCTCTGCCTTTGCAACTGCGGCAGCAACTGGCTGAAGACCCCCTCGGTGCCTCCCGTACGAACGTAGATGAGCGACAGGGCCGACGATCCATAGTCGTGGTAGTCGGCGCCCTTCATGGAGTAGGCAATGTTCAGACTTCCCAGAAACTCCTGGGTGACGGTTTTCACGGCAGCTTCATTGTGAAGCGGCGAGGTCAGGGTGTAGATGGCAATGCTCATGATTCAAAATTTTCTGCAAAGATAACGCTTTTTCTTCTGAAACCAAAAGAGTTACGAAAAAAATGAGTAACTTTGCACTTACAATTCCACATCACACAAAAACGTAATCATCAACAAGTAAAACCATGACGAAAGAGATTTATCTGGCCGGAGGATGCTTCTGGGGCACCGAGCATTTCTTCAAACAAATAGAGGGTGTCAGCACAACGGAAGTAGGCTTTGCCAATGGTAACACCGAGCATCCCACCTACAAGGAAGTATATACCGACACCACCGGACATGCCGAGACCGTGCACATCGTCTACGACGAAGCGGTCGTCGACTTGGAGTTCCTGCTCAACATGTTCTTCAAGGCCATTGAGCCGACGAGTGTGAACCGCCAAGGCCACGACGAGGGAACACGCTATCGCACAGGCGTCTATTACACTGACGACGAGCAGTTGCCCGTCATTCGCAAAGTGTTTGCCGAGCAGCAGGCCCTGCTCAGCGAGCCCATTGCCGTGGAAGTGGAGCCCTTGCGTTGCTTCTATCGCGCCGAGGACTATCACCAGGACTACCTCGACAAGAATCCCGACGGCTACTGCCACTTGCCGCTCGAGCTGTTTGCCTACGCCCGACAAGCAAAGATGAAGAAATAAGAGGCAATCTTTTTAAATAAAGATGTATAGAAAAACAAAAAACAAGGAAAACGCGAATTGCTTCGGTTTTCCTTGTTTCTGTTGTGATGCACAGCACTTACCGATGTCGGCAGCGCTGTCTTGATTCTCTGAGAGTGAGCTGTGCGGCTTATGCCTCAGCGGGAGCCTCTTCAGCAGGAGCAGCCTCTGCCTCAGCAGCAGCGACAGCAGCGGCAGCCTTCTTGTCAGCCACCTTCTTGGCGATAGCCTCGTTCACCTGCTTCTCGGCAGCCAGACTCTTGGCAGCAGCTTCCTTCTTAGCCTTCACTTCGCCTTCGCGAACAGCGTCAAGACCCTTCTGCTTCGTCTGCTTCCATGCGTCGAACTTAGCCTGTGCAGCAGCCTCGTCGAAAGCGCCCTTCTTCACGCCACCACGGAGGTGCTTCATCAGGTAAACGCCCTCACGGCTGAGGATGTTGCGAACAGTGTCAGTAGGCTGAGCACCCACTTCTACCCAGTAGAGCGCACGCTCGAAATTCAATTCTACAGTAGCAGGATTGGTGTTGGGGTTGTACATACCAATCTTCTCGATAAACCTACCATCACGTGGTGCTCTCACGTCAGCGGCTACAATGCGATACACTGCATAGCCCTTGCGACCGCCGCGTTGCAATCTGATTTTTGTTGCCATTTTTACTTGTAATTTTTTGATTAATAATTGAATTTCATGCTACCATCTCGTGATAGCGGCTGCAAAGGTACAAATAATAAATGAAAACTGGGAACTGAAACCTGAAAAAATGATGACAAAGGGCGATAATTTAACATTCTTTCGCCACTCAGCCGCGTTTTTCGGGCTTCAATTCCCAGTTTTCGTTGATAATCAACGCCGTAACGGCATTACATCACACCGTCTTCGCGCAGTTTCTTCTGCCATTTCCAAGCCGAGGCGAGGACATCCTCAATGGGTGTATCGGCCTTCCAACCCAGCACGCGGTTGGCCTTGTCGACATTACCCCATACCTTCTCGATATCGCCTTCGCGACGCGGTGCATACTCCCAGTTCACCTTTACGCCGGTAGCCTTCTCGAAGCCTTCCACAACTTCCAGTGTCGACAGACCGCGACCCGTACCGATATTGAAGTATTCGAGCTTGTCGCCATCGCCGTCGAGGACGCGTGTCATGGCCTTCACATGAGCCTTGGCGAGGTCTACAACATAGATATAATCGCGGATGCACGTGCCGTCGGGAGTGTTGTAGTCGTTACCGAAGATCTTCAGCTGCTTGCGCACGCCGATGGCTGTCTGCGTGACAAACGGAATGAGATTCATAGGCACACCGATAGGCAGCTCGCCAATCTCTGCGCTGGGATGAGCACCGATGGGATTGAAGTAGCGCAACACGATTGACTTGATGGGAGCACCCGAGTGGATGTAGTCGGCAATAATCTCCTCGTTGATCTGCTTCGTGTTGCCATAGGGCGACAGGGCCTTCTGGATGGGAGCCTCCTCGGTGACGGGCAGGTTCTCCTTCGAGGGCTGTCCGTAGACGGTGCACGAGCTGGAGAAGATGATGCCTTTCACGTTGTACTTCGGCATGAGTTCCAGCAGGTTGATGAGCGACACGATATTGTTGCGATAGTAAAGCAACGGCTTCTCCACACTCTCACCCACGGCCTTCGAGGCAGCAAAGTGGATGATACCCTCGATGTTGGGATACTTCTGGAACACAGCCTCCGTAGCAGCCTGGTCGCGCAGGTCTACCTGCTCGAAAGCCGGACGGATGCCCGTGATTTTCTCGATGCCGTCGAGGACTTCAATCTTCGAATTCGACAGATTGTCGACAATAACAACTTCGTAGCCTGCCTGCTGCAGTTCTACTGTGGTGTGGGAACCAATGAAACCGGTTCCACCAGTAACGAGAATGGTTTGTTTCATTTTTCTATGTTATTTAAATTAGTATTCCATTCTGCAAAGGTAGTGAAAAAACCTGAAACAAAAGAACTTTTTATCAAAGATTTCCATTGAAAATTGCTCATTCAGTAGTTTTTTTGTATATTTGCATGTTCAACAACCAATAACTACGATTCATGACTAAAATGAAAAAGAACTTTATCGCTAACCTCGCTCTCGCAACGACTGTTGTCACGATACTCGTCAGCAGCTGTGGCAGCAAGAGCAACAAGATTGCCGAATCATTAGTTCCCGCCCTCGACGCATCAGCGTGGAACACCTCGCAATGGCTGTCGGCAGCCAATGCACCCGTCATCACCGACAAGATTGACGACCACGAACACGGCCGAGCCGCCGATGGTGCTTGCTGGCTGATGACGACCATGAAGAATGAAAAGAAGGTGACGTCGGCCAAGTGGATGACCACCGCCCTGGGTGTCTACGAACTCTACGTGAACGGACAGCCCGTGGGTAGCGAAGTGCTGAAGCCGGGCTTCACCCACCCACTGAAGACCAAGCGTGCGTACACCTACGACATCACGCACCTGCTGCGCATAAAGGCTGCCGAGGAGAACACGCTCTCCGTGCAGGTCACTCCTGGCTGGTGGGCCGACAAAATCATCACTCCCTGGGGACATGATGGCATGTTGGGCAAGAAGTGTGCTTTTCGAGGTGTTGTAGAAGTCACCTATGCCGACGGCACGAAGAAACTCTTCGGCACCAACAAGGACAGTTGGCGAGCCGGCATCGCAGGCCCAGTGACCCATGCGGGCATCTTCGATGGCGAAGAGTATGATGCTCGCGTACCGCAGGGCTACGAAAGTGGCGACAAGCTCCTTACGCCCGAGCTGAACAACGAGTTTGCAGGCGACATCCTGCCTACCAACGGAGCCGAAATCTACTTGCGTCCCGACCTCACCCTAAGTCCCATCCGGGCCTACGTATGGAAAGATGTGACGGGTGCTACCAACGAGGAATATGGAAAAGTAGTCATCCTGCGTGAGTACCAAAACGGAACTGTTATGACTGTGAAACCAGGCGAAACGCTCGTCGTCGACTTTGGTCAGAACTGTGCCGCCGTGCCGTCCTTCGTCTTCAAGGCTGCCGAGGGCACGAAGCTCACCTGTCTGCCTGCCGAGCTGCTCAACGACGGCAACGGGGCGAAGAGTCGTGGCATGGACGGTCCGGAAGGCAGTTGCCACCGCGACAACCTGCGCATTCCTAAGACTGGAATCCGCATCTACTATACCTTTGCCGGCGGCAACGACTTCGTCACCTACCGCCCACACACCACGTTCTTCGGCTACCGCTATGCCTCGATCACCGCAACACAGGAGGTACAGATACAGTCCGTTGTCTCCATCCCTGTCACCTCGATTGCCAAAAACCTTGAGACAGGCGTCATCACCACAGGCAACCAGCTCATCAATCAGCTCATCTCGAACACCCTCTGGGGACAGCGCTCCAACTACTTGTCGGTGCCCACCGACTGTCCGCAGCGCAATGAGCGACTGGGATGGACGGCCGACACACAGGTATTTACTGAGACGGGAACCTTCTTCGCCAACACCCGTGCATTCTTCCATAAGTGGATGCGCGACATGCGCGACTCGCAGAACGAGCAAGGTGGCTTCCCGGGTGTGGCACCCACAGCCCAATATGGTGGCGAGTGCATGCGTCTGGGTTGGGCCGATGCCGGCATCATCGTGCCTTGGACGGTGTGGAAACAGTTCGCCGACAAGCAGATCATCGACGAGAACTGGAGCGCGATGGACAAGTTCATGAACCACATCAACGACACGCGCTACGACCACGATGCCCTTCGCTCGGAGAACGGCAACTACCAGTGGGCCGACTGGCTGAGCTACGAGCCGCTGGAGAGTTGCTCGGGTATTGCTTTTGGCAGCAACGGACCGAAGCCGGAGACCATCGTCTATTGGAAATACCTCGGTGCTTCCTATTGGGCCATCGATGCACAGATGATGGCCGACATGGCGGCTGCCACGGGTCGCAATGCCGCCAAGTATCAACAGATGGTAACGGCCGCCAAGAGCTATCTGCGAGAAGAGTTTTTCAATGCCGACGGCACGTTCAAAACCGACATCCTGAACACTATGCAGACGCCCGCCCTCTTTGCGCTGAAGAATCAGCTCTTCAGCGGACAGGCACGACAGAACATCATCAACCGACTCCGTCAGAACTTCGCTGAGCACGACGGATGTCTGCAGACGGGCTTCCTCGGCACCTCGATTCTCATGGCGACACTCACCGAAAACGGCATGGCCGACATCGCCTACCAGCTGCTCTTCCAGCGCAAGAACCCCAGCTGGCTATACTCCATCGATAACGGAGCCACTACTATTTGGGAGCGATGGAATAGTTATATGGTCGATAAAGGCATGGGACCGCAGGGTATGAACAGCTTCAACCACTATGCCTACGGTGCCGTGTGCGAATGGATTTGGGAAACCGTGGCCGGTATTGCTGCCGACCCGTCGCAGCCGGGCTTCAAACACATCATCATGAGCCCCGTCCCCGACAAGCGTCTGGGCAATGTGGAGGCTTCCTACCAGTCGGCAGCGGGCCTCATCAAGAGTGCTTGGAAGTATGATGGCGACGTGTGGACGTGGGAGTTCACCATCCCGAAAGGTGCAACGGCAACCGTCACCCTGCCTGGCGAAACCGCCAGCAAGACCTACGGTAGCGGCAAGCATCGGGTCAAGAAGACGCTCACCAACTGATTTGAAAAGGAAAAGTGGGGAAAAAAGAAAAGTGCTAATGAGTTGAGAATATCAACCATTAGCACTTTCTTCTGTCGGGGCGACAGGATTCGAACCTGCGGCCGCCTGGTCCCAAACCAGGAGCGCTACCGGGCTGCGCTACACCCCGAATGCTGTTTGCGGCTGCAAAGGTACAAAAAAGTTGAGAGTTGGGAGGCGTCCAACGGGTGTTTTTTCTCTGAATTAAACAAATTTAACAACACGCCTATGTATCAAGCCCTGCAAAGCCACACTTCACGTCGAGTTTTGCAAAAGCAATGCTCTTGCTCTTCAAAAGCATTACTCTTGGACGCTCAGAGCATTGCTTTGGGACGCTCAGAGCATTGACTTTGGAGTCTGAAAGCATTGACTTTAGAACCCAAAAGCATTGACTTTAGAAGCTCAGAGCATAGCTCCTGAGGGTACAGAGCATTGTTCCTGATGATGCAGAGCATAGCTCCTGATGGCAGGGAGCATAGTTGTTAGCAAGAAAGGTTGAGGAAAAGGAGTGATTAGAACGGCAGTCCAACGGCGAAATGGAACTGGAAATCGCGACTGAAACGCGGATTAATGAAGGCGTAGTGCTCATCGGAGTCGCGATAAGCCGGGTTGATAGCTTTCATACCCATGTCGAAACGCAGAATGAAGTAGTCGAAGTTCAGACGCAGACCCAGCCCGTAGGCCACGGCAATCTGCTCGTAGAACTTGTCGAATCGGAACTGCCCGCCGGGCTGTTCAGCATAGTTACGCAACGTCCAGATGTTACCCGCATCGATGAATGCCGCACCATTGAACTTCCAGAACAGGAACGTGCGATATTCCAGGTTGAGGTCTATCTTCATGTCACCCGTTTGGTTGATGAAGTCGATGCGTCCGTTGGTGCCTCGGAAGCTACCCGGTCCGAGTCCTCGCACACTCCATCCGCGCACGCTGTTGGCACCACCCGAGAAGTAGCGTTTCTCGAAGGGCAACACCTTACTATTACCGTATGGCCAGGCAATGCCGATGTCGGCATGGGCCACCAGCTGGTTGTGTTCGTCGAACTGCCAGAGGCGGGTGTAGTCGAAGTCGAACTTTGCATACTGTGCATAGGCAATGCCAAGGAACGTGTGCTGTCCTTCCTTGTTCTTATGGAAGTGGGCTGCGTTGGAAAGAAGTCCGAGCAGATTGCCCGATGTCTCCACATTGGCGCGCAGGGCGTGGTTGGCATGACTATAGGTGATGCCGAAGCCAATCTTCATGATGAAGAGGTCCTCGTAGTTATAGCGTAGGATAGCATTGCGATTGCTCACGCTGTCGAGGTAGTCATGCTTGAAGGTATCGCTGATCCACGGCATGTTCACGTAGTTCAGGTCAAGCAGATCGAAGCGATACTGCAGGTGGCGGGAAGGTTGATTCCAGCGATAGCGCCAGGCGGTAGAGAACACACGACGATGGAACTCCGGTCGGTTCTGCATGTCGTAGGTCAGCGAGAGCTCACTGGTGGCGGTGCTTCGACGTGTAAAATCGCGCGACAAGAACGGTGCTACCATTCGTGGGAAGACGAGTTTCGTCTCCATTCCATATTCTTCGTAGTCCTCATTCTGGTAGCCTTCCAAGCCGGTGATAGCCTCAAAGGCGGCACGCAGCTGCACGCTGAGTACCTCGCTGCCGCGGAAGAGGTTTCGGTTTTCGTAGGTGAGCGACGCTGCTGCTCCAAAGTCGCCAGCGGTATTGGTGCCCTCGGGCTGGAAAGAAATCGTCGAGGGCTTGTTCATGCTGAGACGGATGTCGCAATCCAGAAGTCCGGCGCGGTTGCTTTGCGGGAGCGTGTCGGCAGTCAGGGTGTCACGCGGCACCTCGGTATAACGGATGTTCGTGTACTTCACCGCCTGCAGGCGCGAGAAATTATTATAGGTCTTCTGCAGGTCGGCGCTGTTGAAGAGCTGCCCCGACTGGATGGCAGTATTGTTTTCAAGGGTACGCCGACGCAGTCGCTGGTTGGAATAGTGCTTGTCCCAAGCCATGCGGTCATCGCCCAGGAATCGCACATTCCGCACGTAGTACTGGGGATGCAACTCCTCTGGCGCGTCGTTATTAGCCCTGTAGCGAGCCAGATGCAGCGTCACGTCAATCAGGTTGCTACCCGCTGCCGAGTCAGCAGAGAACGTAATGTAATCCTTGTGGAACCGGTAGTAGCCGTTGTTCATGAGGAACGTGGTGATGCGCTTTCGCTCGGCATTGAGGCGCTCCACTGTGAACGGCTCGCCCGTCTTGAGTCGCAGCGCCTTGTTGTCGGCCCGCTCCAGCAGGGCAGCAATGCTGTCGTCGGCAATATCGTAGGTAACGTTGCGAATGTCGTAGGGAGCACCGGGATGCAGGATATAGGTTGCCTTCAGCTTCTTGCCCTTCACTTTCGTGATGAGGTCTACATCGCCGTGCATATAGCCCATGTTGTGCATAGCCGTGCGCAGATCGTTGCACGAAAGCTCAGCCTGCACGGTATCGAAGACAACCGGTTCCTCGCCGATGCGCTGCAGGGCGCGGTTGATCCATTTCGTTGAGTCGCGGCCCGCGAGCGAATAAGTGCCAAGGGGAATCTTGAAAAGTGAAAACCACTTGCTGTTGGCTTTCTGCCGGATGTACGGCTCCAGGCTTCCAATATTGAATCCTTTGGGCTCCGACTTGATTTCCACGGCGGTGAGCATATACTCATCGTCCGGCACAAACTTAGTGGCGGAACAACCTGTCAGAATCATCACGATGACCCCGAGCAGCACAATATGGAAGCCTTTCCTGTGTTTCACATGTGCAAAGGTACGAATAAGTGAGCGAAAAGCAAAGCAAAAACCAAAGTTTTTGATTTCTTTTCCAAACAAATGGAGCAGTGAGTGCCAATAAAATTGTTTAATTGGCCGAGTCGCGACATTTGAAGACGAAGTCAGCGAAAATACCTTCGGCGTCAGCCAGAGGTACGAATAAGTGAGCGAAAAGCAAAAAGAAAAACGGTTTATTTTTTCTTTTTCCAATTATTCTTCGTACCTTTGCAAACATGATTAGCAAGGCGAAACTGAAATACATCCACTCGCTGGAACAAAAGAAATACCGTCGGCAGGAAGGCGTTTTCGTTGCCGAAGGGCCGAAAGTGGTGGGCGACCTCTTGGCCGTGATGCCCGCTCGCGAGCTGTTTGCCACACGCGAATGGATGGCGAGTCAGCCACACCTCACCTCAAACATCACCGAGGTGACCGACGACGAACTGCGCAAGCTGAGCTTCCTGCAGCATCCACAGCAGGTGCTTGGCGTCTTTGAGATGCCTGATGCCAGCGCGACCGCCGGTCAGTCGTCGTTGCCACAGGACGCAGCCAAGGTGGAAAATCAGCTCGCACTCGCCCTCGACGGCGTGCAAGACCCCGGCAACCTGGGCACCATCATCCGCATTGCCGACTGGTTCGGCATCGACACCATCTACTGCAGTCCCGACACCGCCGACGCCTACAACCCAAAGGTGGTGCAAGCCACGATGGGTAGCATCGCGCGCGTACAAATTTTATATATAAACCTCGCCGAGCTCATCGACTCGCTGCCCGCAGGAACGCCCGTCTACGGAACGCTCCTCAACGGCGAGAGCATCTATCGCCAGCCGTTGCAGTCCCGTGGACTCATCGTCATGGGCAACGAGGGGAAAGGCATCTCGCCCGACATCGCACGGCGCGTGAGCCACCGCCTGCTCATCCCCAACTATCCCGAAGGTCGTGCTACGGCCGACAGTCTGAACGTCGCCATCGCTACGGCCATCACCTGCGCTGAATTCAGAAGACAACAACTATCATTATAATCAGGATATGCCACACAGAATACTATTCATAGACCGCGACGGCACCCTCATCAGAGAGCCTGCCGACGAACAGATAGACTCCTTCGAGAAACTGAGATTCACCGAGGGAATGTTCCAATACCTGGGGTTCATACGCCGGCACACCGACTTCCGCTTCGTCATGGTAAGCAACCAAGACGGTCTCGGCACGTCATCGTTCCCGGAAGAGACGTTCTGGCCCGTACATAACTTCATCCTGCAGGCACTCGAGGACGAGGGCATCACCTTCGACGAGCAACTCATCGACCGCCACTTCCCCGAAGACAACTCGCCCATGCGCAAGCCGGGAACGGGAATGCTCACCCACTACCTGCAGAACCCCGACATCGACCTGGCTGGCAGCTACGTCATTGGCGACCGCCAGACCGACCGACAACTGGCAGAGAACCTCGGCTGCAAGGCACTCATCCTCGGCGAGGAAGGCCTCACATGGAAAGGCATTGCCGAGCGACTCTATGCCGGCGAGCGCATTGCCGAGGTGAGGCGCACCACATGCGAGACTGACATCCTCGTGCGTCTCGATCTCGATGGCACGGGCCGTTGTGACATTTCGACAGGCCTGGGCTTCTTCGACCACATGCTCGAGCAGATTGGCCATCATGGTCAGATGGATGTAACGATCCACGTGAACGGTGACCTACATGTCGACGAGCACCACACCATCGAGGACACCGCACTCGCTCTGGGCGAATGTCTCGGCAAGGCACTCGGCGATAAGCGTGGCATTGCGCGCTATGGTTTCTGCCTGCCCATGGACGACTGCCTCTGCCAGGTGGCACTCGACTTTGGAGGCCGGCCGTGGCTGGTGTGGGATGCCGACTTCCATCGCGAGAAAATCGGCGACATGCCCACTGAGATGTTCCTGCATTTCTTCAAGAGCCTGAGCGATGCAGCACGTATGAACCTGAACATCAAGGCCGAAGGACAGAACGAACACCACAAGATAGAAGCCATCTTCAAGGCGCTGGCCCGAGCACTGCGCATGGCTGTGCGACGCGATGTGGAACACTTCCAGCTGCCGTCGTCGAAGGGTACGCTCTGAAAATTGGCACGCTCTTTGCTTGTGGCAGTAGTGTCACCCTACCCCATGACAAAACGATGCAAAGCGGGTGTGGGCTGACAGCGAAGGTAAAAAGTATTCACGTAGTAAAAAGATAACACCATTACAAGTTTATATGACCAATCAGTTTTCAACCAAGGTATCGCAAGTACTCGCCTTCAGCCGCGAAGAGGCCACGCGCCTTGCCAGCCGGTCGGTAGGCCCTGAGCATCTGCTGCTCGGCATCCTGCGCGAACAGAACGACACCGTGTCGGGATTGTTCCGCGAGATGCAGGTCGACCTGCCTGCGGTGAAGGCTGCACTGGAGACACGGGTGCGTGAGGACGAGCTGTCTGCTCCCCTCCACACACGCGAACTAGTGTTGAACGAGCGTGCCAGCAGCATTCTGAAGCTCGCCGTACTCGAGGCCCGCATCCAGCATACTCAGGTTGTCGACGTCGAGCACTTGCTATTGGCCATCCTGCACGACGCTGTCAACAACGGTGCCAAGGAAATTCTAGAAACAAACAATATGACATACGAAAACACCATTAACTATCTGAGAGCACAGACCACGCCCACGCAGAACGGCATCAACATGCCCGACGAGGACGAGGAAGACGACGACATGTCGGCCGCCAACGGCGGTCATCAGAACTCGTCGGCAGGCGTGCAGGCCACGGCACAAGCCCGGAAGTCAGCCAGCAAGACACCTGTGCTCGACAACTTCTCCACCGACCTCACGAAGGCAGCACTCGACGAAGTGCTCGACCCCGTGGTAGGTCGCGAGAGCGAGATACAGCGCGTCGTAGAGATTCTCTGCCGACGCAAGAAGAACAACCCCATCCTCATTGGTGAGCCGGGTGTAGGTAAGAGTGCCATCGTCGAAGGACTGGCACAGCTCATCGCGCGTCGCCGCACGTCTCCCGTGCTCTTCGGCAAGCGACTCGTCAACCTCGACATGACATCCATCGTCGCTGGCACGAAGTATCGCGGACAGTTCGAGGAGCGCATCAAGGCGCTCATCAAGGAGTTGGAGCAGAATCCTGACATCATCGTGTTCATCGACGAGATACACACGATGATTGGAGCCGGCTCCACCCCGGGCAGCATGGATGCCGCCAACATCATGAAGCCGGCTCTGGCACGTGGCACCATACAGTGCATCGGCGCCACCACACTCGACGAATACCGTAACTCCATCGAGAAGGATGGAGCCCTGGAGCGTCGTTTCCAGAAGGTCATCGTTGAGCCGACAACACCCGAGCAGACGCTGCAGATTCTGCAGAACATCAAGGACCGCTACGAGCAACACCACCACGTTTCTTATACCGACGAGGCCCTGCAGGCATGTGTCAAACTGACAGACCGCTATGTCACCGACCGTTTCTTCCCCGACAAGGCCATCGACGCCCTCGACGAAACGGGTTCGCGCGTACACCTGCAGCATGCAGAGGTGCCGCCTTCCATCATCGAGAAGGAGAAGGAGATTGGCTTCATCAAGGAGAAGAAGCAGAACGCCGTGCAAAACCAGAACTTCGAGTTGGCAGCAGGCTATCGCGACCGCCAGAAGCAACTGGAGCGCGAGCTGGCCGACCTGCAGAAGGAATGGACGGCCGGCGATGCCGCCACCCGCGAGGTGGTGACCGAGAAGGAGGTTGCCGACGTGGTGTCAATGATGACGGGCGTGCCCGTGCAGCGCATGGCCGAGGCCGAGGGCATTCGCCTGAAAGGCATGTCGGCAGAGCTGAAGAAGCACATCGTTGCCCAGGACGCCGCCATCGACAAGATGGTGAAGGCCATCCAACGCAACCGCGTGGGCCTGCGCGAGCCCAACCACCCCATCGGCGTGTTCATGTTCCTTGGTCCCACGGGTGTGGGTAAGACCTATCTGGCAAAGAAACTCGCCGAGTTCATGTTCGGCTCAGGCGATGCCCTAATCCGTGTAGACATGAGCGAATACACTGAGGCCTTCAACACCTCTCGCCTCATCGGTGCGCCTCCGGGCTATGTGGGCTATGAGGAAGGTGGCCAGCTCACAGAGCGTGTGCGCCGCAAGCCCTACTCCATCGTGTTGCTCGACGAGATTGAAAAGGCTCATCCGAATGTGTTCAACATGCTGCTGCAGGTGCTCGACGAAGGTCGACTCACCGATGGAAACGGTCGTCTGGTGGACTTCCGCAACACGGTGATCATCATGACTTCGAATGCAGGCACACGCCAGCTGAAGGAGTTCGGTCGCGGCGTAGGCTTCACGGCAGGTGGCAGCTTCGGCTCGAACATCGACGAGCGCGACAAGCAACATGCCCGGCAGATTGTGCAGAAGGCACTGTCGAAGCAGTTCGCACCGGAGTTCCTGAACCGTCTCGACGAGATCATCACCTTCGATCAGCTCGACCTCGATGCCATCAAGCGCATCGTCGACATCGAACTCGATGGCCTCTACAAGCGCATCGCCAACATGGGCTATCAGCTGCAGCTCACCGATGCCGCGAAAGAGTTTGTCGCCACGAAGGGCTACGACGTGCAGTTCGGTGCCCGTCCGCTGAAGCGCGCCATCCAGAACTACGTCGAAGACCTCGTCTGCGAACATGTGCTCGATGGCGACATCGCCGAAGGCAGCATGCTCACCATCGATAAGGATCCCGAGAAGGAGGAACTCTGCATCAAGAAGGCAGAGTAGTCTTTCATCAGGCAAAATGTAGGGACGCGGCGTGCCGCGTAACTGGAGGGGAAAAGCAACAACCTGGAAAGACAACACCCAGAAAAGCAACATCCAGTAACGCGGCACGCCGCGTCCCTACATTCTCTAATTCTCTTATTACTTCCCCTTCTGCCTTGGTTCTCTGGCAAATTTATAATTCTCCAATTCTCTAATTCTTGATTATAAAAAAAGCAGGATGCTTGTGGCACCCTGCTTTTCTTTTTTGATATGTGTTGCTATGCAACGACAAGAGCTTAGTCCTCTTCCTTCTCTTCTGCCTCGTGAGCAGCGATAAGGGCCTGCTGGATGTCGTTCGGCACGAGCTCGTAGCTGGCAAACTTCGTGGTGAACGAAGCACGACCACCGGTGAGCGAGCTCAGAGCGATGCAATAGCTGGAGAGTTCCTTCAGAGGAATCTTGGCCGACAACTTCTGGTAGCCAGCCTCCGAGTCCATACCCATGATGATGGCGCGGCGTCCCTGCAGGTCGCTCATCACATCACCCATGTAGTCGGCGGGAACGAGCACTTCCAGATCGTAGATGGGCTCCAGCACCTTCGGGCCGGCCTCCTTGAAGGCCATGGAGAAGGCGTTACGGGCAGCAAGCATGAACGAAAGCTCATTGCTGTCCACCGGGTGCATCTTACCATCATAGACGATGACGCGCACGTCGCGGGCATACGAACCCGTGAGCGGACCGCGCTCCATGCGCTCCATGATACCCTTCAGGATAGCGGGCATGAAGCGTGTGTCGATGGCACCACCCACCACGGAGTTGATGAAGACGAGCTTACCGCCCCACTCCAGGTCGATTTCTTCCTTACCCTTAATGTTCATCTTGAACTCCTGGCCGTTGATCTTGAACGATGTGGGATCAGGCATACCCTCTGTGTAGGGCTCCATGATGAGGTGTACCTCACCGAACTGACCGCTACCACCCGACTGCTTCTTATGACGATAGTCGGCACGTGCCATCTTCGAGATGGTCTCGCGATAAGGAATCTTCGGCTCTACATACTCCACGGGAATCTTCTCGTTGTTCTCCAGACGCCACTTCAGCGTGCGCAGGTGGAACTCGCCCTGACCGTGGATAATGGTCTGGCGCAACTCCTTCGACTGCTCAACCACCCATGTGGGATCTTCCTGACGCATCTTCAGCACGGCAGCCATCATCTTCTCCATATCGGAAGAGCTGACGGGCTTGATGGCACGCGAATACTTCGAGTTAGGATACTTGATGAAGTCGAACTTCCACTCAATGTCCTTGGCATTCAGCGTGTTACCGGTCTTCACGTCCTTCAGCTTCACGGTGCAGCCGATGTCGCCAGCCCTCAGCTCGTCGACGGGCACGCGGTTGGCACCAGCACAAGCATAGAGCTGACCCATGCGCTCCTTCGAGCCACGGTCTACGTTCGTGAGGTCGTCGCCGGCCTTCACCGTACCGCTCATCACCTTGAAGTAGCTCACCTCACCGATGTGGGGCTCCATACCGGTCTTGAAGAAGAAGAGCGACGTGGGACCTGCTGCGTCGGGAGTGATCTCCTCGCCGGCGGCATTCTTCACCTTCGGCATGTCGCTCACGAAGGGAACCACGTTGCCGAGGAACTCCATCAGGCGGCGAACACCCATATCCTTGCCTGCGCAAACGCAGAACACGGGGAAGATGCTACGCGTCACCAGACCCTTGCGGATACCCTCGCGCATCTCGTCCTCAGAGAGCTCCATGGTCTCGAAGAATTTCTCCATCAGCGTGTCGTCGTTACCAGCGGCAGCCTCTACGAGAGCTTCGTGCATCTCCTGAGCCTTGTCCATGAGGTCGGCGGGGATGTCCTCGATGATGGGAGCACCACCCTCGGGCTTCCATGAGTACTTCTTCATCAGCAGCACGTCGATAACAGCATTGAAACCGGGGCCTGTAGCCACGGGGAACTGCACGGGTACTACCTTCGGACCATACACGTCCTTCAGGTTCGAGAGGATCATGTCGAAGTCGCAGTGCTCCTTGTCGAGCTGGTTCACGAGGAAGATGACGGGCTTCTGCAACTTATCGGTGTTGCGGAAAGCGTTCATTGTGCCCACCTCAGGACCATAGGTACCATTAACGAGAATCACGGCCTGGTCGGTGACGTTCAAGGCTGTGATGGCACCGCCCACGAAGTCGTCGGAACCCGGGCAGTCGATGATGTTCAGCTTTTTGCCGTTCCACTCCGTGTGCAGGACGGTCGAGAATACCGAGTAGCCATATTCCTGCTCCACAGGGAAATAGTCACTCACCGTGTTCTTCTGCTCAACGCTACCACGGCGCTTGATTACACCACTCTCAAAAAGCATTGCCTCGGCAAGAGTAGTCTTGCCGGAACCCGCACTGCCAATGAGTGCGATGTTCTTGATTTCATTTGTCTGATAAACTTTCATATCAAAAGGTATTTTAATTGGTTTGAAAAATTTTGCCGCCGAAATTACTCATTTTTTGCCGAATAGCCAAAACTTTTGCAGAAAACCTTCATTTTTTTATTACTTATTAGTAATTTTGCCGTCGAAATGACAGGTTTATACATACATATTCCCTTCTGCAAGAGCCGCTGCATCTATTGCGGCTTCTACTCCACCACGCTCTCATCGACGTGGCAGGACCGCTATGTCGATGCGCTATGCCGGGAGATGGAAATGAGAACCTCCCCCAGCCCCTCCCAAGGAGGGGGGTGCCTGCCGGTGTTGTCGATGAATGGCTCTCAGGCCGACAGGTCCTCCCCTCCTTGGGAGGGGTCGGGGGAGGTTTCAACCATCTATCTTGGTGGCGGCACCCCGTCGCTGCTGTCGGCCGAAAACCTCTGCCGTCTCTTTGCCGCCATCCGCCAGCACTACGACTGCTCACAACTACGAGAGCTCACCATCGAGTGCAATCCCGATGATGTCACGCTTCCGTTTGTTGCGGTATTACCGCAACTCGGCATCAACCGTGTGTCCCTCGGCGCCCAGACCTTCAGCGACGACCGCCTGCGCTTCCTCCACCGCCGCCACACCGCCCACCAGGTCGACGACGCCATCGCCCTACTACGCCATGCCGGCATTCGCAACATCAGCCTCGACCTGATGTTCGGCTTCCCCAACCAGACACTCGACCAATGGGATGAGGACATCGCTCATGCTATCGCCCTGCAACCCGAACACATCTCGGCCTATTCACTGATGTATGAAGAGGGGACGCCGCTTTTCGAACACTTGCAAAAGGGGCATCTCACAGAGCTGAGCGACGAGCTCTCCCGACAGATGTACGAACTCCTCATCAATCGCCTCGACGCAGCAGGCTATGAGCATTACGAAATATCGAACTGGGCAAGGAAAACACCATTGAAAGAGGGAACGAACAGTGACAACGACAGAAAATCGCCCTGGCGAAGCCTTCACAATTCGTCTTATTGGAACCAGACACCCTACATCGGCATCGGAGCAGCTGCCCACAGCTACGACGGAGCCACGCGCTCGTGGAATGTCAGCAATCTGCAGCAATACGTCAGCGCCATCGAGAGCGGACAGCGCCCCTACGAGAGCGAGACCATCGACGACGACACACGCTACAACGACATCGTCACCACTGCCCTGCGCACCCGCGAGGGCATTAACCTCAGCGACCTCTCCACCCGCCATCGCGAATACCTGCTGCAGCAAGCCCGCCGCAGCCTCGACGCAGGTCTACTCGCCATCACCGACACCCCTGCCGGCGAGTCATTCATCCACCTCACCCGCAAAGGCCTCTTCGTCAGCGACGACGTCATGAGCGACTTGATATGGGTGTAAGGCGCCTGCGGTGCGAGTAAAGCAGCTGAGCTGCGTGTAAAGCCCTTCGGGCGTGTAAGGTGCTTCGCACGTGTAAAACCAATTCGGAAATGTAGGGACGCGGCGTGCCGCGTTCTGGTGGGGAATGGCGAAATGTCATAACATTGTAACACAGACAACGCTTTGTATTAGGAAAAAATGAATATCTTTGCCTTTTAAAATAATTAATTGCTGATGCTCTATGAAAATACTTGTTATAGACGATGAGTCGGATATTTGTGAGATACTTCAATACAACCTTGAAACGGAGGGGTTTGAGGTCGTAACGGCCAATTCTGCAGAGGAGGCGCTCGAACTTCCTCTGCAGGAATTTTGCTTGATTCTGCTTGACGTGATGATGGGCGAGATGTCTGGCTTCCAGATGGCGCTCAGGCTGAAAAACAACTCCGCTACAGCACACATTCCCATCATCTTCATCACAGCACTCGACGGTGAGGACAACCTAGTGAAAGGCCTGAACATCGGGGCCGACGACTACATCTCCAAGCCGCTGAGCATGAAGGAGGTGAAGGCCAGAGTGAGGGCTGTTCTCAGGCGGTCAGCCCAGTCACAGCCTCAGCCTGCCACCGCCCCACAAACCAATAGTAATATTGTCTACGAAGGCATCACGCTCGACCTAAACGCCAAAACAGCCACCTGCGACGGCCGGGAGTTGGTGTTCACCAAGCTGGAGTTTGAACTGCTGTCGTTTTTCCTGCAGCATCCCAACAAGGTGTTTTCGCGCGAGGACCTCTTAAAGCATTGCTGGCCACAAGACGTGGTCGTACTCGACCGAACGGTGGATGTGAACATCACCCGGCTACGCAAGAAGATTGGGCATTATGGCAAACAGATCAAAACACGTGTAGGCTATGGCTATTGTTTCGAAAAGTAAATGGCTGGATTCCATCCGGTCTTCTCTTCTCCTGTCAAAGCTCAAGCAACTATGGCATTGGGCATTTGGCTTAACGAAATCGTTCCAGCGCAATCTGCTGCTGAGCATCGGCGGTGTGTTCCTGCTATTTGCCATCTGCTTCAGCGTTTATCAGTATCAGCGAGAAAAGGAGTACAAGATCGACATCCTGCACTCACGCCTGCAGATGTACAACTACGAGATGGTGCAGACGCTGGGCGAGGACAGCCTGACCAACCCACAACTGTTTCGCGACTATGTGGCCCGCCATCAGATGGAGGGGCTGCGTGTGTCGGTAATCGACCAGAAAGGACGTGTCATCCTCGACAGCTACGACACCAACGTAGACTCGCTGGGCAACCACCTGCAGCGAACAGAAATCAAGCAGGCGCTACACGAGGGCAATGGCTACGACATCAAGCGTATGTCGCAGTCCACCCACGAGACCTACTTCTACTCCGCCACCCGTTTCGGCGATGTCGTCGTGCGTGCTGCCGTCCCCTACTCTGCCGAGCTGACTCGCTCTCTGCAAGCCGACAACACCTATATCTATTTTGCCGGAGTGCTGACCTTGCTACTGGGCATCGTGCTCTACTACATCACTCACCGCATCAGCCGCCACATCAGCCATCTGCGCGAGTTTGCCGTAAAGGCAGAGGAGGGCGAGGAACTCGACCACGAGCTGAAGCGCCGCCTACCCGACGATGAGTTGGGTGACATCAGCCACACCATCATCATGCTCTACTGGAAGCTGCGCCACTCAGAGGAAGACAAGGTGCGCATCAAGCGCCAGCTCACGCAGAATGCCGCCCACGAGCTGAAGACGCCCGCCGCCAGCATCCACGGCTATCTGGAAAGCATCCTCGACAATCCCGACATGCCGGAGGAGAAGAAGAAACACTTCCTCGAACGCTGCTATGCCCAGAGCGAACGCATGAGCAAGCTACTGCTCGACATGAGCGCCCTCACCAAGCTCGACGAGATGGACGACAACCGCTCCCGTACCCAGCGCGACTACCGTCAGGTCAACGTCCTGCAGGTCCTGCAGAGCGCGCTCGACGACACATCCCTGCAACTGCAGGAAAAGGGCATCACGCCCGTGCTCCAACTACCAGGGCATGTAGAGGTGCTGGGCGACCAAAGCCTGATCTACAGCATCTTCCGAAACCTCATCGACAACGCCATTGCCTACGCCACGGGAGCCTCGCGCCTCGTGATCAGCTGTCAGGAAACAGAAACAGAAGGGCGCCATTTCTATGAGTTCCTCGTGAGCGACAACGGCCCGGGCGTAGAGCCGCAGCATCTGGAACACCTCTTCGAGCGCTTCTATCGCGTTGACAAGGGGCGCTCGCGCAAACTCGGAGGCACAGGCCTCGGACTTGCCATCGTAAAAAATGCAGTCGCCGCCCATGGTGGAACGACAACTGCACTCGCTACTCCCGGCGGCGGGCTCACCATCAAGTTCACCCTCGCAAGGTTTTAAGACCTTACCTCAAGGAAATGTAGGGACGCGGCGTGCAGCGTTATGGATGTTGCTTTTCCCCCTCCAGTTACGCGGCACGCCGCGTCCCTACATTCGTCCCTTTTCTCCCCTTTTCTCCCCCTTTATACTCCTTATGCCCTTTCCGTTACCCCTGTCCATCACGGGGGCGGTCGCCGAAGTCATTGTTCAATCCCTTGCCGGCCTGCACCACGTTCATGACGTAGTCGCCGAGTTTCTCACACTCCGAAATGAAGTCTACGTAGAACACACCGAGCTGATAATTGTATAGTCCTGCGTTCACGTCGTGCAGGTTCTGGTTTTTCAGATGCGTACGGTAGTTGTTAATCTCATGTTCAATGTTCAGCGAGGTCTTTATGCCGGCCTTGGTCGTGGGCAGGTCTATTCGCTTCATCATCTCTACCAGCGCACCATCCACGAGATTCATCATCGTCAGCATGTGCTGCTTCTGCTCTGCTGTGAACTCCTCCTGACAATGCATGCGGTGGCGGTTCAATGTGCGGCCGAGGTTATACACCGAGTCGCCGATAGACTCCAACTCCGTAATCTGCCGAAGCATCTTCTGAATCTGACTCTTCGAGGCATCCGACAGGCGACCTTCGCTGACCTTGTTCAGATAGCTGGCAATCTCCATTTCCATCGAATCGGTGATGTTCTCATACTTCTCGATGCGGGCATACAGTTTGTTGAACTCCACCTCGTCCTCCAGCTGCAACAACTCCGGCACGAATCCGAACATGCGCTGGCAACGCTCGCCGAAGCTGTGAATCTCCTTCTGAGCCTCCATGATGCTCAACTCGGCCGTCGAGAGCAGACCGCCACTGATGAACTTCAGACGGTAGTCCTCGTCTTGCGCCTTCATCGGCAGCACCTTGCACACCAGTGTCTCAATCTGCCGAACGAAACCGATGAGCAACAGCGTATTGATGATGTTGAAGGCGGTGTGGAAGGCCGATAGCTTGTAGAGGTCGTTGCCACCACCCAACACATCATCCACCAACCAGCTCACGGCATGGCATGCGGGATAGAACACGATGAGGAACACCACCACACCAAACACATTGAAGAACATATGGGCCAAGGCGGCACGGCGAGCCTGCGTGTTGGCGGTGAGCGAAGCCATGAAAGCCGTAATCGTCGTACCAATGTTCTGACCCATCGCCAAGGCGGCAGCCTGTTCGAAGCCGAAACCGGGGATGTTCATGCCGAAGAGCATCAGCGTGATGGCCATCGTGGCTGCCGACGCCTGCACGATCATCGTCACCACAGCACCCACGACGACGAAGAGCAGAATGGTGAAGAACGAGTCCTGCGGCACATGCGCCAGCATGCCTGCCACCATGTCGCCGATGTTCATGGCGGTGGCAGCCTCCTGCAGGAACGACAAGCCCATGAAGAGGAACGAGAAGCCGAAGATGAACTCACCAATGCTCTTCCGCTGGCCTTTTCCACTGAATATCAGCGGCATGCCGATGGCGAGCATCGGGATGGCAAATGCCGCGATGTTCACCTTGAAGCCTACGGCAGAGATAATCCACGCCGTCACCGTCGTACCGATGTTGGCACCCATGATCACGCCGATGGACTGCGCCAGTGTCATCAGACCGGCATTCACGAAGCTCACCACCATCACCGTTGTTGCACTCGACGACTGGATGAGTGCCGTAATGAGAATACCCGTCAGCACGCCCATCACGCGGTTCTTCGTCATGGCTGCCAAAATACTGCGCAGGCGGTCGCCTGCAAACTTTTCCAGTCCCTCCGACATCGTCTTCATTCCGAAGAGGAACAATGCCAGCGAACCCAGAAGCGAAAAAATGTTGATAATCAATTCCATTGCGTTGTTTTCAATAATTACGCCGCAAAGGTATTACAATCCTGTAACAGCACCGTTACGCAAATGTTACAATTCTGTTACAACCGCCGCTGTAACCCATCCATCACACTTTTGAAACATGTTTGTAACATCCAGCCCGTACTTTTGCACCGTCACAAACAACAAACAACAAATGAAAATGGAAAAAGAGAAAGCAGAAAAAATCATCAAGTACAGCAACTGGCTCCGATTCTTCATCTTCGCCATCTTCCTCACTTTCATCGTCATGGCGCTGCTGAAATGATGAAAAGAAAAATGTAGGGACGCGCCGTGCCCACACATCCCCAAACTCACGGGCAGACACGGGGGCTGCCCCTACCGTAGCTACAAAAGCATTCGTCCCTTTTCTCCCCTTTTCTCCCCTTTAAGCCCTTGGGAAGCGGAGCTTGCGAAACTTCAACAAATCACCTATTTCCCTTCGCGCGGTTATGCGTCTTGCAGAGCATCTGGCAGTTCTCGATGTCGGTAGAGCCGCCACGGCTCCAGGCCGTCACGTGGTCGGCATCCATGTCGCGCAAGTCCCAAATCTTCGTGTGGTTCTGGTCGTGACCAATGGCGCAGAGCGGGCAGTTGCTCTCCCCCTTCTCTCTTGCCACTGCTGTCTGCTGGGCATAGACGGCCTTCTTCGTTGGCTCGTCGAACACGCGCACGTTGAGCAGCTTCGTGTTCTGGCAACCGTCGAGGACGTATTCGTAGATTCCTTTCTTGTCTTTCACGAAGAAACTCTCATACAACTCCTTCACCTTCTCGGCCACTGCTGCCGGGTCGTAGGCTTTGTTGTGGTAGCGCTCGTAGAGCTCGCCCCAACGGAGGCCGCACATCTCTTTCTCGGGTGTGAAGTCGAAGACGGAGGTCACCCAGTCGATGACGCTAGTGAAATAGGCCTTCAGCTCTGTAATGTCCTGCTGATAGCGGTGGGTAGCCATGTAGTCCTCAATCGATTTGTTGTCGCCCGAGTCCTTCGAAATCCATGCAAGAGCCGTGTGCAGATAGTCCTGACGCTTGGCAGTACCGGGAATGAAGAAACGCCACTTGTTGATGTTCGGGTTGTTAGAGTTCGAGAACTCCTCCTTCGCCTTCGTCACGAACGGACCGCTATAGACGGAGTTCAGTATCTCCTGCGGGTTCAGCGGAATGCCCACGATGTTGATGGTGCGGAACCAGTCTTTGATTTCCTTCTCCGTTCCCTCGCAGACGTAGATGAGCAAACGAGTGTTCAGGAATTGCTCCTGCTCATCGTGGTTCAACGAGGAGAAGTACCACGGGCGGCCGTCGCTGTCTATCCATGCAAACTTCTCCGTCAGGAAACGGCCCAACGACGTGATGCGCTGCTGACCGTCGAGCACCTCATAGCGGTCGTCGCCCACCTTCGAGAAGTAGATGAGCCCCAGCGGATAGCCATTGCGCACCGACCGAATGACGTCGATTTCCTTCTTGCCGCCATTCTCGGCATAGAGGTAGTGGCGCTGATACTCCGGCTGAATGGTCAGCCTGCCCGAAAGGCCATACAGCCCTTTGCCTTCGTATTCGTTGTACTGGAAACCCTTGCAGATGTCGCCAATCGTCCAGTCGGTGATAAGAGTTGGTATCATATCGGTTATTGTTTTTTGCGGATGAGAATTCTTGAATACGGAACTTTTGGTTGTCCGTTAACCATCATATAAAGGTCTCCTGCTGCAGAATGACCTTTCATTAATTTCTTATGCTCTTTAGGAATTCCGCCCACTCCGATATTTTGTCCTAGATAACCACTTCCTAAACCAATAATTTCGAACTGTTCAGGGCAGTATTTCGCAAGGAAAGAATCCGGAACTCCCATAGCACCCAGATAATCATCAGGAATAGACTCCACTGCAGGAACATCTATCGCGTCATAATTCTGATATTTAATATAGCCTTGGGATCTCACTTCTTTATTTTTTCCATAACGGATATTGTCATTCATAGTCATTAGTTTCAAAGACTCATGTCGTCTGCCGTGTTCAATATTTGTAAACCAACATGTGTTCCCCATTTTCTGAATGCCACCATCTGGCTTTGAATATTCCTTCGCCCCAATGCACACGCCAAGCCATATTTTATTATCCTTAATTGATGGAAAGATTTCCTTGTAATGAATGGCATTCATTGTTCCGAGAATGAGAAAGCTTTTTTCACCGTTAATTATCCAACTGACAAACTCCCTAAATAAGCTGAACGGCGGGTTCGTTACGATGATGTCAGATTGATCTCGTAATTGGCAGACCTCCTTACTACGGAAGTCGCCATCGCCTTCGAGGTAGTGCCATTCCAGGTCATCGATGTCGATGCGGCCGTTTTGATTGGTGTCGTGAGTCAGTTCGAAGATTTTTCCTTTGATGCGCGTCTTGTCGGCATCGAACAGTGGACTCTCGGTCTCGAACAGCGAGGGCTGGTAGTTCTTATACTTCTTGCTCTCCACGGCATACGACGTACTGATGAGTCGCTTCAGTCCAAGCCGCTCGAAGTTCTGCGCGAAGAACCGAGTGAAGTTGCTCCACTCCGGATCGTCGCACGGCAGTAGCACCGTTTTGTCGCGAAACGTGTCGGGATTGTATTCCAGATAGGCATTCACCTCCTTCTGAATATCGGCATACTGCGTATAGAACTCGTCGTTCTTCGCCGCCTTCGCTGCACCAAGGTTAGTATTGTTGGCCATACTTGCAATTGATAGTTAGTAACAATTGCACTCTACTATCAATCACGCCACTGAACACAAAAAAAGCGTGATGCACCTTTTGCGTTCAGCTCAGAGGCAGCCTCGGACGGAAACCCCTATCCACTTTACAAGTATGCACCACGCCGAAGCGCGTGCATTGCTATTATAAGTGGAATAAGGCACCCATACGAGTAACCTATCACATATTATTTCTGTGCGTTGTTATTTCCAATAAGTTTCCGAGGCTTTTGGCTGAACGCGAAATAATAGCGAATGCTTTCATTAGTCCGGATTTCTCCCCGAACCGATTGCAAAAGTAACAAATAATTATGGAAAGACAAAACTTTATTGAAGAAATTTGCCGTTATTGACATCGCAAATGTTCTTTGCCATGCCATTCAAGGCGAGGCACATCTTGCGTGTCAGAGCTATTTTCCGGTTCTGATGCGGCCAAGGAGCCAAGATGAGGAACCGTCCTTCAGCACATGCTTCATAGTACTGATGGCCTGGGTGAGAGAAGTTGTTGAAGCCCCATGGCGTGATGAAGATAAGTGGCCGACGGGCATCGAGGGCGGCACGCATCACCGCCTGCTCTGCCTTCGAGATAGCAGGCGACACCAGCACATAGCCCCTCATCGAAAGCGCGAGGTAATGGTCCACGGCATGTTTGATCTCCTCGTCGTTAAACCGCCTTGACAGCTGCACCTGCATCTTCTGCGGATGGTTCAGCATGAATCGATTGCCAATGGCGGCATACGCCTGACCGCCGATGTCGAGATCAAAGCGCACACGGAAGTAGTCGGCATGCGCGCGCCTGATGGCCAGCCGCCTCGGGTTGTCACGCAGGTATTCAAACCACCTGTCGAGCTCGCCGGCATCCTCAAGGATGTGGTCGTTGAAGCTGGGAGCCCATAGGAAGCCTTCGTGGCGGTAGCCCCCCATGTCCTCTTGTCTTTGCCGCGACAATGTCGCCGCCGAGGGGTACAGCTCCCTATAGATCTTGTTGGTGCCGGTCTTAAAGCCCTTCACGGCCTGGCTCATGTGCACATCCATGTGTTGCTGCACGAAGAGGATGCCATGCAGGTGGTCGGGCATCAGCTGAAGCGCCAACGGCTTGATGTCAGGGTAATAGCGCGCAATGTCCCACCAGCAGTCGCCGACGCGCCGTCCCAGCTCCGTAGGTACGATGCGTGGCGCATCGTCAGAACCTTCAGCAGCATGCGCCTCGCCGACAAGACTGCCCAGCAGAGGCCGTCGTCCCTCCACGGTCATCGTGATGAGATAGATGCGTCGCGACTGGTAGTCGTGTCCCACCCGTCGCCTGTGCATCGAGGGTTTCGTAGGCCCCGCAAATGCCTGGTGTTTCTTGAACGCTTCCCAATCCATAACAAGTGCAAAGGTAAGAAGAATTATCGGAAATAGCACCTTATTACTATGTGAAATTATCCCTTTTGGCAACTTTTTGTTCTTCCGTGAGCGAAAGTTGCCAAAAATGGATAACTTTTTTGTCTTTCAACTTTGAAATGTCGCTGATATTTAGTAACTTTGGGGGTTCTTTATAAAATAAATGAAGCCTATGGCATACAGTACCCCATACGATTATAATACTGATACAATTTACACACTGGACGAGAAGTTCCGTGAAGTTACTGATGACCGTTTCCTTTATTGCATTCAGGAGCAACAAAAGTGGAACATAGAGAAAGCGAACCTTTTTAAGGCGAGACTGCATACAAGCCAACAGTACACGTTGATGGAAATCGACAGACTGAATGAACTGGACAAGACTTTTAACAAAGAATTTCCGAGTGATCACAGAAAATACGTCAACTCTGTGCAAGAGATTGTGAGCAAGATGCGTTGCACGCTTAGTGGTCTCAAGAAGGTTATCTCAGAATTTCGCGACAAGGGGAAGACTAAAAAAAATGTCACACTCATGGATGACAGCGCACTCTTCACGGGGCCTTATATGAAGAATGTCTTCGGATGGGACACCTATTCTGACAACAGTGCCCAAGAACTTCTTGACGAACTTAATGCATTTCTCAAAGATGCCGATACCTGTATTAACCTTGCCGTCAAGATGCTACAGGATGAAGCCGCCATTATAAACGATCCTGAACAGGCATTTCCTATTTATATACATGACTACCAGCACTCCGTCAGTGGCAACCGAACCATGATAAAGATGATAGAAAGCCTGCGCCCTGACCTTGAGAACGATTTCGTGAAAGCACTTGAAGAAGCAGAGGATGTAAAGAAACTCATTGCAAGTTTGTTCCATGCATTCAATCGCGACATATTTAACTACAACAGCGCATGTTGGGCAATTCATGAGGGGAGAAAAGCAGAACTGACAACTGAGGAATCTTTAATCTGGGGGCGCGAAAACGAGAGACTGGTTAAGAGACTGCGCATTCTACTTGACCACATACTTGAACTTCCAAATCAGATGGAGAATGTCATAAAATGGAAAGGCATGTTGAGTGGTCATTTCGTGATGCGTCTTCTTAAATGGTGTGGCTGGGATGGCACCAAAAATACAGCCATGCTCGACTATATCACGAAACGCTGCAGCGGTGTTATTGGAGTTGTCAAGATTGGTGCTGTTATGGCAGAAAAGCGAAAGTATACATTCAAAGATCAAGATGTAGACTACGAAGAGCAAAAGACCTTCAACAAAGAAATAGATACCTTCATAGATGGTATTATCGAGAAGGGCAATGACTCCGCATCCTGACTATTTTGACTTTTTTCTTTATCATACAGGCTGGTACCAATGAGTGCCAGCCTTTGTTTTACCCCGTATTTTGATGATAAAGGTTAAAACTTTATCTCGAGTTTTAACCCCAACATGGCATGAAAGGGTTAAAACACATCGATGTTTTCTTCTTCGGTCCAACTTATAGGGTCAAAACATAGGATTTAGGGTTAAAACAACAACGGAAAAGGCCTGTTTACGGGCTTTTTCAAAGTTAAATAATTATGAATTATCCCATGATTTTTTTCGTAATTTCGCACTCGAATTCAGCCAGCAGCGCATATAGCCTAGCCAGCGCGCTGCTGGTGGGAGGCAGGCCGGTGAATCACATAAACTCTATACCCAAGCCTGCCCTGGCAAGAGTCTTCCATAAAAAAAGAATAACAATGGAAGAAAAGACCAGCTCCACCAACCTGGAGCAAGAACTGGTTCAAAAAACCAGTGAGTTGGAGCGTCAGCGCTGTGAGCGCGAGCGCGACATTGTGGATATCACCCTGAACGGCATTGCCGACAAGGTGGTATCGAAGGAACAGGACATCCTGCAGGTGATGTCGGAAAGAGGTGCCAGGCAGCAGGCAGTCCGTGAGATTGCCATACGCGAGGTCGTACTTGCTGCCGACGGACTGCTATGGTGTCCGGAATATGTGGAGAAGCTGAACAGCGAACAGCGCGTCAGAGTCTACACGGGTAACCACTGGAAAGACATCGAGCTGCAACAGTGGAAGGACTTCGTAGGGCATTGTGCCGGGCGTTGTGGCGTTCCTGATTCGCTGTGCATGGATCACAAGTTCATGAACCAGCTGACCGAGGGCATTGCCTACAACTTTTCAGAATGTCGGAAGCAGAAGATTCCCGATGGTGAGGTGTGGTTGAACCTGCGAAACGGTACGCTTGTTGTAAAGGCCGATGGCACTTTGGAACTACGCGACCACCGCAAGGAAGACCTGTTCAACTACGTGCTGCCTTATAGCTTCGACCCGAAGGCTGAGTGTCCCCAGTGGCAGAAGTTTCTCGACCGGGTATTGCCCGAAAAGGAGTCGCAGCAGGTGTTGCGCGAGTTCATCGACTACTGCTTTATGAAGGACCATCGTATGGAGAAGATGTTGCTGCTCTATGGAGGCGGTCTTAACGGCAAGTCGGTGACACTTGAGATTATCGAGTGCCTGCTGGGCTCAATGAATGTCAGCTATCTCTCGCTGTCCGACCTGACTAGCGACGAGGTGAAACGTGCCGGTATCGAGGGAAAGAAGCTGAACATCTCGCACGAGTCGGGCAAGGATGTCAACCCAAACGTGCTGAAGCAGCTTACCTCGGGCGAGCGTGTGCTCATCAAACATCTGTATGTTGACCCACGCGAGACCAACGACTACGGTAAGTTCATCGCTGCCTTCAACCAACTGCCGAGAGCTGAGAACACGTTTGGATTCTTCCGCCGTCTCATCATTCTTCCATACGATGTAACCATCCCGAAGGAAGAGATTGACCGCCAGCTGACGTCAAAGCTCAAGACTGAAATCAGCGGCATCCTGAACTGGGTACTGGAGGCACTGCCAGAGCTGATGAAACGCGGCGAGTTCACCGTGAGTGAGAAATGCGAGAAGGCACTCGACATGTATCGTCTGCAGTCAGACAATGTGCGCCTGTTCGTCAACGAGCTCTGCGAACAGTCTGACTACACGATGGAAGCATCGGAAATCTACAGGGCTTACAAGAGCTACTGCGCAGATTCATCGCTCAAGCCAGTTGGCAAACAGAAGTTCTACGAACGGCTGGAGTCGTTGGTTGGAGTCCCTGAAGTGTATGGTAACTTGAAGCGTTTCAAGATTAAAGTCAACACAGAGTCATGAACACAAGACATGAACAATTCGACACTGACCGCCTTCGAGCCATCTCCATCACGGAGGTGGCAAGGCGGCTGGGCGACAATGTGCGCCGAGTGGGGGCAAACCATGTCACGCTCTGTCCCTGGCACGACGATCATCACCCGTCGCTCTCGCTAGTCGAGGGCACGGGCAGAAACTACTGCCACTGCTTCAGCTGCGACCATGGCGGCGACGTCATCGCATTCACCATGCAGCACGAGCAGTGGACATTTCAGGAAGCGTGCCAATGGCTATCGAACGAGTTTGGCATTGGTATGGTGCAAAGTGGATGGAGCTACTCTCCGCAACCCAAGCCAAAACCCAGGGTAGAGCCTGCGGAGCCCGTCTATACCTACATCCCGATGCCGATGGTCGACGAGATTGTTTCAATGGAAAGCTCGCTTTGCCGCTGCCTTGTGCAGATGTTTCCACCCCGGGCTGTGGAGTGGCTCGTGGAGGAATATCGGCTAGGTTGCTACTCGATGAATGAACAGGACGACTACACGGTCTTTCCCAACATCGATGCGCAAGGGCGTGTGTGCAACCTGAAGGTGCAGCACTACGACTCCGACCTGGACTCCGACCGGTTTGCACACAGCGACCAAGGGACCTATTGGCTCGGAGCCATCTGGGGGCGCGAAGGGCGGCTTCCGAAGGATGCCGTGTTCCGATCAGAATGTCTCTTCGGCGAACACCTGCTCACTCGCTATCCAAATACGACGGTGGCACTGGTCGAGAGCCCTAAGAACGCATTGTTCGGTTCTCTGGTCTTCCCAAAGTTGACTTGGGTGGCGGCAGGCAGTAAGAATTTGCTCAAACGCAAAGCTCTGAAACCTCTGCAGGGACGCGACGTCATCGTCATTCCCGACTGTGATGCCATTGATGAGTGGACTGCCATCATCAGGGGAATGGCCGATCTGGCCAACTTCACCGTGAGCGATTTCTGCCGACGGGTGGCACCTGAGGGGCAGCCGAAGTTCGACATTGCCGACTACCTGCAAGAGCAGAACATGCCGTTCTGAAGTTTTTTGAGTTTTTTTTGAGTTTTTGATGCGCCGTCTGATGAGCTGAAACGCCCTGTCAGACGGCGTTTTACGAGATCTCGTTGAGTTTTTAGCAGGTTTTTCCAAAAAAATCTTATAGTGTTTTTTTAATTTATTTATTTTTTGAGAAAAAGTACTTAAAAACTAAAAAAGACAAACCTAAGTCATTGTAAACCAATAGTTTACACTCTTCTTGAAAGACGGCAAAAACTCAAAAAAAACTCAGATAATGGCAATTATATACTTTTAGACCCTATAGTTTTTATTATCAAGAATTTGAGAATTAGAGAATTATTTTTATGCAAATGAATTGACAAGAATTCGTCGCAAACGACGAGAAATGGCAGCGAGGAAATAGATAATTGCTTGCAATTTCTTCTCAAAATCTCAATAATTCCCACTCATGCAACGAAAAAAAATTCTCAAATTCTCTAATTCTTGATAAAAATAAAAATGAGGGGTAAAATTCTATATAGTTTCCCAAATAATACACCGCGCACAAAAAACGCGCCCCCATTGCTGGGAGCACGTCTTCATGAGAGATTTGCTTAGGCTTTACATCTCCACAGGCGCTTATACCTTACACGCGACATCGTCGTCTTACACGCTGCGAAGCAGCCTTACTCGCGCGGAGCGCTTTACACGCCCCTATGGGGCTTAAGGCTCCTGCTCATCCTTGTTGACTGCATTCACAGGAGTCTCCTCCACCTGCAGATCGTCGAGGAACACACGGCGATGATGACCACCGCTGGCAGCACTCCAGTGCGTCTCGGGCTGGAAGTTCACACGCGAACCCACCACATGCTTGGCCGCCGAGAAATCCTTTGCGGTGTCGGCAGGCTTGGTGGCGAGTCCGACCTTGAACGAGCCGAAGCCGTCGAGTTTCACACGATACGACTCCTGCAGCCAGAGCTTCATGACGTTCACCAGCTCGTCGAGCACGGCGATGACGTCCGATTTCTTCACTGAGACGTTGTCCTGAATCATCTGGGCAAGGTCGCTGGTGGTTTTGGGAGTCTTCGGGTAGATGGCACGGGCGTACCACTTGCCACGGTTCTTCGACTCCGCACGGTTGTCTTGATAAAGACGATACTTGATTGCCATAGTCTTTTTCTCCTTTCTATTAGACCTGGTTATCAACTTCCGGTGCACACTCTATGCGCGCTTTTTGCCACAGCCACCAGTTCTACTGCAGCCTTGTAATTACCCTACAAAGTTACAAAATAATTTCCACATTTCCAAATATTTACGCAATTATTTATAAAGAAAAACTTTAATATTTTCAAAGCATTGTTCCCGACCATCCGGAGCATTGATCTGGTCCATCCGGAGCACTGCTCACGACCAAAGAGAGCACTGCTCCCTACCCTACAGAGCACTGCTCTATATACCTACGGAGTACTGCTCCCTATGATACAGAGCACTGCTCCCTATGGTACAGAGCACTGCTCCTGATGATGTAGAGTAATGGAAAAGGGTTGTGAGTTGGGACATGAGAGCATGAAGAAAGGAAATATTGGATAATAATTGATTCAACTTTCGCAAGTTTAGGAATAAAGGGTATAAAGGGGAGAAAAGGGCATAAAGGGACAATAGTCTCTCCTCTTTCACCCCTATGGTTGCACAAAGCATTCGTCCCTTTTAATCCCTTTTCTCCCCTTTAAGCCCTTTAAGCCCTTGGGAAGTGGAGCTTGCGAAACTTCAGTAATTGATAGAAAAAGGGCAGCTGGTTCATTTTTTACCTGATTATGTACATTTTAAATGTATATAATTAAAGTTTTTTTTGTATCTTTGCCCTGTGTTTATTCGTATTCATGAAACTTGCCTAAATATCTATCAACTTTTATGACAAAAATAACTGTAGGGCTGATTGGTTTCGGGCGCATGGGACGTTATTATCTCAAAGAGTTCCAGCGCAGCGATGCTTATGAAGTTGTTTACGTCTGCGATATCGATCCGGAATGTCGTGAGTTGGCTATGCAACTTGCGCCAGAAACGATGGTGGTGGCGAACGAGGATGCCATCTTTGCTGACCCTGAAGTGCAAGTGGTGGCACTTTGTGCTATGGCCGACTCACGCTTAGGGCAGATCCGAAAAGCTATTGCTGCGGGGAAACATATCATTGCCGAGAAGCCTATTGCTGATACCATTGAACGTGAATGGCAAGCAGTGGAGCTTGTTGAAAAGGCTTCCGTCATGAGCGGTGTCAACATGTACCTGCAGAATGCCTGGTATCATGGTGTCATGCGCGATGCCATCGACCGTGGTGAACTGGGCGAACTGTCCATTATGCGCATTTGCCATATGACTCCTGGCCTGGCTCCTGGTGAGGGTCATGAGGCTGAAGGGCCTTCGTTCCACGATTGCGGTATGCACTACGTGAACCTCGCCCGATGGTATGCTCATAGCGAGTATAAGACGTGGCACGCTCAGGGTGTACGCATGTGGGCTTGGAAAGATCCTTGGTGGGTGCAGGTTCATGGCACTTTTGAGAACGGTATCGTCTACGACATCACTCAGGGTTTCGTTTACGGGCAGCTCTCTAAGGACCAGACGCATAATTCCTACGTAGAGCTCATCGGCACGAAGGGCTTCTGCCGCATGACACATGATTTCAAGACAGCTGTTGTCGATATCCACGGCATAAGTGAAACAAAGCATATCGAACGCCCCTTTGGCGGAAAGAACATCGATCGGCTGATTGAGGAAATGGCTGTAAGCATACGCACAGGAGTGCGCGACCTTCTGATGCCTTCTTTCCGCGATTCAGCAATCGCCTCGCAGAACGCTTGGAACATGCTTGAAGATGCACGCCGCAACGATTTGCCCTCTATTGGCACACATGAAGAGCTCGAGGAGATTTGGGAGTACCGTCGTAATCTTAAGGACGGCTACGGTCTCCTTCCCAAGAACAACAAGAATGTTTGAATGAATCGCTACTCCCACAATTTTTTCGGTAGAAAGTTGAGGGGAGAATATAGGTGACTACGCTAGCGGTTGCCCAACGCTAGGGATATTCGACTCCCTTCCTTACGGGCGACTGGGATGGGTGGTCAGAACAGCGCGACGGCACTGTAGATGAGGAGGAGGTAGCGGAGGAGCTTGCCGGCGGTGATGCTGAGGAACGACAAGGGGATGTTGGCACGCATGAGGCCAAGGAGGATGGTGATGGCGGAGCCGAGAACGGGCAGGAAGGCGAAGAAGCCCATCAGCGCACCACGACCGGCCATGAACGCCTCGGCACGCTGCATGCTCTGCTGGCTGATGTGCAGATAGCGCTCTATCCAGTCGAGGCGACCCATGCGCCCCACCCCATAGTTCACGGCCGAACCGAGCACGTTGCCGATGGTGCCGTAGACGACAAGGGGCCACGGCTCCAGTCCCGCAGCGAGCAACGCAAGCATCACCGCCTCGCTGCTGAAGGGGAAGAAGCTTCCGGCCAGGAATGCCGCCAAGAGCATTCCCCAGTAGCCGTAGCCAAGCAATATGTCGGTCAGGAACTCCAAGAGTTAGTTGAGAGTTGAGAGTTGAGAGTTGAGAGTTGAGAGTTTAGAGTTCTTTCTCCGCTTTGCTACGAAAGCGTCGCTTCGCGCCGAGCGGAGAGTTGAGAGTTAAATGAAGTTACGCCAGCTCCGCCCGGCTTTCTTTCCCTGCTTTGCGACGTTCAAGAGTTCAAGGTGCCTGCGGCGCAACGTATAATTCCCATGAATTAACCGTAAATTATCCATTAATAATTTTTGAAAGATTTTGAATCAGATTTTTGAAAGATTTTGAGCGAAGCGACACTTTCTTGTTCGGGCAGACACGGGGGTCTGCCCCTACCGTTTGGATGTCGACAACGCTGGTACGCACTCCCCTCCCTAACGGGAGGGGCAGGGGGTGGGTCTTTAACTGAAAACGATGTTGTACGCCGTGAGCAGGAACGTGATGGCGATGATGACGAAGAAGGCGATGTTGGTGAAGCGGGTGCGCGTCAGGGCGAGGAAATGGCCGATGAGGGGCGCGGTGTTGATGATGAGCAGCCGTAGCAGGAACGGCAGGTGCTGGGGTTGCAGGATGATGAACACGAGATTGAACAGGAGCGTGATGATGAACATCTCGTAGACCATCTGCGTGCGGAGCTTGTCGTTGCTGGAATGGCGCAGAAAGTGGATGATGCCCGTGAAGGCGAGCAGCAGCACGAAGCCGAGGGTGAACAGGGGTGCGAGGACTGACGAATGGGGCGTGATGAGCAGGGCGGGATCGGAGAAGATGGGTGCTACGAGCGGTCCGCTGAGCGAGAACACCTGGTCGAGGGGTTTGAACTGCGCGAGCGCCATGAAATGGGCCAGTGGCATGGTGTAGTCGAGGGTGTAGAGATAATAGGGTGCGAGGAGCCAATAGGGGGTGAGCAGGCCGAGGAGCGACGCAAAGAACGTGCGGCCGCTGAAGGCGAGCAGGCGGATGGCCATGAGGAGCCAGAAGAGTGGCACGAAGTAGAGTATCTGCACGAAGAACAGACTGCCTATGCCGAGTGAGAGGAATGCCGCATAGATGCTGCCTACAGCCTGCCGGTCCTGATAGGCCTGCAGGAAGAACAGATAGAAGGCGACGAACGACAGTCCGACGAGTCCCCCCCGCAGCGAAGGGAAGAGGAAGGCCGCCATGAGCGTGAGCAACAGGAACGAACATGACACCATGCGGCTAAAGATGCGGATGAGGGAGTTGGCGTTGTTGAGCTCCACCATGATCATCGTCGACACGGCGAGCACCAGCAGCTGCTCCCACCAGAGCACACTACGATAGAAGTCGGTGCCAAGTCGCATGGTGATGGCTCCGATGGCAATGGCGATGATGGCGGCGATGATGGCCACCACCGAAAACGTCATGCGGCTCTCTGCTATTTTGTTTTGTAATCGCTTCATAAGAAGAGGCGCCTCGGCGCCGTTGAGAAAAGTTAAGATGCGCCTGCGGCGCAGTTAAGAATGGTTCAGAACCGTAGGGGCAGACCCCCGTGTCTGCCCGAACAATAGACGCATTATGTCACCCCTTCGGGGTTTGGGATTGACGGGCCGATTTGCAGGGGTTTCATTTCATTCCACCCCTGCCTGTATTCTGATCAGCCCTTCGGGCTTCCCCTCCCCTCCTTAACGGGAGGAGTCGGGGGTGGGTCTCCCTACGCTGGCGCGCGACTCCCCTCCTTCGGAGGGGCGGGGGAGGTTCCTACAAATCCGCTCCTATATCGCGGCGGAAGTAACGGTCGGTGAACTGAATCTTCTTGGCCTCAGTGAACGACTTGGCGAGGGCTTCCTCCTTGTCCTTGCCGTAGGAAGACACAGCGATGACACGGCCACCAGCGGTGACAACATCAGCATCCTTACGGGCGGTGCCGCTATGGAAGACGATGGTGTCAGAGGAGAGAGGAGAGTGGAGAGTGGAGAGAGGAAGGCCGGTGATGGGATAGCCTTTCTTGTATGCCTCAGGATAGCCTCCGCTGACGAGCATCACGCACACGGCAGCACGCTCGTCGAACTCGATGGGCTTCTCGTCGAGGGTGCCGGTAGCCACGCCCTGGAAGAGGTCAACGATGTCGCTCTTCAGGCGCAGCATCACGCTCTCGGTCTCTGGGTCGCCCATGCGACAGTTGTACTCGATGACATACGGGTCGCCCTGGCAGCGGTCGGCCTTCGGTGTTCCCTCGGGCACGCAGTTCATCAGTCCGAAGAAGATGAAACCCTTGTAGTCGATGCCCTCGGCGGCGAGGCCCTCCACGGTGGGACGGATGATGCGGTCCTCCACCTTCTGCATCCACTCCTTCGTGGCAAAGGGTACGGGGGTGACGCTTCCCATGCCACCAGTGTTCAGACCGGTGTCGCCCTCGCCGATGCGCTTGTAGTCCTTGGCTTCGGGCAGAATCTTATAGTGCTGGCCGTCGGTGAGCACGAAGACCGAGCACTCCACGCCGCTGAGGTATTCCTCGATGACCACACGGCTGGAGGCGTTGCCGAACATGCCGCCAAGCATCTCGCGCAGCTCGCGCTTCGCCTCGTCGAGCGTAGGCAGGATGAGCACACCCTTGCCGGCACAGAGGCCGTCGGCCTTCAGCACATAGGGCGGCTGGAGCGTTTCTAGGAAGGCGATGCCCTCTGCGAGGTGCTCGCCATCGAAAGTCTCGTAGCGGGCCGTGGGGATGTTGTGGCGCTGCATGAACGCCTTGGCGAAGTCCTTTGAGCCTTCGAGCACGGCACCAGCCTTCGACGGTCCGATGACGGGGATGTGGCAGGTGCGCGCATCGCTGCGGAAGTCGTCGTAGATGCCACGCACCAGCGGGTCTTCCGGTCCTACCACCACCATATCGACGGCATGGTCGGCAGCGAATGCCTTCAGCGCCTCGAAGTCGTTGACACCGATGGGGACGTTCTCGCCCACATTGCTCGTTCCGGCATTGCCCGGTGCGATGTATAGTTTTCCACACTTCGCGCTCTGTGCGATTTTCCACGCCAGCGCATGTTCACGCCCTCCGCTGCCCAGCAGCAGGATGGTGAGTTCTTTCTTCATGCTTATCGTCGGACGGTAAGCGGTTTTGATCTCGACGGGATCGTTTGGAATGATTGCGTTGAATGCCATATTTTGAAATTCTTAATTGACAATTTACAATTAATAATTGATAATTATGATTACCTGGTATCGCTCTGAAAGCGGCCGTTCGACATTCTGAAGGGTGGCGCTTTAAGAGCAAAGCGGGGAAAGAATGCCGAGCGATGATTACCCACCCGCCAATTTGAATAGCAGGTGGCAAACGGTAGGGGAAAATCCCAGCTGTCGAGGGTAATCATAATTATAAATTTTTCATTATTAATTTTCAATTAAATCTTTGATTTCATTAATGATCTGCGTGCGCTCGGGCTCGGGGAAGGAGCTGATGCGGGTGCGATGGCTACCTTCGGGGAGGGTGTGCACATGCAGGTTGCGCTTCTTCTGCAGACACTTCATATCGCCCACGCCCGATGCTCCCCAGGGGTCGATGCCACCATAGATGTAGACCATCGTGGGGTCGTTCTTGCGGAGGAAGCGACGTGTGCGGCGGTAGAGGCGTTTGTCGAACTTCAGCTTGCGAAACTCGGCGGGCAGCATCACACGGTGCATGTAGTCGTGGGCCGACTTGCGGGAGAGCCACTTGCGGAACGGCCGCGTGGCATAGCCGTAGTAGCCCAGCTCGCGCACCGCCTGCACGTTGAACGACAGATAGGGCGACTGCTCGGAGAAGTAGTTGGGTTCGCTATACTTGATGAGGTTGTCGAAGAGCTCGCAGTCGGTGGCCGTGGGCAGCGCCACCTCATCGATGGGTGTGCCCCACTGCCAGATGGCAAACGGATACTCCAGCACGCAGAGGTCGAAGATCTCGTCGATGGGTGCGCGGAACGTGTAGCCCTTCTCGTTGCAGTAGTCGCGGAAGAGCGGGACGAGCGTGGCGCGCCGCTTGAGCACCTCACACTGGAAGTCCTCGAGGCGCTGACGGTCGGCAGCCGTTCCCACCTGATGGGCGAGGAATGGCTCGTGGCGTCCGTCCTCGAGTGCCTTGTTGAGCGGAGCCACATAGGGTACCGACACGTCTACATCGTCGGGATAGAAGGCGCGATAGAACATCGTGGTCTGTCCGCCCTTGCTGATGCCCGTTGCCGCCCAGCGGCCCTTGTAGAGTTGATGGAACAGCACGTTGATGCGATGCAGGTCGGCCAGCGAGTTCTCCACTGTGAGGTAGTCCCAGTTGCAGGGGTCGGGCATGGACTCGCCGAAGTAGCGGTATTCCACGGTGATGACATTGGCATTGAACAACCGCGAGAGCTCATCCTGATAGCCCGGGCTCAGCGCATAATGAGCGTAGTAGCCCTCAGTGACGAGGATGGTGGGACGGTCGAAGCCCACGTGGCACACCACCACACGCTGGCGGAACTGACCCTTCTGCGGCTCTCCCGGCACCACGTCCTGAGTGACCATCATCACATATTTCTCCTTATAAATGTTGCTCTCCAATGCCTTCACGTCGCTCACGCCCTGCAACGTCTGCAGGCGCGGCAGCAGCTCGTCCTGGGCGTGGGCACTCAGGCTGGCCAGCAGCCAGAGGAGGAGCAAGAGGGAATGGTTTAGTTTGAGCATGTTATGATGCGCCTGCGGCGCGGTTGAGAATGGTTGAGAAGAGTTGAGAAGGGTTCAGAGGCGCCTGCGGCGCGGTTGAGAAGGGTTGAGATGCGCCTGCGGCGCGGTTGAGAAGGGTTGAGATGCACCTGCGGTGCGGTTCAAGTGCAGCAGAACTGCGGTTCAATGTCGCTTTGCGACGTTCAAAAGTTCAAGGCGACGCCCCCACCGTAGGGGCAGACCCCCGTGTCTGCCCGTGAATTGGAGGCGTGCAGGTTGTTCGTTATTGTTCGGGCAGACACAGGGGTCTGCCCCTACGGCTGGATGCCGACAACGCTGGCGCGTGACTCCCCTCCTTTGGAGGGGCGGGGGAGGTTTCTCCCTCCCTAACGGGAGGGGTTGGGGGTGGGTCTTTACTTTGTCAGGTAGTCGTCAAAATACTGCGAGATGCGCTCGTGCAGATGTGTGGACTGGTGACCCATCATGTTATGGCCCTCGCCGGGATAGACGTAGAAGTCGGGCTGCGTGCCTGCCAGGTTACACTGGTAGAGGAACGACAGGCAGTGCTGCGGCACCACGGTGTTGTCGTTGTAGCCCGAGATGATCTGCAGCTTGCCCTTCAAGTCCTTCGCCTTCGACAAGAGCGACGTCAGCTTATAGCCCTCGGGGTTCTGCTGCGGGGTGTCCATATAGCGTTCGCCATACATCACCTCATACCACTTCCAGTCGATGACCGGTCCACCTGCCACACCCACCTTGAACACGTCGGGATGGTTCGTCATGAGCGAGACTGTCATAAAACCGCCAAACGACCAGCCGTGCACGCCGATGCGGTCCTGGTCGACATAGGGCAGCGACTTCAGGAACTTGACGCCCTCCATCTGGTCCTGCATCTCCACCTGACCGAGCTGGCGGAACGTAGCCTGCTCGAAGTCGCGACCACGATTCTCCGAGCCACGGTTGTCGAGGATGAAGAGCAGATAGCCTTTCTGTGCCATGTAGGTCTCCCAGCCACGCGAAGAGTAGTTCCAGCGGGCGTCGACATTATGAGCGTGCGGACCTCCATAGACATAGATAATGGTGGGATACTGCTTCTGTGGGTCGAAGTCGACGGGCTTCACCATGCGATAATACAGGTCGGTCACGCCGTCGGCAGCCTTCACCGTGCCACACGAGTACTCGGGCACGCGATAGTCCTTCCAGGGATTCTCGGCAGTGAACAGCACGCCCTCCCCTACTTTACCTTTCTTATAAGCCTTGCCCGTGGGCGACACCTCGATGATGCGGGGCACCTGCGGAGCCGACCAGCTGTCGCGCAGCCACTGTCCGTCGTCGGAGAGGTCGGCGGCATGATAGCCCTGCCCGTTGTCGAGCAGCGTGCGGCGGCCCGTCTTCACATCGACGGCAAACGTGTTGCGCTGGATGGGACTGCACTCGTTCGAAGCGATGATGACCGAGCGGGCCTTCTCGTTGAAGCCGATGAGGTCCATCACCACCCACTGTCCGCTGGTGAGCTGGCGACACTTGCCTGTTTTCAGGTTATAGAGGTAGAGGTGGTTATAGCCGTCGCGCTGGCTCTGGAAGAGGAACTGCTGGGCATCCCACGGCAGGAACGTGACGGGGTGCTGCGGCTCCACATATTTCGTTGAGGTCTCGCGGTCGAGTTCCTGCAGGCGCTCGCCGGAGAGTGCGTCGTAGCTCACGAGGCGGCAGTCGTTCTGGTCGCGGTTCAGCTCGAACATATAGATGGTCTTGCCGTCGGGAGCCCACGCCACATTGGTGAAGTAGACAGCCTTGCCGTCCATCTCGCACGACTCGGGGAGCTTCCTTGTGTCGATGCTCTTCGGTGTCTGCAGGTAGACGGTTTTTCCGGTCTGCAGGTCGTAGACGCCCACCGTCACCTCGTGGCTCTGTTCGCCGGCCATGGGGTACTTGTCGGGCTCATACGCTGCCGAGCGCGCCTCGATGTCGACCTGCGGGTAGTCGCTCACCAGCGACTGGTCCATGCGGTAGAACGCCAGACGCTGTCCGTCGGGACTCCAGAAGGTGCCACCATCGATGCCAAACTCGTTGCGATGCACGCTCTGTCCGTAGACAATCGAGCGTGAACCATCACTTGAAAGCTGACGCTCAACTCCTTCATTATCAACAACATATAAGTTCTCATCTTTCAACACAGCTGCAGCCTTCGAGGCCTGGCAGAAGTCGAGCACGCGGGCGCCTTCCGGCTGCTTGCCAACCCAAAGCACCTGCCGCGTTTTCCAGTCGATGAGCAGGTTGCCACGACCCGTGTTGACCATGACCAGCGTCTTGCCGGCCTCGGGGAACGAGATGTTATACATGTGGCGCACCACGCCCAGCTCGTCGCGGCCGGCAGAGCGGATGATGCCGTTCACCTGCGCGGTGTCGAGGAGCATCTGTTCGCGCCCCGTCTTCTTGTCGACGAGGTAGCACTCCTCAACGTCGAGGCGCACCAACTTGTCGCCCCACCACGTATGGTACTGCGACTTCGGAACCATATTGCGGTAATTGTGACCGCCGAAGTTCAGGTCCTCGAGTGTGAACTGCTTGTCTTGTGCCATGACACGAATGGGAGAATCGTACTGGAAAGCTGAAAACGGGATGGCGTAGGCCGATGTCGCCATCAGCACCGCCACCAGAAACCTTTTAGTCTTCATCGTGATCGAAATTGTCTTTTCTGAAATCTTTCTTGAATCCCTTCTTGGGTCCGCGGCTGCCACCGAAGTCCTTGCCACCACGGCCCTTGAAGTCGCCACGACCCTTGCCGCCCTGCTTGCCGAAGGGCTTGCGGTCGCCATCGCGCTTGAAGCCACCACGGCGACGACCGTCGTCGCCATGACCATCGGCCTGACGCTGGAAGAACTCCGCACGATCCGAACGCCTGCGGCTGGCAGCCTCACGACGCTCGTCCTCCTCGTGGCGGCGCTCCAGCGAGTGGAACGTGAACGAACGGATGTCGGCACCCTCGTTCTCCTCTTGCTCGTCGAGACGCTTCTTGAACTCGCGGTGGGCCTTGAAACGGCGCTTCTCAGCCATGGCGGCCTTCTCCTCCTCAGTCTTCACCACGCCACCTTCCTGGCGGAAGTCCTTCATCTTGCCCTGGAACATGGAGTACTTGCGGAACTCGCACTCCAGCGAGCCGTTGTAGAGAGGAATCTTGATGGACGGCTTCAGGCCGATCTGCTCGAAACACTCCTCGCGATACGACAGAATCCATGCGTCGTTGCCCGAGAACGAGTGCTTCAGGCGCTCGCCAATCATCTTATAGGTGTCGAGCAGGTTGGGCGTGGAGATGCGCTCACCATAGGGCGGGTTGGTCACCATCAGGGCAGGCTCGGCAGGCTTCTGGAAGTCCTTGAAGTCCTGCAGCTGCACGCTGATGATCTTTGCCAGACCGGCAGCACGTACGTTCAGACCGGCCTTCGCCACGGCCTTCGGGTCGATGTCGTAGCCGTAGATGTGGTGGTCGAAGTCGCGCTCCTGCGAGTCGTCGTTGTAGATCTCGTCGAAGAGCTCCTGGTCGAAGTCGGGCCATTTTTCGAAGGCAAACTCCTTGCGGAACAGGCCGGGACTCATGTTGCGGGCGATGAGGGCTGCCTCGATGAGCAGTGTGCCGCTACCGCACATGGGGTCGATGAAGTCGGTCTCGCCGCGCCAGCCCGTCATCAGGATCATACCTGCTGCCAGCACCTCGTTGAGCGGTGCCTCGGTGGTCTCCTGACGGTAGCCGCGACGATGCAGCGACTCACCCGATGAGTCGAGACACATCGTGGCATCGAAGTCGGCAATGTGGATGTGGAGACGGATGTCGGGATTGGCCACCGACACGTTCGGACGCTCGCCGGTCTGCTCGCGGAACTGGTCGACGATGGCGTCCTTCACCTTGTAAGTCACAAAGCGCGAGTTGCGGAACTCCTCGCTATACACAACGGAGTCGACGGAGAAGGTCTTGCCCTTCTCGATGTACTGGCTCCAGTCTATTTTCTTCACTTCGTCGTACATGTCTTCTGCCGAGCGGGCCTTGAAGCGGGCTATCGGCTTCAGAATGCGGATGGCCGTGTGCAACTGGAAGTTGGCACGATACATCATTTCCTTGTCACCCTTGAACGACACCATACGACGGCCAATCTGCACGTCGTTCGCTCCCAGATTGGTCAATTCTTCTGCCAAAACGGGCTCCAAACCCATGAATGTCTTGGCAATCATTTCAAATTGTTCTTGCATAGCTGTATATAAAAACGGTGCAAAGATACAAATTAATTTTTATAATCTCGCCACACTAGCCACATTTATTTTGCTCATATAGGGAAAATCCTGAGGCAAATAGGGAATCTCCCTGCTCATTGTGTAATAATCGCCGTAACTTTGCACTTGCATGATTACCCAACAAATAAAAATTTACAATGATGAAAAAAGAACACATTCACACACGTACACCCCGCATTCTTACCACCCTGTTGGCATTATTCTGTATCTGTCTGTCGGTAGAGGCAAAGCGAGTAGGTGTTTATTGTTATCTGTCGGGCAACGAGCTGAGTAGCAGCAGCGACGGCCGACTGCGCACAAGCCTCGTCGTAACTCCCACAGGCGGTGCCGTCGTGGAAATTGAAAACCTCACCGACGAGATCGTCTTCGTCAATCGTGGCAATTCGTTCGTCTTTGTCAACGGACAGTCGGCCCCGATGTTCATTCCGTCCTCGCAGAGCGAGAGCCACACCGTGATGGAAGGCACCACAGAACGCGTATGGCGCGACATGAGTTGGATAAACGGTGAAGCACATACCAACAGCCAGACCGTCTTCGAGCGCCGCATCCTGCCCGTCGCCCCTCATGGACGCACAGTCCTATTCGCCTGGAACGACCTGCCACGACTTCTGCGTAACGACATCATCGAGACCCACTATAAAGGGCAGGGCACGATGTGCCGAAAAGGTCGTTTCCTGACCTTCGGCGACGATGACGAACAAGCCAAAAACGGCAGCGCCTACACCTTGGGCGAGAAGTTCCGTAAAGGAGACTACCGCCACTATCAACCCAGCAGTTCTCCCTTGACGTTAGGCGTTGATATTCAATACAGTTTTGACGATCCGTTGCAGTATAACTATAACCACAATTCCACCCAACAAGAAGGCACTCACGAGCGATACCGCACGACGGTTTCCGACTACGTTGAGACCATAGCCATAGGCTCCTATGAAGGTGTCGGGAAAGACGGTCGGCTCGCCACCAACTACCCTCCGATGGGACAAGGACGCCCCTGCTTCGCTTTCCGCAACGGACGTAATGCGTCTTATGAAATTGGAACGATTGCCGCCCTCGGCGCATTGGTAGGCATATTTATTGTCGCTGAAGCCGCACAACCCGACATGCCCTCCGACTTTCCTTTCTGAAGAATGATGTGTACTATATGCTTCTCGACATCTTTGAATTGAAAAAAAAATCGTGCCGTCTTGCAACTTTTCATGACTTTCATGCGTCAAACGAATAAACGAAACAACAAAAACGTAAAGTCATGAACAGAAAAGCTATCGTCGCCATCTGCCTGATGGCCGCAGCAGTGCTCACCACCAGCTGCCACGTGAGAGTGAACAAGACCGTCACCCACTCGAAAATCACTAAAACCTATTCCGGCACGGCCGTGAAGCCCTTCGACCGCATCATCATCGATGCCTTCTGCGACGTCCGCTACGTGCAGGGCGACTCCACCAGCGTGTCCATCAGCTATGCTGAACCAGAAGACTTCGCCGCCCTCGACATCAAGAACCAGGACGGACGCTTCGTCATCGGCTATAAGACCTCGCACAAGGTGACGCGCCTGAAGGACGACGACATGCTGAAGGTCGTCATCACCACCCCCGACCTCATCGAGGTGGAGATGAATGGCGCCGGTGTCTTCAGGTCTGACAACCCCATCGACACCGACACGCTGCTGCTGCAGATGAAGGGAGCGGGAAAGATTGAGATGGGAAGCATCATCTGCGACCGTCTGCTGGCCGAACTGAAGGGTGCCGGCAAGATTAAGCTCGGTCCCATCGCCTCACAGGATTGCGAGATTAACCTAAAGGGCGTAGGAAAAGTCGATGCCAACTTCGAGCGCTGCAACAACATCGATGCCAACATCATGGGTGTCGGTAAGGTAAAGCTCTCCGGCCACGCCAAGAAATACGATGCACACATCATGGGCACCGGCAAGATCGACCACGACGAGCTGGTAGTGGAATAATAAAAGGGCATAAAGGGTTTAAAGGGAATAAAAGGGGAGAAAAGGGACAAATGTAGGGACGCGGCGTGCCGCGTAACTGGAGCAAGTTTGGCAAACAAATCGTGCCGCGTTACTGGTTGTTGCCTTTCCCCCTCCAGTAACGCGGCACGCCGCGTCCCTACATATCATTTTTCACTTTTCACTGTTCGTTTTTCACTTCGCGCTTGCGCGGTCAATGCCCTTAACTACTTTTAAAGCGACTTAAAGAAAAACAAAAACCTACCGAAAAGTTTCCATATCTCATAAATAATGTGTACCTTTGCACGCGTTTTTTAAAGTATGCATTGAAAATTAACGAAATGAGATATGCCATCATTGCCGCCGGCGAAGGCTCGCGGCTTGCTCAAGAGGGCATCGACGCCCCGAAACCACTGGTAAAAGTCAACGGTGAACACCTCATCGACCGTCTCCTCCGCATCTTCATGGAAAATGATGCTGAGGAGATTGTCGTGATATGCAACGACCTCACCCCTTACGTCAGCTCTCACCTCGCACGCATCCAGAACGAAGGACTCTACGGGCGTCCCATTCCCCTTCGTTTCATCGTGAAGAGTACGCCCAGCTCGATGCACAGCTTCTTTGAGCTGTCAAAGACTTTAGATGTTGAGAAGTTTAGAAGTTTAGAAGTTGAGAATAACTCAACGTCTCAACAACGCAACGTCTCAACCTCTCAACCTCTCAACCTCTCAACCCCATTCGTATTGACCACCGTCGACACCATCTTCCGCGAGGAGGAGTTCGGCAACTACATCAGCGCCTTCAAGCAGGTGCTGGCCGAGGGCGGCGATGGAATGATGGGCGTCACCGACTACATCGACGACGAAAAACCGCTTTATGTGGAGACCGTTGGTCAAGGGTCAAGTGAATGGCCTCGCATCTCGAACTTCCTCGACACCTGCGACCATCCGCACTACATCTCCGGTGGCATCTACGGCCTCACGCCACGCGCCATTAACACGCTGAATGCTTGCATCGAACGTGGAGAGAGCCGCATGCGCAACTTCCAGCGAGCCCTCATCCGCGATGGTTTGCAGCTGCGCGCCTACTGCTTCTCGAAAGTGCTCGACATCGACCATGCCAGCGACATCCAGAAGGCAGAAGCCTTTTTGCAAGGTAACAAAGTGACAAGGTAACTCTATGAAACTCATTGCCGTACGCCGCGACGACCGCTTCTCGCCCAACTCCGTTGAGAAAGACCGGTTGATACTCGAAGCCGCCTGCAACAACGTTTGCCGACACTTCGAGCAGCAGGACGAGCCGTGTGCACTGCGATGGGTCGACGAGGCAGAGCTCACCACGCACGACGACGCCGACCTCTATCTCTCGATGGCCCGTCTGCCCGAGGCGCTGACCATCCTTGAGGGCTTTGAGCAACAGGGACGCCGCGTCATCAACAGTCCGCGTGGCGTTCGCAACTGCCAGCGGAGCGTGTTGGAGAAGCTCATGCGCGAGAACGAACTGTCCACTCCCACCGCTTATCAAGTGGGACAAGAGGAACAGTCTCCCTGCTGGCTGAAGCGAGGCGATGCTGCTGCCCAGTCGAAAGACGACGTGGTGTTCTGCAACGATGCCGAGGCACTGAAGAAAGCCATCAGCGACTTCGAGGCTCGCGGCATCAGCGACTACGTCATCAGCCGCCACGTGGAAGGCGACGTCGTGAAGTTCTACGGAGTAAGTCTGGAGGAGAGGTCCTCCTTCTTCCGCCACTTCTACCCCACCGACGACGGACAGACGAAGTTTGGCGACGAGACTGCCCGCAACGGCGAGGCTCACCACTACGCCTTCGACGTCTCAGCCCTGCAAAGCGAAGTGGAACGACTGGCCCGGCTGGTGGGCATCGAGGTCTACGGTGGCGATGCCATCATCGACCGCGAGGGCCGTTTCTACATCATCGACTTCAACGACTGGCCCAGCTTTTCGCGTTGTCGCGACGAGGCGGCAGAGGCCATCGCCAAGGTAACAAAGTAACAAGGTAACAAAGTAACAAGGGACCACGGCGACGAAGGAGACGCTCATTCCCGACGTTCCGTCGCCTACCCGTAGCCTTTCGGAACGAAGTGGAGAAAGAACAAAGTAACAAGGGACCACGAGCTTGCTCGCTTTCGTAGCATAGTGGAGAAAGAACAAGATAACAAAAAGGATAAAAACAAATAATGGCAACATTTAAAGAACTATTACAAGCATCATTCAAGTCGAGCGACACCGAAGAGTGGCTCGACGTTCACTTCACACGACCCATCGGACTGGTGTTCGCCTTGTTCTGGAACAAGCTCGGCGTGCATCCCAACGTCATCACCATCCTTTCGATATTCCTCGGCGTGGGAGCGGGCTGGATGTTCCACTACACCGACCTGGCACACAACATCTGGGGCGTCGTCCTGCTGATGTTCGCTAACTTCTGCGACTCTACCGACGGTCAGATGGCCCGCCTCACCGGCAAGAAGACGCTCATCGGCCGCATGCTCGACGGCTTCTCGGGCGACGTCTGGTTCGTAGCCGTCTATGCCGCCATCGCCTGGCGACTCTGGTCGGAGTTCATTCCCTTCACCGATGCCCAGTGGGGTCCGTGGAGCTGGGCACTCTGCGCCGTTGCTGGTTTCATGTTCCACTCGCCGCAGTCGTCGCTCAGCGACTACTATCGCCAGATTCACCTTTTCTTCCTGAAAGGCAAGGAGGGCAGCGAACTCGACCACTACGAGCAGCAGCGCCGCGTCTACGAGCAGCACAAGCGCGAGGGCAACCTCGTGGGCCAGCTGTTCTTCTACAACTACGCCAACTACTGCCGTTCGCAGGAGAAGCGCACGCCGTGGTTCCAGCAGTTCTTCAAGCAGTGGCAGGCCACGCGCGACGAGCAGACGCGCCAGCAGTTCCTCGAGGGCTCGCGGCCGCTCATGCCCTTCACAAACATCCTGACGTTCAACACCCGCGCCATCGTGGTCTACATCTCGTGCCTCATCAACCAGCCGTGGATCTATCCCGTCTTCGAGATCACCATCATGCAGGGCCTCTACGTCTACATGCACCGCAAGCACGAGGCGCTCTGCCAATCACTTTACACCCCCACCGACAATGAATAACAACCGACAAGACAACACGCCCGGCATGTTTGACAACCTGAAAGGAATCATCTTCGACTACGGCGGCACACTCGACACGTGCGGCCAGCACTGGGGCAAGAAGCTCTGGCACGCCTACGAGCGCCAGCACGTGCCCGTCAGCGAGCAGCAGTTCCGCGACGCCTACGTCTACGGCGAGCGCACGCTGGGCCGCAACCCCATCATCAAACCCGACTACACGTTCCACCGCACGCTCGCTACGAAGATTCGCCTCGAGATGGAGCACCTCTGCACACACAACGCATGGGATGCCTCCGAGGAGGAGTTCAAGCAGAAGCACCAGGCCGTGCTCGAAGATGTCTATGCCGAGGTCCTGGCCACGACGGCTCATAGTGCCGAGGTGCTCACGCAGCTCAGCGAGCGTTTCCCGATGGTGCTCGTCAGCAACTTCTATGGCAACATCGAGTGCGTGCTCCAGGAGTTCGGCCTCCGCAAGTTCTTCCCCCGCATCGTAGAATCGGCCGTCGTGGGCATCCGCAAGCCCGACCCCCGCATCTTCGAACTGGGAGTGGAGGAGCTGAGGAAAGGAGTTCAAGGAGTTCAAGAAGTTCAAGAAGTTCAAGGAGTTCAAGGAGTTCAAGGAGAATGGCATACTACTCCCCTCCCTCCACGGGAGGGGCAGGGGGGTGGGTCTTCTCCTCTCACCCCTAACGACGTTCTCGTCGTCGGCGACAGCTTCTACAAGGATATCCTGCCTGCTCAGAAGGCGGGCTGCCGCACAGCATGGTTCAAAGGTGAGGGTTGGACCGACGAAACCTACGACGAGACGATTCCCGACATGGTCATCACCGACCTCGCTGATTTGCTGGTTATCAAATAAGACATTCAGAATGACAAAACTCAAGTTTTTATTCATATCTCTCTTCGCAGCCCTTTCGCTTTCCACGCAGGCACAGATCAGTGGCGTCATCACCGATGCGCAGACCGGCGACACCATCCTCTACCCCAGTGCCTCCTACAAGGGCAACCACGTGGCCGTGTCGGGCGATGCCAACGGACGCTATCGCATTGCGCGCCACAACGGCTGGTACCTCACGTTCTCGGCCGTGGGCTATCAGTCGAAGCGCATCATGATCAGCGAGAAGACGCCCTCGCGCCTCGATGTGAAGCTGAAGCCCGACACCAAGCAGCTGCAGGAAGTCGTGGTCAACAAGAAGCGCGGCAAGTACTCGCGCAAGGACAATCCCGCCGTTGAGCTCATGCGCCGCGTCATCGCAGCCAAGAAGAAGACCGACCTGAAGAACCACGACTACTATCAGTACGACAAGTATCAGAAGATCACGCTGGCCATGAACGACATCGGCCCCGACGAACTCGTCGACAGCGGCTTCATCGGCAAGCGCCAGTGGCTGCTCGACCAGGTGGAGACGTGCCCCTACAACAACAAGCTCATCCTGCCCATCTCCGTCGACGAAACCGTCAGCCAGCACATCTACCGCCGCGACCCGCACGACGAGAAGGACATCATACGCGGCGTCAACTCCACGGGCATCAACCACTTCATTCAGACCGGCGACATCCTCAACGTCGCCATGAAGGACGTCTTCACCGATGTCGACATCTACGACGACCAGGTGCGACTGCTGCAGTACCCCTTCACCTCGCCCATCGGCAAGGATGCCATCGCCTTCTACCGCTTCTACATCGAGGACACCGTCTACGTCGACCGCGACCTCTGCTACCACCTGCAGTTCATTCCCAACAACCAGCAGGACTTCGGATTCCGCGGCGAACTCTTCATCATCGCCGACTCCACGCTCCACGTGAAGCGCTGCAACCTCACCATCCCGAAGCGCTCCGACGTGAACTTCGTCGAAAACCTGCAGGTGCAGCAGGAATACAAGCGACTGCCCAACGGCGAGTGGGCGCTCTCCGTCGACGACATGATCGTCGAGCTGAAGGTCTCGAAGTTCATCACCAAGGCCATCGTCATCCGCACCACCCGACTCTCCGACTATGCCTTCGACCCGCTGCCCAAGCAACTCTTCAAGGGCAAGGCCAAGGAGCGGCGCGACGCCAATGCCATGATGCGCGACGAAGCCTTCTGGAACCAGTACCGCTCCGTGGAACTCACCAAGAGCGAGTCGTCAATGGATGCCTTCATCCATAAGATTGAACAGCTCAAGGGCTTCAAGTACGTGCTCTTCGGCGTGAAGGCCCTGGCCGAGAACTTCGTCGAGACCAGCACGCCCGGCCACCCCTCGAAGTTCGACATCGGACCCGTCAACACGATGATCACCAACAACTTCATCGACGGCTACCGCTTCCGACTCTCCGGACAGACCACCGCCAACCTCTCGCCCCACCTCTTCGCCTCGGGCTACGTGGCCTATGGTCTCGACTCAAAGAAGGTCTATTACAAAGGCGACCTCACCTATTCGTTCAACAAGAAGGAATACCTGCCGCGCGAGTTCCCCAAGCGCACGCTCTCCTTCACCTCCACCTACGACATCGCCTCGCCCAGCGACAAGTTCGTGCATACCGACAAGGATAACGTGTTCACAGCCTTCAAGTGGGCCACCGTCGACAAGATGATGTTCTACAACCGCCAGCAGCTCACCTTCGAGCGCGAGGAGGAATGGGGATTCAAGACCACCGTCTCGCTGAAGGCCGAAGAGAACGAGGCCACCGGCGCCTTGTTCTTCACACCCCTCTCGGAACCTAACAGCAACATCGACATTCCCGAGGACGACCTCCACCGCTACCTGCACAACGGCAAGATTCGAACCACCGAGCTGCATGCCGAACTGCAGTTTGCCCCGGGCCGCACCTACATCAACACCAAGCAGCGCCGACTGCCCATCAACCTCGACGCTCCCGTCTTCACCCTCGGCCACACCATGGGCCTGAAGGGATTCCTCGGCGGCGACTATCGCTATAACTTCACCGAGGCAGCCATCTACAAACGCTTCTGGATGAAGTCGTGGGGAAAAATCGACTGCTACCTGAAGGGTGGCATCCAGTGGGACCAGGTGCCCTATCCCCTGCTCATCATGCCTGCTGCCAACCTGTCGTACATCATCGAGGACGAAACCTTCAACCTCGTCAACAACATGGAGTTCCTCAACGATCGCTTCGCATCGCTCGACGTCGCATGGGACCTCAACGGCAAAATCTTCAACCGCATACCGCTGCTCAAGAAGCTGAAGTGGCGCGAGTACATCGGCGTGAAGGCTCTCTGGGGCGACCTCACCGACAAGAACAACCCCTTCCTCGAGCAGAACCAAGGCTCCTCGCTGCTGATGTACTTCCCCAACGGCTGCAATGTCATGGACCCGAAGAAGCCCTATGTCGAAATCGTGGCCGGCGTGCACAACATCTTCAAGATTCTCCACGTGGAGTACGTGCGCCGACTGAACTACAACGAACTGCCCACCGCCCACAAGCACGGCGTCCGCTTCATGCTCCGCATGACGTTCTGACGCAGGCAGAGACATCCATCAGATACCATCCCCTTCCGCACCACAACTGCCGGGAGGGGATTTTTTCATTGATTTTGTTGAACTATCGGCCCTCCCCATGAAAACTTAATAAATATTAAAAAACGAGGTAATTGTTTGGTTTATAACGCTTTTGCATTATCTTTGTAGCAGAAATACTTATAATTATGCAATTATGGAAAAACTGTACTCTACTCTTTTAGTGCTCGGACTGCTGATAGCAGCTCCTGGAGCAATGTTTGCACAATCCAGCTCAGGCAGCCTCTATGTGGGTTACGCCAAGTACGACGACCAGCTGTGGGAGTACGACGGTGTGATGCTGAACAAGGACTCAAAGGTGGGATGCGCCATCTTGATCACGAAGGACATGATTGCTCCCTATGCCGGCGGCACCATCAAGGGAATGCGCGTGGGCTGGGGTACTACCCAGATGACTGGTGAGTATGAAGGATTCGTCAGAAACGACTTCAACGGCGAAGACCTCTCGACGGGTAAGGCTACTGTGAAATACAGCTATAGCGACAGCAACCCGGGTTGGAACACGATGACGATGACGGACTACGTGATTCCCGATGATGTGGAGCAGCTCGTGGTGGGCTTCACCACGAATGTGAAGAGTGGTGTCTACGCCATTCCCACGATCTATCCGCACTACACGAAGAACAGCTGCTACCTCTGGGTGGATGGCGACAACGATGAGGAGGGCAACCCGCGTTGGGTGGACCATAACGAATATGGCATCCTGCCCATCCTGCTCGTCATTGAGGATACCCAGGGCACATTCAATCTGCTTCCCGTGCTGACGATGTTCACGCCCAACGGCCTGGTGACGGCTGGTGAGCCTTCCGACTGCCTGATGCGACTGAAGAATGCCGGCTCGCAGACGATTCGCTCGATTGAGGTGACCTCGCGTCAGGGCGAGCAGACCTACAGCAAGAAGGTGACCCTGTCGAGCCCCATTGCTGCCGGCAAGACCAGCGGCACGTTCCTGGTTCCGCTGACATGCTTCGAGAGCGGCGACGTGGAGTTGAGCATCACCAAGGTGAACGACAAGGAGCTGACGAAGCCCATCACCAAGACCGTTAACATGTTAGCCGTGCCGAAGGAGGTGGCAGAGAAATATTCGCGCCGTCCGCTGATGGAATACTACGAGTCGGAGAACAACTACCGCTCTGCTCGCTACTACGATGAATACATCACTCCGCTGCTGGAGCCGGTGCGCAACGAACTGACCTTCGTCTGCCAGCATCTCGACGACCAGTTCATGACGGGCGACGACGATGCCACCGTGCTCGCCCTGCAGCTCTGCGACAACGACTCGTCGCGTGTGAGCATTCCGGCGATGACCGTCGACCGTGCGATGAACACGGGCAACATCCTCGTGCAGATGAGCTCTACGACCAACCCGATGTTCGACGTCCTCGTTGACCCGAACTACTTCAATCTGATGCTGGATGCCGCCAAGGCTGTGCCGACGTTTGCCAGCGTGGAGGCCAAGGGTAATGCAGAGGCCACAGGCATCGCCATCGAGGTGAATGGCGAAGTGGCAGAAGGTGTGCTGCCCGAGGGTGAAAAGCCCCGCCTGACAGTCTACCTGATGGAGCGCGACGTGTTCAGCGACAGCCAGATGTTCTGGACCGAGAAAGAGAAAGAGGAGCACATGGGCGAGTATACACATGTAAACGTCATCCGCGAGGTTCTCGCCGACGGCGTTGAGCTGCCTGCAGCCGGCTCCTATACTTGGGACACAACGGTGGATGATCCCGACCCGATGTGGAACACCGAGAACCTCTACATCGTCGCCTTCGTGCATCGCGACGGCCAGAAGGGTGGCAAGTACATGCATGTGTTCAACAGCACAGAGGGTAGCCTGAGCATCTCAGACGGCATCAACACCCTCGAGAATGCTTCTGCTACTTCCGCCGTCTACGACCTGAGCGGACGGAAAGTCTCCGTGCCCTCCGCCTCCTCTGTGACCTCCGTGCTCCCGAAGGGCATCTACATTGTGAATGGTAAAAAGCTCGTAGTGAAATGAAGAAACTGATTGTCACGCTGTTACTTTGTAACTTTGCTACTTTGTTACTTTGGTCACAGGTGCCCTACGGCTATGCTCCTGCCAACCCGGCTGCCGAGGATCTCTCGGCGCTGGGCGGCAACAAGAACCAGTTTGTGCAGGGACTGACGAAGTTCGACCCGGCGCAAGACCCTGTGCTGCAACGCCTGAAGGGACGTGAGGTGAAGGGTGTGCGCTGCTATGTGCGTGCCGACTACAAGCAGGCCCGCCAAAAGCGCTCCGGCATCCTCGCCAGCGAGAGTAAGCCCGAGAACATTGTGCGCCAGACCTATGCCGACCTCACGGAAGGTTGGAACGACGTGCTGTTCGACGAGCCCTACGTCATTGGCGACGAGCCGTTCTTCCTCGGCGTGCAAACCTATGAGACGCTCGGCGAGCCGCATCCGCTGGTGGCCTTCGCAAAGGCTACCGTTCCGCAGTCGTGCTTCATCAATCAAGGCAAGAAGTCGTGGGAGGAATACACCGACCGCGGCACGCTGCTCATCTTCGCCCTGCTCGACGACAACACTGTGGAAGCCTTCGACAATGCCGCCTATGCCCAGAACACCACGCACCCGCAGACGGTGGCTCCCGACCAGGACTTCACCGGCGGACTCTACATTCATAACTTCACCCCCTACTCCATGGGCAGCATCGAAATTGCCATGCAGGGCGAGGGTGCCGCAGAGCCGACGTACAAGGACATCGAGTTGCCTGAGCTGCTCGAGCCCTACGGCAGCACCATTATCGTGACACAGCTGCGGGCAGGAAGCACCGAGAGCACAACCGCCGACTGGACGTGCCGGGTGACGTATGTGAACAAGGCGCTTGCTCAGCAGGCACGCCCGGGTGTGACGAAGCTCTATGTGACGAAGGACAACTTCCAGCGCACACCACTCATCGAGGAGTTCACCAGCCAGCGATGCATCAACTGTCCGCAGATGGCATACTTCCTGGAGAAAGCCTTCGAGCAGTATGACGGGCCGTACGTCTACATCTCTCACCACAGTGGTTTCCACGACGATGCGTTCACCAGCGATGCCGACCGCGCCGTGGTGTATGTATTCGGTGGCTATGAGCACGAATACAACCCCGCCATCATGTACAACCGCGCCATGTTGGAAGGCGAGGACGTCATCGTGCAGGGCATTCGCGACATGTCGCCCACGCCCTATCTCAATGCTTTGGCCGAGGCAGCACAGATGCCGGCAATGGCTGAGGTGAACATCGGCGATGAGAACGGAAACATCACAGTGAGCGGACGCGTCGCCCGCGACCTCATCGACAAGCCGCTCTATCTGTCGTGCTATCTGGTGGAGGACGGCATCACCATCGACAAGTATCCGCAGACGGGTATGGACGATGCCGATGCACCTGCCGACCTGAAGGATGTGTTCCGCCACAATGGTGTCATCCTGCACTACTTCAACAGCGACCCGGTGGGCGATCTGCTCAGCGTGAATGCCGACGGAAAGTACAGCGTCAGCTTCCCCATGGTAGAGAAAGAGGGCTTCGGTGGCACCGCCCGCCGCTTGGTGGCATTCGTGCACAAGGTGAACAAGAACGACCTGCGCGACAACCAAGTGCTGAACGTCGCCCAGCTGATGCTCACGAGTGGTATTCGGCAGGTGGAGGGCTCTTCGAAGAATGCCTCGACAGCCATTTATGATTTGCAAGGAAGGAAACTGGCAAATAGTACCGAGTTTCAAGGTTCTAGTTTCAAGCTCCCCTCCCTCCTCCCCAAGGGTGTGTATATCCAAGGCGGGAAAAAGGTGGTGGTGAGGTAATCATCAGCCCCGACCTTGCCAAAATGAATGTAGGGACGCGACGTGTCGCGTTCTTGGAGCAAGTTGGGCAAACAAATCGTGCCGCACTCTTTCCCCGCTTCGCTCAGAAAGCGGCAAAGCCGAGCGATTGGTGTTGCTTTTCTACACCAGAACGCGGCACGCCGCGTCCCTACATGTATTGGTATGCAGCCAGTAGTCCCCTCCTCTTGGGAGGAGGGGTCAGGGGTGGTAGAGAAAAATAATGATATAACCTATTAAAAATTAAATATTTAGGAAAGGTCGAGCCTTATTAATCTCTACCACCCCGCACCCCTCCTCCCAAGAGGAGGGGACAACAAATGAACTCCTTTCTTCATTTTGATACATCCACTTTCACTCGATTTGATCTAGGGAAACCTTTGCTTACGCCGTTTCCGGCCTCTCCCCCAGCCCCTCCCCAAAAAGGGAGGGTAGCTTTAAGGAAACTCAAATGTTTTCTCCTCACTTATTCGTATCTTTAACCTGCGGTTTTAGATAGGCTGCATCTTGGGAAACCTTTGCTTACGCCGTTTCCTTATCAAGGAAACTCAAATGTATTTCGCTCGATTTGCACTATCTTTAACCTATGGTTTAAGATACTCACGTTCGAGAAAAAAAATAAAAAATCTTGTTTTATTTTGTTTTCTCCTCACTTATTCGTATCTTTGCAGGTTGAAACGTGCGAAATCACAATATCAAATAATAAACGAAAGATGAAACAGTACAAACTCGTGGACAATGTGATGGGTTGGCTGGCATTTGCCATTGCCGCATTCGTCTATTGCTCCACCATCGAGCCGACAGCCTCGTTCTGGGACTGCCCGGAGTTCATTTCAACTGGTTACAAACTGGAAGTCGGCCACCCGCCAGGCGCACCGTTCTTCATGCTCACGGCCAACTTGTTCTCGCAGTTCGCCAGCGATCCCACGCAGGTGGCACGCATGGTGAACATCATGAGTGCATTGCTCTCGGCCACAACCATCCTGTTCCTGTTCTGGTCGATTACGCACCTGGTGCGCAAGCTCATCCTGAAGGACTGGAGCGAGCTGACGAACGCAAAGCTCATCGCCATTGAGGCAAGCGGACTGGTGGGCGCACTCATCTACACCTTCAGCGACACGTTCTGGTTCTCAGCTGTAGAGGGTGAGGTGTATGCCTACTCATCGGCACTCACGGCACTGGTGTTCTGGCTCATCCTGAAGTGGGAGGACCATGCCGACGAGCCTCACAGCGACCGGTGGCTGGTGCTCATCGCCTACATCATGGGATTGTCCATCGGCGTGCACCTGCTGAACCTGCTGTGTATTCCTGCCATCGTGCTGGTCTACTGCTACCGCCGCTATCCGAACATCGAGACGAAGGGTTCACTCCTGGCACTGCTGGTGTCGTTCGTTGTCATCGCCGCCGTGCTCTATGGCGTCGTGCCGGGCATCATCACCGTGGGTGGATGGTTTGAGCTGCTGTTCGTGAACGTGCTGGGCATGCCGTTCAACACGGGTGAGATCATCTATATCGTACTGCTCGTGGCTGCCGTGTGCTGGGCTATCTGGGAAACCTATCAGGAAGGGCACGACCGCCGACAGAACATCGCCTTCGTGGTTGCCGTCGCCCTGCTGGGTATTCCCTTCTACGGCTATGGCTGGTCGGCAGTGGTCATCGGCGTGGTGGTGCTCGCCCTGCTGTGGTGGGTGCTGAACTACAAGAAGACCATTGACAAGAAGGCTGTCCCCGTGGTGGGTGCACGTCTGAAGAATACGGTGCTCTGCTGCCTGCTAATGCTCATGATTGGCTACTCGTCGTATGCCCTCATCGTGATTCGCTCATCGGCCAACCCGCCAATGGACCAGAACTCGCCCGAGGACATCTTTACGCTTGGTAGCTATCTGAGCCGCGACCAGTATGGCGACCGCCCGTTGCTCTACGGACGTTCCTACACCTCGCAGGTGGCGCTGGAGACCGATGGCAACATGTGCAAGCCCGTGATGAACGAGGGTGCTCCCATCTACAGCCGCCGCGAGAAAGCTTCGCAAGACGAGAAGGACTCCTACTTCGTGGTGAGCCATAAGAACACTTATAAGTACGCACAGAACATGCTGTTCCCGCGCATGCACTCCGCCAGCCACGCACAGGCCTATGAGCAGTGGATGGGTGGCATCGATGGTACCATTATTCCCTTCGACCGCTGTGGCGAGATGGTGAACGTGAAGATGCCGACGATGTTCGAGAACCTGAAGTTCTTCCTTTCGTATCAGTGTAACTTCATGTACTGGCGCTACTTCATGTGGAACTTCGCTGGCCGTCAGAACGACATACAGGGCAATGGCGAACTCGAGCATGGCAACTGGATATCGGGTATTCCCTTCATCGACAACATGATGCTCGGCGACCAGTCGTTGCTGCCCGACGAGCTGAAGATGAACAAGGGACACAACGTGTTCTACTGCCTGCCGCTGCTGCTCGGACTCATCGGACTGTTCTGGCAGGCGTGGCGCGGACGCCGTGGCATACGACAGTTCTGGGTGGTGTTCTTCCTGTTCTTCATGACGGGACTGGCCATCGTGGTCTACCTCAACCAGACGCCGCTGCAGCCGCGTGAGCGCGACTATGCCTATGCCGGCTCGTTCTATGCCTTTGCCATCTGGTGTGGCATCGGCGTGGCTGCCCTCATCGATATCGTGAAGCGCTATCTGAAGCTGAACAACGCCATCGTCGCTGCCGTGGTGAGTGCCGTGTGCCTGCTCGTACCGGTGCAGATGGCATCGCAGACGTGGGACGACCACGACCGCTCGGGCCGCTACACCTGCCGCGACTTCGGACAGAACTACCTCATGACGCTGCAGGACGAGGGCAACCCAATCATCTTCACCAATGGCGATAACGACACGTTCCCACTGTGGTATAACATGGACGTGGAAGGCGTGCGCCCCGATGCCCGCGTCTGCAACCTCTCGTATCTGCAGACCGACTGGTACATCGACCAGATGGTGCGCCCGGCCTATGAGTCGCCGTCGCTGCCCATCACTTGGTCGCGACTGGAATACTGCTCGGGCACCAATGAATATGTGGAGGTGGTACCCTCGGCCGAGGACCAGGTGAAGCAGTTCTATGCCCAAGACCCCGACGCTGCCCGCGAGCAGTTCGGCGACGAGCCGTTCGAGCTGAAGAACATCCTAAAGTACTGGGTGCGCTCGAAGGATCAGAACATGCACTTCATCCCCACCGACACGGTGTTTGTCACCATCGACAAGGACGCTGTGCGCAAGAGTGGTATGCTGATGGCATCCGACACGATTCCCGATAAGATGGTGATCTCGCTGGCTGGCAAGCGCGCGCTCTACAAGGGCGACCTGATGATGCTCGAGATGATTTCGCAGGCCAACTGGGTGCGTCCCATCTATGTGGCGATGACCGTGGGACAAGACAACTACATGAACCTCGGCGAGAACTTCGTGCAGGAGGGTCTGGCCAATCGTATCACGCCGTTCTCGACCTACCGCACCGACGACCGTGGCAACCTCCAGCCCATCAAGGACGTGAAGAACTTCGACACGGAGAAGACCTATCGCAACGTGATGGAGCGTTATAAGTACGGCGGCTTGCAGAAGCCCGGCCTCTACCTCGACGAGACGGTGATGCGCATGTGCTACACCCACCGCAACCTAATGGGCTCGCTTGCCAAGAACCTGCTGCAGGAAGGCAAGAACGACAAGGCACTCGCCGTGCTGCAGAAGTGCGAGAAGGAGATTCCTTACTACAATGTGCCCGTGAACTTCCGCAGCGGCTCGTTCGACATGGCTGAGACCTATGCCCACCTGGGCAAGAAGGAACAGGCGCTCAACATCCTGGGCCAGCTCTGGAAGAATGCCGATCAGTACATGACCTACTATCTCTCGCTGTCGCCAAATCGCTTCGCAATGTCGCAGAACGATTGCTTGACGCAGATCTATGTGATGCAGCGAATCATCCAGCTCACCGGTCTCGTCGATGGCGACCTGGCTCAGAAGATGGAGGCTAAGCTCAACACCTATTACAATGCCTATGCCGGACGCGGCGGGCAGGTGATGTAAGTTTGAGTTTAGAGTTGAGAGTTTAGAGTTGAGAGTTAAGTGTTGAAAGTTGAGAGTTGATTATTGAGCAACCTGCCAAATGGCTCCGATGGCTTTATCCAAAGGCCACGTGGAGAATGGACCCGTCGGAAAGGTCGGTATACCTGACGTTCGACGACGGGCCCATTCCCGAGTCTACGCCCTTCCTGCTTGAGACACTGCGCCACTATGGCGTGAAGGCAACCTTCTTCGTGGTGGGTGAGAACGTGCAGAAGCACCCCGACCTCTTCCGCCAAATCATCGACGACGGACACCAAGTGGGCAACCACACCTATCACCACCTCGGCAGCTTCAAGCATTGGGCTGCCACCTATCTCATCGACACGTTCAAGTGCCAGCAGGCAATAGTGAAGCTTGCGCCAACACTACAACCCACCCCCCAGCCCCTCACCGAAGGAAAGCGGCCCACCCCCCAGCCCCTCCCGTGTAGGGAGGGGAGTGAAATGCCTGACCAGGTGGAGAATCTGGAAGAAAGCCAAGTTGAGAAGGTATCTACTCCCCTCCCTATACGGGAGGGGTCTGGGGGTGGGTCTGCAGGGGCTGGGTCTGTAGGAAGTAATCCTCCTTTATTCCGCCCTCCCCACGGCTGGCTGCGACACAGCGTCTACTATTGGCTGTCGAAGGAGTTCCGAATTGTCATGTGGGACCTCGTCACACGCGACTACTCGAAGTGGCTCACCGCCGACGATGTCTACGAGAACGTGCGCCGCTATGCACGCAATGGCAGCATCATCACCTTCCACGACTCCCTGAAGAGCATCGACAAACTGCATACCGCCCTCCCCCGCTCCATCGAGTGGCTACAGGAACAAGGCTACGAGTTCCGCACATTCTAAATCATACATGACGACTATGCAAGAGGATTTCATCATCCTTCAGGACATTCCGGAAGAAAACGCCCCGGCTGATAAGGCTACGTCAGGAAACCTTCCGGCAGAACATGACACAACAGGAAAAACTTCGGCTGACAACAACCCGGCAGGTAGCACTTCGGCAATGAATAACAAAACGGGAAATGCATCGGCCGAGCCGGAAGTAACCATTGGCGGACGCCGCGCCGCCAAGCCGGCTTATCAGGCCGTGCTTGACTCACGCTTGTATCGCACGATGCAGAACATCACCAACCTCATGGACCGCTACTACCTTGACGGCGTCGCAGGTCTCGTGCCCGGCGGCATCGGCGACATCGTGTCGGCAGTATTCGCAGTGGTGCATGTCTACTTCTCTGCCTTCCGCCTACGCTCCATCCCTCTCACGTTGGCCATCCTCAACAACACTCTCCGCGATATCTTCCTCGGCATGCTCCCCTTCTTCGTTGGCGATGTCATCGACTTCTTCCACAAAGCCAACAAACGCAACATGGCACTCATCGACGGTTTCCTAAACGATGATGAAGCCATCATTCACGAAGTAAACCGCAAGGCCACACAGTCCGCCCTCGTCCTCATTGCCCTCGTCATTGGCATCTTCCTCATCATCTACGCCCTTATCTGGCTCACCAAGACCTTAGGAACGGCCCTATTCTCGTAACCAGAAAATGTAGGGACGCGGCGTGCCGCGTTACTGGAGGAAGTAAGACTTACACTCTTACACCGCACGCCGCATCGCTTGATTTTTGCTTTTCCAGCACCAATAACGCGGCACGCCGCGTCCCTACATGTGAGGGCAACAACACCCTCTCAGCAAACGAAACGGCTACTCTCAGCAAAGAAAAAGCATCCTCAATATCGTTTATATTCCCTTTTTTTGCTATCTTTGCACCACAAACACTGAACCGGAACCGAATGAAGACAGCAATCGTTGGCGGCGGGGCGGCAGGATTCTTCCTCGCCGTGAACCTGAAGGAGATGATGCCGGAGATGGAGGTGACCATCTTCGAGCGGGGACAGCACGTGATGCGAAAGGTAGCCATCTCGGGCGGTGGTCGCTGCAACTGCACGAACTCGTTTGCCAGCGTGGGCGATCTGAGTGAGGTGTATCCGCGTGGGCACCGGCTGATGAAACGCCTTTTCAACGTGTTCGACAACCGCGATGCCTACCAGTGGTTCGAGCGACACGGCGTACCCTTGGTGACACAGGACGACGACTGCGTGTTTCCCGCCTCGCAGGATGCACAAAGCATCGTGGGTTGTCTGCTCGGCAATGCCCGCAAACTGGGTGTCGAAATTAGGACAGGACGGAAGATTGCATCGCTTAACGAACTCAACGGCTACAACTACATAGTTTTAACGACGGGGGGAACAACCAGTGAATAATTATCAATTTTCAGTTATCATTTTTCAATTACAAAACCCTGCCCTTCTCTCTTCTCTTTCCACATCGACGACGAACGGCTGCAAGCGCTCATGGGAATCGTGACCGAAGCTACGGCGATGATTCCCGGCACAAAGCTGAAAGCCAGCGGACCGCTACTCATCACCCACTGGGGCATGAGCGGACCGGCCATTCTTCGCCTATCGAGCTATGCAGCACGCCTGCTCTACGACAACCTATACCATCTGCCCCTGAGTGTGAACTGGACGAATGCGAAACCCGACGAAGTGCAACAAGAACTGTATGGCATCGCCGCCGCCCATCCACAGAAGCAGATTGCGAACATCCGTCCCTACACGCTAACGGGCCGCCTATGGGAATACATCATCAGGAAAGCATTGGGGAATCGTTCGGAAGGTAAGTGGCTGAGCCTCAACAAGAAAGAGATGAACCGCCTGAGCAATATGCTAACCAATGATGAATACCAGATAGCCGGCCGTGCACCATTCAAAGATGAATTCGTGACCTGTGGCGGCGTGTCGCTGCAAAGCATCAACCCTTCAACGCTGGAAAGCAAAACGCATCCCAGACTTTACTTTGCCGGCGAGGTTCTCGACATCGATGGCGTCACCGGCGGTTTCAACTTTCAGGCTGCCTGGACCACCGCCTTCGTCGTGGCGAAGAGTATTGCGGAGAAAGGATTTTAATGATCGAATTATTTTTCGATTACACAAAATGTGTAATGGCGATGTATTATTTGCAAATAACGCAATTCGGGACACCAGCCACGAGGGTTGGTGTCCCGAATGTTTGATGCGAGATGCATGCGGTGGAATTACTGCATGTCGTAGACTACTTGCATGAGTTGCTTGCCGATGGCATCGGCCTCTTCGGCTGTGGGAGCTTCGCTATAGACGCGGATGATGGGCTCGGTGTTCGACTTGCGCAGATGTACCCAACGATCAGCGAAGTCAATCTTCACGCCATCGATGTCGTTCACGGCCTGAACGTCAGGGGCTGTAGCAGGATTGAAGAGTTCCTTCACCTTCTCGAGGATGGCATCGACATTCGTTGTTGGCTGCAGGTCGATGCGGTTCTTCGCCATGAAATAGTTGGGATAGGTCTTGCGGAGTTCGCTTACCTTGCAGCCCTTCTGTGCCAGCTGCGTCAGGAAAAGGGCGATACCCACGAGGGCATCACGGCCATAGTGGCTGGCAGGATAGATAACACCGCCATTGCCTTCACCGCCGATGACGGCGCCGACCTGCTTCATGAGTGTGGTGACATTGACTTCACCAACGGCCGAAGCACTGTACTTGCCGCCATGACGCTCGGTGACATCGCGCAGCGCACGCGTCGACGAGAGGTTGCTAACGGTAGCACCAGGAGTGTGAGTGAGCACATAGTCGGCCACGGAGACGAGGGTATACTCCTCACCGAACATCTCGCCGTCTTCCTGAATGAATGCCAGACGATCAACATCGGGGTCAACGACGATACCCATATCGTAGCCGCCCTTCTTCAGTTCGTCCATGATGCCACCGAGATTCTGCTTCAGCGGCTCGGGGTTATGAGCGAAGTCGCCATTGGGCTCAGCATTGAGGAACTTCGCCTCTACGCCCAGTGCCTTCAGCAGTTCGGGCAGGATGACACCACCGACGCTGTTGATGCTGTCGACGACAACACGGAAGCCTGCCTTGCGAACAGCCTCAGCATCGACGAGTTCGAGTGCCAGCACGCTTTCGATATGGCGGCGGTCCATGGTGTGATCTTCGCAATAGTGGCCCATGTGGTCTACATCGGCATACAAGAAGTCTTCGGCAGCAGCGATGCGCAACACCTCCTCGCCTTCAGCCTTGTTGAGGAACTCGCCCTCGCAGTTGAGCAGCTTCAGCGCATTCCACTGGCGGGGGTTGTGGCTGGCCGTGATGATAATGCCACCATCGGCCTCGAGCCAGCGCACGGCCAGCTCGGTGGTGGGCGTTGTAGCCAGTCCGATGTTCACCACATCGAAGCCCATGCCCATAAGGGTGCCGCAGACAACGTTTTTCACCATCTCACCAGAGATGCGTGCGTCGCGTCCAACGACGATGCGATTGTTTTGAGACTTGCCTGCGCGGCGGATGAGCGTCGCATAGGCAGATGTGAATTTCACAATGTCGAGCGGGTTCAGCGTGTCGCCCGCAGGTCCGCCGATTGTTCCGCGGATGCCTGATATGGATTTAATGAGTGTCATAAGAAGACGTTGAGAAGTTGAGACGTTGAGATGTTGAGAAATTGAGCAATTTGAGATTCCTTCAGAAAAGGTAATCACCGCTCGGCTTTGCCGCTTTCATAGCGCAGCGGAGAAAGAATTATTAATTATCAACTATCAATTATCAATTATAATTTACCTTCCACGTTCGAAGGTGATGTCATAGAGATAGGGCGTCACGTTGCTGGCAGCCGTGAGATGACCTTCCTTGTGAGGCACGATGAGCCTAACCTTCGCCACCTCGTCGCCATCGTTGGCAGGTCGGCCGAGGTTGATGAACGCGAACGGCACCAGCCATCCCGAGAGAACGGATGTGGAGTTCTGACTCATTCCGTAGGCCAGATACATGTAGCTGGACGTATCGAAATAGCCCGAATAGGTGCCCGATGTATTCGTGATGGTCATCCGCTCGGGATTCACGGCATAGCTCGGATTGAGACTGCTGCTGATGAGGAACTCATTCGACAAGGTCACCGAGTCGGCACCCAGCTTCAGGTTGTACTCCGTGAAGCGGCAAAGCACCGTTGCGGTCTCGCCGTTCTTCAGCTTCTCGCCGCAGCCTTTGCGCACAATCTGCATGTAGACACCCGAAGCCTCGAAGAGCACGAACTCGTTCTTCGATACATCGGTAATGCTATCCTGAGCAAAGAAGGTTTCCTCAGAGATTACTTTCACATTCTTCTCGGCAATGAAGCTATTGATGGCCGAGATTTCCTTATCACGTTTTTCCTGATAAGTCTCGGTATGGCTGCATGCTGCAATAACAATCATCGCAGCCATCAGCACAGCGATGCCCGTCAGTTTCTTGATAACTTGCATGGTCTTATTCATATTAACGGGTGCAAAGGTACAAAAAAGTTGAGAGTTGAGAGTTGAGAGTTGAAAGTTTTTAATGCAGCCCTCCGTTATTTAACGTTTTTTCTAATACTCGAAACTTGAAACTAAAAACTCTCAACGCTCAACTTACCCTTTAAACTCCATGATTGCCTTTCGCGCGATTTGCTCAGCTTCCTCGAGCGAGCAATTCAGCCGACCACCACTGGCGTTCAGATGCCCGCCGCCATTGAAGTACTGCTCAGCCAATTTGTTGCATGGGAAGTCGTCGACCGAGCGCAGGCTCACCCACACGAGGTTTGGCACGCGGTCGTCCTCACGCAGGGAGATGGAGAGCCGCATGTTCTTGATGCGCAGCGGTTCGTTGACAAGTCCCTCGGCATCGCCCTTGATGAAGTGGAAGTCGTGCATCTCCTTCTTTGAAATGGCGAAATAGGAGGCATGCTGTTCTTCGAAGACGTTGAGTTTATTGCACATGATGTGTCCACGCAGGCGAATGGCCCATGACGAATAGTTGTTGTAGACCTTCCGGTAGATCTTGTCCTTGTTGATTCGCTTCGTGAGCAGTTGGCCGATGATAAAGTAAATCTCCGGTCGCGATGAGTTAAAAGTAAACCCTCCCGTGTCGGTCATCATGCCGCAATACACCTGTATGGCCCACGACTTCGGCATTGCCTCAAAGCTTCCAAGCTGCCAGACAATGCGGAAAACAAGTTCGCTCGTGGAACTGAGGTCGGGATGCGAGATGAGAAGCCGTTCGTCGGCCCTACCCTCTCCAGCTGCATCGGCTGCCGGCTCATCCTCCGTCGACGGCAACAAATGATGGTCGATGACGACCTTTCGCGCCTTCGTTTCGTTGAGTGCCGTCTGCATCGCATCCACACGACTGCTCTCGTTGAAGTCGAGGCAGAATACGAGATCGGCGGTCTTCAACAGCAAATCGACATAGTCGGGACGCTTGTCGTAGCGCACCACCGTTTGTGTATTCGGCAACCACTGCAGGAAGTCGGGGAAGGCATCGGGTACAACCACCGTCGGCTCCTTGCCCAGAGAGCGCAGGTATTCAGCCCACGCCAGCGAGGAACCAAGTGCATCGCCGTCGGGCGACTTATGACAGGTAATTACGATATGCGAGGAAGCTGCTATCAGCTCTTGCAAGACAGCAGCTTCCTGAGATGTAAGGATGTCGATTTGCATTAGAAGAGCTTGTTAGGATAAACGCCCTCGTCGACAAGCTTCTGGATGCGCTCAACGGTAGCTTCGCGGTCAGCAGCATAGGTCACACCGAACCACTTCGACGTGGTGTCGAGGACTTCAACGGTCGACGTTCCCTCGTTGATGAGCTTGCTCACCATCAGCGGGATGAAGAACTCTGCCTTCAGGTTCTCGATGTTCTTCGGGTTGCTGAGGAACTCCTTGAAGTATTCCTCGGAGTGAGCGAAGTAGTCGGGTGTGAAGCCCCACATGTTCATCGACACGGGAACATTCTCCTCCAGCGGCTGCCACTCGCCCTGCTCGTCCTTGAAGCAGATGGCGTTGCCCTTGTCTTCCTGACGCATGATCTCGGTGCGCTCCACAACCTCTACGAGATGATGGTTGTCGTCGAACTCGCAGACGCCACGGGCCACCGAACCATTCTCGGAGAGCGTGTTGCAGCAGCGGAAGCCCACCATTGCATACTTGTTCTCAGAACCTTCAGGCAGCTCGCTGAGGAACTTGCCAATCTGCATAAAGGCATCGCGGCCATAGAAGTCGTCGCAGTTGATGACGCAGAACGGCTCCTTGATGACATCCTTACCCATGAGCACAGCGTGATTGGTGCCCCAAGGCTTTACACGGCCTTCGGGAACGGTGAAGCCCTCGGGCAGTGAGTCGAGAGCCTGGAAGCAGAGTTCGCACGGCACCTGGCCCTCATACTTTGAGAGAATCTGTGTGCGGAACTGCTCTTCGAAGTCCTTGCGGATGACCCAGACGATACGGCCGAAGCCTGCCTGGATGGCGTCGTAGATACTATAGTCCATGATGGTCTCGCCATTGGGTCCCAGCCCGTCAAGCTGCTTCAGACCTCCATAGCGGCTGCCCATGCCGGCAGCGAGAAGAAACAATGTTGGTTTCATATTGTCTTAATTTACAGGTTATGATAATAATGATAAATGTTGTTCAGATATTACGTTTATTGATTGTCATGCAAAGATACTACTTTTTTATGATTCCGCAAAACATTTCCCTCGTTTTTTGATTTCTTTTGAACGGATAGCCAATGGCCTTTTCCTTAGAACGGATAGCCAATGGCGAAATGCAACGTCTGGTGGCGGCTGAACTTATCGACATTGTAGAAGCCGCTCTTCGTGGTCTCATACGGAACATGCAGACCTATACCCCAGTCCAGACGCAAGATGAGGAAGTCGAGGTCGTAGCGCAGGCCGACACCTGTTCCCACCGCCATCTGCTTAAAGAATTCACCGAAACGGAAATAAGCCTCTTTAAACATAATGGAAAGGTCATCGATGCCGATTTCCAAATCCTTACGAAGCCACACGTTACCTGCATCGAGGAATACGGCACCATGCAGATTTCCAAACAGCCGCTGTCGATATTCCAAGTTGGCTTGCAGCTTCACATCACCATTCTGCAAGAGATATGACAACTGTCGATTGCCGTCGTAGTCGCCCATGAAGCGACCTGGGCCGATGCTGCGTAGTGGGTATGCCCTGACGCTGTTGGCACCACCGATGTAGAAGCGCTCACTGAACGGCAAGTCGCTGCTATTGCCAAAACAGATGCCGAGTCCGGCATTGAGGTGTCCTACGAGTTGCGAGTGCTGCGACAACTGCCAAGTCTTCGTGAAGTCGGTCTCCACCTTCACAAACTGAGCGTACGGATTCTTAAAGAGTTCCTTGTCTTCCTCGTTCCACTTCTTACCAGCCGCCATATAAGCCAGCGACGTGAGATTACCCGACTCCGAAAGCGTCAGTTCCCAACGTATGGGGTTGAGCTTGTCAGCAGGGCTGGCATAGACGTAGGTGTAACGCATCTGCGGAATGAAGTAGTCGCTCATGGTGGCAGCCAGATAAGGACTGTTTTCGATGATGCTATCGAACTTCTCGGTGTGGGAGTTCATGTATTGGTACTTCAGCGTTAGCGGCGAGAACTCATGGCGGCTGGTGGCACTGGGCTGCCAGCGGTAGGTCCACTCACCCGAGACGATGTGCATCTTGTAGTATCCCGGTCGACGCACGATGTCGCTCGACACCTTGGCCATCGTAGTGGCTACGCGGCGCCAACGATTGGGATTCGGGGTGATGCCACGTTCCCGCATGCGCTCCATACGGCGACGAATCTGATTGCCGCCCATGAACGGAGCAACGAGGCGTGGGAACTCCAACGACACGTCGGCACCATATTCATAAGTGTTCATGTCGCCGCTAGAGGACCTTGTCTGCCATTCGTAGGAGCCATGCAGATTCACATCGAGTTTCTCACCGCCGCGGAAGGCATTGCGCTTGGTGAAACCAATCTTCAGCTCAGGTCCCATACGCCCGATGGTGCGCTTCGTGAAGTTCGTTTCAAAATAAACGTCATAAGGGCGGTCGAAGACACAGTTCACAACAAGGTCGAGGGTGTCGTCCGACAACAGGGGTGATAGCGACACTCTACGCGAGGAAAGATTTGAGGTGAGGGCCAGGAAGTCGGATGGCTTCTCCAGCTCACGGATGAAGTCAATTTCTGAGACGTCGAGTCCATCACGACGATTGAACTGGAAGTCGGTCATCGAGAACAGACCCGTTGCGTTGAGCGCATTGGCCGACTGCAGATAGAGGTCGTAGCTGTAGGGCTGTCCGTGGCGCAGACGCATGGCTCCCATGACGACACGCGGACGAACGGGCGAACGCTTACCGTTGTAGCGCAGGGTGAACGTCCGTCGGCGCAGGCTGTCGGTGGGTTCCTGCATGAAGTTCTTCTGCAGGTTCACGGTGATATTACCGATGTAGTACTTGCGTCGTGCCTCTTCGGCAATGCCATTGGCAAGCTGCAACCGCAGCTGTGCCTTACCCGGCACCGACACGGTGTCGGCAAGGTAGCTGGCGTAGGCAGGCTGATAATAGTAGTAGCCGTTGTTGCGGAAGAGTGTGGAAATGCGTGTACGCTCGCCGTCGAGGGCTGCCGCCGTAAAGGCATCGCCTGTATGCAGCAGCGACTGGTGGGCCGTAGCCTTGATAAGACTGTCGGCCTCGGCAGGGAATCCCAGATAGCTGATGCTGTCGATGGTGAGCAGCGGACCCATGGTAACATCATAGCCTATCTTCGCCTTCTTCGGATTGCGCTGTGTAACTACATTGTAACCTACCTGCCCATGGAAATAGCCGTGATTGTGAAGCACAGTCTGTGCCACTTGCGCACGCAATTCTGGATTCACCCAACTCATGAGTACCGGCTGCTTGCCAAACGACTCTGTCAGCCACTTGGCAACCTTTCCGTCCTTGCCGGAGAAGGCATTCCATATCCAAAGCCCGTAGGGGAAAGGCGTACGATGATAGCTGCTGCCGAAGAGTGCACCGTTGGGAGCCGTTGCCAGTGCTGCCTCCACCTCTTCCTGCGTCGTGATGAAGTTCTTGTTGGCTACGGCAGCAGGGACGCCGCTGTCGCCGCGCTCATAGTTGATCTTGGTGAGTCCAACGAAGAGCTGGTCGCCATCGGGAATGTTCTGTGTGGTAGAGCAGGAAGAGAGTAGCAAAGCCACGAAGAAACAAGGCAACAAAATCTTTACCTTCTGAACTGCGCCAAGCGCAATCTTTACCTTTCTCCATAGCGCCACGGGCGCACCTATTTTATTCATTCCTCTGCCTCCTTTCTGATGATAACGGTATCACGGCGCAAAGTGTCGCGACGCATGGCGGGCAGCAGTTGCGTCTTCTCGCTCCGCAGGTTGAAGATGTCCTTGAAGTGCTGCAGCGAACGGCGCCAGATGAAGCCCGCACCGTACTTCTGCGTGTAGCCGTCGAGCCAGTCATAGACATTGTTCTCATAGAACAGCGTGACGTATTTGTTAGCTGTGTCGTCGAGACGATATTCGAAGGTAACATTGTCGAAGAACGACTGGTTCTGGTTCTGTATCTCGGCACCCGTGGTGACCTTTCCGCCAACGGCAATCTTCAAGCGGTTGTTCCAGAAGCGCTTGGCAAAGCGGAACGAATAGTTCGTTGCGGTGTTACCAGTGGCATCGGTGGTATTGTCGAGACCCACGGAGAAATCGAGCGTGCGCAGGGCATTGCCGGTGATGTTGTTGATTTCGCTCTGCAGGAAGGTGTTCAGAGCGTTGTTCATCGAGAAGCCGTTGGTGTTGCCATCAGCCAGATACATGCCCGTCGTGAGCATCGTCACAGCCAACTTACCACGCTGCTCCTTGCTCATCGATTGCAGCTCGGAGTGCAGCTGCATGTCCTCTGGTGCATCGAGGGTGAACTCCAGGCCCATGTCCTCAAGCGTCTTCGTGATGATGACGCCACAATCAAAGTCGACGCTGCGCCCCACTCCATTGCTTGCAGAGACTGCCGTTCTCACATGCTCGGTGGCAGTGATGTTCAACGTGGGATTCATCGGGGGACCGGTGAACTCGATGTAGCTGCCGTCCTGAATGGTGAACGTCTTCAGCGGAATGATCGGCAACGAGTATTTCATCTCGCCGTTAGCCAGCGTGTAGCGACCCGTGAGACGCAGGTTGTCCGCCACGTTGTAGATCATGCGCAACGTACCACCGCCCATCAGGTCGATATAGTTGCTCTTGTCGGTATTCAGATAAGCCATCACGTGAGCGCCCTTCGACACATCAACGGTCATATCCATCGAGAAGCCCATGAGTTCGGGACGTTCCACAACGGTCTGCGTCGTATCGGCAAAGTCGGTGAAGCGCACAAGGCCTTCCAGCTGGTTGTCGGTGGTCAGTGGTGAGTCGCGCAGGATATAAGTAAGGTCGGTGGTGCCCAGCACATCGAGCTTTCCTCGCATCATCAAGTTGGTGAGCAGGCCGTTGATGTTACCAAAGAAGTTCACGTATGCCTTTCCATAGGCTTCCGACCGCGGGTTCTCCTTCGAGTCGATGAGCAGGAAGTTCTGTGCACGCATCTTCAAATCGAGTCGCATGCGCGAGGGGTTGGTGAAGTCGAGCGAGCCATAGGTGGTAAGAGGACTGCTGTTATTGGCATACATGTTGAAGTTCTCAAACAGCAGCCGACTGCCCTTGATGGCCACGGGGTCGTTGTCGAAGCGAAGGCGAACGCCATAGGGCTGGCTCACCATATAGGCGGAGTCGAGATAGATTTCACCATCGACAACGGGTTTCGACAATGGTCCCTTCACAGCAACGGAACCTTCGCCATAGCCCTCGAAGCCGATAATCTGGTTCGGAATGAAGCCATTGACGAGCGATAGCGGCATGCGTGCCAGGTCGAGCGTTGCATCGAGGTATCCGCCGGCATCGGCATTGCCTGCCACCTTATTTATATATGTACCACTGACGGTGGCAATTTCCTGTCCTTCCAGCGAGAGGATGCCATCAACGTAGTGGGCACCGTCGTTCTTCGGCATATACACAAACTCCGTACCGAGGTTGCCAATGGGGCACTTCTCATAGACGAGATTCTGAATGGCAAGGTCGCTCGACACGCTCACCGCCTCGTCGGTTTGCACAAAGTGCACGTCGCCATTCAACATGCCACGCACGTCGGGTGTATAGGGTATCACGGAGAGTATCTTCTCCAGGTCGAAATGGTGCAGTGAAGCGGTAATGTCCTGCTTGGCCTCCTCGTTCTCATCGTTGGTGTAGACCTGCACGCCAGTGCCGTCGTCAGCACGCAACACCAGGTCGGCCGACACGCGGTTGTCGCGTCCGAGGAAGACGTAGTTATCGTCGTTCACCGTGAACTTCCTGTATCCCAGCACTGGTTCCTTGCCGTATGTGCGGAACATCAGACCGCCATTCTCCATCGTAGCTTGCAGTCCGAGGCGAACGCCCAACTCGCCCTTGTCGTCATAGAGACGTGTACCAAAGATGGTGCCGCGGTCTTGCAACACACCGTCGACGAGTGCATTGAAGGTGTACTGTGGGTTCTTGTCGTTGTTGCGCACCTGTGCCTGATAGGAGGTACGCACCGAGTCGGAGCGAATGGCGAAGTTCACCGTGTCGAGCAGCATACTGTCAATCATGAGCGACTCCAGATGCAAACGTCCATTCAGTCCGTCTATGGGCGATGAGACAATATTACAATTCAAGTTGTCGATGCCGTAGCCATAGCGTTGCATGAGTTCGACGATGAAGTTGTCGCGACCGCTGCTGACCGAGAGGCGTGCATCGGGAAGCACGCTGCGCAGACGGCCCTCGTCGATGAGTCGCTCTTCATATTGCCGCTTAACTTCTGCCATGAGCTTATCACCGGTGTTGAGCAGTCGCTCGTAGTTGCCCTTGGCATCGAGGTCGAGGTGGAAGTCGCCGCAGTCGACAGCAGCTCGTGTCTGATCGTTCGACGTCAGGGCATCAATCCACATGTCGCCCGGACGGAAAGTCTCAGTGCGCGTTCTCACGGTAAGATCGCCCACGTGTCCTTGCACCTTATGGTTCATTTTCAAATCGCTGTCGATATCGAGATGTGCGCAACCGCTGATGGCCAGCAGGCTATCAGTGATGCCCAGTCGGTGCAGGTCGGCACGGTCGAGGTCCATCACCACCGTACCACGCAAGCGCTTCTTGCTCATGAGCATATCCACCGAGGCGACGCCCTTCATGAGGTCGTTCTGGCTGTTCACGGTGGCATAGGCACGCCCGTTCCTGACCTTTGCATCGGCCTTCATGCCACTGAGGTCGTAGCCACTATAATGGAACTGCTGAACGTCGGCTTTCGCCGTGAGCGTCGTGCGGGGTGACATCAGGTCGGTGCCCTGTCCTTTCAGGTCGATGGTGCCGGTGAGTGGGCTCAGCCCGTAGTTCGGCAGGAAGTGCTGCAGCGCCAGTCGGTTGGCTTTCAACTTTGCCTCGTAGGCTTCACGACCAGCATCGTAGCTCACCGTTCCACCAAGGGTGCCAGCCGACTCGCTGGCTGTGAAGCGGGCACCATATTTCTGTCCGTCGGCCGTCACCTGGCCTTTCAAGGCGAGGTTGCGCGGAATGTTCACATCCTTTCGCAGGTCTTTCGGCATCAATTCTTTCAAGAAACTGGCATTGCAGGCATGGGCATCCACGTCCACATCGGCCTTCAGACGGTCGGGATTGTCGAGGTTCTGCAGCGTTCCCGATGCTTTCATACGGAAGGCTGTGGGCAGCGACACATTCAGGTCGCTGAAGTTCATGTTTTTCATGTTGCCGCGCACCACTCCATCAATCTTCAGTTGTTGGTTCGGCCACTTCTGTCGGAAGCCCGCCGGCATGTCCTGCATAAAGCGCATCAGGTCTTGCTTGCCGAGCGAGGCATGCACCGTTCCCTTCAACGTGCCTGGATTGAGGTCGGAGAATGCGTCGAGCGACATATCCAAATCGCCACCAATCGTCGACTCGGAAGTCTCAATGCGACCATCCTTCAACGTCACCCTACCGGCAGTCTGCACGCCGTTGTTGTCTTCGCCGGCATGCATGGCGAGTTGTCCCGACACGTTCTTCACGTCGAGACCACTCTTTTCCTTAAACGCAAGTTTCTTCAGATTGGCGGCAAGTTGTGGCTTGCCGGCTGCAGGTTTGTCGCTATAGCTGATGTTCTCGGCATGTAGCGACAGGTCTTTCAAATCGAGATGGTCGGGATCGGGCTGTCCGTTGTCTTTCTTAGCGTCCTTTCCTTTTGCGTCCTTTTCCTTTGGCGTGTTTTTCCCGTCAATCTTGTCATATGCCAGAGCACTCTTATCGATGTCCACCGAACCCACTTGGTAGTTGCCGTTCTTCAAGTCGAAAGAACCGTCTCGGATGGTGGCATCGCCCAGATGGGCGGTAACAAGAGTGCCGGCCGACTTCTTGCCTGTCTTAGCATCAACCTCGCCAGGCATGGTCAGCCAGACATTAGAATTCTCAATCTTGGCCTTCTTCGCCAGGATGCGCCAAGGGGTTTCGCTCTGTGTGGTGTCCTCAGGCACGCTGTCGGCCAATGCAATGTCGAGGTCGGCATCCTTCAACAGCACGTCGTCGAGGTTCACATCGCCAACATTGGGGTCTTCCTTTCCTTTCAACAAGATGTCGGAGTTCTTCACACTCAGTTTTCCCACTCGTCCTTTCACACGGGCCGCCTTGATGAAATCGCCGGTGTTCAGCTTCGCATCCTCCAGTGTGAGCTCGTCAACCACCACTTGCTTCTTCAGCAGCGGCTTCAGCTTGACATCGGCGACGATGCTTCCCACATGTGCCAGCGTGTCGGTAGGCACTCCGCTCACGCTATCGCGCTGCACCACGCTCACCTCGTTCATCTCCAAGTCGAGCGGAAAGCGCAGCCGCACATTGCCCACCTGCACATCCATTCCCGTTTTTTCCGACGCATACGCCGAAGCCTGCTTCACTGCCCAACGCTGGAAAGGAGGGAAGTAAAGCAGTCCTGCCACTGACGAAACAAGTACGACGGGAACCAAAACGGCAGCGCCCATCCACTTCAAGAGTTTCTTCATCGTCGGTCAAGATTCTTCATTCTGACTGCAAAGATAATGTATTTTTTCGATTCCGCGCGCGAAATCGGTGTTTTTTTCATCTCATTCGCCTGAGCAATGCGCAGCTAAGCGCAGTCGGCATCGTGCATTTGCACTATCGGAAAGCCTTCCAAAGTGGGTCATCGGGTAGCGGAGCCTCAACGCAAATAGGCAGTTTCGACACGGGATGAACAAACTCCACACGCCTCGAAAGTAGTGAGATGCTGCCATCGGGATTCGACCTTGGAGCTCCATATTTCAAGTCGCCCTTGATAGGACAGCCAATGGCTGCCAGCTGACAACGTATCTGATGATGTCGACCTGTTAAGAGATTGATTTCCAGTAGCTTATAGCGGTCTGACTCACCAATCACTTTATACTTCAATACCGCCCTCTTCGAACCTGGCTTCTCGCGGTCGTAGGCATAGCTCTTGTTCTGTTTCTCGTTGCGCGTCAGCCAATGCACAAGGGTATGTTCACCGTCGTTTTCCGCATTCTCCGTTACGTTCGCCTGCTTGTCCTTTCCCACAATGGCCCAGTAGGTCTTATGCACCTCGCCATTGGCAAACATGCGGTTCAGCCGCTCCAGCGCCTTCGACGTGCGAGCAAACACCACCAGGCCGCTCACGGGTCGGTCGAGCCGGTGGGTGACACCCAGAAACACAGCCCCTGGCTTCTGATATTTCTCCTTGATATATCGTTTCACCGTTTCCGACAACGGCTCGTCGCCAGTCTTGTCGCCCTGCACGATCTCACCGCTTCGCTTCGAAACGATAATCAGATGATTGTCTTCGTATACTACTTCCATGACTTTTAAAGGTTCAATGCTGCTGCGCAGCAGTTCAATGCGCTACGCACGGTTCAAAGGTTACCTCCCTCGCTTTATCGTGCACCACGCTTCGCGTGACAGCACTGCTCCGGTCGGTGACCAGCGGTTCAATACCATTCAAATGGCAAAGGTAATAAAAAATATTGGAATAGGTTTGTCATCATTGCACCTTTTTTTGCCAATCATAATCATTACACGCAAAAAAGGAATGTGCGCAGCTTACTGCCAGTTTTTGCGCAGCATGCTGGCACAAGTTGTGCAGCATTGCTGCCTAAAGTGTGCAGCATAGCCGCGTAAATTGTGCAGCATTGCTGCCTAAAGTGTGCAGCACTGCTGCCTAAATTGTGCCGACGTGCTGCGCAAAATGTGCTGACGTGCTGCCTAAAATGTGCCGATGTGCTGCGAAAAATGTGCTAACGTGCTGCGTAAAAACATATACAGCACGTTAGCAATAGAATAAGTAATCAATTCATTTGTGGGGGATGCCTCAACACACAGAAGATAATCTCCCTCTCTTTCGGTAAGGACAGAGGTGGGGCCTCACTTTGTAGCAAGCATGGTCTTGAGTGGTTTCATTCCTTCGGCACGAGTGGTGAGGACTACGGAGCCAGCCGTCTTGCCTGAACGGAGGATGACCATGGCCGAGCCGTTCCAAAGATGGCGGTGATCGGTGCAGTTGAGCTCGTCGCTATTGATGTCGCCATTGGTAACGGCAACGATGCTGGCATCGCCCTCCACGCTGAACGTCAACTCCTGCTGAGCGCCATAGACGCGACGGCCCTTGGCATCGACTGCATAGATGCGAACGTGCTGCAGGTCCATGCCATCAGCACGCCAGCTCTTGTCATCGGCAGCAACGGCCTTCCGCTTGTCTTTCACCGGAGCGAGATCGGGAATGGCAACGAGTTTCACAGCTGCACCCGGGGTTTCAATCTGATGTCGTGCCACCTCTCGCCCATTATTGTAGGCAACGGCAACGGCACGACCTGGCTGGTATTCCACGTCGTCCCAACGTATCTGATTGCGGCGCTTGGCATCGTCCACGGGATTCGCCTTGCGGCCAAGGCTCTTACCATTGACAAAGAGTTCCACCTCCTCAGCATTGGTATAGGTGATGACCTGCAATCGAGAGCCGGGCTTGCGATCCCAATGGTCACTCATTCCATCGTTGCCGGTCTGCACACCGTTCCACATCTGGTCGCCACGACTGTCGACAACGGCAATGTGAACAACGGGTTCATCGGGCTTGAACATGCTTCGCATGAGATATGCCTTGGGCTTCGGCTCGAGCGAGATGTCGAACACGCCCTGTGCCCAACCCTTTGCGGGCCATCCCTGCGACTCACCGAGATAGTCGATGGCTCCCCAGTAGGCGAGTCCGATGACACGGTCGAGGTCCATCTCGAAGAAGTTCGGTCCCATAGCGGCCACGGCGGCCTCGCTCTGGTAGAACGTCATCCACGGGAAGCGACGACCGTCACCTGGGAAGTACATGTAGCGATAGTTGTAGGCCTGCACATCGGTCTGCATGGCAAGGTCGCAGGGCAGCGAGTCGGTATCCCAGTTGCGATAGCGCGGATGCATAGCCACGGTGACAAGTCGTGTGGAATCGTAACGCTGGATGAGTGTCTTCTGCAGTTTAAACATGGTCACGCCGAAGTCGTTGAACGGCTGATTGGGATCTTGCTGCAGCTCGTTGCCAAGACTCCAGAGCACCACTGATGGCGAGTTGCGATCGCGGCGCACCCACTCGGGAACATCGTATTGCCACAGCTGTTCGAACGCCACGCGGCCGCCTGTGTGCTGACGCGTCCACTTGTCGTAGAGCTCATCGACGACGAGGATGCCATACTGGTCGCAAAGCTCGATGAACTCGCGGCTATAGGGATTGTGACTGGTGCGAATGTGATTCATGCCAAACTGCTTCATGAGCTGAAGGCGCTTCTCGATGGCACGCGGATAGTTGGCCGCACCGAGCGCTCCAAGCGAGTGGTGGTTGGCATAGCCTTTCAGCAAGACCTTCCGACCATTGAGCTTCAGACCGTAGTCGGGACCAATCTCGATGGTGCGAATGCCGAAGCGCTCGCTAACCTCGTCGGCAACCGTTCCGTCTTCGCGCACAAGTTGGGCTACGACGGTGTAAAGGCGTGGGTTGTCGACGTCCCACAGCTGCGGCTGCGGTATCTGGATATCATTCAAATAAGCCTCCATGGTGCGCGACTGTGTATTGCGACGACGTGTCGACGTGCCCTCATAGACCTGCTGCCCATCGGGATCGAGGATTCGCACGCGCAGCCCTGTCTGACGGTCGCGCCCACGATTGGTGAACTCTGCCGAGATGTCAACATAGCGGTTCTCGCGTGTACGGATATATAGAGGATGTCGCGTGAAGAACTGGTCGCCGGCAGTAGCAATGAGTTTCACACAGCGGAAGAGTCCACCACCGGTGTACCAACGGGAGCTGAACGGGTCGCGTGTGTCGGCACGCACGGCGATGACATTGTCCTCACCAAAGCGCAATCGGCCCGTGATTTCAACCTCGAAGCCCACGTAGCCATAGTCGGTGCCGCCAATGCGCTCACCATTGAGGTAGACATCGCCGACATACATGATGCCACCGAAGTCGAGCAGCAGGTGCTTGTCCTTCAGACTAGCATCGGGCGTCAGGTGATAGCGATACCACCCCTGTCCCATCTCCTTGAAGCCGCGGCTCGAGAGGCGACTCCTGATATTCGCAGCAACATCGGTGTTGTCGGCTTTCTCACCAGCATCGGGTGCCACCCACGGCTGTTCAATCTGGAAATCGTGAGGAATGGCGACGGTGCGCCAGCTACTATCGTCGTAGGCTGGCTGTGCTGCCTCCGTGATGTCGCCGGCATGGAATCGCCAGCCGTCGACTAAGTTTTCCACCATGCGTGTCTGCGCCTGCACGGCCAGCGACGACAATGCCACCAAGGCCAACAGCCAACAGCGCTTCCAAGCTCTCGTCGTGTTGAAAAGGGATGCTTTCATAAAGGTTCGTCAGTTTATTTCTTGCAAAGATACAAAAAATTTCGAGTAAGTATGCAAAAATGAAGTGATTTCTTTTGACGGCAATAGAAAATTCTGGTTCTGCACCTATTTATATATAGTCAAGGTAAACAAAAAGCCCCGGTCTCACGACCAGGGCTAGGGGGTGACACTAAAAGAGTGAAATATATTTCAAATCGATTATGAAAATATTAACCATTACCCCCTTTTTTCTACATATTCATGCCACCATCGACCTGAATGACCTGACCGCTGACATACGACGAGAGGTCGCTGGCCAGATAAACGGCTGTGTTGGCGATATCGTCGACAGTGCCACCGCGACGAAGAGGAATCTTCTGACACCACTCCTTGCGAACGTCCTCGGGCAGAGCCTGCGTCATGGCAGTATCGATGAAGCCGGGGGCGATGGCGTTGGCGCGGATGCCCTTCGGACCCATTTCCTGTGCAATAGACTTCGCGAGTGCAATCAGACCAGCCTTCGATGCTGCATAGTTGGCCTGTCCGGCATTGCCGTGAACACCCACGACGGAAGCCATGTTGATGATGCTTCCACCACGCTGGCGCATCATGATAGGCACACAGGCGTGGATGAAATTGAATGCAGACTTCAGGTTAACTGCGATAACGGCGTCCCACTGCTGCTCACTCATGCGCAGCATCAGGCCGTCCTTGGTGATACCAGCATTGTTGACAAGAATGTCGATGGAGCCAAACTCCTCCTTCACCTGCTTCACGACTTCCTCGGTCTGAGCAAAGTCGGCAGCGTTGCTGGCGTAGCTCTTTGCCTTCACGCCCAGAGCCTCAATCTCGGCCTGAGTCTCCTCGTTGACAGCGAGGTCGGTGAATGCGATGTTGGCGCCTTCTGCGGCGAAACGAAGTGCAATGGCCTTGCCAATGCCACGTGCAGCTCCAGTGATCAGAGCTGTCTTACCTTCCAGTAATTTCATAGTGCTTTGTTTATAATATCAATAAATCTGTTAGTTTCTTTCTATTTGAACATTCGCTTTCCGAGGGCACCATAGACAACCTTCGCCACCTGCGGTTTGGTAGCCTCCTCGGTCATGCCATGAGCAATTCGGCCATAGATGTAAGGCACCTCCAGGCCCTTGATGCAATAGTGGGTGATGTCGGCGACCAAGTCTACATTATCGATGTCGAACTCTCCCTCGGCCTTACCCTCGGCATAAACCTTGCGGAAGAGCTTGATCTCCTCGTCATCGAAGTTCTTACGCACCTTCTCCACCGTCCAAATGTTGCGGAAAAACTCGGCACGCAAATTACCATTGCGCACCACCGTCTCACGAATGGAACTCAGATGGGTATAGATGAGCTCGATGATTTTTTCCTGCGGACGAATCCGCTTGGCTGCCACCTCGTCGAGTTTGTCGCTCAATCGCTCCAACTCGGTTTCGATAACAGCATAATAGACTTCCTCCTTACTTTTAAAATAGGTGTAAAGCGTGCGACGCCCCTTGCCTGAAGCGACGGCAATGTCGTTCATCGTAGTATTCGCCAAACCATTCTTGGCAAACAGCTGGCGCGCCACTTCAACAAGTAACTGTCTAGTTTTTGATATCGACATTGTTTCTGATTCTTATGATGAGAACTAAAAATTGCACATTGCATTAGTCGTGTGCAAAATTAGTTTTTTTCTTCCATTCATACAAATAAATTGGGTTAAAAAAGAGAAAAAATGGCAATAAGCAAAAATATTTGGAATATTTCTTGGATATTACAAAAAAAAGTAGTACCTTTGCACCCGCTTACAAGAAATACATCGCGGAGTGGAGCAGTTGGTAGCTCGCCAGGCTCATAACCTGGAGGTCGCATGTTCGAGTCCTGCCTCCGCAACTCAAGCAGTCCAAACGGACTGCTTTTTTTGTTGCTATGGCAGTACCCTTCACATGCTTCCGGTCGCAGTTCTTTCTCCGCAAAGCTACGAAAGCGTCCCCATAGGGGCCGAGCGCGAGTCCTGCCTCCGCAACTCAAGCAGTCCAAACGGACTGCTTTTTTTGTTGCTATGGCATCTATGGTTCCGTGATGGGTCGCGATTCAAATAGGCAGAGGTAATCATAATTATCAATTGTCAACTATCAACTATCAATTAAACACACTCTCTTCCGCAACACTATTAAAGTCGTTATCTTACTTTTTTTGCCGATTTCTTGGCCGTTTCCACTTTTTTATGTAAATTTGCACGGAAGTAATAACTAAATAGATAAAACTATGTTTGGACTTGGCATGCAAGAGATTCTCGTCATCGCACTCATCATCCTGCTGCTCTTCGGCGGCAAGAAGATTCCTGAACTCATGAAAGGCCTTGGCAAAGGCGTGAAGAGTTTCAAAGAAGGAATGAAAGAGGTTGACGACGAGCTGAAAGACCTGAACGACAAGAAGGAAGAAGAACAGAAGAAATGAGCAACGAGGCTGACAATAGCAGCAATGCTACCGGCACGTTCTGGGATCATTTGGACGAACTGCGCAACCGATTGCTGCGCTGTCTCGCGGTCACAGCGGTGCTCGGTGTTGTGGCATTCGCCTTCAAGGAACAGCTGTTCGACATCGTGCTTGCGCCGCGCTCGAGCGACTTCGTGACCTATCGGCTGTTGGGTGTGGAGCCGTTCACGGTGGGACTCATGAACACCGGGCTCACCGAGCAGTTCATGATTCACCTAAAAACGGCACTCTATGCAGGACTACTTGCGGCATCACCCTACGTGCTCTATGAAATCTTTGCCTTTGTGTCGCCAGCTCTCTATGAAAGTGAACGACGCTACGCTGTGCAGATTGTTGGATCGGCCTACGTGATGTTTGCCATCGGTACGCTACTCAACTACCTGCTCATCTTCCCATTTACGGTAAAGTTCCTGGGCACCTACCAGGTGAGCCCCGATGTTGCCAACATGCTCACGCTACAGTCGTACATGGATACACTCATCACCATGAGCCTTGTGTTGGGACTGGTGTTCGAGCTACCCGTAGTCTGTTGGATACTTGGCCGAATGGGAATCCTTACACGCCCCGTCATGCGCGAATACCGCCGACATGCCGTTATCGTCATCCTTGTCATCGCTGCCATCATTACTCCTACCACCGACGCATTCACTCTCACGCTCGTGGCGCTGCCCATCTGGCTACTCTATGAAGGCAGCATCTTGCTTGTACCCAAGGGTGTACGTTAGGTTTTGACTTTGCCATCTCTTCTCTGCCAGACTTTGCTATCTGCTCTACTGATCTACATTTATACAAAAACAATATGCTAAAAAGAATTCGTACCATTCTCGCATTGGTGTTCTTCATCGGAATCACCTTGCTGTTCCTCGACTTCACAGGAACTGCCCACCGATGGCTCGGATGGATGGCGAAAGTACAGTTTCTGCCAGCCATCATGGCACTCAATGCCATTGTCGTCATAGCACTCATCGTGCTGACGCTCATTTTCGGTCGCATCTATTGCTCCATCATCTGTCCTCTTGGCGTATTCCAAGATGTCATCGCATGGTTTGGCAAGAAGGCGAAGAAGAACCGCTACTCTTATTCGAAGGCACTCTCGTGGTTGAGGTATACGGTGCTCGGCGTGTTCATCGTGGCATTCCTTGCAGGCATCGGCAGCATCGTTCAGTTGCTCGCCCCCTACTCCGCCTATGGTCGCATTGCCACAACCATCTTCCAACCGTTGTGGAAACTGTGCAACAACGGTCTGGCAGCCATTGCCGAACACATCGACAGCTATGCTTTCTATTCCGTCGACATACTGGTTCCTTCCATCGGCGTAGTGCTTGCTATTGCTATCATCACCGTGTTGGTGCTCATCCCGCTGGCATGGAAGAACGGCCGCACATATTGCAACACCATCTGTCCTGTGGGTACGGTGCTATCGTTCTTCGCCCGATTCTCCTGGCTGAGGATCAACATCGACGAAGAGAAATGCCACAACTGCTCGCTTTGTGCCAAGAACTGCAAGGCCGCATGCATCGACTTCAAAAACCACACCATTGATGCTTCGCGCTGTGTGGTTTGCGGCGACTGCATCGGCGTGTGCAACCATCATGCATTAAAATACGACCATGCATGGGCGCACAGCAAGAAGCAAGAGAAGAAAACCGACGACAGCAAGCGTTCCTTCCTGATTGCCACGGCTGCCCTTGCCACAACGGCATTCGCGCAGGAGAAGAAGAAAGTTGACGGAGGACTCGCCGAGATTAAGGACAAGGTGGCACCCACGCGACAGACTCCCCTCACGCCTCCGGGCTCGCTCTCCGCAAAGAACTTTGCACAACGTTGCACAGGTTGTCAGCTCTGCGTGTCGGAGTGTCCGAATCAGGTGCTGCGCCCGTCTACCGACCTACTCCACTTGATGTTGCCCACCATGAGCTATGAGCTTGGCTACTGCCGTCCCGAGTGCAACCGCTGTTCGGAGGTCTGCCCTGCAGGAGCCATCAAGCCCATCAGCCTCGAAGACAAGGCATCGACGCAGATTGGACACGCCGTCTGGATTAAGAAGAACTGTCTGGTGCTCACCGACGGTGTAGACTGCGGCAACTGTGAGCGCCACTGTCCTACAGGAGCCATCGAGATGGTGCCCAGTGATCCCGATGACGACGAATCACCCTACGTGCCCGCCGTCAACGAGGAGCGCTGCATCGGCTGCGGTGCCTGCGAGAACCTCTGTCCCGCCCGTCCCTTCTCGGCCATCTACGTGGAAGGCCACGAAGTGCATCATGAGTATTAATAGTAGAAAGATGAACGTTGATAGTATCAAGCAGAATGATGAACGATAATAACTCCAACAATAGCATTTCGCGCCGCTCGTTCCTGAAACTCTTCGGAGCAGGAACCGTAGCCACTGCCGCCGCTCTCACGGGCTGCAAGAGCAAGAAGCAGAAAGCCATTGAAGACGAATACAAGCAGCAGGTAGAGCCCCCGAAAGACAAGATGACCTTCCGCAACAATCCCAAGACAGGCGACCGCGTGTCGCTGTTGGGATATGGAATGATGCGTCTGCCCACTCTTCCCAGTGCCAAGGAGGGCGAAGATCCCGACTTCGACCAAGAGATGATTAACAAACAGGTGGACTACGCCATTGAACACGGGTTGAACTACTTCGATACCAGCCCTGCCTATTGTCGTGGACTCTCGGAGCGTTGCACCGGTATCGCACTCTCCCGCCACAAGCGCAGCGAGTACTTCATTGCAACGAAGCTCTCGAACTTCTCGCCAGAGACACAGACGCGCCAAGGCAGTATCGAGATGTATCACAACTCGATGAAAGAGCTGCAGGTCAATTACATCGACTACTACCTGCTGCATGGCATCGGCGGTGGAGGCATGGACGCCCTGCACGCCCGCTATATCGATAATGGCATCCTCGACTACCTGCTCGAGGAGCGCAAGGCTGGCCGCATCCGCAACCTCGGATTCTCCTATCACGGCGAAATAGAAGTGTTCGACTACCTGCTTTCCGAGAACGACAAGTATCAATGGGACTTCGTGCAGATAGAGCTGAACTACCTCGACTGGAACTACGCCAACGAGATCAACGATCGCAACACGGATGCTTCCTACCTCTATGACGAACTGCAGAAGCGAGGTATTCCCGCAGTCATCATGGAACCCCTGTTGGGAGGACGACTGGCCAATGTGCCGCAGTTTGTAGCTACCGAGCTAAAGCAGCGCGACCCAGAACGCAGCGTGGCTTCGTGGGCTTTCCGCTATGCCGGCACTCCCGAGGGCGTGCTCACCGTGCTTTCAGGCATGACCTACATGGAGCATCTGCGCGACAACCTGCTCTCCTATAGTCCGCTCGTGCCGCTCAATGAGGAAGAGCAGCGATTCCTTGACGACAATATTGCCCGCAAGCTGTTCTCCATGCAGAACATTCCGTGCAACGACTGCAAATACTGCATGCCTTGTCCATATGGTATCGACATACCAGGCATCTTCGTGCATTACAACAAGTGTAAGAATGAAGGTACGCTGCCTACCGATGTGATGGACCCGGAATATCTGAAGCTGCGACGCAACTATCTGATTGGTCTCGACCGCGCCGTTCCCAAGCTACGGCAGGCCAGCCATTGCATCCAGTGTGGACAGTGCCAGCCGCATTGCCCACAGAACATTCGCATTCCGCGAGAGCTTCTGAAAATCGACCAGTTTGTTGAAGACCTGCGACAGAACAAGTCGTTCCTCGAACAGAAAGAAGAGGAAAAGAAGGCGTAAACTTGTAATTCTGATGATACCAAATTAATCATTAGGCGATTTCATGTAGGGACGCGGCGTGCCGCGTTTTTTCCCCGCTTCGCTCTGAAAGCGGCAAAGCCGAGCGACTGGTGGGGAAAACTACACTAAGTAACGCGACACGTCGCGTCCCTACATTGGCTAATGACCGATTTGGGAGTATTCGAACAATCAGAGCTTTCCGAGATGATAGTCGCAAAGACTTCTGATCGGACTACGAAGAATAGGGCCAACCTGATATCCCTCGGCCTCGGCGGCCTCACGTAAGAGTGTTTCATAGTGAGCAGCGATGCTTCCCACAAACCCTACTGGCAAATCGCGCCGCCCGTAGGGAGTAATGTTATGGCTGAAGAACTGCCGGAAGTTATCAACAACCAGACTCCGCAATGCTTCGTCGTCGAGATGCTTACTAATATATAAAGAGGTGGAAGCCAAGAACCGATTGGGCATGGGTTCGCGGTAGACACGACGGATGACGTCGTTCAGCGTCAGACCTGTTGCAGCCAGGAAGTCATCGCGCATCGCAGCAGGCAGCAAACCCTTGAAGATAGCGTTCAGGAATCGCTTGCCAAGAGCCGCTCCCCCACCCTCATCGCCAAGAATGAAGCCCAGCGCCGGCGTGTTGGCGACAATCTGTTCGCCATCGAAGAGGCATGAGTTGGCACCTGTTCCAAGAATGCAGGCAATGCCTTCGTGATGTCCACAAAGCGCACGGGCAGCACCAAGCAGATCACTGGCGGCGCTGACTTCGGGTTGCTCAGCCCACGTCTTGCCAGCCACGAGTTCCTGATAGCCCACGGCACGGGCAATGGCACGCTGCATGGTTCCTTCCGCATCAGGTCTGACGCCTGCGCCATAGAAGAACACCGACAGGCTGCATCCCGCCACCATCTGTGGCAACAGCACATCGAGTTGCGGCACAAGCTCCTGCTGGAGGATGCCCACGATATCTTCTTCCGACATCAGCACGGGATTAAGACCTTGCGTATAGAACGTCTGACCGGTCTCTGCCACCATCCAATCAGTCTTCGTGCTACCGCTGTCGGCCACGAGCGTTAGTTGCTTGCTATTCATCATTTCCATGTCTCTTCAAGTATTTATGATTGCAAAGATACGAATAAGTAGGCGAAAAACCAAATGTATTTGAGTTTTTCCGAACGAAAATGAAATCAAAAACTTTGATTTTTGCTTTGCATTTCGCCTACTTATTCGTATCTTTGCAAACAAAAACCAACAATTGGCAACATGAGAAAAATTATCACTATCGCCATACTGCTTCTGGGCTGGGCGCTGCAGAGCCACGCCGTGCTGAAGGAGAAGGACCTCGACAATACTCTCGGTATCCTGCGTACCGAGCTGACGAAGCATCATGCCGAACTGGAACGCCAGTCGGGATTCATGCGCGAGCAGCAGGAGCACATTCGCAAAAACCTGTTCTCGGTGCTGAACCGTTCCAATCAGAATGCGCTGATGCTCTACTCTCAGAAGTCGGAATACATCTTCGACCTCACCTACGCCTGCCATGAGGCCACTGAGCAATACCACGAGTTCCAGCGCAACATCCTGCCGTTCCGCTCGTTTGTGGAGAAGGCCAACGAAGACATTGCCCGCTACGACAGTTTGATCATCAACCTCACGAACATGCCGAAGATGTCGCTGTCGGAGCGTGCAAAGATTGATCGCAACGTGTGTTTGACGCTGGCCATGAACATCCGTCGCACGCTGACCGACAACCGCGACCAACTGAACGAGTACATCAATTACTATCGTAACACCGAGCAACAGCTGAAGAACCTCAACGACTATGCCAACAAACGCTATGGCGACATACAGATGAGCATCTTCAACAACGGTGGCGAAAACTATTTCAAGATTCTCAACAACCTGAGAGGTAATCTGCGAAGCACCCGCGAAGCCATCAGCGAAAAGTACCAGCAATACCATAAAATAGAGTCCGACTGGGACGTGCGCGTCATCATCTATCTCTTCGCGGCACTACTCATCTACGGCTTCATCTCGCTCCTTGTAACCATCTTCGCAGTGAAGTTCCTCATGCCGCGACGCTTCAAGACAGAAGCATTCCAGGCAAAGCGCACGTGCATCATCCTGGCAGTGTCGGTGGTGCTGCTTGCCTTGATCTTAGGACTCATCCGTGCCACCGTCGATCAGAACTTCCTCATCATGGCCTCTAAGCTACTTGTGCAGTACACGTGGCTGCTGGGTGTCATTCTGATTTCGCTGCTCCTGCGCCTCGACGGCAAACAGATCACGAGCGCCTTCCGCATCTACGCACCACTCATCTTCATGGGATTCCTGGTCATTGCGTTCCGCATCGTCCTGATTCCCAACGAACTGGTGAATCTCATCCTGCCCCCCACCCTGCTCATCTGCATGTTGTGGCAATGGAGTGTGATTCGCCGGCATAACAAAAACATCCCCCACAGCGACAAGTTCTACTCATATATCTCCCTGTTCGTGTTCCTCGCATCGGTGGTTTGCTCATGGCTGGGCTACACGTTGCTCAGTGTGCAACTCCTCATCTGGTGGATCATGCAGCTGACGTGCATCCTCACTATCACCTGTATCACTGGCTGGCTGACAGCCTATGAGAAGCGCAAGCACATCGACGAAAAACCCATCACGAATACGTGGGGATTCCATTTCATCAAGAACGTGCTGCTGCCTGTGCTCGGGGTGTTCTCGGTGCTCATCTCCATCTATTGGGCTGCCGACGTGTTCAACCTCAGCGACACCACGCGTAGGATTTTCAACACGAAGTTCATCGAGGCAAAGGCCATCACCATCAGCGTTACGTCCATAGCGGCGGTGGTTTGCCTGTACTTCCTCTTCAAGTACATCAACAGCACACTGCAAAGCCTGCTGAAACTCTACTTCGAGAAGAGCGACCGCTCGACAGCCGGCACGCGCAGTCTGATGATGAAGAACATCATCCAAATCGTGGTATGGGGTGCATGGGTACTCATCTCGCTAAGCATCATGCGTGTCAACAACACATGGCTGGTGGTTATCTCGGGTGGTCTGTCGACCGGTGTCGGTTTCGCTATGAAGGACATCCTCGAGAACATCTACTACGGCATCTCGCTCATGGCAGGACGAATCAAGGTGGGCGACTACATCATCTGCGACGGCACACGCGGACGCGTCAGCTCCATCAACTACACGTCGACGCTCATCGAAGCCATCGACGGATCAGTCATCGCCTTCACCAACAGCCAGCTCTTCACGAAGAACTATAAGAACATGACGAAGAACCACGGCTACGAGCTCGACATCCTCGACGTCGGCGTTGCCTATGGAACAGACATCGACCGTTGCAAGAATCTTCTCATCGATGCCATCAACAAGCTACACATCACCGATCCGAAGAAGCCGCCACGCATTGTGCTGAAGGAGTTCGGTGACTCGAGCATCAATCTGAAGCTGCTGGTATGGGTGCCCGTGCTCACACAGTATATCGACGACGGCCGTATCTTGGAATGCGTCTACAAGACCCTGGCCGAAAACAACATCGAGATTCCTTTCCCGCAGCGCGACCTGCACATCATCCAGCAGAAGCTGTAAGACGTTACCCCCATCAAACACAAAAAGCATTGCCCCACAGTTGGGAGCAATGCTTTTTTGTTATACTGTAGTCAGTCGGCCTTCGCTTAGAAGTTGATGTAGAGACCGAAAGTAATGTTGTTGCCATCGAGGTCAACGCCAACGGTGTTGCTGCTATCGCCATCACCCTTCGGGCTGAAGCTGTCGAAGCCAACGAAACCAAAGTGAGCCACGAAGCTGGTGTTGCGGTTCAGATTCACGGCCACACCCGGACGCAGACCCAGCTGGAACTGAGTGCCCATATCCTTGTAGCTGCCAATACCTACGCCACCATCGACAAACGCATTGATGAGATTCGACTTGAAAACGGTGTAGCGCACATACGGGCTGATCTGCAGCAGCTCGGTGTCAACATCCTGACCGTAGTTGCCATTGCCAAGTTTGCAAGCGCCCTTCTGGTAGCCCAAAACCACACCAATAGCCCAGTCGCTGTTGAGGTTATAACCAATCTCAGGCATAAACTTATAGGTAGTCTCAGCATCGTTGTGACCAAATTTCACACTACCGACACCTACCGAACCGCCCAAGTAAACCTGAGCATTCACAGTCATTGCCATAGCGGCAACGAACAAAGTCATCAGAATCTTTTTCATGTTGTTTTTCCTTTCTTTTTTAAACGTTACTACATAAAATTATCCTAAAACGGCCGCAAAGGTACAACAAAAATGCGGAAAACCGACAATTTGTGTTCAGTTTTTCTCTTTCAATGGTAAATTAAAGTTAATTATTTGCCGCTTCAGCGGCTTTTCATTAATTTTGCAAGGCATTATATATAATAATAAGGTGGAAACACCCATTGATTCTCAAAAAACAGCAACCGACATGCAACCAATATTCATTGCGGGCCCTTGCGTCATCGAATCGGCAGAGCTACTCGACACTGTCGCAACCGAACTCGTGCGCATCAATCAGGAGCTGCATACCGACATCATCTTCAAGGCATCGTTCGACAAAGCCAATCGTACTAGCATCAGCTCGTTCCGCGGTCCAGGCATCGAGCGAGGTCTGCAGATGTTGGCCGACGTGAAGGCAAAGCACCATCTGCGCCTGCTTACCGACATTCATGAAGCCTGGCAGGCAGCACCCGTAGCCGAGGTGTGCGACGTATTGCAGATTCCCGCATTCCTCTGCCGGCAAACCGACCTACTGGTGGCAGCAGCAAAGACCGGCCGCACAGTGAACATCAAGAAGGCTCAGTTCCTCAGCGGACAGGACATGCGCTACCCTGTGGAGAAGGCTCGCGACGCCGGCGCCAAAGAAGTTTGGCTCACCGAACGCGGCAACTCCTTCGGCTATAATAATCTGGTGGTCGACTTCCGAAACATCCCTGACATGCTCGACATCGTGCCAACGGTCATCATGGATTGCACACACAGCGTGCAGCGACCGGGTGGCGGTGGCGGCAAGACCAGTGGCGACCGCCGCTTCGTGCCGTCGATGGCACTGGCTGCCAAGGCTTTTGGTGCTACGGGTTACTTCTTCGAGGTGCACCCCACACCCGACCTCGGCCTCAGCGATGCCGCCAACATGCTCGAGCTCTCGAAGCTTGAAGCCCTCGTGAAAGAATTAGCATCCCAATCATAGCGGTTCTCAACATCGTAACATCTCAACGTCTCAACCCCTCAACGTCTCAACCTCTCAACATCTCAACCCCTCCAATGACCCCCAAAGATTACGCCATACAAGTCATCCGCGAAGAAGCACAAGCTGTGCTCGACCTCATCCCTCGTCTCGATGCTAACTTCGACCGAGCAGTAGAACTCATCTATCGCTGTCACGGAAAAGTCATCGTCACAGGCGTTGGCAAGAGCGGACACATCGGTGCGAAAATCGCCGCCACGCTGGCCAGTACAGGCACTCCGGCCTTCTTCATCAACCCCCTCGACGTCTTCCACGGCGATCTGGGCGTGATGACACGCGACGACGTGGTCCTCGCCATCAGCAACTCGGGCCTCACCGACGAGCTGTTGCGCTTCATCCCCATGGTACTCCACATGCAAGTACCCATCATCGGCATGAGCGGCAACAGCGACTCGCTGCTGGCGAAGTATTCCACCATCCACCTGAACGTACATGTGGAGAAAGAGGCCTGTCCGCTGAACCTCGCACCGACGAGCTCCACCACCGCACAGCTCGTCATCGGCGATGCCCTGGCCATTGCCCTCATGGAGAAACGCAAGTTCCGCCCGCAGGACTTTGCACAGTTCCATCCGGGAGGCGAGCTGGGACGACGCCTGCTCACCACTGCCGCCGACGTCATGCGCTCCGACGACCTGCCCATCATCCCGAAGGACATGCATCTGGGCGAAGCCATCATCCACGTCAGCAAGGGCAAGCTAGGACTGGGTGTGTCAGTCGAAGACGGGAAGATTATCGGCCTCATCACCGATGGCGACATCCGACGTGCCATGGAACGCTGGCAGGCTGAGTTCTTCAACCATACGGTGAGCGATATCATGACGCATCAGCCGAAGATGGTAACACCCACAACGAAAATAACTGAAATTCAACGCATCATGCAACGTCATAAGATCCATACGGTGCTCGTCGCCGACCACGAACGCCACCTCTTGGGTGTTGTCGACCACTACTCGTGCATGATATAACTATAGATGTAAAAAGGTGAAATCCTCATACTACACACTACTCTTTCTGCTCTCTCTGATTTGCTCTACGTCGCTGGCTCAACCGACGGCAGAGCCGACATCCGACTCTATCATCGTGGAACAGCTGCGGCAGGAAGGGGTGACCTTCTCCCATAACAACCGCATCCGACTGCTCATCAGCGGACAGGAGAAGTTCGACGACATGTTCCAGGCCATCAGCGAAGCGCGCAGCAGCATCCACCTGGAGTATTTCAACTTCCGCAACGACTCCATCGCCATGTTGCTCTTCAACCTGCTGGCAGAGAAGGCGGCACAGGGCGTAGAGGTGCGAGCACTCTACGATGCTTTCGGCAACTCCTCCAACAACCGACCGTTGAAGAATCGACATATCCGCAAACTGCGCAGCCAAGGCATCCAAATCTACGAGTTCGACCCACTAAGCTTCCCTTGGATTAACCACGTCTTCAGCCGCGACCATCGCAAAATCGTCGTCATCGACGGACAGATTGCCTATACCGGTGGCATGAACGTTGCCGACTACTACATCAATGGCACGGAGCAGGTGGGCTCGTGGCGCGACATGCACTGCCGCATAGAAGGCGACGAGGTCAACACGCTGCAACGCATCTTCATGCAGATATGGGAGAAGACGACTGGCGAGCGACTGCAGGGAGCGAAGTATTATTATGGCCAATACACCGCACCCTACTTCACCCCCATCGATAGCATCGACACCAATGCCTTACCCCCGTCGCCACCCACACAGGCAGGCATCATCAACCGCGAGCCGGAGAAGACGAATCGCATCATCCGCTCGTTCTACTATCATGCCATTGACGATGCAAAGGATAGCATCAAACTCATCAACCCATACCTCACACTGAACCGGAAGCTGAAGCGCAAGCTTCGCGAGGCAGCCAAACGAGGAGTGAAGGTGGAGATCATGGCATCCACGCATAGCGACATCCCGCTCACTCCCGACTGCATGTTCTACAACCTGCACCATCTCATGAAGAAAGGTGTGGAGGTATGGATGTATGAGCCGGGCTTCCATCACACCAAGGTGATCATGGTCGACGGACGCTTCTGCACCGTTGGTAGTGCGAACCTCAACGCCCGTTCATTGCGTTGGGACTATGAAGAAAACGCTGTCATCATCGACCGACATATCACCCAGCAGCTCTGCGACCTTTTCGATGCCGACAAGTGCGACTCCTTCCGCCTGACACCCGACACATGGAACAAGTTCCGCACCCCCTGGCAGAAGTTCCGTGGGTGGTTTGCCCATCTCCTCGCCCCATTCCTGTAATGAATGGGATTAATTCAATAGTTACATGATATAACACATGACGCATCGCGATAAGACCCCAAAGGGGTCTCATGTGCTTAACCGCAGGTCTTGACCTGCGGAGAGCAGAACTCTAATATGTCCTCGTCCCCAAAGGGGACGCACAACAATCAGAATACCATTTCGCTTCCATGAGCATGGTTGTGTGCGACCCCGTTGGGGTCGGGTGTTTGAGGGGGTTCATCCACCGCGGGTCTAACCCGCGGTTATGCACATGAGACCCCTTTGGGGTCTTTCCATAGGCCGTCCTCCATCACCCCTTCTTCAACAACCCAATGCATTCCTCGAGCAAGGCACGGTCGAAGTCGTCCTTGGTGATGTCGAGCAGGCGGTGCAACTCTTCCATGCAAAGCTTGAGCTCGTCATCGGTTAGCGAGGCATGCTCCTTCTTGCAATGCTCGAGCAGACTGGTCAGGTAATACGTGACGTCCTTGCCTTGCTTGACAGCCTTTCGATAGCCGCGCGTCTGCATGCGGAAGAGGTAGAGCCACGGCTGCAGCGACGACTGACTCGACGATGCAGCAAGGCTGTCGGCCAAGAGTCCGAAGTCGCCCAGGCGAAGGTCGGCGAGTACCGAGCCCACATCGCCCAGTGTCTGTCCGAGATTCGAGAAATCAAGGCCTTTCAGCGATTCCTCGTAACGTCTAATCGCATCCGGTGCCGAACCAATCGTCTTCGCACGGGTAATCGTGACCGAACGTTTCTGCGGAATAGGACCATAGACCACATAGAGCGTTCCCGTAATCGTCTTGCCGTCCTTTGCATCTTTGGCCCACTCCATGGCATAGACCGTACGGTTAATCGGCTTGCCTTCTTCAGCTGTCAGCTTATCGGCAAAGGCCATCACGACATAGTTCATGTTCTTGCCGACGCCCACCGAGATCTCGTTTCCTATTAAAATCGGCTGCGGAGAACGGCCGTTGCCCGTGTGAGAAAATTCATTATACGAGGCTTCGCGGTCGCGGTCGAAAGCCGCACACAGCTTGTCGATGAGGTTTTTCTTACTGGCATCGAGCGAAAAGTCAATGCCCTCGGTGCGCTCTTTGAGCTGGCCCGTAGCGGGATCGGTTTCGCGGCTGCGACTCTCGGAGATGGTCACGGCCTTTTCGCTTTTGAAACTGGCGAAGGCGGCTTCGATGTTCTTTTGTGCAAAAGAGCCAGAGGCCACGACGAGCAGGACTGCTGCAGCGGCGAGCCTGCGAGGAAGTGTGGAATTTGTTTTCATCTTTTTCATTGTTTTATTTATTTGTTGGAATCATGTTTCTGTATTTGTTGGAATCATCATTCTGAATGCATTGGCGACCTACAACTCGCGAACCATCGTAGTAGGGATGATGGCATAGGCGCCGTTTTCATCGGTAGCCAGATGCAGAAGGTTGCCATCGTCGGGCAATAGTTCATAGACGGCTTCTACTACATCGTTATGTATTGCCAATCGCTGTGCCTCGCGCAGCTCCTCGAAAGACGCATCAGCAGTCGGCTCCGGCGACACTGGATGTTCTGCTGCGTGTTCTTCTACCGGAATTCGGGCAGTCGCCCCTTGCGACTTACGGCTCGTTTTCCTTCCATGAGGGCCATCGCCCATCGACTTACTGCGAGACGCAACAACCACAGCTTTTCTGCTTTGCGATTCGTCGGGAGTAGCAATGGGAGCGGATGGCATATTCACGTTCCTTGCAATGGGTTGCTGGCGAACGTGAGTCATGGTAACTTGAGCAGGTTTCTCGTGTCGGAAGTGATGGTAAGAAACTGCCATTCCTACCAGAATCAACAGGGAGGCAGCTGCCGTTAACCACCGCCGCGTCGAGCGACGACCCACAGAGGGCGATGCCGAAAGCAGCCCTGACGCAACTTCCTCCTGCTGGGCATAGTCGATGTGTTCCATACCCTGGTCGAAGTAACGGAACATCGTGCGAAAGTCCTCCCACTCGGCTGGCAAGTCGGCAGCAGAACGGAAGTAGTCGGCAAGGATTTGCTCTTCTTCCAGAGTGCTATTACCTTGCAAGAATCGGTCGAGCAAACGAGCGATATATTTCTGATTATCAATGGGTTTCATAGGCATGAGAGAATGTTATAATGGTGATTGATTTCTTTTCTTGATTTCTTCTAACAGCTTGCGACGGGCACGAGAGAGCAACGTTCGAACAGACGCCTCGCTGATGCCGAGCAGACGAGAGATTTCAACACTGGAGCGGTGTTCCACCTGCCGCATATAGAGAACGGCATGTTGTGTCGACGGCAACTGACTGAGACGCAGCTGCAGCCATTCGTCATCTTCACGCTCCACCAACTGTTGCGAAGGATCGGCACCACCCTTGTCACACTGTTCCTGCCCTGTGAGGGGAAGCAGAGGCTGTCGCCTGTGCAGGTTATAGGTGAGTCGGCGGGCCGCCTGAACGGCAATTGCCTCCAGCGAACGATAGCGGTCGAGCTCGCGGCGCAACTGCCAGAGATGCAACATCACATCTTGTGCGATGTCTTCGGCTTCGGCGTGTCCCGCCCCATAGCTGCGGCTGGCATCTACTGCCTTCTGCCAAAGCTGGCGGGCTTGCTGTTCAAATTCGCTGTCGGTCATAGGTCTCTTTTTTCTTAACGCTTCACACTTACAAGACACTTATCACCCCGATTTGCAACAGCCGTTAACAATATTTATGCATTTTGTTAGGCAATATTATTGAACTAATCCCAATAGAGCACTGAAAGTGTGACAGAATACAGGTAGGCGGTGAATCGTAGGGACGAAGGCCGAAGGCCTGGCCAGAATACAGACAGGTGGTGTAGCGAAGCGAAACCCCTGCTAAGCGAGTTATATACAAGCCAAACCCCGATGGGGTGACAGAAATTCTGTCGGGCCTTCGGCACTTATACTTTTATATCCTTTTTAGCAGGGGTTTCGCTTCGCTACACCACCTGCCTATATTCTTTACGCCCCGTCGGGGCTTTCATGCACTAGGAACACTACTTTCGTGCAGCTAGAACACTGCTTTCGTAAGTCTGGAACATTGCTCTGATAACACGAGAGCAATACTCCCATTTAGCAAATCAACTGATTTTATTCAGTAAATTAACTTAATTTGATGAGTAAATTAACTTAATTTGCTAAGTAAAATAACTTAATTTACTGAATAAAATAACTTAATTTACCGTACAAATTAAGTTAATTTACTTTTCCACCTCATTGCTCCCGCATCACGAAAGCATTGAGATAGCATCACTAAAGCAATGAAAATGCTTCACAAAAGCATTGATTAATGCGGATGAAAACGGTGTATTATAGAGAGGAATACGTGAGATAAAGAGACAAAAACAGTGAGATAGCAGAAAGAAGATATCTTCCCACTATCTACAATCAACTGCTTAGTGAATAAATGATGTGTTAGATTTTGTTGATATCTACGTAACCATGCATCACGGCATAGATAGTCAGGGCGGAGACACTCTTCATACCGAGCTTCTCCATGATGTTCTTGCGATGCGTGATCACCGTCGTCAGACCGATGTTCAGCTGGTCGGCAATCTCCTTGTTGATATACCCCTGCACGATAAGCGCCAGCACCTCTATCTCACGATCGGTGAGTACCTGCGCTCGCAAGGCACGGGGCAGCGGCGGCAGGTTCTTTCCACCGGCATGGGCCTGATGACCCAGCATCAACAATGAGCGCACCAGAATGTTCTCCGGCACATTGATGCAAAGTGAATGGAAATCTTTCAGTTGCGTGCTTGGGTCGTTCGACATCGTAAGAACAACGGTCTTGCGCCGGTGTTCCAAGAAGAAGCTACGGTTCTCGAGCACAAGATTCATCGCAACAAAAAAGTGGTAATAGTTATCTGGGCCGTTTGCTTCCAACTCTGCAAACGAGCCGAATGTGTCGACCGTCATGATCGGCATCACATTCTGCAACAACTGCTTCAATCCTATTGTAGCCAGCGTGTTTGGGTCTACGATAGCCAGGCGTGGCCGTCCGTCGTTAATCATAACTATTCCTTTTCGCTGGCAAAGATACAAATAAGTGAGCGAAATACAAAGCAAAAACAAAAGTTTTTGATAAAAAACACTGCCAGTAGTCCCCTCGAGGGGACTACAAATTGACTCCTTTCTTCCTTTTGAAACACCCACAAAAAAAAGTCCAATCCGCTCATGCGAACTGAACTTTTTTTGTTTCTGCTCTCTTATTTCTTCCAAAAACGCGAGGTGATGTCCTCCATTTCGCCACCTGCCCTGATGCGATAGAGCCGCTGGTTGGTGGTGGGTTTCGTGAGAGGACCCAGATGAGCAATGTAGGGACCAATCTTGATATAGTCGAAATGGCTACGATCGATGCGTGGCGAGATGCGCAGACGCCCACTATACCACGCCACTTTGTAGCCTGGGTGGCGTTCACGGATATACTGTGCCAACGCATCTACGGTCTCTGGTTCGGCATCACCTCCCATCAGCGCAATGCAGGTGATGTCGCCACCGAATTCCTTCACAAAGCCATCAATTGCCAAGGCATCGAGAGGTTCACCGATGTCTTCAGCCAGATAAGCGCTGTGGCATCCTGGACAATGGCAGGGACAGCGCGAGATATTCACTGAGAGCGTCGTCTCGTCAGGGATTTCCTGAAAGACGACGCCCGTGTTTACATACTTCAGCACGTTAGTTTCTTTTCAACTGACAACTGTCAATTATCAATTGTCAATTATCAACTATCAATTATATCTTACGCCTCAACGAGTTTCTCCTTACCGGCATAGTAGCGGCGATGCTCCTCTTGCTGGCGAGCCAGCGAGAAGTTGCTGACGCGCTTCAGGTAACCGATGATGCGGGTCATGTAGTCAACATTCTTCGAGCCGCACACCGGGCACTCGTGCAGGTAGCGCTTGTCGATGTGACCGCAGTCGTTGCAGAGTGTGTTGGGAATGTTGAACGTGAAGTAGTTGCATCCCTCCTTGGCAGCCACGCACAGCAGCTGGCGATACTGCGTCTTCGAGAGGTGCTCCTCCAGGTTCATATGCAGAGCGGAGCCACCCGTGAGATGCTGGATGTAGGGAGCGCCGTGCATCTTGAACTTGTCGATGATGTTCAGCGACTCGTCCTCAACCACGTAGAAGTAGCTGTTGTAGCAGTCGCGCGGCACGAAGTAGCCGTCCTCGCGGTCCCACTTGGCATGCTTCACGCCGACGTTCTCGGCAGGAATCATCTCGCAGTTGAAGAGTACGTCCTTCGTGCGATACTCCTTGTTCTTCTTCTCCACCAGACCGAGCACCTCCTGCACGAAGGCCAGATACTTCGGGTTGTCGGTAATCTCGAGGCCCATGAACTCGGCAGCCTCCACCATACCGTTGATACCGATGGTCAGGTACTGACGGGCAATGTTGATGTAGCCGGCGTCGAACAGCGGCAGCATACCATGAGCCTGCAGCTCCTTCAGGTTCTCGTTGTAGGCGAGCTGCACCTTGTGGCAGAGGTCGATGACGTGCGTGAGGAACTCGCGATAGTCCTTGCCGTTGTTCACAGCATACTGGATGCAGCGGTTCAGGTTGATGGTCAGCACACTCTTCGAGCCTGTCGACACACCGCCGGCACCCAGCGTGTAGCTGAAGCCGTTGTCCTGAATCTCGTTGCGCAGACGGCAGCAGCTCGACAGCGAGTCGGCATTGTCGCTCATGTAGGTGAAGAACGAGTGGCCTTCGGAGTACATCTCAGCCGTGAAGTCGGCCCACTCCTTGTCTACGCAGTCGCCGTCCTTCGTCAGCAGCGCCATGGTCTCCACGGGGAAGGTCAGCACGGTCTTCGTGCGCTCCTTGTTGAACCACTTCATGAAGCGCTTCTGCAGCCAGGAGAGTCCGTCCCAGTCGGGTTTCGAACCATCTGGGAAGTAGAACTCGCCGAAGAGGCTCTCGAAGTAGGGACGGTCGTAGTAGGCCACATTCCAGAACACGGCCTGATAGTTACGGGCACCCGTGGGCTGGTTCAGCGAGTAGACAATCTGCTCGAAATAGTCGGTGATGACCTTGTCAATCGTGCGCTGCTTCAGCGAGAGATCAACCACGCGATCGGGATCCTTATAGTAGTCCGTGCCGTATTCCTTGCCGATGAAGTAGTTCATGTACATCAGGAACTCAGGCGTAGCGCAAGCACCGCTAAGCATCGAGCTCACCATGAACACCATGTTGACGAAGCCACCGCAGAACGACTTCAGGTTGGTGGGAGCAGTAGAGTTGCCGCCGATGCTCGTCGTGCCACCGATGAGCCAGGGATACATCGTGATCGAAGCGCAGTAGTTGGCCAGCGAGGTCTCGTCGTTCTTATATATAAAGTGGTGGGTGAGCATGTCGATATATTCGTCGGACATGGGCTTGCCGTACATCTTTTTGATGCGGTCGGTAAGCAGGCGGCGGTTCAAACGAATGAAACTAGCCTTGGGTAATTCGCCGATGAGTGTTGCAATATTCTTATGTTCCACGTTGGCATTGGCGTCATACTTCGAACCTGTTGCTGCATTAGCTGCATCACAGTAGTCTGACAAAAATTTCAACTTCTCCAATGTCTCACGGTCTTCGGTGTGCTGCTGACGATAGAGCATGAACGACTTCGCAACCTGGTAGTAGCCTTCGCGCATCAGCGCCTCTTCCACCTGGTTCTGGATGTCCTCCACCTTGATGTCTTCTTGAAGCTGTAAGTGGCTGAGTATCTTATAGATACTGCCAAGATCTACAGGCATGTCAACACTCTCGAATGCCTTCACGATGGCATTCATAATCTTGTCTAAAGAGAAACGGTCTTTCGTACCGTCACGTTTGGTAATCGTAAAGTTTTTTATTTCCATTGCGGTTTAGGTTTTGGAAAACTTTTGGGCGGATATTTTCTGAAAAGTTTTCCGTTTTGGAAAATCTTCTCTTCATGGTCCTCCTTTCAAGTTTTCTTTTCTGTTAATTCTATTACGACTGCAAAGTTAACAAAAAAGACGATACAACAAGCGATGAAATCGAAGAAAATTTCCATTTTTACAAATTTTAATATACGGAAAACATCATGCTCTTTTCGGTTTTCAAGCAACTTTAAACGGCAAACTCATTGATAACCAAATAGGAAGAATGCATGTGTTGAAGGAAATCTAAAAGAAACTCCGAAACACACGAGAAGGGAGAGTCGTCAACAAAGTAACATGAGAAAGTATTTATTTGTTAACATCGGAAGACACGAAAGAGACAAATCGTGAACTTCAAAAGAAATGAAAAAGAAACAATTCGGCAACAAAGAAACAAAAAGCACGAGAATTGTCTTCCCGTGCTTCTTGCGTTTTCAGATTCCGTTGATTACATCGTAGTCGGGGTGACGCTCCTCGACGTACCACCTGTCAGGGTAGCACCAGTGGTATAGGCGCCCTCCCAAAGACTGGTAGTGGGATTCGATATCGATGTACTTCCATAGACAATCGAGGCGCTGTTGGTGTTCTTCAATTGCGGAGCACTCATGAGCAGAGTGGCCTGATTAGTGCTACTCGGAATACGATAGGAGCAGACCACACTGCCGCTATTGTTCTTCAGACTGAGATAGGTGCCTGCCGAAAGGCTCACCGAAGATAATGTCACGTAGGGTTGCTGGGCAGAAGTGGGCAGTCCGCCGCTACCACCGCCGCCACCTTGTGCACCACCTGTGCCAATGACGACCCCTCCATTGATGATGAATGCAGCATTGTCGCAGTCAAATCCCTCTTCAGGACTGCTACTGCCTGAGGCGATGGCCACACCGCCATTGACGACGATTCCTGTTCTCGAGTCGTTTGAGTCGATGGCATCGTTGTTTGAGGCATGCGCCCAGACATAGCCATCGTTGAAAGTGATGGTAGATGCCGCGTTGATTGCATCGTCGTAGGCATCGCTCTCCAACGTTCCGCCGTTGAACGTAATCGTCGACTTACTCTCGAGGCCTTCAGCACCATCGGAAGCTGTACTCAGATGGACATTGCCGCCATAGACCTCGATGGGTCCCATGCACTTCACCGCCTTACAGCTGCCAATGAAGCCAGCGTCCATCGGTCCGCCGCCTCCCCATGGGTTGCCGCCACCACCGCTCGACTCGGTAGCCAAATAGCTGCCCGTAGTAGAAATGGTGAGCGTAGGTCCTTGTCCTATCGCAGAGGCATCACCAATCGTCAGACGAGCGCCATTGGCACCGCTGACATCACTGGTACCCACCTTGATTCCCTTGCCGCCTCGTGCCGAGCAATCAATCGTCACCGTACCGCCCTGAAGCAGCATGTCGCCATCGCTCTTCAATCCTCGGCTGCCAGCACCTTCCGTATCGCCATTGCCAGTGTAGGTAGCACCATCACCGGTAAGTGCGATGTCGTAGGTGCCACCAGAGATCGTCAGCGTTGCATCGGCTGAGATGCCACGCGATGCGCTGCCCGTTCCCTGGATGGTCACCTCTCCATCAGAGCCAATATATGTATTGCACTTGATTGCAGCAGAATAAGTGGGGTCGGCACCGACTATCATGTAGTCGCCAGCCGCCGTATCGTTGATGTTTCCACCGCTCACGGTAACGGTTCCATCGGCCTTGATGCCCTTGCTCATCGTGCCGGAGTGTTCGAGCGTCAGAGTGCCGCCAGAAACATGAATGTCGGCATCGCTCTTCAGGCAGAAGGCTTTGAAGGTCTCTCCTTCCTCTGTAGCCGACGAGGCATTGGCATAGGTGCTCGACACATTATTTATCGTGTACGTGCGCGTAGATTCGCTGGTGGTATAGCTGTTAACAATGCTATAGAACGCATCGTTTCCCGTCAAATTGAGATTGATGTTAGCCGTGCGAATGGTGTAGGTGGTACCACCCCAGCCGCCGCCACTGGTGTAATCGTCGCTTTTTAAGTAATAAGTGCCGCTGGTAGCCGAGCCGAAGTCATAATAGTAGAACGTGGTGGTCGTACCATTCACCGTGAAGCTCTTCTGGTTGCCAAGAGCCGAAACGAGGTTTCCATTGCTATCGTAGAGATACACATTCTTCCATGCCGACTGCTGCTGTCCGCCAGGCTGATAGCCTCCACTGTTGGCAGCTGGGAGAGAGACGTAGAGGCGATAGCTGTTGGTCGTCGTCGAGCCAGTAGAACTGAGGTCGAGTGTACCGCCACGACCATTGGCATTGATGTTGAGGACGCCACCCTGTATGTCGATATTTCCTGTTGCATTGATACCACGCCCACCATCTGCTGTGCTATTGATGGTCACGCTACCGCCACTCACCATGACATTGCCTTCGGCCTTCAAGGCAGCGCAATAGCTGGGGTCGTAAATGGTAGTGCTACCGGAAGTTGTTTCGCTGACAATGTATCCGCCACTTTGTGTAACCTCGATGCTACCATCCTGCACCACGATATCCGCATCGCTCTTCATAGCCTTCACATCACTGCCCGTGCTAGTCACGGTGATGTCGCCGCCGGCAATCGTCATGAGCATGTCGCTTTGCAAAGCCGCCACGTCGTTTCCCGTCAGAGTGATATCGATGGTACCGCCATTGACGATGAGTTGGCCATCCAATTCTTCGCCATCCAGTTTTGCCTCTGCCTGGATGCCATCGCCGGCAACGTTATGCATCACGATGGTGCCGCCATTCATCTTGAAATACTGCTCGGCATGAATGCCATCGCTCTCTGCACCTGCAATAGTGATGGTGCCTGCGGTCTTCTTCACCTCCATGTATTCCTTCGTACTAATGGCATGTTTTACATTGCCTTGCACCGTGAGTGCCCCACCCTTGCTCACTTCAAGATGACCTTTACAGAAAAGGGCCGCCTTGCCTGTTGAGCCATCGGCAAGACTGTTCGTGGTTCCGTCGGCGAGTTGCAAATTGATGCGCTTGCCATCCTCGATATCGATGCACGTGCCCCGCTGATTGGTGAGAGTGAGTCCGTTCAGGACAATGGTGGTTTTGAAGGTACCGTTATAGACAAACGAGCCATCGGCACACGAGCCACTGAACACCGTCACATATTCTTCGATTTCGTTGGTATTGGTGACAACGACATCGGTACCATTAACAGCAACTGTCACATAAGGCATCCATGCCGTCGGCATCCGGTAAGTGGCGCCCTCGTCGGTATAGTCTATCAACAAGGCCTCTACATCATCGTCATCGAGCCACTTCGCTTCTCGGTTATCCAAAATGATATCGACCAAAGCAATCAGATCGGCTTTATCAATGGTCCCGTTTTCGTCGACATCAGCTAATCGGTTGTTATCATTAACCTCCACCCCGTCAGTGGAAGACTGGGAGGAAACAAGGATATTCACCATTGCCGTCACGTCAGCAACCGTAATCGCGCCGTCGCCATTAACATCACCGATATATTTGGGTGATGCCAGCAACACACAAAAGCACAAAACTACAAGAGATAAAAATCGTTTCATTCTTTCACCTTTTATTATATTTTGCCTGCAAAAGTAAGAAAAAAGAGGCGGACAAAGAAATATTATCAACGAAACGCCCACTTTTCATCATGAATCCCGACCATTCATAGAGAATGGGTAATGGAGGAGAGCCTGTCAATATGATTGCATTCAAGCGATGTTCATTTCATGAAAACGTAGCGATAGAATTGCTCTCAATAAAAAAGATTGGGGAGATTATTTGGTATTTCAGCAAATTCTTCGTAATTTTGCCATCGTGATGACGAACCCGCTTCGTCCCCCTTAACATTCAAACAGATATAAAACCTAAAAAACAACTAGACAATGAAAAAAATAATCATGGCTATTGCAGCAATGGTAAGCATCACAACAGGCTTTGCACAGAAGAAACTGGTGCTCTACTATTCTGAGACAGGTACGACGAAGGCCGTAGCTGAAGAGTTGCAGAAACAACTCGGTGCCGACATCGAGTGCATCGAGGCTGTGACGCCTTATTCGGGCGACTTCCAGGCAACCATCCAGCGCAGTCAGCGTGAGCGGGAAAGCGGCGAGACACCTGCCCTGAAGCCGTTAAAGAAGAAGATTGCCGAGTACGACGTCATCTTCCTCGGCTATCCCATTTGGTTCGGCACTTACGCTATGCCGATTGCCACATTGGCGAAGGAGAACGACTTCGCCGGCAAGACCATTGTGCCTTTCTGCACCTTTGGCAGCGGAGGACTGAACACCTCGACCAACGATCTCAAGAAGGCGCTCCCTCAGGCAACGATCCAGAAAGGCTATGGCGTGCGTACAGCAAGAGTGACAGCCGCCAAGAAGGAACTCGACCGGTTCCTCATTGAGAACGGCTACAAGGAAGGCACCGTCGCCCCCCTGCCCGACTATTCAGCTCAACAGCCCGTCACCGATGCCGACAAAGCCATTTTCGACGCCGCCTGCTCCAACTATCAGTTCCCCCTGGGCACTCCCGTCACAGTTGGCAAGCGTCAGACTCCCGATGGCACCGATTATCAATTCTCCGTGAAGAGCCGCGGTTTCGATGGAGGCGAGTCTACGTCGACCATCTTCGTGACTGTTGGAAAGGAAGAAGGCGCCAAGCCCGAATTTACAGAAGTAGTAAGATAAAGAGGTTGAGATGTTCTTTCTCCGCTTCGCTACGAAAGCGCCCCTACGGGTCGAGCGGAGACGTTGAGAGGTTGAGATAATGTGATACTGAGAAAGATGAAGAAGTCTTTTTATCCACTCATCTGGGTTGGTGTTCTGGCTGTAATCGCCTTCACACTTCTGGTCTATGAACACGACTTCCTTTGGAAGATTCAGGAGGAGAACCTATTTCTGAATTCATCTTTGTTCTTCCGACAACAGATGGTCGTCTCTGGCGGCATATTATCGTGGCTGGGAGCGTTCTGTACGCAATTCCTACATTTCCCATGGCTGGGCGTACTGTTGCTCTGTGGCATGTGGCTGCTGCTGATGTGGCTGGCGAAGCGTACCTTCAACATTCCCGACCGATGGGCAACGCTGTTGCTGATTCCCGTCGCTTTGCTGCTGATAGCTATCGTCGACACGGGCTACTGGCTCTACGTACTGAAGCTACCGGGCTATTTCTTCGCTGCCACCATCGGCACCCTAACGGCCGTCTTGACGCTTTGGGCATTCCGCGCTCTCCCGTCGAAGTACGCATTGCGCCCGCTCTTCATCGCTGCTGTGGCTGCTGTGGGCTATCCGCTGATTGGCATCTACGCCCTTGCTGCAGTTCTCCTCATGGGTGTCTGGTCGTGGCGACTGGAGAAACATCGCTCGCAGGCATTGATCAGTACGATTGTCGCCATAGCGAGCATCATCGCTGTGCCACTCGTCTGCTACCACTTCGTCTATTATCAGACAAATCTCGCAAACATCTATTACACAGGACTGCCCGTTTATTTCATCACGGAGAATCATCGGGTCTACTACCTACCCTACCTTCTGCTCTTCCTCTTCTTTCTCGCGCTGGCACTCACCTACAAGAGCCAACATGCTGAATGGAAGAAAAAAGCCGCGCCCATCATCCGAACCGCAACGCAAGTAGCGGTTGTGGCAACATTGGCATTCGGGGTGTTCCATTTCTGGTTCAAGGACGAGAACTTCCACCACGAACTGACCATGCAGCACAGGCTAGACTGTGCCGACTGGGAGGGCGTTATCGATGAGGCACGCGAACAGGAGGACGAGCCGACACGCCCCATCGTCATGATGCGCAACATCGCCTTGTCCAGACTGGGCCGACAGGGCGATGAAATGTTCCTCTACAAGAACGGCTCGAAGGCTTTCGCTGCGCCCTTTGGCATGCGAGCGATGCTCGAGGTTGGACCGCTGGCCTATTATCAATACGGCATGCTGAATTACTGCAACCGCCTGTGCATAGAAATGGGTGTGGAGTTCGGAGTGCGGGCGGAACATCTGAAATATCTGGTGAAAAGTGCTCTGCTCAACGGCGAGCAACAGTTGGCACGTAAGTACATCGGGCTGTTGAAGCAGACCCTGTTCTTCGATGACTGGGCAGACCAGGCAGAGTCGTTCCTGAAGAATCCGAAACTGATGGACACAGACCCGGAGCTGGCTGCGGTGAAGCACATGCTACATCACGACAACGTGCTTGGATCGGATCAGGGCTTCGTAGAGAGCTATCTCATGCGGCGTTTAGCGAATAGTTATAACATCGAGGACACCGTTTTCCAAGAACAGGCCTTACTGGCTACGCTCTACACACACGACGTCCCACAGTTCTGGACTCATTTCGCCAACTACATCCGGCTACATCCGGATGGCAAGATGCCGCGCTACTATCAGGAAGCCGCTTATCTCTACGGCAAGCTGGAAGGGCGCCAGAATCTCGACAACATGCCCTTCGAGAGTTCAGTGAAATCCGAATACGATGATTTCATGCGGTTTGCCCCGCTCTACGACGGTGCCGACGTGGAAGAAGCGCGTGAAGGACTCCGCAACCAGTTCGCGCATACCTATTATTATCAGTACTACACGATGGGGCAACTGCCAGAGTATTAACCCCCACCCCCTGCGTAGTCCCTGCTTCCGAAGGAGGGGTGGTAGAGAAAAAAACGAGTATGATGAAATACAGATATCTCATTTTGGCTGCAACCCTGTTGCTTTGTGCATGCACAACGAAGGTGCCGACAGCGTTTACCGACGTCGACGCCCTGCCTAAGATCTATCCTGACTATGTCGATGTAACGATCCCACTGAACATTGCTCCGCTGACCTTCGGGCTCGACGAGGAGGCCGACGCGATGATTGCGCGCTATGCAGCAGGCGACATCGAGGTGGTCTGTGCCGACAAGATGCAGCCTACGTTCGACGAATGGGCCTCGCTCATCGACGAAGCCAAAGGTGATGCCATCAAAGTTGATGTCTTTGCACAGCGTGGCGGTCAGTGGACGCACTACAAACCTTTCAGCATCTTCGTCTCTGAAGACAGCATCGACTCCTACCTCAGCTACCGCCTCATTCCACCCTCGTTTGTTAGCTATGAGGCGCTCACCATTAGTCAACGCTGCCTGGAGAACTACGACGAGAGCGTCATCTACGACAACATGCTTTGTGGCTTCGAGAACGACGGTCAGTGCATCAACTGCCACAACTACCAGCAATACAACCCCGACCGCATGCAGTTTCATGCCAGACAGAAGAACGGCGGCACCATCATCGCCTACGACGGCGACATCAAAAAGGTGAACATGAGGAACGATTCCATCCTCTCGGCCGGCGTCTATCCGGCTTGGCATCCTTGGCTGAAGCTCATTGTCTATTCCACCGACAAAACCCACCAGAACTTCCACACCACCGACCTGAACAAGATTGAGGTTTTCGATGTAGAGAGTGATATCATCGCCTACAACATCGACCGCGATGAGGTGACCAATCTTGAAAACGACTCCTTAGAGCTTGAGGTCTTCCCTGCGTGGGCTCCCGACGGAAAGACACTTTATTACTGTAGCGCCCATTTCAATCGGCAGGACACAACCATCAAGAAGGAACAGGAAGTTGCCAGGCGATGCATGGATCTGCGCTACAACATCTTCAAGAAGAGCTTCAATCCCGAAACCTTCGAGTTCGGACCCAGAGAAGCAGTATTGCGTGCCGACACCCTTCGCAGCTACATAGCGCAGAGTGATAGCGCAAACAAAGCGATCGCCCCGGGCTCTGCCGTTCTGCCCCGCATCTCGCCCGATGGCCGGTTCCTGCTGTTCACATTAGCCAGCTACGGGTATTTCCACATCTGGCACCACGATGCCGACCTCTGGCTGATGGACTTGCAGAGCGGTGCTGTGCGTCGGCTCGACGAAGTGAACTCCGACGACACTGAGAGCTATCACTCCTGGTCGAGTAATGGCCGATGGATAGTGTTCAGCAGCCGTCGCGACGACGGTTCGTTCACCCGCCCCTTCTTCGCACATATAGGCCCCGACGGCCGTTGTGGGAAGCCTTTCGAACTTCCCACCGCCGATCCCAACTATCATCGGCAGTTCCTGCGTTGCTACAACATCCCCGAATTCATGCGCGGTCCTGTCTCCATCACCCCACAGACCTTCGCCAAGATTCTGAAGGGTGAAGCAGAGCCGGTAACGTATGTTGGGAAGCCTCGCCCGTAGAGAGCCTGCAGTCCTCTCTTTCACTTTTGCAGGCAAAAAACAAAAAGCGGGTGTGTCCCTTTTTTTGACACACCCGCTTTATCGTTATAACCGTCGGGAACTATCAACGCTTCATCTTCAGCGTTTGGACGGTACCGTTGTTATAGGTAATCGAGACGATGTTGATGCCACGCTGCGGAGCCGTGAGCTGGCGACCACCGAGGTCGTAGTAGCGCACGCTGGCCACGGTGCTCGACTGCTGGTCGGCGTGAGGAGCTGCAATGCCTGTGGCGCCACCAACGGGAGCGATGTTGGCATTGACGATTTCGCCCGTCTCGGTGTCGAGGAGCAGCACGGCCACCTTCAGCTTAGCCTGCGGCTGCAGGAGACTCTCGCCACTGGTGTTCACGGCGTCGGCGAGCAGGAACGAGTAGCTGTGCTGGATGGGCTGGTCGGCCTTCACAGCGGCAGGAATGCTGCCTTCAACACCCCATCCTGACTGCGGAGCCATCACGACAACGTCGTTGAAGACCACTCCAGGAGCACTTTCGGGAGCATTCACGAAGTCGGCAAGATCAGCAGGAGCGCCATCCATTCCTGAGTAATAATTAGACTGATCCCAGTCGGTGCCAGCCTCACCGGTGAGGCCATCGGCCACGAGGATGTATTCCAGTGCATAGTTGACTTCCTCAGAATCGAACGGGAAGCAAACCTCCGTCGACACGTTGACAGCCTGACCGTCATCACTCATAGCAGTCTGGAACTCGACATTTGCCACACCAAAGAGCTTGTTGCGACGGGCCATATCCTGGGCCACGAAGAAGTCGTCGTTGCCAGTGCCATAGTAGGGATCAACCTCCTCGGCGCGATCGAGCCATGCATCGGGGAATCCGGGCACGTCGTTGGGGAAGTACTGAGTGATTTCCATCGGGTCGGCATTGTGGTAGCTCAGCAGCACGTACTCACCATCAGAGAGCTCTGCAAGCTTCTCGAGGGCCACGAAGCCACGCGGGCACCAGCCGCACCATGTGCCAGTGTACTCCTCCATGACGGAGCGCTTCTTAGGCACGCTATTGAGGACGACGATATCGGTGAGAGCGGTGGGAGCAGCATCGGCATTGTCGACACCATTCACCTTCGAGACGGTGACCTCGAGGTTGTAGTTGCCACGCGACGAGATGTCGGGAAGCTGCAGCGATACGGTGCAGGTCTTGCCGTAGAAACCGTCGACGGAGGGCTTCACGTCGAAGTGCTGCGAGCCGGTGATTCCGCTGGCAAGCACGTAGTCGATGTCGAGTGAGGAGATGCCCTTGGCACCGTGGTTGGCGACGACGACATTAGCCTCGAAGGGCTTACCGGCCATGACATACATCTTCTCGCCATCGACGGGAGCAGCAGCGTTGTCGGCAATCTTGCTACCGCCGAGGGTCACCTGAATGGCCGAGCTCATACCCATCAGCTCAGAGAGGTTGAGCCACTTGAGGAACTCACGGCCTGTGTGCAGGTAGAATCCGCCTGCATTAGGCTGCATGAATACAGCGATAGGATTCTTATTGACTTCCTTCGAAGCATCATCTATGGTAAGGCTATAGCCGACGTAAACGCCTTCTTCAGGAATGATATAGGGCTTGTCGAGCTTCACGGTGACGAATCCAGCCTCAG
>Ga0256404_1000039_pt1 | contig 264984 bp, 201 predicted proteins | sample RumenRJG_01DNA_FD_185990 | JGI IMG/M metagenome (GOLD analysis project Ga0256404, IMG submission 185990) | Bovine rumen microbial communities from Lethbridge, Alberta, Canada - RJG_01 | ecosystem: Host-associated > Mammals > Digestive system > Stomach > Rumen | place: Canada: Alberta...
ACAATCTTCCAAGAAAGATTTTAGGATATAAAACTCCAGCTCAACTGTTCGAAGAAGAACTGGATTTAATATATAGAAAAACAGCATAGCAAAAAGAATTAGTTCAATTTGCAATTGCAATTTTGGAAAGAAATTAATTATTCTATTATCTTTATTTTTAATCGTGAATGTATCAATTTTTGCTGATTCAAAAAGTGACACTTCAAGAAATAATTATGTAAACAGTTTGTCTGATACTGTTACGGGAATGCCTAGTCTTTCTACTAATACTAAATTACTGGATATTCCTTTGGTTGGTGGTATTACTCAACTGGCTACAATGCTGAATAATTTCAGTAAAATCATTTCGATTCTTTGTGGTCTTTTCGCTTTTCTGATGATTATCTTCAATTCATTTAAGCTATGGACAGGTACATTAGAAATAAAAAAAGGCTATGTAGATATGGTGTACAAAAGTGTTTTATGTATTGCCATATTTGCTTTGTATATTCCCGCTACCAATACTTTATTAAAACTTTCAAATTCTATTGGTGCAACATGCAGCGGTGGTTATCAAAAAATTAACCATGTTTACACAGAAGCTTATAGGGCTTTGAAAGAAGAAATTGATAAAGGATTGGAAGAAATCCAAAAAACATATTTGACAAATGCCTTTGAATCTACTGATGGGAAAAAATACATTACTGATAATACTGTTGAAAATTTGCAAAAATTTGGTATGTCAAAAGAAGAAATCAGTGACTGGGCAAAACAGAATGGTCTTAACATAGCGCATGAAGAATTTATTGAAGATTGGACGGGTCATGATGCACAAACTAAAATCACCAAAAGTTCAGGCTGGTATGATGAAAACGGAAATCTTATACAACAAAACAACAAGTTTTTGTTTTGGAATTATACAAGCGCTGCAAAGCTGACGAGTAGAGATAAAAAAACAAATAAAAGTATTAATTCAAAAGAACAGATTCAGATGGTAGCTAAACTTAATGGACTTCTTGAAGTTCTTGATGTCGTTGATATTACCGAAGTTGCAGAAGAAGAACTTGCTATTCAAAAAGCGACAGCAGAAACAAATCTACAAAAAGTGTTTTACTCTCCTTGGCTTAAGGATAAAAACAATGTAAATACTTTTTTTGTTTCTCCAAATGCTATCTTAAAAACATGTCTTGTAATGTCAGATGCATTAAGTTATGGAGTTGGAACTACTATTAATGCACAGGGAGAAATGGAAGATACTAAAATAATTCCTACCTGGAAAAGTATCTTGCAATTAATTCAAACTTTACTTTATAAGCTTGGTATGGTTGTTTCCTGTGTAATAATTATGGCAGAATATACTATTACAATTCTTGAATTTTATATAGTCAGGGCATTAGCGACATTTTTAATACCATTATTATTTTTGGATTCTACAAAATCTTATGCACAGAATCTGCTTCGTTTATTTCTTACATATTTTATGAAAATTATGGTTACAACTCTTTGCTGTTTTTTTGCTCTTGGAATGTTTATGGATGTACTTTCTTTAAGTTATAATACATTAGATGTTACTACAAGTATTTCTTTAGTAACTTATATTTCAACTATGGTAATGGGCTTACTTTTAGCTCAAAAAGCTCCTCAAATTGCCATGACCGTAATAAACGGCAATCCTTCTATGGGGCTTGGCGATATTGTTCGGATGGCAGGCGGTATGGCACATGCTGCACACAGTATGGAGCGCATGGCTCATAGAGGAGAGGAATTCTTTAAGAAGGCTGCAAAAGGCGGACAGGAATTTGCAAGAGGAACTGCCGGTGCGTTCCAGACTCTTGATTCAGCTTTCGTTGCAGGACGTACTGCTGGGGAAAATCTTAAGGCAAAAGCTAGTAGCGGCGAGTATTCTGGTGAAGATAAAGATATTGCCCGTGCTCAACGTTCTGCATTCTGGAGTACGCTTGGAAGTGCTGCAGGTCAGGCAATCGGTGATAAGGCTCACAAGGCTGTGTTTGGAACGGAAAGACATCATTTGGATTCAGATAATATGAATACAGAAGGTTTCTGGAAAGTTGGCCAGCAGGTTATGGTTGGTGGACATCAAAAGATAGCTACCGCAGAGGATGTTAAAAAACACAATGAACAAATTTCAAAAAATAAGGCTCAGGAAGCAACTGATAAATCAATGAAAGAACACCCTCGTAATCTTGAAAAGCCAATAGAACAAAAAGGTTTTGGTGGCTTTATTGATGAACCAGAACAGGGAAGATAGTTTAAAATAATTAAGGCTGCCGTTTTGGCAGCCTTTTAGTTTATCTTGTATATGAATATTCTGGTTCCGTTTTAGTTTGTTTTACCTTTGGACGCTTGAAAATTGTAGGCCCAGCGGATGTGCTTCCAGTTAATTCCCATCCCTGTTCACCAAGTTGATTAAGTTCTTGTTCTGAAAAAGATTTTCCAGTAAATTTTCTATATTCCCACTGAGTTACCTGATTGTTATTGTCCATTCTGTTTCCTCCGCTAAATGATTGTAGTTTTGCAATAAGCTCTGCAACTTTTGATTTCGCTTCCTCGCAATTACTAATTGTAATTACACTTTAGATTATATGACAAGTGGTTGAGTTTGTAAAGAGCAACCGTTTCTTTTGTTATGTCTTTCTGTTGCTACACTGTCAATTCTATCATAGCACTATAATCTTGACAATATTACTATTTTATTTTACACTATCTTTAATTACACTTTAAAGGTGGTATATGTCTAATTCTAATACAAAAATATTTTTTTCTGACGGTGATGCTTCACCGACTCCGTTCAACTCATTTGAAAAAAAACAAGGAAAAGGTAAGCCCGGCTACAATCAAGAGATGATAGCTGCTGCTGATACTATTCAGGGGCTTTCTCAGAAGAACGCCCGTATGTGGCAGATTATAGCTCTTGTTTCCCTTTCTTCATTTTTTATTTCTCTTGGTATCTGTTTTTATGCGGTTACACTTCCCAAAACTGTTCCTGTAATTGTTACTGTAGACAACAATGGAAATGCCTCTTATGTCGGTAAAGTTGATTCTTCTTACTGGAGAAAATCTAATATTCCTGAACATCACAAAACTTCGCAGGTCTTAAAGCTTATTACAAATATGTATACCTGGTCATCTGATTATAATGCTCAGAAAATATTTCAGAAAGAGTGTGAAAATATCTGTCAGGGAGCAGCTGTTAATCAGCTTGATACATTCTTTATTGAAAATAATCCTTATGAGTGGACCGGAGTTAGAACACAGTCAGTTAAGATTGACGCTCCGCTTAAACAGACATCAAATACTTATGTAGTTTATTACGATGTCTTGACTTATCAGCAGGGCCGTCTTATGCAGACAAGACGTTTCTCGGCTCTTGTTACTCTTGGTTATTATGAAGTTACTGAAGAAACAAAAACATTGAACCCGCTTGGTGTATACATCACATCTTTTGACATTCAGCCAGTTACAAATTAAAGGAGAATAAATTCTATGAAAAAGTTATTAGAAACAGTAATCAGTTTAATCGGTGTAATACTCATTAGTAGTTGTCAATCTGTCGATTTTGAAAAGCTCGGTACTGAAAGAGAAAAGGAAGAAAAGGTCTATTCAACCGTAGATAAGGAACAGTCTGCAAATTATAACGAAATGCAGGAGTATCTTATCCAGGAACAGCTTAAGGAAGTTGATGTACCGAAAACTGTTGTTTATGTAGAAAAGCCTGTTTATTATCCGGTTGGAGAAAGTGCAAAATCTGATAGACCTGATAAAACCGGTAAAGACGCTGCAAAAGCCTCTACGGAAGAAGCTTTACAGACACCTGATAAATGGACTGCAGGTACAATGTATTATGACTTTGATTCTGATTTTACTTATGAAATATACTGTCAGCCGTATCGAGTTACGGATTTGATTCTTGAGCCTGGAGAGCAAGTAATTGAAATGCCTTTCCTTTCTGAAGAAAAGGTATGGGAAATCGGAGCGGGTGTATCAAGAAGCGGCAACATTGATACTCAGCATTTTTTCTTAAAACCTGCTTATTCCGGTCTCATTACTTCCTTCATCATCATTACAGACAAGCGTGTTTATCATCTTCTTTTGAAATCATTTAAAGATGTTTACATGACTCAGGTAAAATGGAAGTACCCTAACACAATGCCTTTCAACATTAAGACTGATGCAATGAATGAAATCAACAAGATGTCTAAAGAAACTACCGGAGTAGATCCGGCATATCTTTCTTTTGATTATAAGATGAGTTATTCCGTATTCAAAAAACCATACTGGCTTCCAACTCGTGTTTATGATGACGGAAAGCATACTTATATCGTAATGAATGAAACTGTCCTTCACATGACAAGCCCGGTACTTTTTAATCATAAGAACGAACGAATTAATTATTCTGTAAACAAAAATCTTATTGTTATAAATGAACTTATTGAAAAAGTTACAATGAGGGTAGGTAAAGAAAAAGTTACCATTAAGAAAAAGTATTACAAAGAGCCAAAAGCTGTAAAGGTTGAAGAAACTGAAGAAGAGGTTACTCTTGAAGATAAGAATGCCGTTCTTCCGCCTCCAAACAAAAATAACTCTTTTATGAGTACCTATAATTCAAAACTTCAGAAAGAAACAACGCTGCATTCTGATAATGTTGTACTTGAATATAAAATTGATGAAGGTGAAGAAAACCAGGAGGAAAAATAAATGGGAATTATAAACTGGCTCAACAGAAACAAACCTTCTGGAAAGAAAACCAAATGGGAAGATACTGAAGAAGGAAAAACTTTTGTTGAAAAATATAAGGAAAGCCTTGAAAAAAGAAAACGCATGAAAGAAGAGTGGGAACGTACAACACCGCCTGAAAAAAAGGAGCAGGTTAAACTTTTTAAAATTATTGTGACAGTATTTATCTTTGTTTATTTGGTGGCCTTATTCTGGGGTTTTAAGACAAACAGAGAGCTTTATGTATTGCTTTGCGAAGCCTGTATTTCTTTATTGAGCCTTATCTTCTTTTTCGTTAAACCGAAGTTTGTAAAATATCCTAACTGTTTTATGATGCCCGTCATTGCTCTTGGGTGTATGCTTTTTATGTATATTCAGCTTGGTACAATGTTCGGTTTTGACATGAAAAACAGAGGTAAAGAAAATGTAGACATCTTTTATGAAAAAAGTGAAGCCGATGAAATTAAGGACATTCTGAATGAACGTGAAGAATTATCAAAATCTGATTTTGATAATCTTGAATATACAAGATTTTTAAAAGACAACGGCTTTGAAACAAAAAATGAATTGAAAGAAGATTACGAAAATTACAGGAGAAACCTTAATGATTGATGAAGATGATGAAATCAATGAATTTTCTCCTGACGCTGAAAACGAAGAAACTGCAAAGGAGTATAATCCTTATTCTGAGTTTCTTAATGATTTAGATGAAGAACCCAAGTCTGATTTGGAAAATGGAACTTTGTCTGACCCCGGTAACGGTGTACCACGTTCAAATAATCCAGATATAGAAAATCCAAATGTGGTAAAATCAGATGTGGAAGAACACATTACAACAGAGGAAGACATAGAGCTTCCTGATTTTCTGCGTACTGCTGCCGATGTAAATGATTTTCAGAAAACAGTTGAAGAAAATCCTTCTGTTAAAGATGAACCTCATTTTCATAATAAAGACACAAATGATTCTTTTTCTGAAAATGCAACTCCGTTAGAAACCGATAATGGTACACCATATTCAAATAATCCAGAAATGGAAAATCCGAATGATGTAAAACCGGATATGGTAGAACGGAATATCGAAAATCAAACAGAAAATAATTCTTCAGAAGAAAATAAAAACAAATTTACTGCAGATACCCTGGATGCAGAAGAAGATAAAAGATTTGTTCCAAAAAATTTTACTTCAGAAGCTGACAAGCATCCTGGCGGTAAACCTCGTGTATTAAACAAGAAGTTTCTTCTTACAATAATTATTATTGTTGTTGGCGGTATTTTTCTTATTACATTCTTAATGCCTACTGGCGGTAAGAAAAAAGGTAAGAATGAAAAACCTGTTGCAGAAATTCATCAGTCAAAAGATTATGCTTCAATTGCAACAAAACATCCTCTCCCTGATGAATATGATGCAGAAGATTCCGGTCATTACGGAAATGTTTCTGAAAATAAAAAAGAAGATGATGAAATACCACCTGTTATTGTTGAAACAGAAAAAAAACCGTATGAACCACAGTATGTAAACAAAAATACCGGAAATGGTGTAGGCTCTTCTTCTTCTGTTGAAATTCCAGATACAAGAAATGACTCTTTACAGTCAAAGCGTATTTCGGGCATAAAAGGTCTTTCTTCAACACAGCAAAGCTATTCAACTGACTATCAGCAGACGATAGCTAAAAATACATCTTCTACATCTGCCACTTCAAGTTACTCTCTTCCTTCCAAAGATGAGTATATGAACAATGTACTTTCTGCTTACAGTCAGGCTTATGGAAATGCAGCTGCAGGGAATAATGCCTATAATATGCAAAATGATCAGGCTGGAAAAAACTCTTTCTTTAATAACGGAAGGAACGGGAATAATGTAGGGCAGGGTGAATGGCTGAATCTTAATACTCTCTGGCAGGGTTCTATTTTTGAAGCTGTTCTTACATCTGAACTTAATACAGACTTACCTGGTGAAATTACAGCTCGTATTTCAAAGAATATCTATTCTTCTCAGGACGGCCGTTATCTTTTGATTCCTCAGAACTCTGTTCTTTACGGAACATATAATTCAAGCATCTCATATTCACAAAGCCGTGTACAGGTAGCCTGGCATACTTTAATCCGACCGGACGGTTATCAGATCCAGCTTGGTAATATGAACGGAACTGATGCAAAAGGTGCTTCCGGTCTTAAAGGTTTTGTTAATGACCATCCTATGGCTTACCTTAAGGCTATAGGTCTTATGAGCGTATTTTCAATCGTAAACAGCGAGTTTTCTTCTACGATGGGAGAAACACAAAATCAGTACGTTCAGAATATTATTGCAAATACACAGCAGGTTACTAATGAACTTGCAGACAAGCTTATTGACCGTGCGATGAACGTCCAGCCGACAATTAAAATCAAGGCAGGAACTAAAATCAATATTGTGGTAAATCAGAATCTTTCTTTGCCGCCTGTTGAAAATATTGAAGTTACGCAGCCTTATCACAGGACAAAATAAACTTTTATACAAGGAGTTGTTATATGAATAAATTTGTTGAAAAAATCAGAAAATGTTTTAAGAAAGAAAGCTACAATGATGAGGGTGTTTATAAAATAAACATGAGCATTCTTTTAGCAAGTGCTGTCCTTTTCTGCTTTTCTTGTGTACTTTTCTTTTTATAAAGAAAGTGTAAAATAACATATAAATAATCAATAAATGTATAAAAGCAAGGAGTGTATATGAAAAATAAGTTTCTGCCTTTATTTTTGTTTTGCTCGCTTTTTGTCGGATGCAATTTTTTTAATACAATAGAAGAGTCTATTTCACCGCATGATTATAATGCAGACATTAAAGGAGTAAGTTTTAATGTGTCTACCCTTAATGTTAATATAAGGGATAGTGAATACATTAAACTTACACTTAATCCTTCTGCAAATCAGGGGAAATGTTCTGTTTCCTGGGAATATGACAAAGAATTTATTGAAGCTAGAACTGATAATTCCGGTGCTGTCATTACAGGTGTAAAAGCAGGTTCTACATATATCCGTGCAAAATGCAACGGTATAAGTGCTACCTGTCTTATTACCGTTATTGCAAACGGTGATGATGCTTATGATAATCCTTATATATATTCTAATTACTCTGTAATTCAGCTTAAGCCGGAAGATTCTACTATAGTAACAGCATCTTTATACGGCGGTTCAATTGCTGATATGGAAGATTTTATATGGGAAATCAAAGATGACTCTATAGCTTCTATCAGCTGGACCAGAAACAACTGTGTTGTTACTGCAAAGAAAACAGGTTCTACCCAGCTTGTAGCCAAGCATAATAAGGCAGAATATGATTATACATTCGTTGTTTATGTTAATACAGATAAGCTTACAGAAACTTACATCACAACTGAATATAATGTGTTCTCTATAAATAAAAATGAGACAAGTTCAAAGTATGTAAAGGTTGATCTTGTAAATCCTGTTAATGCAGCTTATGCCAACGGCTTCCACTGGAATTATGCAGATGAAAAGTCAAAGTCTATAATTGATTTACATGCAAACCTTGATACTGCTGAAATCATTCCTCTTGCAAACGGTGTCGCAAATATTGTTGTAAGTCATGACAGTTCTAATTATGACCTTAATATTATTGTACGTGTTAGCACAATTGTTGAAAATGCTTATATCGGTTTATCAAGCACAACTGTTATCGTAAATGGAAGTGAGACCCCGGTAACGGTTAATGCAACAGTAGAAAATGTTACAAAGTTGGTAAACAATGAGGATTTTGAATGGACAATTCCAGAAGATTCATTAAAACTTGCAGACTGTACTGCAAGCGGTAACTCGATCCGTATTCAGGGAAAGAAAAACGGAACGTTTAAAATCAACGTAAAACATCCTTATGCAGAATATTCAAGAAATATCCTTGTAATTCTACAGAATCAGATTGGTTCTGCAATCGATTCTTCGATGTATATTACAACAGACCAGAATTATATTCAAACTCAGGTTGGAAAAGACCCTACTACTGTAAATGTCCGTTTAATCGGTGGTATTGATGGAGAAGACAACATTGGAGATGAAAACCAGAATTTTACATGGTTTATTAAAAATGGAAGAAATAATGGTATTGTTGAAGTTCAGAATGTTACGGGTTATATAAAAGACTTAAACGCACGTTCTGCCGTAACTTCAGGAAATTCCTGTCCGGCTCAGCTTGTAATTAAACCTCTTAAAGAAGGTGAGGTAGTAATTGTTGTAACTCATCCCCGCTGTCTTTATGATACAGAAATTACTGTAAAAGTCTTTTCTGAATCTGCTTTAGTAAATCCAAAAACAATCAATACAGAAGACAGCCTTATCAGGCTTTTAAATGGTTCGTCAAAAGAAATTACTGCCCAGCTTCGTAATCATGAAGCCGGAGATGAAAACAATGTACAGTGGAGCAGTGCAGACTCTACTAAGGTATCTGTAAGCCCGACTAACGGCCGTACTACTGTTGTTTCTGCCTGTGGTACAGGTTCAAGTCAGACTTATGTTACTGCTCATCTTGACGGAGCTTTAAGTGATAAGAAAATTCTTGTTCTTGCTGCTGATACTGAAGAAGAACTTCAGAGCATGAAAGGTATCTTTGCTGATTCTACATATCTAAGAATTGCCTGCGGAGAAACAAAAAAACTTAACGTTGAAACATTCGGATTTGCTCCGTCAGACAAAGTTTCCTGGAGTTCTTCTGACCCAAATAAATGTATTGTAAACGCTGATTCTTCCGTTACGTATTCAGCTCAGGCAAATGTTGAAGCTTTTAATGAAGGTAGTTGTACAATTACTGCAAGAGTAGGAACTTCTGAACCTGTTGAGTTTAACGTAACGATTTTAAAAGCTGGTGAAAGCTCTGAGATATATGATGAAAATGCTGGTTATCTTACTACAAATAACAATGCCGTTGTAGTAGAAAACGCTGGTGACAGTACATCTCTGACTGTCAGCGGTGTAAACATCAGTGCTTCTGATATGCAGCTTCATACAAACTGGTCTATGACTGATGTTGATGTTGTTCCAGGTGAAAGTGTGTTTGACCTTGCAGGTAGTCCTGGAAGTACGGTAACTCTTACAGCAAACAAACCTGGTAAAAGCACTATCCGTGTTACAAATAAAATGTCTGCAAATTCATTAAGCATCAATGCAAAATGCGGTGAACTTTATGAATGGAATGACAACTATGTAGTGTATATTACTGCGGAAAATGATGTAGTAAACATTTTAAACGGACAGAGTACAACTATAGGCTGCTCGCTTGTAAATACAACTCAGAGTGGTGCTTTTTCCTGGAACGTAACAGAAGGAAGTGAAAACATTGAAATTACTGGCCTTACTTCCGGTACTTGTAACATTAAAGGCTTGAATCCTGGTCAGGCTATTATAACTGTTTCAAATACTCTGGCTGGAGAAATAACAAAAGAAATCCTTGTAAATGTTGCAAACACAGAAGATGAACTTAAGGGGTTTAAATATCTTACGACAACTCAGAATGTAGTTACTGTTGGCGAACAGAGTAATGTATCTGTAAGCGTTGACGTAAAGAATTCTGATTCAAATGTAATTACTGGTTACAGCTGGAAAAGTTCTGATTCTTCTGTTGCTTCTGTCGTAGGTTCTGGAAATGTTGCGGTCATTTATGGAAAGAAAATAGGTTCTACTAAGATTATAGTAGAAAATTATGAATACTGTTCATATCCTCTTGAAATTATTATCAATGTAATTGACCCTGTTGCAGCAACTCTTGATCCGTACATCAGCTGTAACAATATAGTAACATGTACCGTTGGCGGTGACAGTCAGACTGTAGCGGCAGAACTTATCGGCGGTACCGCAAATGATACGACCGGTTTTGACTGGAAAATAGCTGATTCCTCTGTTGCACGTCTTTATGCAAGCAATGATTCAGCTCAGATTACAGCCCTTAAGGAAGGAGTTACTCAGGTTGTAGTATCACATCCAAAAGCGTCTGTAACACGTTCTATTCTTGTAATCTGTGAACCAAAAGTTGTCTCAAACTGCTATATCTCAATGACAGAAAGCATTATCAAAATGAAACCTTCTGATGATGCAAAAACAATTACTGCTACTTTGGTAAACGGTAGTGCAGAAGATGTTTACGACTTTAAGTGGTGGGCTGACAGCTATGACAAGATTACCATGAACTATACTGGTGAATCATGCGTGATTGAACCTATCAGTGCAGGAACAGTAACTATTCACTGTTCACATCCTAAAGCCGCTTCTACAAAAGATATTGTTCTTTACATCAGCAATTATACAGACTTTGCTTTTGCTTCAAATTATGTTGATATTACTACAGGTTCTGATACTTTTATTAATATGGAAGTTCCGGCTACTGGTGTAGACTGTGATATTTCTTATAAATCTTCTGATAACTCTTTATGTACCGTATTTGGAAACAATATGGTCTGTACACTGCATCCGGGAACACTCCCTGTTGGTGTTACATCAAAATCATGTACAATTACTGCTACACTGCAGACGAAAGGCGGTATTAAGCAGGCTGAAGCTCAGCTTCTTGTAAGCGTTACAAAGAAAGATGAAACAAAACCTTATATCGGTTTATATCCTGATACTTCTTCAACTATTGTTACTTTAAATAAAGACGAAATAAGAAATATTTCTGCAAAGCTATATGGTACTACTGTTGATGTTAATTCTGCAGGTTTAAGCTGGACAATAAATGAAAGCTCAGGCAATTATGTAAAGTTTACTTCAGCAAAAACAACAGGAAGTGATGTTCAGATCCAGGCACTTAATGCCGGAAAAACAACAATGACTGTAACTCATGCTCCTGAAAACGGAAATGCAATCAATCCTCTTACAATTTATGTTGTAGTAACAGGAGTTTCAGAACCGACTGTTACACTGAATTACCAGGAACTTCCTGTTCTTATAGGTGAAGATACTCAGACAATCATTGCCACCGTAAAAAATGATACTGGTGAAGAACTTGAATGGAAGGTCGTAAATGATGAAGACCCTTCTGTAGAACAGGATTTCTTCAGCTTTGTTTCAAAGGGAAATAAAGCATCCATTTCTGCTTTGAAACCGGGGTCTGCTACGGTTTATTGTACGATTCCTTCTAACGGTTCTACTGCAAGCTGTAAAGTAAAGATTAGCGAAGCTCCTCGTATTGAATTTTTTGTTTATGATGATGAAACAAATTTTACATACAATAATGGTGTTCTGGTAGATAACAGAGAAAAATATTATCTTACATCTTTGCAGCTTTTCCCAGGTGAAACAAAACCTTTGCATTGGGAAACAGTTCCGCCGAAGGATAAAATTACAAAATGGTATAGAGGTGACTCAAGTTATTTTGATATGAACACTGAAGGAGCGGGATATCTTTCAAGCTGGACTGACCCTGTAACTAAAGATATTTATTATTATCCTGATGGTGTAGGAACAATTGCTGTAACCGGAAAAACAACAGAGGGTAATTCTATTCTGCAGGTTACGGATGCTTCTTTACAGACAGACTCTGTTTCTGTCTTCAACTCTTATAACTATCATTTTACGGTTGATAAGACTATAGTATCTTCTACTCCAAAGGATGTTCATAACAAGCCTGAACTGATGTATGTAAACTATGAACTTCGTCCTGCCTGTGCAAAAATTATTGTTACCAATACAACAACAGGTCCAGTTGGAGAAAAACTTGTACTTAAAAACGGTAAGAAGATTTCTGATAATGAATGGGAAATAACTGAACATGTAAACAATGTTGACACAAACTCAACCGGTATAGTTTCCGGCACTCTTGAATTTGAAGTTCAGGGAGAAGCAAACTGCAATATTCAGATAAAAGCTGTAAATGAGAATGTTGTTTCTTCTGGAGCTGGAAGTACTGCTGCTCAGGAATTTGGTACACAGAACATCAAGTTTAAGGTTTATTATCCTTCTCATACTTTCAAACCTATAATAACAAGACAGGTTCCGTTTAAACTTGCAAATGTTAATGTTCCGGTTTTGAATACCATCTATTCAAAGTATTCTTATTATTCTCCTTCTTCAAATACGATTTTCCTGGGAGACGGAGAATATCTTACAGGACAGGTTGAAGTAAATGCAGCAAATGAACCTTATTCTGATGTTTATATTAAAAGCGTTACTTTTGAACGTGTAACATCAAGCCTTAAAGATGGAATAGGGGCAGGTGCAGTTCAAAGTGATAAGGTTGACGGCGCAAGCAGTGGAAGTTCGTATAACACTCATGATTTTATTCTGTATCATAATCATGAATACTCTGTATACGGATATAGAACTTCAAATTCTGGAACGTGGTCTTGGGAGACAAACGGTATTAACAATATGTACCGTCTGACTATTGATGATGATAAGTTCATCGAAGTCCGTAATGAAACCATTAAAGAGACCTCTTTTGTAGGAAACCTTGTAGTAGAATATGCAAACTATGCTGCAGGAAACGGTTATGCAAAATACAGAATCCCTGTTTATGTTCAGGTTAGAAACTGTCCTTGTGCAGATGAAACTGAATACTTTAAGGCATACATTGGTAATTAATAAAAGGAGGATAAACTATGAAAAAGTATAAGCTGTATTTGCTTTTTAGCTTAATTTTTACTTTTGTTTTTACAGGCTGTCATTTTATTTCTTCTTTTTCAGAAGATTACAGTGACGATATAACACTTTCTTTTGACAAGAATAAAACGTCTGTAAGCATCGGGGCAATGGAAATTGTGAACCTTAAAGCCTCAAAGAATCAGAATACGGCAAGTATTTCCTGGTCTTACGACAGTTCTGTTATTTTTGCAAAGGCAGATAACTATTCCTGCGTAATTACAGGTTTGAAGCCTGGAAGTACAACGCTGACAGCATCTTCCGGCTCAAACTCTGTTTCGTGCCTTATTACTGTTTCTGATGATAGTTACACAGTTAATGTTACTAATCCTTATGTTTATGCTTCCAATGATTATGTAAGCGTAAAGCCTAATGAAACTGTAAGGGTAAGTGCAGCTCTTTTCGGCGGTACGGCATCTGATATAAACGGATTTGACTGGACTATTGATAAATCTTCTGTAGCATCTCTGCAGAAAGAAGGTAATTACTGCTGGATTACAGGAAAGAATGAAGGTATTGCAAAGGTTACTGTAAAACATGGAAAGGCTGCCTATGGCTATTCAATGCTTGTAGACTGTTCTTCTGACGGTACAAGCCAGTGCTATATTACGACTTCTGAAAATGTAATTACAATTAATCTTTCTGAATCTGATACGGCAGAATTTGCAGTAGACCTTGTTAATCCTCTTGTAGCTGACTATGCAAGCGGTTTTGAATATTCAGTTGTTGATTCTTTAGGTAACGAAATTTCATCCCGTCCGGTTGTAGTTACCGGAAGCGGAAATCTTAATGTTTCTCTAAAAGCTTATGAAGAAGGCGAGTGTTATGTAAGATGTCATCATCCTCAAAGTTACTACGACCTTGATATTCTTGTTCGTGTAATTGCTCAAGCTGAAACAGCTTATATTGAACCGTCTCAGAACCTTGTAACTGTTTCTGATACTTCTTACGAAAGTGTTTCTCTTAGTCTTTTAAACTATGCGGCTGATGTTAATCCTGCACTTTACTCATGGAGCTTTTCTGATGATGCAGACGAATATATTGAATATACCATATATAACGGCAGTTCTGAACTGTCCGGTGACAAGATCAACATTAAGGGTAAGAAAACAGGTAGTGTAAAAGTTACTGTATCTTATCCCGGCGTTTCTTCGAGAAGCTTTGTAGTTTTAGTCCGTAATGTTACTTCAGAAGCTTCGGATGCTACTTGTTATATTACAACAAGCCAGAATTATATAAGGATGTCTCCTTCTGATTCTCCGCAGCAGATAAACATTGTCTTAAGAAATGCTTCTGAAAATGATATTAAGAACCTTAAATGGACGATTACAAATGATGCAGCAGACGGCTCTTCTTCAAAGGTTATTAACTGGAAAAGCGGTAATGGAACATCTAAGAGCCTTTTTGCTCGTTCTGTCGTAGCTGAAAGTACGACTGCCTATGCAATAATTGAACCTGTTAATGTTGGTACTGCTTATATTGATATAAGTCATCCAAAAGCAACTTATTCAACAAGAATTACTGTTGTTGTTTCTCCAGAGAAGGCTGCTGAAGAACCCGTTTCTTATCTTAATCTTTCAAGTGCATCTGTTGTCACTCTTAAAAACGGTGAAAACAGAACAGTAAATATTTCATTCTCTGGTAGCGGTAATTCTTCTGACATTGTATGGTCTTGTGAAGGCAATGCAACAGTAAACGGAAATGAAACTGAATGTGTCATAGCAGCTCCTGCTTCCGGTTCTGGTGGCTCAAGAAGTACTGTTACAGCAACTCATCCGTACTGTAAATATCCTGTTAAGTTTACTGTTGTTTCTTATGATACTGAAGAAGAATTTAATGTGTTCATGGTAAAGAGCATTTATACATATAAAACAAATGAAACCATTAAAACATCTCAAAAAGTAAACCTGTATCTTGAAACTGTAGGCTTTGATTCAGGTTCTGATATTTCCTGGACTGTAACCCAGGGTGCTTCTTTTGTTTCTATTTCAACTGAAAATTCTAACAGAACCTGTATTGTCGAAGGACTTAAGGTTGGAACCGCTGTTATAAAAGCAGGGGCTTCCGGCTGCGATGACGTTTTCTTTACAGTTAATGTAACAGAAGAGGGTATAATTGATGAAGCAAAAGACTGTTATATTTCTACTTCTCAGAACGTTCTTTATTTTGAAGACATAAACCGCTCTCTTTCTTTCAGTGTTGACCTCTTCAATATTGAGGAAAGTGCTTACAGTAAATTGACCTATAAACTTTCAAACGGTGATTATGAAGTTTCTGCAAACAACAATTATTTTACAGTAACTTCGCTTTCTGCTTCTTCAAAAGCTACGCTTACAATCAGTCATCCTCTTTCACAGAATGTACTTATCATTAATCTACAGACAGGTAATCAGTATGAGTTTATAAATGAAGACTCCTGCTATATTTCAGTAAACCAGGAGGTATTTGAACTTTATGCTGGGCAGGAAGAAGTTTCTCTTGTCGCAACCGTAAATCACACAGAGCAGTCTGATTCTGCTTCTGTTCCAAAAGGTTTTACCTTTGAAAGTGAAGACACTTCTATTGCAACTGTCTCTTATGTAAACTATTCTAATACCTGTTACATTAAGCCGGTAAAGAACGGAACTACCAAAATCTTTATCCGTCATCCAGATGCAGATTTTGAAAAAGAAGTAGTTGTTATTGTAAATCAGAGTCCTGATGCTTCTACAATTCCTTATATTACTACTTCCAATAATGTAATTACTGCAATTCAGGGTAACTATGTTACGGCTACAGTTTCTCTTGTAAACAGTGATTCTATAGATAATTTTGACTGGTCCTGGTCATCTCTTGATACAAGGATTGTAGATGTAGTTGCAAATAACGGTACCTCTGCTTTACTCAGTGCCAATTCTCCAGGAACCTGTGAAGTTAAGATAACTCATAAAAAGTGTCCTTATGCACTCAAGCTTATTGTTACAGTTCTTGATTCTGGAGTTATTACAAATAAGCCTTATATTTCTACAAATACAAACATTATTACCCTAAAGAAGGGAATGAGTACTACTCTTACTGCTTCTATGATTGGCGGTAACGGTGACAGTGATAATAACTACTTTAAGTTTCAGGGAAGTAATCCGTCATTAATGCTTGTAAGCTCCGTTTCTGGGGCTGCGTATATAAAAGGTCTTAATACCGGAATCGGTTATATCACAGTTTACAATACACGCTTCAGCGAGAGTTATTCTAAAACTGTACTTGTAATTATTGAAGATAAAATCGAAGACGGTGTTTATATTTCAATTTCAAACAATGTTTTGAAATTGAAGCCAACTCAGAATACTCTTTCTACAATTACTGCAACTTTAGTGAACGGAGAACCTACTGACGGTAAGGATTTTATCTGGTGGGCAGATGACTATAACCTTATAGGACTTACTTCTGTTGCAGAACAGTGTTCCGTAATGCCTACAGGAAGAACCGGAACTACAAAGATTCATGTAAAACATGCAAAAGCTTCAAAACAGGCAGACATTCTTGTTATGATAAGCAATTATGACACCTTTGCTTTTGAAAAGACTTCTGCAAACATCAGTTCTGAAAAACTTTATTTCTTCCCGCTGCAGGTTCCTTCTGTAGAAGAGGCTTTTGAAATTAAATATTCTTCTTCAAATGAAAACGTTTGTATAATCCAGGGTTCTAATGCCGTAGCCTGGGTTTGTGGTTTAAGCTATGGTACTGCCTCGCTTACAGCTTCTATGGTTACTTCTGACGGTACTGTTCTTGCTACTACAGAAATGCTTGTTGCAGTTACTGTACCAGATCCAAATGTTCCAACTATTTCTCTTGGTAACTCAATTATTACGGTAGAAGCCGGAACAAGTAAAACTTTCTCAGCAGTAATAAGCGGTGAAGGTCTTGATGCTACTGAACGGTTCAACCTTAAGTGGAGTGTAGCAAATAAGGATGACGGACTTTCCCTTCTTGATGAAAGCCCGGATAAAACTGCTTACGGTCCTGATGTTTACGTAACGTTTAATCATGGCGGAGAATATGTTCTTGTATGCGAACATGAAAAGACCGGTGCAGTTCAGCAGCTTTATATAATCGTAGAAGAACATGGAGAGATTTTAATCAATCTTAATACATCTCTTGAAACTGTATATAAAGATGACGGTTCATTTACTCTTACAGCAGAGCTTACAAACGGTACTGATGCTGATTATAAGACAATTTCTTGGTCAGCTGTAAAAGTTGGAGGACAGAACATTGTAGCCGTAAGCAAGGCAAAAGGTGCAACCTGTACTGTAACTCCAAAGTCTGTAGGACAGACTCAGGTAATTGCAAAGCTTCCTAACGGAAAGACTGCAATGTGTACTGTAATTGTAAAGGCCAATGCAGAAATATCTTTTGATACGGGAAGCATTCATGTTATTCCTGGTTATACTGAAGTCGTAAATTACAGAACTAATCCAGAAAACGCAACTATAAACTGGATTACTCAGATGACAACAGGTTCTTCAGGTCTTACTGGAAATATTACAAACTACTTTACTGTTGAAGATGATACTGCAAAAAAACAGCTTCGTATTACAGGAAAGGTTGATTATCCGGGTGGCGTTGCAGGTACAGTAACAGCCTCTATGGTTGGTGCAAGTTCTGCAAACCTTCCTTCCCTTAAGGTTTATGTTGAGTACAATGTCGAATTAAGTCTTTATGATATGTCAGGTAATCTTTTGACTCTTCTTTCAAACGATAATCCTGATACTGCTAATGTAAAGTATTTCCAGGTTGCTTATTATCCTTCTGACCTTGAAATTGATATTCTGAAAGGAAGCAGTGTAGTTGCTTGTATTCCATCTGAAGGTAATACAGGACACTGTACTCCAGACAATGTATCTGAAATTTCTGTTGGAAATGTTACAAGGGAAATTAAGGTTGATAAAAAAGACGGACTTGAAAAAGTCTTTCTGACTGTTGGAATTATACCTCATACTGAGTGTAACTTTGACCTTACTGTCAGGGCAACGCTTCCTAATGATACAAACGGTACATACGCTACAAAGAAAAGTTTTTACTACTCTGCTTTTTATGAGAATTATGATATTGAGCTTATTGACCTGACTAAGGCCGGTGCGTGGACAAAGCCCGGCTATGATGCCAAGGGCAAGCTTACAAGCATTACCCTTGGTGACGGTGAAGAAATGGTTTTCTCTTTGAAAATCAAGAATGAAAATGCAGTAGGTTTCATTGAAGAACTGAAGAATAAGGATTGGACTCCAGATCCAACTGGAAGAAAAGATGCAGTGTACTGTAGTTCAGGAAGCAGCTTAAATAAAGCCGAGAGAGAGGATAAATATTCTAAACTATTTACTGATGATATAAAAAACATTCAAAAAAACATTTCAAAAACGCCAACTGACGGTATGATTTACTTCTATCCAGATAGAGCAAACTCTTCTTCTACGGAGACAGTTTATCACCTCTGTCATCTTTGGGATTATTACAAGGATTTGCCGATGGAAATCCAGGGTAATGATGAACAGGGTAATAGTAAATGGGAAAGTTATAAAAATGCACATTTATATGAAAACAGTTTTATAACTACTCTTAGAGGCATGGGTGTCGAAAACTGGCTTGTAACACGTGAGTATATATGGAGAAATACATATCATGCCATTGCTCATAATCCGTCAGTTCCGACTATTACAGCTTCCTGGAGCGCATGGATGGAAAATGATGACTGGTGGGAATGGTTTTGTCGTCATGTATATAGAAGCCGTGGACGAATGTCGCTTAAGTTTAATGGTACAGAAGTATATAATTACAGAAATGATGGAGAAAACACTACAAAAAACCTAAGTCATATTAATGGTGTACGGTACGATATCTGTACGCCGTATACGATTTCTACTCAGGAACTTTTGAATAACAGTGTCCTGGTTCGTCCAGATTCTGTATCATCTATTCCTTACAACAAAGGTTCTGGATTTTTGTTCCGTTCCTGGTTTGGTGATGAGTCTGACTCAGGTACAAAGTTTTCAAAGCTTAATCATGCTTATCTTACACCTACTGTAAGCAAAGACACTACTAAAACTATTGTTGGAAACGGTTCTCTTACAATCAATTATAAGGATGGAAGGGGAAAATCACACAGTACGGTAATTACTGTTACTGTCGAAAGAAGAGACTGCGAAGCTTATACTAACGGTAGCTGGGTAACAGAAACAGCAGGTGGTTACACTCATTATATAATGGCTGATTTTGTTAATCCTGGTGAAGTTCCTACAGCTCCTTATCTTAATGTTAATAGTTTTAATATTGACGGTACTACAGCAGAAATTGATTCAAATCCTTCTGTTATTTATGTACCTTATGAAGTTTATCCTTCAAGTGAAAGCATTACTGTCCGCATCCCAACTTTACAGTATACAGGACTTTCACTATCTAAAGGCTATTCTTCTGTTACTCAGAAAGACGGTTATACAGAATATATAATAAGGCAGCATGAAAAAATAAGTAAAGGTGAAGGTTCTGGTACATTGTATTTTGCAGTTAATGGAGCATATTCAGGAATTGTAGAAGTAATTTCTTCTTTTGAAACAAAAGAAGTAAACTTTGAAATTAAAAAAGAGGATTTCTATGTAGCAAAAATAAACACTAAGGTTGCAACAGCAAATAATGCTTTAGCTGCTAAGTACAGTTACTCTGATGAAAATGCAAGTATGCTGATTGTAGGGGATGGTGAGACTGTATCTGGTATTTTCAAAAATATAGATACTTCTTCAAGTACAAAGATTACAAGTGTTACTTACGAAAGCTTTACGGAGGCAACAACTGTTATGCAGGACTCTCAGAAAGACCTTTCTGGAAAGCTTCAGAAAGAACTTGTAAACTGCGCTGCAAATGGTTCTGACAGCAACTATAGCTTCACGGTCCGCCATGCAAAAGACTACGGATATTATGCACGTAATCCGTCAGATGCCGTAACTGATGAGTTCTTCAAAACAAAGTTCCTTCTTAAGGATGTAGTAATTGATGAAAGCTCCGTAACTTACGAAACTGTATACAAGACTGTTTCAGAAGTTAATGCTAATGGTGAAACTGTCGAAATTACTGTTGTTGATGAAGAAAAAACAGAAGAAAACAGGCTGAATGCCATTAGTGATGCACGATTGAGGAAACTCAATGAAAATAAAGCTTCCTACGCTGCAGGTAATGCCGGAATTGCAAAGACTTCATTTACTATGCCGTATTATTACATTAAGACATCCGTTAAGATGGAAAACAAGAACTATCCTGTGACTGTAATCGGTCGATTTGTAATTCAGACAGATTCTGATTATACTCAGGAAATTCTTGTTGCAGTTAAGGTAACAGACAGTCCTTGTAACAGCAGCGGATCTTACGGTTATGAAGTTCCTTCGAGTTATTATCTTAATGTAACTGAATAAAAATACATGGGAAGAGGTTTTTAAGTGTTTTGCTAACTTCTTATTGACATCTTCCTTTGTTGTATATATATTAAAGATATAGAGTTTTTTCCCGTTTGCATACGGATTTTTTCCTTAGAAGCTGCGTCTTCTTCTTTCCTTTTTTTCATTAAGTTGAAAATCAATATCATTTATTACAGGAGATTTTATATGAAAAAGATTATTGTGGGATTACTGTTTTTTGTCGTTTTATTTGCAGGATGTCAGATGCCGAATAATGCTTCGGATTCTGGAAATAATAATAACAGCAACGAAAACACACAGGACCTTGCGGCAATTGCTGTTTATAACAAGCTTGAAGGAACTAAATGGGAAGTAGAAGTATATGAAGGTACTAAAAAGACAGGCTTTCCAGATGTAGTTATTTTTGCGGACGATTCTATTACAATGGATAATGTTCAGTATTCTGTTAATAAAGATGATTTCAAATTTATTAATGATGAATCTAATTATTATAAACAAGTAATTACATTAAAAATAAATAATAGTATTTGGAAATTGAAACTTGAAGAAAATGGTTCAAATCAAAATCCTCTATATGCTGATTATAAAGATTTTATTGTTGAACTTATTAGAGAAGATTATACTTGGCATGATTATAATTTTGTTTCTTCTTCAAGTCAAAGTGGTGGAGGAAACACTTCTTCCGTAAACGGTACATATTCCTTTAATAATGCAACAGGTACACAAAAAGAAGGTTCTATTACTTTATCAGACGGAAACTGGACTTACTCTGGCTCAAAAACTAATGCTCCTTCCGGCGGTACATATACTGTAAGCGGTTCTGACATATCTTTCAGTTGGACTGCAAATGGCTATTCTGTAAGTACAACGGTAACTGTAAGTAAGAGCGGTTCTTCTGTTACATTAAGTTCAAATGAAGTCGTGTTCTTCAGTACTTTCTTTAATAGTACGGCACAATCTGACGGTAAGTATTCTCTTACCTTTAGTTATTCTGAATAGATGTATTTGTAAATATAAAGTGAAAAGCCCTGTCCGTATCTAGCGAGCAGGGCTTTTTTGTGGTAGAATATATGTGAGGAAACTATGAGTAATTCTATTATTTTGTATCACGGCACAGACCATATATTAGAAAAACCTCAATATGGTTTTGGGAAGCCTTATAATGACTATGGACTTGCTTTTTATTGTACCAAAAGTAAAAGTCTTGCATGTGAATGGGCTGTTACAGAAGATACTGATGGATTTGCAAATGAATATTTATTAAATACGGATAATCTGAAAGTTCTTAATCTTAATAAAGTTTCTTATCCAGTTTTGACCTGGCTTACTGTTTTAATTCAAAACAGAACGTTCGATTCTTATAATCAGGTTCAAGCCTCTGCAAAGGATTTTTTAATAAACAACTTTAATATAGATTACAATAATTATGATATAATTATAGGGTATAGAGCAGATGATTCTTATTTTCAGTTTGCAAAAGCTTTTTTAAATAATGGAATTACTTACAAAACATTATCCAATGCAATGTATCTTGGTGAACTTGGCAATCAATATGCCTTAAAATCTGAACTAGCGTTTTCCCAACTTACATTTAATACTGTTCATAAAGCTCCTGCTTCTGTTTGGTTTAAAAAGAAAATTGAAAGAGAAAATAAAGCAAGAAAAATCTATGCAAATAGTAAACTTGAAAAGATTTCTGACAATGATATATTATTATCCGATATTATGAGAGGAAGGTTAGGGGATGAAGAAAAGAAACTCTTACAACAGGGAATATCTCCAGTCGGCACAAGAAGTTCTCGCAGCGATGATTGATGTCGCAGTTTATTATTTAGACTATAAACCTGCTGATTTTTATGATTCGTTTTTGAAGAGTGATTATTCTCATAAATTTGAAAAAGGAGATCCGTTTACTTTATGGGGAAAGTCTGGTACAGAAATAGCTTTTGATATTGCCAAAAAAGATATTGGAGAATATAAAAATAGGCTATCTGAATCTGGATTAAAACTTCATAGAAGTCCTGAATATTGGGCCGGATGGTCTTTGGCATATTATCAGTGGTTTTCAAATAAAACATTTTCAGAAATAAACAACTCGACCGATATAAATAAAATTATAAATCTTTATAATCCTTATCACGAAATGGATATAAGGCAGTTTTGTGATAAAATGGATTCACTTTTACAAAAGAAAGTTGAAAATCATAACAGAAGTTACTAAATGGCTGGAAATAAATTACATACTGTAACCTAAAAAAATAAGGAAGAAGGGAATTTGGATAGCAAAATACACTAAGACTATTCCATTTCTTCCGGGAATATATACCACAGGTCTGGGTTTATTACATCACGAAGTTTGATGATAAATGTATATTGTGGAAGTATTTTGAAGCACTCACGTCCTGTAAGAGGATTCATTCTTCTGTAAAGAACATTTTTTATCTGATTGAAGTTTAAGTCATATTTGTCTGCAAGACCTTGTACAGTGTACTGCTTCTGAAGCTCTCTGAACTTTACATGCCCAATAGATTCTTTATACATAAGGTCCTCTACAGAATATTTTGGTGTAAAAATTACTGGTTCTGGAAGTTTTTCTCCGACCTTGTAATACCAACGGGATGGCTGCATCTTTTCCCTGCAGCGGAAAACATGTGGATTTGCAATGGATTTGAATTTGCCGTTGTAATAGTAATAAACTGAGTTTTTGCTTTCTGCATTATCTGGAATACCTAGGGCAACTATATACGCCCATAAAAGTTTCTTTTCTGCAGCAGTTTTTAAATCCCTTAATGCGTATGTGTCATCGTCTGAAAACTTTCTGAAGTCAAAACGGTTTTCTGCTTCTTTGTTTTTAATAAAGTCAGTAACACTCAATTCACTCATAGTTGAATTATAGTTTTAATTACACCTAGTTGTCAAGTGCATATTCTCTTTACACTTTACCTCTTACTTTACTAAGTCTTTTACTGAAGACAATTTATCTGCAAAACTTTTAATAAGTTTTGTGATGGTTTGAAAAATATCACCTATAAAGGGAAGGAGTTTTGAAAGCACCAGGATTATTGCAATAATAATTATTATCCATGTAAGGATTCTCATGGTCTTGTAAAACAGATTAATCATCATTTTTTATCCTCCGATATTTTTTTTATAAAAAGCTGAAGTCTTTTATTATACTCGTAAGGCGGTTGTTCGAACTCAAGAGAGAGTATAGAAACTATACTCTCATTTTTGATTGTTTTGATGAAACAGTTTCTAATAGTTCCTATTAAAAACACCTGTTCTATAGGATTTATAAATGAAAGGCAAAGACCAATTCTTTTGTTTACTTCAAAGTTTTCTTCTTCTGTCGTAATTTTTGCACCTGAATATGAAATATTGTTTATCACGCACGGAAGCTGCTTTTTGTTGATAATGAGCTTGTGTTCAGCATCCTTAAAATTGATTGCTTTAATGCGTTGTTCATCAAGTCCGATTTCAAATCGTTCTTCTTTACGTCTGTTATATTCCTTATAGTCCTCTTCAATTTCAGAGAGTATCATAAAGAATACGGCTTTCTGATTATCAGCTTTTTTTTCTGCTTCTTCTATTTGTATTTCATAAAGAAAAGCGCTTACAGTTTCCTGGTCTTTTTTCTCAATATTGGCATTGAAATAAATGAATGAACCATTAAAATTTACTTTTAACTGTATTTTACCTGTTATGAATTCAGAGTCACAAGAAACTGTCCAATTAGTGTCATGTATATTCAACGGGATGCACATGTATATATTTTCATTTGAAATTACATAAACTGATTCTATCATCAGTGCATCTAAAATTCCCTTATAGATTTTCATCTTTTTTCCCTTTCTTTATGTATTGTTCGGTTATCATATATATCTGCCTTTTATAAGAACCTGTCTTACCTTTAGGTTTTCTTACTGAATCAATAAATGAAGCAAGCTTAAGCCAGTAAACATCTCCCAAACTATAAATCGAATCTCCATATTTTTTTTCAAGGTTGAATACCATGAATTTAAGCAGATCAACTTTGCGGCCTTTAGCCTTATAAATTATTCTTACCGGCTGCTTGATATAGGGAAGTGTTCCTTCCAGGAGAGGAAGTGTAGAACCTCTTTCTGTTATTTCTGAATAAACTATTGCACGTCTTGAATTTGATGCAGAATAAAATGCAATTCCAGAACCTTCTGATATTATAAGAGTACCAAGGTCAGAAAAAGTTTTTTTGTATGTAATTTTCGTACTTACATACAATGAGTACTCTTCTTTTTTCTTTTTATCAGGAAGCTTTACTGTCAATGACATATTTGTATTATACAATAATATAAATATAAATACAACTTGCTTTAATTACACTTTTGTTTTATAATACAGTTACGCTGTTACTTTTGTAATAGTTTATTCTCAATTTTTTATGGGGTTATTGAAAATATAACCAATCCGATTGCAGAAAGTGCCTTTCTGCTGAAAGAGATTGTTAGGGCTACTGCGTAGCCCAAGTTTTCTTTGACTCCACAAGGAGTTTATTATGGAAACAAAAGAACCTGTTTCAGTTGAGAACTTTGAAGATGGTGTTAAGACAGCTTCTCCAATGCCTCTTTCCGGTTTGAAAAAAACAAAGTCATCTTATGACTACTTCAAGGAACTTGGCGATAAAGTTCTTGCCTCCCTCGAAAACGGTACAAGTCCTCTTCTTCCTAACAAAGATGGATTTGTAGATTTGCAGCCTGCCTACAACATCAATTCAAATGAAAAAGCAGAAGGCCTCACACAGATTATGCTTCTTACAAAAGCTGCTGAGCTTGGTGTACCTTCAAATGCTTTTGTAACTTTTGAAACTCTCCAGAAAGCTCAGAAAGCCGGTGTAGAATGTAAGCTTGCAAAAGGCTCAAAAGGTGTTGTCATTCCTGTTGTTGACCCAAAGAATTGGGGTGAAATCAAGTTCAAGAATACATGGTTCAACATCAGTCAGGTAGAAAATTCTGAAAATCTTATTGCTTACTGCAAGCAGAAGATGACAGAACAGTATCAGAAAGATGTTGCTTACATCAACGAAAAGCATCCAAACTCTGAATATGCTGCAAAGAAGAATCCTGCTGAAAGAGTTATGGAAAAGGCAAATGAAAAAGTAATTCCTTTGAATGAAAAAACCGCAGAACCTTTCCAGTACATTGCACAGGTTTTGAATGCCGTTCAGTCTGGAAGAAAGCTTTTCGTTACTCCTGAACAGGCAGAAGCATTCAAGAGCGCAGCTGTTGCAAAGCTTTCTGCTGAAATTGAACCTGGAAAACCTGATCTTCTTGCAATCAAGAAAATCTGTGACCCGGCTGAACGTCTTTATCTGAAGTCAAAAGAAAACCTTCAGAAGTATTACGAAAAGAAAAAGGATGTTGAACAGAGTGCTGCAAAAAAGCCTCGCACAAGAGAACCTTCCTACGAAAGAGGAATGTAGTAATCTTTATATCCTAAGAGTGTAAAATAAACTATAAGTTTCTTTTGCCTCTTAGGATGTTTTTTAAGGAACTGATTATGAAAAATGAAATAAAAACATATCCTGTAGAAGCTCTTACCGACAGTATTCATAACGAAATTAATATCCTTATGCGTGATTGCATTAAAAGCAATCGTGTTCCTTATATTCAATCTAAACCGCTTCCACAGGATGTAAATGTCGTAAACGGACATCATCTTGGTGACATCAACAAAGTATATCTTGAATTAAAAGCTGCCAGCATGGGAGCTGAATCTTTAAAATGGATTTTTGGCGCTGATGCTGCTTTTATCGGACTTGAAAAAAAATCTGATGCAGAACCTTTAATGATTACTGGTAACGTTCGTGGAAAAGTTGATTCTCAGAGCATATACCTTTTGGAACAATTTACAGAAGATTCTTTAAACAAAGCTCTCTCTTATTCAAGAAACGATGATGACAAAAAAAAGAGAACTATTGCCCAGAACATGATTAGAAACATTACTGAATATGATTCTGGAACTGTTGAAGCCCAGTTACGAGAAAATAAACGAAAAAATATTTCAAACAATCTGAAAAGTCAGAATATTCTCAAAGAGATTAAGCAGGCATTTGTAAATGCAACAAATGAATATGACAATTCTCAGAAAATTATTTTTTCTGCATTAAATAATTATTACATCAAGCAGGAAACAGGTCTTGAGCTTAACAAGCCGATGACTGAACAGGAAAAAAACGAACTTCTTCTTGCCCTTGAAAAAACTGCAAATACTCCGTCTCCACGACTGGCACTTACTCTTGCAGACAGTTTTCTTTATTCACAGCGAATGACACATTATAACTTTGAACAGAACCGTATCTTTACCAAAGAAGATTACGATAAAAAACTTTCAGTTACTGCTCCAAAGGCTGCTGAATTTGAACCAAAGAAAAGGCCAGAACTCGAAAAAGATAAAGAAATTGATAGAATCCGTGAACGTGAGCTTGAAGTAAAGCCACGTCATATTACACATCAAAGAGGTTTTTAATGAACGCATTTATTTCTTTACAGAATTACATTGTTAAACAAGAAAAAGATTTTGGAGTAGGTGTGCCTGTAACTCTCGATGAAGAGATTGCAATGTATGAATCTACAAGAAAAAAGAATGTCGTATCTTTTAATAACTGGATGCTAATTAACATTCCTGGTAAATCTTTTTTCCTTGATGTCAATAAACCTGTATCAGAACAGAGTGATGATATTCTTAATATTCTTATGAATAAAGAATTCCTTATGTCTCTTTTTATTCATGAGGCAAGAAAAACTCTGAATGAAATCGGAAATAATCTTGAAGGAAAAAATGTAAGGGAAGAAACAAACAGAATCTATGACGAGTTTGTAAAAGAAAAATATCAGCTTCTTCTGAAAATCCCAAGCGGCCAGGAATTCTTTAATTTTGTAGTAAGCAAATGTTTTGGACATGATAAGGCAAAATCATCTGCACTGTTATATAGCCACGGAATTAAAGGTTCATTGTTTAATGACAACACTGGCGAACGCTATCTTTTGTTCAACGCAAAAAAAGATATTGTTCCTGTTGAATTAAGAAAAGCATCGCTTTCTGATTCAAAACTTGTTATGTAACATTTAGCGCCAATTGGCGCTGATTAATTTTGGAGAATAAACTATGGCAAAAAAGATTTATCTTTCTGGAAAAATTTCCGGCGACCCAGATTTTAAAGAAAAATTTGCTTTAAAGGAAAAAGAACTTACAGAACAGGGGCATCTTGTTTTTAATCCGGCTTTACATCCTGATATGTTCACCTGGGAACAGTTTATGGAGCTTGATTTAAAAGCTCTTGGTAACTGTGATGCAATTTATCTTCTTGAAGACTGGAAGGACAGTCGTGGAGCAAAGATTGAATATGATGAAGCAGTCAAACTTGGAAAAGAAATTATTTTTGAAAATAAATTGGAACAGAATATAAATGTAAAAAAGGAAAGCCCTAGTGATATAACTCCAGAATCTTTGGCAGAAAATTATGTAACTGAAAAAGCTAACAAAGGTAATTTTGATACGGAACAATTCGGAAAAGCATATTTTTCTGAAAGCTCATTGAAAAAAGCTTGGCTTGACGGTTTTAATGCTGCAAAAGATGTTCTCTTACAGCTGGAGAATTTAAAAAAAGACCAGAAACTTACTGTATCTTATCGTCAAAACAATGAGAATAAGAAAGTTCCTGCCCAGTTAAGCGAGTATAAAAACTGGAAGTTCCGTGTTGCTCTTGATGATAATTCTATTACACCGTGGCAGTATTTTGACCATGAACCTAAAGGCGAAGACTATATTGAAGCTAAAGAATATTACACACGTCTGAAAGAAAAAGGAGTAGATTATACCATCGCTCCAAAAAACATTATTAAACTCAATGATTATAAAAAAGAAATCTGGAATGACTATATTTCTTCTGTACGTTCTTTCCTTTCAAAAGAAGACCTTAATAATAAAAACAAAGTACTTGAAGCTTCTAAAATGGCCCTTGCCTGTCAGTCAGATATGGAGGGGGCAACAGGTATTATTAACACAGAGTTTGCTAATCGTGGTGTAAAAAGTAAGGCAACTCTTATAAAAGCCATTAAAGAAGCTGCATATCCTGAGCTTATTCAGAAAAAAGCAAAATCAAAGAATGATGATTTGTCAGTGGAGAGGTAATGTATGAGTAATGAATCTGTTAATACAGGTGTTAAAGTTTCAACACCTCCGGTAAAAACTAAAATTGGATATAAAGTATTCTATTTAAAAGACGGTAAACTTTATCCGCCTATGGTTAAAAATCCAGGCGGCAGCGACACTCCTATGGGAGTCTGGCTTGAAGCTTCTGCTGGAGACATTGCTTCTTACACTAAGACCGGTAGACCTCAGATTGAAAAAGGAGGTCCTGGTACACACTGCGCTAAAGGTGAACTTGCTTATAGACCCGGCTGGCATCTTGGAGAAGTTCCGATTGCAAAGCAATTTGAAAAAGTAAATCCGTTGAATGGTAAAAAAGAGCTTTTTCCTCGTGAGTTTGTATGGGCAGAATTTGAATATGCCTGTGATGTAGATTACCAGGAAGAAGCAATGAAAAACGGCTACACCGAAAAAGGTTCTTTCCGTCACGCTTATGCAGGGCTTCAGAAAGTTCCTGAGAACGGCTGTTATCACTACAGAACTAATCCTGACCCGAATACAGAAGAATGGATTATTACCGGGAAAATAAAAGTAAACAGGATTTTATCCGGCAATGAAGTTGATGAGATTTGCCGGAAAGCTCGCAGAGAACCTCAGAAACGTGAAAAGACTTTTGAAGAATTAGAAAATCTTTTGGTCAAAAGCTTAAGCCGTGATGTTTCTGATTACAAACCTGCCAGAAATAAAGATGAAGCGGACATGTTTAAACTTAAACGTGAAATTGATATGAAAAATCGTATTGAGCATGAATTGAGGAAAAATAAGATTTTTCACGACAAAGCTTTTCTTTCTTTTTTGAAGCATAAATTTGGTAACAATACTGTGTATGCTATGGCAAATCATTATTCAGATATTGTCAAAGACAATTTTGTAAGAGTTAGAGAAATGGAAAGGTAAATAGTTTATGACAAAAGAACTTGAAGCAGAAGATATAGAATTAAAAGATTATATATTTACTCCGAAAGAAATTACTGTAAACGGTAATTCTGTAATTGATTATACAGATGTTGAAAACGACAAGGTTTTTCTCTGTAACAGGAAAGATATTCTTGATAAACCCCGGCCATCCTGGATTCCTGAGCTTGACGCAAAAGGACTTGCCTTAGATAGATTTCTTCCAGTATGTGTTAAAGATTTTTCTGATGGAAACTATTTTGTTCAAAGCAAGGTTGACACAAATGCCAGAGATGCAAATGGAAAACCGGTTTATAAAAACCAAATATACAAAATGTCTTCTGATGTACTTGCTGCAACTGTAGACTATTATCTTAAACGCAAAAGGGCAGAACTTAAAAGAGAAGGTAGTATAGAAAAAGTTTCACTTCCTCGTGGTATGAATTCCATGCCTACAAAGCGTTATAATGAAATTTCTAAGCTCTGTTTGCTTTGTAATGTTCCTTCATTAAAATATAAAGATGTAGACAAATCAATCACTGACAAAGCCTTTGAAATGAAAGGAAAAACTCCCGGTAAACTATATCATATTCAGAATGAAGTTGTTTTTCTGGAACAATGGCAGCCACTTTTGGAAAACATTAAAGGCAAACGCCTTGATATGAATTACCAGAAACAGGATTATATTGACTCATATTCAAAGGCTGTAGAAACTGCTTATGGGGATAAAAATACTTTTAATAACCTCTATAACGATTATGGTGTAAAAATTAAAAAGCAGAACGGTTCTAACTTTTCTAAAGCAGAAATAGACAGATTATCTGAAACCATTGAAAAGGTTTTCAGTCATTATGGAAATCTTTCTATTCTTGCAAGTGATTATGGACTTAAAATTTCTTACGCTGATAATTGTATGCAGTTTGCAAGTAAAAATATAGGCGTATTTTCTCCATTCAGAAATGTAATTGGAGTTTCATTTTTTAATGAAGAAAAACAGGAATCTGTTGCAGGTATTAATCATACTGCTGATGTAACTCTCTCTCACGAAATAGCTCACTGGCTTGATAATCAGAAAGGAAAAGAAAGCCACAGCTTTTTTGCTTCTGACAAATACGGAACTCTTGAAAATCAGATCGCAGAGAAGTTTAAAAATGAAATTAAACTTCGTAAGAAATCTAATAAAAGTGCTGCAAAAATCGGAAAGACGGATGAAATTCATCTTGGAGAATACTGGTTTAGAACTTGTGAATGTTTCGCACGTGCTATGGAGCAGTATTACGCCTTACAGCAGGGAATTGATTTATCAGAAGAAATTTCTTATGCAAGAAAAGATAACTTTGAAACTGATTTTGTGCCACTTATTAAACAACTGATGGAAGAGAACAAAAAGTTATTCTTTCTTAGTATTGAAACAAATCAGAGTGTTATTGAAAAAAAACAGGAACTAAATGATGTTGAAACATCTTCTAATTCTATTCTTGATGTTTATATTGCAAGTAATGAAAATCTCTTTCTTTTGATTCAGGACAAGCTTGAAAAAGACGGATTGAAAAGATGGGCATCCGGCTATTATGATTCGGAAAACCATATTATAAATGGAAGTATTTCTGAATATCTTGAAAGGAATCCTTTATATATTATTCCTGATGACAAAGCTTTTATTATAGTATCAAAAAATTATCTTGATTCAAAATACAAAGATTTTGAATTGAATTATCTTAATGAGAATCTTGAACTTGAAATTAAAAATGAACAGTCTGGTCTTGCTGCAAAAAGCTATTACAACTCTAAAAATACAAGAAAACTCTGTCATATCATAAAGGAAGCTGATAGAAACTCTGAAGAGTATAAAAATGCAATTGAACAGATGGCAGATTATTTTGTAAAACAGGGTATCTTTAATGAGAAATCTATTCTTGTTCCGGCTCCTCAACACACTGGAAAAGCAGAATATACCTGGCATTTAGCTGCTGCAATTTCTCAGAAAACTAATTCTCCTATCGCAGATATATTACGCTGTAAACCTCATGAAACATTGTATGAACAGAAAAAAAATGGAATAGAACCTGATGTTGAATTTTACCTTGAAAATGCGAAAGGTGTAAAAGACCTCGAAAACTTGTTTGATGAAACAACGATGGAATTCTGGAAGAGAAATAAAGATAAGGTTTATCTTCTTGATAATAATATTTCTACAGGTCTTACATTCAATAAAGCAGAAAAATTGCTTCCAGGACTCATTCCGGCTCCTTATGCAATTGGAAACTTTGCAGAAATTACATTCAAAGAAGGGCGATATACGGTAAATAATTTATTGGAAGAAAAAGCTTTAAATCTTGAAATTAATACAAAGGAAAATGGTATGGATAATAATATTAATATACTGGATAAAGACTTGAGTGTGCTTGAATCAATCGGTTTTAATGAAGTCTCTGATAGTAAAGAAATAAATAACATTTTAAAAAACTGTAGGAAACTAAAAACAGAAATCAAAGATTTTTACAAAGATATTAATTCTGAAAACTGTCGCATTTATAGATTTGACGGTAATGTACCTCAATCAGAATGGCGGTCAGAAGCAGATGGTACTCCGCTCTATGTTATTAATTATAACGGTACTTGGAATGCTGTTCAGGATAAGACAGCATTAGATCCAGGAAAAACTTTTTATCATGTTGAATCATTTCCAGGGATTGGAGGACTCATTATTCACTTTGGGGAAAAGACTAATCTTAGTCACGAAGAAGCTATACATAAAGAACTTTGGGTAAAATGTCCAAATAATAATATTAAAATTACTCCAGAAAAGATTCTTGAACTTGTTATTCTTTCTGAAAAAGATAAAGATTTTTATAGAACCGGTACTTTTGATAGATTCTTTTATCAGAAATTAAAATCTGCCATTTTTGAAAATGATAAAACAAAGACAGTTGAAATTGAATCAGAAAATAAGAATGAAAGAGTTTTTACTGTTATTGATTCTATTTTTTCTGCCGTTGACCGTGCCGATTTTCTTTCCAGTCTTGAACATTATGTAAACGGTGAAAAAAAAGGCCGGGATATTTATAAGATTAAAGAAACTTTAAATAAAGAAGATATTAAACCAGTCCGTTTCATTTTTGAAGGTTATGGCTATTTAGGTAATTCTATATATGAAAGTTTTGTCTGCAAAAATAATGACAATACTGGTTACAGATATTTAATGGTTCCTCATAATGCTGAGTTTTACAAAGGTTTTGATAAGCTTTTAATATCAGAGAAAACATTCTCTGATATTGATGAATGTCAGAAAGCTTTAATTGATATTCTTGTAAATCTTAAAGAAAATCACAACTATAAAATTGAAACTGAAACATTCAAGTTCTATAAAATACCTGAAAAGTTTAAGCAGCCTTTGCTTACATATATTGCTGATAATGAAAAAGAAATCTGCAATAAAACAGAAGAATGGTTTAATGCTCATCCTGATTTTGAAAAACATAAAAACATTAAGGACAATATTTCAGTTTATCTTATAAGAGAACCAGAGGCAGTTAATTTTAATTCACCATACTGGCTTAAAATCTTTGAAAAAATTGAACTTTCAATAGATAATCCGTTGCTTGCGGACACAATTGAAGTTAATACACAAAAGGAGAATAAACTTATGGAAGAAACAAAAGAAATTAAAGAAATGACACAGACAGAAAAGGATTCTAAAATCCTTCTGGAAACATACGGTAATAAAAAAGCTGTAGACGCAGCCTGCAAAAAAGCATCTGTTTCTGATTTTGTAAGCACAGATAAAAACAGATATTTTATGACAGGTATTTTCTATGAAAAAGGCTTTGCTATTGCAACAGATGGACGGATGCTTATAAAACTCAAGAAGGATTATCCTGCTGCCTGGGAAGGTAAAATTATTGACCCTAATACTTTAAAAGTAATTGAAGGAACTTTCCCTGCCTATGAAAAAGTCTTTCCTAACAAAGACCGCCTGATAGACCGTACATCAAGACTTGCACATATTTCTAATTATCTTTCAGAAGCAACTGCCGCTATTGCTATCAGCGAAAAAACAAAAAGAACTGAACGTATTGTTCCTGTAATGTTTGAAAATACTTTTGTAAATCCAAGACAATTACAGCTTGCTCTTTCTTTTGCAAGAGACAAAGGTTTTAATAAAGTCTTCCAGGAAGACAATTACAAAATTGCTCCAGTTCCTGTTCTGGATGAGAATGGAAAAGAAGTTTATAAATATTATAATTCAGATGAAAAATCTGATTCTGAATTATCTCATAAGTATTATTCTTTTGAAGAACTTCCTGATGACGTAAAGAATGCTGCCGGTGTTACTGATGTCGGTAATGGTTTTGCAATAATCAAAGACCACTGGTATTACGATAAAGTAACAAAAGAAGTTATTGAATACGAAAAGAATCCCGAAATCCCTTTGTCAAGAACAATTGAGTTTGATGCTCCAGACGGTTCTTCTGTTCTTATTATGCCGATGCGAGAACCCGAAGGTGCTTATATTGATAAAGACGGCATCCTTAAGAACTATGAAGAAGATATTTATATCAAAACAAAGCTTTTGGGTAAAGATGATGAGCTTTGCAAGAATATCATTAAAACACTTATTAAGGACACTGTTTTTGCAGATTCAGATGTTGATTCTATTTATAAAAAAAATCTTGATGAAGCTTTTTCAAAACAGAATCCCGATATTTTCCCAAAGAATAAAAAAGACTGTCAGGTTCTTGCAACCGTAACAGCTTATACAGATGTAATCGGAGAAAATCTTGATAAAAAAGATTTTATTTTTGAAGAAGGGCAGTCTACCGCAACTTTACAGCAGTTTATCTGTAACCTCTGGCTTGAACGTTTTAAGGATTATGCAGCTCATCCTGAACATGTGTTTGTTACAGGAAAATCATTAAGTCCTGATTATACGATTGATTTTGCAAAACAGGAGAAAATTATCAAAGAAAAAGAATTGGGATTTGAAGAACTTGTTAATGATACTTTCGAAGCAGGCTTGAAATCTGAAACAAACAATGTTTCAAAAAAATACAGCTTCTTTGTAAAAGATACAGCTGAGTTTGAACAGTTTGCTGATTTTGAACCGATTACAAATCTTTCTGCAGAAGAAGCTGTTAAAACATTTATTGAACAGAAAAACAAAGACTTAAGTGCCGGCATCGGTATTAATATTCCGGGAGACTTTATCTTTGATGACCCGAACGGAGAAGGTGCTATTGTTCTCCAGACAATAGAAGGAAAAGTCTCTTTCTATATGGGTGATAACTTTGTAAAAGAACTTAAAAAAAATAATGTACATGCTCAAAATGTTATTGCAGCCTTTAAAGAACTTGATGAAGTTTTGAAAAACTCATCTATTGCTAAAGATGGTCTTTATATTGAACCATCTTTCCTTTACGAAAAAGAAAAAGAACTTTTTATAAATGTAAATATGGAAAACAGGTCTATTATTAATAGCGAAAATATCAAATTGAACAACATTACAAAAGATGAAAATGGTTTTAATGTCGCTGACCTTTTTATACCAGATGCTGATTATATTAAGGAAGCAAGTATCAGTGATGAGCGCTTTGCAATGCCTGTTGCAACCTGGAAAGATAATGACCCAAACATTAATATAAGCATTGTAAAACGTATGAATTCTGATCCTCATAATAAGGACATCGAATATATGGATTATTCATCAAATGGTAATCCGTCAATTTTTGAAAATGAAAAGTGGAATCTTGTTCGGGAACAGAAAACTTTTGATTTAATAGGTGAACAAATTAAACAATATAAACAAGAAATAAATACTGAAAAAACAGAAACTGCTACTGAAGTAAAAATAATTCCTGTAACACTTGATGACATTCTTGGTGTAATGGAAATGCGTCCTGAATTCTCAGATTCCGGTAAAATCATGATTTATGATGAACAAAGAAAAGAGTATATAGATAATGGTCAGAACTTTGAAGGTTCTGGTAATGAAGTATACGAATTTGAATCTGCAGCTGAAATATTTGAACGTCTTGATATTTATATTAATGATTATTATATCCATGACATGGAGGAACAGCTTGAAGCTTGTGGTATTGAAATTAAGGGTAATGAAACACTGTCTGATTTGTGTAATCTTTATAAAACCGAACTTGAAAAAGGAAATGAAAAGCTTTCTCTTGGTGAACTAAATCTTGCAATGGGTATAGTTGAGCCTGACACAGTAATTTATGAACAGCATCCTTTAGTTGAAAAAAATCCTGAAAGTACACTTCAGCCTGGTCAGAACGTTTCTCTTGATAATTTTGACCATAAAAAGTTCTTTGATGTTTATCACTCTTCTTATGATGAATATTATAACACTGAATCAAAAGAACTCTTAAAAGAACAGTCTGAAAAAATGTGGAGATTTGATGAGCTTATGAAATCAAACCCACAATTTAAGGAAATTGTTTCATCACTTGTAGTAGAACGCAAAGACCCATTCAGCTCTGACCGTGAATGTGCAGCCGTTGTTAAAGCTTTTGAAACAATGGGAATTGATTTAGATGTTGGTATAACACAAGAAGAAACAAAAGAAGTCAGACCAACTTTTTTCCTCTATGGTGAGACACCAGAAGAAAAAATAGTAGAACTTAAAGAACATCTTTCTATGAATGGCTATGATATTAAATGGAAAGATAAAACAGAAGACAATAATTATACTGAATTTACCTGCAGCTTTGATGAAAAAGCCTATGTTCAGACTATATTGGAAGAACGTGAAATTGATTATAAATATGAACTTGGACTTCTTGCAAACGGTTTTGATGCTGCATGGCTTGATGAAGATGAACAGCTGGATGCAGAGATTCTTTCTGAAAAAGAGTTTAAGCGTATAAATGAAATTAAGGAAAAAGAATACAAGGATTTGAAACTTCCTTACATTAAGATTGATTTTACAGAAGGTTCCAGTTCAAAGCATAAACTGGCCCACATGGAAGCCGGTACTGTTCTTGGTTTAAGAGAAGGTGAAGAGCTTCTTACAGAATTGAATAATCGTTTTAACACATTTTTAAAAGCCGATGTTACAGTTCATTTCCCGGATGCAGAAGAAAACGAACCTGGTTCTTATAACCTCCGTTATGACTTTACTGATGATGTAAGACATCTTGATAATGGAAAAGAGATTCCTTTTGAAAGAGAAGGACTTTCTGACTATATCCGAATGACCTGTTCTTATCCTGAAGTTCTTGAAAAATATGAACAGCAGTGGCTGAAAGTAAATGCTTCAAATATTACAGAGGAACAGAAGAAGCTTGTTGCAGATATTATTAAACCAAATTATGAAAAACTCAAAGAGTCATATAAACAGCATTGTGAAACTTTAAAATCTGTTATTGAAAATGACAAAAAAGTTCACAGCAGCTGGATTGTAAACAAAGATGTTTCAGATGCTTCAAAATCTTCTCTTGAGGCAGAAAAAGATGCTGTAGCAGTTTCTTTTGAACGTTATGCAGGTAGATGTATTAACTCTATTGCAGATTATCTTGATGAAAACAAAGACCTTTCATTCAAAGATGAATTCATCAATTACGCAGAACACCAGATTTCAAACATGCTGCAGGATGTTAAATACGGAGAATCACGCAATGCAAAATACGGTGAGCATGGTTATGATTTTGATTTTACTCTCTGGAGACATTCTCTTGAAAAAGTAATGGATGCTTCTGAATATAATTCTTTCTTCACGGAAAGACTTCAGATTGAGGAAAAGCGCTATAAAGAAATCCGTAATGCGGCAAAGGATATGGGCATGACAAAAGAAGAAACCTACTCTCTTTCTAATGAAGAATGGAGAGCTTGTGATGAACTTGCAGAAAAAGCAAAAATGGACTGGTGGTTTGAAGAGTATGGTTCTGACGGAGAAATTCATAAAAATGTTTCTAAACAGGATCTGGATGACCTTTCTACTGCTTTTGATGGAAATTTACGTATTTCAAGAGAAAATGAATTCATTGTAAGAAAACTTCTTAATGATAAAAATATCAGCTTTAACGAAACATACCTTCTTTCATCTGAAGAAGCAAATGCTAAAGCTGAAAATCTTTATGGTTTCAGGTTTGAATATAACGAAGAAGAAAAGGTTGTTGATGTATTCAACAATAATACAAATGCCTGGCTTGGAATCACAGATGAAAGCGGATTTAATTATGCAGCAGATATTTCACCTGATGATAATGACGCTGGACGCTATCATATTCCTGATGAAGTTTTCAAGGATGTAACAGAGCTTGCTTCCCAGTTTTTTACAGAATGCCGTTCACACAGCTATGATTTTGCTTCCCTTGCAGATGATATTATACAACAGGCTTATGAAAACAGCGGGGATGGTTTTAATTATATTATGGATTTTAATACCGTTGCAGGTATTGCGGGTAAAGATGTACAGTGGGTAAAAAACAATATCACAAATATTTGTGATGCACTTTACAAATTTAATGATAATTTTCTTCTTGAATTTAATGAAGAGGAAGCTCTTGCAGAAGAAAATGAAATAAATATGTATTTTTGTTCTGTTGGCGAAGATGCAAACGAACTTTTCAAAAAAGGCGAAGATGGTCGCTGGATTCGTAAAACTGATGAAGAGCTTCGTCAGGAAAATCTTATCGAAGATGAAATTGATAAAGGAATTGAGTCTATACAAGCTAACAGTGGAATGAGTGATGCTGCAATTGAAGCTGATTATGAAGCCCAGATAAAAGAACAGGAAGCAGAAATTGATAATGATATTGATGAAGAGCCTGTATGGATTATTAACGGCGAACCTTTTACAGAAAAAGTAATTGAAGAATCTTTGCATAACGATGTAGTAGCACTTTTTGAGCAATATGATTCAGGAGAAGCTGAAAAAAACTTAACTCTTGTTGGTGTTAAGATGTATCGGAACCCAACGGATGACGGAAAGATTTCTCTTCTTGTAGAATTCGATTCTAAAAATCCTGAAAACCGCTGGAGAGAAGATTCGCTTTTCAATGCCTTAAATGAAGAAGGCATTGAATTTAACGGCATGAAAGTTGACTTTAATCCAATTACGAGAGAAAAGTCTGGAACAATTGAACAGTATCTTAAAACCCTTGCAGGCTTTGAAAATGAAGAACAGCTTATCAAGGCAAATGCCCAGAAGCTTGAAGAAAAAGAAGTTGAAAATAAGCTCAATGAGATTTCTTCAAAACTTTCTGAGGCTGTTGATGGTAAAAATAAAATTTTACCTTTCAGCATCATAAATAATAAGGAAAAGGGAAGGGTAAACATTAAGTTTGATACTGTTGAAGATAACCCTGAGTTCAATGACATCCTCAAAGAATTGAAAGCAAATGGATGGAAATATGCTCCTTCAACAAAACAGTGGTACCCTGTTGGTAATGCTGTTAATAAGGCAGAAGATTTTGCAAACCGTCTTCAGGAAAAATATTCAGCATCTCTTAATAAAGGAATGGAAAAACCTATGGACATTGGAGAAGAAAAATCTCCTTATGACGGAATCCGTTTCTTTGACAGAAACTATAATGAACCTCATGATTTTGCCTTGTATTTCAACAGCAATCTTCATCTGTTCAAAAAATCTTCACAAGATGCAATTACAGAAGAAGAAGCTGCTACTATACTCAAAGCTGTCGGTTCTGAAAAACATGCTATTGCAGAAACAAGAAATGTTCGTATCGGGCTTGATATGAAAGATAATATTGTTATCCTTACTAAATCGGGAAATGATATTGAAAAGTCATCTATGTCTTTGCCTGAGTTCTTTGAATATGCTAAGGAAAGTGCAAGAGAAAATCTTGAAGACTCAAAACAGATGCTCGAAAACTATCTTGGAAAGAATCATCCTGTAAAGGATTTGGAAGACATTTTTATCCGTCTTTATGAAACCTGCATTGAACAGTGTGAACAGGTTAATTCTAACATGCAAAAGCTTTATGATTCTTTCTATCCGAAAGAAAATGAAATTTCAAAATCAGCTGTTTTATATCAGCGCAATTCATATCGTGGCTGGGAAATTTCTGCAGATAAAGACTTCAAGAAGTCTGTTTATGTAAGACCTTTTGAACAGACTGACAGAAGCGGTTATATTCTTATGGCTGGAAAAGAAGGTAAGGACGGATTCTGGCAGGAGAAGTTTATAAGAGAAATGCTTAAAAGCAACAACTGGTCTGAACGAGCTGCTTTAATTGAAACCCTTACAACTTTTGCTAGTGACAAAGATGTTTGCAATTCTTTAGGCATAAAAGAACCTCAGTCTTTAAATGGTTTTCTTGCTTCGATTGATAAAATCATCAAGACAGAAAACGACACAGATATTAAAGCTGAGCTTTTAAATAATCTGCTTGGACCTGCTGAAGCTCAAAAGCTTTCTGAAAAACAAAACTCTAAATCTCCTTCAAAAGAAAGTATACCGGAACTTACTGTCGGTGATTCTGTCGGTAAAGACAAAGCTGTTGATGTTTTCAAAATTGCAGATGGTGTTTATCAGGCAACCTTAAGTCGGGATGAAAATGGTGCAGGCTCTGCTCAGAATTATTTTGTAATCGATAATTCAATTGTGCAGCAACTTAATTCTCAGTTAAAAGAACTTGTTGTTTCTTTTGACTCAAGAAGTGTAATTGAGAATAAAGCTTATGAACCTTACATTCTGCGTGAACTTATTTCTAAGAATTTTATGCCTCCTCGTGATGAAGATTTTGTTCAGAAACTTGACGAATACATTTCTGTTCATCCGTTGAAGTATGAAAAACTCAAGCCTGTTGATTATCTGAACTTTGAAAAGAAACTCAAGGAAATTGCTGAAGTAGATAAAGAGTTTAACAAAACTCCTTTTGAACTTGGTCAGCAGCTTGTAGCGCTTGTTGATGAAAGTGACAGACCTAAGCTTATGGACTGGCTTAAAAACAAGCAGGGATGTGATTCACCAGAAAACATGAAGAGGGTTTTTGCTTCATGGCTTAGAGAAGACCCAGAACAGAAAAAAGATGTAAATCGCAAAAAAGAAAACGGCTATCCGCCTAGAGGAGAAAATTAAAATGAAATTTATTGATGAAAATGGCTTTACGAAAGTCATTAATGATAAGTTTTCTTATCATGGAGTGGAACTTGTTACTGTAAAAAACAGTGACAATAAACTTGAAGTTTTTGAACCAGCTTACGGAGTACAAATTCAGGAAGGTCAGTATGATATTCTATTTTCTACCAATCATAAACTTGGTGAAATCAGTAAAGACCTTGATGAACGTTCTGTTTTTAAAAATTCATGTGAAAGCGAAAACAATTATCTTCCTGAGATTGCCTTTAATGTAATAAAGGAAAATAAAAGTTTAAAAAATCCTCTCTTTAATAAAAGCTTTGTAGAAAAGGTTGAAAATCTTCGTCAAAAAGTAATGCAGAAAGTTAGCAAAGGAGTTGCTATAGGTTTTGCTTTTGCTGTTTGTGCCAGTTTTGCTCCAAAACTCTCTGCTCAGACTTTTAATGTAAGTTACAATCAACCTACCATAAAACATATTGAAAGTTCTGCTGATTATTATAAAGAAATATATGGTTCAACAATAATTGACCTTAATAGTATTCAGCACATGCTTAATGAAGATGCTAAAAGTATTATTAAAGAAAATTATCCTAAATTAAAAGAAAGCTCAAAACAGTATTCAAAAGTTTTGTCCTCTACAATCAAAGAGCTTGCCACTTCCAGTTTTGGATATAATTATCTGAATGATAAATTTATGAAAATGGGTAGCAGGTTGTCTGTTGAAGACAATACTGACGAAATGTTTGAAGCTTCTTTTTTTTCTGACTCAAATGTTTTGGTTCTTGCAGAAGCAAACAGGTATATATCTGATGTTGGACACGGTAAAATTGAACCAAAACTTGAAATAAATCAAACTCAATCAAAACATAAAATTTCAGAAATTAGCTACATGGAAAGGTAAAAGGAGACTATCAATATGAAACGTTCTGAAGAAAAACAGTATTATGCCTTTCTCGAAAAAATAATACGTGAACAGAAGGCTTCTTCTTCTTTCTGGCATAAAGGAAGCAACTCTTATGAAATGGATGTTCTTATGCTTATGAATCATATTGCTAAGAAAAATCCTCGTTTGATGGACAAAGTTATCAATAATTTTGTTGATACAACAGGAATGAAGGATTGCTCAAAGCAAGATATTCTTTCTTTTATGGCAAGAACAGAAAAGGGAACAATCTGCAAATGGAAGGATGAGAACGGTAATGAAGTCTATTTAATCAATAATGGAGAGCGTCTTTTTAATCCTTCAAAGCAGATTCTTGTTTTTGGAAACCGAATGAATAAAGGTGATCTTGATTTATTAAAAAAGTCCATGTATGGCCAGGTCCTTAAAAAGGATATTCAAAAGGTTTATGAAAAGATTGCAAGAGAAGAGCAGAAAAAGCAGCTACAGATTCAAAACGGTAAAAAGGTTTCTTTTATAAATAAAATTGCAGAAAAGAAAGAGAAAATACAAGAGCATTCTGCAAGTGAGTTTGAAAGAAACTTTAAGCTGCTTGTGAAAGAGCAGGGGCCTCTTTGCATTCCTCGTGCAACAGCTGATACAATGCTTGCTTTTATGAGCGGCGGAGAACGAAAAAAACTTGCTGCAGGTCTTTCTTCCATAGGTGTTACAGACGGTAATTCCTGGGAACATCTATTGGATAAATGGAAAAATGAAGCACTTAATCCTGAAATAAAGGTTGAAAGAACATATAAACAGACAATTAAACCAAGAAAGGTTGAAGTTCTTCATACACGTTGATTATGGTTGTTTAAATTTTGATAAAGGTGTAAAATAGAATAGTAATATATTAAGGAGAATAAACTATGACAACAAAGTACTTTAAGACAGATGACGGAAAATTTTTAAAACTTGATTATGAGTATACTCAGGAATCTTTTTCTCCAAGAGACCCTGAATATCAGACAAATCTTGGAACAATGGTTTTCCCGAAAGAAAGAAACAGAAGATATACTCTGGGAGATAAACAGCCTGACAGCTTTGAAGATTTTTTCAAAGAAGAGCTTTCTGAAAAAGAAGCACATGACTTTATGGAAGGAACAATTGAAATTGAACTTCCCACACTTGAAGACTGTCAAAATAATGAAGCTTTATCCCGCTTTATTGCCGGAACAGAAGAAAACGGTTATCATTTTGATGTAGACCTTTTTAACCAGGAGCTTGACGGTATTCTTTCAGCTGTTAAAGATAATCTTGGGGCTGCAGTTTGCGAAGACCTTTCCGGCGGTATTCCAATTGACGAAAACACAGGTAAACTTACAGACAGTTATATTATTGACCTTCGTTCTGCAAACTGCATTGGCTATATGTCTGCAGAAAATGCCTGGGTACAGATTCGTGATGAACTTTCTACATATTTAAGTGATTTACTGCCTCGCCATTCTCTTAATTACACAGATTCGATTCATGCTTATAACGACCTTGATGACCTTACAGAAAGCCAGCTTTATGACAAATGGGCTGAAACAAAACTCAGTGTTATTCCTATTAATATTTTTGAACATTCCGGTATGACATGCCATGAATCTTCATTACGTAAAACTTTGCATGTTAGTAATGACCGTGATGACGGTGCAATTTACAATGACGGATTTATCTATGTAGACAAAGATAATAAAGAAGTGTTAAACGAACTTAAAGGTGAAGCTCGTGATACAGACGGTAATGTTTACAACCGTTGGAAAGCTAAATCACCGGAAGAAGTAAAGGAGTGGGCTGAGGCAAACCTTAGGGCTGAAATTAAAGAATACGCTTTATATCTTGAAGGAAACGTCTATGATGTTTCTGTCTATGCGTTTGACCCCAAGACAATGGACTGGGGAGAGCCAGTTGTCGGGTATAACTTTCTTATTACTGATGATGTTGAAAAATACATCTCTGAAAATAATGAATATGCCGGTAAGATTAAGGCTGAAATTCATAGTGAGGTAATGAAGAAAATTGAAAACACCCCGACACCGGAATTTAAGGAAGCATGTTTTGAAAACTTTAAAGCAAAAATCAAAGAGATTCTTCCAGAGTTTGATGGAAATCTTCAACATGCCGCAAGAGCAGCCACTATAGCTATAAAAGATAATCCGTCTTCAAAGCTTGAAAAAGATGCTCTTACAATGTACATGCAGGAAAAAGGGTGTAATTCTCCTGAATCTACTTTTAAATTTCTTGAAGAGTCTTTAGGCGTTAAGAATATTGAAAAAGAATTCAATCCTTATGAACCTGGATATGAAGTGTACTTCCATACAAATCCAAATCCAAATTCTTCTAATTACCATTCAAAAGCAAGTCCTCTCCATGCTCTTGTTGTAGACAAGAAAAACAAACGGTATGGTCTTCTCTCTGGCTCTTATTCTTTCAGCGGAAATCAATTCAATTGGTACCAGAAGATTCCTGACTTATCGATTAAAAAACTTCGTGAGAAAATTGAAGAACTGGAATCTTACGGTTTGAAGTTCCAGAAGTTTACAACGTCTGCAGGTGAATATTCTCAGGGAAATCCAAAAGAATTATATCCAAAAAATAAGCAGAAAGAAATTGAATCAAGATACGAAAGATAAATTTTTTATCTTAACAGTGTAAATAAAACTATAAATATACAGTAAGGAGAATAATACTATGGCAAAACTAACATGGGATGATGTTGAAGAAAAACTTGAATACTTGGGTTTCAATGTTTCAAACTGGCAGTCTAACGGAAATCAGTACAGCTGTGATATTCAAAAATATTCACCGGCTGGTCAGGATTGTAATTTTACACTTTATATGGATAAGGATAATCCCGCTTCGGTGTCAAAAGCTGTTGATGAGCTTTATGAAAACTATGACCCGGAAGAAGAAGCTATGCTTTGGATTGGTCCTGATGGACATGGAAAAAATGGCGCTCCTTATCACATGAAAGACGTTTTGAAGGACATGGAAGCTGTTGAATCTGATTTGGAAAAGATCAGAGCCGAAATGACTTACTTTGTTGATAACTTTGATGTTGAATACTCAAAAGATAAGATGAAGGCTGTCTTTTTGTCCACAGTTACAAGAATTAACGGAGACAACCACATTGAACCAAAACATGCGATTGGTCTTTGCAAGCAGGCTTGTGATGAAATCATAAATGATATTCCAGGTTCTCCAAAACAGAAGAAAGAACTTTTAAACAGTTTGCTTAAGGATATTGGCATTACTGATAATGAACCAGATGTCGAGTCAGTGTCTTCAACCTTAAATAATGCTGTTACAGAAAATCTGAAAAATATTGAACACACAAGAATTATGGAAGACTGTGAAAAACATGTCCTTTCTACAACAAAACCAATGATGTCTTCTACAGAAGTAAAAGTACATCGCATGTTTGACCAGCTTTTCAACAATTCTGAAACAAATCCTGTTGATTATGCTTCTTTTGTTCTTGCTGCAGGTCCTGATGCACCTGTAAATCAGTACAAAGGTGAAAAGTGGTGGGAAAAGGCCGTAGAACATGCCGTAAACTCAGGCGGGGAACTTTGGCAGGATTCTACTGAAAGAGTACATCTCATGGAAGAAGCCGGTCTCATTCATAACGATTATGAAGACCCTTCTTTGTATGGTTCTTGCTATGACACTTATGTTGCTTATATGAAAGAGTACGGTACTCCGGGAGATACCGTAAACTTTACTACCTTTGTTGATGAAATCTTCCCTAATAAAAATGACATGATTGAATACCTTCAGAAAGACCAGACTCTGCTTCGTGAATACAGAAAGTTTGATGAAGAAAAGGAAGACCACCTTATTGATAAGTATATCGACAAGGCTGACAAGCTTTACGGACAGTATATGTACAAATATCTGAAAGACCTTGATGTTCTGGACAATAAAGCTCGTGACAGAAAAATTGCAGATTACGAAAAGAAGCATGATGCTTCCCGCAGCCGATAAAAATAATTTACAAGGAGAATAAACTATGAACCAGCTTAATTGTTTAATCGTACAGGGTAACATCGTAAAAGACCCTGAAACTGTAACTACACCAAATGGATATGATGTATCAAAGTTTCCTATAGCCATTAACCGTTTTTATAAGGATAAAGATGGTAATACTCAGAAGGAAGTAGGGTACTTTGATATAGAAGCCTGGGGTGATTTATCAAAGTGGTTGAATGAAAATAACCGTAAAAAAGGTGATGAAATCCGCATTGTCGGAAGAATGAAACAGAACTTGTGGAAAGACGAAAACGGGAAATCTCATTCTTCTGTAAGTATTGTGGCAGAACATATCGACCTTATTAAACCTGCCAGAACCGTAAAAAAAGCTCCTAAGTCAAAAGATGATGATTATGGAATGGGCAGGTAGAATATGGAACTTGATGAGAAAATTACCTTTAATGGTCATACATATTCTGGCCGCACAATAGATGTCGTTCATAGTGATGATGGTTCTAAAGAAACTCTTCTTTTCTTTGAAGAAGATTTAGGTAAGGCTGCTGTTTCTGAATACTTTGATGAATTCTTTGATGATACAAAAAAAATTGACGACTTGAAAAATGAACTTCGTGCAAAGTTTGGCGATGAACCAGTCTTTGGTTACATTCCAGCATCAGTTTTAAAACATGATGATAAAACCGTACTTATATGGTGTTTGAATCATGGCTTTGATGTAAATGGTTTTGAACCAGTAAATGAACCTAATAAAGAACTTACATGGGATGCCATCTATATCCGTGCAGAAGGTACAGCCGGTATTTTCGACACTAACCTCAAAGCAAAAGATAATGCCCGTGAATATATTACTGGCTATGCAAAAGAACATTATGATATTGATTTTGAATCTTTTGAAATCCCCGAAGAAGCAATTGACAATTTTATTTCTGAACACCCTGAACTGGACCGTTTTGATGAAAACGGACGAATGCTTATTGAAGAAATAGAAAGAAAACAATCAAAAAATATGGAGAAAGAAACTATGGATATGGATCGTGTAATTGCAAAAATTGAATGGACCGTACAGGATGTAGCTGATGCTTTCAGTGACAAATACGGTCGTAAACCTACGGAAAAAGAACTTGATGTTCTTCTCGAAAACCTTAACACAGAAGGTATGGAAGAAAAAGGAATTGAAGCCGGATGGGATGGTGTAAACGATGCTGTTTATGAAAGCCGTACTCAAATTAATGATATGACAAAAACAGAATCTGAAAGAATGCAGAATATAATCTGTGAAGATTTTGAAATCACAAAAGAAAATTTAAGCAATCTTATTGGTGAAATTAAAGAATCAAATATAGAACTTACAAACAGAGAATTAAATGAAGAAATTGCTTTCCGCCTGATTGAAAAATCTGTTGATATGCACGGTTTTGAATCTCAGCTTGGCGGTAAGGCTGTTTTTGAACAGGAAGCAAACCCTGAAAATAAAGCTGTAATCAGTGATACAGTAAATTCACAGATTTTGGAAGCGCATTCAACAATTCTTGAAGAAGCTGCAAATGCTTATATTTCAGGTGACATCAAGTTTAATGCTCTTCAGGACTATATTGATGAACGACTCAAAGCAAACGAACTTTACAAAGGTTTTGAAAAAACTGGTGTTCTTACTGATTTTGTTCAGGAACATAAAGAACCAGAGCATAATGGAAAACAGGCTCAAATTTACAGTTTCACTCCGTTCGGTTATGAAGGAAGTCTGGTAAGTATTGAAACAGATTTACGCCGTGGTATTCCTGCGTATGATATAGTAGGAATTTCAGATGGAGTAGTAAAAGAAACAAGAGAACGTATTCGTGCTGCAATTAGTAATTCAGGATTAAATTTACCACCGGAAAGAATCTTGCAGTCTTTTTCTCCTGCAGACTTAAGAAAAGACGGAGGCATGGAACTTGCAGCAGCGCTTGATATGATGAATGTATTCCAAAGTAATTCATCTTATCAGGATAAACCGAAAAATTTTATTGATGAAAACGTTCTTGTTTTAGGCAGCCTGAATCTTGCAGGACAGGTTGAACCTGTTCGGGGAGCATTAGCAGCCGTTAAATCAGCAGCGGCTGCAGGCATTAATCATGTAATCTGTAACAATACAAACTTTTTGGAAATATCTTCTGTTCCAGGAATTAAAGTCAGTGTCTGTGATACATTGAACGATGCAGTTCATGCAATTGAAAATCGTGATAACTTTAGGGAAGTTTCTGTTGAAAAGAATATTTCTGAGGAAGTAACTTTCCCTAATGATTTAGAAAAGCCAAACTGGAATCCCATGGGATATTATAAGACGGCTCGTGCAATTGAAATTGCAGTAGCTGGTAAACACAATCTTCTTCTTGTAGGCGCTCCTGGTTGCGGTAAGACAATGGCAATTCAGAATCTTGTTCCTTATTTGACACCGTGCCTTACTGACAATGAGCTTCAGTCTGTTAACCGAATTAAGTCTTTGGCCGGTTTAACTACTCCAAATAATGCAAACAGTAAAAATGCACCTTTCCGTATGCCTCATCAGACCGCAAGTATTGAAGGTATTTGTGGAGGAGGACCAAACTGCCGTCCTGGTGAAATTTCACTTGCACATAACGGCGTTCTTTTTCTTGATGAAGCTGCGGAATTCAGAAGTTCAGTTCTTCAAATGCTCCGTGTACCACAGGAACAGGGAACTATTACCCTTTCTCGTGCAGGAAGAACTACAACTTATCCTGCAAAACATCAGCTTATTATGGCTGCAAATCCGTGTCCTTGCGGTAATTACGGCTGTTCTGGAAAGATTTGTCTTGATTCAGCAAAATCTATCGATATGTACTGGAAAAAGTTTTCTGCTCCTCTTTTAGACAGAGTGGCAGTTCGTGAGTTTGTTGAAAAGGATGAAACAGATACAAGAACATTCGATGTTGAAAAAGCAAGAGAACGTATCAAAAAAGCTTACGAAATTCAGAGAAAAAGAGGCACTTATAACAATGACCTTACAGAAGCACAGCTGGCTTCCCTTGTTACACTCGATGAAAAAGGCAAAGAGTTTTATACAAAAATTGTAGAAAACGAAGAACTTTCACATAGAGAAGTAATAAACATGCTTCGCATGTCTTTGACAATCGCAAATATGGACGGTCGTGAAAATGTTCTTTCAAAGGACTTAAAAGAAGCCTTTAATATGATTCTTCCAGTATTAGAAAAAGGAAGAAGTGTTTCTGTTGAAAAACAGCAGAATAAAGAAAAGGAAATCGGAAGGGAGGGAAGATAATATGACTCCAAAGTTTTCAAAAGCTGATGCTTACAGAACAGATAAAATAATCGTATCTCTGTGTAATGAATACGAAGGGCAGCATATCATTAAAGATATGGAAAAAATCGGTGAATATGAAGAACAGAACTATTGGAATTGCTTTGATATATATGAAGCAAATGGGGTTCGCTTTTTTTATGGTAATGGAGTTGCACAAACAAATAATTTCAGCACTGAACTTCTTAATAAATATGGAAAACAAATAAATGAAATTGATGGTTGGACTGAAGATGCCATCAACAAAAGAAAGGAAATTGTTAAGCAGTTCTGTGAAAGTATAAAAAAAGGCATACATGACCCATCTCCAATAAAAAATTGGTCTCAGTTCAAGAAAAATCTTGTGCAGCAGATGGATTTTTTCCCTGAAAAAAGTGCATTTGAAGTTGCAAAAATATTAACTGATAAATGGGTTGTAAAAGAAGCAAAAGAAGAAATCAACTCAAAGCTGCAGGCTGCAATGCTTGAAAATCAGAGAGACTGTGCTGGTTTTTATCAGAGTGATAAAACTGATAAGGATAAATTAGATACTACTTTGATGTTTGTCTACCGCCAGGAAAAAGACCGTCAGCTTCAGCGTGACCAGAAGAAGCTTGAAAAATCTTATGAAATAAGTCGATAGCGGCATTTTGGGAGATTTTTTCTCCCACCCGCTTCTGGTAAAAAATGCCGCTGTTCGACAAAAAGGAGAATAAACTATGAACCTGATAATAAACATTAACACAGACCTTCATTCAGTTAAAGCTTCTGCTATGGGAGAAGCAAAAACTCACTCAGCCATAAAAGAAGCTATTGATGAAATTATGCACCAGTCAAAAGTAAATACAGAACGTGCCGGCAAAGGTCTTAAACCTTTGCCATATAATGCAACTGTAAAAGATGAATATGGTAAAAACCTTGTGGTTATTAAAGAAGCCCGTACTTTAGAAGAAATCCGGGAAGAATATCAGAAAAAGCAGGATTCATATTCATTTGAAAACAAAGAAAAAAATCTGCTTGCTTCGATGAATGAAATTGGTAATTCAGATAAAAATGAGTTTCAATTTAAAGAAGAACTGAATAAGCAGCTGAACTCTGCATTATTTATCAATGATGTAGAACTTTCTCCATCCCAGGAGCGTATTCTTGATTATTTTGGAAACATGGATGGTGTTTACAGTACAATTGATTTCAAAAAAGAAATCAGTGCCAAGTGCATCAAAGATTTAATTGATCTTCCTGACCCAAAAACAGGAAAACCTCCTAAAACCTTTGAACATCTTCTTTCAAACATCATGAGTATCTCAAAGATTTTTAATGAAAGCCCTAAAAAAGAAGATTATCTTGAAATTGTAAGAAACTATATAAACCTACGTTACAATAAAATTGTTCCTGAAAATTATAAGGAATATTTTAAGAATCGAGGAAACCTTCTTCCTCTCGTATTGAAAATTGAAAAGGAAGAGTCAAAAACAAAGAAAATAAACAAACTTGAATTCGAAGTTTCAGAAAAAAACTTTAAAAAGCTTTATCAGTCATTCTGCGATTTACCTCAGTTTAAAAATAACTCTACAGGTCTTGTAAGTTATCTTCTTCAGCGTGTTCCAAGTGAAAATAAGGAATCATTTACGAAATGGATGGTATCTATAGGTTTTAAGGACAAAGAATCTACCTACAAGATTTTAACAAAATGGTCAAACGAGAAAGCTGAAGGAAAAAATCTTGATAATAAAGAAATTAAACCAAAAGGACTGAGAGGAGAATAAAAAATGACTCATGAAGAACTGAAAAAACTTGAAGAAAATATTGATAAATATAAAAAAGCTCTTACTCTTGTTTATGCAGACGGTGATGTTACTTCTGTAGAACGTAACCGTTTAATAAGTCTTAAAAATGAGCTTGGTCTTTCTGATTCAATTTGCATGGTAATGGAGTCAAATTTCCATGAGGTTGCAGACCAGGATGCTATAGACCTGGAGAAAGCAAAAAAGATTCATCATTGTCATTTATTCGATGGTGACGGTGCTATTAAATGGCATGGTATTGACCATTCTATGATTGAATATCTTGAAATAGGTGATACATACATCGAGGCATCTAATGGTGGTTCTTATACAGGTTTAAGAGAACCTTTTGTACTTTCCATCGGCCAGTCTTTTAAAGACCTTTTGGATGAATATGGTGAAAGACATATTTATGATGCTGTAAATGATGGAAAATTACAGGTTTTCGATGAACAGAATGACCTGGAAGTTTATCTGCAACTTAGATTTGATATTCGGGATGAAAAACAGGTTATTTATGATTATCAAAAAAAAACTGAACTAGATTGGGAACAGAAATACAGTTTCTTATCTTCTGACAAATTACATTCTTTTATTAATGAAGAATATTTCACGAAAGATATGGCACAGATGATTATCATTGATTTTGAAGCAAATGGTTCTCCGCTTGTTATTGATGAACTTGGTAATGTTTGTGAGAAAAATATCTGGGAATCAGAAGAAGATAATGCCATTACAGCATATATGCCAAGCGGAATTACAACAAAAGAAATTGAAATTCTTGATTCTTTTCTTACTGGTCATCCAGATATTCCTGCAAAAAAGAGAGTAGAAGTATTAAAGCTTAAAGATACTCTTGAAGAAATAAACGAGAGACTTGTTATAAAAGAAGAAATAGAAAAGTCTAAAGATATTGCTAAAACAATTTCGCACAAAGAACGTAATTATAATCGTGTTGTAAGAACAGATTATCTTATAAAACAGGATGAAAAAGAGTTTAAAAGTTGGGAAGAAGGTATTCTCAAAGATGTTGAAGCTAACGAAAAAGGCGAATACGACATTCCTGGCTGGGAAACAATTTATGGGAAAGTTATTGTAGATTTTCCTGACCTTTCTCTGGGAGAAAGAAAGAATTTCAAAAGTATTGTTATTGATATTTGCGAAGCTATAGAAAATGGTTCAAATCTTTCTGTAAACGGTAATATCTATAACATTGATTCTGATCCGGGTGCCGTACATGATTATATGGTAGAGAATCTTTTTAACCGTCAGTGGAATTCATCTATTCCGTTACTTACGAGTATTGAAGATCCAAAAGATATTCTTGAAAAAACTTGTAGTGAATTAGAAGAATTATACAAGATTGAATTTCCTGATTACTCTCAAAGATTTTACATACAACCTGATACAGACAATTTTGCTCGAACAGTTGAGAACATACCTCAATGGGCTGTTCCATATATGGCAAATGGAGATTCTGATGGACTTACAGAAGAAGAAATAGAGCTTGCCAATAATTTTATGAAAGAAAACAATTTCGAGAGTATTTTAAACGTTTCAGAAACACATTTTTCAAATTCTCCTGAGTTCGGGCCTGCTTGTGATGTAGTAAGTGCAAACTTTATGCTTCGCCATAATGAAAGAACTCAGCAGCAAATTATTTCGGACTTTATTGAAAAAATCAAAAGTGAACTTTCTGATACAGATAAAAATGTTGTTAAAAAAATTATTGAAGCTTCTCAAAAAACTCTCAAAGATTTTTCTGATAATGAAAAGAAGATTATTGGACAATATCTGTTTGATAATGGAGCATCAAATGAAGAAAAACTTGGAAAGCTTTTAAAAAATGAAGTAAATCCACCTGAAAAAAAACACATAATTAAACGTGATTATGAAATAACTAGATAAAATATGGAGTTTTACTATGGATATGAATAATAATAATGAACAGATTGTATCAAAATCAGAATTTAACGGTTACTGGATTCCTCGTCATAATGCAAAAGTTATGAAAGCTGGCCTTGAAAATAATAAAGCTCCTTTTTTACCTGATGCAAATGGAAATATAAATTCAGAAGCAGTTTTTAATTTTGCTACACATTATTGTCTTCCATTGAGCAGACTTATTCCTGTTCAATTTAAAAAAATGGAAGAGGGGTTTAAGTCAAATATTGTTGGTACTCGAACAATTATAGATTCACTTAATATTAGTATAAAGGAAAATGAAAAAGGTGTTTTCTACAATTTCAAAGATGAAACTGGAGAAATTCATAGCTCTTCTCTATTCTTTGCAGAACAGACTACAAATCCTGAATTAATGATTAAAGAAGGAAATGAAAAAATTTCTTTAACAGGTGATTTTAAAGATTATTCCATGGTTATCGCTTCAATTGAGCCTAAAGAGTACCTGGGTACTTATATGGCAGCCTGCCGTAGCGGAATGAAGCTTTCGGTTGAACCTCAGATTGCAGAAGAGTTTAAGAAGAACTTAATGCCTGTTCTTGAAAATGAACTGAAAAAAAGTGAAGACAAAGATAAAAGTCTACCTTCTTTACAGGAACTTCTTTTTGAAGCAGACAGAAGAGGTTCTGAGATTTTAAAAATATTATCTACTGAACAAAACTTACAGCAGAATAAAGAAAATATCTATTCTGATGAAGTAAATGCTGCAAAAACAAAATTTGGTGACATTATAAAAGAAGCTTTTCTGAAGGTTTCTGACACAGAACCTAATACAACTCCAGAGGAAAGACAGGCCCGTTATGACAAATGGTATCGCTCTGAAGTTGATGAAATTATGGAAGAAATTAAATCTGGAAACCAGGATGTTATTAAAGCTGTAATGGATTTTAATACGGATAAAAATTCTCATGTTAATAAATGGTACACTCCAGAAGAAACATTTAACCGTGATGTTCAGTATAAGCTTCTTCCTGAACTTTATGAGAAAGTGCAGGACAGAATTATAAAAGAATATGAAGAAAAGAAAATTCCTTATGTTGTAATGATTTCAAGTGAAAGTCCTGTATTTCCTTGTGAAAACAAAGTATATACAGTTAAAGATTTTAATGAACTTCTTTTACAAGCTGATAAGGAATTTCATAACCGTAGGGAATATGCCCATAAAAAATATGGTTCTGCCGACAATTATTGGGATTTGGAAAATGAGGGAAAGATTCCTGAAGAGGATAAAGGAATTCAGTTCGGTTATGACAAAACTAATTTTAAATTCTTCAATATTCCAAATCCGGAAAATCCGGAAGACACCTTCTCTTACGAGCCAAGCCGCTACGATATTGGTGACGGAAACGGTTCTATATTTGATTATGTACGTTCTACTTGCAGCCATGATGTGTTTATTGCGGCTCTTAATAAATTGGAAAATGAAATCTATTTTCCAGCAATATCAGATTCAACAAAAAAAGATGTTGAAAGTATTATTGAAAAACAAAGCTCAGTATTAAAAGAAAAACTCAAAGTTTATTATGAGAAGCTTGATAAAGCACAGAATGACTATAAGGAACTTCATAAACATTGGCTAATTGAAAGTTCTGAAGCTGAACTTGTAGATAGAAATCTAAAAGAAGCTCTCGGAAATATCAAATTTACTTATGAAACATCAATGAAAAATGTATTTAATGAAGTTCTTAATGAATTTCCTTTTGCATCTGGTAATGTGTCTGATTCTCCATTCTTAAAATATGTTGCCAATGAAGCAAAAAAGATGGTTATATCAGAACTTTATCTTCCAAGTCGTGAAGCACAGAAAGCAATGAATAATGAAGATTATAAATCATATAATTCTACAGACTGGCAAAAACTTCGGAAAGTCTGGGAAGAGTTTCCTGCAAATGTAAATTTAACTGAATATACAGAAAAATTACTTCAAGAACAGTGCCTCGAAAAAGGAATGTCTGTTCCAACAGAAGAAAAAAAGAATCCAGAAGAGGTCATTTCTTCTTTCATTGAAAACATAAGAAAAAGACTTCCTAATGATGAAAGTAAAAAAACAAGTATCGAAAATGTTTTGAGTGCTGCAAGTAAAGCTATAAAAAGTTTGCCTAAGTATGACAAATTTATTGTAAACGGCTACCTGAATGGAATTGACCTTCAAAATAAAGAAGACCTTGCAAAGTTTCTTAAAAAAGAGATGAAACCTAAAACTCAGAAAAAAGTACAGAAGAAAAATATTAATTTGGGAATGGAGATGTAAATACTATGGAAAATACAAAAAAGAATCGCTTTACACTTGTTGGATTTGAAAAAGAAAATAATGACATTTCTTTAAATTATGCTTTTCCAATAACTTTATCAAAAAAAGATGGCGATATTTTCTCAAAGATTAAGGGAATAGATGAACTTACTGTTTATGAAGAACCTCGCTGGTCATTTAAGGACCCGATTAATAATTTATTTATGGAATATATAAAATCTTCAGATAAAGATTTTTATAATGAGATTATTGAATATCAAAAAGAACATCCAGAAGGCTTTTATTTTGATGTTGGAAAATCACTTCGTTATGATGATGGAATAGATTTTAATGGCGACTTTTCAAAAGAAACTATTGAAGACAAACTTGATAATTTATTTATCGTTCGTTACTCAGCTGAACATAATGATGGTAACTTAGATAATCCAGATGAACTTTATATCAAAGATGAAAAATTAGTAAATAAATTAAACTCAATGATTAAAGAACATGTTCAAAAAAATATTGAACAATACAAAGAGTTTATGCAACAGCGTGACAATTTTATCGACCAGGAACTTTCTGATAAACATAATAACTTTATTGATGTTTATGATGACCTTGACGGCAAAAAATATCATAGTGCAGATATTCCTGAAAAGATAAATCCTGAAAATTCAATAATTCGTCTTCAGGAAGGACAGCTTACATCAGACCTTGAAGTATTACTTGGGCTTAAAAAAGAGGGTGATGTAACTCATAACTTTGGTTATTTCAAATATGCTGAACTTAGTCCAAGTGGCGCTATTGTTAAAACTTATCCTGTTGGATTCTGGGATGAAAGGCAAGATGAAAAAGGAAATCCATTTATTCCTGAGCAGATTGAAATAATTGATATTAAAGAAGCAGTTTATTCGGAATCACTTATTAAAAAAGTAGAAGATAATTTTAATCAGGTTCTTGAAGGTTACAGTCAGGAAAAAATGAGAGAATTTGCTTCTCAGCAAGCAACAAAACAAACTTGGACTTGGAAAGATTATGATGACCTTTCCGGCCATCTTGTATCTCCAGATGGAAAATCATATTTCTCTTATGACTGGACAACAAAAGAGTATAAAACTACTCCTGAGTCTAGCTGGGATTCTTTTATTGATGCAGACCCGGAGCGTGATACTTCACTTTCAGCATTTAAGAATTATGCTGAAAAGTTTGTCCGAAATAATATTGCTAAGGACAATGATATTGTATTTGAAAGAGAATATATTGATACATCTAAGGAAATGGAAGGTGAAATAATGAGTAATGAAACTCTTGCAGATAAATACATGCGCATGAATAAGCTTTTTGAAGAAAGAAAATCCAGAGAAGGCTCTGGAAATCCTATGTCTTTTGAAGAGCTTTATAAATGGACTGAAGAAGAATTCTCAACAAAAGATTCAAGTGAAGTTCTAAAAGAAACTGTTGGCCGTATGATAATGGATAATGTAAGCCATGAAGAATTCAATGTAGAATACTATGATGATGTTTATGGTTTTGGAGATGGTGCAGATTTCAGATGGAATTTATCCTTTAAGGCTGCGGATGCTCTTCTTTCTGGTGATGCTCTTACTCTTTCTGACGCTCAGGAATTGATTTATGAAGAATCAAGAAAAATGTTTGAGGAATTGAAACAAAATCCTAATTATAAAAAAGAAATTGAACTCACAGACAGAATAAATGCAGCATTCCGTATTTCAAAAAATCTATATCCTGAGTTTACAAAACTTTATGAACATGATGTGCCGGAAGACGGATTTTATAATTATACAAAATCTGATAAAAAGGCATATATTGAAAAAGCCTGGGAAACAATTCAGAAAGAATATGGTAATACACTTGAACATCATCGTGTAGCTGATTTGAGAAGTGATGCTATTGAACTTGAATCAGAAGATAGAAAAATAACAGGTGTAATTCTTACTGCAGATTTGGTTTCTTTAATTAAAGGTCATGATGCTGTTTTATATGGTGAAGAATCTCTTAATTTTATCAGACCAAATAAAGAAAACATTGAACAGGCACTTGAAAACTACTTGAGTGATTTTGATGTAATTACAACAGGTTATTCACGTGCATCTTCAAGTTCAATTAAAGATGCAGTAAACATCGAAAAAATTGATGATATGGAAGTATTTGATTCTGATGTAGCTGCTGCAAAACAGTACGGAATTGACCATAATACTCCTGTTTTTGAAGAAAAACAGACTATCTGGATTGGAGACGATAACAATGAGTATTATTCATATCCTGATACACCTGAAAACAGAAAGGTTCTGAAAGATTATTTAATTGACGAACCGGTAAAAGAAAAGTTTGACTGGTCAGAATTTACAGAGAAAGATTTTGAGCTTCTCAAACGCAATCTTGATAATCCTGCTGAAAGAATGTATGGCAGCGTATATATTGGAAGTATCAGCTGCGATCTTCAGTATAGGGAAGGGGATAAGTTTGACCTTGATTTCTATGTTCTTGGAGATGAAGGTTATGGTGGAGAAATTGAATTTGATGAAATTGGTATTCCTTATTCAGAGAATGCAATTACTTCTTTAAATCTTGATGAAATCAAAGACATGTCTTATGACCAGTTCAAAGATTGGTATCAGGATATTCTTATTAAAAATATCGAAGAAGAAAACTATACTTATGAAGCCCGAAGACCGACTGTAAACTGGAGTAATGAAGAGCAGTGTAGGGAACTTTACAGAACAAAGCTCATTGAATCTGCAAGATTAAATGAAATTGTAATTGCTCCATATACTCATGATGAAGAACATCAGAGAGATGTTGAAGTTATTCGACAATGGCTTTCAGATGCTTCAAAACTTCCGGTAAACTCAATTTCTGACGGAATGGTTTTTGCTGTTATTGATAACATCGGCCGTGTTCAGGATGATAAACCTGGTGATTTTCTCAAGGTTCTTAAAGACGGAACAGTTGAACATATTTCTGCTACAAATGAAATTAAAAAAGAGCCAGTAGAAATACTAAGTATTATCAATTCTTTTGCAGAAAATCATGCGGCTGTATCAGAAGAGGGAAGTGAGCAGCGGAAGGACTATGAATATGTTAATTTCCTTTACAATACGGTTTTTAAAAATTATTTGAACCGTGATGACCGCTCTTCATATTCTGAAGCTGAAAATATTATAAAAGAGCAGCTTGAAAAGTTATCTGGAATAAAAGTTGATGATAGCATTGCTGATGAAATTTATTTTAGATACAAAGAGCATGAACTTATTGTTCAGCCGATTCAGTATTTAGATTCATATAAATTCCGTGTTCTTGATGAAGTAGATAATAAGTATTTAAACCCTGTAAGTGCAGCAGAACTTCTTGAACAGACTCTTGCTTGGAACGAAAAGGAGCTTTCAGAACTTCATCCTGGAACTGCTGATGATGAGATGATTGCTAAAATTAAATCAATTAACGAAGAACTTGAACATGTAAGCGACCAGATTGCATGTTCAGAGCAGATAACAAGCCTCAATTTCAACAGTAAAGAACATGCTCAAAAAGTCAAAGAAATGCTTGGCAAGGACTTTATTATATCAGATGCAGAAGCAAAAGTTCTTCTAACTTATGCTACACATTTTGATGATGGTACTCATGAATATGGTTTGAATAAAGATGGTCAGCTTTATTTCAAAACTAATCAGGACGAGGAAGGCTGGTCTTTCTGTACTGAAGATTCCATGCAAAGTGAATTCTTATCAAGCGCTTTTGATGGAGCTGCAATTCTTCTTGATTCTGATAGAAAAAATGATGCTGATTTACTGAATTGTTTCCTTTACAATAACCGTACTCTTCTTAGTGTCCTGGATGATAATAAATTTTATGAAGCTTCTTTAAGAGATGTTAAGGGTAAGATTAAAGAAATTAATGAAGAAAATAATATTTCCAAAAATTATAATATTGAAGATACTGTAAAATTATATTCTTATCTTGAATTAATGACAAAGTATAAAGCAAATACTCTGTGGCAGCAGTGTAATAAGGAAGAAATGGAGCTTGGCAAAAACTGTTTTGTAACACATATTTGCAATCAGAAGGGTAAATACAGAAGTACTGATATTTCTTTGACAATTCATGAATTTTATCCTGGTGAACACAGTTCTGGAAGTATTACCGGAGAATCTTTAGTGATTTATCTTGATAAAGATGGTGTCTTCAAATCTAACGGTTTATTTACACAAAATAGTGAAACATATCAGCAAACATTGAGAAATGTCTTTTTCAAAACTTTTGCAGCTGCTTACGGCATGAGTGAAACAAGTTTCTATGAAGTTGTACAAACTCATGATAACAGAAGTGTTTTAAGTGATAAACTTGCAGAAAGTTTTGATACTCTTGATAAAGACGAAGAACTTTGGACTTATCTTCTTGAAAAAGGAGCAGATCCGACTCGTGCTATCCGTATTGCAGCTGCTGATGCGAACTTAGGTGATAACTTGAACTGGCTTTTGGAACATGTTCCAGAAGAACAGCTCAAAGAGATATTTTCTGATAACAGCTATGCAGATGCTGTTTTTGACATTGCAAAAGAATCTGTTACTCATGATGAAGGAAACTGGCAGCATATTCATGATATTGGATTTGCAGGCTTTAAGCGTATTGCGGTTCTTTGTGAAAGAGAAGCTGATGCAGACCGTTTTTACGGTGAATGTCTTGAAAAACTTTATAAAGTTCCTGTAGAGCCAAAAATCAGTAAACTTATTGAAACTCCTGAGCTTCTCGTAGAAAAAATGAATGAACAGCGTATTCATCAGAATGAACCTAAAATTACAGAAGAGCAGGCAAAAGCAATTCTTGATTACTGTAATTATGAAGATATAAAGTTCTATCTTGATAAAAATGGAGCAATCTACAGCTTGGATGTATCTGAAGATTATACAGGCGAAGGCATGAGAGAATCAAACTTTGGAATCGTTACCAATGGTATTGAATACGCAAATAAAGCAAAAGATTATAATTATAGCATCTATTCAGATTCTTCTTATAATGTTGTAAAAGATTTGTGGGAAAAAGAAAGACATTTTGCAAATCCTGCACGAGAAGAAGCTTATGCCAATAATAAAGTTCCTACTTTTGAGAATGATATCGACAAGATGTACGACTTTGATAAAATCTCAAAAGAAGAATTTCTTGCTTCTTACAGTTATATTTCTGAAGAAGAATATGATGCTACTGCAAAATACTTAAAGGATAATAATTTAAGCGCAGACGAAGTTGTTGAACAGCTTAAAGCAAAGGGCGAAAAACTTTCTGACCCAATACCAGATTATTACACGGAAATTCCGGCAGAAATTGAAAAAGATAATCAAATGAAAGAAGAACCTGTTGAGATAATCAAAAAAGTTGCCTCCGAAAAGGAAGCTGCTGAAGTTCCTGAAAAGTTCAAGACAGAGTTCAGAAACAGAATGATAAGTCGTTCGAAATCTCCAGACCCATTTATTGTTGCTCGTGCTATTCTTAAAGATTGGCAGACTTCAAAGCCTGAATACGTTCCGATTCTTAATGAATACCTTAGAAAACAGGGATGTACAACAGAGTCAGGTTTTGAAAAGTTCTTTAAGACAATAAATGCTCCTGAAGTGAAGCAGGAACGTAAGCTTTGCAATGATATAATTATTCATTCAAGATAGATAATTTTATTGTTATAGTGTAAAATAAAGTAGTAGTAACTAAAAGTTACTACTACTTTTTATTCTTAAAAGGCTTTTTTAATGGAACTGTTTAAAGAATATACAGATTTAGTTGAATTATATGATAATGACCCTTCTCACCCTCAGACTCAGAATGAATTAATCAATATCTGTTATTTGCCTGAGTTCTATTCACTTTTTGGTTTAAACACTGATAAGCAGAAATTGGCTCTTTCTTCAAAACATCTTTATACAATGCAGGTCTCTAAAGATGTTGGTTATTATTCTGAAAGTCATACAACTCATTATCATAATCTAAAAAAAGATATAATGCTTAAGATTCCAGAACTTATTGCAAAACCTGATTTTGTATTATATGACCAATCTTCTTTTGATTTACAAGAAAACAAACTACCTTCATCTCTCGTTTGTGTTTTGCCACAAAGGAACTTTGTTATTAATAAAAAAACAAAGGAAAGTCGAAAAGAAGTTTTAGTTGCTTATATAGATGAACCTTTAAATCCAAATGACAATGTAACAATTTTAGCAACTTCCTTTAGAAGACCAGAAATTGAAAAATATATTGAAAGACTTATTAATCAAAACAGACTTTTATATATCAATGAAGATTTTTTAAACGAAAAAAAGAGCCTCAGCACGGTCTACCCTGGTATGCAATTCACCAACATAGCCACCCACTCAAACGGTGAGACACGCAATAGCATGGCTTTCCTCGGCTCTCTTAATAATAATATACGCCAATATCGTGAAAATGTCAATTTAAAACGAATGGAAGTTTCTGGACTTTATCTTGAATATATTTCAGAAAGTGAAAAGACAAAAATAGTTTGCAATAAAGCATTTGCAAGTAATCCTTATGCGGTAAATTATTTTCCTGAATCTCTTAAAGAACAAACATATATAACTAAAGCTTTTGAATCTCTTGATAAAAAAACAATACAGTCTATTCCAAATAATTTGTTTATACATTCATTACAGCATTTTTTACAGAATACAGAACAATGCGGTCATCAGTCTAAAATTATTTATAATACATTAAAGAAAAGACTGTCTGATAATCAAAAAGATATTCTTTGCCAGGCTGTAAATCCTGATAAAGAGCCTGATGAAAAAGAAATTATAAAAACCTTTGAAACCTGGTCCGAAGGTAATTTGTATGAAAGAATGAAAGCTTCTCCAATTCCTCAAACCATCCAAACAATTTCTGACAGCGTTCTTTCTTTTGAACAGAATAAATCAGATAATTTGGATATAATTGGAAAACAGTTTGAAACTGATTTAACTGGAAAACCGACTTTAGAAGGAATGAAAAAGCTATCTAAGGCTATGGAAATATATTCTGACAAGCATTATGAGACAGCTCGTTATCTTTTCGTTAAAGATGGTGTTATAATACGTCATAAGACCGTTACTGCTCAAATTCCAGCTTCGACAATTATTAAACCGGATGAAAAGTTTTTATACGACTTAAAATCTTATGCGGAAGAAACAGGCTCAAAAATTGTTTTTCTTCACAACCATCCTTCTGGTTATGTTGAACCTTCAGAAGCTGATATTGAACTAACTGATTACTTAACAAACTTTTTTGAAGAATCAAAAGACTCAAATCTTTTTTGTGGTCATATAATTTTGGATCACGGTACATACGGTTTGTATGATTCAAAAGACCGCAGCTGGAAAGCATTGATTAATGATGAAATAAAGCCTATTTCAGAAATTTCAAATAATTATAAAATTCAACTTACAGAACATAAAAAGAAAGCCTCATTCAATAATGATTATACAATTTCTGAACAATCCTTAAAAGAACTTTCTGAATATGCAAAATCGTGTGATTTTGGAGAAGTCTGGAATACAAAAGACTGGATTCCTTCTTTTTTACTTACAGGTAATGGTATTGTTACTTCTTTGGAGTATATAAATACTCTTGAATTTAATAATGAAGATGTTCTTTCAGAAAAATTAAAATTTTTGGGCCGTAAATATGGTTCAGAAAATATCATTATGCTGCCTGCTGATAAACAGCAGTTTTTAATTTGTGAGCGTTATGCTCAAGATTCCGGGAAAATAAAAGACGTTTTTCTTGATAATAAGGATGGCACTTTTGAATTTTCTGATTTCCGCAATGGAAATATTTTCAATGACTTACGTAAAGATGAAATTATAGTTACAGATACAAATGATATTAGTGAAAAAGTAAATGAAAAAATTATTTACGAGCAGAGTGTAAATAAAAATATAAATAAGCAGAATAATAAGGAGAATAATACTATGGCAAAAATGACAAATGAAGAACGTGCAAAGCTTACTGGAGAACAATTGTGGGATAATTTTAACTCTCACATGGATGCAGTTTATTCACAACTGGCATTAGAAGCTAATAAGAAGAATCGTGAGGTACTTTATATTGATTTTAATGATTCTTTTGAAAAAGAATTAATTGAAAATTATACAAGAGAACAAAGAGATTATCTAAGAGACAGAGTTAAATCTGAATATAATGGAGTTGATTTACCAAATGCACTTTCATCATTTAAAGAAAGCTTAAAAAACAAATATGAAGAAGATTTGTCTGTTATGGACGATATTTTCTTTTCAAATACAGAAGAGCCTGACATTGAAGTAAAAGAAAATCTTAAAACAAACAATCTTGAACCTGCAATGGATATTTCTGAAGACAGTAAAACTCAAAATCATACACCTGAGCAAAATGTAGATAACAATTCATCAATTTCTATTGATGTACTTCTTGAAAAACTTAGACAAAAAGAAGAGGCATATAACACTTTAGTAAAACAGAATCAAACTATTGTAGAATATAATCAATCTCTTTCACAAAAAATTGCAGCTTTAGAGCAGCAGATAAAAGCACCCCGTGAAGCACAGGAAAAATCTGCTAATGATTCTGTTGGATATGGTGGAAGTCAGTCTTCACAAGAGTATTCAAATCTTACAAATCAAGACGGTTTTGGACGTGAAACTGCTTATAAAAAGAACCAGAAAGTTCCAACCTTTGGTATATTGCAGGATGATGGAAGCCATCAGATTATTAAAAATGCAGTTTTTTCAAAGCTTCTTATTGATGATGAAAATCCAGCCAATAATAAAATTGAACTTCTTGTACTGAAAGAAAACGGTAAACAGGAACCAATTCAAATATCTGAAAAAAATTATAATGATATTATAAATAATGTGCAGGAATTTGAACAGCGAAAACAAGGACAAAACCAGGATTCATTTGAGTGGATGAAAACTCATCTGGATTATGCACAAAAAATGGGAACAGATGATAACTCTTTCCGCTTGAGTACAGCCGAAAACTTTATACATAATTTCCGTGTACATTGTATGCGTGATGAAGCTCATAATCCAGATGAAGCATTGAAAGTTGCTGGCATTATGTATGACAAAATGGCAAAAAGAGATAAAGAAAGATTTCTTAAAATGCGTAAAGCCTGGGATAAAAAAGCAAAGATTGACGGTGGACCTACTTTTGATGAACATCTTATTAAACAGTTTAATGAATTCCATCCTAAAAAAGATATTAATATTGAAGAAATAAAAGACCGTTATTTTAATGCTGAAGAAGCTGTAGATAAACAGAATTTAATGTATGAATCCTTGCGTTCTGGAAAAATTCAAGGAACGAATACAAATATTGGAGATACCATTTCTTTTGCAATGAAATATAAGGATATGTTCTCCGGTAAAAGCTTAAAAGCTCCTAAAGAACCTTGGAAGATTGTTGAAGTTTCAAAATGTCTACATGGCGACAGTGCTTTGATTTATAATGAAAAATCAAAAGCTTACTATAAATTACCGCTTGAAAATCTTGTTGAGCAGATCCGCAAGAACGAACGGCTAAAATCAAAAGAAGAAAAACAGACTATCAAAAAAGACCATAAAAAAGTCGGTTATGACGGTCCTGAAAGATAATCATTATTTAAGTTTTTCCAAATTTTCTATAATTTCTTTGATTATTGTTTGTCTATAGGAATTAAAGTTTTCTATAGACAAATCTTCTCTAATTAACAAATTTTCCATACTTACATTAAAATATTTTGAAATTTTAAATACTGTTTCTACATTTGGAAGTTTATTTTGTTTTTTCCAATTTGTAAAAAGACTCTGGCTCAATCCTAAATCTTCAAAAACTTTTTTTCTCGAAAGCCCTGCTTGTTTTCTTAATCTTTCAAAATTGTTTATAAATGTTTCTTTTTTCATAAACCTTCTGCCTTTTTAATAGAATTATTTTGAATTACTGTTTTTGCATTTTTTCCTTTTACAAAACAAGAATCAATAAAAATTACCTGACCTTTTTTCTTTGTAAAATAATCAGAACCTAAATATCTAAAATGGCCGCTCCTGAAATGTGGAATTATTTCTCGCCCATCATTAGAACGTATAGTTCTTTCAACAATTTTTTCCGAAATACCCAACTGTATTTTTTTATTCTTAAAGCTGTAATCTAATTTACAACCTTTTGGTAAACCTTCTATAACACATTCGGGGAATGCCTTCATATAATAAATCAAATTAATTATTAACTTCCAAGATTCATAATCTTCCTGTTCTTCTATAGTTTTAGCATTTTCTAAAGTACAAGGTTTGTTTTTTTCTTTATCCATTGTAATTACTAAATTATTATGTAAAAGAATAATTCTAATTTTTGATTCCTCATCTACAGTTAAGCTGTAAGTATATCCGTATTCTTCGTCAGGAATATGAATACAAATTTGATAGATAGAACATAATAAATCTTTTCCAGTATTGAGATTTGTCATTTCTTTTAAAGTTCCGTTATCTATGAGAAATTGAAGAAAATTATCATAATCTTTTATTGGTGTGTTTATCAAAAAATCTTTTAGCTTATTTGTTTTAAAAAATACATGCAAAATATTTCCCTGGATGTCTTCTTCTAAAAGTTTAAGCTGCCATTCAATTTGAAATGTTCTTCCATTTGCTTCAAACAAATGTTCAATAGTTTTTTCTTTGTTCTTATATATTTTATATACTTGATTATACATCCAATATTCATTTTTAAGACATTTACTATATTTCATCATTTTAATTCCTCTTTTGCAAATAACAGCCTTTAATCAGCGAAAAACCAGCTTTCTTATAAAACTTGATTAGTTTTCGGCTATCAGGTGCTACATTGATGTACTTAATATCCTTAATTTGTTCCAGCAGAATTTCGAGTAATTTTCTTCCGATACCTTTTCCCTGATAATCTTTATGAACAACCAGACAGTCAATATTTGCAGACCAATAGCTGTCATCCATGCTTCTTATAATTCCTACAAGCTTATCACCATGCCAGCAGGAGATAACATTTGATGAAAACAAAAAGGCCAGAACTAAAGTTTGAGGTTCCTTTGCAGATTCCCATCCAACTGAGGTGAACAATTCTTTTAATTGTACTTGGTCGAAATTTTTCTGATTTAAAAATCTTAAAGTCATTTTTTTGGTTATCTTCTTTTTGTAAAAAATACTTTTTTACAAGCTGCTGAATATTTTCTCCACATACAGGACAAAACCTATACATCTTTTCTATACCTGAAAAAGCATCTAATTTTATGGCATGAAAGTTAGAAACTTTATTGCACAACAAATAATAATCTTCTGAGAAACTTTGTTTGGCACCTAAAAACAATTTATGATTTTTTAATTCCACATCTTTCATTTACAATCAAGCTCTCTTACTTATTATTGTTTATTTAGTCCAAAAACGGTCTTTGCTGTTTTGATTCGTTTGCTGTTAAATAAAAACCATTTTCATATCTGTTTCGTATATACATTGCTCCTTCTGCCGTAAAAGGAAAAAAAATACACGAAACAAAATGTATTACATGTTGTAAAACCTTATTTTTATTTCTTTCTCTTTCCATCTTCCCACCATTCTTCTTCTGTAAATCCTCTTGAATAAACTGCTGGAGCTTCACCGTCTCTGTGCAGTTTGTTTTTTCTCCAGTATTCCTGGTGTCCGTCACTATCTACAGCCGGTCGCTGCATAATCAGATTTCCTTTTGTGTCAAACAGATCTCCGTCAAGAAAACCGTCTATAAATCTAAGTACAGTCGTCTTGCCTTTTTTAAAGTCTTCAGCGTAAATTCTTGTACCGTTTATTGGATTTCCGTTAATATCTAACTGCTGTATATCAGTGTTATTTAATGCTAAAAACAATGAATTTGAATTTTCCATTCTTACTATCTTCCTTTTTTTAGATGTGTAATCTCAGTTGTTTATACTGAAAATTACACATCTTAAACAAATTTTACTCGATGCTTTCAAGTTCGATTTCGTTTCTGATTTCCTGGATAGTTCCATTCTGCCAGTCTTCTTCGTAGTATCCGAAGTTCTGTACAATTGCTGGAAATCCGTCTGGAGCACCTTTTGTCCAGTATTCAGTTCCTCCAAAACTGTATTCAAGAGCTGGAAGTTTATCTACAATATTTCCATCCTTGTCATAAACGTTTCCGTCAAGTAAACCGTTTACGAATCTGCACACAGTTTCTTCTTCTTCATTTTCAAACTTGAACTTCTGTTCTCCGTTAAGCAGCTTACCGTCTCTTCCAATAATCGGTACACCGATAAACTGTTTTGCCCTAGAGCATGACTGATTATTGTCATTTGTTTTAATTGCTTTGATTGTATTCATAATTAATTCCTTATTGTTGCTGTTATTTATTTGCAATTTGCAAAAGCCAAACTGTTTCTTACTTCAGAACCAAGACTTTCTAGTCTGTCTGCCTTTCTTTTTCCAGAACTTGCAAGGCGCTTAAAAACAGAAGATACAAACAGTTTTTCAGAAAGACTTAATTCAATTGTGTCTTTATTCTTTTTGTTTGTTTCTTCTATCTTGTTGATTATTTCGCAGATAGACTGAAATTCATAAGGTTCGACTTTGATTGTAACAGTCATTTTATTGCTTTCCATAAATTTTCCTTGTTGATGTATTTTTAAAAGATTGCATTCTGTTCGCCTGTATAATCTTCAGGCGTATTTGGAATGTCTTCTTCTACAGGAGCATTTTCACCCTGCTGTTTAGGCATTCTTTCTACCCAAGGATTGATACCGCCGACATCTGGAACAACTTTCAGTTTTGAATTTTTTGAACCGTCATTTCCGGTCCATGAATCCATATCAAGATGCCCCTGCACAGTGATATATCTTCCTTTGGTAAAATACTTGAACATTGTTTCTGCATAATTTCCAAAGATTGTAAAATCTACAAAAACAGGTTTATCCACATATTCTTCGCTGTCTTTTTTCTTTGTAGAACGATTTACAGCAAAAGATACATGAACAAGACTCAAGCCTTCTTTTGTTTTTTCGAGAACGGCATCTTTAGTAATGCGTCCTCCCAAGTTTACTGAATTTAAATCTGTCATTTTTTTTCCTCCGTATGACATAATTTTTTTGCAGCTTTAAGCTGACTTTTTTATGTTTAAATATTTGATTTCAAGTTCAGAAACCAAATTATCAAACTCCTTCTTTATTTCTTTATTCATAATCCATTTTGAAATTGGATATTTTTCTACAAGCTTGTCTAATTCTTTTTGATACTCCTGATACTTAGAATTATCATTTCTTTTCAACTCAAAAATTGCTTTTTCTTTCTGAATATTATTTGCATCATTGAGCATTTCTCCAGGATATTTACACTCTTCATTTGGACAGAAATAATCATTTTTATCATGTAAGCAGCCGCATACTGGACAAATAATCTGACGTGCTTTTTTATCTTCAAGTTTTTGTATCTCAATTTCTTTGGCGTGTGCAAATTTTGAGATATATACAGGCTGCGTAAATGACTTAAAGAAATATGAGACAAAATTGTCTTTGTTTTTACATCTTGGTTTCAAGTCAGTGAATATCCATGTTAAATATTCTTCAAGATAATTTAATGAAAGATTACAGTTTTTTAGATTTTGAACGAAAATCGGATATGGATTTGGATTGAAACAAGGATTATAACCAAATAATTTTATAATTGTGTTAAGAAAAACTTCTTCTTCTAAATCTTTATCTTTAAGCTGCTTTGTTTGTGTCGTTTTTACAGTTTGTTTTACATGATTAGAAGAAGTAGTAGTAGGATTATTTAAACTAGTAATAGGATTATATATAAGGGTCTGGACATTTTTGTCCACACCAACTGCTTTAGTCTGGACATTTTTGTCCACACCAACTGCTTTAGTCTGGACATTTTTGTCCACACCAACTGCTTTAGTCTGGACATTCTGTTTTTGTTCAGTATCAACATTAATATTCATTTCTTTGTGTTCAGGATTATCATTATCATATTCAAAGCTTAAAAATAGTTCTGTAAATGCAAAGTATGTGAAGTTTCCTTTTTTTCCGGCATGTACAATTGTTTTTTCAAATATTCCGGCTTCAACATATTTATCAAAGCGTCTCTGAATGCTTTTAACGTTACATACACCTAAAATTGGGAAATCTCTGATTATTGCATCATAACGGACGTTGAAATAATCAACGCCGTCTATTGTTTTACACCACATTCCTTTTGCTTCTGAACCGTCTTTTTTTAAAGTCTTTGCACGTGTTTTATTTGCAAAGCCTTTAAACCATGTGAATATGAATATATCAGTCGGATCTATGGCTAAATTTGGATGAGCTTCATTAAACTGAGCAATTTTGACTTGGGAATAATCCCAAACACTGAACTTCATAACTAGTTTATTCTCTTTATTTATTGTTTTATTTCTGTTGCATTGTTTTTATTTCTACTGCACTTAATGAAAGCGGTGCATCAGAATATACGCAGCTTACCATTGTGCCTGAACACTCAACAGCGGTTCCATTTGCTAAAAAGAACCTGTAGCCAGGATTGTTTGTTCCGTATGTTCCGTCTACATCAGGTGTTTCCCTGTTATTGGTTGCAGAACCAGAAAGGTATTCTGGTAATAAATAACTTTGTGTTGATGCTGGTTTTCCGTGAGTTATAAAATACCCTATGCAGTTTGAACCAATAAATATATATACATAACATACTGTATCCGGAACATTCCATCTTTTTGTCCAATCATAAATAAGCTTTCTTTCAAGAAAATTTCCTGTTAAAGGAACTGGATATTCCTTAAAAGCATTGTATTCAAGTTTCTGCTGTACATCAGCTATAGAACCAGAATTTCCGAAGAAGCTCTGTCCAAAACAACTTGTCGAAAAAACAAAAATTGCTGCACTGATTAAAATAAATCTTTTCATATCTTATTCTCCTAATAATTCATTTATATTAATCTGGTATGGTAAATCTTGAGGCTTCCACATAGCCTTTGTATGTTTCATGCGAGATTTTGAGTTATAATCTTCAACCATATCTGTTAAGACCATTTTAATTGCTGTTTTTTCAGGTTCTTCCGCCAATAAAACTTTGGTTTTTGTTGCTTTAATAACACCATACTGGTCATAAAACCATTCATAATTGGCAAGTCTTTTTCCTGCATCCTGTCTGAGCCAGGACTCTTTTAGGTCGTTGTCAAAAGTTGCAAGGGCATCATTTGCTTTTCTTATTGGATTACACGATAAAAATGTAAAACAAAGGCTTACTAAAAAAACAATCTTTAATATTTTCTCCATAATATTTATTCCTCCTGTTATTTGCCTTTAAGACCTCTGAAAGCTTCCATCCATACTAAGTTTTCTCCTCCTCAATATCTCGTAATTCCGAGCAGACATAATCAAGTCTCTGATTCAAGACATCTATAGTTTTTTCAATATGGATTTTTTCTTTTAGAAGCTTTTCCTTTTTAGAAATTTCTTTATTGGTCGAAAAATGCTTTTTTACCTGTTCAACGGTTTTTCCTTCTGAAATTGCTGTATTGACAGCTTCTCTTTGTGCCGGACTTTTTTTCAATGACTTTACAAGGACTTCCTGCATATCCTGCCCGATATTTTCCGTCTGAACATGTGCTGCCCCTATGCAGTTGAATACCGTCTTCTTCTGCATTTTTAGGTCGTTTGTATATATATCTTCCAGTCGAACATTTTCTTCTTCTGATACTTCTCGTATTTCTTCAAGTAGACTTCCAAGTTTCTTTTTTAGGACAGCAATTTCATGGTCTATTCCTTTTGCTTCCTCAATCAGATTCTTAAGCTTTTCAGAACGGTTTCTGAAATATATGCCCTGCTTTACGGCTTTTTCAACAAGTTCATCCATTTTTGCCCAGAATTCTGTTGTATGGCTTTTTTCTCCTTTTTGTGAGGAAATACCATTTTTCTCATTTCTGACATTAATCAGATGATGAGTGTATTCATGAATAGCCGTATACATAAGCTGATTATCATTTTTGAAATTCAGGTTATGAATAAGGATTTCATGTGTTGTCGGTTTGTAAAGACCGTTGACTTTCTTACTTTCCTTTCCTGTCATGGTGACTGTAAAATCAATGTCTGTCTTTTCGAGTTCAAGAAGCATTTCTTTTATGTGTTCGTTTGTCATTTGTTATTATCCTTCTTTTTTGTTTTCTGTAGAAACAGGCTACGTATTAAACTCTTTCAAAACCTCTTCATCGTCTGTTTTAATTTCAAATTTTGGAGCAATTACTGAGAATGTGAAATCAGAGAACAAGTCATCGTTTTCAATTTCTTCAACTGTTTTACCTTCGTGCAGCATGGAAATGATTTTGTCGTAAATCTGATAAGCCCCTTCGGAAAAGCCTTTTTTAAATCCTTCGGTAAAACCACCCTCGTAAGCTCTTTTTCTTTCAAGCGTTCTTTCCGAGTCCTGCTCTGGTGTAAGCTTATTCGGATCTTCCCTTGGATGTTCCTGCATAAAACTTAATCCGCCCGGATTTCCTTCGTTGTCCTCAAGGGCATCCGAAATGTCATCATCAGAAAAATCTTCTTTTTCTTTTTTTGGTTTTGGATTTTTCTTTTCATTGATTATTTTGTCAGCCTTAGAAATAGACATTTCTCCGTTTTTTACAGCTTCAAGTGTTTCATCATCTGCGTTGTTGATGATGTTTCTCATGCGTTCAGCAGTTCGTGTTGAAACTCCAAGAACATCTGCTATTTCTTCAGAAGACTTTCCGGCACTTTCACCTTCTGCCTTTTTACCAGGATTTTTAAGCTGATCCAGTTTTGCCATTGCATCAAGTTTCTGATAAGGTTCAAGGTTTCGTCTTAAAATCTGAAGTTCATAGGCATAAATTAAGGCTTCTGTGCGGGTATCAAATGTATGAATATAGGCAGGAATTTCTTCAATTCCTGCAATTTTTGCGGCAGCTACACGGTGGGCACCGTCACCACGGATAGGATGTTCCATTGTTTCAGGTTCTTCTCTGATTTTGAAAAGATGAATGACCTGGGTTTTATCATAACCTTTGGCTATCATGGATTCAGCAATAGACTTTGCCATTTCTTCATTGAATGGGAAAATCTCAGTGAAATCTCCCTTCGGGTCTTCAGTAATGTCTTCAACCTTTACTTTTTCAAAACCTGTATTCTGCGATACTACTGTTTTTCCTGCTGAAAATGCCTGAGCGAGCTGATTATTATCGTTTTGCTTTTTTAAGTCGTTATATGAAATCTTTTTACTTGCCATAGTTTATTCTCTTTTTTCCTCTACTTAAATTATTGAAATTACATAAGCAAATATTATTGTTATTTAATTATGCTCATAATTTCCCTTCAAATCGTTACTCAATTCTGAAATTACAGAGAGAGTTTCCTTTTTTACACCTTCAAGATACTGAAGCGGAACATGTACGGATTGAGCTTTACGGAAGCCCTGGTCTACAGGAACTATATACAATTTTGAATCAGTTGCAGCTCTGATTTTTTCAAGATAATCAGCCTGCTGAACAAGGCGTAAGTCACGACTGTTCAAGACAATTTTGTCCATTTTTGGCTTGTCAGTGTCATAACGTTCTTTGAGTGAATCTATATTCTGCATGAAAGTTATAAGACCGTCTGATGAGAATTCATCAATGTTCAAAACAGTGATTGCTTCATCTGAAGCAAGGAAGCAGCTTTCTTCAAGTGCGCCAAATGACGGAGAAGTATCAATAATAAGGAAGTCAAAATCTTCCTTAACTTCACGGCAGATATGTTTAACAATAAATGGTTGCTGGGTAGCAAGAGTTTTAGAATAAAGTCTTAAATCGGAATCCAAACTGGCAGTTGGAATGATTGAAAGGTTTTCAACCTGGGTAGAAATAATTGCATCTTTTGCCTGAGCTTTTTTCATAAGTACATCAGCAAGTTCAAGAGTTATCTCTTCAACTCCAAGCCAGGTAGTTGCATTTCCCTGTGGGTCTGCGTCAAGTAATAATACTTTTTTTCCATTTTCTGCCAGCTGTACGGCAGTTGATACTGAAATACTGGTTTTACCAGTTCCACCTTTTTGTAAAGCAAATGTAATTGTTTTCATAGCGGTCCTCTATGACTTTTAAGATAGTCTCTCATACGAGAAACTTATGCCCTTGATAGGAATCGAACCTATCAAGGCAAAAGCAGCGCTAACGACTTCTGCCTCAACCCATTAAGGGCAAAATGCCCTGAAACTTATCCCGAAGCTCCAGGACTAAATGTTTACGCCTTCCCACTAGTTAACTACACCACCTTCCCAGTAAACATTTTGCTTGTATCATCTATCACACAAAGACAAAGGAGGTTTGCTTTATGAATAATGAACATAAAAAAAGAGGCTCCCTTTAGGACCGGTGGGAACCTCTTTAAGATTTACGGCATTAAAGAAATTTCTTCGGTTCTAAAAAGATACGGCACAAAAGAGGTCATACTTTCTTCTCCAGAAGATTAATTTTCTTTAGCGCCTATAAGAGTGCTGTAACAAGCGAACTTTTACCAACATCCTTATAAGACGAATATATACCGATTTGTTTACAAAATACTATCTAGATTTCAAATGTATTTCATAGTATTATATGATTATGGCATAAAATGCTAATCTAAATAAGAAATCATTTCGCAATAAAAAAAGTTAATATCGGAATAAACAAAGGAAAGAAAATGCAAGATAATATTTTACCATTAATAGGCCGTACTGCGCCTTTATTTGAAAAAGACATTTCTGTAAACGAAGCATATTTGAGCGAGACAGTTCGAAACTCCCGCTTTCTTGTAATAGGTGGTGCTGGAACCATTGGTTCTGCAATTTGCCGTGAGCTTTTTGCTCGTAATCCTAAGGTTCTCCATGTTGTAGATATTAGTGAAAACAATATGGTTGAGTTGGTACGTGATATCCGTTCTTCTGTTGGTTATGGTGACGGAGAGTTTGCAACTTTTGCTCTGGATTGTGGCAGTGAGATATTCCGTGCCTTTATCAACGAACAGAAAAAGCGTATTGGTGGTTATGACTACGTTTTTAATACATCTGCATTAAAGCATGTTCGCAGTGAGAAAGATCCATACACTCTTATGCGTATGATTGATACAAATATTTTCAACACTGATTCTACTATGCTTATGGCTAAGGAATGTGGTGCTAAAAAATATTTCTGTGTTTCAACTGACAAAGCTGCAAATCCTGTAAACATGATGGGTGCCAGCAAGCGTATTATGGAGTTTTTCCTGAACCGCCGTTCTGTTGAAATGCCTGTTTCTACTGCGCGTTTTGCAAATGTTGCATTCAGTGATGGTTCTCTTCTTTACGGCTTCAACCGCCGTCTGGATAAGAATCAGCCTCTGTCGGCTCCAAATGATGTTCGCCGTTATTTTGTTACTCCTAAAGAAGCAGGCCAGCTTTGTGTAATGAGCTGCCTTCTTGGTGAAAATCGTGATGTATTCTTTCCAAAACTTGACCACGATTTAAACCTTGTAACATTCAGCAGTATTGCAGAAAAATATCTGCATAATCTTGGTTATGAGCCGGTTCTGTGTGCTACAGAGGACGAGGCTCGCACTCGCGTAAATGAACTTAAGGCAAAACATCAATATCCTGTATACTTCTTTAAGAGTGATACAACTGGTGAAAAGGATTTTGAAGAGTTCTACACAGACAAAGAAACTTTAGTAATGGATAAGTTTGAGTCTTTGGGAATCATTAAGAATCCAGTAGATTTTGACGAAGCAAAGCTTGAGCACTTCTGCAAGACAATTGAAGCCTGCAAGCAGAAAGGCGAGTGGAGCCGTGGTGAACTTATAGACCTCTTCAATTACATGATTCCAAATTTCAATCACAAGGAAACCGGAAAGTTCCTGGATGGAAGAATGTAGGTTTAGTAGGGGAGTATGAGATACTTAAAGTCTGAAGCATCTATTAGGTATTTATTATGTTAATTCCAATTATTCTTTCTGGCGGTGCAGGAACCCGCCTTTGGCCTCTTTCCTGGGGCGAACATCCAAAGCAATTCCTTCCTCTAATTAGTGATAAAACAATGATTCAGGAAACTCTGCTCCGCCTTGATGGGCTTGAAACTGGAGAACCTGTTATTTCTTGTGGAGAAGGTCACCGCTTTCTTGTTGCTCAGCAGATTGGAGAAATCACTGATAAAAAGCCTGTAATTCTTCTTGAGCCTATGGCAAAGAATACTGCCCCTGCAATTGCTGCTGCCTGTTGTGCTGCAATGAAGCAGGATAAAGATGCTGTAGTTATTGTGCTGCCTAGTGATCATGTAATTAAAAATGGAGATACTTTTAGAGAGGCAGTGGAAAAGGCTGTAAAACAGGCAGAGAAGGGCTATATGGTTACCTTTGGTGTTGTTCCAACATTTCCTGCTACGGGCTATGGATATGTAAAAGGTTCATCTACCGAAGAAAAAGGTATAATGCAGCTTGAATCTTTTGTAGAAAAGCCTGATCTTAAGACTGCTGAGGAATACCTTGCAACTGGCCTTTATTACTGGAACAGCGGTATGTTTGTTTTTAAGGCAAAAACTTTTCTGGACGAGCTTGCAGAATTTGAACCAGAAATGGCAAAACTCTCTCAGCTGGCTTACGAAAAAGCAAGGTTTGAAAATGATTTTACCTGGCTCGACAAATCCTCTTTTGAACAGATAAAAGGTAACTCCATAGACTACGCCGTAATGGAAAAAACAAAAAAAGGCATGATTGTAAAACTGAATGCCGGCTGGGATGATGTAGGTTCCTGGTCCGCCCTCTACGACATCAGCAAAAAAGACGCCAACATGAACGTAATAAAAGGCGAGGATATTATCACTCTTGATACAACCTCTTCCTACATCCGCGGCGGCAACCGCACTATTGCCACAATCGGCCTGGACAACGTAGTGATAGTAGACAGCGACGATGCCCTCCTGATAGCTGCCAAAGGCAAAATTCAGGATGTTAAAAAGGTTGCGGAGATTATTAAAGCGAGAGAATAATTGCTTTCTAAATGGAAATAGTAAATAAAATATTTAAATAAGGAGAAACTGAAGGCTTAATTCATATTTTGTAGAAATCAATCATAATCATATAATTGATATAGATATGTCTATAAAAAGGCAGTCGAACTATTTATCCCAATTGCAGTGGCCTGGATGGGATAATTGTGTTCGGCTGCTTTTTTTTTTAACTTTTTTTAATAAAGTTTATGATTTTTTGAAACAATGGGCTGTAAACTAAAAAATGACCATAAAGATATAAGAATTAAGATTTTAATTATCAATGCGATAAGCAAAGCGGGGGTAATAGATGAAGAATAATACTGAAATGGATGTTATGGAAAATCAGTATATGGGTTCTAGATATGAAAAAGAAAAATTCATAGTAAGTGAAAGAGAGAATATACAGACCGATTTAATTAAGATAACCAGAGACAAATTAGAAATCATATTATTAAAGGAGTTTAATAGTATGAAAAAAGTGTCAGATTGGAAAACTCCTGCCTCAATTTTTATAACTTCATTAATAACTGTTTTAACTGCAACATTTAAGGATTTTCTGCTTCCAAAAGAAATATGGAATGCTATTTTTGTATTAATTATGTTTATTAGTTGTGTCTTTTTTTTAGTAAATTTTATTCGGGCTTTAATTAATTCAAAAAAGAATACAGTTGAGAATTTAATTAAGAAAATTGCCAATATTGATGATGTTAGTGGATAAATATATAATTATATGTTATAGTAGTATTGTATTTAGGTGTTTTGGAGGATGATGATGGCAGAATATAACATTTATTGTGATGAAAGCTGTTATTTACAAAATGACCATTTTAATGTTATGGGATTTGGTTGTATTTGTATTCCTAAAGAAAAAGCAAGAGAAACTGCACTAAATATAAAAGGAATAAAAAGACATTATAACTGCACTCAAGAATTGAAATGGATAAAAGTTTCTCCTAAGAATTTATCTTTTTATTATTCCCTTGTGGACTATTTTTTTTCTAATAAAAATCTAACTTTTAGAGCTCTTGTTGTTGAAAATAAGGAGTCTCTGGATCATGAAACTTACAATCTTGGTAGCCACGATAGCTTTTATTATAAGATGTATTATCAGTTATTAAAAAATATTGTAGATAGACGTAACTCTGGTGACACATTTAATGTCTACTTTGATATTAAAGATTGTCATAGTTCATTCAAAATTAAAAAACTACAGGAAGTTCTAACAAACTACCTTCACGATTTTGATGCAACGATTATAACAAATATGCAGATTATACGTTCAAATGAAAGTGAGCTCTTACAGCTTAATGATTTCTTGTTAGGTTCTGTAATGTATAAAAGTCGCCATTTGAATTCAAGTACTGCTAAACTTAGTGTTGTAGGGTATGTAGAGAACAAATCTGGGTGTCAGTTAGACTATACTAATGAACCATGGAAAACAAAATTTAATCTGTTTCATTTCATGCCAAGCTTCAAGAGGGATATTTAATGCTGCAATTGCCTGATAAAATTCAAATCTCTGAAGATGCGCTCAAACAGGTACCTGAATTGTTTAGTATCTTTAAAAAAGATTTTATAGATACTAAAACTTATTTTATGGCATATCCTATAATTGTAGCGCAACCAAAAAATGGTGAAATATATCCTGAGGTGTTTTGGCATATAATTTCTCAACAAGCAGAGAAAGGGAGTACAAGTAATGATACACGGTTAATTGACTATAAACGGGCAAAGCGTCTTTGCTGGATAAAGCCTATTATTCAACAATATAAAGATGAACAAATTACTTCGTGGCGTTCAAAAGTATTTGATAAGAAATCTGGCAAAGAAATTTATAAATACTATTTTTGGTATAAAGAAGGAAAGTTTATTGTAGTTTTGAAATGTATTGAAACTAAAACAAAGATGTTTTTTATTGCAACTGCATTTTATGTATTTGATAGTAATGTTAAGCATTTTGAAGAATTATGCAGTAATGGCGAAAAAGTTGGTTAAATAAAAAAAGGGCGTCGATTGTTGCTCGACCCCTTAATTCCTTCTACGCTTGGTAGATGAATCACTCTATAGTTAATATAGTCTTGAATTGTATTTTTGTCAATTAAATAATATATTAAAAATATTTATAAATTAGGATTAAAAAAGTGAAAGAAAACAATTTATTTTTTCTGGAAAACAGAATTAATCTTCCGGAAAATAAAATTAAACTGGTATTATTTGATGCAGCAAAGTATTTGAAAGATTATTCAGAATCGATTGATAGTGTAAATTTTGATAAAGAAATAAATCCTGAAAAATATCTTTCTGTAACAAAAGAATTAGATTATTCTAATATCTCTCCTGGACTTTATACAGGTTTTGTAAAGAAAAACAATAGGGAAAGATATGTTTCTGCAAATAATGAACAAGATTCTAGGCGATTGATTGGTTTTAATACACAGGTACGGGTATCTTTAATTGAGTATAATAAAGAGTACAATACAAATCCAAAAGAGTATTTAGCAAAGTTAACAAAAATACCTGAAGATATTGAAAGTGTTAGTGATGTTTTTAGTTATCATATAAATGTAGGCCATGGAAATTGTACCATTATATATAATAAAGGCAAAATTATTGTTATTGACTGTTCAATTTTTGATATAACAGGACCTAGGTGGTATACCTCGAATTTAGATTCGTGTATAAAACACATCAAAAAACAATTCGCTCTATCTTCTTTTCATATAGATTTTTTCTTGCTTACACATCCTCATTATGATCATTATTCTGGAGTTGAATATCTTATAAAAAACAACTTTATAGATTCTTCAACTGTTTTTTATTTAAATGAGCATTATAGTTTTCAGGGAATTCTTTATACAAGAGTTCTGAACAAAATTATAAATATGGGATGTAAGATTTTTGAACCTATTAAGAATAATTCAAATTCTTTATTTGAGATTGTTCATCCTTCAAAGATAATTGTTAAGAAACCTTTTAATGCGCCATCAATTCCTATAAAGGATAAGATAGTTGAGCCTAATCCCAACAATGCTTCTTTTGTTTCTTTATTTGAACTTGCCGGAAAGAAATTTCTGTTTCCGGGAGATTTAGAAATGCATGGCTGGGATAAAATATTCCCGTGTGATATTTGTACTTCAAATATTAACTATTTTGCAATTTCACATCACGGAAGTATTACGGGATTTGAAAGAACTGTATGTGGGAAAAATAAACAAATAAATGATATATCAGCTTGTTTATCTAAAGATGTGTATGCAGTTCTTATGGGGCGTGACGGGGCTTATTCTGGTATTTATTGCCCTAAGGTAATAAGTAGTTTTAAGAATCTTTATTATACTGAAAAAGATAATAATGGTGATGAAAAAGAGTTTTTAGAAATTAATTTAAGTACAGATGAGGCAATCTGGTATAAAGAACAAGTCTGAAAAGGAAGTTGTTTTCTAAAGAACTCTGATGCAGCAGGGGCGTTACGGGGGCGGAGTCACCGTTAGAGAGGGTAGGCCGCAACGAAGTGCGGCCGAGGGAGAGACCTCTCCCTCCTTCCTGATTCTGCTCTTGAATAATTGACTGCATATGCTATAATTTGTTCGGGTTGGGAAGGAGAGTAAAGTGAATCATAAAAGTATCCTGATCCTGATTGCGGCGCTTTTTAGCTGCGGGCTTTTAAGTTCTGTGGCATCTTCTAAGATTTCTGTTGTTTTTTATCCCGAGATTTTTTATGCTCTTATGTTTGTGGCGCTGGTGATTTTCTGCATCGGTTTTTTTATGCGCGACGACCGCATGGTTGCAAAAAACAAAAGGCAGAGCTTTGTAAAAGTAATTGACCGGGATATGTTTATCAGCAAAAGAGAAAATCCGCAATCTAAAAAAACTCTCTTTCTTAAAGTAAGCATTATAGCTATTCTTGGGTTGTTGAAGAGAAAGTAGCTTATGATATTTGAAGCCGTTCCATATGGAGCGGCTTTGTTGTTTATTGCTTTTTGACTTTTTAGATGTTATATTATAAACAGGAGGTTCAGAAATGACATTACGTGTTGTATTGGAATATGATGACGTTGTTAATTCATGGGCTGCTTATTGTCCTGAGTTACCAGGTATTAATTCTTATGGTGCGACTCAAGAAGAAGCTTCTGAAAACTTTAAGGAAGCTGCTGAACTTTTCTTTGAGCCTTCTGATTTTCTGGTACCAGAAAAATCAAAAGTGCTGCAGATGGTTGTATAAATGCCGGTTCGATTATCTGCAAAACAAATAATTTCTGTACTGAAAGACAATGGATTTGTACTAATTGGACAGAAAGGTTCTCATCAAAAATGGCAGATTCTAAAATATTGCAAATTAGGAATAGCACAATAGATTTCCTCACATTCACGCGGCAATCGGGCGAAGAAAGTGTTGAAGTGAGATTGCAAGATAACGATGTATGGTTAACGCAGGCTTCTATTGCCAAATTGTTTGGTGTTAATCGAACTGTTATTACAAAACATTTAAAAAACATTTTTAAAGACTCTGAAGTTGAAGAGAGTTCAACTTGTGCAAATTTTGCACAAGTTGCCGATAACGCAAAAGCGTTCGCTGAAAGTGAATTTGAAAAATATAGAGTAATTCAAGATTCAATTTACAAGAGTGATTTTGATAAGTTTCTGGAAGATGGAAAGAATGTTTTAGAAAAAAAATAAGTAAAACTGGAAGGGGGCGTTACGGAGGCTGGCCCCCGTTGCGTCGGGGGTCTTTTTTTTTTAACTTTGGTATTGGGTATAACTTATAGGTTATAAAATAATCTGAAAATATAACCTATAAGTTATGTAAAAAATGCGGTAAAATAACCCTATAAAGTTGACAAGTAATATTTAATCGGTTATAATTCTGCTTGTTAATGGAGATATATTTTGCCGGGAAAACTTATTTTACTGTATCTAGCAAAATTAAAAGTGTGTTATGAAATGCTATTGTGAAAAATGCAATGTAATGGCTGATTATACTGTGCAAACTGTATCTGAATCATTTCCGGTTTATGGGGAACAGGTGAAAATACAGGCTTCGGTTGCTGTATGTAAGACTTGCGGGGCTATTTTATTTAATGAAGAACTTGATTCAAAAAATCTTTTGATGGCTCAGGCTCTTTATAGAAAAAAACACAAATTACTTACTCCTGAACAGATAGTTGAATTGCGGGAACAGTATGGTTTAAGCCAGCGTTCATTTGCAAAACTGCTTGATTGGGGGGATAAGACTATTCGCCGTTATGAAGCTGGTGCTGTGCAAAGTAGGGCTCATAATAGTCTTTTATTGTTTTTGCAGGATCCTCAGAATATGAGTGACTTCTTAAAACAAAATGAGATTATGCTGGATGAAAAGCAGCTGAAAAAATTGCGTGAACGAATTGCTCTCTTAAATAATGATAATTCTGATGATTTTGATTACGGATACATTTCAACGCTTTTTCCATCTGAATTGTCTCTGGAGAATGGCTATAAGGAATTTGATTTTGATAAATTTGCAGCTTGCGTCTTATACTTTATTGAAAAACTGCCGGAACTGCTTATTGTAAAACTAAATAAGCTTCTTAATTATGCTGACATGCTTTTCTTCCAGCAGAATGGTGTTTCGCTTACAGGAACCCGTTATGTGCATCTTCCTTATGGGCCTGTTCCAGATCAATATACAATTCTGTATGGAATGCTTGAAAAGAGGGGAATTGTTACTTCTGAATTTGAACAGCTGGAAAATGGATACGAAAAACATTTGTTAAAGGCTGGGAATTTGCCGGTAGAATCAAATCTTACGCCTCAGGAAGTATCTGTTCTGGATGAAGTTGTTAGTAAGTTTGCTTCTTTTGGTTCAAAACAGATAGCCGACTATTCACATAATGAGCGGGGTTATAGGGAAACGAAACAGGGGGATGTAATTTCTTATGCCTATGCCGCGGATATAAAATGGTAGGTTAATTCCTCATTGAAAATCACACAATTTTTCTATATTATATAGGGACTAGTCGAAAAGGTGCCAAGTGGCGCTGTCATTCTGAACTTGGTTCAGAATCTTCCTTCGGCTGGTCCCATACTTTTTAACAGAGGATTTTTATGGCACATTGTATTGTTCCCGAAGCAGAAGAAATTTTGGACAAGGAATATCCTGTCCTGGACAAAGGTTTTGTACGACTTGTTGATTATTTTGGCGGTGACCAGAGAATTGTTCAGTCGGCTCGTGTTTCTTATGGCGAGGGAACAAAGTCGGTGAGTCAGGATGGGGCTCTAATTGACTATCTTTTGCGCCACCAGCACACCTCTCCATTCGAGCAGGTTGTAATGACCTTCCATGTAAAAATGCCTATCTTTGTTGCCCGCCAGTGGGTTCGCCACCGCACAGGACGCATGAACGAGGTTTCTGGCCGCTACTCAATTATGAAAGATGAGTTCTATGTTCCGGCCCAAGATAAGGTTGCTCCTCAGAGTAAAGACAACAAGCAGGGCCGCGCTACCGAAGCTTTTGACAAGGCTACTGCAGATAAAATTATTGGCCAGCTGGAAGAAGGCCAGAAGGCTGCATACGAGAGCTATAACGAGCTGATCGACTCAGGTCTTGCCCGCGAAATTGCCCGCATCAACCTGCCTCTTTCTCTCTACACTGAATTCTACTGGGAGATGGATTTGCACAATCTTTTCCACTTCTTAAAGCTGCGCCTGGACAGCCACGCTCAGTATGAGATTCGCGTTTATGCAGAAGTTATTCTTGAGATGTGCCGCAAGGTTGCTCCTATGGCAACTGAGTCCTTTATTAATCACATGAATCATGGTGTAAACTTTAGTGGTGAAGAAATGGAAGCCCTTCGCGCCGTTATGGAAGGAAAGCCTAACCCTCTCGAAGGAAAGAAGCTGGACCGCTTCAACGAAAAAATCAAAACCGGAGTTCAGTTGTAGACTGTCGGGTGCGGACCCTGAGCGGAGTCGAAGGGCCGTGCCATCATTGATATACTATGAAACGATTTTTCCTACCAATCATATTTTTATTTTCTCTCCTCTTTACCTCCTGTGCCGACAAAATCATGGGCTATTCGGTTGTTCTCTGGACAATCCCGGAGCAGCAGATTAAAAGCGGTGACATTGTTCCTGTTTACATCAAGTCTAATATTTCGCATGTATATGTAATTGGCACTCCTGCTGGAGAAAAAATTGAAGTTGCCCTCTGGCAGCTTACTGAGCCTGTAAAGAAGGGCAAGGTGAAAAACATTGCGGCCCGCTATGCAGACAACGCCGCAACCTACGCCTCTGTAAAACTCGATGGACTTCCTTGCCGTGCCGAGCCTGTTAATACTGCAAAGCAGGTTTACCGCTTGCGCAAGGGCGAGGTTATTAAGATTCTTTATAAAGGCAATGGCCAGGCACCTATGGCCGGAAAGAACGCTCTTGAAGGCGACTGGTACCGTATCCTCACAGACGACGGCACTATGGGCTGGTGCTTTTCTTACAACCTCAACCTCTACGAAACTGATGCCCTTGGCCAGAGAGTTGGCGGGGCTGAAATTGTTGAAGCTGCCGAAGAAGATGCCCACTGGAAGACTATTGCAGCCAGCGTCTGGTATCCGGATTATTTCCGCACTATGATAGACGGCGGCAACATTGACCTTAGCCTCATCCATCCGCTTTATAAATTTACAATTGATGAAGAGGGTAAAAAAGTTTCCCTCAACACTGCAAGCATACACGAAAGCTGGGACTACGACGGCTTTACCAAGACAGACGAGAATGAATATTCTCTCACAGGCATTTCCCTCAAGATTATCTACCGCCGTGCCAACTACATTGTCCTCCGCTACACTGATTCAAGCGGTAAGCCTCAGGACCTCAACTTTGTTACCCTGTCTGAAAATGTAGCTGATATTGTAAATGCAGAAAAGACCCGCCGCACCCAGGCTTACATGCAGATTTATACTCACGGTCCTATCTTCTCAAGCTCTAACTACGGTAAGCTCGAGTTCAAGGAAGACGGAACTTTCCACTGGTCTGGCTTTAAGCTGCTGGTTCCTTCTGTAATTGATGCGGGCACAAAGAGCACCGGTTCGGCTCAGGTAAAGTATTCGCTTTCCAGAGAGTTAGCCGGAACTTACGACGGTGTGCTCACCATGAAGTTCGACGGAATGAGCCGCGAGGTAAACTTCCTCTACAAGCTGGATGGCACAGCCCTCCGCCTGGAAGATACTACCGGCGCTGGCTTCTCCGGCAGCCAGATCAAGTCCCGCGGCGTAAGCCCGGTAATTGTTTATTTGAAGAAATAAAGTGGTGCTTGTGCGGTCTCCGCGCGGCCCCGGCACCCCATTCAGGAATCTAAATGGCATTCGTTCAATTTTCCCAGGTGTCCCTCGCATTCGGCGACCGCGACATCCTAAAAAATGTTACCATAAACTTACAGACCGGCTCCAAGGTTGCCCTCACTGGTGCAAATGGTGCTGGTAAGTCTACTCTCATAAAAGTTCTGGCAGGCCTTACTCCGCCAGACTCGGGCAGCCGCGCAGTTCAGAAAGACTGCCGCATTGCCTACCTGCCTCAGAGCGGCCTCACACACCACGGCTGCACCCTGCGCGAAGAGGCCGACAAAGCCTTTGAGTTTGGCTACGAGCTTCAGCGCCGCATAGATGAAATTGGTGAGCAGCTGGCAGCAGGGCAGGGCAACACAGATTCCCTTGTCCTCCAGCAGTCAGAACTTATCCAGAAGCTCGAAGATTCAGGCTGGCACCGCCGCGAGGCCGCAGCAGAATCAGTTCTCCTCGGCCTTGGCTTCAGTCGCTCAGACTTCGACCGCGACACCGCAGAATTTTCCGGCGGCTGGCAGATGCGTATTGCCCTTGCCAAAGCCCTCATGCAGGGGCCGGATATCCTCTTGTTAGACGAGCCTACCAACTACCTGGATATAGAAGCCCGCAGCTGGCTGGAAGGATTTTTGCAGAACTTCCGCGGCGGCTTTTTACTCGTAAGCCACGACCGCTATTTTCTCGACGTAACAATCAACGAGGTTTACGAGCTTTTCAACGGCGACCTCAAGCGCTACCCGGGAAACTTCTCCCACTACGAAAAGGTGCGCGAGGTTGAACTCAAAACCCTCATTGCCGCCTACGAACAGCAGCAGGAAGAAATCAACAAGTTGGAAGATTTTATCCGCCGCTTCGGCTACAAGGCAACCAAGGCCGCCCAGGCCCAGGAGTATCAGAAAAAACTCGAAAAAATGGAGCGCATCGAAATCCCGGAGTCGCTCAAAAAAATACACTTCAGCTTTCCGCCGGCCCCTCACTCGGGCCGCCTGGTCTACCGCATGAACGGCATTACCAAAAGCTACGACGGCACTCACAAGGTCCTCGACAACCTCGAGCTCACTCTGGAAAACGGCGAGCGCCTTGTTGTTGCCGGCCGCAACGGTGCTGGTAAGTCAACTCTCCTCCGCATAATTGCCGGCGAAGACAAAGCCTTTACCGGCGAGACAATTCCCGGAGCCGGCGTTCAGATCGGCTACTTCTCTCAAGACAATGCCGAAACCATCCGTGGCAAGGAGACCATCCTCGACTACCTCGAAGCCCGCGCGCCCCTCGACCTCATTCCAAAGCTCCGAGACATGCTGGGCGCCTTCCTCTTCCGCGGCGACGATGTTTACAAGCCCCTCGACGTTCTCTCCGGCGGTGAAAAGTCCCGCATCGCGCTTCTTCAGCTTCTGCTTAGTCCGGTCAATCTCCTCGTTCTCGACGAGCCTACCAACCACCTGGACCTTCATTCCAAAGACGTGCTTCTTTCCGCCCTCCGCGATTTTGGCGGCACCGTTATTTTCGTAAGCCACGACCGCGGCTTTATCGAGCAGCTGGCCACAAAGGTTCTCCACCTCGAGCACGGTACTTATAAATATTTTGTCGGTGGCTATCAGTTCTATATGGAACAGATGGAAAAAGATAATGAGCGAGGGGGAAGTCTCCCCCTCGCTCCAGCCGGCAAGCCGTCTTCCGCTACCCCTTCTAACGGGGGCTCCGACCCCCGTAACGCCCCCGCATCTTCGGTTGCTGAGCGGAGTCGAAGCACCGAAGCGCCGGCCACCACCGCCGCTCCTCTCTCCTGGGAAGAACAGAAAAAACAGGAAGCCGCCCGCCGCAAGGCCGAAAAAGAAGTAGCCCAGCTGGAATCAAAAATCGCCGACCTCGAATCCAAAAAATCCGAGCTCGAAAACCGCCTTGCAGACCCGTCAGTCTACACTAACGGCGAAAAAGCCAAATCCGTCCAGCGCGAAATCACCGCCCTGTCCGAAGAAATCGAAACCGCCACCGCCGCCTGGGAACAAGCTGCCGAAAAGTTAGGATAGACTACCATTCTTCCATCATAAGGTTAAACTCTTTCTGGAAAATCTCAAAGTCTTTTGTGTTGCTTGTAATAAGAATTAAATTATTGGCAATTGCAATAGATGCAATCTGTGTATCAAGAATTGGAGTAGGGTGACCTTTCGGCAGCAGCTTGCTTGTAATGTCTGCATTGATTTTTGCAGCATGTTCATCATAAGAAATAATTGGAAATGAAGGTTTTACATAATCCTCTAAAAAAAATCTGAGTTTATCTTTCTTAGGTCCTTCGGAAAGTAATTCAATTCCATTGATCAGTTCATACAAACTTATGCTGCTTATGGCACAAGATCCATTGTAAAAATCAAGATTAGTTATAATGTTTTCTTTTGGTTCTGGTTTTGTTACCTGCGAAATAATATTTGTGTCGAGAAGATAAATTGTTTTCAAAATAAATTCTCCTTTGTAGAATAAGTTTCCTTATTTCTTGAAAGAGTGTTAGTAAAATCCAGATATTCTTCAGAAGTGAGACCGCCTGTTTTTCTTTTCCATTCATTCAGTTTTGAAACAAAGGAAGGTCTGTAATTTTCTTTAAGCTCTTCATATTCTTTTATACTGATAATTACAGCAGTAGTTTTTCCATACTTTGTAATTTCTACTACATCACCTTTTTCCGCCATTGTCACATATTCACTGAACTTAGCTTTAATATCAAATAAGGGTGCTGTCATATTACCTCCTTTTATCGAAATATAGTCATTATATAGTCATAATAAAAGATCTGTCAAATACTTGAATGTATATTTTCTTCAAATATGATATAGTGTTTTCAGGAGCATAAAACAGATTATGGAAGCAGCATTATATTTAATTCCCGTAACTCTTGGAGAAACAGAAATCGGCCAGGTTTTGCCGCCTTACAATCACGACGTCATTGTGGGAATCAAACACTTTATTGTTGAAAATATCCGCTCGGCCCGCCGCTTTTTAAAGAAGACCGAAAAGACCATTGATATAGACCAACTCACTTTTTACGAACTCAACCGCCACACAGACCGCAAGTTTATTGGCGAATATCTTGAGCCGCTCAAAAAGGGCCAGCCTGTCGGAATCATCTCCGAGGCGGGCTGCCCAGCCATTGCAGACCCAGGGGCCGATGTAGTTGCCATTGCCCAGAGCCGAGGCTACAAAGTAGTGCCGCTCGTAGGTCCTTCTTCTATTATAATGTCCGTTATGGCAAGCGGCTTCAACGGCCAGAGCTTCGCCTTCAACGGCTACCTCCCTGTAGAAGTTCCCCAGCGAATCAAAGCCCTCAAAAAACTCGAACAGAAAGTCCAGAACGAAAACCAGACCCAGCTTTTTATAGAAACTCCTTACCGCAACGCAAAGATGATAGAGACCATCCTGAACGCCCTCAACCCCAAAACAAAACTCTGCATAGCCGCAGGCATCACCTGCGCAGAAGAGTACATCAAGACCCGCACCGTAGCCGAATGGAAAAAAGAAAAATTGCCGGACCTTGGAAAGATACCGGCAATCTTCGTGATTGGAAAATAATATTTCTTTAACTACTAAGCCCACCAGTCTTCAAAGCGCAGGCTGCTTACCTCGGCGATTGGAGTGAAGTCTTCGGTGTTGTGGGTAATAAGCACCATGCCGTTTGCAATGGCGGTGGCGGCTATCTGACTGTCGTTTTTTTGCAATGTCTTACCTTGCTTTTCACAAGAAGCCTGAATCTCTCCACAGATTTGTGAAGCAAAATCATCATAAGGAAGCACTTCATAAGATATATGAATGGTTTCCATAATATCTTTAATGTAGTCTTTTCGCTTTCCTTCTTCCATTCGCTCATAACCATAAACAACTTCTTCCCAAGCAGTAGCAGGAATTGCACATAAATGACCTATTTCACTAATACGATCCATAATAGCAGCATTTGGCTTTGCTTTTGAAAATTCTGAAATTACATTGGTATCTAACAAATAAATTGGTCTCATCTTTTATTCCTCCCAAATTGAAGCAATTCTTCTCTTGTATTCCTCATCAATTACTTTGCGATCAGGAATTTCCAGTCCATTAAAGGTTGGATCTGCAAGAACATCAGCATATTTGACTTTAAGTGCATTTAATTTTTCTATGAATCTGTTCTTTATTGAATTGCACTTAAAATCCTCCCAGCTGATAATAACAGCGACAGGCTTGTCGTGGCGGGTGAGTTCAACGGGTTCGCCGCCTTCGGCAATTTTTACAAGGGCAGAAAAATTATTTCTTGCGTCATAGATTGTAGATTTACACATAATAACCTCCTTTTGCGGTAGCATTTGAAAAGGGACTGTCATTCCCGTGCTTGACACGGGAATCTATTTTATATGCATTTTAATTGAAAAAATGGCTAGTTGTCAAGTTAACTAGCCAACATTTTGTTTCATGAAGAAATCGCCGGGTTTGAAATCATATGACCTTGTCGGGCTTGACCCGACAAGGTCTTTATGATACATTCTTTTCATTGGACCAGATGCCCTTCAAGTGTCTATCGCAAAACCCCGTCAGAGGAGGAATCCAGCAGCGGTATGCGTTTAGAGCTGTGCTTGGGATTATCTGGTCCTTTTTTTTACCCCAACTTTTCATTGACTGATTCCAAACTTGACCATTATAATAGTATATAACAAATTTATAATGGAGATGAGAATGAAAAAGTTTTCTTTCCTTTTATCAGTTATCTTAGTCTTTTGTCTGGCATTCGTCACATCCTGTTCATCATTTTTCAATTCAAACAAAAGCGGCGCAACCGTTTCCTTCCGCCTGAATCAGGATGTAGTAAAAGCCCTCGCTTCAAAAGTATCTTCTTCCCGAGCCGTCCCGGCCGAACTTGAAGGCACAATGCTTTATGTAACCCTTTACGTAAACAGCGTGCCTCTTACCCAGAAAACCCCTCTGACCGAGGAAGGAGCCTTCATCACTTTTGAGGATATCGTAGTAGGCTCAGAAGTTTCCGCTTCCGTTGAGGTAAAAAAAGACTCCGAACTCCTCGCCGCCGGCACCAGCAGTGAATCACTCATCGTTCAAAAAGGCGAAAACCTCCTCTCCGTCACCCTCCAATTCGTAGCCGACGGCCAGATCTTCTTCGGCGACCACGTCACCATCCAGCTAGCCTCTGCCTCCGACGAAATCTGGCTCAACCAAGGCGAATGGTCCTTCAAACTCCTCGACGACTCTGGCAACGACATCCTCGCCGATGTGGATTGGGATGCTGAAGAAAATCAAGGGCTTATTTATATCCAGCCAACATTAAGAAAAGGTCATACTCAAATAGTAGATGAATCAAAGTCGTCAGATTATTTTGAAACCAAGAATAATACAGTAACTATGAAGGAAGATTACATATTACCACAAAGCGGCACCATGGAACTAACCCTGATAGTTCAGCCGGGCTCTGAAACCTACAAAAACAAAGCCGGAAAACTTGTCCCATTCCCACAGTTCGAGCCTGTTATAACCACAGCTGAGATTAATGTATTAAATAATTACTGTTTTAATGTAACCGGTCACGACTATTTTAATAGCAATGGAAATGACTATGATTCAAAATTACATGATGTATTAACAAGTTTATCAGAGGATACCTTAATTAAACTTTATGGAACAACAGATGCAAGTTTTAATACTGTTTTTGGTGCTCTGCTTGCAGGCCGTCCTGCTGGTTTATCAGCAGATGATGAAACAATCCCATATGAAGTAAGTTTAGATCTTTCTGGTTTGGATACAACAGATTCATTTAAGTCAACAGATTCATATTGTAGTCAGGACTACTATAACCTAGTTTCTGTGGTTCTACCAGATACTCTAGAAAGCATAAATAGTGGAACATTTCAAGCCTGTACTCACTTAAAAAATATTATTTTTGGTTCAGGATTAACAACAATTGGTAGTAGTAATGTATTTAAAGATTGTAGAGCACTTACTTCGGTCACTCTTCCACGTAATGTTGTGGCTTTAGGAGCTGCTGCTTTTTATGGATGTAATAATCTAACAGAACTTATTTTAGAGGATACATCAGGTGAATGGTATGCAATAGAAGCTAATCCTTCATCAAATACTAATGGTGCTACATGGAATAGTTGGATTAAAGGAACCGAAGAACCTACTGAAGAGTATGTTATAGAAAATGTTAATTCTGGTGAATTACCACCTTCTTATGATGATACAAAATCTTTGGAATGGAATATTCTTAATATTTCTAAATATGTTTGGACTACCGGAATGTCAGTAGCATATATGCTTTATTGCAAATACGAGTAATACGGGAGGGTAGAAATCAATATGAAAATCAATAAATTATTAATAACAATAATCGCCGCAGCATTTATCTTGATGGGCTGCTCAAACTCTCTGGATTCAACTCCTTCTGCAACCGGCAGATATTCTGTAACTGGTAAAATCTCCTTTGCAGAATCAAGTGGAGCTGCTCCACTGATTCTAACTAAAGACTCAGAGGGCAGAACTGCAACTACTTCTTTCAATAATGCTCATTTTTCGTTAAATCTATATGCCTATAAATATGGACAAAATGGACTGGACCGAAGCAAGAAATATGACAATGTTGTTGTAGACCAGTCCGGTTCTTTTATTTTCTGCTTTGAATCAAAAGGTGAATATGTAATCTACGCCGAGTTAATAAAAGACGAAAAAACTTGCGGAAAAGGATCTGCTTATGTAGATGTTAACAGCTTTACTCCAAAGTCTGTAAGAATTAACGCAAGTCCTGTGATTACAGAAAACGGAAAAATTCAGTTGGCTGTTTCAGCCGCTACAGATACCGATCCTCAGATTAAAAAGGTTTGTGTAAGCTGGATCAGATCTTTTGGTGGTCGTGCAGAAGACGATGTTGGCGGCAATAATGAAAGCAGCGACCTCGAAGCTGCAATGGAAAGAAGAAACGCTGTTGAGAGTGGAGAATACAATATGTCTTTCGACCTGGTAAACGGCACCACCGAAATCACCTACACCGACTTCCCTGGCGGCAACTGGCTTGCTAAAATCAGCTTCGAAGACGAAATAGGTAATACTGTATATTCTTGTCAGGAAATAATCAATGTTTACCCAGGTTTTACAACCAGCATTTGGTATGGTACTTCTCCAGCTCTAAACAACGGTACCTTCAAAGTTACCAAAAGCATGGTAACTAATTATGATCCGGTAATAATTCCAGATACAAATTATGTTTTGTATAATACTACATCAGGAAACTATCAATATTATTTAAAAGATACTCCTTCTGCGTCAGTTAGTGGAACAGAAGATATGTCTGCATCTTCAAGTTCATTTTGTTTTGATGCAGATGGAACATTATATTCTTTGACTGAAAATATTGATGGAGATATTGTAAAAACTAGTAATAACAAGACCTTTACATTATCCGAGTCATATCTTACGGGAATATTAGTCGATCTTAAAACAAATATTTTTTATACATATAAAGCTAATCAAGGTACTTTGAACTTTACAAAGTATCCTAATCTTATTTCGGGTGGAGATACAGAAACATCTGAATCATACGACAGTGTTTACGTACCTGGTAATGATGTTGTTTATGAGACTGGTGGTGATGAGAATGGTAAAGCAAGAATGGCTATTTATAATGGTATTGTTTATATAATAGCTAGAATGGATCAAGGTTTCGGTGATTATGTATTTGGATGGTATAATTTAACAAGTGCAACTAACGGAACTTTTGATTTGTCATATAATTCTGAAGCAGAAACTCTTTTATCGACAGGTAAGATTACTGATATATTATATCAGGATGGATCCGTATATATGTTGTTAGATGGTACTAAAGACGAGTTCTTTATGGACTTCAAGTATTCCAGTCGTGGTGCAGTTCTGTGCTATAATTGTCAAACAGAGGAAGTGACAGTTTGTGGCTGGATTGATGATGCAACAGATATAAGTGGAAAGGTGTTCTATGCTATTAATGGTGCGGATAATAACGCTTTCTTGAAGGATAATATAAATGGTATGACAGAACTGTCAGAAGATGAAATAGCTGCCTATAAATCAAACAAAGCGAATTGGATAACAATTGATGATACTATTCCATCAGGCTCTGGAGTTTATCCATCATTATATTTCCCTTCTGAAGCACAAGCAAACAGTGCATTTTATGGACCTAAGAAGTTTATTGCAATAAAGCCTAAAAAACTTGTAATTGCCGATGAAGGCTGTTTTTTCTACACAGATTCAAATGACGCTTTCTGTTTTAAGAATGTAAATCGTGTAGTAACTGTAGATTTGGAAAGTTTTGCTATTTCTGCAGTTGATGATGTTTCAGTAACTTTTGGCGAAGATGAATCAAGCGACATGGTTTCTTCTGGCTATACATCTGTAGATAATCTTAATCTTTCCAACTGCATTTATTCAACTTCTGGAAGCGATTACAATTCGTCTTCTAGGGAGTCTGTAAAATTAAGTATTCCTCTTGGTGAATAAAAAAATATCTCCACAGATTTCCGTTTGTATTCCTCTTTACGACACTGAACCTTTTTTGGCTCAGTGTCTGCACTCTGTTGCTGTTCAGGATTTTGCAAATTTTGAAGTTGTAATTGTAAGTGATGCAAGCCGCGGACGAGACGATAAGGGATGGACTGCAAAAAAAATTTTACGGCATGCAAAAAGGGAATGTGATAAACTTCGTAAGGAAAAAGGTTTGCCACCAGTAGATTTTAATTTTTTCGAACATAGTGAAAACCGGGGACTTATTGAAGTTAGACGTACACTTTGTTCGAAGGCGCGGGCTCCCTATATGACACAACTTGATAGTGATGATCAGCTAGAGGAAGGGGCTTTGTCGGCTATGTATCAGACGGCCCTTTCTGGTGATTATGATATTGTACACGGAACGAGTGTGGCAGGTTATTTTTCATCTGATGATTCTTTTGTTCCAGCAAACGAAAACCGATATGGAAAAATAGTTTATGACGAAATCACGGGGCATGATATTTTTCATCGCTGGCTTGTAGGAGCCGAGTTTACTGCGAATACCTGGGGAAAATTGATAAAACGAGAACTATGGCTGCGTGCTTATGAAAACGTTCCTTACACTGAATGTAACATGGCAGATGATGTTCTGCTTTTCTTTTTTATTGCTCAGTATGCAAAATCATATAAGGGAATAGAAAAAAAAGTATATCGCTATCGTATAAATAGCGGCATGTCCAGTGGTCGAAAAATAGACAGTCTTAGTAAATGGAAAATGATTTGTACTACAGCAAGTGTTTTTACTGTTATTTCGCAATGGTGTGAAAATCATCAAAATGAAATACAATCGGATGAATTAAATCAATTGCGGAAAATGACAAGTTATTATCTTGGAAACAACATAAAACAGATGCGAGAAACTGTTATTCCAGAACTCCAGCAGCAGGCCCACGAATTGCTTTGTGAATACTGGGGCGAGTCTTTTGTGAACAGAGTCGAAGAAAAACTGAATAAGTAAAAAAATCTGCGAAAGTTTATTGAAACTCGTGGGGCGTTACGGGGCGGAGCCCCGTTGGAAGGGGTAGCGAAAGACCGCACAGCGGGCTGGAGCGAGGGGGAGACTTCCCCCTCCTGCTTAATAATTTACAATAGAAACTCTTTGATGAAATCTTCGACCTGGCGGGAACTGAATTTGACGGCGGCTGTTTCGGTGGTGATGATGAGGTTTTTGCCCAGGAAGATTTTGTTTTCGCTGAAGAGGAGGAGCTTGGCGGCGGCGCGGCTGGCGTAGGCGGGGTCGTCCAGGAGGCCAAAGTGTTCCCAGATGTATTCGCGACGAGTGCGCACGTTGAGGCAGAGGAAATCGGGATGGAAGGTGCGGCCGTCTTTGAGCTCCAGCGGGTACTCGTAGAGGTAAGGGACGTTGAAGCGCCCGAGGGTGTCGGCGATGAGGATTTCTGATTTTGACCGGACCTTCACATTGTTCGCGGTAAAATACTCGGGCGCGTCCTCCGCGAAAGGCAGCCCCTGCCACTCGGCGGCTTTCCAGCGCTCTACGTACTGATCATCTGGCAGGGTGACGGGGGTGATGAGACTTTGCCTTGTAGGGCAGGCTTTTGTGTACAGGTTATTTATTTTGTTTTCTGTGGCAAGAATTAATTTTTCTATCAGGGAAAGCTGCTTCTGTATGATTTGTATAAGCTTGTGGTCGTAGTCTTTCTGTGCCAGGCGATGGGCGAGGGTGTGTTTTGCGGCGGGGATGTAGGTTCCATGAGTATTGGCCGGATCTGTGAAGTGATAATACTGTGGTGCCCGGCCGCCTTTTTTCTGCTCTATGCGAAGATGGCCCTTCGGAAGGTTTTTCTGAGCCTTGAGTTTGAGTTCCAGCAGATTGATAAGCTCGAGGCGGCGGGTTTTCAACACTTCTGTAAGTGTGTCCGGGGAAAGAAGTTCATTTTCCATTGATTTCTCCTTGATTTTGTGTTTTGTCGGCCTGCAGAAATTGGAAATCTGTGATTCTGCAGGCCGTTATGCTTGTTTGGCAGCTTTTTGGGCCTGCAAAAATGCGAAAAATTAATTTCTGCAGGTCGGGGTGGCAGCCAATTTGAGGGCTGTGCGGCAGTTGCGGCCCGCAAAAAACGGGAAATGCAAAAACTGCAGGCTTGAAAGGGGCTGGAAGGGCCTTGTTTCAGCCGGGCCGGGATGGCGATGCGCCCCTCTCGGGGATTTTCGGCCTGCAAAAATTGAAAAAATCGAAAATTGCAGGCTGAAAAGTGCTTGGTTTGCCATTTTGAGCCTGGTCTGCAGCCGGCAGGAGTCCTTGTTCCACAGTGGCGCGCACAACTTGCAGCTTGCAATCGCGGCGAAAGTCAATTTTTGCTGGCCGGGGCCACGGAGCCGCACATTTTCCTCATATATATAATTGAATAGATATGCGATTTTTATCACAAATTTGGAAAAAAAATTGAAAAATGTGCGGATTTGGGGGGCGGCGGTGTTTTGGAGGAAAGCCGTGTTGTGGTTAGCCTGTGATGTACAGGAGAGTGGGGCTGGGATGTGCTGGGACGGTGCCGTGGAAAGTCAGTGATGGCTATGGAGGTAGCGCGGTTGAGGGAGGGGAAAGGTAGCACCAGGAAAGGCGGATGATGTGGTGGAGTGGTGCGACTGGAAGTGTTGAAAGGACGGTGTCGTGGAAAGTCGTTGCAGGCAGGGATGCGGTGCGGCCGGTGTTTTGGAAAGACATCCCTACACACCGGCCGGGGGCGTTGCGGGGGCGGGGCTACTTTGAGGTCTGGGGCTTTTTCGGCTCAGTTTAAGCGCATTGCTACACTCCTGTGCCCCCGCAGAGGGGGTAGCGGACAAGACCGGAAGGAGCGAGCGAGCCGGAGGCGAGCGAGGGACTGAGGACTTGGGAGCGAGGGGGATTCCTCCCCCCCTTGCATAGACTTTTTTACTATTGAATTCAAACTAAAAAAACGTTAAATTATATCTTGGTATACGAGGGTCTCTTGGAGAGGCTTAAGTATATACAGAAAATGGCTCGGCACCAGGATTTGGCGCGGGGCTTATAGGAGTTTTTCATGAACGTTTCTGATATTAAACATGCTGGAATTAAAGCATGGGTTGAAGAATGTGTTAAGATGTGTGAACCTGACAATGTTGTTGTTGTTGACGGTTCTACAGCTGAATATGACCGCCTTATGAAGAAGTGTGTAGACGCTGGTCTCGCTACTCCATTGAAGGCAAAAGAGAACTGCTTCCTTTTCCGTTCTCTTCCAAGCGACGTTGCTCGCGTTGAATCACGTACATTCATTTCTTCTAAGAAGGAAGAAGATGCTGGTCCTACAAACCATTGGATTGACCCGGTTGAATTGAAGGCTACAATGAAGGGATTGTATACAGGTTGTATGCATGGTCGTACAATGTATGTAATTCCATTCTGCATGGGTCCACTCGGATCTCCAATCGCAAAATACGGTATTGAACTTACAGACTCTGAATACGTTGTATTGAACATGGACATCATGACACGTGCCGGTGAAAAGGTATGGCAGTACCTCGGTACTGACGGTGACTGGGTTCCATGTCTCCACTCTGTTGGTAAGCCACTCAACAATGGCGAATCAGACAACGGAATCTGGCCTTGTGCTGATGTTGAGCACAAATACATTTCTCAGTTCCCAGAAGAGCACCTTGTTTGGTCTTACGGTTCTGGATACGGTGGAAACGCTCTTCTTGGTAAGAAGTGTTTCGCTCTTCGTATTGCAACTGTTATCGCTCGCGAAGAGGGATGGCTTGCAGAACACATGCTTATTCTTAAGCTCACAAACCCTAAGGGTGAAGTAAAATATGTAACAGGTGCTTTCCCAAGTGCTTGTGGTAAAACAAACCTCGCTATGTTGATTCCTACTATCCCAGGATGGAAGGTTGAAACTGTAGGTGATGATATTGCATGGATGAAGTTCGGAAAAGACGGACGTCTCTACGCTATCAACCCAGAAGCTGGTTTCTTCGGAGTTGCTCCAGGAACTTCTGCTGAATCTAACAAGAACGCTCTTATTTCTGCTGAAAAGAATACTATCTATACTAACTGTGCTCTTACTGAAGACGGTGATGTATGGTGGGAAGGAATCGGATATCCTGCAAAGGGTAAGCTTGTTGACTGGAAAGGACAGACTCGTGATGCTCTTCCTAAGGACAAGTCTCCTAAGGGTGAAGAATTCGCTCATCCAAATGCACGCTTTACAGCCCCTGCAAAGCAGTGTCCATGTATTGCAGATGAATGGGAAAATCCAGAAGGTGTACCAATTTCTGCTATCCTCTTTGGTGGACGCCGTCCTTCAACTGTACCTCTTGTACACCAGGCTCGCTCTTGGAACCACGGTGTATTCCTTGGATCTATTGTAGGTTCAGAAATCACTGCTGCTTCTACTATTGATGCAAGCCAGGTTGGTAAGATTCGCCGTGACCCATTTGCTATTCTCCCATTCTGTGGATATAACATGGGTGACTACTTCCAGCACTGGATTGACGTTGGTGCAAAAGCTGATCAGGACAAACTTCCTAAGATCTTCTACGTTAACTGGTTCCGCAAGGACGAAAACAACAAGGATCTCCCAGGTGGATTCATGTGGCCAGGATACGGTGACAACAGCCGCGTTCTCGCATGGATTTTCGACCGCTGCGACGGCGTAGACAATGCTGTTGATACACCTATCGGACTTATGCCAAAAGATGGAGCTCTCAACACAGACGGTCTTGCTGACTACTACAAGAAGACTCTCCCAGAAATCCTCAAGGTTGATGTTGAAGGATGGAAGAAGGAAGTTAAGGATATTCGTGAGAACCACTATCCTAAGTTCGGTAAGCACTTGCCAAAAGAACTCAACGCAATTTTGGATGACCTCGAAGCTCGCCTTAATAAGGCTTAGTTATGTGCAAGTTTGCCGGCAGGCAAACTTGGTAAGCAGCCGCAAGGCTGCGACATGATCTTGAATCAAGATTAAACAAGGCTTAGATTGACGCCGGGCGCGCAATCTAACCCGCTATGATAACGACAAAAGGGGAAGCCGCTGGCTTCCCCTTTTGCGTTTCAAACTAATTTCGTGCCGACAAACTCGCTGCGCTCGTTTGCGGTACAAATCATAAAGTGTATGAGCATTTTTCGAAAACTATTTGTCTGTTTTTCACTTTCTTTTCTTTTTCTCTTATTGGGCTGTGCCAGCCTGGCGCGGCCGAAACTTTCTCCAGAGGAAGAGGTTGCCTTATATCCGCCGGCGTCTTATGTGCCGGAGGCTTTTGAGTGGGAAGAAGTCTGCCCCGGCCTTTCGCGTTTTGATTTTGAGAACTCAGAAATCCCACTTATTTACCATGCAGTAAGAATTGACCTGACTTTTGCCGGGGTCGCCGGGCCGGGCAGGACACTGGAGCTGGTTTGCAGCCGCAATGAATCTACCGCACAATTCGCTGCCCGCACCCAATGCGCTGTGGCGGTTAACGCTACACCTTTTACAAGAAGCGGCCAGCTGGCTGGTATCCACAAGGAGGCGGGGGTACTTTTGTCGCAGCCAGTGTCACGCTATGGAGCGATTGCTTTTAAGCTGGCAGATGCCAGGGGCCCTGGTTGTGTAGCCCACATTTTTGCATCTCAGGCGGACGAGAAGCTAAAAGACTTCGACTATGCTTTCGGTGGTTTTTTTGTGGTTCTTGACAGGGGAGAGGTCTGCACGGAATTTATCCGCCGCGGAGATTCTCGAACGGGAGTGGGGCTTTCTGCGGATGGAAGAATCTTATATTTTCTCGTTGTAGAAGGAGAGTGGCCAGACCGGAGCCGGGGCTTATCTTATCCCCAGTGTGGAGAAATCTTTAAGTCTATGGGGTGTAGTCAGGCTCTTGAATTAGATGGAGGCAGCTCATCTGACCTTTGTGTTAATGGAAAATCAGTTTTATCTTATAAAGTGCACAGTCGTCAGGTAAATTCTTTTGGATTTAGAGTTAAATAAAAGTGCCCGGTTTTTTATTTACCGGGCATTACAAGTAATATACGTTTTTAACTGAGGCAGGAAACTAAGCTGACTGACAATTGTAGAGATAAAACAGGGTGAGCTGGAAAATCTCTTCAGGTGAACCGCAGTTTGAAATAAGTTTTTTGATGTACTTTTTCATATTCTGTGGGTAGTTTGTGTTGTCTACAGCCAGATAATAAGCTTCCTTTTTTGCATTTAAACTCTGCATAATTCCTCTCCTATTTACCTATATAATATATCGGATAATAAAAGGGCTTTCAATAGGTTAAAGTTAATTAAGGTTATGAAAATACACGGAAAAAACTGTGAAAAATTCACAAAAAGGCGTTGGTGGGGCGGGGTAAGAAGTCTTATGTCATGCTGAAACACGTTCGGGATGACAGCTGTTAGTGCGTATGAATCCAGGTCAGCTCGTGCTTGTTATAGTTGAGATGCACAATGCGGCTGCCAGGAATATCTGCAAATTCCTGAATCAGAGGCCAGTTGATTTCGCCCTGCATTTTGATTGTGCAGATCATATTGAGGTCCGGCTTATATTCAAGCCATTTCTTTATCCATTCCAAAAGGCGCTCAGGGTAGCAGATTACATCAGAAAATACCCAGTCTACCGGGCCAATCTCTTCTGGCCTAAGGGTAAATGCGTCATGAGCCTGGAAGGTAACCAGGGGATTTTTCATAAGAGAGTCGGCGAGGGGAGCTCGGTCTACGGCATAAACTGAAGCGCCGAGTCCCACCAGTACCCAGGTCCAGCCGCCTGGGCAGGCACCGGCTTCAAAGCAGCGCTGACCGGCAGCAGGAAAGTCAGTCCCGTTCAAAAGATTTGCCATTGTAAGCGATTCCTGGATTTTCAGGTAAGCACGGCTCGGCGGATTTTCGTGATCTTCTATAAAATGCAAGGTTCCTGCAGGGAGTGTACTTGTAGTTGCGGCGCTGGCAATCATTGTGTGTTCATCAATTAAAGTCCAAAGGCCCATAGGTGAAGACGGAATCTTTACCGGGAAGCTGCGTTCTTTAAGGTTGATGTAAGGAAGTTTTTCCTGAATCAGCTGGGCACGGCGGAAGCAGGTATACTGATATGGAGCCCAGTTTCTCTGAAGTTTTTTAAGTTCACCGGCAGCCTCACCAATCGAATTGAATTTTAGAATGAAAGGCTCAAGCATCACGGTTCGGGCCCAGTAAGGCATCGGCGCACCCGGCACACCACCCAGACCCGGCACAGCATCACCGGATATGTTTTCAAAATAGAGAAGATCGCCGTAGCGTGCGTCTGGTTTGCGGGTGATTCCAAAACGGCCTGCTAGTTCAGAAATCAAAAGTTCAGACTGTTCCGGGAATGCAAGGAAGGCAAGATTTTTCATACGATGTCTGGTAAATCATCCTTCGAAATTTTTTCAAGATGCTTTATGAAATTTTCCAGCTTGTGTGCGTCTGGCGAGTAGTGAATCTTAAAGCCGATAAAGGTATTGCCGCCGTGTTCATTTACCCACTGCGGACTGCAGATAAGATTCAAAGGAGAAGTTGTTGAGCCGTGCAATGGAGAAATCTTTACATCATATTCAGTTTCCAAGTCCACAACGACAGGAAAAGAATAGTGTACCTTGCAGCCATTCAAACTGATATCATCGAGAATTCCAGGGAGTGCACAGATTTCAGGTGCTGTAATGCGGCCGATTTCTTCATAACGAGTATGCAGACGGTTTTCTTGTTCCATGGGGTATAGTATAGGGTATTTTGCGGATTGATACAACTACAGGCATTGTCAATGTTGTCATTGTCGGGCTTGACCCGACAATCTAGATCCCCGGGTCAAGCCCGAGGATGACACTATTGTACACCCGAGGGGGACATCACTTAACAACCATAACCTTTCGTGTTTCATCAATGCCGCTGCCGATGACGCGGATAAAGTACATTCCTCTTGCAACAATATTTCCGTTTCTGTTTCGGCCGTTCCAGGTAAAGTAATGCTCGCCGGCATTTGCCTTTCCTCGGTTTAGGTATGTAATGATATTTCCATCCAGAGTCATTACCATTACGTTGAGTTTGCCTTCTGATGCAAGATTTACCTTGATTACAGTTTTTTCATTCTTGCCGGCATCAATTACGTTATTGAAAATTGAAACGCCGCCTCTCTGTTCGGAAACGCTGCGAACCTTAAATGACCACAAATCAAGAGAATTAATATCAGTTACATCCGGCATTCTCAGACAGAAGAGTGGAACCGGCAAAGTCTGTGAAAGATCAAACTTATCTGTCTGAACATCGTAGAAGGGGTTGTTATAGATTCTAACCGGGCTCGATGCATCTTTCATAAGAGAGAACATAAAGCTGATCTGACTTCCGCTGTTCCAGGCAGAAACAGTTTCGGTTGAAAGTTCAAAGATAGAATTGTCCGGATTATCATCCATAAGACTTCCGTCTTTCCATACAAAATTAGTGTTGTTAGCCGCAGATAACGCACGGAAGACAGAGTCCTGAAGGGCAGGCAGCCAGACTCTGAGTTTTGTGCCGAAGTCTGCATTGAACTGCTTTGAAACAGAAGCCGCATCCGGAGAAGGGGAGAGATAACTTCTGATTTTTTCATCGCCCTTTGTATCAGCAACTATAGCAAGCGGATGATTTGCCGGAAGTGTTCCGTAATTTTGCTGGTCTGCTTCAAAGTCGTGAACGGCCCAGCTTCCCTCTTCATAAAGTCCTTCCATTAATGAAGCGTCGTTTTCGGTCATATCTGTTGTGTAAGCGTAAAGAGGCTTTACATAGTTTACGGCAAAGTCAGAAAGTGAATGAGCGCTGTACATGCTCATGTAGTTTCCAAGCTTATCCTGAATAAAGGTTACTCGTGAGTTGATATTGCTGGTGAGCGGATCGCAAGTTTGTGTCGGGTATCCGGCCGGCATTACAAGCTGAACATAAAGATTCTTCAGATGCTCAATGTCTATATCTTTTGTTGTTGTAAGTTTGAGACAAGTGAATGATTCATTTGAATTAGCCGCTATAATCTGAGCTGGTACGCTTGTATCTATCTGAATTTCAGAGTCTTCTACAGCGTTTCCGCCTGCATCAATAGAAATGATTCTGAAACACTTAGGCATGAGCATAGCAAAGCTTTCGCTGATTTCAATTTTAATTCCTGTGTTATCGCTGAACTTGATTTTGCTTGAATCAGTTACAAGTTCTTTTACAAAGATAATATAAACTGATTTTGTATCTACTGGACTTATGATTGCGTCGAAAGACGGAGGAGTTCGGTCGATTGTTTTTGAAAGCTTACTGCGCAAACGGTTTCCCGCAAGGTCTGTAAGATAACCAAGGTTTTCGTTATAAGTAAAGGCAAAGGTTGTTTCAACAGAGAGGTCTGTATCTGTAAGTCCAAGTCCAAGATAGAGGCCGTCCGGATCGTTTGCAGGACGCATTGGAGAAGATGAACCTGTGAAAAGCTGAGAAACTACAGTTGTATGAAGATTTGCAATTCCAGTCTGGAAGTTTGTCGAAGGCGAAGGATTATTTGCGCTAGTTGAATACTTGAAGGCTGGAGAGATATCTGCTTTTGTTGAGAAGCGGATTCCACCACTTGTGCGGTTTGCATCTGTGTCAAAAGGACGGGCTCCTCCAATTATATCAGCTGCATATGAATAACTTGCCTTAAGGTTTGATTTTGATGCTTCAGAACCAGGTGTACACCATCCTATTTCTGTAAACCATTCGGCAGTGTCTGTGTTGTCATAAGCCGGCGTATTATCAAAGAAGTGGAAGTCAATTCGGTCCAGTGTAGAACCCGAGCCGTTTGTGTTTCCAATTGCCTCTGACATTGTGTCTGTACCCCATGCTGTTTCGCTTGAGAAGCGGAGTGGGGTAAAGACAGGGGATGAGAGATCCCATGGACTGTAAACATCAGCATTTAAAGGACTTGCCTCATTTGGTTTTACGCGGGTTAAAGGAAGCAGATTTGAAGGATTTGCACTTGTTGAATCAGAATATACTATCGGTTCAACTTTTGAACCTTCTGCGTATGCTTCCTGAGTGTTTGGACTGGTAGCCTTGTCCTGTACAAGCGGTGTTGTAACGGCCTTTGCTTTTGCTCCTGTAAATTGTGTTGCAGCTTCTATATAACCGGGCCATTTTTTGAAAACATTTCCTGTATAGTCTGTAACGGTGCCGTCTGTCCATCCCGCAATAGAAATACGGATAGAATATTCATCAAGACGATAAAGGCTGTTTACAAATTTATTTTCGCTTCCATTTGAGCCGGTATTGAGTTGAAGTGTAGAACCTGCAGGAGCTTCCAAATCAGTAAGTCCTGCAAAAATGAGGTTTTCAGAAGCTGAGCTGGTATTTACGGCTCCAAAAGAATTTGTAACCGGAATGTTCACGGCATTATTAGGGATGGAATCTGAATTAAAAGTTACCGGTTCTGAATATCTGAATTCAATAAAGTTATGTGCATCATAATCATACTGACTGCTTTCACCATCAGAAGTTTTATATGAATCATGCATCTCCTGTCCGGTACGTACAGTCCAGAGAACCGGACCTGTCTTGTCGAGCACGTATGTTTCATTGCCAGTATTTTCATTTGTTCCGTAAGAGTAGCCTGGAGTAGTGGTACGAGTACTATAGTTGTTGAGACGTTTTCCCCATCTGTTTGTAATTATATAATTTGTGCCGTTGAGTGAACGTGGAATATCAATATAAGGAATTGAGAATTTATGATTTCCATTGCGGTCTGAACTGAGGCTGCTTCTTCCAGTTGAATTGCCTGTTGCATCGGTGTTCCATGAATCAGGAGCTTTAAGATAAAGTGAATAACGACCGTTAGTTAGTTCTATATCTTTGTTTTTGTCTTTAATCAGATTTGCATCCTGACAATCTGGCGTTGAATAAATGCCGGTAAAGGCTGTGCTGGCCGATGCAGTTCCCTTATAGGTGAGGAAAAAAAGTGAGCTTATAATTTCGTTGTGGAGATTTCGTACAGGAGCATTAAACTCAACGTATATTGCATTATCGCGTACTGTCCATGCATTAAGAATCTCGAAATCATCAAAGTTCCAGTTAGTATTGCCAGAATTGTCAGTACATTCATAAGCAACAACCTTTGCTGGTGCGGTATCATCAGTAGCTGTAGAAGTGTCCTGATGGCAGCTTACTTTACAATTGCTTACTTCAGTTTTGATTGCTTCTGCGAAACCTTTTACAGAGTCACTTGTTTTTGTCAGCTTGAGGTTCCATTCGCCTGTACCATTAAGTGAGAGTCCATTTGCATAGAAGTTTTTACCTGCCTGCATTGTTGCACCAGATGAAATGGTTACTTCTCCATTGTAAGGTGTGGCCCTGAAGTTGGTTGTAAAGTTAGCATCTGAAGGTCTTGTCTGATTGTAAAGATAAATACCATCGATACCTGTCTGAGGGTCTATGGTTGTATAATCAGATCCAAGAAGAATTATGTCACCAGTAGTTTCAGCAGTGCTGCCTTTTGTATCCAGAGTTCCGTCCAGAGATACTTTTCCAGAATAAAGTACAAAGTTGTAAGCTTTGACTAACGAGTCGGCGTGAGTGTTTATATTGATGATATTTGTATCAGTTGTATCTACAATGATATTTTTATTTGTTTCGATTTTCTTTCCGCTGCCTGCAGAGAAACTTCTAGGAGTAGCGTTGTCAGTAATATAAATATCTCCATTAAAAATAGCATCGCCAGTTCCATTAAAGCTTGCCTTGAAATAAGAGTTGCCGGTTCCGTTGTTTGTAAAGTCCTCTCCATAAGTTGCATTTCCATTGAAGGAAACGTTTTTGGTTCCTGCATTTATAGTGAGTTTGTTACAGTACAAATTAGGATTAAAGGTGATTGCTTCGGAACTTGAGATGTTTACAGTGCCAGTCATTATTGCTAATGGTGTTGCTGTACTATCACCAATTGTAACAGTGTTGGAGAAAATGTTGTCTGCTTCAAAAGTAATGTTTTGACCGGCTGTCTTGCAAACTACATCATAAAAATTATTTTTTCCGCTTACGGTTGTAGGGGAGGCAGCAGAAGCTGTTGCGTTGTCAAATTTAATTGTACTACCTGCTTTTGCAGTAAAGTTTTGAGTTGATGTAGAACTTGTCCAGCTTGTACCGCTTACTATAAACGATGAATCGGTAGTTACTTTATCTGATGAAGAAATAAGTATGTTGTAGAAATTTGTTGAGCCATCAGTTCTTGTTTTGAGAGTTTGAGTTGCTCCTGCAAATTTAACAGTACCGTTTGAATGTTCGAAATCGCCTGCTATTTCAATATCTCCATTAAAAGTAGTTGTTCCAGACCAGGCTGTAAGTTTAGAACCATCTTTTGTTTGAATATGAGAATTAACTGTTGTTTCTTTTTGAAATGCGAAGTTAGCTACAGAAGATTCAATTATTAAGGTTTTTCCCGAATTATTGATTTCTGATATATATGCATTTATTTGAGTAGAGTTTTCAGTTTCTATAGTCGTATTCTGATTTATAATCAGTTTTGCAAGTGTGATATTTGAGGAAGTTGCTGTGGCCGCGATGCTCTTTAATACAGGAGTTGAAAGAGTAAGAATATTATTAGTTCCAGATCCGGAAATATTTCCAGAAAAATCAAATTCTGATGTTGTAATGGAAATATTTGCTGCATCTATAACAGTGTTTGCTTTAACAGTGAGGTTTGTTGCAGCTGGAGCACTTGCAGAGTTTGCGATATTATTTTTGAAAGTGACAGAAGTTCCTGCAGAAAGGGTAGGTGATTTTTTGAGTGTTATTGTATTGTCATAAATTTGATTACCTGCTGTTGTTATGTTGCTGCAGTTTATGGTTACAGGGGAATTTACTTCCAGAGATGTAGCAGTTGTTGTATCGCTTATATCATCATTAAAGGTAATGGCAGAGCCTTCCAAAAGAAGCGACGTTGGTGAGCCTAAGTCAATGGTACTGTTATATGTTTGAGCACCCGAGGTTTTAATAAGTGAAGAGTTTATTACCACAGCTCCGGTAGTTGTAAGAGAAGAAAGTGGTGTAGTTCCGTTTACGGCAGCATTAAAGTTTATTGTTCCTGTAGTTCCAGAATCAATTGTTAATGTTCCGCCACCTGAAATTGCGCCATTATAATTTTGATTTCCGCTTGTATTTAGTTTTGTGACTGCACCTACGGGGATTGTCAAAACTCCAAGGTTCAGGTTTACAGCATTAAGAGTACCTGTAATTTGAGTTGGTCCTGCAGTGTGAGTTACATTATTTGAGAATGTTATTGAGTCTGTGTTTGCGTCTCCAAAAGTTACCAGACCAGCAGTCTTAAACTCAACATTATTTGTGATAGTGCCGCCACCGTTGAAGGCTATTGTACCTGTTGTATTTTCAGCTGCAAGTGTTGTTATAGTTGGCGCACCTGCAAAGACAGTCTGAGCTCCGCTTGTGATTGTGAAGTTTGTTACTGTAAGATTTGTATTTACTGTAAGATTTCCGTTTCCATCTTTTGCTTCTTCAATGTTTGAATATGTTTTATCACCTGCAGCAAATACCTGATTTGCACTGCCGGTGAAAATCAGTTTTCCTTCCCCGCTGACATTTGCCGTAGATGTAACATCTCCCTTTGCAAAAATACTTTTATCAGCTGCAATTGTTGTTGCTGCATCAATTTTAAGAACCTTTGAAACTTCAATATCTTCTGAAACCACAGCTCCAGTTCTATTCAAGATCAGATTTACATACTGCTTGCCATCTGTGTCAGCATCACCATCCCAGACAAAATATGTTGTTGTGCCTGTGCCAGTGTATTCAATTGTAGGAGTAGCATCTGTTTCTGTACCATTTAAGGTGTCGCCTGCAATCTGATCAGAAGTGTTCCCATTCAGTTTTAAGAGGCCGTTATTTATGATTTTTCCGACTTTGATTTTATTTGCGTCTAAATCCAGTTCTGCGTTATTGAAAATGGTAATAATTGCATTGTATGGGACTGGATCTCCAGAAGCATTTATCAAAGTTGTATTTAAATCCAGATCTGCTGTCAGTTTAGGGTAGTTACCGGCTGTAGAAACCTGGATTTCGATTGTTGCTCCTTTTGTCGGAATTACGCTATCTTTCCAGTTTGTTTTAAGGTTCCAGACAGTTGAATCGTTTCCCTCCCAGATATATTTCATGTCAGGGAAGTTCCAGTTTGTGTTGTTTCCGGCATCTGTACTTTTAAAGGCAACAAAGTTTGTTGCTGGACTAGTGTTGTTTGTAGAGTTTTTAACCCTCAGAAATCTTAATTCAGGTTCATTTGTACAGCTGATATTCCAGACACCGTCTGAAGAGAGCCAAAGCTTATGGTCTTCATCAGTTCCTGTAAGAGTCATGCTTGTTACAGACTGACTTGAGCCTGCTGTAAAGGTAATTTCTTTGTCACCAAGATTGCTTGCGGTAAGAGTTCTTATAATATTGTTTCCGGCTATGTTTGCATTACCTGTAATTGTTAATTTATTGAAGGTTTTACTGCCGCCATTAAATACAGCCGGGTCATCACCCTTGTTTTCTGCTGTAAGAATTATTGTGCCGCCGTTTGCATTAAAGCTTCCGCTTGTTAAATCCAGGTCAGCCTTAAAAGTCATTTCGCCGGCAGAGGCGGTGAGGGTAGTTCCTGCTGAATTTATCAAACTTGGATTAATTTCAACATTGCCGTTGCTGTCTCCTGTAAAGCGGGTGGTGCCAGAAGTTGCAAGGGTTAGATTTTTCCCACTTCCGATGATTTTTGAAACAGCAAAATCTATGTTTGTTGCGTATTGAGTTTGAATGGAAGTATCTGTTTTTGTGAATACAATTTCATTTAGAGTAATTGTTGCTGTGCCAGAGGCAGCAGTACTTTTTATGGTAGCTGCATCTATTGTCAGGCTTTTTCCACTACCGTCAAGGTCTCCCGAAAAATCCAATTCTGAAGCAGATATCTGTTTTCCATTTGTATAAATTATAAGTTTTGCATTTACTTTAAGTGTACCCAGGCTTTTTTCTGCTCCTACATTACCTTTAAGGGTAACAGTTGACGCTGTAAGAGTAAGATTTTCACTTGAGTCTGTGCTGCCATTAATTATTTCGTAAGTCTGACTTCCGCCTATACCTGTGTTGATAGCAGTATCACCAGTGACTACAAGATTTTTTGCAGAGAAGTTAGCTGCTGTAACATTGCCTTTTACAGATGTAGTGCCTGCTGTTTGCTCAAAGCTTCCAGTAAAGGCCATAGCAGTTGTAGAACCATCAAAAGTTACTGTTCCTGTTGTTGAAAGAGAAACATTATTTGTGATTGAGGCGCCCTTATTAAAGCTGATGTTTCCGGCATTTGCAGAATCTGTTAGGGTCGTAATTTCTGGCCTACCATTAAAGCTTGTTGAAGTTGCATTTGTTATTGCACAATTTGAGATTCTTGTGTCTCCACTCACAACTGTAATACCGTTTGTGATAGTCAGATTTGTAATGTCGTAATTGCTGTTGTTTATTGTGAGAGTTTCGCTTGATTTATCAACCTTGATATTTGAATAAGTTTCATTAGCAGTTGGTGTAAACTGCTGGGCTTCGTTACCTGTAAAAATCAAGGTGCCTGTGCCTGAAATGTTGTTTGTTGCTGTTACCGATCCACTGACTTGTAAATCATCATTCAGACTTGCCGCACCATTAAGTTTTATATTATAGGCTAGTTCTAATGCATCATCAAAAATAAGGATTCCGGTGTAAGTTGAATCCTCGCCTAAATAAAGCCAGCCATCTGTGCCTGAAATATTAAATTTTGAAATTCCTGCAGGAATTTCAAAATTTGCACTGCTGCTATAAGGAGTAAGTGTCAGAGTTAAAGTCGATGTAAACTTTCCATCGAAAACAAAATTCACAGCCTGGATTGTACTTGCGGCGCTTAATGTACAATTTGCACCAGAATCAAGAGTAAATGTGTTTAGTTTGAGAGAACTTCCAAGCTGCCAGCCTGTTCCTTTGATAACCAGTTTATAATAATCATCTCCGCTGCCTGTATCAAAATCAGTAATAGTTCCACTGCCTGTATTACTATATTCAACAGTTCCCTGGGTCGTATCATTTATTGGATTTGTTCCATTTGTAATACGGCCATTGCCTGTTAAAATGATAGTTCCTGCGTTTGAAAGTGGATCTGAAACAGGTGTTAAAGGATTATCTTTGTCTTTTCCAGAAAGAACAAGGTTTGCAGCACCCAAAGTAATTTTGGAATCTGAAGTGGAAAGGGTGAGTGTACCACCATTATAAGTTCCGCCTGTAAGTACAGGGTAATTTGTGCAGCCTGTTGGAATTATGATTTTACAATCTGCTTCAGGAACAAGAAGGGTATTCCAGTTTGAAGCTTCATTCCAGTCTGAATCTGTATTACCTGTCCAGGTAAAATCAAAATTCTTAAGCGCTTTAATAGCCCAACCATTCTGGATAACTTTTAGCCAACTGGCATCACTGCTTCCGGCGGCAGGTTCGCAGTGGTCGATTGAAGCAGTGTAATTTTTAAGTTTTATATTTTCATCAATAGAAAGATATTCTGCTGTCAGGTTTGTGGTATTAATAGTTCCGCTTCCTGTAATAGTAAGCAGTTGTGTATCTGTTCCCGAAAGAGTTATGCCTGTCTGAATTGTCTGCTCGCCAGTTATTGTAAGGCTTTTGTCTGAAAGATTTTCTGCAGTAAAAGTTTTAAAGGTTGTTGTTCCAGAAATAACAGAGGAATCAAGACATTGAAGTTCGTTTACGGTTACAGTGTGAGTTGTATCTTTATTATCAAATTTTGCACCGTAAGCAGTCAATATTATTTTTCCATCTCCACTATAGGGATAAAAGTCACCAGTGTTAGTGTAGTTTGGAATTGTGAATGATTCTGATATTTCTATTGATCCATTATTAATGATTGGATTTACAATAGCATTAGTACCTGTGCCATTGCTATAAGAATTTACTCCAGATTCAATTTTATTTGCAATTAATCTTCCGTTTTCGTCTATTACAACTTGTGTTGACCCTGCATTTCCATTTGATAAGGCAAGCGTTCCTGAAGAGACATCTACAGTTCCGGCGATTTCGATCTTACTGACTGGAGTACTGCTGTATGCTGAATGGATTATTTCATCAGTAGTAAGTGTTTTATTTTCATTAATTTTTAAGATTACTCCACTGTGAGTGTGTATAGTTCCATTACAGGTTACATTAATCCCTATTTCTAAAGTACCTATAGCATTGGGATAAGTATTGTTCGCACATCTTGTAAGATTTACTAATGGATTTACAGAAGGATCAGCATTCTCAATAGTAAGGCTTCCTGTTCCTGATAGTTTTGTTGTGAAATTTCCTTTTACAGTATTCTCTCCTGTAGTTTCCATATTAAATGAAGATGCAGTACAGGCTCCATTCATTACAATTTCTGTCTGTCCCCATACAACAAAATTGCCCAGATTACAGCTACCTAGGGTTAATTTAAAATCTTCGTCAACTGCATTATGACAGAAATATAGAGTACCATTATTTGTAATAGAAGTATCTGTAAAATCTGCATTTTTGGTATTGATATAAAGAGAGGCTCCAGCCTGTATTTCTATACTGGCAACTTTATTTGCGTTAGCAGATGTGATATCTACATTAATTCTTGGAGTTCCAGAAGGAATGATAACAGAGTCACCGGTGCCTGGTACCGTAGTTGCTGGATTTTCTATTACAGGATTATCCGGATCAGTGTCAATTACAGTTTTTTTTGTCCAGTTTCCTGGTTCACTCCAGAGTGTCGGATTAGTTGTGTCGGCGCCTGTCCATGTATATGTAACTGTTTGAGTTTGAGCCCACGCACCAAAACACAGTGCTGTAAATACAAAAAGCGAAGTAACGAGTTTGCGGAATCGAGATGTTGGCTTTTTTAGACAGTTATACATATCCATTATCATTATCGGCATATTATTTTAACATATATAGAAGATTTTTCTACAATTTAATGGGGAGACTGGTCTGGAAAATTGGGGTTGCAGGGTAAGATGCCTGCTAAATCGAGAATTTTGATTTTTTGCAGGCTGGAAAACTTGGGGGGCAGGGTGTTGGCCTGCAAAATCTAGAAATATTAATTTTTGCAGGCTGGTAAAGGGGTGTTTTCAAATAACCGGCCTGCAAAATTGGAAAATCGGAAGTTTTGCAGGCTTTTACAAGCTGTTTGCGGGGGCTTGAAGGCTGCAGAGAATCTTTTGTGGCTCTTTTAAGCCTGCAAAAATAAAGAAATTTCAAAATTGCAGGCTCAAATACCCATCAATGGCCTTCTGCCAGCCTGCAAAATCAAAGAAAACTCAAAACTGCAGGCCCAAGCCACTTCAAAAGCTTTCTGAAAGGTCTGAAAGTGCAGCCCCCCCTCCCATCTTTCAGCACAATTATAGAATAATTCAATTAATTGGGGAGATTTCATCTATATTTATATGAAGGAAGGTGGTATTCTAAAAGTATGGCCACACGAATCATAAATCCAATCTTACCGGGCTTTTATCCGGATCCTTCCATCTGCGAGGCGGGGGGATATTATTATCTTGTTTGTTCTTCTTTTTCTTATTTGCCGGGGCTGCCGGTTTTTAAGAGCAAGAATCTTGTTGCCTGGGAGCAGATTGGTAATGTTATTGACCGGCCTGAGCAGCTGGATTTTACCGGCGCCGGGGTTTCCCGCGGGCTTTTTGCGCCTACTATCCGCTTTCATGAGGGCAAGTTTTACTGCATTTGTACTCAGGTTGATAAAATAGGGAACTTTTTTGTTACTGCTGACCATCCGGAAGGTCCCTGGTCTAATCCGGTTCCGATTGAGGGCGCGGAAGGTATTGATCCATCCCTCTTTTTTGATGATGACGGCACTGTCTGGTATACGGGAACCCGCCCGGCGCCGGAAGGCCCTAAGTACGAGGGTAACTGGGAAATCTGGATTCAGAAGATTGATTTGAACACGGGAAAACTCTACGGAGATTCAAAAGGAATCTGGCGGGGTGCCCTTAAAAACTGTGTCTGGCCGGAAGGTCCTCATATCTATAAGGTAAACGGAACTTATTATCTGCTTCATGCAGAAGGCGGCACTGGGCCTAATCATGCGGTTTGTGTTGCCCGCTGCCAGACGATTGACGGGGAGTGGGAGGGAAAGCCTTCTAACCCGATTCTGACTCACCGCCACCTGGGAAACACTGCCCGAATCCGCAATGTTGGTCATGCAGATCTTGTCTGCGCTGATAATAAATGGTGGATGTGCTGCCTTGCCTCCCGCCCTTACGGAGAAGCTGGTCACCGCTTTTGTAACATGGGGCGCGAAACCTTCCTTGTTCCCGTTATATGGGAAGAAGGCTGGCCAGTTGCCAGTTGGGAGACCGGCCTTGTTGAAAATGCCTACAGCCTTAGTGGCCATGTTGTAAACCGTGATTTTGATGATTCTGATGCGGTGAGTTTTCCTGCGGTTGATGATTTTAACAGCGAAGAACTTGGCCTTTACTGGCTGAGTTTGCGCAGACCTGCAGGTGATTTTTGTAACTGCAGGGAAGAATCCGGAATGCTCAGGATTTATTCAGGCGAAACGATAACAGGGAATGGAAATGTTTCTATGCTGGTAAGACGGCAGACTGGCTTCAGCTACGAAGCGAGTACAAGGCTTATTGCTCATTTTGATGAAAATGAAGATGCGGCCGGCCTTGTTTTATTCCAGAACGAAAGCTTTAATTACCGCCTGCAGATTGTTCTTAAAGGAAAAATTATTGTTCTGCAGCTTGTGAAAACTCAGGCAGGCCAGGAAGAGATTCTTGTAGAAGAGGTAATGACCGGCGGCCGCAAGGTGGTTCCGATTACGCTTCGTGTAGTTGCCGAACACCAGAAGCTTCGTTTTGAATATGGTCCTGATGAGCGCAATATGATGCTGCTTACAGAAAATATTGATGCTTCTATTTTGAGTACTGATGTGGCCGGCGGCTTTGTTGGTACTGTCGTAGGCATGTTTGCGACAAGCGGTGGTGACTACAAAGAGAAAAAGTTTTTTGCAGATTTTGACTGGTTCCGCTACGAAAATAGTGGCAGAGAATGGATTTGTTGATATAATTAAAAAGAGATTACCGTGGTATACGACCTCGTCAAGGCACGCTACGCTTAAAGCCTTGACAAGGTCGTTTAGCGGTTATCTCCATGGAGGATATAACCGCTATGAAGGGTACTTTCAAAATTAAGGGAATCGTAGGATCGGGAATGGTTCTGCAGCGAAATAAGATTAACTGCATTTATGGAACGGCGGAGGTTTATTCTGACGTGATTATGGAATTCCGCGGTACTACTTCTATCACTCAGTCGGACGAGGACGGAAACTGGAAGATAGAATTCAGTCCGGGCGAGGCTGGCGGACCTTTCGAAATGAATATTAAGTGCGACGAGCACCGCGTGGATTTTAAAGACATTTACGTTGGTGAGGTTTGGGTGAGCTCGGGCCAGTCGAACGCTCAGCTTCCTATGGAGCGCATGAAGTTTTCTTATCCGGAAGAGTTTATGCAGCCTCGTAATGAGCGTATTCGTATGCTCACTGTTCCAATTAACTGGTCGCTGGACGGTGAAAAAGATGAAATTGTTGATGTTGGCTGGCAGTCTAATGCGGACGAAGGCACTAAGGCAGAAGGAATCAGTGGCGGTGTAAACTGGGTTTGCGCTTCTCCGGAAACTCTGGGCAGCATGTCTGGTACCGGTTACTTCTTTGCAAAAAAACTTTCCAGCGAGCTTGATGTTCCTGTTGGAATTATTAATGCCAGCCAGGGCGGATCTCCTGTTGCTTCATGGCTCAGCCGCCAGGCCCTGGAAGAAATGGGCGATAAAAAAGAGTACCTGAATCAGGTTGTGGAATATCTGGCTGAGGGAAGGGCTGCCGCAAAGCAGAAAGAAATGGCGGAAAATCAGAAGGAGTGGAACGACGAGCTTTATGGCGCGGCTGCTGCTCCGGAGAAAATGTTTGATGAACTCTGTGAGGAAGTTGACGGCTGGCATACTGTTCAGGTTCCTGGAAACTTTGACGTAGAAAGTGCCGGCTTCTACTGGTTTAAAAAGATGATTGAGCTGACTGCAGAACAGGTTCAGCATTTTAATACTTTTAAGACCTGGCTCTGGATGGGAACAATTGTTGATGCTGATACAGCCTGGGTGAATGGTGTAAAGGTTGGAGAAACTCCTTACTGCTACCCGCCACGCCGCTACCCGGTTCCGGCTAATACTTTGCACGAGGGTAAAAACGTTATTGCCCTTCGCGTTCAGAAGAACAGTAAAAACGGTCCTCTCCGCTTCTTTACAGAAAAACCTTATTACTTATTTACTGATAATACTTTTGTTGCCCCTTGTGCTTACAGAAACCTCGAGGAACGCACTGAATCTTTGTATCCGCTTGACGGCGAGAGAATTGATTTGAGCGGCGAGTGGAAGATGAAAAAAGATGCCCAGGTGCGTGACTGTCCTGCCGGTATGTTCTTTGAATGGCTTCCTACTGCTCTTTACAACTCTATGCTTGCCCCTTGTCTTAAGCATGCGGTTTCTGGTGTACTCTGGTATCAGGGTGAATCTGATGCTATGCATCCGGCTGAATACAAAGACATGCTTCTTAAGATGATTGATTTGTGGCGCCACAAATTTGTTTATGGTTCTAAGCAGCTTCCTTTCGTTATCGTTCAGCTTCCTAACTGGAGCGACGGCTGGAACGAGGATGCGGCAAGCAAGGACGGCGGCTGGGCAAATATCCGCCAGGTAGAAGCTGATGTTGCAGAAATTGCCGGTGACACTGGTCTTGTTGTTGCAATTGATGCTGGTGAATGGAACGACCTTCACCCGGAAAAGAAAAAGACTATCGGTTCACGAGCCGCTAAAGAAGCGCTGCGAATTGCTTACGGCAAGAACTTTATCTCACCTTCGCCTAAGGCTGACTACTGTGAATATAAGCATGGCCGCTTCCGTGTTCGCTTTGACTGCGGAAACTCTGCTCTGGTTGCTCACACTGTTCGCGGCAAGCGTGCAGACCTGAACAGCGAAAGCAAAGACAAGGTTGTTTACGGCTTCAGCCTCTTGTACAGCAAAAAGGGCGTAGAAGGCGTAATAGAGGCAGATGCCAAGCTGATTGATGATTACACAGTCGAAGTTGACGTTCCTCGCGGAATAGGCGATGTGCTCGAACTCCGCTACCTCTGGGCAGACAGCCCTGCTCCGGTAAACCTCTATTCAAGAAACCAGCTGCCGGCCGTGCCGTTCAGAATTAAACAGCAGCAGTAAAAAAAAATGACCGCCCCGTTGTGACGAGGCGGTCATTTTTTTTACTCCTTACCATTCCAGCAGTAAGTACAAAGTTTATCATGTGGAAGCCCTGTTGAATCCAGCATATCGTCGAGGCGGTGGAAGCGCAGGGTTGTAAAGTGCAGCTGCTTGCGGATTTCTTCTACCATCTTTTCGTATTCAGGAGTGTCCGGGTCGCAGTATTTTGCGAGAGTTTCTTCGCTTACATTTTCACCTTCAAAGTCGCGGATAATGCGACGGGTAATCAGATCCATCTCACTCTTTGAGCGGCTGAAGTTCAGGTATTTACAACCGTAAACAAGCGGCGGACAAGCCGGGCGGATGTGTACTTCCTTAGCTCCACTCTTGTAAAGGTAGTCTGTAGTTTCGCGAAGCTGAGTTCCGCGAACAATCGAGTCGTCAATCAAAAGAATCTTTTTACCTTCAATCAGCTGCTGAATAGGAATAAGCTTCATGTGTGCAACCTGATTTCTGATATCCTGATTTGTAGGCATGAATGAGCGTGACCAGGTTGGAGTGTATTTAATGAATGGACGTGTAAAAGGAATGCCGCTTTCATTTGCATAACCAACGGCGTGGGCAGTTCCACTGTCTGGAACTCCGGCAACTGCGTCCGGATGTACTGAATCTTTGTCGCGGCGGGCAAGGAAGCGGCCGCAGTTGTAGCGCATAGCCTCAACGTTTACGCCTTCGTAACAGGCAGTAGGGTAACCGTAATAAATCCAGAGGAAGGTACAAATCTTCATCTCTTTACCAGGCTGCTGCAATACTTCCATTTTGTCTGCATTAAAGAAAACAATCTCGGCAGGTCCCAGTTCGTGATAATCAGTGTAGCCAAGATTCATATAAGCATAGTTTTCAAAGCTTGCACAGTAAGCACCGTCTTTGTGACCAATCTGAATTGGAGTACGTCCAAGCTTGTCGCGGGCAGCATAGATTCCGTCTGCTGTCAAAATCAGCATGGAAATGGAACCCTTGATTTTTTCCTGAACAAACTTAATACCTTCAACCATTGTGTCCTTGTGATTCAAAAGGGCAACAATAAGTTCAGTCTGGTTGATTTCACCACCGCTCATTTCAAGGAAGTGTGTATAGCCGGAATTAAGAACTTCTTCAACAAGTTCGTCCTTATTAGTTACAATTCCGACAGTTGTGATTGCAAAGTTTCCAAGGTGAGAGTGCACAAGCAGGGGCTGAGGTTCAAAGTCCGAAATACAGCCGATTCCCATTTTGCCGTGCAGGTCTTCCATATCATTTTCAAATTTTGTTCTGAATGGAGAGTTTGTAATATTATGGATGGAGCGCGAAAAGTGCCCGTCCGGAGTTACAACGGCAATACCGCCGCGTCTGGTTCCCAAGTGAGAGTGATAGTCCACCCCAAAAAACAAATCCAACGAACAGTCTTCTTTCGAAGCAACTCCAAAATATCCGCCCATTTCAAACTTCCTAAAAAATAAATATGCGGACATTATATTGATTTTGAAGAATTATTGCAAATATAGTAACATTTTGTTGTCTCTAGGGTGTTTTACCTATACGATGTAATAAATACATTAAAAAAATATTAAGGGGAATAAAATGAAACTTCTAAGAAAAATTACAATTTTCGCTCTTATTGCGTTGCTGGTGTCATCATTTACAGGATGTGGCTTTATTTTGGGTGATGCTGAATATTATTCAGCACATTGGGGTAGTGAAAAACGCGGCCGTGAGAAAGCAGAGCAATTAATCACTTATATAAATAATAAAGATTCTGCCGGAATAAAATCGATGTTTTCGCCAAAAAACAGAAGAAACAATAAAGATCTTAACAGTAAAATTAATGAATTACTTGCAGTTTTTCCAGATGGACTTTCTGAGTATGAAATTTCACCTCTTGTTGGTGGTCAATGCGAAACGGAATCCTGGTCTGTAAAAACTAATGAAGAAAGTGTTGATATTTTCATACCAAAGATGGGTGCTAATACAAGCGATGCAGATAAATATATTGTAATTGAGTACACTCATATCAATCATTATCATGAAGATCAGGTTGGTGTAAATTTTATAAGATATTGTGACTGGACTGATGAAAATAACGAAAAAGAAATAGTTATAGGTAGCAGGTGGGATAGTAATTAATAAAGTGATTTAAGCATCAATTGCAAATAAGGCACCAGGTAGTGGCTGAGCACCTGCGAGAAGAAAAGACTGCTGAGCCACTGTCTGCTGAATCTGCTTCTGGTACTGTTCAATGAGGGCCTGAGCCTGATCATCGCTTATGTCAGAAATTGATTCCTTAGGCTGATTCTTGATGGCTGACATGCGGTCTATAAGTGAGTTTAAGATTCTGATTTTACTGATTGAAACGCCCTGCTGTCCGTTGCCTGCCGCAACTCCGGAAACATGATCAAAGTGAGAGTAGAGGAGTGCATTGCGGCTTACAGGAACATAAAGCTTTCCTGCGGCACCACCAATGGCCCCGCTATACGAATAAGCATTACTGAAATTTCCGATTGCACTAGTCATTTTTAATTCTCCAACCTCTCCCACTTTTTGGGTTTCTACTTTGATTTTCGGAGCCTGCAGAAAAAAGATTAGAAATAAATTTGTGAGTTTGACTCTGTATTTTTCTATAAAAAATAAGGTTAAAATAAGTTATATCCCTAGATTTCTGGCAATCTGGGACAAGGAGTGATTCTATGAAAAAACTTATTTTGACTTTTGTAGCTCTGTTTTTTGCGGCATGTATTTTTGCCCAGAATGTAAAACCCTATGTGTTAGATTTGAACAGTCTTCCGTCTTCGAATGAGCAAAAGACAATAAGTTTTAATAAGGCCACAAAAACTTTTACTGTAAATGGAGATGCAGAAGAGTGGAAAGGACTTGGAATCTGGCCCTATGGTGGCTTTGATATTTCTGCTTACAATATTGTCCGAATTAAATACAAAGTACCGGGCGATTATGGCTTCCATTTTGGTTTAGAATATGAAGATGATGAAATTTCCTGGGCAGATAAAACTTTTTATTGTCCTCCCTATCTTACAGAAATGGTGATTCCGCTTAAATCCGGACAAAAGAAAATCAATGGAATTCATTTTGCTGCAAGCTGGCATATTGATAGTATGAAGTTTACTGTTGAATCGGTAACTTTTGAAAAGGTAGCAAATCCTGTAAAAACAGATATTCATGCAAGTAATGAAGCTCCTGTAGTTGATACTGCAAAAAACGGAACGTTTAATGACAAGCTTACAGCCTGGGATTTTGTTCAGGCACTTGGACCTGGTTATCAATATCTGTCTTTTTGTTTTAGTGAACTTTCACTTGATTTTGGAATGGATATTTATCATCCCTGGGGGGATCCAAAAGCTACAAAAGAGTTTATTGATTTTGTAAAAGCAAAAGGTTTTACAACACTCAGGCTACCATTTAATCCGGGAAATCATTTTGTTGATGATAAGCATACTATTGATCCTCGTTTTATAAAGGAACTTAAACAGGTAGCCGATTGGGCTATTGAAGAGGGTATGAATGTCATTCTCTGCGGCTTTTTCTGGCCTCGCCAATTAGAAGAAGCTTACAATTCGGACCGTGTTCGTTATGAAGGTATCGTTGTAAATGAAAAATATCAGAAACAGGGAGAAGAATTCCTTCGCGATGTATGGAAGCAGATTGCTACAGCCTTTAACAATTCTTATGATCAGCGTTTGATTTTTGAAACCCTCAATGAATGTGGCGATGATCTTCATCCGGAGCATAATCATAAGCCGCAGGAGGATTGCCCTGTCTGCAAAAAAGATTTTGAGATAATCAACAGATATAATCAGTTTACGCTGGATACAATCCGCGCTACAGGCGGCAATAACGCCAAACGCTTTGTAATGGTAGAAGCTTATGGCGGGGCAGTGGAGACACTTTGCAGCAAGTCGTTTAAGCTTCCAAAAGATAAGGCAAAAAACAAACTTATTCCAACCTTCCATTCTTATCTGATGGGAGCTGTAGAAGAAGATATGAAAATGTTCTATTCTTCCGGTGTCAAAAAAGCTGTTTCAAAAACTTTTGAACTTCTGGATAAAAGTTATTTTTCAAAACATATTCCAGTTTGTATTTCTGAAATGGGAACCTTCCGTGCTACACCGGTTTTGGAAAAAATAAATTTTGTAAATGATTTTATGGCTGAGGCAAATAAGAAGGGGCGTTCCTGTGCAACTGTGCATCATTTTGATCCTGGAGCTGGACAAAAATTAATGGGCTTCCGCTATTACAACAGAAAAACAATGGAGTGGGAACAGTCTGAATATCTTGATACATATATTTATGCTGCTCAGGGAAAGAAGTTTCCTTTAAGCGAAGATTTTATTAAAAAGAATGAGGTGAAGGTTCAGTCTATTGTCGGAAAAAATCTTCTGAAAGCCTCTGTTCAAATTAAAGACTTTGATAATTCTGCAAGTATAAATCCAGATATTTTGATTCATTCCGTGCCCGCAAAATACAAGTTTGAAATTAATGTGGAAAAACTTGCAGCCGATTCTATTCTTCAATTAGGTTTTGCAGATTGGGAAGAAAAGTGGCGTGACTTAGTAAAAGAAAAAAATGTCACCGTGAAGGGCGGAAGTATAAAAGACGGCTGGTGTATTGCAGTAAAAGATGACCTTGTGACAGTAACTGTTGATGAAAATCTCGCTGCCGAACTTGAAGGTGCAAAAGGAATATTCATTAATGGTCAGAATGTCATTATAAAATCTGTGAAGGTTGTGGAGTAGCCTGAAATCGAAGAATTGTAAAAAATTAATGAAAAAGAACTGGTTGAAAAACTGGTTGACTTTTATCTCCTCCTGGTATTATATTTTATTTAACTATGATTATCAGGAGGTTGTAATGGCATTAATAATGAATCCAGCAGGAATTAATACTTATGATGTCGGCGCCTTTGATGCAAAAACTTATTTTGCAGAGCTTCTCCGTAAGGTAAAAGAAGGTGTTACAATCAACATTACCAAGAACGGAAAGGCTGTGGCTGTTTTGCAGGGGAAGTCTGCTATTCAAAATGAAGCTGCCATGAATGCTCATAAAAGAATTCTTGTCCGCGCTCAAAGAATGGCAGAGCTTCGTGAAAAAGAGGATGCTGCCGCTCTTAAAGCCTCAGACTTAAAGGAACTCAAAAATGAAGGCAGAAAATACTAGTTCCTTTCCGTGTTTTGTTGCGGATACATCTTTTATGGCAGCCTATCTTTTGAACGGTTTTTGTGATGATGAAATGACAGGCTGCATAAAAGATATTGAGTATGTTCTTGAAAACAACGGCCAGATTTACGTTCCACCTCTTTTCTGGTATGAGATAGAAAATGTTCTCTTGTATAAAACCCGTTCAAAAAAGGACGGTCAGTTGCGTCTTACAACCACAGACGTTATGGACATCATGTACGACCTTCACTGCCTGCCCATAAATACCGACCTTCTCCCGGACGGCGAAATCCGTCAGCGAATCTTCGCCATGGCCCAGGAACACGGTCTTTCTTATTACGATGCAGCCTACTTAGAGCTTGCCCACCGCTTCAATCTTCCCCTTAAAACCTACGACGAAGACTTGAAGCGGGCAGTTGAAGATTAAGAGCTGAAAAATCTTTTTGAAAATATCTGCCTATGAATAAGTTGATTTTAGTTGCTTGTTTACCAGAACATATTGCAGTTTTCTTGGGATTAGAGACAGACAGGAGGGTTCGTATTTATCGATCTAAAGGTTTACTTGCACACTTGTTAAAACGAAAACATTTTATTGCGGTAAAGTATTTTGACTTTATTTCAGATATAATACGAGAGCCTGATTATGCTGGAATTGGAGAAAATGAAATAGAACTTGTCAAATGTTATAAAGATAATATTTTCCTTTGTATAAAGTTTGATATATCTAAAAGAAAATATTACATTTCCACTATTTTTGATATAAAACAATCAAAGATAGAATCTTACTGTAAGTCTGGTCGTCTTACTAAATTGACAAAATAAAGACCAAAGCTGTATAATGAGAGTGAAATTTGACGAGCAGGAAAGGCACCCTGCGCTCCCGAAAGGGAACCTGATATGATGGATACGCCGCCCATCCAAATTTTTATTTATAACCACCCGCTTGGGTGGTTTTTTTTATGCCCAGATTACCCAGAGTAAAGCGGCGGCAGCTGCTGTTGTCAAAATTGTAAACGGTGCAGAGATTTTTAAGAAGCCAGGGAAGGTGATAGGGTGACCTTCCTTTTTGAGGATTCCCATAGCAACAACGTTAGCCGAAGCTCCGAATGGAGTGAGGTTTCCGCCAAGGCAGGAACCAATCAAAAGTGCGAACATCAAAAGCTCTTTCTGGATTCCAAGGCCTGTAGCAAGTGAACCCGCAACCGGAAGCATTACGATGATGTATGGAACATTGTCTACAAAGCCGGAAATCAAAATAGAGAAGGCAAGAATCAAAATAAAGCCTGCGAATTTGCTGCCGCCTGTTACGTGAGCGAGCCATCCAGCAAAATCATCCAAAAGACCAGTTTCACTGATTGCACCGACAACAACAAAGATTCCAATCAAAAAGGCGATTGTTTCCCAGTCCAGCTCTTTTACAAGTTGCCAGATTTCTGCCGGACTCTTTTTCTGTGAAAGACGATACCAGAGGAGACCAAGTAATCCCAGCCCAAGAACAAAACAGCCCGAGCTGTAGCCAAGTTCCGGGGTCAAAAATGAAATCACAGCCAGTCCGCCAATCATAATCAAAAGCAGCCAGAGAGGAAGATAAGAAATTACAGGTTCCTTGTCTACGCTTGCCTTTTCCTTTGCCTTGCTGAAGAAGCAGTAAAAGAAAATACAGCCTACAATAAGACCAGCTTGAATAAAGAAGAAGATAGAAATCTTTCCCTGATGAACAAAAAAGTCATTGAAGGTGTAGTGTGCGTAGCTTGCGAAAATCATGCTTGGAGGATCACCAACCAATGTTGCAGTTCCTTCCAGGTTTGACATAAGGGCCAGACCAATCATAAATGGAACCGGATTCAGCTTGAGCTTTTTAGAAAGCGCGAGGGCAATCGGAGCCATTACAAGAACTGTTGCTACGTTTTCAACAAAAATAGAAATAATACCGGTCATTGCAAGAATCAGAATAACTGCAATTCCTGTACTTGGTGAAATTGTAACAAGGGCGTCGGCAATACGGGCTGGGACTCGTGAATAAATAAAGAGGGCTGCAATAATCATGCTGCCCACATAAATCATAAGAATATTCCAGTTGATGAGCTCGAGGAAGATGTGGTGGGCGAGGGCCCCTGCGTTACTAAGTGGTTCAAAGACGTTTCCTGCGAGGACACCTCTTTGAGCCAGAAAGCCCAGCACAATAGTAATAAGTGCTGCACTACTTGTCATCAGAACTTTTTTTCCCTGAAAGATGATAACGAGTAAATACATTACAAGCGCGAGGGCAAGAATTATCCATTTAATATTCATCAGGAACTCCTATTTTGTAGAAAGATAGATTTCGTCAAAAGTAATTTCAGCTGCTTCGTTTTCAGTCTGGAATAAAAGAATTACAAGTTTCTTTTTCTTATCAAGAGGAATTTTCAGGCTTTTGGAATCCTTTTCAAAATGGAATTTTTTACCACTTTCCTCACCTTTATATCTTACTTCAATATTAAAAGCAGCAGTTGTTGTAAGATTAAAAATCAGGTGAGGATAATTTGTAAGATCCATTTCACCAAGCCAGATATCTCCTCCCTGCCATCCGGCACCAAGAGAAAGAATATGCTTTTTATTATCATAAACTGATTTTGATGCATCCCATATGTTTATTTTATCCAGAGAAATTTGTGTATCTTCAATTTCAAAAGTAATAGAGGCCGGATTTGCATTAGCATCTTTCCAAGCTTTGATAACTGCGGCCGTGTATTCCGGTTCAAAAAGTCTGCATTTTTTACGGTCTACTGTTGCCATACCTGTTACTCCACCGCAATCCCAGTTAATCATTGGCATTGAGTATTTTCCAGTCTGGCTGGCGATAAAAGAAAAACATTTGAGACGATCTTCATAAGTTACAACATAATCTGTAATTTTCTTTTCTACACCATTATCCCAGTATGTGATTGCACTTTTTGTAGCACCGCATTCTCCAAGAACTACAGGAATTCCTTTTTTGGCGAACTTATTATTAAGCTTATCATAGCTGAATAAGATTTCATTTTTTGTTTGTGCATTAAAATGATGAGAACCTCTTCCGGTTCCACCTGCATCAAGCGGATACATATGAACTGTTATCATCAGTTTGTCTTTTGCAGAATCTTTTGGCATTACAAAATGATCTGCCAGAACACTACTTATGCTTGTACCGGTTCCAGGAACCATAACAAATCGGTTTGCGTTATTTCCACCACTTGCACGGATTGTATCAAGAATAAGCTGATTAAGTTCATTCAAAAGCTGAACATCAGCTTTACATGTCTGACATTTTTGGGGTACAGGATCCCAGCAATGTTCATGAGCTGTGTTTCTTGGTTCATTCATTGTTTCAAAAATCAGGTGCTCGTCGTAGTCGTTGTTGAAGGTTGCAGAAATCTGCTTCCAGATTGCCTGCAAAAAGGCTTTTGATTCTTTTGCATCTTTACTGCTTACATTGTAGCCTTCGCAGTGTTTGATAGGGGAGTTCATTCCGTCATGAACAGAATGATGCTCGTTTAAAATTACGTAGTAGCCTGCATCAATAGCCCAGTCTACAATCTGCTTTACGCGGGCCATCCATTGTGAATCGATTGTGTAGTTAGTATCTACTAAGTGGTTGCACCAGGTAACCGGAATGCGGATTGTTTTATAACCGTTCTTGATTCCTGTTTCAATAATGGCCTTTGTGGTAAGTTCTTCGCTCCAGTCAGTTTCAGAACTCAGACCTTCATTAAAAGGAAAAACTTTAGATTTAGGGGACCAGTTATCGCGGGCCTCTAAAGTGTTACCAAGGTTCCAGCCGCACTCCATCTGCTTTGCAATTTCCATTGCTTTGAGTGAAGTGTTGAGTTTTTTTTCTGCAAAAGCGTTGAAGGTGAGTGTAGCTGAAAGAATTAAGGTTGTGATTGATTTGAAAAGTTTTGGTTTGATTTCCATGTTTGCCCTCCGATTGCAAGCGAGCGAAGCAAGCTTGAAAAATATGATTTGTGCTGCAGGCAAGCGAAGCGAGCCTGTCAGCACGAAATTAGTTTATCAGGCGCGCAGCGTCCTGATATGTTCCAGATATGCTGCACGCCTGCGTGTCAGCATGATCAGATGTTGAACTTAAAGAAGAGAACATCCCCGTCCTGAACTACATACTCCTTTCCTTCCTGGCGGTACTTGCCGGCTGCCTTGATTGCAGCTTCGTCTTTGTACTGGCGGAGGTCGTCGATAGTATAAGCTTCGGCTTTAATAAAGCCCTTCTCAAAGTCTGTGTGGATTACGCCGGCTGCGCGAGGAGCCTTGTCGCCTGCGTGAATTGTCCAGGCACGGCACTCATCTGGTCCGCCGGTAAAGAAGGTGCGAAGGCCCATAAGGTGATAAGTTTTGCGGGCGAGGGTAGCAAGTCCGCTTTCCTTAAGACCAACGCTGTCCATAAAGTCCTTGCGGTCTGCAGGGTCAGTAATTTCAGCCAAGTCTGCTTCGAACTTACCGCAGATTACAACAACTTCTGAATGTTCTTCGTCTGCATATTTTTTTACGATTTCTACGTATTTGTTAGTCTGTGCTTCAATAGAATCTTCATCAACGTTTGCTACGTAAATTGTAGGCTTCATTGTAAGAAGGAACATGTCGTAAAGGGCGTTCTTCTCGTCGTCTGTGAGATCTGCTGTGCGGGCACATTTTCCGTCCTGGAGCAGAGGCTTGATTTTCGCAACTGCGGAAATCCAAGGAGCGTATTTCTTTTCTTCTTCTTTTCCGAGTGAGCGGATTGCACGGGTAACCTTGTCCTGACGTGCTTCTATTGTGTTCAAGTCTGCCTGACAGAGTTCCCAGTTAATAGTAAGAATATCGCTTTCAGGGTCGATAGGAGCAGCCTCGTTTGCATTGTCGCGAACGTGCATAATATCAGGGTTATCAAAACAGCGTACAACGTGAGCAATTACAGAACACTCGCGGATGTTTGCAAGGAACTTGTTTCCAAGACCTTCGCCATTACTTGCACCCTTGATAAGACCTGCAATATCAACAAACTTTACGCTTGCAGGTGTCTTCTTTTTAGGATTGTGAATGCTTGCAAGGAAGTCCAGGCGTTCATCTGGAAGATCTACAATACCGATGTTAGGGTCGATTGTACAGAAAGGAAAATTCTCTGCCGCAGCAGGTGCCGCTGTCAGAGCCGAAAAAATAGTAGACTTACCAACGTTTGGAAGTCCAACGATACCACATTCAAGTGCCATATATATCCTCACGTGTCATCCCCCGGCTTGACCGGGGGATCTGTTATTTACTCACCGCAATAGCCAGCTGATCTGCGCAGCTTGTACTCTTAAAGCCGCAGGTGTTGCCCTTAAGTTTAGATACAATCTCGTCTGCAGTCATGCCGTCGCAGAGTTTAGAAATTGCCTTAAGGTTGCCGTTACAGCCGCCGTCAAAGCTGATGTTTGTGATTTTTCCACTCTCGTCCTTATCAAAAGTAATAGAACGTGCGCACACGCCCTGTGTTTTGTAAGTTATAGTCATAATGTTAAATATAATGAAATAGAAGATATTTAACAATAGAAGACGGATTTGTAAAAATCTGATATGTTTTTTTTCACTCCGCACTTCAGATTTTTTAAATAACGTATGCTTACAATTCTTCAAGATCTTCTAAATCATCGAGTTCTTCAATATTATCTATATTATCATAAGGGACTGTAGCTTTCAAAAGATTCTCGACCCACAAATCCACGTCTTCATAAATATAATTGTTATAATTTACAACAACCGTACTGAAGTCTATCGAAAGCATATTCTGGAAAACCTGTTGTTCTTTTACAAGGCTGTCAAAATCTTCTATTACAAACTTAGTAATCGTAGGATCCAGTTCGCCTCTGTCGGTCATATCCTTGATAATGGAAATTGTTTTTTCTTTGGAGAATTTACCCTTGTAGCTGCGGCTGTCGTTGAGGGCACTTGTGATATCTGCTACAGTGAGAATCCGCTGAATCTTGTTGAGGTCTTCTCCCTTTAAGTGGCGGGGATATCCTTTGCCGTTGAGTTTTTCGTGGTGGGTGTAAACGGTTTGCAGAATCTCATCATCTACATAGCCGTTAAGAATGCGCTTTGAATGATTTACATGATGACGCATAATGCCCATATCTTCCGGCGAAAGCTTTCCTGGAAACTCAAGAATGCGCTGTGGTGTTGCCATTTTTCCAAAGTCATGCAGGAAGGCAGCGTTGTAAAGGGTAGTTAAATCTTTACTGTTGAGTTCCATACGAAGACCAAGTGAAAGAGCGTAACTTGAAGTGTTTATGGAATGCTTCATTGTAGTTGTGCTCTTAAAGTCCAGAAGGTGAATCAGCATTTTTTCAAGCATCAGGTTTGCTTCCTGGGGCAGCTGGATGGAAGAGATGACTCTTGTAACTTCATCAACATGGGCATCGGTTCTGATAGTGTTTATAAGTACATTGTCTTTGTTAGCTTCTGTAAAGGCTTTTACATATTCAGGATCAAAATGCCCCGGAGCAAGCTCGTTTAAATCTTCTGGCAGCGTTTTATCCGGATTTTTTACTATATAGTCGCTGACTCTGGCACAAAGGTAAATTACGTCCTTGTATTCTTCCTGATAAACATACTGGCGTAAATCTTTGTTGTATGGTTCTAGAAAATTCTGCAGGCCTACCGCATCACTTTTGAGGGGAGTCATGTATTCAAGATAGTAGCAGGCAAAAACATATTTGCTTTCTGTAGATTTTTCGTTTGAAAAGTATTCCAGGTGGGCTTCATGAGGAAAGTAATTAAAATGAATGTCTTCGCGGAAATAGCCAAGGGTATGGAAGATTGCAAGCATAACCAGTTTTTCCGGCATGCATTTTTCATTCATCGGATGCACGCAGACGGTTTTGTATGCAAGATATGCTGTCCTCACGCTATGAAGAACTGCTTCCTTATTTACGCAGGCAAGCATTTTCAGAGCGATATTGGCCATATCGTCGGCCTTAAGAACATGCTGAACTTGTTCCATGCCTTTTTCTAAAGACAGCATATTAAATTATCGGTTTCAGGTCTCCATTTCCTTACTTTTGCGAAGGAATCAGGCGGTTAAGGGTATAATCCCTCTGACGCCAGTTCTTATCCACCTTTACCTGTAAATCCAGGTCTATTTTTTGAATATAGATTTCTGAAAGCTTGCGCACGGCAGCTGTTCTGATTTCCTTGATTTTAGAAGCACCCTTGCCGATTACAATTCCTTTCTGGCTTTCGCGTTCAACACAAAGGAAGGCGCGGATCCAGAGTTTTTTGCCCTCGTTGCGGTGTTCAATATCAGCTACTTCAACATAAACAGCGTGAGGAATCTCATCCTGAAGTCTGTTGATTGCTTCTCCACGGATTACCTCGCAAACACGGAAGGTAAGGTCCTGGTCTGTGTAAAGCTCTTCATCGTAAACAGGCTCTCCCTCTGGAGAAATGTCGTAAAGGGCCTTGAGAACCTCATTGATTCCTGTGTCTTTTTCGGCAGACATTTCGAGAATGCGGCTGGCAGGCACTTGTGGCAACTGCTCGCTTATAAACTGGCGGATTGGAAGAGGCTTACTTGCCGGCAGGTCGCACTTGTTGATTGCAACAACAGTTTTAGCCTGTAAGTCCTTAAGCAGGGCTGCGGTGTGAATCTCCTCTTCGCCAAGGGCACGGGTAGAGTCAATTATATATAGAACACAATCAATTCCTTCCAGCTGGCTTTCGGTAACATTGCGAAGGCGCAGGTTGAGTTTTTTCTCAGAATCGTGATAGCCGGGGGTATCAATAAAAATCAGCTGGCCAAAAGATGTATTTACAATTCCCTTGATTGCGTTGCGGGTTGTCTGAGGAATAGGAGATACAATGCTCACCGGTTCCTGGCAGGCAGTATTTAAAAATGTTGATTTACCTGCAGACGGGCGGCCAATGATTGCCACAACAGCTGTGCGCAGAGGTTCGTTTTCGTTAGATTTAATTTCATCACTCATATTTTAATAATTATATCAGTAGAAATTTTTCCCCGCAACTGTGTTTGTAAATAAATAATAATATGTTATTTCGAAGTATTAGATTCTATCCTTGTATGAAATTACATATTAACTGGTGAAGACTGGCATTTAAATATGTATTTTTTGTGGAAAACAGATTAGAAAAGGCCTTAAAAAGTTGTTCGAGAAGAAAAATTACATATTAACCAGTGTTTTTTTGCCTTTAAATATGTATTTATTCGGAATGATGAGGGTGGACGACGGAAAAAATACATATTAACTGAGGGAAAATCTGTGGTTAATATGTATTTTTTGATTTTATGAGCCGGTGATGCGCCCAAAGCGTGGAGCAGTGCCGAAGGCAGCCACCGCAGACACCGCCGCGGAGCGGCGGGGGCGAGGAGGCCGACCGTAAGGGAGCTGCGGAAGGCGCCTTGGACTTTAATGCCGGGCCCAGAATAAAAACCCCAATCTTCCGAATTTATTTATAGAAATTCTGTTATTCCTGTGTTAAAATATTAGAACTATGACTGATATAAAGGTTCATAACGGAAAGCCTATGGGCTTTGGCGCGGTGCTTACGGAGGGCGGCATTAATTTTTCGATTTATAGCCGCGATGCAACTAAAGTGAGCCTTGTGCTTTTTGACAGTGAATACGATCAGAAGCCGGCGAAGGTGGTGGATTTTGACCCGCATGCTAACAGAACCGGCGACATCTGGCACATATATATAGAAGGACTTGGGGCAGGGACTCTTTATCTTTACAAGGTAGAAGGACCTTATATTCCGCCAAGGGGACTTCGTTTTAATTCCAATAAATATCTTTTTGACCCTTATGCAAAGGCTTTTACGCCTGGTTCGGTTTTCCGCTCTTACAACAAGCAGTGGAAGCAGGGCTTTGACGGCAATATGGGCGGCGAACTTCAGGATCTTTCTGATTTTCCAAAATGCGTTGTAGTTGATGATGAGGGCTTTGACTGGGAAGTCGATAAGCCGCTGAACCGCCCGCTCGAGCAGACTGTAATTTATGAAACTCACGTAAAGGGCTTTACTGCTTCGGAGACTTCCGGAGTGGCGCGGGAGTTAGCCGGAACTTACAGCGGCTTTGCGCAGAAGGCTTCGTACCTGCGCGACCTCGGTGTTACCGCCGTAGAGCTTCTTCCTGTTTTTGAATTTGATGAAAATGAAAATGCCAATACGAATCCGCGTACCGGCGAGACTCTGGTAAACTACTGGGGCTACAGTACAATCGGATTCTTTGCGCCAAAAACTTCCTATGCCGCAGACCGCTCGCCTGGTGGTCCTGTGCGCGAGTTCAAGCAGATGGTAAAGACTCTGCACAAGGCCGGCATCGAAGTTATCCTTGATGTCGTTTACAACCATACGGCAGAAGGAAACGAGCGCGGTTACACTTTTGAATTCCGCGGCCTCCAGAACGATGTGTATTATTCTCTTCCTGCCAGTGACAAAAATTACTATATGAACTTCAGCGGCTGCGGAAACAGCATGAACTGTAATAACCCTGTTACTGCTGCCTTTATTCTGGACAGCCTTCGCTACTGGGTTATGGAAATGCATGTAGACGGTTTCCGTTTTGATCTTGCTTCTATATTAACACGTGCTCAGAACGGTGCCCCTATTGCAAATGATATGCCGCTTCTTACAGCAGCAATTAATGATGATCCTGTTTTATCTCATACAAAGATTATTGCAGAGCCTTGGGACTGTGCAGGCCTTTATCAGCTGGGTGGCTTCCCTGGCGGCCCTAATAACCGCTGGAGCGAATGGAACGGCCGCTTCCGTGACGATATCCGCCGCTTCCTTCGTGGTGACGAACATCTTTCTACTGCTGCGGCAACCCGTGTAAGCGGAAGTTCAGACTGCTACAATCACGACGGTCGTTCACCTCTTGCTTCTGTAAACTTTATAACTGCCCACGACGGCTTTACCCTCAACGATCTTGTAAGCTACAACGGTAAGCATAACGAAGAAAACGGCGAGTGCAACCGCGACGGTTCAGACGATAATTTCAGCTACAACAACGGCTTTGAAGGGGAGTGTACAAACCCTAAAATTGAAATGGCCCGCCTGCGCAGTATCAAAAACTTCCTTATATATCTTATGGTTTCGCAGGGAGTTCCTATGCTGCTTGGCGGTGATGAAATGCGCCGTACCCAGAGCGGAAATAACAACGCCTACTGTCAGGACACAGCTCTCAGCTGGTTCAACTGGAATCTTGCAGAGCGCAATAAGGGCTTGGTTCGTTTTACTTCTCATCTTATAGAACTTCGTAAATCTCATAATATTTTCAGCAGAATCAAGTTTTTCCGCGATACCTACGAGGAGAGTGCAATCCCGGAGATTTCGTGGTATGATATAAGTGCTAAGAATCCGGACTGGGCTAAGATGAATCATTTCCTTGCCTTCAAACTTAATGGGCTTGGAATTGATAACGACTTTTATGTTGCAACAAATCTTGACCAGTACGACCTTACAATTACTTTACCGTCATTAGCAGGAAACAAAAAATGGCACCGCGTTGCGGACACAGCTTTTGAGAGTCCTGATGATATATTAGAAAAAGGAAAAGAGGAGCTTTTAAGGGAGCAGAAACGTTATGTTCTGATTTCCGGGGCTACCGTGATTTTAATGAGTAAATAAATTCCGGAGGTTGATTTTATGGAATTTGATAAGGAACAATTTAAGGCAAGCCTTTCTGCCAGACTTCGTCGTCAGTACGGAAAGGACATTTCGCAGGCTAACAAGCACGACCTTTTTGATGCGGTTTCTGCTTCTGCACTTGAGTTAATCATGCCTAACTGGATGGCAACTCGTAACGAATATGATAAAAAGCCAACAAAACAGCTTTACTATCTTTCTGCAGAATTTCTGATGGGACGCGCACTCAGCAATAACCTCATCAACTGTGGAATTAAAGAATCTGTAACCGAAGTTCTTAAAGAAATGAACATAGACTTCAATATGATTGAAGATGAAGAGCCTGATGCAGGTCTTGGTAACGGTGGTCTTGGCCGCCTTGCTGCCTGCTTCCTCGACTCACTTGCAACCCTGGACTATCCTGGACACGGATACGGAATCCGCTATGAATACGGTATGTTCGAGCAGCGCATTGAAGACGGCTACCAGGTTGAATATCCTGATAACTGGCTGCAGCACCGTGATCCTTGGGAAATCAAACGATCTGACCTTGCAGTTACTGTAAAGTTCGGCGGAAACATTGCTTACGGAAAAACTCCGGATGGTCAGCCTCGCTTCTTTATTGAAAACGCAGAAGAAGTAACCGCTACTCCTTACGATATGCCAATCATCGGTTTTGATACAAAGACTGTAAATACTTTGCGTTTGTGGCAGGCTTCGTCACCAAACGGCTTTGACCTTCAGCTTTTCAACAGCATGGATTACAACCGTGCCGTAGAGCGTCAGAACAGCGCAGAAAATATCAGCCGCGTTCTCTATCCAAACGATAACGGTCCAAGCGGAAAGGCTCTCCGCCTCAAGCAGCAGTACTTCTTTAGCTCGGCTTCTTTGCAGGACTTGGTTCGCCACTACGTTGCAGACCACGGAACAGACTTCTCTAAGTTCGCAGATCTTCATGTAATTCAGCTCAACGATACTCACCCTGTAGTTGCTATTCCAGAACTTATGCGTATTTTGATTGATGATTACAGTGTAAGCTGGGATGAAGCATGGGATGTAGTAACTCATACATTTGCTTATACAAACCACACAATTCTTGCAGAAGCACTTGAAAAGTGGCCAATCGAAATCTTCCAGGGACTTTTGCCACGTGTATATCAGATTGTTGAAGAAATCAACCGCCGCCTTGTAATTGAGCTCCGCCAGAAGTTCCCTAACGACTACTACAAGCACGAGCACATGGCAATCATCCATAACAACATGGTTTACATGGCATGGATGGCTATTCATGCCTGCTTCAGCGTAAACGGTGTTGCCGAGCTCCATACAGAACTTTTGAAGACTGCTGAGCTCAAAGACTGGTACGCACTTTACCCACAGAAGTTCAATAACAAGACAAACGGTATTACACAGCGCCGCTGGCTTTTGAACGCAAACCCTAAGCTTTCAAAGTTTATTACAGATCGCATTGGTCATGGCTGGGAAAAAGATCTTTCAAAGCTTAAGGGACTGGAAAAGTTCCTCGATGACGAAGCATCAATCAACGAGCTTATCCGCATTAAGACAGAAAACAAGGAAGCTCTTGCAGACTACCTCAAGCATGCTCAGAACGAGTTCCTTGACCCTGAAAGCATTTTCGATGTTCAGGTTAAACGTCTTCACGAGTATAAGAGACAGCTTTTGAACATTCTCCACGTTATGTACCTTTACAACCGCCTGGTTGAAGATCCAAGTTATAACCCGCCTGCACGCACTTTCATCTTTGGTGCTAAGGCAGCATCTGGTTACCGCCGAGCAAAGTCTATCATCAAATTGATTAATACTGTTGCAGAGAGAATCAACAACGACCGCCGTGTCCGCGGAAAGATTCGTGTTGTATTCGTAGAAAACTACCGCGTTTCTGTTGCAGAAAAAATCTTCCCTGCAGCTGATGTTTCAGAGCAGATTTCTACTGCCGGACTCGAAGCTTCGGGAACTTCAAACATGAAGTTCATGCTCAACGGTGCCCTGACACTTGGTACAATGGACGGTGCTAACATTGAGATTTTCGAAGAGGCTGGAAAAGAAAACGGCTTTGTATTCGGTCTTCTTACAGAAGAAATCAAGAAGATGGAAGCAGAGCACTCTTATAACCCACAGGAATATCTGGACCGCAACCCGGCTCTGGCTAAGGTTGTTGAGCAGCTGGTAGACGGAACTTATGATCCAACTCATCAGCTTTTCAAAGAGCTTCACGACTCTTTGATTTACGGTGTAGAAGGTCAGCGCCCGGATGTTTACTACGTTCTGGCAGACTTCGATTCTTACTGCAAGGCCCGCGAACGCATTGCCGAGGCTTATCAGGATAAGAAGGGCTGGGCTAAGATGGCATTGAAGAACATTGCCAACGCCGGCAAGTTCTCTTCAGACCGTACAATTGAAGATTATGTAAGAGATATCTGGCACTTGAAGAAAGTAGAGTTCTAGTTATAATCCCCCGGCTTGACCGGGGGTTTCTTTTTTAGTATACCCATTGTATGAATCCAAAGTTTACATCTGTTCTTGCCAGTGCCGGCCTGCTGCTTGCGGCTACTATCTGGGGCTATTCCTTTGTTACAGTAAAAGACAGTCTCGACTACATCGGGGCTTTTTATATGGTAGCTTACCGCTATACAATTGCGGCCGTAGCTATGTCGCTGATTTTTATTAAGAAATGGAAACTTCTTTCCTGGGAATATATCCGTCATGGCGCACTCACCGGGCTTTTTCTCTTTCTTGCCTATGCAACTCAGACCGTCGGCTGTGATTATACCACTGCCGGAAAAAATGCCTTTCTTACAACCTTCTATGTAATCATGATTCCGATTTTGACATGGCTGCTTTTTAAAAAGCGTCCACGCTTTTATGTCTTTATAGCCGCTGCCATGTCGCTTACAGGAATCGGTCTTCTGGCCCTAGGTTCCGGAGATAAGGGAGTAAATATTGGTGATATACTCACACTGATTTGCGGCGTCTTTTTTGCCCTGCATATCATTTATACAGAAAAATACAACCGAGCCGGCGGCGACCCACTTTTTCTGACTCTGCTTCAATTTATCTTTACAGCCATTGCCGGCTGGATATCAGCTCCTTTCTTTGACGGAGCCTTCCCAATGGCAACCGCCTTCACCGGCAGAGTAGTGGGCTCCATGCTCTACCTTGGCCTCCTGAGCACAATGGTAGGCTTCAGCCTTCAGAACATAGGCCTGAAATACGTTCAATCCTCAATAGCCTCCCTCTTCCTGAGCTTCGAATCCGTCTTCGGCATCCTCTTCAGCACCCTCATCCTCCACGAAGTATTCACAGTAAAAATGTTCTTCGGCTGCTCCCTAATCTTCCTGGCAGTAATCCTCGCAGAAAACGGCGACAAGCTTTTCTCTCGGGGTGCAAAGTCCTAATATACATTTTTTTGTATGTGTATGTGTACTTGACCAAAAGTCCGGTTGCGGAGTGGAAAAAGTATGAAGCCAAAATCATCCCCTTTTGGATTCATGCTTTTTCCACGGGAGCAAATGGACTTTTGGACACAGATTGCATAAATATACAAAAAAATGTATATTAATGCATAAGAGGTGTTTTATGAAAAAATTGACATTAATCTCCGCTGCTCTCGCAGCACTTCTCGCATTCACAGGATGCGCTAAATCAAAAGTAGAAATCAATTCAGTAGCTGATCTTGCCGGAAAGAAAATTGGTGTTCAGGCAGGAACAACAGGTGAAGCCTGGGTTATGGATAGTGTTGAAGGAGCACAGGTTGTTTCTTTCAAATCAGGTATGGATGCTGCACTCGATCTTAAGAATCGTGCAATTGATGCTGTAGTTCTTGATGAACTTCCTGCAAAAGCAATTGTAGAACGCAATTCAGAATTGAAAATCATTCATGATTCAGAATTTGCAGATAACAAAGAAGCTTATGCTATTGCTGTAAAGAAGGGAAATGCCGAACTTCTTTCTTCTATTAATAAGACAATTGCTGACATGAAGACAAATGGTGATTACGAAAAACTCGTAAATGCATTTATGCCAGCAGATGGAAAAATCAATGTTCCAGCTGCAGAAGTTATGACTGGCAGCCAGATTGTTAAGCTTGGTACAAATGCTGCATTCCCTCCATTTGAATATGTTGAAGGAAAGAGCATCGTTGGTTTTGATATCACAATGGGACAGAAAATTGCAAAAGATGCAGGCATGAAGCTTGAAGTTGTTGATATGGCATTCGACAGCCTTATTCCTGCTTTGCAGTCAGGCACAATTGATTTCATTGCTGCCGGAATGTCTGTAAACGAAGAACGCAAAAAGAACGTAGACTTCTCAGAAACATATTTCGAATCTGAGCAGGTTATCATCGTTCGTAAATAAATTTTCAACCTGAAATCAGAGGCAGGCTGTGCCTGCCGACCTGTCAATTCCCGTATTGAGTGCGGGAATATTTCTTTTTAAAAGGAATTATATGTTTCAATCTTTTGTAGATACAATGATAAACGGTCAGCGCTATATGCTGATTGTAGAAGGACTGGGAATTACTCTTTTGATTGCTTTTTGTGCAATCCTGATAGGAACAGTGCTCGGTTTTATTTTTGCTTTAATGAAGGTTTCCGGCAACAAGATTCTCAAGCCGATTGCTGAACTTTATACAACCGTGCTCCGTGGTATACCTCTTGCAACCCAGCTCATGATTTTTTATTTTGTAATTTTTGCGCCATTGGGCTTAAACCGTCTTCTTGTAGCTATTCTCGCATATGGTTTTAACTCTGGTGCTTACTGTACAGAGATTTTCCGTGCCGGTATTCAGGGAATTGATCCGGGACAGACAGAAGCAGGTCGTTCTCTTGGACTCAGCCAGTGGCAGACAATCTTTATGATTGTTCTTCCTCAGGCAGTAAAGGCTGTGCTTCCTACATATACAAGCGAATTTATTGTTTTGATTAAGGAAACTTCTGTAGCAAGCTTTATAGCCGTAATGGATATGACTAAGGCAGGCGATATGATCCGTAATGCAACTTATAATGCATGGATTCCACTCTTAACCTGTGCTGCAATCTATCTTGTTTTGACTGTAGGTCTTACAAAGCTCTTTGGCAGATTAGAAAAAAGGATGGCAAAAAGTGATAGAAGTTAAAAATCTTAAAATCAGTTTTGGAAAACTCAACGTATTAAAAGACGTTTCAATAAATATCCAGAAAGGGGAAAAAATTGTAATAATCGGGCCTTCTGGTTCTGGAAAATCTACATTCCTTCGCTGTCTCAACCGACTTGAAACTCCAGATGGAGGAAAGATTATTTTTGAAGGAAATGATTTAACTGACCCTAAAACAAATCTGGATCTTTGCCGCCAGAAAATGGGAATGGTTTTTCAGCACTTTAATCTTTTTCCTCATTTGACAGTTCTTCAGAATATTACTCTTGCTCCTGTTACCCTTAAGCTTAAGACTCAGGAAGAGGCAGATAAAGAAGCAATGGAGCTGCTTGAACGCATTGGCCTCCCGGATAAGGCAAATGTATATCCTGCAACTCTCAGTGGTGGACAGAAGCAGAGAATTGCTATTGTCCGCTCTCTTGCCATGCATCCGGATGTAATGCTTTTTGATGAGCCTACATCAGCCCTTGACCCTGAGATGGTTGGTGAAGTTCTTGAAGTAATGAAGGATCTTGCCCGTGAAGGTATGACAATGGTTGTTGTAACTCACGAAATGGGCTTTGCCCGCGAGGTTGCAGACCGTGTTCTCTTTATGAATGAAGGTTATATAGAAGAAGAGGGTAGCCCGGATGATATCTTTCAGCATCCAAAAAGCCCTCGTTTACAGCAGTTTCTCAAGTCAATTCTGTAAAATTGCGTAAAAATAGCCCAAAAATCCAGTAAAAATAAAATGACCACAGTAATATTTTTCGTAACTGTGGTTATTTTTTATATAACCTTGGTTAAATCGAACCAAAAATCAAAAAAAGTGATTGACGGCTGTTTATTTTCACGATAAATTATAAACATAAATTAAAGTTAAGGTAAAGTTAAAAAGTATGACATTAAGAAAGTTAAAACGAAAGCGAGTATTAGCATTAACCCTATATAAGAGCGTTGCTAAGAAGAGAGTTTATTCGGAGAGCCGGTTTATTATCGGTGAGAGAGTTCTTGGACTGTAAGGTTGGAGAGTCTACAGTCTAAGAACTTTTTTTTTGCCCTGAGATCCCCGGATCAAGTCCGAGGATGACACTGTAGGCTTCCTTGTCATTGTCGGGCTTGACCCGACAATCTAGATATAATTATACTTCCCTTAATGATCAAAGAAATCACAATTACAGTTGAAGCAAAGGATGAAAAAAATCCAGGCCTTCACGATAATCTTATTCGTAAAGAACTCAAAAAAAATCATATAAATGCAGGTCAGTTTGAAAAGGTTTTTGTAAAAAAATCAATTGATGCCCGCCATGGTCAGCTAAAACTGCATCTCCGCTATAAAGTATATATTGGCGAAAAGCCGGAAAGTGCCGGAGAATGGAAGCCTGCGTGGAAGTCTGCAGCCGGAGCTGATAAAGACCATACTGTAATAATTGTTGGCTCAGGGCCGGCAGGTCTTTTTGGAGCACTTAAGCTTCTGGAAAAGGGAATTAAGCCTCTTATTATTGAGCGCGGTGTAGAAAGCAGCCAGAGAAGAAAAGATATTGCCCTCATAAGTACAAAGGGCCTGGTGAATGCAGATTCCAACTACTGCTTTGGCGAAGGTGGAGCCGGTACTTTCTCAGATGGAAAACTCTATACCCGAAGTAATAAGAGAGGTGATATTGGAAGCATTCTCCGGATCTTTAATTATTTTGGAGCAGACGAAAAAATCCTGACCGATGCTCACCCTCATATTGGAACAGACAGACTGCCTCAGGTTATTAATGCCATGAGGGCAAAAATAATTGAGCTTGGCGGCCAGTTTTATTTTAATACAAGAGTAGTTGATTTTATAATTCAGGATAAAAAGATTTGCGGTGTTAAGACTGTTGATGTTGTAACTGGAGAAGAAGGTCAGTTTGAAGGAAAAGCAGTGCTTCTTGCAACCGGCCATTCTGCAGCTGATATTTATGAACTTGTTGCAAAGTACGCTCCCCAGGCACTTGAAGCAAAAACTTTTGCCGCCGGAGTGCGTGTTGAACATCCGCGAAGCCTTATTGATTCCATTCAGTATCATGGCCGGGGCGCAGAGTCTGGTCTTGGAGCTGCTGAATACAGAGTTACTGCCCAGGTAGAGGGAAGGGGTGTTTATTCTTTCTGTATGTGTCCGGGTGGCTTTGTTGTTCCATCTTCTTCTGGTCCGGATGAAATTGTTGTAAACGGAATGTCTGCTGCTGCCAGAAATTCTAAATGGTCTAATGCTGCAATTGTTGTAGAAATTCGCCCGGAAGATATTCCGGAAAAATTTAAGAAAGCTGCAGAAGATGCAGGCTGCCCTCAGCTGGCAGGACTTTTCTTCCGCACAGAAATAGAAAAGCTTGCTTTTGAAAATGGAAAGGGGCAGGCAGCTCCAGCTCAGCGCCTTACAGATTTTCTTGCAGACCGTGTTTCTGAGGAGCTTCCTCCAAGCAGTTATACAGCAGGTCTTGTTTCATCAAATCTTGCAAAATGGCTGCCTTCACATATCAGTGACCGCCTGAAAAAAGGCTTTGTAGAAATTGATAAAAACATGCACGGCTTTATCTGTAAGGATGCGCTTATGATTGCACCTGAAACCCGAACAAGTACACCTGTCAGAATTCTCAGAAATAAAGAGACTTATGAGTGTACGGAACTTTCAGGTTTGTATCCTGCAGGAGAAGGGGCCGGTTATTCGGGTGGAATTGTATCTTCTGCAATGGATGGAGAAAACGCTGCAGAGGCGATTGTCTTTAAATAACGCATAATTATTTGAGAATTTTGCCTTTTTGTGCTATAATAGCAGAACTATGAATAAGAACAGAATCAGCTCGGAGAGAGTTGTTGCTGTTGTAGGCTTAGTGTTTGTCCTTATTGCTGCAATCACAAGCGTATTCTATAATGGGGATCCTAAATCAATAATTGAAAAAGTAGCCGATACAAATATTGTAATTCCGGTTGTACATTTTATTTGTGTTTTTCTCACCCTTATCCTTGTCATAATACCTAATCTTTATCTGATGGTATCAATTCTTTTTATTGAAAGTGAACTCACAATTTTAACCAATCATCAGGAACTGGGAATATTTTTCTTTTATGCCGCAATAATTTTGATTTTATGTAAGGATTTAATAACAAACAAATCCACAAAAAAAATCATCATTATGTTTATCCTGCATTTTATAACTCTTTGCCTTACCTATACTCACGGCATTAAGTTTATGCTGATCCTTATGGGCTATTCTGCCTTTTGCTGTGCTTTTTACATCTGGATTTACACAATCCTCAAGGCAAAGTTTTCATGTCTCTTTCCGCAGAATGTCCGAGAGAATAATACGATAATTAAAAAGCCGGCCGGTTCAACTATCAGCCTTTCTGATTACAACCTGAACGAAAGACAGATTTCTTTTGTGCTCGAAAACCTTCACAACAAAATGAGCTACAAGGAAATCAGCGAAAAATACTTCGTCAGCATTTCCACCGTAAAAAAAATCTTCGCCGAAGTCTTCAAAATCTTCAACGTCTCAAACATCGAAGAACTCCGAATTCTTTTATTACAGTATCAGGTGAAAGAATAACGTTACTTTTGAAAAATCTAATGGGCTCCCGCGGGCGTTAGGTACGGGCATGCTCGCTTTCAGCTTTTTGGGATATAAAAAATCACTTTTCATTTGAAAAGTGATTTTTTATTTTTTATGGCTAAACGCCAAAAGCTTCAAGAGGCAGCCCGCACCTCCCGCCCGCTCCGCCCATTAGATTTTTCACATTCACCGAGTTTTCTTTCACCCGTATTGTGATGAAAGTTTTTTTATGGTATAACTCTCATATGAAAGTTGCGATTTTTTTCGGGTCTAAGTCTGATAAAGACACTATGAAAAAGGCGGCCGACGTTCTCACAGAGTTCGGCGTAGACTACAAGGCTTATATCATTTCTGCCCACAGAGCCGGGGCTTTACTCAAGCAGACAGTTGAAGAAGTTGAAAAAGACGGATGTCAGGTAATCATTGCCGGCGCCGGTCTTGCAGCAGCACTCCCTGGAGTTATTGCGGGAATTACTACACTTCCTGTAATCGGAGTTCCTCTCGAGTGTGTAAGTGATAAGTCTAACGGGCTTGGCGGAATGGATGCCCTTTTGAGCATTGTACAGATGCCACCACAGATTCCGGTTGCAACTGTTGGTATTAACAGCGCAAAGAACGCAGCTTATCTGGCGCTGCAGATTTTAGCTTTGCAGGATGCGGAGCTTTCTAAGAAATTGAAGGAGTTCAGAGCAAAGCTTGCAGCTGACGCTGAGGCTTCTGGTCTCGACGTTAAGTTTTAGCGGGTTTTAGGGGTGCAACCCCTAGGAGAAGGGGTAGCGAGCAACGAAGTGCGAGCGAGGGGAAGGCTTTCCCCTTTTAAATACATAGGAGTATAAACATGGCAAACTACAAAGAGTCTGGTGTAGACGTAGAAGAAGGTTACCGCGCGGTAGATAAGTACAAGGAACAGGTAAAGAGAACTGTTATTCCAGGGCTTTTGACTGGTCTTGGAAGCTTTAACGGTATGTTCGAAGTGCCTAAGGGAATTAAGAATCCTGTTATGGTAAGCGGAACTGATGGTGTTGGAACTAAGCTTGATGTTGCCTTCCAGATGAAAAAATATGACACTGTTGGTATTGACTGTGTTGCCATGAGCGTAAACGACATTCTCTGCTCTGGTGTGCAGACTCTTTTCTTCCTTGATTATGTTGCCTGCGGTAAGCTCGACGCTGATGTTGCTGCTGAACTTGTAAAGGGTGTTGCAGACGGATGTGTTGATACTGGTTGTGCTCTTCTTGGTGGTGAGACTGCTGAAATGCCTGGCTTCTATGATGTTGGAAAATATGACCTTGCCGGCTTTGGTGTTGGTGTAGGTGAAAAGAAAGATATGATTACCGGCCAGGATATCCGCGAAGGTGATGTTCTTATTGGTTTGTCTTCAACTGGTGTTCACTCAAACGGCTTCAGCCTTGTTCGCAAACTTGTTCCAAATGTAAATGATCCTTTTGTTGTAAACGGAACTGATACTGGTAAGACTATTGGTGAAGTTCTTCTTACACCTACACGTATTTACGTAAAGCCTGTTATGGAAGTTCTTGGAAAATACCGCAAGGCTATCCATGGTATGGTTCACGTAACTGGCGGCGGATTCTTTGAAAATATTCCACGTATGTATCCAAAAGCAAAAGAAGGCAAGAAGCAGCTGATTTCTGTAATCAAACGTGCATCCTGGGATATCCCTCCAGTATTTGGTGAACTTATTCGTCGTGGTGCTGATTTTGATAACGTTTACAATACATTCAATATGGGTATTGGTTTTGTTCTTGCTGTAAATGCAAAAGAGGCTGATGCTGTTCTTGAAATGTTCAACGCTAATGCTTCTAAGTATCACAAGGACTACTGCCCTGATATGAAGGCATACAAGATTGGCCGCGTAGAATATGCTAAGGGTGAAGTAAAGTCTCAGCGCGACGCAGTGCTTTTCGAGGATTAATTATGTTAAAGACAGCAGTTTTAGTAAGTGGTGGTGGAACTAATTTGCAGGCTTTGATTGATTATCAGGCCGCTCAGGGCGACTCTTGCCCTTACAAAATTGTCTGTGTAATATCTGACTCAAAAAAAGCCTTTGCCCTTGAAAGAGCTGCAAAGGCTGGAATCCCAACAGCAATCTGTTCGCCTTACGCTGTTATGGGCGAAGAGGTTGCTAAGTCTTCTGACCGCGATACAAAGCGTCTTGCTGTTTCAAATGCTATGCTTGAGGCCTGCGAAAAATACGGCGCTCAGGCAATTGTAGAAGCCGGCTGTCTTACAGTTCTTGCCGGAGATATTCTTAAAAAATACGAAAACCGCATAATCAACCTGCATCCGGCTCTGCTGCCAAAGTTTGGTGGAGTAGGTATGTTCGGTCATCATGTTCACGAGGCTGTAATTGCGGCTGGTGAAAAAGAAAGCGGTTGTACAATCCACATTGCAGACGGTGGCTGTGATACAGGACGAATCTTGATTCAGAAGAAGGTTCCTGTAATGCCTGACGATACTCCTGACACTCTTTATGCACGCATCGCTCCAAAAGAGCACGAGGCAATTGTTGAAGGCCTCTGTATGCTTGCAAAAGGTCTCTAATCATTTAATAAATCTTAATAAAATCCTTAAAAAAAGTTTGTGAAATTCCAGATTCTGGGTTATACTATATGATAGTATTACTATCATATAGAAGGAGATATGTTATGAAAAAACTTATTGCTTTATTTGCAGCAGTTCTTCTTGTAGGAACAATGTGTTTCGCTGCTGATCCTGCAGAAGGATACTGGATCAGTGTCGATGAAAAGACAAACAAGCCGACAGCCGGCTGGCAGATTTGGGAGCAGGGTGGAAAACTCAGTGGAAAAATTCTTTCTGTTGCTGACATGCCTCAGGATCAGATTGCTGATGGCGGAAAGGGTAAACATTATGACAACTTTATGAATGGTGTTGATGTTGGAACTTTGCGTTCTGTTGGAACAACATGGATCTGGGATCTTAGAAAGGATGCAGAAGGAAAGTGGTCTAAAGGTTATATCATTGATCCGGGTGACGGAAAACGCTATGCCTGTGAAATTACATATCACAAAGCTGATGGTAAGAAATACAAGGTAAACACTCTTGAGATGCGCGGAAAAGTTGGTCCATTTGGACGCAGCCAGTTCTGGCACACTGCAACAAAAGAAGAAGCAGAAGCACTCAGATAGTTTACAAAGCATAAAAAGAGGCACTTCGGTCTGGGAGTCAGTTTATTCAGAACGAAGTGCTTCTGTTTTTTTTAAAGGAAATAATCAGCAGATAATGATTGGCTTAATAGTTGCACGTTCTACTAATAATGTAATTGGAAAAAAAGGCTGTATTCCCTGGAATATAGATGGAGAAAAGCAACAGTTTAAAGAGCTGACAACTGGAAATGTTGTTGTAATGGGGCGGAAAACCTACGAGGAAATAGGCCACCCTTTACCAGGTAGAAAAACTATTGTTGTTTCCAGAAGTAAGAATTTCGAAGGAGAGAATCTGAAAACTGCAGGCTCTGTGAAAGAAGCTCTTGCACTTGCTGATAGAGAATTCAAAGGCTGTGATGTTTTTATTGCCGGTGGCTTTGAAGTTTATAAAGAAGCCATTCCTTATGTTGATGTAATGTATATCACAGAGATTCAGATTAACATAGAAGATGGAGACGTCTTCTTTCCTGAATTTGATAAAAAGAGTTTTGACTTTTCTGCCGGAGAAAGGGCAGGAAATGAAATAAAATATATTCGAACAATTTATAAGAGGAGATCTAATTTTGAAAAGACAGATTGTTAAACTTACCAGCATTTTAATGCTGACACTTTTCTCTGCATTTGCACTTTATGCAGAAAATGCAGATGAAGAAAAATCACCATGGGCTTTGTCTCTTACAACAGATGCCGCTTTTGATTTTAAGTCTGATTATGTTTCCGGCCCAACACATTTTGCACCTATCACAAAAGTTTATGGTGGAATTGAAGCTTGTATTACCTTGAATGGTTCTTACACTCTTGCTACTCCGCTTGGCGAAAGCTGGCTTGTAAAAGATGCACATGTGGCTTTTGGTGCTGCAATGGAGTTAAGCCCAATTACATTCAAACCAACCCTCAGCATTGAATTCCAGCCACTTCCTTTCTTTGTATTGAGCGCCGGTGGTTCTTTTGGTATCGGTTGGAACATGCTGGGCTTTGAAGGCTTGTGTGCATATGATTATTACTTTGATGAATATCAGAAGCTTTCAACCTTTGAGCATCCATATTACGAAGCATGGGCAAAGGCTACCATTATGTTTGATACAGGTGCAATCTTTGCAGGCGACTGGACTCATGTAGTAATGATGGCAAACTTTAAGACTATGTATGCTGGTCTTATGAACATTGGAAGAAATACTGTTTATGAATGGCAGGCTGCAAAGAACCAGGTACAGGGCTTGCAGTATGATGCTCAGGTAGTACTTGGATATCAGATGCCTCTCGTTCTTTCTCTTGCAGGTATCAGATTCCAGGCAACAGGTCATTTTGACGGCAGTGATTATGGAGCAATTAATTCTACCTTTGACGGTGCATTTGCATCAATTTCTTTGAGCCCCTTGTTCCAGTTCAGCTTCGGTGATAAAGATTCTTTGATTTGTCTTCTTGACTTCTCTAGCCGCAGAAGCTTCCAGGGACCAGCTAGTTCTGCTGAAGATGTGGCTCGCACTACAGTTGGCCGCGAATGGTATTTCAGAAGAGTTGCCTTCAGCTATACTCATAAATTCTTTTAAAAAGAAAAACTATTCTGCCCTGGAGTAGTACTCTTCAAGTTTTGGACGGGCAGCTACATAATATTTTTCCAGCTGCTTGTCAAAATGCTTTCCAAAGCTTTCCATCATAATAGAATCAGCCTTTTCAAAAGACATTGCTTCCTTGTAAACCCGTTTACTTACAAGGGCATCATAAACATCAGCAACAGCCATAATGCGGGCTTCAAGAGGAATCTCTTCTCCCTTTAAGCCTTCCGGGTAGCCCGAGCCATCCCAGCGTTCGTGGTGATAATGAGCAACATTTTCAGCAAGCAGATGGAAGGCAAGATCATCAGTTCCTTTAAGAATCTCATGAACTATACGGGCTCCTTCTGCGGCGTGAGTTTTCATCTTGTTAAATTCTTCCTCCGTAAAGCGGCCGGGTTTTCTTAAGATTGCATCATCAACGGCAATCTTTCCAAGGTCATGCATAGGAGCTGCTTTTATAATGTTGTGACAGAACTCAGGAGAAAGTTTGAGACGCTGGTCGCTCTTGTCTTTCTGGATTTCAGAAATCAGGATATTAACAACTTCGCTGGTTCTTTTAATATGGCCACCGGTAGAGTTGTCACGACTTTCTACCATGGTTGCCATACTCAAAATCAGGTTGTTATGCATTTCAACAATATGTTCTGTTTTCTGGGCAACCTCATCACGAAGCTTGTCATTAAAGCCGTTCAAAAGCGAAATATATTTCTGGTCTTTTGTATCATCCTGCATGTAAAGAATGTAGCCGCGGTTTATGCGTCCGTCATAAAGTCTGTTAATATCAACCTGATAAATCTGATCATTATAATTCTTAAAGAAAGAATTCTTTTTAGGGTTGATAATATAATCCCGGATCTTGCCGACAATTTCATTTTTTAATTCAGTATTTTTCAGGATAGAATCATCAATTCTTAATTCCGAAAGTTCAGGGTAAATTCTTTTTGCAAACTGATTGCTTCCAAGGTAGTTAAAGCCATCGTCAAAAGAAACAAAGCCTGTCTTTCCGTTAAAGGCAATAGTTTCAATTACAGTCTCTGTAACATCATAAAGTACAATGCGGCGGCTTATAATAAGCAGAACTGCCTGGCAGGAAATATAAGAAAGAGGCATGAGATCAACTTTGAGATGGAAAATCTTTCCTGCAAAGAAGAGGGAGATAGTAATAATTTCGCAGGCAAGCATTAAGTGCAGGTTATGGCGCGAAACATCATTCTTCTTTTTAATTGCATAAAAAGTTGCCCCGATTGTAAAGAGCATATAAATGCACAGCTGAATGTAATACAGGGTATGAACAATGCCGTATGATTTATGAATAACAAGATAACCGTTTATCAGCTCTCCTGTAACCTCCTTGTAAAAAAGTCCGCAGTAACCGATGCTAAGAACACAAAGATAAAAAACTGTAGAAATGGCAAGCAGCAGAATTCTTATTCCCTTTTTTATATCCAGATTACAAAGATTAAAAATTGCATACATCAAAAAAATATGCAGATAGGAGCCAAGATAAGTTACTTTAATTCCAAGAATTGCTTCTGGTACTGTTGATGAAAATGAAACGAGAAAATAGCCCAGGTTTGCAATAGGAATAAAAGAAAAAATCAGGGTCAGGAAAATAGAAAATCTCTTTCTCCAGATGACTGCATAAATCCCCGTCAATATCAGGGAAATAACGAAAAGAAGGGAATAATAAACTTTCATAACTATATAACACTCCGCAGGAGTTTTTTTATTACCTATTTAATAAGCGAACGGAAGAAGCTGCATTCTTCATCATTACATACAACTGCTTCTGAAAGCTTAGGGTCGCAATGGAAAACGTGCCAGAGAGGCTTCTCAGCAGTGCCGTAGCAGTGTAACTCATTCTGAACCTTTACTGCATCCAGTGCCTGTTTAATTATCGGAGCCTGTGCTTTTAAGAAGTCTCCTTCGCAGGTCATAATAAAGGCCGGAGGAAAGTCAGGGCAAACATGAGCTGCAGTATCCAGAAGTTCAACTTCTTCTTTTGTACCACCCTTTGGCATAAGGCCGCTTAAGAGGAGCTTAATCTGCTTGTCATTATCATCAAGAGTATACTTTCCGCAGTTGAGTGCAACGCCACGCAGAGTCAGATTCTTCTCATGAATAAAATCAAAATTCTTTCCAAAATCTTTATTTGTAATAGCATCAGTATAAAGGGTAAGAAGATGTCCGCCGGCAGAATCACCTACAGCAAAAACATTTGAAGTGTCAAAACCGTAGGCTGCGGCATTGTCTGCTGTCCACTGGAAAACCTTTTCTGTATCCTGCATAGAAGCCGGGAACTTTGCTTCAGGAGCAAGGCGGTAAGAATAATTTACAACTGCAAAACCGCGCTGAGCAAGACGCATACAGTACCACTGATATCTGTATTTGTCGCCGTAAACCCAGGCACCGCCGTGAACACTGATAATTACCGGGAGTTTTTTAAGAGAACCATCTGCTTCAACAGCATCTTTTGGACGGTAAACATCAAGATACTGCCATTTTTTTAATTTTTTATCGTTACCGTAAAGAATATCATCGTAACGGGTGATATCTGCCGGTGTAGTTTGTCCTGCATCCCGCTTTTTGTCTCCGCTGCCAAAGCTATGTCTTATCTTTCTGGAAACAAAAAACTGTTTAAGAGTAATCATTTTATCCCTCCAAAAGTTCTTTCCATTATACCATAGAATTTGCAGAAATCCAAAAAAATAGTAAAATTAAAAATATGAAAACGCTTATAAATACCACCCTCTGCTATATAGAAAAAGACAATAGCTATCTCATGCTCCACCGCACAAAAAAAGAGCACGATTATAATAAAGACAAATGGATTGGAATCGGCGGCAAGTTCGAAAACGGTGAGTCGCCCGAAGATTGTGCCGTCCGCGAGGTCCTCGAGGAAACCGGCCTGGTCATTAAGCCGGAAGATCTGGAATATTGCGGGATAGTCACTTTTGTGGATGTGAGTAAGGTGGGGGAAGTCTCCCCCTCGCTCCAGCCTGTTTCGCAGTCTTTCGCTACCCCCTCTGCGGGCTCAAACGCCGCCCGCAACGCCTGCTTTTCACCTGAAGCATACACCGAGTTCATGCACATTTTCCGTGCCCGCAAATTCAGCGGTGCTCTCAAAACCGATTGTGACGAAGGCGAACTTGAATGGGTTCCCCTTACAAAATTAAAAGATCTTCCCCACTGGCAGGCAGATGAGATTTTTTACGATTTTCTTGAGCAGAATCATCCCTTTTACTCGCTCAAGGCTGTTTACAAGAATAATAAACTGATTGAAACGTATCTGAATGGAAAAGAATATAATCATTGGAAAATCTAGATTCCCTGGTCAAGCCAGGGAATGACAATATAGTGTTGTCATCCTCGGGCTTGCCCCTGCGATGTTTGCGAAGCAAACTCGGTCAGGGATCTAGTTTAAACTAAAACTCTCCGGCAAAAGTTGAGCCAGTGTAAATACCTTCTGTTCTCCCTTGCCGTTTGCAAGAATAATCTTAAAGTCGCGGTCGCAGAACTCGCTTAATACCTGACGGCAGACACCACATGGCGGGCAGAAATCCTGAATCTGAGGATTTCCTTTTTCATCCTCCGGACCTCCCACAACAGCAATAGCTTCAAAGTCGCGTACACCTTCGCTTACAGCCTTAAAGACTGCAGTACGCTCTGCGCAGTTGCTCGGGCCGTAGGCGGCATTTTCAATATTACAGCCTGTCCAGATTTTACCGTTTTTATCAAGAAGTGCAGCCCCTACATGAAAGTGAGAGTAGGGAACATAAGACATATTAGTCATTTCAATTGCTTTTTCTACAAGTTCGTTGTAATTCATAAAGATATTTTATCACATTTTTGTTTTATTTCACAAATTATTTTAGTATACTTTAACAAGGGAAAGAGCAAACTTGTTTAAGGGCTTTTTCCTCAGGAGGATAAAGCCCTTATGGCAGACATCGCACAGGTAAATCAGGCACTTAATCTTACAAATCAGCTTATTGCAGAACTCGACCAGGCAGAACGCCAGCTTTCTTCTGCCCGTAACTGGGGCTTTTTAGACGTTCTGGGCGGCGGACTGATTGTAGATTTGATAAAGCACTCAAAACTCAATAATGCAAAGTCTTCTATGGACCGTGTAAATTACCTGCTGCAGGAACTCAGACGTGTTCTTGGTGGTATCAGTATGGCAGGTGATTACAGCATGAACGTAAGCGGCTTTGCAACCTTTGCAGATTTCTTTTTTGATAGCGGCATTGTTGATGTTTATATGACAGCGAAGATTATGAGCAGCCTCAACGAAGTCCGCAACCTCAAAAATAGATGTTATGAACTCCGTTCAAGACTGTCTAGTATAAGATAAGATTGTTTGAAATCTATACAAAAAAGGGGAATCTGAATCCTGCTGCAAATACGCGGCTAAGATTATTCTGACAATCGGTCAAGCCGATTGCAGAATAACTTAGAGTGTATTTGCAGCAGTCTTCAGCTTCCCCTTTTCCGTTTAACTTATGCAAACTGCGCATGACGTAGCTGATAGTATGCACCTTTCTTTGCCATCAGTTCGGCCGGGCTGCCACTCTCCACAATTCCGCCCTTGTCGATTACAAAAATGCGGTCGGCATTCTGAATTGTTGAAAGGCGGTGGGCAATTACAAAGCTTGTGCGGCCCTTAAGCATCTGTGCAATTCCCTTCTGAACAAGAAGCTCTGTTTTAGTATCAATACTAGAGGTTGCTTCGTCCAGGATCAGGATGCGGGGATTACTAAGCATGGTACGCGCAAAGGCAACCAGTTGTCTCTGGCCGTTACTGAGTTCTCCACCACGGGCCGTGAGCTTTGTATCATAACCTTCTGGCAGTTCGCGGATAAAATCATCTGCGTGAACGGCGCGGCTGGCTGCCAGCATTTCTTCTTCACTCGCATCCAGCTTGCCATACATAATGTTTTCACGGATTGTGCCGCTGAAAATATAGTTGTCCTGCGTCATAATTCCCATCTGGGTACGCAGACTGGCAAGCTCTACATTACGAATGTCTTTTCCGTCAATCAGGATGGCCCCGTCCTTAATATCATAAAAACGGCTCACCAGATTGACTACCGTAGATTTACCAGCACCCGTAGGTCCTACAAGAGCAATTGTTTCACCCTGAGTCACAGAGAAATCAACATTTTTAAGAACATCTACATCTTCCTTATAACCGAAGGTAACGCCCTTAAAGTCAACATTTCCCTTGATTGCAGGCATCTGCTCTGCATCCTCGCGGCTGGTAACCACCGGCTGCTTATCAATAATTTCAAAAATACGCTCAGCACCGCTGGCCGCATTAATAAACTGGTTGTAAAAATTGCTCAGGTTCAGAATAGGCTGCCAGAACATTCCGACATAACTTCCAAAGGCAATGTAAGTTCCAATGGAAACGCCTTCAATTCCAAGCAGCTTGATTCCTACCATATACAAGGCCATGGTTCCAACGCTCCAGCACAAATCAATCCAGGAACCAAAGCCGTCGCACCAGCGCACAGCTCGCAGGAACTCGCGGCGGTCGTCCCAAACCAGCTGCTGGAAGGTCTTGTCGGTTTCCTGCTCGGCGCGGAAGCTCTGAATGATTTTTATGCCCGAAAGGTCTTCGTTTATAAAGGCATTCATATTCGAAGACTTCTGACGTTTTGCCTTCCAGTGCTTTTCTGCCATAATCGAAATCAGAAAAACTCCGCCAATCAAAAATGGCAGACTGCAGAGGGCGGCCAGAGCCAGCTTCCAGTTTTTAATGAACATAATTACCATTACCGCAATAACCGTAACAAGGTTCGGAATTAAAGTGGTAACGGCATTTTCAATAATATCCTTGAGGGAGTTCGAGTCGCCGATAATTCTCGCAAGAATCTTTCCGGACGGACGCGAGTCAAAAAAGGCCAGGTCCAGTCCCTGAATGTGGTCGTACAATTCTTGTCGCAGCTCCTGAATAACCTTGTTACTGGTCTTTGCCATCAAAAGCATACGAAGCTTAATTGCCAGCACCGCAAGAATATTGATGGTCGCGCCAAGAGCCACAATGCGGATCAGGCCCGCAACATTGCCCGGAATAATATAGCGGTCAATGGCCCTCTCACTCAAAAGTGGATTCACGAGGTCTACCGCCGTACCAAAAGCCATGAGCGCAAAAACTCCCGCAATCCGTTTTTTATATTTGAGCAGGTAACGGAAAAGCCGTGGCATAGTTTCGAAGTTAGACTTCTGCACCTGCTGTTCATCGATTTTATAACTGTTCATAATCATCTCCAAATAGGAGGGGGAAGTCTCCCCCTCGCTCGCACTGCGTTGCTCGCTACCCCTTCTAGCGGGGACACCCCGCAACGCCCCGTTATAATCTCCGTCATTGCGAGCACGAAGTGCGAAGCAATCCATATTGTAGATTGCTTCGTCGCATTCGCTCCTCGCAATGACGCGTTTTGTTTAGTACTGACTATCGTAAGTCTCCTTATAAAGACCTCCGAGTGCTAAGAGCTCTTCGTGAGTTCCCTGTTCTACAACCCGACCTTTGTCCAGAACAATAATCTTATCTGCCTTGCGAACCGCGCTGATTCTGTGGGCGATGATGATTTTTGTCATGCCGGAAAGTTCTGCGAGAACTCCCTGAATTTCCTGCTCGGTCTCTGTGTCCAGTGCAGAAGTTGAATCGTCCAGAACAAGCACCGGTGTTTTTCGGGCCAGAGCTCGCGCAATTGTAATTCGCTGCTTCTGTCCGCCGCTAAGTCCAACACCACGTTCACCAATTACGGTGTTCTCTTTTTCTTCCATGCGGTCTACAAACTCTGCCGAGTGCGACTGCTCCAGAGCCGAGCGCACCTCAGGCACGGTGATTGTCTCCCGCGCACCAAGTCTGATGTTTCCGTCAATCGTGTCGCTGAACAAAAAGATGTCCTGCATAACACAGGAGATTGCTCTGCGCAGGGTAGGCAGGGGCAGCTCGCGGATATCAATTCCATCAAGCTTAATACTACCGCCTGTAACATCGTACATGCGCTTAAGCAGATTGATGATGGTTGTCTTTCCCGAACCGGTTGACCCCATAATTCCCAGGGTCTGACCGGCCTTGATGTCGAAACTTACATCGTCGAGAATCGACTTTTCTCCTGCCTTATAAGTTACATGCTCAAAGCTGATGTCACCTGCAATATCAAACTGCGAGAACATTGCATCTGCAAGTTCAGCATCGTCACCTTCTGTGTTCTTTGCAAGCTCGCTGTTTTCTGTAATATCCGGCAACTCAGCGTAAATCTTATTCAGACGCTTAACGCTTGCCTTGGCACTTGAAAAACCGTTTGTGAGCCAGCCAAGCATTTCCATAGGCCAGATCATTCCGCCAACGTACTGGGTAAAAGCAATCAGTTCACCTACAGACATTTTTGCGCCGCCCTGCAAAGGATTTCCCTTCATTACAATCAGACCGCCAAGCAGCAAAGAAATCACCGAAAGCAGTCTTGTTATTGTCTGAATCATCGGATTGTACTTTACAAAGACCCTGCTCAAATCAATATTGAGTTCATAGAACTTCTGGTTGTGTTTATGGAACTTTGCAATCTCAAAGCCCTCGCGCGCAAAAGCCTTAACCGTACGAACTCCTGCAAGATTTTCTGCCGCAGTATTGTTCATCTCTGAACCTTCCTGCATAACGGCACCGTACAAATCATCCAGCTGCTTTTCCATCATAATGGCAATTACGCCTGAACCAATCATTCCCACAATCGGAATCAAAGCCAGCTGCCAGTTAATGCGGACCATAAAAATTATTGTGGTCACTGTGCGGATGAAAACTTCGGCCATCAAAATACCCATAAAGGCCGCAATATCCCAGATGCGGTCTACGTCGTCCTTTACGCGGCTCATAAGCTCACCGCTGTTTATGCCGTCAAAAAAATTTGCAGAAAGGCTCTGAATCTTCTGAAAAAGATTTATGCGGACTTCACTTGCAATTTTACTTCCGGCATAGTCGCAGGCATATTCCTTTGTGTACTGGAAGATGCAGCGGCCCACTCCTATTCCAAGAATGCCAAGCAGAAGAAAGTTCAAAACCTCCATCTTCTTTGCAATCAAAACATCATCAATAATATGCTGAACAATCAGAGGTGCTGCCTGATCCAGCATTGTGCCCGCGCTCATGGCAAGCAGGGCAATCAGATACAAAAAACTGTAGCGTTTAAAATAACGAAATAAATTCAGTTTGTTCATAATTCAAGTTACAAATAATAAGCAGGAACGATTCGGTAACGAGCCGAAAACAATAATACACACGCCGAGGTATCGTGCGGTCGATTTGTGAGGATTTGATTTGTAAGTGGGAACTAATTCTCTTTTGTGCGAGGGAGAATCATTCCGCACTTAAAATCAAAATACACTACACTGTTATCCATGGGAGTGACCTCCTTAAAAAGAATTTCAAGAGCGCGCGAGGATGTTGCGCTCATCGATATTTTCAATCTAGTGGGAAGAAAAAAAATTGTCAAGGGGGGATGTAAAGGAAATGAAACATTGAGCGGCTCTCTCAGTTCACTTGCAACGAAAAATCCCCACTAAATTGGCGAAAGTTCCAATTTAGTTGGAAAAAAACTTGATTTTTCTGGATTTTTAAGGCATTTTTCAGATTTCTGTGGTATTTATTCCAACCAAAACATTGTTTTTATTGTTTTGGTTGGATTTTCAATCCAAAAAATCAAGTTTTTCCGAGCTTTCCATCCAACCAAATTTAAGTTTTATCTTATTTAGTAGGGACATCTCGACTTCAAGTCTTTTTAGCATCTTGTTTTCATTTTTAATACAATAAAAAGCTGTTGATAATCTGTTTCCCTTACTTCTATTATGAGTCTTGCACCTTTTTCCCTTTTTCGTTACATATTAAATATATGAAAAAGTTTCTTTCAATTCTTTCAGTTTTTTTACTGGCAATTAATCTTTATGCAGCTGAAAAAAAACTTCTGGAATCAAAAAATGAATATGGTGGTGAAACCGTTGAGTTTTCAATTAATCCTGAAGAAAAAGATTATGAGCAGTTTACTAAAGTTGTTTTCTTTTATGATGAAGTAAACAATGAGCGTAAAACAGTTTATTATCTTTCTGATAAAGTGCAGCAGGAAAGTGGTTATGAGATTCAGGAAGAATTTTATGAGGATGGCCATCCTGTAGAATACCGAATGCATTTTACTCCGGCACAAGCAAAAAGACGTGGAATTACAACTTTGATAGAAAAAACTGCTTTACCTGATTATCTGATTTATACAGACGGAAGTAAAACTGTATATTCAAATATGAAGTCTTTTGTTCATAATTACCCGATACTTACTTTGAGTTATCTGGAAGAAGAATATTTCAGAGATTCAGATACACACAAAACAGATAAAAACAGATATTATGTAAGTTCAAGATATTTTAAAGCCCGATCCTTTGTTTCCTTTTGTTCGGAATTTATGGAAATGAATGATTTAGACAGGGAGCTTGTTTCTCGCTACTCACTTTTCTTAAACAATTCTGATATGAAGAACTTGTATGAAAAGAAAGCTTTTGTAAAATCAGAAGGAAAACAATATACAGTCTATATACAGAAGAACCTTGAGCCGTATATAAAGAATGGTCTTACTTGTTTACTGGCTTATGGGATGATAGGCTATAATGAGGAATTGTTTTTAATTTCTGCTGAGTTTGAAGAGCTTGCAAAATAAAGTTAGTCTTATATTCCAGAGTTATAAAATTACGGCTTTCTTCCGTCCTTATAATCAATCACCCAGCCGCCGTTGTAAAAGCCGTTGTCGTTGCGGGTAGGGGTGACGAAGATTACCTTTGTCGGGTTTTCTGTATTGTATTCGAAAATATTTGATTCCCACTGGAAAGCCTGAGGCTGCGAGTATTCTACTACCCCGGATTGCAGGGCGGTTCTGGCTTCTTCTCCGGATTCCGGGTAAATAAAATTGTTCTGCTGGTCAACAGGAGTGTAGAGGGAGATTTTGTAGCGTCCTTTTTTGAGTTTGAGATGCATGGCCATGCCGCCGCTGAGAAAGTAGGTGTGCTTGTAATTACGAATGATGTCCGGCGTACTCATCCATTCGTAAGTGGCGGAGATGCGGCTGCTGTCGTAAGTGATTTCCTTGCCTGCCTCATCTTCAATGCGTAGAAAGCAGCGAATGTCGTTGAGTACTCCGACATTATCCGGCCGGTAGATAATCAGCGAGGTTTTGTCGTGGCCAGCCGGCAGGTCTTTTGTAGCGTCGATAAAGTCGTAATATGAGCCGGGCACAGGCTGGGCGGCGAGGGTAGAGGTAAGGAGGAATAAAATAAATGTTGTCATCCCAAACTTATGGGCTGTCATCCCAAGCTTATGGTGTGTCATCCCGAATTTATTTCGGGAGCTATTAAAGAGATGCTGAATCAAGTTCATCATGACATAGGTTGTTCTTTTTCTCATACCGTCATTATCTGCTGGATTTTTGCGTGGTCTGTTTTTTCGTTTCCAGCTTCATTTGCATTTGTTCTGAAAGGACAGAGTGGTAATCCGTTCTTGCTGTAAATTGTAACAGGGCCGTAGTTGTACCAGCCATAGCGGGCCGCAACAGGGTGGCTTACCTTTTTGCTGCAAACAACAATTGTATTTTGCTTGCCGTCAGCTCCTCCAAGAGCAAATTCTGCCGGGTACCAGACTCCGTCACTTCCGCATACTTCAAAGCCTGTGAAGTCTTCACTCACAGTATTGCCCTGACGTTCTTCCATTTTTTTATACTCTTCAAAACGAACTTCATCTGAACGAACTTCAAAACCAAGCGGAGCATTTGCAAAAGTCAGAACAATGCTGCCGTTTCCGGCCTGGTCATACACTGTCATAAAACTTTCAAATTCCGGAGCAGATGCATCTACAGAAGGAAGCAGCTGATATACCTTTGCACGAGCAAGGTTTTCCATACGTTCAGCGAGAACTCTTTTTGCCCGCGGATGAATGTCGCTGTACTGCCCCAGGTCAAAGGCACTTGTAAGCCATACCTTATTGATTCTGGCCGCTGCTTTCGCCTGCTCTTCGCGAACAATGCACCAGTGTTTAAAATCAGGATCTGCCTCATAGCGGTGAACCGGCAACTGTACACAAACGAACGGTAGTAAGTTATCTCCCCAGTCACTGCGCCAGTTATCCACCATTGCACGGAAGAGCTTGTAGTAAGAAGCTGGCTTATGGTCATCACTTTCTCCCTGATACCACAAAACGCCCTTCAGTGTGTAAGGTAAAATCCGTGAAATCATACAGTCATAAAGTCCGCAGGGACGGTAAGGATTTTTACAAGACTTTGGACCCGGCCATGGATTTTTGCCAAGGATTTTTTCTGCTTCTTCCCAGGTAACTCCCGGCTGCTTCTCCCAGAGCTTTGCAAACTTTTCCTGCCACTTATTATTTTCTATTTCGTAATCATCAAATTCTTTACACTGCTGCTCGAGCGATTTTCCACGGGTCGCCTCTTCATATTCTGTAAGGTAAGTATTAAGGTCTCGGTCTGCTTCAAGATATTCACGACGCATCCAGGCAGAGGCAGAGGTTCCGCCCCAGTTACAGCCAATTACTCCCACAACACAACCCAAATCCTGTGCAAGCTTTTTTGCAAAAAAGTAACCCACTGCGGACCAGGCTCCTTTCGACGGACTTTCCCAGGTCTGCCAGGCAGTCTGCTTTTCTGCCTCATAAAAATGTTCGTCCTTCCAGCCTATTTTATTTGTATAGTAAAAACGTACATTTTTACCGGCAGACTCATCAGCAAGCTCTGCAGGGCCTTCTGTGCAGTTCTGTAATTCAAATTCCATGTTGCTCTGACCGCCTGCCAGCCAGACTTCACCAAAGGCAATGTCAGTAAAAGTTTTAGCTTCATTATCACCACAAGTTATTACAAGTTTACAGCCGGTTTGAGCAGACTGAGCTTCAAGCTTTAAAAGCCATCTGCCGCCTTCTGCGACCGTGGCATTTTTACAAAGAAGCTGCCCATGCTCATCAAAAAGTTCTGCAAACACAAGAGCCCCATCCAAAGCCTCTCCAAAAATTGCTGTATATTTATTTCTCTGTAAAACCATGTGGTCAGAAAAAACTGCTGCCACAGAAAAAATTTTATAATCTGCCATATTATCCTCTGTTAATATTATAAACTAAGAATAAAAGACTGGTAAATACAGAGACTTACTTATAAAAATCATTCCATTACTACGCTGCCGGCATTTAAGCTCCACTTTTTAATTTCTTTCCACTTTATTAAAGATTTGTTATAAAACCATAAAAAAAATTGCGAATTTCTATATACAGTAATAAAATTAATAAGAAGTTTAAAATACTGCAGGGAGTTTTAGTATGAATGCTAAGCTTAAGAAAATTACGATAATTGTTTTTGCAATTGAGTTTATAGCGGCTATAGGATTGTTTACCCTCATCAGAACTGTTGCCCGAAATCATGCAAGAACCAATGCTTTTGCCGATATGGAAATGACAGCCCGCGTAAAGCGAGCAAGCTTTGAAACCTCCATGAACGAACAGCTTACACTTGCCCTTCAAATGGTAAAGATGCCGGCAATTAAAGAATATATGCTTCATCCTGAAAATGAAGCATTACGTGAGGCGGCATTTAAGGATTTCCTGCCTTTTAAGGATTCATTTAAATCAAAATCAATATTCTGGGTTTCTGACGCAGACAAAATGTTCTGGAGTGATATGCAGGCCAGTTATGTAGTTAATCCTTCTAATCCGGATGAATACTGGTATAATATGACTTTGCTGGAGACACAGGTTTACAACTTTAATATCAACTATAACCCTACGCTCAAGCAGACAAACCTCTGGGTAAATGCGGTAGTTCGCGATGATGCCGGAAAGCCTATTGGTATTCTTGGTACCGGCATTCCTCTTACCAGCATGATTAATGAAATGTATGCTAATTTGGATTCTTCAATCACAATGTATCTTTTTAATGACTTGGAAGAAATTACAGGTGCCCTTGATGATTCTATTCTTGAGAAGAAACTTCCAATTCATGCCAGAATGCCTGAGATCAAAACTTTAGACTATAAGCCAAAAGATATTTCCTTCGAAACAACTTCTTCAACAGATTTTATTTTTGCCTCTATTCCTCTTGTAGGCTGGCACATTGCAATGGAAAAGCCATATACCTTGAGAGATTTTATAATAAATGGTCGTACAGCTCTCATTGCGGGAATTATTACAGTCATTATCATCGTCTTTCTTTCTATTCAGCTTGTGAACATGGTTAATCAGCTTACAATTTTGAGTGATGCTGTTTACGATTTAAGTTCAGGTAATGCCGACCTTACAAAACGCGTGACACTGAGCCGCCGTTCTATCTTTAAGGTATTCGGAACCCTGGTTGAAAATGAGAATCTCTTTATTGAAAAGCTTCAGGGAATTATTGAAAAACTTAAGGGATCTGAAAAAGAATTGAATAATGTTGGTGTAAATATGACAGGCAGTATGCAGAATACTGCAAGTGCTATCACACAAATTATTTCTAATATTGATTCAGTTCATGCACAGATTAACCAGCAGTCGGAAAATGTTCAGGAAACCGCAGGTGCCGTAAATGAGATTTCTGCAAATATCGATTCGCTGGAACGCATGATCCGCCAGCAGTCTGATGGAGTTTCAGAAGCTTCTTCTGCTGTTGAACAGATGATAGGAAATATTCAGTCTGTAAATACTTCTGTAGATAAGATGGCTGAATCCTTCAGTCAGCTTGAAAAGCAGGCTCAGTCTGGTCAGGCTAAGCAGGCTGCAGTAAATGAAAAGATTTACCAGATTGAAGACAAGTCAAAGATGCTGCAGGAAGCTAACCAGGCAATTGCTAATATTGCTGAGCAGACAAACCTTCTTGCTATGAATGCTGCTATTGAAGCGGCTCATGCGGGTGAAGCAGGTAAGGGCTTTGCTGTCGTTGCAGATGAAATCCGTAAGCTTTCTGAAACTTCTACTGAACAGTCTAAGACAATTGGTGATCAGCTGAATAGTATTCAGGCTTCTATTCTTGAAGTAGTTGAAGGTTCTCAGGAATCGAGTCGTGCCTTCTCTATGGTATCTAATGAAATTGATAATACAAACCAGCTGGTTAATGAAATTAAAGTTGCAATGACAGAACAGAACGAAGGTTCAAAACAGGTTATTGAAACCCTTCGTGTAATGAATATGAGTACTGCTGAAGTAAGCTCTTCTGCACAGGAAATGATTCAGGGTAATAAACTGATCTTCAATAACATTGCAAGCCTTCAGGAGTCATCAAATATGATGAAAGACAGTATGGAAGAAATGGCTGTTGGCGCAGAGAAAATCAGCGACAGTGGAAAGCAGCTTTCTTCTATTTCCGAGAAGATGAAAGATTCTATTACTGATATGGGAGAGCAGATAGACCAGTTTACGGTCTAAAGCTCTTTTGTATAAACACCCGAATCCCTGTTTGTCGAAAATCCCATTTTATGAAGGTATTTTTGATGGGCAGGGATTTTTGTTTCTGCGGTAAGACTTTTAATTCCAAGCCGCTTAAGGTGTGTATATAAAAATTTTCCAGCAGAACAGTCTCGGTAAGCCGGGGTAGTGTAATCAAGATTTACAGAAAGTGTTGAGCCGTTTCCGCCAGTGCTGTCCTTATCTTCTTTTGCAATAAAGACTCCTGCCGGAACCTGGCCGCAGGTAATCAAAAAGATTTTATCACCTGCAGATGGAGTTGAAAAATCAGGGAAAAAGTTTTTGATATCTGCACTGTTTGCAAAAAGAAAATGAGCGAGGAAGCCGTCATCAGCTTTTACCTCTACTGCAGAATATTCCTTCTTTGTATTATTAAGCTTGTAAAGATTTATGATATTTATGATGATCAGGCAGACCTGCATGGCGGCTGTAGGGTAGGAATGAATTGCAAGGGCATAGCCACAGAAAATTACACTGCCGACAGTATTGATGATTCTGAGCTTTACAACCGAAGTCATAAGCATAGAAACAATAACAAGTGCCGAGCCAAGATAACCGATAAGTTCCAAAAGTAATTCAATTCTCATAAGAAAATATTATAGTAGAAATTGTTTTACAGCAAGGTATTTAGTCAAACGTAACTATATTCACTAAAATAACAATTTCTACTATAATATTTGCTATGGCAACACAACACAAAGAAATTGATGAAGAGACACTTACAAACTTACTTTATTTGTCTCGTTTGTCTCCGGAAAGTACTGATATGGAGACTTTGAAAAAACAGGTTGATGATATCGTAGGATATTTTGATATTCTCTCTAAATATGATGATAGCGAAAATCCTTATGACGCATATCCAAGAACCGAAGCAGACAAGCTTCGCGGTGATACAGTAGTAGAAGGACTTGAAATCAGCGACGTAAAGAAAGTTTCCGAAAACTTCATGGATGGATATTTCCAGGTACCAAAGGTTCTTGGGGAGGGAGCATAATGTATTACACAATTAAAGAAACACGCGACGCTCTCAAAAAAGGCGAAACTACCAGCGAAAAACTCGTTCGCGACGCAATTGATACTTTCAATAAAGATAAATCAGCCCCAATTCCGCTTAATGCATTTATTGAAATGTACGACGATGCCGCAGACTTTGCTGCCGCTGCCGACAAGGAAATTGCCGCTGCCCGCGCTGCAGGTGGCGACGCCCTCGACAAGCTTTTTGCAGAAAAGCCATTACTCGGAATTCCTTTTGCACTTAAAGATAACATGAACTCAAAGGGCCACCGCCTTACCTGTGCTTCAAAAATCCTGGAAGGCTATGTAGCTCCATACAACGCGACTGTAATTGACCGTCTTGAAAAGGCAGGTGCAATTCCTCTTGGCCGTTGTAATCAGGATGAGTTTGCAATGGGTTCTTCTACAGAATACTCATGCTATGGTCCAACCCGTAACCCAATCAACCGTGAGTTTGTTTCTGGTGGTTCTTCGGGTGGTTCTGCTGCCGCTGTTGCCGCTAACCAGGCTCTCTTTGGTCTTGGTACAGAAACCGGTGGTTCAGTTCGTCTTCCTGCCAGCTACTGTGGAATCTACGGTCTTAAGACAACTTACGGTGTACTTTCCCGCTGGGGTATCGTTGCTTACGGTTCTTCTCTGGATCAGGTTGGTATTCTCGGTCACACTCCTGCCGATATTGCTGAGCCTCTCAGTCTTATGTGCGGCGTAGATATGTATGATGACACTTCTGCAGATTTACCTGAGGGAAAAACTTTGAATAAACTCGAGGCTCTTTCAGACGCAGAGTTTAAGGCTCTCAAGATTGCAATTCCAAAGCAGTTCCTTAAGACAGAAGGTGCTGACCCTGATGTTGTAAAATGCTTTGAAGAAACCCGCAAGTGGTTTACAGATAAGGGCGCTGTTGTAGAAGAAGTTGATCTTCCAATCCTTGATGCTTCAATTGCCGCTTACTATGTAATCGCTCTTTCAGAAGCTGCTTCTAACCTCAGCCGTTTTGATGGTATCCGCTATGGTCGTCGTGTAGACAATGGTCAGGGTTATGATGAACTTTATGTTGATACACGTTCGGAAGGTTTTGGTCCTGAAGTAAAGCGCCGTATCGTAATTGGAAACTATGTTCTTTCTGAGCAGTTCTCAGGAGATACTTATAAAAAGGGTATGACAGTTCGTGCCCGCATTCAGCGTGAAGTTGCAGCTGTATTTGACAAGTATGACATCATTCTCTGCCCAACCTGTCCTACTGCTGCATTTAAGCTTGGTTCTAAGGTTGATAACCCTCTTGAGATGTACCTCTCAGACCTTTATACAACTTTTGTAAACCTTGCCCGCATTCCTTCTATCAACGTTCCTGCCGGACGTACAAGTGCAGACAATATGCCAATCGGCATGCAGTTTGCAGGAGCTATGTTCAGCGAGAAGAAGATTCTTCAGCTGGCTCAGAACTGGGAGAATGATCATAAAGAAATTGGTATTCCTGTAAAATAATAACAGCAACCGGTGGTTGAGTGACACGAAGTGTCGTATCGAAACCACCATATGAGACGTGAACTTTCGGTGGTTTCGATACGATGCTATGCATCACTCAACCACCGGATTCAGCATCATTTGACCTTCATCTCGAAAACACCATCCCACTTCTTTGGAGGTGGGTTTGTTTTAAAGTGAGAGATTCGGTCAAGGAATACAACGGACGGCATGTCCTGATATTTTTCGTTACAGAGCTGGAACATTTCTTCTGCCTTATCCCAGCTCTGTTTGCGGTAAGCCGCAAGGCCCTTTTCAAAGAGATCTTTAATTTCAAAAAGCTTATCTACGGCAGCAGCCTTTGTCTGTAAAATCTCATAAATGCGGACAGGTTCATTCTTTCCCTTTACCTTGATAAAGTCTAGTTCACGGCAGACAAAGGTGTCTTTCAGTTTTTCAAAAACAGCTTCTGTAATAATTGCCTTAGAACCATAAGCCTTGTTTGCACTTTCAAGACGGGCTGCAAGGTTCACAGTGTCTCCGATAGAAGTAAAGTCCATGCGGCTGCGGGCTCCTACAGAACCAAAAATTACACGGCCTGTATTAATACCAATTCCCATAGAGATGTAGTCTGAACCGTCGGCCAGAGCCTGCTGCTGCTGGGCACGCATGGCAGCGCGGATTTCCATTGCGGCTTTACAGGCGTTGTATTCTTTCTTAGGACCGGCAAAGAAGGCCATCATTTCATCACCAACAAATTTGTCTACATCACCGCCATTATTCAGAATAATTTCAGTTTCAATATCAAGATAATGATTCAAAATCTCAACAACATCCTTAGGTGGCTTACCCTCGCACAAGGTTGTAAAGCCACGGATATCTGTAAACAGGAAGCACAGTTCCCGTGAAGTAGTTGTTTTCTTAACATCCTTATCTGCATTCTGAAGGGTAGAGAAAGAAATATAAGGAATAATACCACGGATGATTCCAACCATGTTTTTGATTTCTTTTGAAAGGTCTTTTGTTTCATCCTGAGTTTTGATGGAATCAATAAAGGTAAGCTGGTCTGCTGTGATTTTTGAGTTACCGTCCAGAATCTCTCCCAGAGTGTTTGCAGATTTTCGAACGTTGGTCTTAAGATACAAAAGAGGGTTTGTGATAAAGTCTGCAATCAAAAGGGCAACAATAATTGCAAGGTAGAGGAACATTACAACCATTGTGAAAACATAAACTTTAACATGGAAGAATGAACGCATGAGAATTTCTGTTTTGTAAGTAACGATAGAAAAGCCGACAAGCTTAAAACCGGTCTTGCGGGTAAAGGAAACCGGGTAAATGTATTTGCAGAGGTCTCCGTCGAGAACAGGCTGCTTTTTGTAATTTCCATTCATAAAGTTTGCAAAATATTCGCGGGCCTTTTCTGCCGTAATCTTTTTCTCACTATCTGGAATATCTTTTACACGGCCTGTTGCAGTTGTATAAGAGAATACATCGTATTCAGGCCATTCAATAGAATCAATTGTAATTTCTACTCCCTCTTCGACAGGAACGAAGGTAACCTTTTCGCCTTCTTTCTTGAAAATTATGTTTCCTGGAGCACTTGAGGTAATAATATCAATCCGCTCAAATGGTGTGTCTGCATAAGAGTTAGCTTCTTTCTGCTGTGAAAAGTAAGGGGCAATCTTTTCGTATTTACCATCAGCTGAATCATAAACTGTTGAAGTCTGCTCTGCCTGAGAACGACCTACATCACTTACAGCTTCTGTAAACATTTTATTATAGCTGTGCAAAATCAGGATTGTGAAAATTACCATAATAACGGCAATTACACTTATGATTGTAAGAGTGAGTTTTGTCTTGATAGAGATTTTTGTTTTCTGCTTTGATTCTGCCTGAATCTTTTTGTATTCTGCAAATTCCGGATTCATCTCTCTTAAAAAGAGGATTCCGAAAATAGACATGAGGGCATGCGAAATAAAGGCAAGTCCAAAAACAATGTAAACCTGAATCGGAAGAAGGAGGAACCATCTCCAGCAGTTTGCAAAAATTATAAGACTTGTTACGGAACAGAAAAGATAGAATGTAAGGCTTATATAAGTAATTACGTATAGAAGGGTGTTCACTTTTCCTTTTATAAAAAGTGTAATTAAGAGGAAAAGGGCAGTAAAAGGTACAAAATAAATCATGAAGTAGACAATATGAAAGGGAGTGCTCTGAATTGTCTCAGACGGAGTAAAGGGCAGCATATATGGATAAATCAGGCTTGCTGTACTTTCTGCATCTCCAAGGCTTATGCTCTGCATTCCCATTGGTAAAAGAAAAAGGGCAGCCATAAGGGCGGCAGGGATTATTCTGCAAAAGTAGAAGAAAAACTTTTTTGTATTAAATTTGATTTTTGATTTAGATGATGAACGTGGTTTCTTAGACTTAGGAGTCTTTGCTTTCATTTTTTTATCCTGTAACTTGTTTATTCTGCCCTTAAATTATAAGGCAGATAGGCAGATTTTGGAAGATTAAATAAAAGCAAAAGAGAAAAGTTTTTGTGAAAAATTCACAAAATTTTAATTTTTACATCTTTTCATTTCTGCAGGGCATTTGTGAGGCATAAACGGACCGTACTGGCAGCGAGGACAGTTGAAGCATTTTACAAATGGAAGAGGAGACAAGCTTGTGTCGCCGGCTGCTATACGACTTGCTCTTAGGGTTGCATTGCAGATTGCAGGATCTGCTAAGATTGCACGGCCAAAATCAACTGTGTCTACCAGATCATTTTCAATCAGATGAATTGCAAGTTCCGGTTCAAAAATGCTGTTTACGCAGGAAACGGGAACGCGGCCTTTGAAGTGCTCGTGAAAGCGTACACCAAGCTTGCAGATGAGGTTATATGGTTCGCCTTCTTCTTTGAGAGTCGGGTCTTTCCATTCTTCAATTCCTGTAGAAACCTGAAGATAGTCGCAGCCTGCCTTTACATATTCTTCTGCAATATTGATTGCGGTGGCGATGTCCGGTTCAATGCCTGTGGTGCGGACAGAGATGATAAAGTCCGGACCGCATTTTTCACGGATTGCGCGGATGATTTCTGAACCAAAGCGGGCGCGGTTTTCGTCTGAGCCGCCATACAGATCTGTGCGGAGGTTTGTTTTTCTTGAAGCAAACTGATTTATAAGATAACCGTGGCAGCCGTGCAGCTGGATTCCGTCGTAGCCTGCTTTTTGTGCACGGATGGCGGCGGCGACAAAGCTTTCCTGCATTGTGTGGATTTCGTCCAGTGTCATGGCGCGGGCAAATTTTTCTACGCCGCCGCTTGCGTATGACGGCACCTGCACTGCCGAAGGACCAATTGCTTCTCCGCACTCCGGGTTAGAAGTAATGCCTGTATGGTTCAGCTGAATCAGCATTGTTGCCCCATATTTGTGGCAGGCATCTGTTATTGCCTTATGGCCTTCAATCTGTGAATCATCCCAAAGCCCCATATGGATCGGTCCAAAACGTCCGTCCGGAGTAACTGCAGTTGCTTCTACACAGATGAGTCCACAGTTTGCGGCAGCACGTTCTCGGTAATGCTCAATATGTTTTTGAGTGGCTTTTCCGTCCGGGCCGGCAAAATCGAACTTTACGGTTGGTGCCATTGTGAGATGGTTCTTTACTGTGGTCTTATTTATGATGATGGGGTCGGTTACTTTTGGCATAATTTCTCCAGAAATGTATTCTATAATTCTTCTATATTTATTATATTATGGAAATATATTATTTCAATAAGAGTATTTATTGACTTTTTATGCAGGGCGTTACGGGGCGGCAGCCCCGTTAGAAGGGGTAGCGAGCAACGAAGTGCGAGTGAGGGGAAGGCTTTCCCCACCTTACGCTCATTCTGGAGGAAAAAAATGCAGAGATTTAATATTGGTGATAGTTTTGAGACTACAGTTGTAGCAGTTACAGATTCTACAGTTTTTGTTGATTTGAGCGCTAAATCAGAAGGCGTAATTGATGTTGCAGAATTCAAGGATGCAGACGGAAACGTAAGCGTAAAAGAAGGCGACAAGATTAAGGTTTTCTTTACAGGTGAAGTTCGCGGTGAAATGCGCTTTACTACAAAAATCGGCGGCAGCTCAGCTGATGACACAATGATTGAAAATGCTTTCAAGGGCGGCATTCCTGTAGAAGGTCACGTTGAAGCAGAAATTAAGGGCGGTTTTGAAGTAAAAATTGGCGGAAAACGCGCCTTCTGTCCTTATTCTCAGATGGGCTTTAAGGATAAAAAAGAGCCTTCTTTCTATGTTGGAAAAACTCTCAGCTTTATCATTACTGAATATAAAAATGATGGAAAAGATATTCTCGTAAGCAACCGCAAAATCGGTGAAAGCGAATATGCAAATAAACTTGGTAAGCTTGCAACTCAGATTACTGAAGGTGCAGTAGTTACAGCTACAGTTGAAAGTATCGAAAAGTTTGGCGCTTTTGTAAACATCCAGGGCTTCAGAGCTCTCCTTCCAATCAGCGAGCTTTCTTTTGACCGCGTAGCTGATGCAGGTGATGTTGTAGAAGTTGGCCAGGAACTCAATGTTAAGGTTATCAAAACTGACTGGAAAAACGAGCGTGTTAGCGTAAGCCTTAAGGCTCTTTTGAAAGATCCTTGGGAAGAAGCTGCAGCTAAGTTCCCTGTAGGTACAAAAGTTGACGGAAAAATCAGCAAGATTATGGACTTTGGTCTTTTTGTAAATCTTGATAAAGGAATTGATGGTCTTGTTCACATCAGCGAACTCGAAGGTCTTAGCGCAAATACAAACCTTAAGAAGGTTTACAAAACTGGTCAGGAAATGAGCGTTGTTGTAACTAAGGTTGATGCTGCTAACAAACGCATTTCTTTGACAACTGCAACTTCAAAAGAGCAGGATGACACTGCCGCTCAGTACATGAGCAGTCAGGATGACGACGGAGAAACATACAATCCGTTTGCAGCATTACTTAAAAAATAAAATGTCATTCCGAACTTGTTTCGGAATCTCTGTACTCGATGTACAGTAGATGCTGAAACAAGTTCAGCATGACGCTGTTATTATGTCTTTAATTGAAATTACCCCGGAAATTAAATATCTTCCCTCTGTTGAAAATCCGCTTTCGAGCGACGTGGTATTTATTAAGCCCGAGGGCTCTGATATCACCTGGATTTTTGACACGGGAACATGCAGTGAAGCGGCCCAGCGGATTAATGCCCTTGAGGGGCCGAAGAATATTGTAATTTCTCATTTTCATCCGGACCATATCTTAAACCTATTGAAGGTCAAATACGACAAACTCTACGTTACAAAATACACAAAAAAGTATACGAGGGCAGGGGATATCGTTGATGGCGAACTAACATTCCCCGATGGAATAAAAATCTACCCCATTCCTTCCAGCCATTCTAAGGGCTGCCTTGTTCTGGAATATAAAGACTATGCTTTCCTTGGAGACGCCACATATGTCCGTTTCCGCCTGAATGCCCGAGAATACAATGTGCAGCTGCTTGAGCAGATGATAAAAAAAATGGAAGAAATCCAAGCTCCTAACTTCTGTCTTAGCCATGACAAGGGCTTTGTACAGCCTAAGGAAAGCGTTCTCCGTATTTATAGAAAAATTCTGGCCCGCAGAGTGGACGGTAACCCAATAATTAACGTAAACGACTTTTTTAATGAAGACGGCGGCGTGAAGGAAAGCGAAGATTCGCTTGGGAATAACGCAAAAGTAAAAATATAATCCTTAAATATCTAATTTCCTCTGCCGATAATCTACTATATGCCAAAAAACTCTTACGAAAAACCTGATTACTGGTCTCAGAAAGCCTTCTCGGAGGGATATCCGGCGCGGTCGGTTTATAAGCTTAAGGAAATTGACGAAAAATTCGGAATGATTAAGAAGAATTATACTGTTCTGGATTTGGGGGCAGCTCCTGGAAGCTGGACTACATTTTTGCTGCGCACAATGGAAGGAACCGGTAAGGTTGTTTCCTGCGATTTGAATCCTCTGTCAAAATCTGTAAAGGGAGATAATCTTCTTTTTATACAGGGCGACCTCAATGCGCCTGAAATCCGTAAACAGATTAAGGATGCGGGCCCATATGACCTTGTTGTATGCGATGCGGCTCCAAAAACAACGGGAAATCGTACTGTGGACACTGCCCGAAGCGAACAGCTTGTTGAAATGGCTATCTGGTATGCCCAGACTATGCTTAAACCGGGTGCAAACTTCTGCGTAAAAATATTCCAAAATGGGGATCAGCAGAGGCTTTTAAAGCTTATGCGCGAAACCTTCACTTCAGCCAAGGGTTTTAAACCAGAAGCCTGTCGAGCTGAATCATTTGAAACATATCTGGTGGGGATAAATAAAAAATGAGTGATAAAATAGGGGAAAAGTCTTTTCTAAAAAAGTGCGAAGCAAGCCGCGAAGCATATAGCAAACCGAAGTCTGAGCCAAAATTAGAAAGAAAATTTAACTTTAACTTTGATAACTGGACTGAAACAAAGCCTGAAAAAAAATGCTTTATTTCTGAAAGATTCCAATGTATAATTAATAGATTGGTAAAAAGTATTGGTATGAGCTTTAAATCTAATTCAGTACAGGTCGTTTGTCTCTCAGTTCTCGGTTTTTGTGCCGGTGTCTTTTTAACCTGTCTTTTGATTACTGCCCGCCGCCCTGATTCCCGCCATGGTGTTGGTGGTCTTGAAACTTCTGCTGAGCCGGAATATGAGGAAAACCTTTCCAGCCTGCTTGCAGAGGTGGAAAATGATATAGCTTCTGCTGAAAATGGCGGTGCTTCTGAAGTTGCCGCAGAAAATGCTGCTAATTCTGATGCAGATTCTTCTATTATTACCTATCAGACATATCGCGTAAAATCCGGTGATATGATTGGCTTTATTGCAGATGCTTTTGATGTAACTCAGGATACAATTATCAGTGTAAACAATATCAAACAGTCACGCCTTATTCAGCCTGGCCAGTATCTTAAAATTCCTTCTATGCCTGGAATTATTTATACTGTAAAGAAAAACGGGGAAACTCCTGCTACTATTGCAGAAAAGTATAAGGTAAATGGAGAAAAGTGTGCCAGCGCAAATTATGTAAGCCTGGATACTGAGCTTAAAGCCGGTACTTCACTTTTTGTACCTGATGCAGAACTGGACTGGGCAACCCGCCAGGAAATCAACGGAGATCTTTTCAAAAAGCCTCTTCATGCCCGCTACTGGCTTTCTTCTAACTATGGCTGGCGTGCTTCTCCATTCAATGCAGGTAAACGTACCTTCCATGGTGGTGTTGATATGGCTGTTTCTTCGGGAACTCCAATTTATGCTGCCCTTGATGGAACTGTAACTGCTGTAGGCTACAATGCAACTTACGGAAACTATGTAATTATTACCCATCATTCTGGTTATAAAACTCTGTACGGACATATGAAGTCAACTGCCTGCCGTAAGGGTAATTTCGTTTATACAAATACTATAATCGGCTATGTTGGTTCAACTGGTATGAGTACCGGTCCACATCTTCATTTTACTGTTTATAAAAACGGTAAGACTATTAATCCAATGACTGTTTTGAATTAGTCATATAAAATTGATTCCTGACAGGATACAGGAGGCCTATATGGATAACAAAGCTCTTTACAGTTTGCAGTATGGAGTATTCCTGCTGGGAACTAAAAATGCTGATGGTTCTAAAATCAACGCCTGCATTACTAATACTTGTTTTCAAGCTGCAAACAGTCCTACCAGAATTGCGATTTCAGTAATCAAACAGAATCTCACCTGCGAAATGATAGAAGAGAGCGGTGTCTTTGCGCTTTCTGTTCTAGCTAAATCCTGCTCTTTTGAAACAATAAAAAGATTTGGATATCAGAGTGGCCGCAATGCTGATAAGTTTGCAGACTTCTCCTATGAGAAAGGGGCAAACGGCTGTCCATATATTTCGGCTGAGGCTTGTGCTGTAATTGAGGCTAAGGTTTGTAATAAACTTGATTTAGGAAGCCATATGCTTTTTATTGCAGAAGTTACTGATGCTAAGGTGCTTGCTGCAACTGAGCCAATGACTTATGCATATTATCAAAGTGATATAAAGAATAAGGCTGGATCCGTTGCTGCTGGTTCTGCCGGTGTGGCTGGTCCTGAAAAGAAAATAAAAGGCTGGCGCTGTAAAATATGCGGTTATGAATATGACGGCTCTGAACTTCCTGCAGATTTTGAGTGTCCGATTTGCGGACACCCGGCTGACGACTTTGAACCGATTTACGAGAACTAGTAAAATCAGGCTTATCGCTTCAGCTTTTTCTGCATCATGTATTCATCAAGCAGAGTTCCGTCTTTCAGACAGATTGCTTCTGGTCGGCGGCCTGTGATTTTATAGCCCATCTTCTCGTACAGTGCGCGGGCACGTGTATTTCCTTCTACAAAATCAAGCTCAAGAATCTGAACGTAAGGTTTTGTCAAAGCAAGCTTTTCCATTTCCTCGAACATACGGGTGCCAATTCCAAGATTCCAGAATTCCTTACAAAGGGCAATTGCAACTCCGGCGCGGTGGCGGGTCTTCAGTTTATTGCTGAAATGGATACCGCAGTTTCCTGCAACCTTGCCATCAACAAGGCAGATAAACATAGCTTCATCGTCTGATGCATTCATGCGGTCAAAAATTGCCTTTTCTGCATCGTAGGTATATTTATCGCATTCTTCCGGGTAGCGTAAAATAAACTCGGTTTCGGCTGCAGAAATTTTAAGATATTCAATAACGCCATTGATATCCTGGTCACGAGGGGAAAGAAGGGTAGCAGTGCGGCCATCTTTCAGCTTAAAGTCAAAAGGTTTAATAGTCATAGTAGTACCTCACTTAGTAAAAAATTCTGCCGAAACTTATGAACGGAAGTTTTATATATAAGGGCAATCATAAAGAGATTTTTTGGTTTGTTCAACTGAGAAATGTCATGCTGAATTTATTTCAGCATCTGTAAAAAGCCCCTGAAACAAGTTCAGGGTGACGTTTTTGATTTCTTAATTCTATTCCCCATATCCATAAAATTCGCTATAATGCGTCTATGGAAACACGAAACATTTTTGAAAACCTTTCTTGTATCGATCACAGATACTCTTTGTCGGAAGCCGATGCATTTGCCGGCCTTTCTAAGTATATTTCAGAAGAAGCTTCTATCCGTTCCTGCGCTAAATGTGAAGCAGCCCTTGTAAAAGCTCACCTTAAATTGCGCGGCAAGTTGACTGATGAGATTGCTAAAAAACTCGACGACGTTGCCGCAAATATCGACCCTCAGGAAGTTTACACAGAAGAAGAAAAAACAAAGCACAATATCCGTGCCCTTGTAAACGTTATGAAGACTAAGGTTGATTCAGAAATCGGACCTCTCATTCACCTTGGTGCTACTTCGGTTGATATTCTTGATACAGCCCTCAGCTGCCGTATGCGCGACGTTACTCAGAATGTTGTGCTTCCAGAACTTAAGAAACTTGAAAATTATCTTTGTGATATTGCTGAGCGTGAATGTGCTACACCACAGGTTGGCCGTACACACGGACAGCACGCTGTTCCAATCACTTTCGGATGGAGCATTGCTGAATTCGTTAGCCGTCTTGGAAAGTCTATTCTCCGCATTGAGGAACTTTCTAATCAGCTGGTAGGAAAGCTTGCCGGCCCTGTTGGTTCTTACAACGGACCTTCTATGATTGTAAAGGATCCTGAAGAACTCGAGCGTACATATACTGAGTTCCTCGGCCTCACACCATCTGAATATTCAAATCAGCTTGTTGAACCTGAATACGTTCTCCGCCTTTTGCTTGAGATGAACGTAGCTTTCGGAATTATTGCTAACCTTGCAGATGACCTCCGCAACCTCCAGCGTTCTGAAATTGGTGAAGTATTCGAGTACTTTGCTGCAACTCAGGTTGGTTCTTCAACAATGCCACAGAAGAGAAACCCATGGAACAGCGAGCATGTTAAGTCTTTGTGGAAGGCAATGTGTCCACGTGTAATTACTTTCTATATGGATCAGATTTCTGAGCACCAGAGAGACCTTACAAACAGCGCCAGCCAGCGCTTTATTGCTGATTATGTTTCTGGCTTTACAATGGCAGTTGCCCGCATGAACAGCGTTGTTAAGGGTCTCCAGGCTGATAAGGAAGGCATGGCTCGTAACCTCGAAAATGCCGGTGGAAAAGTTCGCGGTGGTGTTTTGGCTGAACCAGCTTACATCCTTCTTGGAGAAGCAGGCTACAACGACGGTCACGAAATTATCCGTAAGATTACTTTGGAAGCAGAGCAGAGCGGAAAGACCTTCTTCGAAGTTCTCAAGACTCACGAAAAAGAATATGCAGATATCACAGCTCAGCTGGAAAAACTCGGCGTAGAAAATCCTGCAAACTTCTTTGAGCATCCAAGCAACTACTGTGGACTTGCTGCAGTGAAGTCTAAGAGACTTGCTCAGAAGTATCGCGAACTTATGAAATAAATCAGAAAGTCATTGCTCTCTGAAATAAAAACAGGGTGCGTCTACACGATGAGCTTATGACTGACAAGCGGTCAAGCCGCTTGCAGTATAACTCAGAGTGTATCCGCACCCTGTTTTTATTTCAGACGCAAAATCTTTTGTCTTACTTTAAATTAATCATTGATGGATCATAGTCTGTAGGTGGCACATATCCCATCAAAGTCATGAGTGTTGCAGGCCAGCTTGAAATACCAAGACCGCTGTTCAACTCGAGCTCATACTCGCCCTTGTATTCTGGGTCATAGATGATACCAGGAACCGGGTTCAAAGAGTGAGATGTCTTTGGCTTTGGTTCGCCGTCAGCGCCCATAGCAACTGAACCGTCCTTCTTGTGCTCGTACATATCGTCTGAGTTTCCGTGGTCAGCTGTAAGACAGAGGATACCGCCTGCCTTTTCAATTGCTGCCTTAAGACGTCCAAGCTGAAGGTCCATTCCTTCCATAGAACATACAACAGCGTTAAATACACCAGTGTGTCCAACCATATCACCGTTAGGGTAGTTAAGGCGGATGTGGTCATATTTTCCGCTTTCAATTGCTTCAATTACCTTATCAGTAATTTCTGCACACTTCATCCATGGGCGCTGTTCAAAAGGAACAACATCAGATGGAACTTCAATATATGTTTCAAGATTCTTGTCGAACTCGCCAGGGCGGTTACCGTTGAAGAAGTAAGTAACATGACCATATTTCTGAGTCTCAGAAATTGCCATAAGATGAACACCAGTCTTTGTAAGATATTCACCCATTGTGCGGTCAATGCTAGGTGGGTTTACAAGGTACTGAGCTGGCTTGTGGTTGTCACCGTCGTATTCCATCATACCTGCATATTCAACAGCAGGGCGGCGTACGCGGTCAAAGTGAGTAAAGTTATCTTCTTCGAAAGCAGCAGTAATTTCAAGAGAGCGGTCACCGCGGAAGTTAAAGAAGATTACGCTGTCACCGTCAACGATTGGTCCTACAGGCTTTCCGTCTTTAGCGATTACAAACTCGTGCATATCCTGGTCGAGGAGGCCTGCATTTTCACTGCGGTATGTATTGATAGCTTCTGTAGCGCTTGCAAACTGACGACCATCAGCCAAAACGTGAGCGTGCCATCCGCGCTCTACCATAGACCAGTCAGCACCGTAGCGGTCCATAGTGATGTACATACGTCCACCACCAGAAGCAATCTGATAGTCAACATCGCTGAACTCAGCAAGGAATTTTTCAAGAGGTTCAAAATACTCAAGAGCGCTTGTCGGAGGAACGTCACGTCCGTCCAGAAGAGCGTGAACGCGGAGAGTCTTAACACCTTCCTTGTGAGCCTGAGTAATCATAGCCTTAAGGTGGTCAATGTGAGAGTGAACGTTACCATCAGAAACAAGACCTATAAGATGGAAAGTAGTTCCCTTGTCCTGAACATTCTTTACAAGCTTCTTCCATACAGCGCCTTCAAACATGCTTCCAGAAGAAATAGATTCACCAACAAGCTTAGCACCCTGAGCAAAAACGCGGCCGCAACCCATAGCGTTGTGACCAACCTCAGAGTTACCCATATCATCATCAGTAGGAAGACCAACAGCAGTTCCGTGAGCCTTGAGCTTAGTGTGAGGGCAGTTAGCAGTAAACCAGTCCAGGTACTTCATTTTAGAAGCCTTAACCGCATCTCCCTCTTCATACTTACCATATCCAACGCCGTCCATAATAACCAGGACAACAGGACCACGACGACCCTTCCATTTAGGGTTCTTTTCCAATGCATGCATTGTGTCTGCCATTTATATACTCCTATAAAATATATTAAAAATCTGGGCGTTCCCTGCCGCCGCTCCGTGCTTCGCACTCCGCGCCGTCAGGTCGGGCCGTTCCGCCATTCCGCTCTCGCTCCAGCCGCTTCCCTCGCTCCGCGTCCGCCTGCCGGCGTCCGCTCCGCTCAGTCCAGTGGCCTCGCGGCTACGCCGCTCGTGGCTCCAGCCCCTAACGCAGTGTTTTAAATTAAATTACTACTATAATATAGAAAATCCCGATTTTTTACAACGAGGGGCGAATTTAAAACAAAAAAGACCGCACCAAGATAAGGGGTGCGGTCTATAACAAAAGTTTAAAATTTATTAGAGCTTATAGATGTAATAATTTGCAGTAGATCCTGATCCCATATCTAGAGTAAAAGTATACTTTGTTTTGTTAGCGTTTGTTTTTATTTCAGTATCTGCAGGCAAAGCAGAAAAATTAAACTGAGATTTCATATTTGTCAAACCACTCTCATCCATAGTTACTGAAATTGAAACTTTAGTTCCATCAATTCTAATAGAACTTCCTTCTGGTAAACTTCCCTGCATTTGAGAAATCATCTGTTCTTTCTGCTCTTGTGTCAGCTGATTGAATGCTGAAATCTGGTCAGCAGTCATAGAATTAGCTAAGTCAAAAGACGTTGTTGCTGTTCCAGAAGTGAAAGTAACAACTCCACCTGTAACAGAAGCAACTAAATCATAAGTCCGAGTTTGGCCATTATTGTTTTCTCCTTCAGCCTTTACAGCCCAGTTACCATCTGACAGTTCAATTTCAGATTTTGTGATTTCTTCTGTACAATCATCAAAAGAAACTGCTTCACATGCCGGATTCTTACAGCCCATAAATACCAATGCTGATGTCAAAAGCAAGCCAACTACAATACTTAATTTTTTCATAAAAAATCTCCTTAAGAAATAATATTCCTAAGGAATACTATACAAAAAAAAAGTAATTCTGCAACTTTTTTTACAAAAGGCTGGAGACAAGGGCATTTTTACGGACGAAACGGCATTTGAGGAAGCATTTCGTCCGTAAATTTCAGCTTATTGCTTTCTGAAACTAAGAATTCTGTTCTGGATTTAGGGCGGATTTTCTAATAGTAAAAAATCATTGACGATTCTGCATCTGTCTTATTACATTTTAAGAGATGAGTTTTACGAATAAAACTTTAGAACAGCTGCCTCCATCAGAGTTTTCGAGACAGCTTCAGGAACGCGTTGCTCAATTAAACGCACTTCTCGACTTAAAACTTCGTGCGCTCAAGATCGCACCGGAAGGCAATCTTCGTATTTCTCAGAGTCACGGCAAAGCTCAATATTATCATAGAAAAAGATCAGACGACAAATGCGGAATCTATATAGACGCGAACAACTACAAACTTGCTCAAGGCCTCGCCCAGAAAGATTATAACAAACGACTGGTAGCTTCCCTTAAAAAGGAAATCAAAATATTACAAAGTGCACTCAGTCAGTTAGGAAAACTGACCGAGCTTAATGGAACCACAGAAACTGTTTTGAACAGTCTCACCCCCTTGCGCCGCGCTCTTATAAGACCAGTAACTCTCTCAGACTCACAGTACGCCGCCGCCTGGCTCTCTCAAAAATACAAAGGCAAGCCTTTCCAGCCGGATTCGCAAAAAATGTATACTTCAAATGGCGAGAGAGTCCGTTCCAAATCCGAAGTGCTAATCGCCGATACCCTTAAACGGCTGGGCGTTCCATATCGCTATGAATTTCCCCTGCTTCTCAAAACCGGCGACCGCGATCAGACTGATACTTCCACCAAAAGCAAAAAAATCACCGTTCACCCCGATTTTCTCTGCCTCAACCTTCGTACCCGCCAGGAGTTCATCTGGGAACATTTTGGCCGCATGGACGACAGTGATTACTCAAAAAAGACAGCCCAAAAACTTCGCACCTACAGCGAAAACAATATCCACCCCGGCAAAAATCTGATTCTAACAGTAGAAGCCGTCGGCCTCCCTCTGAGTTCCATGTACATTGAAGAAATCATCCAGACCTATTTAAAATAAAAAATCCTGAAAGCCGAAACCTTCAGGATAGTGGAGAATAGGGGGCTCGAACCCCTGACCCTCGGCTTGCAAAGCCGATGCTCTAGCCAACTGAGCTAATTCCCCGTTGGTGTTTGCTATATTATAGTATTTTATATTTTTGTGCAATATGATACCTAGATTTTATTGCGATTTTGGATTTTATGCCCTATAATTATAGGTAATATTTATTAAGGCCTCTAGGCTTTTTACAGGAGATTTTTATGAGCGATGGATTGGATCCGGAAATTGCAGCACTTTTATCTCAGTCTGATAGTGGAGCTGCTGCGGACGATACAGCTGTAGAATCAACAAATGCTTTTTCCTTTGGTTCTCCTTCTTCAAGTAGTTCAGCAAGCTCTTCTTCTTCGTTTTCGGGCTCAAATAAATCTATTCATGAAGTTGATTTAAGTCGTACAGAATTTGCGCCAATCGAAAAATTTACAAACGATACACCTTCTGACGTTTTTAATGATACAAAATACTATAAAACAGCCCTTACCGGCGAAAATCAGTCGGCTCAGCGTGTACATCAGATTCTTTCAAAATATCTTACCTGTCAGGATCCAAAAGACCGTGCCGTTTACCGTCAGCAGATTGTAACTGCTTACTGGGAGCTTTTACGCGGAATGGTAGGCAAAATGGCCTTTCCAGACACTCCAATGCCAAAGAAAATGATGGTCCGCTACGGAGTTCTTCTTCCTTCACTTTTTAAGCAGGAATCAAAAGATTTCTTTTCAAAGATTTTCTTTGAGAATCGTGAAGCAGAACCAATCATGTATACCGACGAGTGGTTTAAAGAAATCGCTTCCGGCCGCATGTCAAATTCTGCAACTGATGAAAAGAAACAGACCCGTACCGCAAATATGACTCCAGATCAGGCTGCTTCTGCAGAACAGTCTCGCCTTATGCAGCTGCAGGCAAAGAATTCTGGTAAGCTTCAGAGCTCAGAAAACCTTCTTGGAATAAAGGAAAATGAACGCCGTATGCTCGAAGGTGAGTTACAGCGTGATATAGAAGACTTGTGTCAGCATAATCCAATTCTTGGACTTGAAAATCATACTGCCGGTTATACTGATATGCAGCGAAAGCTTTTGCCGGAAATTACAGATATTCTTCACCGCCTTTCAAAGAACGACAAGGAGCTTTCCAAAGTTCTTGAAGAGTTTAAGGAAGCAAAAGCAACCTACGATAACGTTCAGGATAAAATCAATATGGGTGGTGGAGCAGCCGTTTCCACAAATGATACAGAAGCCGTAAAGATTGAATTTGAAACTGTACGCCAGATGGCCAAGATGACTGTAGGCCGCCGTGGTAATCAGTTCCCGATTTTTACACGTGAATTCTACCATTGTACAGAACGCGGAACCGGAACCCGTGAAAATGTAATTGATGTTCTGCGCTGGATTGAATCTCTAGACCCGGGTGTTTTCCACCGAATCCACAAGAATATTCCAAACAGAATTGTTCCTTATGTTCTGCTTGTTCCAACTTACGGTGACCGTGGTTTCTGCTGGGAACCTTTTGACCGTTACAACCGTGTAACAAGCCGCGGACGTATTGTTGTTCCAATGTATCCAAAAGATTTGAAGATTGCAGTTCTTACCGCCGTTGCAGATTTGCGCTGGCAGGTTGCCAAGGAAAAGGCTTCTTACTACTGGATGGAAGAAGGTCTTACCGGTCAGTACTATCAGCACTTTGACCAGATGAAGCTTAAGGGTGATGTAAAGGAATTCTTTATTGAAGATTACATCCTCTGGATGACAAAGGAAGCCATCGGAGTTCAGCGTCTCGACAAGGATGTCCGCGGAATCTTCTGGCGCAACATGCCGTTCCCTAAACCTCTCAAAGAAGACCTCCGCAAGCGCTCGCTTGTATATGATGAACTCTGTAAAAAAGACGCTAATAGGGAAATGTCAGACGGTTATTGATGAGGATTGCCACATCGCCCTAATGGGCTCCTCGCAATGACATAAATTTATCTTTGACAAGACGAAGATGCTGTGAACACACAAAAAAAGTGGGACGCAGGCAAAAAGAATAAGGGGGGGCCCCGCCAGCGGCCACGCGAGCGAAGCAAGCGTGGGTAAGCGAAAGGTGGGGGGATAACTTATTTTTTTGCCGTTGCTGGGATCCGCTTTTTTTGTGTTTTCACAGTTTATTCGCCGGAAAGTGCAATAACCGGATCCAGCTTAGCCGCTCTGCTTGCCGGGTTCAGGCCAAAGAAGATTCCAACAAAAACCGAGAATACAAAAGAAATTACACATGCGTTCCAGCTGATAATAAGTGCGTTAGACTGAACGTATTCCACCGCAAGGCTTACGATTATTCCCGCAATTATTCCAAGTATTCCGCCCAGCAGGGTGATGCTTGCAGATTCAATCAAAAACTGCTGGCGGATATCTGCAGGGCTTGCACCAAGGGCTTTGCGGATTCCGATTTCCTGCTTACGTTCCGTTACCGTAACAATCATGATGTTCATAATTCCAATACCGCTGACAAGCAGAGAAATAGCTGCAATGGCAGAGAGCATGATACTCATGGTGCTTGTAATTTCGCTCATCTGCTCCAGCATAGACTGCATGCTCATTACGTTTACATAATATTCTGAGCCTGTTTTTTCTGTGTAATAGTTTTTGATTTCTGTTGCAAGATTAATTGCCTTGTCTGCAGAGGTTGCCTGCACCATTACGTTTGCGGCAGCCGGATTCGGAGTGATTTTCTTTGCGTAAAAGCCGCGTGGAATAAAGGCAGAGCCGTTTTCCATACCGGTTGTCTGTTCTTTCAATACGCCGATTACTTCAAAGGTGAAGGTGGTTTTGCTGGCAACAAGAACGACAAGCTTACCAATTGCATCTCCATCCGGGAAATAATTTTCTGCAGTATCATGACTCAAAATGATTTTCTGAGTTCCTTCTTCATTATCGGTAACTGTAAAGAAACTGCCTTTTTCAAGTTCAAGATTATACATTTCAAGGTAGCCTGTTTCTATGGCAGAACAGTTTACAGACGAAGAAGTTTCGCCATAAGTCATAGTTACATTGAGAGTATTTTTGTACCAGATCTTTTTGATGTCAGCAATGTTGTCAAATAATTCTGTGCGGGCTGCTTCATCAAAAACTACAGACGAAGATGAACCGCGGCGGCTCATAAAGCCGGCGCTGACATTTACAACATCAAGACCAGCGCTGCCAAAGGTATTTTCAATCTGCCTGGTAGAACTGCTTCCCATGGAGGTAATTACAATAACTGAAGCAACACCAATGATTACACCAAGCAGGGAGAGGAAGGTACGGGTTTTATTGCTCTTAAAGTTTTTGAATGCATTGATAAAATCTTCTAACATAATTATCCCTCCACAATCTGTCCATCAAGTATCCTGATGCAGCGTTCTGTTGAGTCTCCGATTCGCGGGTCGTGGGTTACAATGATTATTGTGGTACCTCGTTCCTTATTAATCGCACGGAACATTTCCATAACCTGTTTACCAGTTTCTGTATCCAGAGCTCCGGTAGGCTCATCTGCCAGAAGAATCTTAGGCTGGGTTACCATGGCGCGGGCAATTGCAACACGCTGTTTTTGTCCACCTGAAAGTTCGTGCGGTCTGTGATGGATTCTTTCCCCAAGACCTACTGCCTCAAGAGCTGCTGTGGCCTTCTCCATTCGGACAGTTCGTTCTACCTTCTGGTATTTCAAAGGAAGCATTACGTTTTCCAGAATGTTCATTGCCGGAATCAGATGATACTGCTGGAATACAAAACCAACAGTCTGATTACGCAGAACAGCCAGTTCCTTTTCACTCATTAAGGCAGTTTCACGCCCATTAATCTTTACAACTCCAGAAGTAGGGCGGTCCAGACAGCCAATCATGTTCATGCAGGTAGATTTACCAGAACCGGAAGGTCCCATGATAGAAACAAATTCTCCCTGGCCGATTTCAAAACTGATTCCTCGTAAAGCATGAACTTCGTTTTCGCCCATAACGTAGGTTTTTACTACCTTTTGTAAGCTTACTACAGTTTCCATAAGATACTCCTTAAAGCTTACAGATTACATCGGGCCACCAGGGAAGCCACCACCACCTGGGAAGCCGCCGGCTGGTGCACCACTGCCGCTGCTGTTCTTACTGCTTCCAGAACCACCAGGCATTCCGCCTCTGTTGCGGTTCATACCAGAGCGTTTTGGAGTTGTCTGCTGTAAAAGAACTTCACCGCCTTCAAGACCTTCGAGAACCTTTACATATTCACTTCCATAAGGCTGAACCTTTACGGAACGTTTTTCATTTCCCTTTGCGAGCACTACATAAGGCTCTTTATTTTCATAGCCGATGGCATAGCGGGAAACTACAACATACTGCTCTGTAGGACTGATTTCAATTTTACCTGTGAATGAAAAGTTAGGAAGAATTTCTTCCGGATATTCGTCAATACGAAGCTTTGCTTTTACAACAGTAGCACCACGAGAAGTTACTTCACCGATTGCTGGCCAGCCGGTAACATAACCAGTTACAGTCTTGTTGCTGTAAGCGGGGAAGGTAAAGTTTACAGTCTGACCAATCTTAAGTTTTGAAACATCAGTTTCTGTAACTTCAACCTCGGCAGTAAGATAGTCAATGTTTACAAGAGTTCCTACAGTATCCTTTGCTTCAAGAGAATCTCCAACAGCTACATCAAGATCTGCAATAATACCGTCAAAGGTTGCAGTTACCTTGCGGTCTTCTACCTTCTGCAAAAGAGAGTTGCGTTCAGTTTCCAGAAGTCTAAGCTCACGGGCAGAAGCAGTAAGTTTTTTTGTAGCCATATTGTATTCCTGCTTTTCAAGGTTATAGAGCTGCTCTGAATCATCCAGCTGAATGATTATGTCGCCTTTCTTTACCTTGTCGCCGGCCTTTACATAAACAGCAGTAACGGTTCCTGCACTGCGAGCCTGCAGAGTCTGTTCCTGGGCTGCAGCTACAGTTCCTGAGATTTCAATAATATTTTCGTAGGTTTCAAGATTTGCAGTATATAAAACCTTTTCACTGCCTTTTGAGCTCAAAAGAGTTTTTAGTAATACAAGACCAGCTCCAAGCACAAATAAAACTGCTGCGCAGATAATTATTATTTTAATCTTCTTTTTCATATTAGTTCTCCTTTGGGATAAAGTTCATTACAACGTCATCGTTATACATTATCAATTCAATTTGATTTATAACCTTTTTGATTATGTATGAATTAAGATTTGTCTGGGCGGAAAGATATTCACTTTCACTGGTAAAGCCCTGCTTATACAGGACAGACATATCTTTTTCAAGTTCTGCATACAGAGAAACATTTTCTTCGAGGGACTTTTCTTCCCAGAGAAGAGAATCCAGTTTCTGCTGGGTTTCAACAACCAGAGTTTCGTATTCAGTTTCAGCAGCAGTTATTGCCAGGAGTTCCTGTTCTTCTGTAAGGGAATTCTGTTGTTTTGTAATGCTGTTTTTACGGAAAGTATTTGGATTAAGACTCATGCTTAAGGTTATAGCAGGATAGTTTGATGCAGTACCAACAGGAATGCTGACCCCGGCTCCAAGAGAAAGTCCTCCAATAGAACCGGAAAGTCCTGCATCAATTGAATCTGAATTTGTTGATGAATTATCAAAGGTGTAACCGGCAGAAGCAGAAAGAGAATAGTTTTTATTTGTACTTCTTTCCATGCTGTTGATTTTATAAGTCCAGTTAGCACTTTCAATAGAAGTATAATTTTCTTTTTCAAAGTCCAGAATATTAAGAGGAGTTCCAGCTTCAATATCAGAAGGAACAAGGCTCATTAAATCAGTATTATCATCAATCTGGATATCAAAGCCGCATTTTTTATAGAATACTACACAGTCGTGAATAAGGGTATGAAGGCTTGCTTCAATATCATGCTGATCTGTAATAACCTTAAGCTCTGCCTTGCGGTAGGTTGAGGAAGCTTTTGAATAGCCCTGAATCTTTACTGCTTCAAAATCAATTTCGTCGCTGTAAAGATTTTCTTTCGCTGTCATAATTGAATTGATTGAAGTAAGAAGTTTTTTGAGCTCAGTATAAAATTCCTTTTCTGCATTAAGAACTCTTTTTCCAAGTTTTCGTTCTGCTTCAACTACTGAACGCTCTGCTTTCATAAGAGAGATTTTATTGGAAAGGGTAGAGGTAGAAAGAATATCAACTCCAAGAGCAAGGGAAGTGTCATAAATACTTGTAGAGTTTTCAGAATAATTAACGCTTGTAGTAACCTGGGCAGAAAGATTAGATGCCTGAGGCAGCTTTACTTTTGCAGAGGGAGAAGCATAAATGCTTGTTCCATCTTCAGAAAGTTTTATGGTTACATTTCCGCTGGCAAGGTTTATATCAAAACCATTATCAATTTTAGTTGCATCATAAGAAAGAGCTGCCTTTTTTGCCGCTATTGTAAGGTTTTTAAGTTCGGTATCGTTTTCGATATATGAAAGCAGCAGCTGAGTTGTATCAGGCAGATTAAGTTCCGACTTGTTTTCTGGAGTTTCTGAATAAAGTCTGTAACAAAAAAGTGAGAGTACTGCAATAATCAGAAATTTCTGTTTCTTCATTTGTTTCTCCTGTCTATCTGATATAAAAACGGAAAATCAAAAAAAAAGAAACAGAAAATACTGAAAATAAGAATACTCTTATAGACCCTGAAGTATGCCTATAATGTCTGCGCCACCTATAAAAGTACCGAGTGTGCTTCCAAGAGAAGATAATATGAATACAAGAAGAGTTCTTAAAATTCTATTTTTATAAAAGCCACGAAGATTTACATCATCCTGAAGGCTTTCCATATCACTAACCTTTGGCTTACAAACAAGGGCCTGAACAATTGCTGTACAAAAGCCTATTCCAACAAAAGGACAAAGGGAAGTAAAAGGTGCTCCAATGAAGCCTACAAGAATAGCAAGAGGGTGTCCAAAGGCCAGGGCTGTAAGAACTGCTGCCGGAATTGCATTCCAAAGGAACCAGGTAGAAAGAATCTGGGTTCCTGCATGAAGTCCGCCGTAAACAAAGCCTGCTGCAATCAGACCAATGATACAGGCTGGAATTACAAAGGCTAAAAGTTTACCGGCAATGCCAGGTTTTGGAAGCTGACTGATTTCTGAAACATTTGAAGAGGCTGTGCCGCTGCCAAGCTTTTCAAGATAAGCCTGAACTCCAGGAAGATGACCGGCTCCAAGAACTGCTACAATGTTATCACCTTCAGACTCCCAGATTTTTGAAGCAAGATACTGGTCTCGCTCATCAATCAAAACCTGCTTGATGACAGGCATATATTCTGAAAGCTCGTTCATCATGGAATCCATTTCATTGCGCTCTTTAAGCTTTTCTATTTCTTCAGGATCAATTTCCTCTTTGCTGAAGGCGCTTGAAACAAGAGTTGCAAGAAGCTTGCATTTACCCCAGAAAGAGTTTTTGCTCCAGGCACGTTTAAGAGTAATCTGAATAGGTCGGTCTACAAGAGAACAGCGGATTTTGTGCTCGTCTGCAGCGTTCATAGCGGCAATCATTTCGTCGCCGGGCTTTACGCCTGCATTAAGTCCCATTCTGCGCTGGTAAGAAGCGAGCATAAGGTTTGCAAGCAGCAAAAAGCCTTCCTTGCGCTTTAAAACCTTTACCAGGTCCAGCTGGCTGTAGCGTGAAGGATTTTTAATTGATTCTGCACGCTTTTCATCAAGCTCTACGGCAACACAATCCGGATTAATATTGTTAATAGTTTCTTTTACTTCTTCTACACTTTCTTTAGAAACATGTGCTGTGCCCACAAGAGTTATCTTGCGGCCATTAAACTCCAGCTTAATTTGAGTCTGGCTCATTTCTGCAATCCCCATTCGGCAATTCTGTATTCAAAGAACATAGGAGCTTTTAAACTTGTAACTTTTGCATAGTATTCGTTTGCAAGTTCTTCTGCTTTGTTCAACTCATAATAGAGTCCCATGTAGAATAGCATTTTACCGCGGTTGTTGCTATTGCTTTCTTTAGTGATTTTCTGAATCAGGTTTGATTCTGCATTTCTGTTGTAATTATCATGGAAGAAACGAACGAGTTCGTATTCAGTTGATTTAGAGTCAAGTTTTTTGAGCTGGGCTGCCAGAACCTTTTTTGCTTCCTGTGGTTTATTGAGTTTGAACCAGCAGGCTGCAATCATAAGTGTATAAGCATAGCTTGAACTGAACTCATAAGTTTTTGAAAAGTATTTGATTGCATTTTCATAATTCTTGGCACGATATTCAAGAATTGCAGTTGATTCGTATGCATAAAAATATTTTGGATTTGTTTCAATTACTTTGTGGTAATTTTCAAGGGCTTCGTCCCACTGACCTAAATCATCATAATTTCCTGCGAGATATGCATAGGCAAGGAAGTAGCTTGGATCCAGCTGAGCAGCCTTAATCCAAGCTTGGGCCGCATCATTAAATTTTCCCTGATAGCGAAGGTATGTTCCGTAATCCAGCCAGTAATCATAGTTTGAAGGATCCTGCTTAATAGCCTGCTGAATGAATTTTGTAGCACGAAGGTAGTTTTCTTCCTCGTAGGCAAGCTTTCCCATGTAGGCAAGGGCAGCTGCATTTTCAGGATCTTTATCAAGAATTCTTAAGAAGGTTTCTGAAGCAGTTTTAATGTCATCTGTATAGTAAGACATCTGGGCATAGCCGAAAAGTGCATCTGTATTTTCAGGATCTCCGCGAAGGGCCTTCTTGTATGAATCGCGGGCCATCTTGTATTTTTTGTTTACGGCATATTCTTCTGCCTTCTGGATATTTACAGCAGCATTGTATGGATCTGCTGAAAGAATGCGGTCTGCAGCGGCTTTGTATCCAGCCTTGTCACCTTTTGCCTTTGCACACATTGAAATAAGTTCAAGGGCTTCCATGTTTTCCGGCTGAATCTCAAGTACTTCATTTGCTGTAGAAATGGCATTATCATACTGAGCATCTGAATAATAAAGGGCTCCAAGAAGATTTTTGAGTTCAAGATCGTTCTTAAGAGAAGAAGGAATATCAGCAAAATGAGCAATGGCGCCCTTTGTATCTCCCTTTTCCAGCAGAATTTTAAGCTGTTTTACAAATTTTACGTTAGGCGGGTCCTTTGGTTCTGGCTTTGTGCTTTCTTTTTTAGGTTCAGTTTTTGTAACCTCTGGACTATCTGCTTTTGGGGCAGTTGCACAGCCTGTAAAGAAAACTGCAGTTGCAAAAAGGCTTCCTGCAGCAAGAATCAGCAAAATCTTTGACTTATTTTTCTTTATCATTCTTTTTACTTTCCTTTATATAGTTGAAATTAACCGAATCATTGGCTAAACTATAATTACAATGAATTTTCGGATATTAAAAAAAGCATTAGGACTGCTTATTGTCGATATCGTTATTATCATCGGCATTTTTGTCCTGCAATTTAGAACAGATTCCACAATTATAAAAAAAATCGGAAACCTTCAGATAAGCCTCGAAGCTCTGGATGAGAAAGAGGGCAGCATTGCTTATAAAAACAAGGCAAGAATCTCCTATAATGGTGTAAATTTTTATTTTGATGACCAGAATCCTGCATCAATCAAGAAAGATGGTCAGGAGGCTTCTGTAACACTTGAAGATGTCGTACAGGATGAACCTCTTTCTATTACATTAAAATTCTCAGAAGATGTAAAGGTTACGTTTGAACTTGCTTCGGAAGATGCATCTTCTTCTCTCGCTATTTTGTCTGATTTACCTGATGGAGTAAGTGATTTTTCTATTCCTTACAGCTATTCTTCAAATATGTCTGTGCAGAAGGTTGAAAAAGACAGCGTTGTGTTTGCAGGAAAGCGTAATGCCTGGGAACTTGCCGGTCATGCAGTACGTGCCGGTTACTTTGATTTTACTCCACGCAATTACTTTGCAACTTATTCTGTATATGATGCTAACCAGAAATTTACATTTGATGATATTGTAAACGAACCTATTGCAAGTGCTGCAGAGTTTAATAAGACTGTCGGTCAGCTTAAACGCAATCTTATCAGCCTGTTTGAAGCAAACAATGTTGAATCAAATATTACAGAGCAGGTTGCTGTTTCTTATGTTGCCGCACAGGCAGAAACAGGTAACTTTATACGGGCTGTAGATATGGTTCCAGACAGCATAAAGAAGAGCCGACAGAGAACATATCTTTCTGCACCATATTTTAATACTCTTGAAGATATGAATACAAACCTTGAAAAGGTAATGAGAGATTATGAACGCCGCATTGCCGACAGTGCAGAAAAGGGCACTTTTGACCTCTTTACTGTTCATAAGATTGCAGACTTTATTTACCTGCAGCAGGGACAGACAACTGTTAAAAAGCTTCTTTTGAATGCAGCAGCGGCAGAGCCTGAAAGCCTTACAATTGCACAGATTTCCGGCATTCTTCAGGTATATGCAGATCTTATGGAGCTTTCTCCTTCTTATGCATCTATCCTTGAACCTGTACTGGAACCTGGAATTGAGCGCATTACAGACGCCTGCAAGTTTGAAGGAAACATTCTTACAATTTCTGAAAATGATACCTTCCTTTCTGTAAATCAGGCAGTTGAAACTGGTATTGCACTTTTGCGTTATGGTAAGCTCACAGAAAATGAGACACTGGAAAAAGCCGGTTATGCAATTGTAAATTCTTACCTTGCAGAAAGTTCTTCCTTTGATTTGCGTACACTCAGTAACCTTTATCCTGTTGTTGCCTTTAGTAATCCTTACTATCCACATGTTGAAAAGATTTATGATTCTGAGGGCAAAAAAATATGGGCCTGGACCTGTGCAAAATCTATTAAACTTGACCGTTCAAGCGAAGAATATAACTTTACAATTGATTTCCCTGAAGGTGATACTCACTACGTTATTCTTAAGGGTATTCCGCAGTTTAATTCAATTTATATCTATGATATGGCCTTCCGAACAGACCCTCGCTTTGAGACCTATAATTCTTCGGGTTACGTATATAAAAAGAGTTCTGAAACACTTCTGTTGAAGTCTCGTCATAAGACAGAGTTTGAAAAGGTAAGACTTGTTTACCGCGAGTCGGCTCCTGTTCCAGCTCCTGCTCCTAGGGTAGAAGCAGCTCCTGTTGTTGCTGAAGAAAATGAGGCTGCAGCAGAAGATGCAGCTTCTGAAGAAACTGAAACAGAAGGCGAAAGCGAGTAATGTTAGATTTCTTCGATATAATCCTTTGAATTTGTACGTTTAAGTACCATAAGGGTTATATCATCTGTATGTTTTTCGCGGCCAATAAAGTCATTGAACTTATCCATAATGCGGTTCATGAGCATAATGGCACTTTCGTGATGATATTCTTTTATAATCTTTACAATTCTTTCTTTTGAAAAATCTTGGCCCTTGCTGTTTACACAGTCTGTAAGACCATCAGTATAGCAGATGATAATATCGTCCTGAGCAACACGGAAGCTGACAGGTGGGAAGGAAACATCAAGGCCTTCAACACCAAGAATACCGTATTGTTTCTGATTTTCCTGTTTCAGTTCGATTACCTCGTTTTCCTCTGATTTATAGAGAAGAGGGTAAGGGTGACCTGCATTTGCAAATTCAACACTGCAGATATCTTTTTTATTAAATTCACTGAAGCGGAAGAGAAGACCAGTTATATAGTTTTCAACATCAACCTTTTCTTTAATATAAGATTTGTTGATATCCTTGAGGACATTAGAAATAGATTCGTCCTGATTCATTCCGGTAATGAAGTGCTGGCTGATAATGCTTTTGGCAAGAATTGTCATAAGACCAGCCGGAATGCCATGGCCTGAAACATCAAAAATACCCATTCCATCCAATACGCCGTCTGAGAAATAATAATCATAAAGGTCGCCGGAAACATTGTTATCAAGAGCATTATAAGAAATTGCAAGATCCCAGCCACGGAAGGCTTTGTTCTTTGGAGGAAGGAAGTTTTTCTGTACATGCGCTACAGTTTCAAGACCCTTTGAAAGAACATAGTTTGCTTCTGAAAGCTCTTTTGTACGGAGGGCAACTACATCTTCCAGATGATTTGTAAACTCTGCAAGCTTTGTATTGAGTTCTGTATTGTGCATATACATTGCACCAAAACGAAGAAGCAGGGAACCCAGGAAGATAAAGGTTGTAATCTGCCAGCCATAGATTGTAAAGAAAGGCAGATTCGGATTCACATTCAAGATTTTAAGAATGAAATCAAGTACAACACCAGTTGAGACAGGTGCAAAGCCAATAAGAAGATAGATGGAATTCTTTCTTGTTTCTTTAATGATAATTGATTTTACAAGGAATGGTATACTGAAGCAGAACTGCAGAGCACCAAAAATCATAATAAGAGGCATAAAGCCGCTTAATTGAATCGTTGATTTTAGGGTAAAGGAATAAATCAAAGGTAAAACAAAGATTCCAAGTCTTATGTAAAAGAGGCTGTTATGTTCTTTTTTACGCAGAAAAGCCAGAATAAAAGAGTTTGCAAAATAGATTGTAGTAAAGGCACCGCCGTAGAAGAAAAGCCTTATAAGCAGGGAATAAGAAAACCATATAGGCTTAGCCCAGGCAATTTCAGAAATAAAGAATGGTATAAGGAAGAATACGGTAAAGAAATTTATCAGTGCAAAGTAAAGATATACATTTCTGTTTTCATAGTTTTTCATTACGATATATAAAAACAGATACATAAAACAGATAATTACCATTATACCGGCAAAGGAAATGGTTATCTTTGAATTAAAGAAGGTCATCCTTTCTGCAGCAGTATAAATATCCGGTCTTTCGCCAAGGAACATTTTTGTAGAAATACTACCAAAGGCATCTGGCCAGACTTTTATGAGTATTGTATTCAGACCATTCTGATTAAGCTGGGATTGAGAAAACATAAAGTACTGGCCTGTGAAGCCCGCACTGTTTTCCATTGGAGGAAAATCTCCATACTGGCGGATTGAAATATTATTAATAAAAAGCAGGTCCGCACCACGGAGGTAGCCGATAAAAAGACCAATATCTTTTCCTTTGAATTCTTCTGGAAGTATAAACTGAATCTTAAGCCAGAGTAAGTTATTCTCATCTGAAATCAGATTTACGAGATTTCTCATGTTGTTTTTGTCGAGATGCTTAAATTCGCCTATACGCGGTAAGACATATCCAGGACCCTTGTCTGAAGAAGCTTCTATATAAGAAACATAATTAGAAACATCATACCTGAAATATTTAGGTTTATTACCGCATGAAGAGAAAAAAAGAACAGAGAAAATAAGGATGACAAACGCAGCTAAAAAATGCTTCTTCATCTTAATTCTATATTATAAACGACAATATGGAAAAAAGCGAATGATTTTTAGAAGCGTTCGGCCTTTTTGTTCGACTTCTTGTAAGCAGCAGCGCCGCTGCTTTTGCGTGAAGAAGAGCGTTCTGTCTGGGCGTGAACGTTAGGCTTGTTTGTCTTTGCGTTCAGGCGGTCACGTGGTGCTCTGTCTGATTTGCCAGAGTCTCGTTTACTGTTGCCGCGGGCAGGGTGGTCGCTGCGGCTAGAGCCTTCCTCGCGGCCATCTCGTTCTGCAAAAGCTGCTTTGCGGGAACGGCGTGAACCACGGTCCTCTTCCTTATCATCATAATGCATATGAGGAATTTTCTTATTGCTCTTAGAGAGTTCAATAGCCTTACGAGCAGAAGCAATTGGAAGACTTACAAGTGAGAACTGCTGTGCAACATCAATGTCGTCTACAAGGCGACCAGGGATGTGGAGCAGCTCGCTGAAGTATTCTGCAATTTCTCGGGCATGGTAACCGTCGCGTTTTCCAAGAGAAATGAAAATACGCTTCTGGTCGCCGCGAGGGGCAGCTGATTTTGTATTGATTTTTCCGTAATGCTTTGTAGAAAGCTGGTCACCGTATACAATAGAAAGAACTCCGGCTAAAACCTGCTGTGGATCCTGATTTTCGCAGATGGCTGCGGCCAGATCTGTAAAAGTCTGGGTAAGAAGCTTTTCGCGGACAGAAGTTGTTGTAGTACCATCCTCGTGAGAAGTTTCAACAAATAGCTTTTCTTTGAGTTCTGCAATAACACGTTCATTCTTTACGGCCAGAACTTCTTTAACTTCCGGAATCTTTCCTTCTTCAAAATCACTCTTGGTAGCCTTTTTGATATTCTTTGAAAGGAAGCCGAGCTTGCGGCGCTCTTCCGGTCTAACAAATGTAACTGCAATTCCTTCTGTTCCGGCACGGCCTGTACGACCAATGCGGTGAACATAAGTTGCTGTATCAAATGGAAGAGAGTAGTTTACAACATGGCTTACACCCTTGATATCAATACCACGGGCAGCAACGTCGGTTGCAACAAGAATGCGGGTCTTTTTCATGCGGAAGCGTTCAAGAACTTTTTCACGCTGATTCTGCATGATGTCTCCGTGCAGGGCTGCCGCTTCATAACCGCGGAGATCCAGCTCTCGGGTAACACGGTCTGCATCAGATTTAGTCATTGTAAATACAAGACCGTAGAAATCAGGAGAGATGTCGATGAGGCGGACAAGGGCTTCAATCTTTTCGCTTTCTTTTACAACCCAGTATTTCTGGTCAATGAGGAGAGCTTCGTCGATTACGTTTTCCTCTTCAATAATATCGTACTCGCCCATAAAGTCGCCGGCAATCTTTAAGATTGGGGCAGGCATGGTTGCGCTGAAAAGCAGGATTCTGCAGTCCGGGTTAGCATGACGGAAAATCTCTTCGATATCATCAATAAAGCCCATGTCCAGCATTTCATCGCCTTCATCAAGAATGAAGTATTTGATTTTGCTGAGGTCCAGAGTCTTGCGTTCAATGTGGTCCTTAATACGTCCCGGAGTTCCAACTACAACTTCGCAGCCGCGCTTAAGGTCTTTAATCTGAGTTGCATAAGAAGCACCACCGTAGAGAACGGTTGTGCGTGGATAAGCATCAGTTGCGAAAGACTGCATTTCGGTACAGGTCTGAACAGCAAGTTCTCGGGTAGGTTCAAGAATAAGAGCTTCTACATGGTCTGACTTGCCGCGAACGTTCTGAATGATAGGTAATCCAAAAGCGGCAGTCTTACCAGTACCAGTGCGGGCACGGGCAATGAGGTTAGTATCGCCGGTAAGCAGGCGAGGGATAGCAAGCACCTGAATAGGTGAAGGAGTAACAAAGCCCTTCTTCTCAACGGCTTTCAATGTGTATTCATCAAGTCCTAAATCTTCAAAAGTAACAGTGTCTGGAGTTTCGTTTTCGATTTTGTCTTCTGTGAATGTCGAGTCTGCAGTCTGATCTGCAGTGTTTTCAATAAAATCTGTCATATAAGTCCGTCTAATATACAGTAAAATGCAAAGTTAAGCAACAAATGTCAAAGTTTGCAATGATGTATCATTTTCCGGTTGCTTTTATAAATATCACAAAATAAACTGAGATGTATAAAATCTTATGGTCGCGAGCGAAAACGATGCAAAACTGCCTCTCGAGCTTTTTGGCGTTTAGCCATAAAAAGAATCCGAGGATTTTCGCTTGCGAAAACCGCAGGATTCTTACACAAAAAAGGGAGAGCGAGCAGTTTTTGCAATCGTTGTAGCGGAAGCCCATTAGATTTTATAGAGAATCTCTATATTTGAATTTTTTGTAATTTTGTGATATATTATAAATATATGGCACAAAAATTTAAAATTAACCAGAAGGTTGTATACCCAAGTCAGGGTGTAGGAATTGTAAAGGAAGTTTTCGAAAAGACTTTTAAGGATCAGACAACCCTTTACTACAAGATTTATATTGAAGCCTCTGACATGGTTGTTATGGTTCCGGTTGAAAATGCAGAGAACCTTGGAATCCGCCAGATTGTTTCGGCTAAGGAAGCACAGGAAGCACTTAATCTTCTTTCAGATGATTTTGAACCTATTACTTCAGACTGGAAACTCCGCTATCAGATGAACCTTGACCTTCTTAAGAAGGGAACTGTAAAAGATATCGCAACAATCGTACGCTGTCTTTATAACAGAAGTAAAGTTAAGGAACTGCCTATTCTTGAGCGCAAGCTTTATGATTCAGCAAAGAAACTTCTTGAAGACGAGATTGCTTTTGCACTCGGAAAATCTTCAAAAGAAATTGAGCAGGAAATTCATACAAAGCTCGAACCTCCTGGAGCTGCTCCAAAAATCAAGCATACAATGATTCTTGATGATGATGAAGATGATGATTTGATGGATGATCTTTCAGAAGGAAATAACAGACGCGGCTCAGATGATTCTGATGATGAAGATGATTCAGCTGACGATATGGGTGCGGATGAAGATTTTGACGACGAAGACGATTCATTCTAAAATTGCAATTATAATTACTGCGGCCGGTTCTTCTACAAGAATCGGTGGCGGAATTAAAAAAGAATATCTTCCTTTTAAGAACGGCACAGTCCTTTCGGTCTGTGCTGAAACTTTTTTAAACGCTTGTAAAGATTTTGAAATCACAGATTTTATTGTGACTTGTCCAAAGGGTGGATCGGAGAAGTGTCGAGAGGCACTGGGGAATGTGGATTGCTTCGCTTCGCTCGCAATGACGGGGGGGCTTCAGATTGTTGAAGGCTCTGATACAAGACAGAAATCTGTTTACAATGGACTTCTTGCTGTAACTGGAAATCCTGATATTGTTTTGATTCACGACGGGGCAAGACCTTTTGTAAGCCAGGAAGTGATTATGGAAGCTCTGGAAGCCGCAGTAGAGTTCGGCGCTTCTGTACCAGGCGTTACACCAACTGATACCCAGAAGGAAATTGACGCCGATGGTTTTATTACCCGGCACCTTGTTCGCAGCCATCTTACTGCTGTCCAGACTCCCCAGTGCTTCCGCTTTAAGGAACTGCTGGAAGCTCATGGCAAGGCAGCAGCTGATGGTAAAGAATATACCGACGACACAGAAATCTGGGGCGCCTACTGCGGCCGCGTTCGTGTAACTAAAGGCGACGTAAATAATATTAAAATAACATATCCGTCAGATCTGGAGGCGCTTAAATGATTCGCGTAGGACTTGGTTATGATCTTCACCGCCTGGTAGAAGGCCGCCGTTTGATTCTTGGCGGAGTTACATTTAATTTTGAAAAAGGGGAGGACGGACATTCTGATGGAGATGTTCTTCTTCATGCTATAACAGATGCCCTGCTTGGTGCTGCCGGCCTTGGCGATATAGGCTCTTACTTTCCACCGGAAGATACTAAATGGAAGGACGCCGATTCTGCAGAACTATTGCGTGCTGTATGGAAAGACGTGCAGGCTGCCGGCTGGTCTCTTGTAAATTTGGACTGTGTTATCAAACTTGAAAAACCAAAGTTCCTGCCACATCGCGGCGAAGTAATTGAAAGTATTTCTGCCATACTCGGCGTGGATAAATCTCAAATCTTTGTTAAAGCAAAAACCGGCGAGAAGCTCCCGCCGGTTGGTACTAGTGAGGCTGTTGAGGCCCAGGTAGTCTGTTTGTTGGAAAACTAGATTGTCGGGTCAAGCCCGACAATGACACTAATTGTCATGCTCGGGCTTGACCCGGGCATCTAGCCTTACTCTGGAAGTTGTAAAATCAAATCAACTTCATTTTCTGTGAGTTCAAGGCGCTTTGCAATATCTGCAATTGTCCAGCCCTGACGCTTAAGCTGTCTTACGCTGTCATTAATCTGTGGATTAATTGTGCTGCTCTTTTTATTCGGAGTCTTTGCTCTTTCCTGCTGAGTAATCTTGTTGAGAACCTCAAACTTCTTATCAACGTCACGTGAAAGTCCCTGCAGATCAAGCTCAGTTTTCTTAATACCTGTTGTTACAGAATTAAGGGCTTCAATTCTCTTGTCTGTATCTGCAATAATTGCATCCAGGTTTTCGAGACGTCCGATTGCATCAGTAATCTTAGGACCATTCTGCAAAATCTTATCTACGCTGTTCTGTACTTCCTTGATTTCCTGTGGAAGAGAAACAGCCTGACGGTTACAGTTTGTGAGTCTCTGCTCAAGATCCTTGAGTTTTTCGAACTGGGTATCAACATCAGTTTTGATGCGGTTAATAACTTCGTCCTTTTTCTCAAGGCGTTCGTACTGTTCAGTAACATACTGGAGTCTGTCATTGTAATTACGTACTGTAACTTCCATAGACTGAAGATCATCTGAAGTTGTGTTCAAAGACTGAATGCGTTCATCAATTGTGTTTGAAAGGGCCAGCATTTTGTTGAACTGCTGCTCAAGACCAACAACACGATTTTTCTGTGCTTCAATTCCTGCAAGCTGGCGGTTTATTTCTTCGTTAATCTTCAAAATAGAAGTGTACTGAACATTCATCTTATCAGCTGAATCTGCATAGCCTTTAAGCTTTGTAAATGCATTGTTGAGTTCTGCAACATTTGCTTCCAGCTGGCGGCGCATCTTGTCTGCAGTTTCAAAGTTCTGGATATTTGATTTAACATCCTGAACTTCCTTTTCAATTTCGCCGAGGCGGGTCTGAATAAGGTTTGCATTGTCCTGCATTTTAAGAGTAAAGGCAGACTGGCTTGCAGCATTTTTGTCTTCTGCTTCTTTAAGGGTTTTCTTGAATACATCTGCTCTTTCAGTAGCAGCTGCATCCTGTTCTGCAAGGCGCTTCTTTGCTTCCTCGAGCATCTGCTTGTAAGTCTCTTTCATCTGGTTAAGAATACCTGCAGACTTTTCTTCGTATGATTTGATTGAGCCGTCTGTCTTATTCTGAAGATCAGCAATCTTGTCATTCAATTCATTATGCTGATTCTGAACTGCAACAGCGTAATCATTCATGTTCTGCAAAAGCTTCTGAGCTTCTTCCTTGATCTTATCATCAGCTGAAGATTTGAACTTGCTAAGGTCATCTGTAAAGATTCTTTCTGAATCCTCAAACTGATTCTTAAGCTGCTGTTTCCAGGTGTTGAATTCTGCAAGAGCGGCATCAATAGAAGAAGAGCCTGTTTCCTGTCTTGTCTTAAGAGATTCTTCAAAGAGCTTGAGGTCGCCAAGAAGTTCTTCCTGGAGTTTTGTAAGGCTGGTCTGTACCAGCTCTTTGTTCTGCTCAATTTCTTTTTTGAGGGCTGCTTCAGAAGCCTTTGTAAGAGAGTTGATGGAATTATCTGTGTCATTCTTGAAGCGGGTAACTACATCCTGAATCTCATCGATAGAAGACTGCATCTCTGTCTTTGTTCGCTCAATAGCAGCGGCCATGTTGTTGTACTGATCAGAAGCTCTTGTCTGAAGACCTTCAATTCCAGTCTTAAAGTCATCAAGATATTTTGCTTCAACTTTTTTACGTGAATCTTCGTAAGTATTTGAAATACTTGTAAGTTTAGAATCCAGATCATGCTTCCATTCTGCAAGGTCTGTATCAATTTCGTTGCTCTTTGTAGAAAGAATCTGATTGAACTCAGACTCAAATTCCTGAATCTTGGCACTCATGCTGCCGGTTGCAGTTTCTTTGAGGCTGTCGAGAGAGCGGTTGATTTCGCTGATCTTCTGCTCGATTTCTGCAGAATCCTCCTTAATAGTATTGCTGAACTCTTCGTGTTTCTGCTTCTGATTTGTAGTAAAGCCTTCGAACTCGCGGAGAATTCTGTTCTGAACTTCTGCCATGGCAGCTTTAAGGCTCTTTTCAAGAGTATCAATATCACTTTCTGAAACCTGAATCTGTGACAGCTTATATTCAATATCCTTTTTGTAGGCATTGAGCTGGCTGTCGACATTTTCAAGAATATTAAGATGCTTAACTTCGCTTTCGCTGACAGCCTTGCGAACAGAATCTGTAATGATTTTTGTAAGGCTTTCCAGGCGGGCATTTGTTTCGTTCTGGAAGTTGTCCAGGCGGGCAGAGGTGTCGCCCTTGTAGCCTTCGAGCTGACGTTCTGTTTCATTGTTAAAGGCTTCAATCTTTGCAAGAGTTTCTTTCTTAAGACTTTCGTACTGATTGTCTGTATCACCCTGCAGAGATTTAAGAGTCTGTGCAGTTTCCTTCTGAATTGCTTCAAGCTGATTTTCTGCAGCGCTCTGGAAACTGTCGATTTTGCCTGCAGTTTCTTTCTGAATTGCAGCAATCTGGCTTTCTGAAGATTCCTGGAAAGAAGAGATTTTAGCAATAGTTTCTTTCTGAATTGCTGCAAGCTTATTATCTGTAGAATCCTGAAGAGCCTCAAATTTGTCTGAGGTTTCTTTAGAAATAGAAGCAAACTGGTTGTCTGCAGAAGTCTGAAGAGTATCAATCTTAGAAGTTGTTTCTTTTGTGATTTCTTCGATTTTGTTTTCAGTAGCAGTCTGAAGTCTTTCAAGCTTTGCAATTGTTTCGCTCTGAACATTATCCAGACTCATATTCATCTGGCTGATTTTTTCTTCCAGCTCAGGCTTGAGCTCTGCAGCTTTTCTTTCTGCTTCATCACACTGGCTCTTGATTGCCTGTACAGAAGCTTCTGCATTCTGAACTGATGTATTTGCCTCAGAAGCAACCTGCTTTAATGTTTCGGAAAGTTTTTCCTGCATGTCTGAAATTTCAGTCTGCAGACTGCTTGAGCGTTCGTTGCACTGTCGCAGGCTTGTTTCCAGCTGACTGCGGAGGCCTTCAATTCTTGCCTTGTAATCTTCTTCTGTATTTGAAAGCTCTTCTATGCGGTTGCCGAATACATTCTGAAGTCCGTCAATCTGCTGAGAGTATTCATCCTGAAGACCTTCAAAGCGGCCAAGGTATTCTTCTTTGATTTTTGTATATTCAGAATTGTAGAGCTCATTGAGATTGTTAAGCTGCTGGTCCTGGCTTTCTTTAAGTTCTGAAACCTTTCTGTCATTTTCAACCTGAGAAGAATTAAGCAGTTCTGTAAAGTCATTGATAAGACGCTGATGTTCGTCTGCAAATTTTTTATGCTCTTCAACAAAAAGAAGATTGAATTCATTTACCTTTTTATTGTTTGTAGCAGTTGCATTTTCAAAGGCGCTAGAATAAGTTTCCTGGAATTTCTTAAAGTCATCATCAAACTTCTGGGAAAGGGCAGAGTAGTTACCTTCATTTTTCTTCTGAATGCTTTCCATCTGTTTTGTGTATTCAGCTTCGAGTTTGTTGCTGTCTTCGTTAAAGCGGGCTTGAATTTTTCCTATAATACCATCGTTGCGGCCGCCAATGCTTTCCAGCTGCTGGTTGTATTTTGTCTGAAGAGCATCCACTTTTCCGGCAAAGGCTTCTGAAAGCTGTCCAAGTTTTTCGTTGAACTTTTCGTTTATCTTTATAAGGTTTGCCTTAGCATCAGTAAGGAGTTTATTTTCTGATTCCTTATAGGCAGCAGTTGCAGCGGCAGTCTTGTCATCAAACATTTTTGTAAGCTCTGCGGCCTTTGTTTCAAGTTCATCATGAATAATACCGGTTCTGTTATTAATATCATTTCTGATTGCCAGAGTCTGTTTTTCAAGTTCCTTCTGCAAGTCTTCCGTCTGAGCATTAAGTTCCTTGAGGTATTTGTCTGTTCTCTGCTGAGCCTGTTCACTAAGGTGTTCAAAGGCAGTATTTTCAAGTTTTTCAGCACTAAGGGCAGCCTGATTGTAAGCCTCCTGAATGCTCTGCCTGATTTCTCCAAGAGCCTTTTCTGCTTCGCTCTGAGAGCCTTTGATGTCGCTTGCCAGCTTCTGTGCGCGGCTTTCGTAATTTTCAATAAGGGTTGTTCCAACAGCCTTGAGCTGGTCTGCATTCTTTTCTGAGAATTCTTTTGTGATTTCAGGAATCTTCTTTTCAATTGAAGAAATCTGCTGCTGCTGTTTAGAAAGTCTTCCATCAAGAGTTGTGATAACACCGCTTTCCTTATGCAGCCTTTCCAGGTTTTCTTCAACCTGGGCTGTCATATCATTGAGTTCTCCAAGAATCTTTGAGTAAGCATCAATCTGAGCCTTAATGTTTTTTACAGCGCTGATACTCTGATCAAAAGTCTGGAGCTTTGAATTAAATTCCTCGTTCTGCTGTTTAAGTAATTTTACAGCCGCATTTGCCTGAGTCTGCTGAGCATTGAAGTCTGAAATAATCGTATTGAATCTGGTCTGAATCTTACCGAAGGCTTCGTTAAGTTCGTTTGTTTTCTTGTTCGCAAATTTGTTGATTCGTTCTAGAGGGTCATCTTTTTTAGCAAGCATGCGGAAGTAGAGCGACACTCCCATCGAAATGACTGTAGAAAAGAGAATTGCGATTACGATTTCCATTTTTTATCCCCACCCAATTTTTGTTTTTTCTATTTATTTTTCCCAAAGAATAGTTCAGAAAGCTGACCATAATGCCAGAAGGTAAAGTCTGCAATTTTTGATTTTTGACCAACCCATCCCATGTGAGGAAGAATCAGCCATGCAGTCTTCATTCCGATATTATGAGCACCTTCTATATCGTATGCGTGATTATTGCCAACATAAAGAATCTGTTCAGGAGGAAGATTAAACTCCTTTGCAAGACGCAAAAATGGAGTTGAATCCGGCTTAAGGGCACCGGCCTCTTCTGAACCAAGAATTACATCGCACATATCGCGGACACCCCAGATGTTTCCCTTTTGTTCTGGAGGGAAGTCTGAAAGGAGTCCAATTTTATAACCATTTTCTTTAAGCTTGGTTATAAATTCAACAGAGCCTTTACATGGCTTAATGTTTACAAAGTATTTTTCAAGACCTTTATAAATAACTTTTTCAAGTCTTTCCTGAGCTTCTTCAGGCGAACAATTAAGTTTTTTTGCCATATGAGAAGCCTGCAGCTTTACGAATTCCGGAGTAGCTGCTGTTCTGTGCATGATATTACGTACGAGACCGTACTTTAAAAAGAAGAATGAATGATACAAGAAGTAGGGCGTAACGCGAAGATTAAACTTCCACGCTCTGTAGAGAGTACCATCGATGTCAAATGCAACTGCCTTAATCTGTGTTAAATCAACATTATTCACCTTTCCATTATAACATAATATAGAAAAAACGTATATATAATTGTGCAAGGTATGCATTTTAAGTATAATCGTGAACTATGCCTGGATTTTATGATTATTATGATGTTGCCGTAGTCGGCGCGGGACATGCCGGAATTGAGGCGGGACTTGCCTGTGCCCGCATGGGACTTAAAACTGTTTTGATTACCCAGACTCCGGATGCTATTGCCCGCATGAGCTGTAACCCTTCTATCGGTGGAATTGCAAAAGGAAATATTGTACGCGAAATAGACGCTCTTGGCGGCCAGATGGCCAAGCTGATTGATAATTCCATGATTCAGTTCCGTATGCTCAATAAAAGCCGCGGTCCTGCAGTTCAGGCTCCACGTTCCCAGGCAGATAAAATTACCTATTCAATGCTGGCCCGCAAAATCTGCGAGACAACTCCAAATCTTTATACCCTGATGGATACTGTAATTGATATCCTGACAACTGCTTCGTCTACGCCGCTGCCTCCGAACAGCGACTCTGCCGCAGAAAAGGGAACAATTCCGGGTGAATTCCGCGGAGACGGCCGTACAAAAGCTGCCCTCAGCGGAATGAGACAGAAGGTTACCGGCGTAGTTACAGAACGCGGCCGCGTTATTCCAGTCCGCTCTGTTGTCCTTACAACAGGTACCTTCCTTGGCGGTCGTATTTTTATTGGTGAATATGATGCTCCTTGTGGGCGTGTAGGGGAGCCTGCTGCTTACGGACTTACAGAAAGCCTGCACAGACTTGGCTTTACAACCGGCCGTCTTAAGACTGGAACTCCGCCTCGTATTCTCCGTAAGACTGTAGATTTCTCAAAACTTGATGAGCAGCCTGGTGACACAGAGGTAATTCCTTTCAGCTTTGAAACAGAAAAGGTTGAACGCCCCCTCGTAAACTGCCACATTGTATATACAAACGAAGAAACTCATAAAATTATCCGCGACAATATCGGCCGCTCTCCGCTTTATTCTGGAAAGATCAGCGGAATTGGTCCCCGCTACTGTCCTTCTATCGAAGATAAGGTAATGCGCTTTGCAGAACGCGACCGCCACCAGATTTTCGTAGAGCCGGAAGGGCTTGAAACTGATGAAATCTATCTTAATGGACTTTCTTCCAGCCTTCCTGAGTGTATTCAGGATGCCTTTATGCGCACTATGCACGGTTTTGAAAATGCCGTACAGAGCCGCCCGGGCTATGCCGTAGAATACGACTTTGTTGAACCAACACAACTTTATCCTTCATTGGAAACTAAGCGCGTTGCGGGTCTTTTCAATGCTGGCCAGATAAACGGAACCTCAGGCTACGAGGAAGCAGCCGGCCAGGGCCTTATTGCCGGAATGAATGCCGGCCTTTATGCCCGCGAGCACATTAAAGTCTGCGGACCTCTGGCAGAAATTCCACACAGCCTCAACGGTGTACCAAGCTCAATGGAAAAAGACGCCTTCCGTCCAAAGGCAGATATGACAAACGAAGAAAAAGCCCGCTTTGCAGAAATTTCTGAAAAGGAAACTGCAGAGCTCAACGACTTTGAACGCAAGGTTCAAAAGGATGCAGGCTTTGATGCCTTTGACAAGATTCCTGATTTTGAACCTGTAATCCTGGGCCGTGACGAAGGCTACATCGGAGTATTAATTGACGACCTTGTAACTCTTGGAACAAAAGAGCCTTACCGCATGTTTACTGCCCGAGCCGAATACCGCCTTAAACTCCGCCACGACACAGCAGACCGCCGCCTTGCAAAATACGCCTTCCGCTGCGGACTCAAGACTCAGGCTCAGTTTGACGCAATAAACGAAAAGTATGCCCGCCTTTCAGAAATAGAAGCCCTGCTTCTCAAAAAGCCTGATATGGAAAACCCGGGCTATCCTGAAGCGGACTGGGAAATGGCAAAGATAGACGCTAAGTATAAGTATTACATAGAAAAGCAGGACAAGAGGGTAGAGAAGCTTCATAAAATGGAGAATGCCCGCATTCCTGCAGACTTTGATTACGGCAGCATTCCTTCGCTTTCAGCAGAGAGCCGCAACAAGCTCGAAGCAATCAGACCGGTAACATTAGGCCAGGCCAACCGCATCAGCGGAATCAGGAATAGTGATATCATGCTCTTGATGGTGTATTTGAAGCGCTAAAGATCCTGTACGGACGATTTATAGTACTCTTCTAACTGTGGCCGGCACTCAATAAATATTTCTCCAATAACCGGGTCAAAGTGCTGGCCTAAATCATTTCTGATAATTTCAAACGCTTCATCAAAAGACTTTGCTTCCTTGTAGCAGCGCTTACTTACTAGGGCGTCAAAAACATCTGCCAGTGCCATTATGCGGGCTTCGAGAGGAATCTCTTCTCCCTTTAAACCTTCCGGGTAACCTTTGCCGTTCCACTTTTCGTGATGATAGTGGGCAACGTTTACCGCAATCTGGCGGAACTCTTCGTCGTTAATTCCGCTCAAAACCTTTTCTACGATAACAGCTCCCTTGGCCGGATGTTCCTTCATCTTTTCATATTCTTCCGGAGTGAACTTTCCAGGTTTACGGAGAATAGCATCGTCTACGGCAATTTTTCCAAGATCATGCATAGGGGCTGCCTTTACCAGCATTCTTAAAAAGTCTGGATTGCAGGCAGAAATTTCCTTGTGTTTTATCAGTTCTTCCGCAAAGATTTCTATACAATCACTTGTACGCAGAATGTGGCCGCCGGTAGAGTTATCGCGGCTTTCAACCATGGTGGCAATTCCCCTGATGATTGAATCCTGCATGTCTGTAACCTGTTCGGTTTTTTCTTTTACAAGATGCGAAAGCTCTTTGTTGTAAGAGTTGAGACCCTTTATGTAATTCTGCTGTTCGGTGTCGTCTCTTAATTCAAGAAAGTAGCCTATTTTCATGCGGCTTAAAGAAAGCTTATGAATAGTACAAATACCAGCTTTGTTTTCTGATTGTACCCTGAAGTCTTCATTACAGTGTTTATTCCAGTCCCAGTCATTTTCCGCATAATGGAGATTTTTGATGATATTTGAATATATGCCCGGAATATAGGAATCGAGTGAAATATCAGCCAGCTGTGGAAAGAAGGAGAGGGCAAAATCATTGCAGCCTAAGAAGCGTTTTTTGTTATCAAAGGCGATGTAGCCATAACCTGTGCGATTCTGGAAAATGCTAACCAGATTCAGCTCCAGGTCGTAGGTATTTGTTTTTGCAGAATAATATAAAAAGAAAAATTCGAGAATGATATAGATGTAAGGCATGAAATTGAGCCTTGTTCCGGCTGAAAAAGGGATGATGTAGGCGAGAGTTCCAAAAATCAGGGCACACAAAATGATTTGAAGTGATTTTTTTGAAATATTCTTTTTTGTAAAAATGGCATGAATAACTAAGACAATCGAAGAAAGATTAATGCCTGCAATAAAGACCATGTATAAAATCATGCCAGGTCCCATCGTGAATTTTATAAGTGTAAGACCGTACTGTTTTACCAGATATGGATCCTTAAAGAAAAGATGAGATTCTTTTGTTGTTGCCACAAAAAAGCCCAGCAGAGTTGCAAAGAGTACAAGCCCAAAACGTATAGGAAAATAAAAACGTTTGTGGCACATATCCATTATTACAATAAAACTAAAGAGAAGTGTAAAAATACTTCCTACATATGATAGAAGATTTCCTGAAAGAGCACCTTCCAGGGTATCTGAATAAACGGACATTGCATATCCGAAATTGGAAATAAATGTCGTAAGAAAGAGTGTAAGAAAATTCTTGTTTATTGTATTAGCGTTGATTTCGTAGTAAAGGTAAAGAGTTACTAGTGAAAAAAATAAAGCTATAATATAAATAAATTTCAGGTCCATAAAATATCTACACAGTGACTGCCGGCTCCTGTAAGCTCTGGTCGTTCGCAAATTGCCAATTGAAATTTGCAAAAGGCTTCGAACTCCTCTTCAGTCATCTGGTTTAACTCCCTTCTCATATAATCAGCGGCTCCGTCAGCCGAAATAATCTTATGACGTTTTAAGCCTGCAGCTTTGTTCAGTCTGTCTATGTCTTCAAGTCTCACATAATCGTAAAGGTCTTCTTCTTTGCAGATGGTGTGGAAGTCTTCTGAAAGTCCTCCCTTTGATGCAACCTCGGCCCACTTGTGTTCCTTAAAGCAGTAAGAAATCACGCTGTACTCATTCATTACATAGGCAACTAATATTATACCACCTTTTTTTGTGATGCGCTTACTTTCTTTTAAAGCCTTTAATTTTTCTTCGTCTCCGTGCAGATGATAGAGGGGGCCAAAGAGGAGGGTAACGTCAAAAGTTTCGTCTTCTAAAAAGGGCAGGCTTCGGGCATCGCCCTGCCAGGTTTTTATGTTTTCGTGTTTGGCGCGGAGAATCTCAAGATTATGAGGAACAAGTTCCACGGCTGTTACGTCATAGCCCCGGTGGCAGAGTTCTACGGAATAGCGGCCGGTGCCGGCTCCTATGTCGGCAATTTTCAGAGGAGAGGTGGATAATCCTAAACCGACCCTATCGGCTCGGTTTTTAACGGATTTCCAATCGTAATCGGTTTCGATACGACGCTCCGCGTCACTCAACCACCGGATAGCCTCTTCGATGTAGTGCAGGGTGGTGCGGAATTCTACCTGTCCGTGGCGGGTAGTGAGGCGGTGTTCTTCGTGGAATTTGTTGTAGTATTTCTCGATATTTGTCATGGAGGGGGTCTTAGGGGGCTGCCCCCTAGGAGAAGGGGTAGCGAGCAACGAAGTGCGAGCGAGGGGTATCCTGCACACGGCTCAACGAGCCGTGTTTCGAGCAAGACTTCCCCCTACAAACTCCAGGCTTCATCAACGGCTTTAACGGCCTTTTTCTTATCGGCATCACTCATAAATGACTGACGGAAGCTGTTCTTAACAAGGTCTTTAATTTCGTCCATTGTAAAGTTCAGGTCGTGATGGCAGATCCAGAACTCGTCGAGCAGGGTAGTCTTAAAGAAAACAGGATCGTCTGTGTTGATGTTTACAGGAAGTCCCTTGTCGTAGAAGACGCGAACCGGATGGTCCTTTGCCTTTTTAACGATTTTCTTTGTAAATGTATTTGATGTAATACAGATTTCGATTGGAAGCTTTGTCTTTTTGATTTCTTCCATGAGCTTTTCGTCCTGAATTGCTGTAATTCCGTGACCAATACGCTGAGCATGGAGGAAATTAATAGAATCCCAGATTGATTCAGGGCCTACATCTTCGCCGGCATGTGCTACAGCCTTATAACCTTCTTTAAGGGCAAGCTCGTAAACTGGAGCAAAGTCTTTTGCTGGGCCTTTTGCTTCTGCACCACCCAGGCCGATACCAATAATATCTTCGCATGGGAACTGCTTTAAGAGGTTATAGTTCTTCATTGCATTTTCGCAGCCGAAGGTGCGGGAAACGTCCATAAGAAGCTTAATGGTAATTCCGCGTTTTTCTTTGATTTTGCTGATTTTTTCGTGGAAGATTTTTACCATATCTTCATACTTAAAACCCATTTTGAGGAAGGCAGTTGGTGCAAAGAAAACTTCGGTGTAGGTAATTCCGTTTTTTACAAGGTATTTTTCAAGTTCGTCAAAAACAATCTTAAAATCTTCTACAGAAGAATACATGCCCTGAATCTTGAGGAAGGACTGGATAAAGCCATTTAAATCGTTATATGAAAAGAGCTCCTTCTGCTCTTCTTTTGTCATTTCCTTGCCAAATTTATTCTTGTATAGTTTTTTGATACCGCTTAAAGAAATTACTGCTTCGAGGTGAAGATGAAGCTCTGCTTTCGGAACAGCTGATAAAAAGGTCTTAAATTCTGATTTATTCAATTTAATCTTCTCCTAACTTTTTTCACACCCACAATAATTTTAACACGGTTCTGCGGATAATGCAATTAGTGTATAGTAATACCCTTTTAATATCGGACGAAAATCAACGAAACTTTAGGAAAAGTTTAGATTCCCGTGTCAAGCACGGGAATGACGTGATGTGTCATTGTCGGGCTTGACCCGACAATCTCTAGCGTCTTGATGCGTGTTTTATCTCTTTTTCTTCGTAGAGTTTTTCATCTGCGCGGGAGAGGAGTGTGTCCAGATTTGCATTTTCTGGAGTAAAAGGAACAAAACCAAGACTGATTGAAAGGGTAAGTGGAAGGCCTGCTTCCTGAGAGAAGATAAGATTCAGCTGTTCTATTCGGGTTCTTATTGCAGATATGTATCCCTTTGTGAGTCCTGTAGAAACAATTGCAAATTCATCGCCACTTAAGCGGCCGACAATGTCTGTTGCACGGAAGGCTTCTGAAAGAACCTTTGCTTCTGTCTGGATTGCAAGGTCTCCGACTTTATGGCCATAGGTATCGTTGATTTTCTTGAGACCATCCATATCCGCAAAGAATACCATACCGCTCTGGCCGTTTTTACTTGCTTTTTTAAGCTCTTTTTCGGCCTTTTCCATAAATCCGCGGCGGTTTAGTACCTGGGTAAGCTCATCAATGCTGTTCTGGAAGTTCAGTTCCTGATTATTCTTTAAAAGCTTTTCATTCTTGCTGGAAAGAACTTCGTTTGTTGTAATGGCCTGAGTGTAATCATAGGCATTTGCAATTGCATTGATTATAAGTTTGAGATAAACATGATGCATTGCGAACTTTACATTTGTCGGTTTTACAATAAGATAGCCGTACTGCTTTTCGCCGGCAAAAATAGGGTGAACAATAAAGGTTCCCCGTAAAGGAGAATAATAAGCTTCCGGCATCAGCTGCTTGTGAGGATTTACTTCAATTCCTTTTTCGTCATAAGGAACAACTTGTCTGTTGCCTGCAATATAAACCTTGAGGAAAGCCTTGTCTGGAATGGTAATTGACTGGTTCTTTTTGAAGAAAAGAGGGTGCTCATAAAGAGCTACTGCCATAGATTCAAATTTCATCTGCATGCTTATCTGTGTCAGGGAGTTAAAAAGCTCTTTAAGGGTATGATTTGTATGGAAAGTGTCTATCAGTGTATAGATTCCAACAATGTCTTTTGAAGTTTCGGTATATTCTTCAATTGTATTTGAATTAATATGGTGATTTTCTATCTGTTCTCCCTGCTGATTACGGCTTGCAAAGGAAATGTTGTTTGCCTTTACGCAGCCACAGGACTGGCGGTAAACCGGTTCTGCAAAAATCTTTGTTTCGCGCGGGATTTTTTCTCCCATAAGGATTTTGTAAGCTATTTCTGCTGCGGCATAGCCCTGTCCTGCAATGTTCTGATCAATTGTAGAAAGGGAAGGTGTGGTGAATGAGGCTCGGACAGTGTCGTCAAAGCCGACTATCTTTACATCCTTTGGAACTTTAAGCCCCATTTCCTGCAGAGCCTTCATACAACCTTCTGCCATAAGGTCGTTGGAAGCAATAAAGGCATCAACCTTTACTTCATCCTTTGTTTTATACTTTTCTTTAACAAGAGTATAGGCTGCTTCGCGGATAAATAAGCCTTCAATTACATTTTCCGGATCAAATTTAAGGTTATGTTTCTTTAAAGCCTTCTTATATGCTGCAAAACGGGCAAGTCCCTCGTTTGAATTGGTAGAAGCGGCAGAAAGAAAGCCGAAGTTTTTGCAGCCATGCTCTTTTACAAGGTGTTCAACAACTTCGTCAAAAGCTTTATCGCAATCACTGGCGGTATAATGAACATTGTCAAAAGGCAGATCAACTGCAACAGAAACAATCGGCTTTTTTGTAAAAGGCTGAAGGTACTCTTTTAAGGTTTCCGGCGGAATGAAAGTCTGATACGCACTTGAAACTATCATAATCAAATCTATGTCTTCTGCCTTAAGCAGTTCTGCAGAAGCCCAGTACTGGTATTCGAATAGACCATGAGGGTAGTGAGGCTGATTTGTCTGCGCCATAACGAGTTTTACATCTTTATCAGGTGTAAAATATGCAGCAATTCCCTGTGCTACGGTAAGTGAGTATTCAACTGTTAAATTATGAACAAACAGTGCTATGCGTTTCATTTTTCTGTTCCGAAAGGAAAAACAGAGTATTATTAATTATGTAACAGATTTTCTAATTCTGCAACGATTTTTTTGAACTCATCGCAGGCTGCCTGTACCGGTTCTGTCTGAGCCATATCTACACCGGCAACCTTAAGGGCTTCAATCGGATATCTTGAACCACCGCTCTTAAGGAAGTTGAAGTAGTCTTCACGCTCCTTATCTCCTCCGCCGGTTACGCGTTTTGCAAGGGCCAGAGATGCAGAAATACCTGTTGCATACTTATAAACATAGAAAGCGCTGTAGAAATGAGGAATTCTAAGGCCTTCCATGTCACTGTTAGCTTCAAAAGTCATTTCAGGGCCAAAGTAGAGCTCAAGAAGTTCGCGGTAAATCTTACGTAGCAGCTCTGCTGTAAGTGGTGTTCCTGCTTCTACAAGCTCGTGAGCCTTAAGTTCAAATTCTGCAAACATTGTCTGACGGTAAAGGGTTGCAAGAATATCGTCTGCACGCATTGAAAGCAGATATTTTTTCATTTCATCGTCTTTTGCATTCTTGTAAAGGTATTCAAATACCAGCTCTTCGTTGAAGGTAGAGGCAACTTCTGCTTCAAAAATGGTGTAGTCGTAGCACATAAAGGGATTATTGTGTACGGCATACCAGCTGTGCATACTGTGTCCACCCTCGTGAGCCATTGTAAATACGTCGCGGATGTTATCTTCATTGTAGTTTAGCAGAATATATGGGTCTCCGATGTAGCAGCCGGAACTGAAGGCGCCGCTTCGTTTTCCTATATTTTCATAGCGGTCTGCCCAGCCGTTTAAAAGTCCGTTGCAGAGGCGGTCTGTGTACTCTTTACCAAGAGGAGCAAGGGCTGCGCGGCAGATTTCTACTGCTTCTTCGTATTTAGTTGTGGCTTTAACTGATTTTACTAAAGGTACGTATACGTCGTAGTGGCGGAGTTCTCCCTTTGCAAGACCAAGTACCTCACGGCGCAGCTTGTAATACTCGTGGAGGGCAGGGAGATTTTTATGAACACAGTCGATAAGGTTATGATAAACCGCTGTTGGAACCTTGTTGCCGTAAAGAGCCATTTCCAGAGAGCTCTTGTAGCCGCGGGCTCGCATACTGAATACATCCTGATTTACAGAACCTGCATAAAGGGCTGCAATAGTATTCTGGTGTTCTTCATATTTTGCATAGAACTTTTTATAAGCTTCTTCGCGAACTTTTCTGTCCTGAGAGTGCATGAAAACTCCCCAGGTAGTTTCTGTAAGCTGTTTTTCTTCACCGTCTTCGGTTACGGTTCCGAAGGTTTTGTTCATATCAACATTGGTAAGTACGCTGAAGGCAGTTTCTGCTGTCTGAGCAGGCTGCATGGCGAGAGAAAGAATGCGTTCTTCCTTTTCGCTTAGGATATACTGCTTAAAATGCAAAAGTTTTTCTATATATATACGGTAATCTGCATATTCCGGAGTAGAAATCCAGCTGCGAAGTTTTTCTTCATCAATTTCCTGGATTTCAGGATCAACAAAGCTTAATTCAGCCTGCATCTGGGTATAAGCCATCATGGCGCGGCCATCGCGGTCTGTTGCGGCAGTATCATCTTCGTCTGCTTCGTGCTGGAGAGAAGCGTAATGGTAAACAGTCTCCATTGTAAGATTTACTTTTTCCAGTTCTTTAAGGGCTGCAAGCAGAGTCTGGGCAGATTCTCCCAAACGTCCCTTGTAAGCTGCTGCTTTCTTAGTAAGCTCTGGAAGAGATTTTAAAGCTGCTTCCCATTCGTCATCTGATTTATAAATTGAAGATAAGTTCCATTTATCTTTAGCTGGAACGTCTTTTCTTGCTGGAATTGTTTTTGCACACATATTTTTCTCCTGGATAAATTAATAATTTTCTAATTCTTTCATTATGGCTATGTCATCAATTCGGCCTGGATAGGCTTTGATAACTTCTTCATAAACCTTAATTGTCTTTTTTACATTGGTTTCAATACTGAAATTCTTTGTTATTTCAAGACTCTTCTGGCCAAAGGCTTTGATTTTTTCTTTGTCATCTGCAAGTTCAAGGATTCTTGCTTCCATTTCTTCTTCTGAATCTGTAAGATAGCCGTTTATTCCGTCAAATACAGAGTCTAAATAACTTTCATCACGGCGGACAATTACCGGTAGGCCGGAAAGAAGAGCTTCAAGAATAGTCATAGAATGCATTTCAGAAAGGGAAGTTGTTACAAATAAATCTGCGCTTTCGTAGTACTCGCTGACCTTTGTCCATTCAATAAAGCCTGTAAAAATAATGCTCTTTTCTTTGATTTCACTGGCAGCCTCTTTGAGCATATCCTCATAGGCAGGTCCGTTTCCAACGAATACCATTTTGATTTTTCTGTTCTTTCTGGTAACGTTCTTGCAAACCTTCAGAAGCTCCAGAACGCGTTTTTCTTCACCAATTCTTCCTACAAAAAGAAGCATGGTTTCATCTCCTTTTATGCCATAAGAGGCCCGAAGTTCTGCCTTTTGTTTTTCCGAGATATGTGTTTTCTGGAATTTTTCTTTATCAATTGCACTTGGAATGATTACTGAAGGCATATCAGGCAGCATTCCCGGCTGCTTAAAGTAATTACGGGCTTTTGTAGAAACTCCAATCAGGGAGTTAAACTGTCCGTAATATTTTTTCATAATTGCATTAATGATTTTTGGGGAAATTAACTTTCCAAAGGCAAGATAGTATTTATAGAAATCTGTCCACATTGTGTGGGTAGTACAGATTGCAGGAATTTTCAGAATTTTAGCTGCTCTAAGGCCTGCTTTTCCAAGACCAAATTCTGTATGGCAGTGAATTATATCAACATTGTTTTCTTTCAGGAATTTGATTAAAGGATGCATAGCCGGAATGCTCAAAAACTGGTCTGTTCCAAGCCCTAAAGCAACCGAACGGGTTCTGTAAATATCCGGATCATAGGTTTCGTATTCATCTGTAGTTTCTACTGTCACAAGAATTACTTTGTGACCCAGCTTTTTTAACTGTTCCTGAAGCTGTACAACTACAGTTACGATTCCTGATTTTGTAGGAAGGTAACTGTCGGAAAATAAAGCAATTGTCATAATGGGGTAATTATATAGTATTACCGGATAAATGTCATTGTCGGGCGATCTGGACAAAATATAGGGTTATTCCAGAAAGAGATAGTCTGTAAAATATATGTCGCTGATTTTTCCCAGTGCCAGATCTGCGTTGATTTCGTCGAGAATTATGCGCACTATCTTTTCTTCTGTTTCAGTAAGCAGCTGATTTTTTGTGCGGGCAGAAAAGTAGGCCTGGAAAATACCTTTGATGGAACCGCTTTTGCGGGAAAGTTCTTCGAAAAACACTGTGTCTCCGGCAGGGTAGGCAAGCCATGGTGAAAGAATCATGATGGTTCCGCCTTCATCAGAGTCTGCTTTTGCGGTTGAAATACGGATTGTTCCAAGTTCAAAATAGGCAACTTCGTCTGTGTTTGAAGGTGCCATGAGGGAAACGGCCTTGCCCTGTTCAATGAGAACTGCAGGAGTATTATTTTTTCTTAAAATCAGACCGGCGATTGTCCCAATCAAAATCAAAAGTAAAAGCGCGGCTATTATTCCAAGCAGGATTTTGTTGAGCAGATCGTGGTTGTCTTTCATTTTAACTAATTCCTTCTATATATAAGTGTTATTCTGTGATGTAAGGTGAAAGAAGTGCTGCAAGGCGGCCGGTGGCGCGGGCTGTAAGGTGAACTCCGTCATCAAGCCATTCTTCCTTTTCTATGCAGCCGGCTTTTTTAAGCTCGCTGATAAGCAGGCCCTGTGTAGCCGGAAGAATATAGTTTGCAACCTCTCCATAAAGGAGCTCGTAAATCTTAGACTTAAGATCCAGGAAGCCTATTTCCTCTTTTGCACTTATAAGGATTGCATCCGGGAACTTAAGGCGCAGCTTCTGCAGGGTATGATTTTCATCTTCTGCTTTATCAACCTTGTTCAAAAGAATAAGGCGCGGATTTTTGTCGGCACCAATATCTTCCAGAACTGCGCAGACTGTTTCGTACTGAGCCTCTGCGTCCGGGTCAGAAGAGTCCAGAACCAGCAGCAGTAAATCAGCATAAACAGCTTCTTCCAGGGTAGACTTAAAGGCGTCAATCAAATGATGTGGAAGATTGCTGATAAAACCAACGGTATCTGTAATAAGAACTCCGGCACTGTCGTTAAGGGGCAGTTTACGGGTAAGAGGATCCAGAGTTGCAAAAAGCTTATTTTCTACGTAGGCATCGGCGCCGGTAAGGGCGTTGAGCAGGGATGATTTTCCGGCATTTGTGTAGCCGACAAGAGCGCAGGAAGGCATTTTGTCTCTCTGCTTGCGCTGGGTCTGGCGGTTGAGCTCAATTTCTGCAAGTTCTTTTTTTATTGAGCTGATTTTATCGCGGACAAGGCGCTGATCCAGTTCAAGCTGAGTTTCTCCGGCACCCTTTGCACCAAAGGCGCCACCACGCTGTCTTGAAAAGTCCTTGTTCATGTGAGCAAGGCGGGGCAGGGAGTAGGAAAGACGGGCAAGTTCTACCTGAAGCACAGCCTCTTTTGTCTGAGCTCGCTGGCCGAAAATGCGGATAATTACTTCCTGGCGGTCAAAGCAGGAGATTCCTGAGAGTTCTTCCCAGTTTCTCTGCTTGCGTGGTTCAAGATTGAAGTCAAAAATAATGCAGTCTGCCTCAATCTGCTTGGCAAGCTCGGCAATTTCTTCTGCCTTTCCCTTGCCAATACCGTAAGCAGGATGTGGTTCCATGCGGTTTAAGGTGAGACGCTGAACTACGTCCATGCCCAAAGTGAGCACAAGACCCTTGAGTTCCTGTAAATTGTTTCCAGGCTCGCCAACGAGCAATGCGCGTGGGACTGCCTGTTCTTCTTTCTCTACATCAATCATCGCCTTAAGTTTAACTCATTTATGGCTATTCCGCAAATTATTTCGATACACAGTGCAGAAATTGGCTTCATCTGCCGATAATTTAAAAGGAAAAATGACTTCTGGCCAGAAGATTGCTTTCAGTCTGCTAGCAGCCCTTGCGCTGTTTGCGGTTTTTGTTATGAGCTTGAATTCCCGCCTTTTTAAAGAGCTGGAAACACGCTTTTATGCTCAGGCAAAAATTCAGGAAAACACAGGGCAGCTGGATAAGATTTCGGAGAGCTGTGATTCGTACATTTCAGAAATTCTCTCATTAGTAGAAAAAGGTGACAATGCCTGGACAAAAAATGCCTCTGTGCGCTCATATTATGTCCAGAATCCGTCGGAAAGTGAGGTAATTCAGCGCCGACGCCTCACAGAATCCCTCTTTTCTCAAATTCCAGCCCTTAAAGGTATAAGAATCATCGATAAGAACGGGCGCAACGTGCATTACAGTTCTTTTGATGATACAGATTTACTCAAACAGAGCGGAATTTCAAAATTCTACAAGAATTACACTGATATTATAAAAGATTCAGACGAAATTCCTTTTGAAAAGCTGCAGAAAATCACAAGTGAAACAAAGTCTGTCATTCTTTATGATGAAAACAGAAGCCGCCTCATTATCAGCGTTCCTTTCTGCTGGGTAGATGGTATTTATTCGGGAACTGCGCTTTTCTATCTGAATCTGCATGAAGTTGAAAAAGAATTAACTCGTCGCGAAGTGCTTTCAATTGGCCAGGAGATTACACTTTTTGCTGATGAGGATTATAACGGCGGTTTTGTACTGAACATTCCGCGCACAAATAAAAAAGATTTCAAGCAGCCTTTGCTTTCTTACTGGAAAACCAGAAGCGAGATTATGAGCCGGGGCCAGGATGCAGGTCAGGAGCCGGAAAAACTTCTTGCAATTCCAGACGGACGTTTCTATGTAGGACTTTCAAGTAACCGCATTGGTAAAATCCGAGTGGCTGGTGTTTTCACAAGTGATATTTTTGAACTTTCAGCTCAAATCCGCATTCTCATTTATATTTGTATTTTCATTTCGATTCTTCTGATTGTATTCCTGGTTTTCAGCTTTTTCCGTGACCCAATGGTAACGCTCAAAAAGCGAATTAAAAAGATTCAGCTGGAAATAATTGAAAACTATATTGATGGCAAAGAAAAGCGTGAGTGGGGTGATGTAGCCCGTCACCTGCGCCAGAGAAGAAATGATTTAAGCGATGAAATCATAAAGAGCCTCCACGTTCATTCAAAGAAACGCCGTAAAGAAATTTCAGATTATCTTGAAAAAAACTGGGATGAAATATTTGCAATTTTTGAAACTAAGGCTGGCTCTGGTTCAGAAGCTTCTGCTCCGGCTGCTGCGGCAAATGTTTCAGGGGCTGCAGAATTAACAGGTGCTTCAATTGCAGAAATCCGCCGTATGCTGGAAGAAGTTCTTGCAAACAGAAATCTTGTTGTGCCGGTTGCGGCAGGTGCTGTTGCGGGGGCTGGCGCTGCTGGAGCAGCTGTGGCTGCGGCTAAGGCTTCTGGACAAGCTGATGATGTTGATGAACTTGATGAAGTTGAAGAACTTGCAGAAGACCTTGATGAAATAGACGAAGTTGAAGAACTTGCTGAAGATGTTGATGAAATTGACGAGGTTGAAGAACTTGCTGAAGATGTAGACGAAGTTGATGAAGTAGAGGAACTCGCAGAAGAAGCAGATGAGGCTGACGAAGTAGAAGAGCTTGCAGAAGAAGCTGATGAAGTTGATGAATTAGACGAAGCTGTGGAAGAGCCTGCAGAAGAATCAGCTGAAGAAGAAGTTCTTGATGAAGTTGAAGAGCTTGAAGAAGAGGCAGATGAAACAGAAACTGTAGAAGAAGCTGACGAAGAAGTCCTCGACGAAGTAGAAGAACTTGAAGAAGATGATGAAATTGAAACTCTTGATGAAGAAGAGGAACTTGATGTTCTCGAAGAATATGTAGAACCACCTGCATCAAATATTCATGACGATGTTGAGGCTTATATTAAATCTCTTGTTGCTCCAGAGAAAAAATATTCACCGTCAAACGAAACTTATTTTGCTTCAGAACAATTTGCCAGTGTAGAAAACCTCTTTGCAGAAGAGCTCAAACTTGGAAACGTTAAGCCATATCATCTTGATTATGCAAAGCCGATTGAACTTACAATATATACAATTCCAGAATACTCTCAGCCAGCTGCAGAAGGCCCTGTAAAAAATCTTACAGAAAAAGATGCCGCCGGATTTGTTGAAGCAGTAATAGAAGAAGAAAAAGAAGAAGATCTTGCTGAAGATATTATAGAAGATATTTCTGAGGAAGATCTTTCAGAAGATATCATTGAAGATGTGCCTCAGGAAGAAATTGTTGAAGACGTTACGGAAGAATCACCAGTTGAAGATCTTACAGAAGAAATTCCTTCTTATCTTCCAGAACCGGATTTCTCAATGACAGCCTTTGGTGAAAACCTTTCAGATGAAGTTCCTGAACTCCAGGAAGAACAGGTAATTGTTGAACAGAACGACGGCGTTTTCAGTATCGCCGAAAACCTCGAATACACAGACGTAGTTCAGGACGCCGACTTCAAGAATCTCGTAGATTCAGTTCTATAGATTGCCACGTCGCCCTGCGGGCTCCTCGCAATGACAGAATAATCCAAAAAATCATATCCCACTTGCTCTAAATCAAGCATAGAATTATAATAGTTTCGTTATTTTTTTTATAGAAGGTTTCTTATGACTATTGAGATGCTTGATAAGGCTGTGCGCCGTGTTCCTGATTTTCCAAAACCTGGAATTCTTTTCTATGACATTACCGGTGTTCTTGTAAATCCGGATGCCCTTAAATTCTGTATTGAACAGATGATAGAAAAGTATAAGGACGTAAAGTTTGATGCGGTTGCTGGTGTAGAAAGCCGCGGTTTTATCTTTGCAGCTCCTTTTGCAGAAAAGCTTGGAATCCCTCTTGTATTGATTCGTAAAAAAGGAAAGCTCCCTGGCGAAACTTACCAGTGCAGCTATTCTCTTGAATATGGTACTGCAACAATCGAAGTACACAAAGCCGACATTAAAAAAGGCGGACGCTACCTTGTTGTAGATGATTTGATTGCGACTGGCGGCACGCTCGCAGCTGCCAAGAACCTGATAGAGCAGGGGGGCGGGGAAGTTACTGATTTCTTTGGCGTAATCGGTCTTCCCGCATTAAATTATAAGTCTGTTCTTGCACCATGCAATGTTACAACTCTCATCAACTATGATGGAGAATAATCTTAATTTTTCAGGAACTGACTTATGATTAAATTACCAAGTAAATATAAAGCAATTCTCGGAACACGTGAAACCGAGCACGCAATTGTTGCAATTAAAGATTTCTTTCAGCTGGCCTTGAGTACAGAACTCAACCTTACCCGTGTTACTGCACCTCTTTTCGTAGATGCAGGAAAAGGTATTAACGATGACCTCAACGGTGTTGAACGCCCGGTAAGCTTCCCGGTTAAAGACCTTGGCGATGCTAAAATGGAAATCGTTCAGTCGCTTGCAAAATGGAAGCGCCTTAAGATTACTTCCCTCGGACTTGAACCGGGCTTTGGTATCTACACAGATATGAATGCACTTCGTCCGGACGAAGAACTTGATGCAATTCATTCTATATATGTAGACCAGTGGGACTGGGAAATGGCAATCGATCCAAAAGACCGCACTGTTTTCTATCTTCACGATATAGTAAAGAAGGTTTACCGCTGTATTCAGCGTACAGAATTCTTCCTTTATGACCGCTACCCGCAGCTCAAGCCAATTCTTCCAAAGGATATCAAGATTCTTTATGCAGATGATTTGCAGAGACTCTATCCAAAGCTCACTCCAAAAGAGCGCGAGGATAAGGTTGCCAAGGAATACGGTGCTGTATTTATTACAGGTATCGGCGGTAAGCTTGATGACGGTACAATTCACGACGGACGTGCTCCAGACTATGACGACTGGATTACAGAATGTGGTGACGGCCACCGCGGATTGAACGGAGATATCCTTGTATGGAACCCTGTTCTTGAGAGAGCCTTTGAGCTTTCTTCTATGGGTATTCGTGTAAGCCCTGAAAGCCTTAAACAGCAGCTTGAAGAACGCGGTTGCCCTGAGCGCGCTAAGTTTGAATTCCATTCACGCCTTCTTAAGGGCGAACTTACACAGACTCTTGGTGGCGGTATTGGTCAGTCACGTCTTTGTATGTTCCTCCTCCGCAAGGCACACATCGGCGAAACTCAGGTTAGCGTGTGGACAGACGAAATCAAAGCCGACTGCAAAAAGCACGGTATTGAGTTACTGTAGATAATGAAATGAGGCGGTGGTTGAGTGATGCGAAGCATCGTATCGAAACCACCGTTTTTTTATATGGCAAAAGAGTATAAGTTCAAGGCAGAAGAGTTAGAGTCTCAGATAGCAAGCCTTTCTCAGAAAGGTATTACTGAACTTTCTGTAACTGATGAAAAAGTTGCTCATGACAAAAACAAGCTCCTGCGACTTATGAAGCTTATAGCGCAGCATGCGCCAGAGGTGTTCGTTTCTTTCCTTGTAGATGCAAGTCTTATAGACCGCGAGGTTATCTCTGCTGCTCAGAATATTTTCTGTTCTTTTGACATTCCTCTTGAATGCAGCGAGAAGGGAGGGCATCTTCTTTTTGATAAAAAGTTTTATGCAAACAAAGCCCGCCTGCTAAACGAGTCTGGTCTTGTATTTGGTTTTCATCTTACATACGCCGCAACTCCCGGAGACACATTAAAGCTTTTCTCAGAGCGTCTTGATTTTGCGGTACAGCAATATCCGAATCATCTTGAATTTCCTCAGATAATGAACACTGAACTGGAGCCTCCAAAGGTGACAGGAACCTTTTCTGCCCAGGATATCCGCTGGTGCCGGGACACAGCCTTTGCCTGCAGAACCTTTTACACAGCAGGCCGTGCAGTTCCCTGGTTTCTTTCTATATTAAAGCCACTTCGCATTTATCCTTCCCGCTTCTTTTCTGATTTTGCAGAATGGCAGCGTGTGAATAACTGTTCTTACAAAAGTGGTTTTAATCCGGAAGGTGAAAACCATAAATCAATAGAAAAAATGCAGCTGTTTTTTCTGGATGAAAAATATGAAGAAAAGGGCTGCCATAATATGATTACCCTTGTTCATGATATTGTCTGTATTAACGGGGCAATGTCGCGTCTGGCTGGCGAGGGAGAAGAGTGCACAATTACGACTTCCTATAATCCGGATGACTTGCTTGGCCCCGAATCTTTTGATCTGGCTGCCTTTGCCGAAGATGTCTGCATGGAACACTGTAAGGTAAAGATTTTTGCCGGCGAAGAAGGACCGGATTACAGTGTTGTATAATTTTAAGTTTGATTCTGATAATCAGCGTCTCGACGAGTTCCTTCGCCGGGAGTTGCCGGGAGTGGTGGTTGAGTGCTCGCGTAGCGAGTGTATCGAAACCACCAAAGACCTCAAATCTTTCTCCAATTCTAAAATCCGCCGTCTCATACTGGCAGGTGCTGTTCAGGTAAACGGCAGGGAAGTCCGTCGTCCGGCTTTTGAACTTCGCGGCCACTCTACTGTAACCGTAAACTTTGATACTGAACGTTTCTTTTTCGAAAAGCAGCCCGATGATGTTGCCTTTGAAATGTCTGATACTGCGGTTTTATACGAAGACGATAATCTGATTTTTGTTGATAAGCCTGCAGATTTTCCTGTTGAACAGACAATTACCGGAAACCGGGCAAATCTTCATGATGCGGTGGTTGATTATTTATGGAAGCGCCAGCCGGAACTGAGAAATCCGCCTTATGTGGGAATAATGCACCGTCTGGACCGTACCACAAGCGGAGTAATTCTTTTTACAAAAACACGCGCTGTAAATAAAGAGATTTCGGAAGTATTTCAGAGTCATAATCTCACAAAGCAGTATTTGGCTGTAGTTGAAGCTCCCCGTGGCGCTGATTCCCGTCATCCCGAGCAGCACTGTCATTCCGAGCTTGTCTCGGGATCTCAATTCACAGTGGAAATGTTCATGGGGCGCCTTACCGGGAAATCTCAGCAGGGGAAGTGGGGCCAGTTATCAGAAGCTCGTGGCGGACAGTATTCTAAAACAGATTTTCGTGTTTTAAGGCATATTACCGTTGAAGGTCGTCCTTGTCTTCTTATAGAATGTACTCTTTATACCGGCCGTACCCACCAGATTCGCGTGCATCTGGCAAGCCGGGGACTGCCTATTCTTGGTGATGAACTTTATGGTGGTTCTTCTGCTAGCCGTATGTACCTTCATGCAGCAAGGCTTGCTTTTTCTCTAGAAGGTAAGACTTACGACGTTACTTCATCATTTAACAAATTTTTATAAATTTTTCAAAAAAATGTTGACGTTTTCCCCACAAAATTAGTAATTTTAAAGATAGAAAATATATGATTTGATGGTGGAGAAGAATGGCTGAAGAGAAAACTGAAAATCAGACAGAAGAAAAAGCAACTTCTCAGGAAGAAGCTGCCGCTGATTCACAGGCTACAGACGGTGCAGATGCCACTGCTGCTGAGAAATCGGAAGAGAAAAAAGAGCTTACTCCGGAAGAAAAGATTGCTGCTCTTGAAAAAGAAAATGCTGACCTTAAAGATCAGCTCTTGCGCCGCGCTGCAGACTTTGACAACTACCGTAAGCGCATGATGAAAGAAAAGCAGGACACTTACGACTACGCTAATGCCGGACTTCTGGGCGACCTGCTTGACAGTCTTGATAATTTTGACCGCACAATTGATGCTGCTAAAGACGCAAAGGATGCAAAAGCAATTGCAGACGGTATCAAGATGATTAATAAGAATCTTGTAAAGATGCTCGAAGACAAATACGGTCTTACAGGCTACGGCAAGGAAGGAGATGAATTTAATCCTGACGAGCACGAAGCAATCGGCCGTATGGAAGATGAAAAAGCCAAGAAGGAAACTCTGGCTCAGGTTTATCTTAAGGGCTACAAGCTCAAGGATAAAGTAATTCGTCACGCTAAGGTAATGGTAAAGGTACCGAAGCAGTAATATAGTAAAAAACGGTCATTGAGCCTGTCGAAATGACCTTAATAAATGAGTGGTTTCGACAGGCTCAACCACCACAAGCGAGGTATATAAAATGGGAAAAATCATAGGTATTGACTTAGGAACAACAAACTCTTGTGTTGCCGTAATGGAAAACGGTGAACCGGTTGTAATTCAGAATGCAGAAGGCGGAAGAACAACTCCTTCTATTGTAGGTTTTACATCTAAGGGAGACCGCATTGTTGGTGCTCCTGCTAAAAACCAGATGGTAACAAACCCTAAGAACACAATTTATTCTGTAAAACGTCTTATTGGACACAGATTCAGTGAACTTCAGGGTGAAGCAACAAAGCTTCCATATAAAGTAATTGATAACGGTTCTGACTGCCGTGTAGAAGTAGAAGAGGGCGGAGCTGCAAAGCAGTATTCACCACAGGAAATCTCTGCTTTTATCCTTCAGAAAATGAAGAAAACTGCAGAAGACTATCTTGGAGAGCCTGTAACAGAAGCTGTTATTACAGTTCCTGCTTACTTTAACGACTCTCAGCGCCAGGCAACAAAGGATGCCGGTAAAATCGCAGGTCTTGATGTAAAGCGTATTATCAACGAACCTACAGCTGCTTCCCTTGCATTCGGATTCAACAAGGATCAGGATAAGGAAAAGACAATTGCTGTATACGACCTTGGTGGTGGTACATTCGATATTTCTATTCTTGAACTTGGTGACGGTGTATTCGAAGTTAAGTCTACAAACGGTGATACACACCTTGGTGGAGATGACTGGGACCGCGTTATTGTAAACTGGCTGATTGACGGCTTCAAGGCTGATACAGGTATCGACCTTTCTAAAGACCCAATGGCTATGCAGCGTCTCCGTGAAGCTGCTGAAAACGCTAAGATTCAGCTTTCTTCACAGACTTCAACTGATATCAACCTTCCATTCATTACTGCTGATGCAACAGGTCCAAAGCACTTGCAGAAGTCTTTGACACGTGCTCAGTTTGAACAGATGACAGATAACCTTTACGAAAGAACTAAGGAACCTTGCCGCAAGGCTCTCCAGGACGCTGGTATTACAGCAGACAAGATTGACGAGGTTCTCCTTGTTGGTGGTTCTTCTCGTATGCCAAAAGTACAGGAAGTTGTTAAGGCTATCTTCGGTAAGGAAGGAAGCCGTGCTGTAAACCCAGATGAAGCAGTTGCTATTGGTGCTGCTATTCAGGGTGGTGTACTCCAGGGGGATGTAAAGGACGTTCTTCTTCTTGATGTAACTCCACTTTCACTTGGTATTGAAACAATGGGTGGCGTATTTACAAAGCTTATCCCAAGAAATACAACAATTCCTACAAAGAAGAGCCAGATCTTCTCTACTGCAGCTGATGGACAGACTGCCGTATCAATTCACGTACTCCAGGGTGAGCGTGAAATGGCTGACCAGAACCGTACACTTGGCCGCTTCGACCTTGTAGGTATTCCAGCCGCTCCTCGTGGTGTTCCACAGATTGAAGTTACCTTCGATATCGATGCTAACGGTATTGTTCACGTATCTGCTAAGGATCTTGGAACTGGTAAGGAACAGCACATTCAGATTACTTCTTCTTCAGGTTTGAGCGACGAAGAAATTGAGAAGATGGTTAAAGATGCAGAAGCAAACGCAGCTGCAGATAAGGCTAAGCGCGAAGGTGTTGATGCCCGCAACGAAGCAGACAGCTTGATTTATGCTACAGAAAAGACACTTAAGGATCTTGGAGACAAGGTTGACGGTGGCGAAAAGCAGAAGATTGAAGATGCTATGGCAGCTCTCAAGCAGGCTATGCAGGGCGACAATGTAGAAGACATCAAGGCTAAGACAGAAGCTCTCAAACAGGCTTCATACAAGATCGCCGAAGAACTCTACAAGCAGCAGGCCGCAGCCGGACAGGCAGGAGCAGGTGCTCAGGGAGCTGAAGGTGCCGCAGCAGGTGATGCAGGCGCAGAAAACAAGTCAGGCTTCGATAAAGGTTCAGCTGATGATGTTGAATATGAAGTAAAGGATGATGACAAGTAAAAATTGAACGAGGTCATGCTCGGAGTGAAAAATGACGCTCGCCTGCATCATTCCCGCAGGCGAGGGGCATGTTTTCACGGGAGAGCAGGACCATTTTTCAAGATGTCCTGTTCTTGTAGACAGGACATTTTTTTGATATATTGATTAATATTTTTATTGATGGACATAAGATATGGCAAAGCGTGACTATTACGAAGTATTAGGTGTTGACAAATCAGCTGATCAGGAAGCAATTAAAAAAGCTTACCGTAAGCTTGCTGTAAAATATCACCCGGACAGAAACCCTGGTGACAAAACTGCCGAGGAAAAATTCCGCGAGGCAACAGAGGCTTACGAAGTACTTTCTGACGAAGAAAAACGTCCTATTTACGACCAGTACGGCTTTGCCGGTCTTGATGGTATGGGTGCCGGTGGCGGTGGTGGAGCTCAGTATTCACATGCCTTCCACGACTTCTCAGACCTCTTTGGAGGAGCCGGTGGCGGCTTCTCTGATATCTTTGATTCTATTTTCGGTGGTGGCTTTGGTGGCGGTGGACGCAGCAGCTCTAGAAGCTCTGGTCCTGCAGCAGGTGCCAGCCTCCGTTACGATCTTCATATTCAGTTTAAGGATGCCGTTTACGGTACTCAGGCAGATATCCACTTTAAGCACAACGAAGCCTGTGAGGCTTGTAAGGGTAGTGGAGCAGCTGTCGGTGCTTCTAAGAAAACTTGTCCAACCTGTAATGGTATGGGCCAGGTTCGCCAGGGTAACGGCTTCTTTACTATTCAGCAGACCTGTCCTAAGTGCGGTGGCCGCGGTACAATAATTGATAAACCGTGTCCAAGTTGCCGTGGAAAGGGTATTCAGGAAAAATCTAAGCAGATGTCTCTTAAGATTCCTGCCGGAGTTGATAACGGAAAACGTATCGTAATCCGCGGAATGGGTGATGCCGGAGAAAACGGTGGACCTGCAGGAGACCTCGTAGTTGTATTACACGTAGAACAGCATCCATTCTTTGAAAGAGATGGAGCAGATCTTTACTGTGCTGTTCCAATCAGCATTGCACAGGCTGCTTTGGGCTGCGAAATCACAATTACAGCCCTGGATGGCAAAAAACTTGCTATTAAAATCCCAGATGGAACTTCAAATGGAAAGCTTTTGCGCATAAAAGGCGAGGGTGTTCCTATTTCTGGTACTACACGCAAGGGCGATTTGTACGTAAAAATCATGGTTCAGGTTCCAACAAAGCTTTCTACTAAGCAGAAAGAACTGCTTAAGGCTTATATGGATCTGGAAAATCCACCTAGGGAACCAAGTCTGTTAAACCTTTCAAAATTGGAAAATTAATTGAATCCTATGGATTGAAACATCTCCCGCTGTAAAGCAACTCGCTTCGCGGGGATGATGCTTCGCGAGGTTGCTTTACTGCTCCGATGTTTCAATCCATAAAATCAACGTATTATATTTTGAAAGTTTCCCTTTCTTACGCATAATTCCTTATTTATTGAACTTTTTTCCCAAATTTTCCGATAATATGATAGAATAGTATCATTCTATTTAAAATATTAGTTAGAAATCAGGGGTTATTATGTACAAAACCAGGAAAAGAGTTGTTCTAATCTCTATAAATGTTTTGACAATTTTGTGCTTCATTGCGGCTTGCCTTATGCTTTTACCGCAAAGAACAGGAGAATCATTTTCTTGGATAACGCTTCTTGTTGCGTTCATAGTATTTTTAGCTACAGTTTTCTGGGGAAACCGCTTCCGTTCTTTCTTCCTTGCCAAAGTACGAAAAGACACTCTGGAAACAGGTGAAACTGTTATCTTAAATGATTTTATTGCCCGTCTCCGTTTCTGTTATTCCCTTGATGATTTTTATGTTGTAATTGGTGATGTACTGGAAAAACAGGGTGACTGTTCTGTTCTGCTTATTGACCGTTCAAAAAACTACATTCTTTATAACAGTCCTAACCGTACTTCAACCTCTGAAACAGTAAGAAATAAGCTGGACCAGCACTTTAATGAACAGTGGCCGGATGGATTCTACTTCTTCGACCGTCATATCGGTGTAACTACAAATTACCGCAAAGCCCGTGGTTTCTTTATGTGCTGCGATGGCTATCATCTTTATGTATTCTGCCGTTATACAAGACTTTTTGACCTTGATGTATATAAGAGACTTTACGAAGAGTATAAGCGCTTTGTAAGCCGTTCTCGTACAATTACTACACTTTCAGAAATCTCTGCGACAACAAAGGAATGGGAACAGCTTGCTGAAACCCAGCAGTCCTTCCTTCCTCAGAAGATTCCAAACATTCCAAAACTCAAGATTGCAACTTATTACCGTCCACTCGTAAACGTATCGGGTGACTACTTCTCAATTCTTCCTATTGATTCGTCTAAGACTCTGCTTATGCTTGGAGACGTATCTGGTAAGGGACTTCCTGCCGCCCTCATCATGGGTTTGGTGATGAATACTGTAAAGATTATTGAAGATAAAGAAGACCTTGTTGGTGTGCTTCATGCAATTGATAAGGCTATTAAGGGAATGCACCTTCAGGATAAATATACCGTATTGTTCCTGAGTATTGTTGATACAGAAAAAATGCGTATCCGTTATATCAACGCTTCCATGTCTGACCCTATTATTCTTTCACCTTCTCCAGACGGCTACCGAATCAAGCCTCTTACTTCAAATGCTTCACTTATCGGTATTCTTGATGTAGGTGATGTTACAGTTGCAGAAAAACGCCTCTTCCGTGGAGATACCATTCTGATGGCAACCGACGGTGTTTCTGAAGTAATGGATGAAAGTGGTGTAGAACTTGGTGATACTGATATCTATAAAAAGACCCTTATGGCCGGAGCCGCAAAAGAGCCTCAGCAAATGGTTGATGACATTGTTGACCTTATTATGAAATACAATGGCGATAAAAAACTTCATGATGACGTTACAATGATGATTGCCAAGGTAGGTTACTAATATGATTTATATAATTCTTAATATTGTTTGTGCACTTTTTATCGTATTTTTTACTCATCTTGTAGACAGTAAGGTAAAGGCTGATAATCTTGGCATTTCTTCTTTCTCTGTTGCAATGCTTGTAACAGCCATTGAGGCAATTTTGTTCGTCCTCGTCCTTATAATGCGCTATTCGAATTTCGAAGCTCTGATTGTTCCTGTTATGCGAATCTGTCTTGCTCTGGACGGAATTGCCTTTGTAATTGTCAGCTTTGGTATTTTTGAAATCGGAAAGCCTAGAAAGCTTCTTTTGACATCTCTGGTAAAATATGGCCTGATTATTCTTGCCCTTGTTATTTCATTCTTCCAGTTTACAACAATCGATGTTTCTTTTGAGCACGGAATTGTAATTGCATCTGAGTATTTGATTCCGGCTCCTGCAAGAGACTTCTTCCCATTAACCTGGACTTCTTTATTTACTAACCTCTATCGTTATATCTTACCAATTGCAGGTCTTCTTTTCCTTGCAGTTCTTCAGGAAGATAAAAATGCAACTCAGCTGGAAAAATATCAGACATCTGTAATGGCTGAGGGTGTGCTTTTGATGTGGGCAATAAACCTCGCAATTAAGTTTGTTTCAGTTTCTGCCCCAGCATTCTCTTTATTGTACATCTATTCTTATCTCTTTATGTACGTTGTTTTCTATATGGCAATCACAAAGATTTCGGTTCCATCTGGAAAAGCAATGTTCGTAACTATGTTTAAGACTCTTGTTTCTTACATTATTCCAGCTGCTGCAGTTGGTTTCCTGTCTATGATTCTGCAGCCTGCAAACGGTGAATTAAATCCAACCTTTATTACTGAGTTTATTTTGTATTCTGCCGCAGCTGTTTTGTTCTCTTTGTGGATTTCTTCTGTTCTTTCATCTTCTTCAAAGCTTTATACTGCAGACTATGAAGAGGCTCTTGAAAAGGAACTTGCACGTATTGATTACCGCGAAGCTGAAATGGACCAGATTACAGCCAAGATGTTTGAAATCATGCGCCGTAACGTAGAAGCTTCTTCTATGACTGTTTATATTCTTTCTGGACAGAACGAGCTTGATGTTGCATATACTTCAAACAAAATGGATATTAAGATTCCTTTGAATAACCCTATGTTCGATACTCTGCTTAATATCGGTAAGAGTATTGTTATTCAGACTCAGATCGAAAAAGAGCATGATGTTTCTACAATTCAGAAAGAACTTGATCAATTCTTTAAGCTTACAAAATCTGATGCTTTCTTTATCCTGAACGAAGGTCACAACATCTTTGGTATTATCACTCTTGGTAAAAAGGCCAGTGGAGACCATTACAAGGAATATGACTACAACGTATTTGTAAAGCTTTATTCATACTTCTTCGTATTCGGTTACTACATGCGTAACATTTCTAATAAAGATGTATTAAGTGTTGTAAACCGCGAAATTAAGATGTCTTCTCAGATCATTACTTCTATTCAGGAAAATATTGATCATGTTAAGACTCCTAAAGTTGATATCGGATACATGATGGTTCCTGCTCATAACATTGGTGGTGAGTTCATTGATATGATCCGCCTTACAGAAAGCAGACACCTCTTTGTAGTAGGTGACCTTTCTGGAAAGGGTATTGCGGCTTCCATGAACATGGTCATCTTAAAGTCCATCATTCGTTCATATCTTGCAGAAGTTCATGACTTTAAGCAGCTGGTTGTAAAACTCAATACCTTCGTAAGAGACTCCCTTCCAAAGGGAACAATCTTTGCCGGTTTGTTTGCACTTATTGATTTTAATACTGATACAATGTACTACATCAACTGTGGTGTTCCAGCCCTCATGATGTATACTCAGGTTTATAACAACGTAATCGAGATTCAGGGTTCAGGCCACATTCTTGGATTCGTAAAGGATATTTCTCCTTATATTTCTGTAAAAACTACAAAACTCAACCATGGTGATATCATCATGGCTTGTACTGATGGTTTGATTCAGTCACACTCACTTCGTGGTGAGCAGTTTGGTAAGGAACGTGTTCAGCAGGCTCTTCTTGATAACTCAACTTACCCTGCACAGCGAATGGCTCAGTTTACTTTTGAAGGACTTCTCAAGTTCATGTCAAAGGAAATGGAAGACGACGTTTCTATTCTCGTAATCAAATACGAGGGCTTACCTGAAGAGAAGAAGGAAGAAACTCCTGCTGAAGGAGAAACTGCTGCAGAAACTGCAGAGACAGCAGAAGCACAGGCAGAAGAAAGTCCTGTAGAAGAACCTGTAGATTCACAGATGGATGCTGTTGCAGATGAAACTGTAAATACTGAAGAAATGGCAGCAGAAAGTGCAGAAGCTGCTTCAAAAGCAGAAGAAGCTCCAGCAACAGAAGCAGAAGCTCCAGTTGAAGAAAAGCCTGCAGCTGCAAAACCTGATGATATGCCTTTGCCAGATGGCTTTGAAATGCCTGATTTAAGTGATCTTGATGCAATGATGAAGGAGGCTGGATTATAATATGGAACAGTTATCAATCGTAGAAAAAGATGGTGCAAACTACCACTTATACGAGCTCGAAGGCGCTTTGAACGCCTATACAATCGGTGAATTTCAGAACACATTGTATGAAGCTGTTCACAAGAACAACATCGTACTTGATATGTCAAAGCTTGTAGAACTTGACCCGGCTGGAATCGGCTTTTTGATGGCTGCATTCAACGACAGTGAAGATGTAGGCAATAAGCTTTACTTTATGTCTATGTCAAATGAAGCGGAAAAAGCAATTTCGGCAACCGGATTCAAATATCTGTTTAATCTGATAAACTCTGTTACCGAAGTTAACTAATTAATTCCAGTTAATTCTCTGGCCTTCGCTTCTATTGCGGAGGCCATTTTTTTTGCATCATTCTGATTTTCACTAATGATTCTGACAAAGACTGAACCTGCAACAATTGCATCAACTGAATCAGCAAGAGTCTTTGCCTGTTCTCCGTTAGAAATACCAAAACCTCCGTATATCTTTGAACCTCCGCTGCTTACCTTTTTAAGAAAGGTGAGAGTGTTTTGGTCTATTCTGGTGTCAGTACCTGTAATACCTGTTCTGAGCGCCGCATAAATATAAGGAAACCCTGCATTCGCAAGTTTTTCGAGGCGGTCGTCTGCCATGCAGGGGGCTGCGACAGGAATGTTAATCATGCCGTTTTTCTTACAGGCCTCTGTAAGTCCTTCGTCATAATCAAAAGGCAGGTCCGGGATAATCATTCCTTTTACACCGGCAGCTGCGGCACGCTTACAGAAGGCTTCTACGCCCGGTGTATAAATAAGAGAACCATAGCTCATAAGATAAATTGTAAGGTCCGCGAACTCCTTGTGTATGCTTGCAATAAAATCCAGACCGTCTGCAGTTTTGTAGCCGCGTTCAAGAACCTTTGTACAGGCTGTCTGGATTGCAGGTCCGTCTGCACTCGGGTCTGAAAAGGGCAGCTGGATTTCCAGAATATCAGCTCCACCTTTTACAAGAGAACGGGCTGCTGTTAGGGCAAGGTCTGTAGTTGGATAGCCGGCAACAAGATGGCTCATAAGTTTTATTTTATTCATTGTAATCTCCTGGTGTCATCCTCGGGCTTGACCCGGGGATCTATTTTGCTTCGTGAATATCTGTGGCGCTTTCAAGTCGTTCTATTTCCGCATGAAGGAAATCAAGCCATTCTTCAGGGCGGAAAACAGGACTTGTTATAAATACATCCTTATCACCACGTCCACTCATGTTTATGATAATTGCCTGATCTGATGGAATCTGGCGGGCTAGTTTCATTGCAGCTGCTCCTGCATGAGCAGATTCAAGGGCGAATAATATTCCTTCGTTGCGGGCAAAAAACTGAACTGCTTCCAGAGCTTCTTTATCAAGAATGGAAGTAAACTCTACACGGCCAGAGCGGCCAAGGGCTGCAAGTTGAGGTCCGATACCACAGTAATCCAGGCCTGCAGAAATTGAGCGGGTAGGAAGAGCCTGCCCGTCTTCATCCAGAAGGAATCTGCTTTTATAGCCCTGGAGAATTCCGTCGCGGGCAGCATTGCCTGTCATGCGGCTGGCATTTTCTCCAACGTTGGGACCAATTCCTCCGGCTTCTGCTCCGATAAGGCGAGGTTCTTTTTCATTAATAAAGGGTTCAAAAAATCCAATTGAGTTTGAACCACCACCGACACATGCAACCATGGCTCCAATCTTGATTCCACGTTCTGCAGCCTGTTTTTTTACTTCGCGGCCAATAACGCTCTGGAACTCACGTACAATATCCGGAAAAGGAGCTGGACCAAGAGCACTTCCCAAAACATAATGTGTCGTATCGGGATTTGCAGCCCAGTCGCGCATTGCTTCATTCACGGCATCTTTGAGGGTACGGCTTCCGCTTGTTACAGGGTGAACTTTTGCACCATAGAGCTCCATTGCGGCAACATTCGGCTGCTGACGGCGTACATCTACTTCTCCCATATAAATCGTACAGTCGAGTCCAAGCTTTGCACAGGCAGCAGCAGTTGCAAGACCATGCTGGCCGGCTCCTGTTTCTGCAATGATTCTTTTTTTACCCATGCGCTTAGCAAGCAGGCACTGACCGATTGCATTATTAATTTTATGGGCACCGGTATTTGCAAGACCTTCCAGCTTGATATAGATCTGTGCTCCACCAAGCAGTTTTGTGGCAGTTGGCGCAAAGTAAAGAGGTGTTTCCCGGCCAATATAGTCGCGGCGGATCACTTCAAGTTCATCTAAAAAAGCTTTATCTTTCATTGCCTCATGAAAGGCAACTTCAAGTTCATCGAGTGGGCGGCGCAATACTTCTGCAACATATTTGCCCCCATAGTTATCAAAAAATCCATTATCGCTCATTATTAATCTCCTGTAATTAAATGTCATTATCGGACTTGATCCGATAATCTAGAAATGTCAGTTCTGTCTGGATTCACGTGTCAGGCACGGGAATGACAATAATCGTTTTATCTTTTCTTTATTCTTAATTCCCGGAATGTCATCTTCAACTCCGCCTGAAAGGTCAATCAGTTCAGGATGGTATTTTTGAATTACCAAAGAAACATTTTCAGGTGTAATACCGCCAGCAAACCATTTGATTTCATAGGTCGTCTGGAAGCCGGCAGATGAATCTGATTTTGTGATTTCTTTTGAATCAAAAAGGACTCTCATTTCACCCTTAGAAACAAGATTTTCATAATCTGTCAGATTATCAGTTGCAAAGTAGTGGGGAAGATTAAGTAAGTCTTTACTAACTGTTTCATAAGGAATTTTATGAAACTGAAGCAAATCAAGACATCCGTCCTTCACGAGTTGAATTGCTTTCTGAGCTTCTGCTGAATTAAGGTCTACAATTACAGCCACTTTCTTTGCATTTACTTTGCTGAGTTCTGGAAGAAGTTTTTCAAGTCTGCTTTCACGACTTACACTTCGGGGAAATGCATCTGAAAAAATAAAACCAAGGAAGTCTGCTCCAAGCTTATCTGCCAGAAGCATATCTTCAACCCGTGTAAGCCCGCAGACTTTGATTAAAGGCATTTTCTTCCCGTTGTCTGAGCAGAAAATATTTTTCCAGAAATCAGAATTACGTGAAGGAAATGCTTTCATAAAAGCATCAACCAGCCCCTTACGAAGTTCCGGATTTTTAGCAGCTGCTTCTCCCAACAGTAAACCTGTGAAGCCCATTGCAGAAACTGATGTTGCACAGTCGTAGTTTGTAACTCCGCTTTCAAAAATGATTTTTGCATTGCTGCCCATAAGCTTTTGAATTTTCTGAAACATCAGGCAGGGACGAAGTAAATCAATCTTGAAAGTTGCAAGGTCACGGCTGTTTACACCGCATACAAAGTTTTCAACAGGTATTCGTTCTGCAAGATATTTTAGTTTTTCTAAATCTTCATCTGAACGGATTTCAAAAAGTGCACTCATACCAAGACGCAGAACTTCCTTTGCCATCTTTAAGAGACTTTCTTCAGAAAGAATTCTTGCAATCAGAAGAACTGCATCTGCTCCCGCCCTGTAAGAGATTTCTATTTCTTCAGGGGAGAGAAGAAAATCTTTTCGGAGAACTGCAGGAGCATTTTCAGATGAGTCTGTGTCATCAACTGCTTTACAGACTTTCATCAGGTCTTCAAGACTTCCCTTAAAATAGTTTTTCTCTGTAAGACAGCTGATTGCCTGGGCTCCGGCCTTTGTATAAGAGCAGGCAGTTTCATAGGAATCCAGGTCCGGAGAGATATCGCCCTTACTCGGGGAAGCCCGTTTTACTTCCAGAATCAGGCCCTTTGTTTTTAAGAAAGGGTGAATCTTTCTGCTTCGGGTTTCCGGGAGCTTGATTCCAAAATCTAGTCCAAGTTTATCAATATCTTTTTTTCTTTTTTCAATTATTGTAGTAAGAATATCCATATGGCTAAGCACAAAGCTCCTCTGAAACTCTTTGAATTTCGTGTAGTTTTGCCAGACTTTTACCGCTATCAATAACATTCAAAGCCATGTCATAGCCTTCTTTGAGAGTCTTTGCTTTACCACTCAAGTAGAGCAGGGCGCCTGCATTAAGACCTACTGCTGCGCGGATTGTTGCGCGGCCTTTTCCGTTAAAAACTTCCATGGCAAGAGCTGCATTGTCAGCGCCACTTCCTCCCTCAAGCTCTGCAACCTGAGCATTTGTAATTCCAAACTTTGCAGGTTCAATTACATAACGATATTCTTTTCCATCTTCATTAATCTGGAAAACATCGGTTGGCTGGCAGGGAGAAATCTCATCAAATCCGTCACGGCTGTGAATTACCATAACACGTTTTGCTCCAAGAGCTTTTGCAGCATGGGCGTAATCTTCCATAAGATCAGCACTGTAAACTCCAAGCACTTCGTATTCAGCTCCAGCCGGATTCAAAAGAGGTCCCAGAACATTGAAGATTGTTTTAATTCCAAGAGCTTTGCGAACCGGTGCTGCAAAACGCATTGCAGAATGATATACCGGAGCCATCAAAAATCCAAAGCCAGTCTGCGAAACAAGATTTGCTGTTTTTTCCGGCTCAGCCATAATTTTAATTCCAAGATTTTCAAAGAAATCTGCCGCACCGCTCTTTGAAGAAACAGCTCTGTTTCCATGTTTTGCAACCGGCTGTCCACAGCTTGCTGCAACAAGAGCAGACATTGAAGAAATATTAAAGCTTCCTTTTCCATCTCCACCGGTTCCTACAATTTCTGCAAGTCCATGATTTTCAAGAGGGAATGGAGTCTTTTTGTTTAGGAGGGCACTTGCACAGCCAGCCATTTCATCTGCAGTAGGAAGACCAAGGGCTGCCATTGCTGTAAGGATTGATGCTGTTGCCTTTTCATCCATAGTTCCGTCTGTAAGGTTTTCCATAAAGAAGGCTGCCTGTTGCCGGCTAAGAGGTTTCTTTTCATCAATAAGCTGACGGAGGTATTCTGAAACCGGAAGATTATCACGGCGGTAATTTAAGAAGGCCTGGAAGAGTTCATTGCACTTCTGGCTTGCAATACTTTCCGGATGAAACTGTACTCCTTCAATAGGAAGTGTCTTATGGCGGATTCCCATGATGTCTCCGTCTTTTGCACGGGCAGTTACTTCAAACTCTGGTGGTAAGGTTGCTTCGTCTATAACTAACGAATGGTAGCGTGTAAACTTTGCACTCTTTCCGATTGTGCGGAAAATGCCGCGGCCATCCAGATCAATATCTTCAATGATTCCATGCTTAATAAATTTTGCTCCAACAATCTTTGCACCAAAGGCTTCTCCAATTGCCTGATGTCCAAGGCAGATTCCAAGAATAGGAATCTTTCCTGCAAAGTAACGGATTGCTTCAAGACAGATTCCTGCTCCTGATGGATTTCCCGGACCTGGTGAAACAATAAGTTTAGCCGGATTCATAGCGGCAAGCTCTTCAATCCCTGCTTCGTCATTTCTTACTACTTTTATTTTTTCTTTTGTTGCACATTCGAGTGCCTGAACTACATTGAATGTAAAGCTGTCATAATTATCAATTACTAAAATCATAAAAATCTCCTGTCATGTCATTCCGAACTTGTTTCGGAATCTATATCAAAGATGCTGAATCAAGTTCATCATGACCTATCTTTATTTCGTTAGTGTATCTACCAATGCACCGAGCTTTTCGCAGGTCTCGGTGAACTCTCTTTCTGGATCAGAATCATAAACAATTCCGCCGCCTGCCTGCAGATTCCATACATTTCCCTGGCGCAAGGCACAACGGATTGAGATACAGAAATCAAGGTCTCCGTTCGGCTGAATATATCCAACTGCACCTGCATAAAAACGGCGCTTTGTTTTTTCAAGGTCGCTTAGTATCTGCATGGCGCTGATTTTTGGTGCACCGCTTACAGTTCCAGCAGGGAAGGAAGCACGAAGAACCTGGATAGGTTTTACACCCTCACGGACTATTCCTTCTGTTGTACTTACAAGATGAATTACGTGGCTGAAAAGTTCACATTCCATATATTGTGAAACTTCTACGCTTCCCCGATTACAGACACGGCCAAGATCATTTCTGGCAAGGTCAACAAGCATAAGGTGCTCTGCCTGTTCCTTAGGATTATTACGGAGCTCAATTTTTAGTTTTTCATCTTCTGCTTCGCTTTTTCCTCTGCGGATTGTTCCTGCGATCGGATGGATTATTGCCTTGCCTTTTCTTACACGAACAAGACTTTCCGGAGAGGCTCCTGTGAACTGAAAGTCTCCGAAATCAATATAGAAAAGATATGGTGAAGGATTTACCTTGCGGAGTTTTCCATAAACTGCAAGAGCATCAGCTTCGCATTCAATCTGAAGGCGGCGGCTTGGAACAGCCTGAATTAAATCTCCGGCAACGATATGTTTTTTAAGAGCGGTAACTTTCTGAATGTATTCTGCTTTGCTTACTTCATTATCTGTAAGTACTTTGTATTTGAAACTCTGATTATCTTCTTCCACATAAGAGAAGTCCATGTCGTTCATTCGTTTAAGGATTTTGTTCATTGCAGCACCCAGATCAATCTGATGCTCGTTATAATTTAATCCGAAGATATGAATTTCTTCTGTAAAGTGATCAAAGATGATATAAATATGTCCTGTGATAAAGAGGCTTTCGGGAATATTGAGTTCATCTTTCTGTTCAAAAAAACGGATGTTGTCACAATGTTTTGCAAACTCGTAGCTGAGGTAGCCAAGTCCAGAAGCAGGGAGGGGGAGCTCGGTAAGAGGTCCAGGTGGAAGTACATTCTGGCGGGCTATATAAAGCAAGGCGTCGAGAATATCGGGAGTCTTTTCATTTCCAAGAGCATCAAGACTTTTTTCGCCCTCCATTATCAGATTCATATCAAGAGGAGATTCTTTTCCTTCAATGATGATAGCAATCTTTTCCTCATCCTGTTTGATTTTGAATGCTTCTTCTGTCATAAGGATAGAATAGCGTTCACGTCCTTTAGCAAAGCTTGCAGATTCCAGAATTGCAGTAGCACCGATTTTCTTTGCAAGAAGGTATGGTGTGTAGCGCGAGTTTGGAATGCACTTGTAAATCAAATCCATTCGGTTAGTCATTTTTACCTCTCTGTTTTTAACATGTTTCTACAAATAGAAACGTTACTATATGTAGTAACATTAACATCAGAAGTTGTTTCTGTCAATAGAAACAGTAATAAATATTTGTTATAAGACGAAGAGATGATGTAAAGAAGTGTTCGAATGATTTGATTTAGAAAGTAGGCTGGAAAGAGTATAAGAATACGGAGAAATTAAAAAAAATCAGTTTGCGGGACGCAGGCAAAATGAAAAAGAGGGCCCCAGGGTTGCGTAAAAATCAAGCGAAGCGAGATTTTTTAAGCATGGGACCCTAGGAGATTGCTTTTTCAGTTTTGCCGTCGCTGGGACCCGCAAACTGATTTTTTTTATTTAACAACTATATTAACCAATTTATCTTTTACGATGATTACTTTTACAACTTCATGTCCATCGGTAAACTTCTTTACACCATCACGACCAAATGCTGTTTCTTTAAGTACATCATCAGCAGTTCCAGGTGCAGCTTCAAATGTATCACGCTTCTTGCCGTTTACCATAACAACAATCTGCTTTGTATCATCTTTAGCAAAGTCAGCGTTTACAGTTGGCCATGCAACATAAGCAATTGATTCCTTGTTTCCAAGTTTTTCCCAAAGCTCTTCGCCCAGGTGTGGTGCGTAAGGTGAGAGAACTTTTACGAAGTCGCTCCACATTGCCTTTGGAACTTCAGGAAGCTTTGAAAGCTCGTTGATGAAAATCATCATCTGACTGATTGCTGTGTTGAAGTTCAAAGTAGCTGTATCATCAGTTACCTTTTTGATTGTCTGGGCAAAAGTCTTGCGGGCGCTGATAAGTGCTTTGTCTTCGAGTTTACCGTTGATGTCGATGTCGCTCATTGGCTTTTCAGAAACTGACCAAACCTTTTCGAGGAAGCGGTGTATACCTACAATACCCTGTGTTGCCCATGGCTTAGACATTGTAAGAGGTCCCATGAACATTTCGTACATACGAACTGAGTCTGCACCATAAGCTTTGATTTCATCATCAGGATTAACTACATTCTTCAAAGACTTAGACATCTTAGCAACAATCTGCTCAAGCTCTTCGCCGGTTGCCTTTTCGTAGTACTTTCCGTCTTCGCGCTGTTCAACTTCATCAACTGGAACCAAAGTCTTGTTCTTGCGCTGGAAAGCAAATGAAGTAATCATACCCTGGTTTACAAGGCGCTGGAACGGCTCTTTTGTAGAAACAACTCCGATATCATAAAGTACCTTGTGCCAGAAGCGGGCGTAGAGCAAATGCAATACAGCGTGCTCAGCACCACCAATATAAAGATCTACAGGCATCCAGTACTTTTCTTTCTCTGGAGCGCAGAATTGCTTGTCGTTGTGTGGGTCCAGGTAGCGGAGGTAGTACCAGCAGCTTCCGCCCCACTGAGGCATTGTGTTTGTTTCGCGCTTAGCAGGCTTGCCGCACTTTGGACACTTGCAGTTTACCCATGAATCAATTGCGGCAAGAGGAGACTCACCTGTTCCTGTAGGCTGATAAGATTTTACCTCAGGAAGCTTTAATGGGAGTTCTTCTTCTGGAACAGGCACTGTTCCACAGTCTGGACAGTGTACCAGAGGAATTGGTTCACCCCAGTAGCGCTGGCGGCTGTATACCCAGTCGCGGAGTTTATAGTTGATAGCCTTGCGGCCGATTTTCTTTTCTTCAAGGAACTCAAGCATCTTTGCAATTGCGTCTGCCTTGTTGAGGCCGTCGAGGAATTCTGAGTTTACGTGGATTCCGTCCTGTGTCCATGCCTGCTGCTGTACATCAACTTCGCTCTTAAGAACTTCGATGATAGGAAGATTGAACTTCTTTGCGAATTCCCAGTCGCGGTCATCGTGAGCAGGTACGGCCATAATTGCACCTGTACCGTAAGAAATCAAAACGTAGTCTGCAATCCAGATTGGAATGAGTTTTCCGTTTACAGGGTTAATTGCATAACTTCCTGAGAATACACCAGTTTTGTCTTTCGCAAGATCTGTACGCTCAAGGTCAGACTTTTTAGCTGCCGCTTCCTGATAAGCCTTTACAGCTTCTGCCTGTTCAGCAGTTGTAATTTCAGGAATAATCTTGTGTTCCGGTGAAACAACCATGTAAGTTGCACCAAAGAGTGTATCACAGCGTGTTGTATAAACTGTGAGCTTGTTGACAGTTGGTTTTCCGTCCTTGTCTGCTACTGTAAAGGTAACCTCAGCACCAGTTGATTTTCCAATCCAGTTGTGCTGCATAGCCTTTACGCTTTCAGGCCAGTCAAGACCTTCCAGGTCTGCATCAAGGCGGTCTGCATAATCTGTAATCTTCAAAATCCACTGGCGGATTGTTTTGTGAGTTACTTCTGCACCACAGCGGTCGCACTTTCCGTCTTTTACTTCCTCGTTAGCAAGACCAGTCATACAAGAAGGACACCAGTTGATTGGAGTCTGTGCTTCGTATGCCAAGCCCCTCTTGTAGAGCTGGAGGAAAATCCACTGTGTCCATTTGTAGTAGTCCGGCTCACAAGTAGAAACACAGCGGTCCCAGTCGTAGCTGAAGCCAAGCGACTTAATCTGCTGTGTAAAGTGTTCTATATTTGCGTTAGTTGTTGTCTTTGGATGAGTTCCAGTCTTAATTGCATAGTTTTCTGCAGGAAGACCGAAAGCGTCGTATCCCATAGGATGGAGTACGTTATATCCATTCATTCTTAGGTAGCGGCAGTAAATATCTGTTGCAGTGTAGCCTTCCGGATGTCCTACATGCAGGCCGGCCGCACTTGGATAAGGGAACATATCAAGGACATACATGCGTTTCTCTGGAGGAAACTTTTCGTCCTCTGTTACCTTAAAAGTTTTGTGTTCGTCCCAATACTTCTGCCATTTAGGCTCAATTGATTCAAATGGATACTTACTCATACACGCCTCACAATTCTTTTGGGGACTATAATATGCCCCCTTTTGTAAATAATGTTCCTATTATAACGAAATTTTGAATTAGTGAAAATATGAAAAAAAATATAAAAAATCTGTAACTATAGGTGATTTCACCTATTATCTAAGTGTTGCTGCAAATATGCAGAATTAATAAATAATAGCGAGGTTTTATATGCTAAAAAAAATTGTAACAGGATTATTGTGTTCTTCAGTGCTATTGAGTTGTACAAATTCATTAGGAAAAAACGAGCTGCAGGAACTGCAGCAAGAAGAAGAAAACAAATTAACAAATACTCTTGAACAGCAGCTGGATTTTAGTGATTCAAACGATGTTATTTATAATCCGGATATTGGATTTTATTATAGAGCACCAATTGCAGTATGTACTCCATCTGGAATTTCAAATGTAGATAAAGTTGTTGAATACATTGGGTATAAAACAAATACATTTGCTTCAACAGAAAATTCATTTGATACATCTAAAATGTGGAATTATATATTTGATTTAGTTCATCTGGAATTTGATTTAAGTGCTCTTTCTGCTACTTCGAATGTTGATGGAAAAGATTATGAAAATCTTGATTTGACAGGTATTGATGATATTTTTAATGCCTTAAGAACAAATCATAAAACTGCAATTATCAGATTTGCTTACGACAACAATTATGATAACAATTTAAGGTCTATTTCTGGCTGGGATTATAAAGCTTGTGAACCGTTAAATTTTGACGTTATAAAAAAGCATATTAAAGTTATTTGCAGTAAAGCTGCAGAATATTCAGATGTAATTACTGCCGTAGAATGCGGAATGATTGGCCCCTGGGGTGAGATGCATACAACACAATATGGTGAAGCTAGAAAAGATGGTTTACTTGTTGGATATATACTTGAGGTTATTGAAACATTTATAAATGAATTTGATCAGCTTAATTGTAAAATGCCGCTTTTAGTTCGACAGCCAAGATTTATGTACAGTTATATTTTGAAAGATCCAAAATATGATGGTTCTTATGTTCCTGAAAAGATTTCAGTTAATAAGGATTCTGCTTTATATAGAATTGGTTTCTTTAATGATGCATATCTGGATAAAGTAACAGATCAGGGAACATACAAAGTGGCAGATCCTTATAAGGAAACAGATGCTGAAAAAGCAGATAAAATAAGAAATGATGAAATTGCATTTATGGATCCATTTACAAATCATACTCCCTTTGGCGGGGAAATGTTAGGAGTATATGGTATTGATAAGGGAAGTGCGGCTGAGTTTGAAAAGGTACATCTTTCATATTTAAATCTTTTTCATGATTATGTGATGGTTGATAAGTTGAATGATTTTAGCAGTCCTGTTTCCGGCGAATCAATGTTCAAGTACGTCTTAAAGCATATGGGCTATCGCTATTATCTTTCTGGTTCAACTTTCAGTTGGGATGATGAAAAGACTGTGCTCGCTCTTGATGTAAACTTTACTAATAATGGATTTGGAAGTATTCCATATCACAGAGAAAAGGGCTTTACTGTATATTTTGTTCAGAATGATAACGTAATACTTGAAAAGACTGTTCAGAATATGATTTTTGATGGAAATGAAAAAACTCTTAAGGTTTCTCTTGAAAATCTTCCTGAAGGTGAATATGAAGTTTACTTGAAAATTGCGGATGTAAATAAACCAGGCGACTTTGATTATCCGATTCGTTTAGCAAATTCTGCTTCAATGTGGAATGAAACATTGAAAGCAACAAAAATTGGTTCATTTGATAAATAATAGCTATTTACTTGACTTATAGCTATAACGATGTTATTTTTAAATCAGATTATTCTCAGGAGGTGCTTATGTATATGAATATGCCTGCAGGGGCGGTGCCGATTTTTGAGGCGAAAAATAAACTTCCTTTTTTTATTCATCAGGCAGAAGAGAATGGGCCGGTGCGAATTTCTCGTCATAATGAAGTTGTGGCCTATATTGTTTCTAAAGAGGATTTTGAGTCTGTTTTTGCACGAACACAGAAAAAATCCATAATTGATGAAATTCATGAAAAGCGTATCGAATATGGACTTGAGGATGATGATTTTGATTTGACTGAATACTACGATAGCATAAGAGAACGTGGTTATTATGGTAAAAGTGATTCTAATCATTTATTTGAGGATTAATTATGATAAGACCATATTATTTATTAGATACAAACATTATTTCAGAAATAATGAAGCAAAATCCAACCCCTTGTGTTATTGAAAATGTAAAAGAACATGAGAAGTTTTGTGCACTTTCCTCTACTACCTGGAATGAGCTTTTGTATGGTTTGAATATAATGCCCGCAGGAAAAAAAAGAGATCTTTATTTTGATATTCTGGTTGATAAGATTCAATCAAATTTTGATATTATTCAATATGATAATCATGCGGCCTGGATACAGGCGGATATTCGTTCCCGCTTAAAAGAAAATGGTACACCTGTAGAATTTGATGATACACAGATAGCTTCAATCGCAGTTGCTAACTGTATGATTCTTGTAACGCGAAACACAAAACACTTTGAGCCTATTCAAAAGGTTTCCCCACTTATGGTTGAAAACTGGTTTGAGTGATTGCAATGTTTGATAAATGATAATCCCCCGAAACAAGCACTTTATTCGGGGAGATGTCTTACTTCTTCTTAATTACAATGTCGTCGATATAGAAGGTGCCGATTTTTTTGTTGTCCCAATCATCTAAGTCTATATAAATACGTTCAAAACGGGACCAGTCAAATTTGCCCTGAGGCTCAAACCATTTGTTTGCCTTTTCGGACCAGGCTCCACTTTCTGTAAATCTTGAAAATGGAATTTCAACAGTTACCCATTCACCGATTTTATAATCTGAAGCTTTTATTGTAACAGATATATTCCAAGGTGGCAGTTCTGCTCCTTGGTCTGAATCTGAAAGGTTTAAGTAGAATTCCTGTTTATTATCTGTAAACATTACAGATAAACTGACAGAAAATGACTGTGGATTTTCTGTTATTTTTGAAATTATTTTATTTGGAAGACCAAACTTGCAACCATTCTGTTTGCCTGGATATGAAATAGAAATGCAGTAATTGTGAGTAGAATCTTTTATCAATTCTTTTATATTTCCCCAGCATGTTTTGTCAGCTCCCTTGCCCAATAAGCCATTATAAACAAGGTATGGTTTTTGTGTAGTTATGTTTATACCTGTTTTTTCGGTAAGCTTCTTATCTGGCATTGTAAAGCCGTAAGCCTCAAACGTAGCTTTATCAATATCATCCGGGAAGATATACCCTGATTTATCTGATTTTAAGAATCCAAATCCTCCATCAAGCCCCCAGCAGCAATATGGAATATCATTATCAATTAATGCATTTCTTGTAGCATTTATCCATGAAAGTCTGTCAGTAGAATCAGTCCAGATGTTTGCTCCAATTTCTCCGCACCAGACAGGGACTTTGTTTTTCTTTGCCCAGTCTGCAACTTTCTTTATTCTGTTGTTAATATATTTTGCAGTTCCTGTCAGATAGTATTCATTTTCTATCTGCCACTGAACCCATGAATTTTTTGCGTTTCCTTTTAATTTTGGTAATCTTTTTCTGTCATAAGGAAAAGGCAGTCCTTCCAGATCCATCATTTCCTTTCCAACCCATGTAGCACCCTGATGAGTAAAAATATGTGGCTCATAAAAATGGAAAGTATAAATAAGATTCGGGTCTTTGTAAGGCTTCATTTTTACAAGTGTATCGATGCTGGAAAAATTAGAACTTGTGACAACAATTTTACGTTCAGGATCATAACTTCTGATAAGATCAATAATTTCCTGTTGTAGTTTTACCCACTTTTGTGAAATGTCCCCCTTAGATTTTGGTTCATTGATAATTTCATAAATGATGTATTTGCTTCTGTTTTTATAGCGGTCTGCAACCTGAGCCCAGACTGCTTCCAGGTGCTTTTTATAAAATTCAGCTGATGGCGGATTATTATCTTCTTCTTCGGAATTAAAGGAATGATTGTCTATGACAAGATATATCTGATATTTTTCGGCCCAGTCACAGACCTGATCAAGTCTTTCAAAAATGATGTCATAGATTTTACCGGTGCCATAAGGTTCCATCAGGTTTTCAAAGTGAACGGGAAGTCTTATTACTTCTACACCCATATCTTTAAGACAGACAAAATCTGCTTCATCATGTTTGTTCAGATTTGGGAGTTCTCCTTGATGCCAGGTCTCGAAATAGGTAAGCATATTAATGCCTTTTGAAAAGGGCAGACTGTTCTGGCAAAAAACTGAAGTCGTTAATAGAATAAGTAAAAATATTATAAGTAATTTTTTCATAAAATCCTCCGTCAATATTTTATTATCACATGGATTTTATGGAAAAGATATAGAGTTTAACTCACAAGATTAAAATTCTACGTTTGAGGCTTCGAGGTAGTTGTAAGTAATTCCGTCGTTTTCGATGAGCTTGTAGATGCCGGTGACGGTGATGTCGGCGCCGGTTTCAGGAAAGTCGGTGGGGTAGGTGTGATTTCCCGGCCAGACGAATTCGAGCCCCTGCTGGCAGCAGGCGGTAGCATCCGGGACAACTACGGCGTAATAAAGTTCACCGGTCTGCGGGTCGGTGTAGGTTTCGAACCAGCCTGAAACTTTGATATTTTTTTCAACGTAATCTTCTGGCATTACCAGCATGTCGAACATTGTAGAGTAAATCATTGTTGCGGACATTTTTGTGAGATCCAGGTCGATCTTTGATGAAGTGCGGGATTCAGTTTGTGAGACGCTCTGTTCTTTTGCTGCGGCAGCAGCCTGCAGACCTGCATTATCAGTTTTGTCTTTGGCCTTACATGAGATCAATGCGTTAGGGATTGTCGCGAGCAGACCGCAGGCCAGAAGGGCCGAGGACTGTCGAGCTAAAGCCCGACCCTGGCGCAGCCAGGGGAACGCCCAAATCTTTTTGAAAAAACTCATACTTCTATTTTATAAAAAATCCCACGGCTGTAAAGAGCAGAAAGGCTGCAAGATCAACAGCAACAATTGTGCTTCCAACCGGAGTGCCGGCAAGAACAGAAATCAAGAGTCCTGTAACAGAGCATACTACAGAAACAACTGCAGAACAAATTGTTACGGAGCGGAAGCTCTTGAAGATACGCATTGCAGAAAGGGCTGGGAAGATTACCAGAGCGGAAATCAAAAGGGAGCCAACCAGGTTCATTGCAAGCACTATGATAATTGCGATTATGATTGCGATAACAAGATTGTAAACCTGAGCATGAGTTCCTACTGCGGTTGCAAAATTTTCGTCAAAGGTTACACAGAAGATTTTATTATAAAAGATTATAAAGGCGATTATTACTGCCACCGAGAGCCCCGTGCAGAGCCAGACTTCGCCAATTGTAAGTGTGAGAATTGAGGTTGACCCGAAGAGGGTGCTGCAGACATCTCCGGTAAGATTTGACGAAGTTGAAAAAATATTCATTAAAAGATAGCCGATTGCAAGCGATGCAACGGAAATCATTGCAACGGCGGCGTCTCCCTGGATTTTGGTATTGCGGCCGGTGCGGAGGAGGAGCACGGCGCAGAGAATTGTGAGTGGGAGAACTATGTACATGTCGTTTGGAATCTTTATGAAGGTTCCCAGTACGGTTGCAAGGCAGATTCCTCCGAAGGCTACATGGGAAAGTCCGTCGCCTATAAATGAGAAGCGCTTGAGTACAAGAGTAACGCCAAGCAGGGAAGAGCAGAGGGAAATCAAAACTCCTACAATGAAGGCGTAGCGGACAAAGGGAAAACTAAAGTATGTTGCTAAGGTGTCTATCATATTCTTTTACGTCTCCAAAAAAGGTTTCTTTTCCTATGTGAAGTACATGACTTGCATATTTAAGGGCTGCATCAGTGTCGTGGGAAATCATGATGATTGTAATTCCGTCTTTATTCAGCTCTTCAATAAGGTCGTACATTTCCTGGGTTGCGGCCGGATCAAGGCCTGTTACAGGTTCATCAAGAAGCAGCATTTTCTGAGCTGCACAAAGGGCGCGGGCAAGAAGAGTTCTCTGCTGCTGGCCTCCGGAAAGCTCGCGGTAGCATTTCTTTGCAAGATGGGTAATGCCAAGTTTTTCCATTGCTGCGGAGGCAAGCTGTTTTTCTTCCCTGTTATAGAAGGGGCGGCGGCCGCAGCGGGACTGGCAGCCGGAAAGTACAATTTCTCTTACGCTGGCTGGAAAATCGCGCTGTACGTCTGTCTGCTGAGGCAGGTAGCTGATTTCATCCGGAAGAAGGCCGTCTCCTGTGCTTATTGTGCCGGAAAGGGGCTTGAGCAGGCGGAGTATTGTCTTCATCAGCGTACTTTTTCCAGAGCCGTTTTCACCAACTATACAGAGATAGTCGCCCTTGTTTACGCTGAAGGAGAGATTTTCTATTACTGTCTTAGATCCATACCCCAGGGTAAGGTTTTTACATTCTAATTGAGACATTAAAAAGTCCTGTCACCCCGAACTTGATTCGGGGTCTCAAGTTATAGATGCTGAATCAAGTTTAGCATGAAGATTAAAATTGATAATGATTCTCAAATTATACACATTTTTAACTATTTTACAATATTACTTATCTATATTATAATAGTAATATTATGACAGTATTTGCCACATTTGTAATTGTTTTATTTTTAGTCACTTATGCAAGTGTACTTACGTTGAGATGGTTTGCCCTGGAGTTTATTTACAATGACATTGCAGCAATGTGGGGAGGTACGCTTCCAAATATTATGGTTGCTTCACTTCTTCTGCTGGTTGCTGTTGCAATTGGTTACTTTGTGGCAAGACCTTTTGATCAGATAGTAAAAAGAATTCAGGCAGAAAAGCGCAAGGCTACTAAAGAGGAAATTTATACCTGTCTTAAAAGTTATAAAGGTATTATTACCCTTATCATTGCTGCAAATGTTATCGGATTCTTTATTGGTCAGATTATTATTGTTTACATTGGAATTGCCAATGGTTCTAATGTATATTATTTTTCACGAGTTTTCCTTGTAGTTGCTCAGGCAATGGGCTTTGGAGGTATTTCTGCAATCACAGCAATTAAACTTGTAGACTATCTTCTTATAAAAAAACGCGAGATGCTTGAAATTGGCTCTATAGTAGAATTCAGAAGCCGTTCTTCAAAAATCTCTATTTCTATTGGTCTGGTTTTCTTCCTTTCGTTATACTTCCTTGGAATTAATATGCTTTGTGTACCTTATGGAATTCTTCTGGAATCTCATAACGGAACCTTCCAGGGGGATCTGCTTACAGCTTTCTTTAAGAAGGGTGCTCTATGTATCGGCCTTTCTATGGTGATTGGTGCAGTTCCATTCCTTACAGTACTTCATGGTCTTTCACAGCGTATCAAGCTTACTTCAAAACTTCTTGATGATATTGCAAACAACGGAGACCTTACCTGCCGAATCAATATCAATATGATTGATGACTTTGGTGTTCTTATTTCGTCTGTTAATACTTTAATTGAAAAACTTTCTTCTATGGTTAAGGATTTGCAGTCAGAAACACATGCCGTAACAGAGTCTGCGGGTATTATTTCTAAATCTGCAAGATATGCTACGGGTGCCATCGGTGTTATGAATCATTCTCTTCAGCATATTGATGAAAATTCTAAAAAGCAGGATGAACTTGTTGCTGTCACCGGTGAAAATCTTGAAATGCTTGCAGACAGTATTGATACGGTAAAGCTTCACGTAACTCAGCAGACAGAAGCTGTTCAGAGTATTTCAACTGCCATTTCTAAGATGACAGACTCTATTTCAAGTGTTGCACATACTGCAAAACAAGCTCAGGAAGTTTCACAGGGACTTTCTGAACGTTCAGATATTGGTAATGCTGCGGTTGAGCATGCTGTTTCAACAATGAAGGAGATTCAGATTGTATCTGCAGAAGTACGTAAGCTTTTGAAGGTAATTCAGGGAATTGCTTCTCAGACAAACCTTCTTTCTATGAACGCTGCTATTGAGGCGGCTCATGCAGGTGAGTTTGGTGCCGGATTTGCAGTTGTTGCCGACGAAGTTCGTTCCCTTGCTTCTTCTTCATCTTCAAGTGCCCGAGACATTCAGGTTAAGATTAAGGAAATGATGGAAAAGACTACTGCCGGTGTAGAGGCTATTACTTCTGCAGGTACTGCCTTCCAGGGAATCCGTGATAACGTAATTGAAAATGCTGCTCTTGTAAAGAATATTTATGATGCCATGATTGCACAGAATCAGGGTGCTGCTGATACAAAGCAGGCTGCTGATGAACTTGTAGAAGCTATTCATGCTATTCGTGATCTGGCGGAAGAAGAGACCGAAGGCGCAATGAAGCTCCGTGAATCTATGGATGCGGTAGTTGCTGCTTCTAAGTCTACTGTAGCAGCGGTTCAGGAAAGTATGGAAGCTACGGCTAATATGAAGGTGACTGTTGAAAAAGTAGATAAGTCTGCGGAAGGTAATAAAGAATCGGTTGAAAAGATTTACAACCATGTTGAACAGTTTATCGTTTGATAAACTTGAATCCTGACCCCAGAAAAAAATAAGTGCGCCTACGCGGCTTTAACTATGCTGACAAGTGGTCAAGCTACTTGCAGCATAATAAAGAGTGTAGTCGCACTTATTTTTTTCTGGGGTCAAGGTTCCGAGTTATTCAATTGATATTATAAGGAATTCTATTCTGAAATAAAAAAGGGTGAGACTACACTCTGTAGTGCACTGCAGGCAGCTTGACTGCCTGTCAGTGTAGATACAGCCGCGTAGGCGCACCCTTTTTTATTTCAGAATATGAGCTCGCTTAAAATATCTTTTTGAACTCACCAAGCAAAATGTCTGTTTCGATTGATGCATCGAGGTCTGTAATCTTGCCCTTGTTCTTATAGTAGTTGATGAGCGGTTCTGTCTGCTCGCGGTAAACGTCCATACGGTGGAGGATAGATTCCTGCTTGTCGTCATCGCGCTGATAGAGCTCGCCGCCACACTTGTCACAAACACCTTCTACTTTTGGTGGAAGAGTTTTGATGTTGTAGTTAGCACCACAAGCCTTACATACACGGCGTGTAGAAAGACGGCCGATTACGATATCGTCTGAAATCTGGAAGTTTACTACCTTGAGGTCTGAAACAAGACCGTCAAGCATTTCTGCCTGTGGAATTGTGCGTGGGAAACCATCAAGAATATATCCGTTCTTGCAGTCATCCTGAGCAAGGCGGTCTTTTACAAGTTCGAATGTGAGTTCGTCGCTTACGAGAGAACCTGAATCAATAATTGCCTTTACCTTTACTCCAAGAGGAGTCTGTGCCTTAATATTTGCACGGAAAATATCACCAGTTGAAATGTGTGGGATTTTGTAGTCTTCTGCTACCTTTACTGCGAGAGATCCTTTTCCAGCTCCCGGTGGTCCCAAAAATACGAAATTATTCATTATTTACTCCTAAAAAAATAAAATTCTGATTTCTTCTATTTTATTATGAAAAAGCCCCTAGGGCAAGGGAAAAAATGAATTTCTCACAGAGCACACAGAGATCACAGAGAATATATAAAATAATATTATAATAAAACTCTGTGTTCTCTGTGCCCTTTGTGAGAGATAAAATTTTTATTGACTATATCAGGAATCATTAATAAATTTAAAGTAACGTCATGCTGACTCTGAAACAAGTTCAGGGTTCAGCATCTTTTAATTGATCCTGAAATAAATTCGGGATGACGGGGATTATTCTATATTTGAGAGGATTTTAATGAAAAAGATTTCTGGTGGGCTTATTGCTCTTATTATTGTAATTGTTTGTGCGCTTGGTATTTTCTCATTCTACAAGAACACTTATAACTCTATGGTTTCTCTGGACGAGGATGTTTCTGCCAGCTGGGCAGAGGTGCAGAACCAGTATCAGCGCCGTCTGGATCTGATTCCTAATCTTGTTTCTACAGTAAAGGGCTATGCTAAGCATGAAAGCGATGTATTCACCCAGGTTTCTGAGGCTCGTTCTAAGGCCGGTGGGCAGATCAATATCAGTGATGAAATTTTGAACGACCCGGAGGCTTTTGCACGTTATCAGCAGATTCAGGATAATCTTGGCGCAAGTCTCCAGAGACTTTTGATGGTTACAGAACAGTATCCGGAACTCAAGGCAGATCAGAACTTCCTGGCCCTGCAGGATCAGCTTGAAGGAACTGAAAACCGCATTACAGTTGCACGTAACCGCTTTAACGATACTGCTAAGAAGTATAATAAAAGAATCCGCCAGTTCCCGGCAAACATTATTGCTAATATGAGCGGCTTTGAAGCACGCCCTTATTTCAGCGCAAGTGCAGAAGCACAGTCTGCTCCAAAGGTTGAGTTCTAGATTGCCCGGTCAAGCCGGGCAATGACAAATGGGTCATTCTCTGGCAATGACAAATGTGTCATTCTCGGGCTTGACCCGGGAATCTATACAGGAAGGATAATGTGAAATATAAGACTTTAATTAAAAAACTTAAGCTTAAAGATGAAGATTTCAAATCTATAAAAGAGACTGTTGCAGCTGCAGAAGCAAAAACTACCGGAGAAATTGCAATTGCAGTAACTCCGGAATCTGCCCGCTACTGCTTCTGGGAGCTGCTGGCTGCAGATTTTTTCGGAATACTTGTTCTCGTTTGTATGCTTCCATTCTCTGAAAAGATTCTTGCTCTTTACCACAGACTTTACTGGCAGAATGAGCCCAGCTGGATTTTACCGCTCTTTTTTGTAATCTCCTGTCTGGCAGCAGTTGTTGTTGGTTTTTACATCTGCAATATTCCGGCAATTGACCGCCTTGTCATTCCGCCTTCTGTACGCAGGGCCTGTGTAACAAACCGAGCCTTCCGCTATTTTACAGAAAGCGGTGTTTACGACACAGCAGAGCATTCAGGTATTTTGATTTTTGTTTCTTATATGGAACGTCAGGTTCGCATCGTTGCTGATTCCGGCATTTCAAAGCATATTTCTCAGGATTTGTGGAATCTGATTGCAGATGAGCTGGCAGAAAACCTTCGTAAAGGGGAGTCTGCAAAAGCCTTTACAACTGCGATTGAAAAGTGCGGTCAGCTGCTTGCAGAAAACTTCCCGCCTCACGAAGAAAATCCAAACGAACTTCCCGACGGACTTGTAATTCTGGAGGATGCAGAATGGTAAAAAGATTTTTTACAGGACTCGCTCTTGCAGCCCTTATGATTACATCTCCAATTTTTGCCGCTAATGTGCCGGCTCTTAAAGGCCGGGTAAACGATTATGCAAAAATAATCCGCGACAGCGATGAACGTGAGATAGAAGAATATCTTGCTGGAGTAGAGCAGGCTTGTGGTGCTCAGATTGCAGTTCTTACAATGCCTTCTCTGGATGGCGAAGACATTTCTTCTTTTGGAATTAAGGTTGCAGATAAATGGCAGCTTGGTGATAAGGAAAAAGATAACGGTGCAATCCTGATTGTTGCATATGCAGAGCATGATTTGCGTATTGAAGTAGGGGATGGACTTGAAGGTTCTCTTACCGATGCAAAATGCGGCCTGATTTTACGAAATGTAATTGTTCCAGAATTCCGTGATGGAAACTATTCAAAGGGAATTCTTGAAGGCGTAAAGAATATGGGTGGTATTGCAACTGGTGATGAATCTGCTGTTTCAAAGAGTGTAAGAGAAGGTGATGATAGTAATGATGCTGTTCCTGCCTTCGTAATTTTGATCTGGCTTATATTCTTTGTAAGTATGATTATAGCCGGTGCAAGAAGAGGAAGACGTCGTGGCCGCTATTATCATAATGGAAATACAATTGCCTGGATTGCAGCAGATGCCGCTTTAAGAAGTATGATGGGAGGCTCTGGCAGCAGTCACGGTCATAGTTCCGGCGGCTTTGGAGGATTCAGCGGAGGCGGCGGTCACTTTAGTGGTGGCGGCGCTTCAGCTCACTGGTAGTCTATGATTCCCGGGCTTATCCCGGGAATCTTTTTTTTTACATATTCGAGTTCATTATTTCCATAAGCTCGCGGGCAACTTTTGCAGTGCTGTCTGCGAGTCTAACCAGATTCAGAGCTTCTTTACCTAAGTTTTCTGTAAAGGCAGAAATATCACTACTTGCTTCATTAACTGCCTGAGAAGCCTGGCAGAGCTCCTGCATGTTATTCTTTACCTTTGTTGCAAACTTATCCTGGCTTGCAATTTCTGTTTTCATATGAGCAGCGCTGGATGCCAGGCTTGATGCATCTTTTGCAATCTCGTTTCCGGCACTCTGCTGAGCCTGCATACCTTCCCAGGCAGCATTTACACGATCAGCACTCTTTATAGAACCATCTTCAATTTGTAAAAGTGCCTGATTTACCTTAGAAGTAAGTTGCGCACTGCTGTCAATTGAGCCGATGATTGCAGTAATAATTTCTGCAATCCTTGCAGACCACTGAGAAGTCTGAGATGCAAGGTCTTTAATTTCATGTGCAATTACGGCAAAACCTTTTCCAGCCTCACCTGAATGTGCAGCCTCAATACTGGCGTTCATAGAAAGCAAGTCGATTTTATGGGCAAAGGTACTAAGTGTACTTGCAACGCCTAAGATTTCAGTTGAAGAATCCTGAATTTCTTTCATAACAGACATAAGTTTTCTCATGTCTTCAGTTCCGGCCTGGGTAAGTTTTGAAAGAGAAGAGGTAAACTGAGCAGCAGTAGAAATACCTTCTCCAACGGTAGCAATACCATCAATAATATCCTGAGTACCCTTTGTTGTTGCCTGAATCATTATCGTTTCATTTTCGAATTCTTTTGAAATTGATGTTAAGAAGGTTGTAAGATTATCAATGGCAGTTGCAGTTTCTTCGCGGATGCGGTTCTGTTCGTTAATAGCGTTATTAATATCAGAAACCTTATCCTGTGTTTCTGAAGAAGATTCAATCATAGAATCTACAGATTTATTAAGTCTTTCAGCAACTAAATTTGAGTCTTCTGCCATTAACTGAGCCTTTGCAACAACGGTTGAAAGCTTATCCTTCTGGATTTGAGTTTCTTTTGCAAGACGCTGAACTTCTTTCTTTGTATTTGATTCGCGGATTGCAAGTGTGATAAATACTGAAAGGTCTACACAGAAGAAAGCAAAGCCCTGAGTCCACATAAATGGAACAACTCCCATTACCTGGCAGATAACATCATGAATGGCAAAGCAGGAACCAACAAAGAAGCCGACAAAAACAGGAATAGAATCATACTGCTTCTGTTTGATTCCATGAACGGTAACTATAAAGCCGTAAACAATTACACCAACAGTTGGAAGCATGGAAATAAGGAATACATTATCTACTACAATATCATTGCCAACAGAGAAGCCGTATACAATAAAGAAACCTAATGTTGTAACGATAGCAATTCCTAATGTAAGTTTTTCTCTTTGTCTATTATAAAAGCGGTGCAGGAAGAGCATAAGGAACATCATACTTGCAGGTAGACAGGCTCTTGCGAAGGCACGCTGGAAATTGTAATTGAGTACAGTATTTTCAGAACCCATATCATAGAAATAAAGAAGAATAAAGAAGAGACAGCCTACAAAATAAAGGAAGGCTGTGTTTTTTCTATCCATGCAGAACTGCAGTAATGCATAGAAAAGAATGAAGGCACACAAAACAGCGATACAAAGGAATATTTTCTGGTTGAAAATATTCTTTATTTTATTCATAAAGTAGCCCTGTGTATCATCATCAATAGAAGGATTGATATCATGAACAGTATTACCTGGCGCGTAAACTCTTAAGGCAATTTCTACAGAGCCGTTTTTTATACAGTTTGATGGAATTAAAATATCTGTATTCTGTTCGATTTTAACGCTGACATTTGGCGGGAAACTTCCGCGGGTTCCGACAAGAGTTCCATCGGCATATACTTCAATGGCAGAGTTAGTCTTTTCAAAACCTATCCATATATTAGTGTTTTGAAAGGCAGCTGGTATACTTACTTTTTTTCTCAGCCAGAAATAATGCTGATCATTTTGTAATTTAAAGACTCCGTTTGCATTAGTTTTTTCCCATGAACTGTCGTCATAATTTACAGCAGAATAACTTTTATTATCTCCAAACTTTATTTTCCAGTCTTCATATATCGGCTGACTTTTTCCGGTTTGCAAAGAACATGATGCAAAAAGGATTGTAAAAATACAAAGTGAAAAAATCGATTTTTTAAAATTTTTCATAGTGACTCTCTTTGATTATGAAATATAGCTGTGCATAGTGTTGCTGCACTTCTAAGAATTTAATTATAACATAGGTATTGAGAATTTACGAAAAAAATTTTAAGAGAATTATTTTCTTTGACTTACTGCGATTCTATCGCCGATTTCAAAAAAAGTAGTTTCAAATTCCTGATTTGTACGGAGGAATTCTGCATATTTCTGGATTTTTTTTACCAGTTTCTTTGTGGAGTAGTTATGGGTGAGGGAAAGATCATCAACCATGCCGTGGAAGGAAAGATTATCCGAAATGATGACACCTTCAGGGGCCAGATTCGCCTTATATTTTTCGAAGAACTTTATGTACTGGGCCTTTGCGGCATCTATGAAAATCAGGTCAAAGCTTCCTTCCATGGGGCAGGTGAGGGCGTCTGCATGGATGGCTGTGATGCGGTCTGAAAGTCCTGCTGCCTTAAAGTTTTCTACTGCCTTGAGGTGACGGTCTATATCGAGTTCTATTGTTGTTACTTTGATATCTGGGGCCTGATTTGCAAAGCGGATTGAAGAATAGCCGATGGCAGTTCCAATTTCCAGAATGTTTTTGCAGTTATGCTCCTTGATGTAATCGCAGATAAAGTCACAGCCTTCATCCTGCATGATGGGAACTGCCTCGCGGCTTGCGTATGCTTTTATTGAAAGTAAGTTGTCCATAAAATCCTGTTGTGTCATGTCACCCCGAACTTGTTTCGGGGTCTCTGTTATAGATGCTGAAACAAGTTCAGCATGACGGTATTGCCGTTAGTTCTTTTGCATCTGGATGCGTTTAGTACGCACATCTTGCAGCAGTGATTTTAGCCCATTTGCGTCCTGAGTTTCAATCAGTTTTTTCAGATTGTCCAGCTGGCTTTCAAAGTTTTCTATGTGAGCTACCAGTTTTTCGCGGTTTGCCAGAAATAGTTCAGTCCAAAGAGGTGCGTTAATCATTGCAATGCGGGTAAGGTCTTCGAAAGATCCTCCGCCAAAACTTGTGATTTCCGGATCACCTGCACTTTCTACCATGGCGCTTGCTACAACGTGGCATAGCTGAGAGGTAAAGCCAATCTTATTGTCATGGGTATCTGCATCAACTTCGGTAATGCGGGAAAAGCCCATTCCACGGATAATCTTACGGAACTTTTCAACGGCAGCTTCGTTTTCATATCCATCGGCTGGTTTAATCAGAATATAATTATGATTCAAAAAGTATTCACCCCGGGATGCTGCAAAGCCTTCTTTTTCACCGCCTGCCATAGGATGGCCTAAAATCAGGTGGGCATTTGTCGGACGGATTTCATTAGTGTCCAGGGCTGCAGCCAGATCGTGCTTTACACCGCTGATATCAGTGATTATTGCATCGTCCTTAAAATCAGCTTTATGCTCTTTAAGAAAGTCCAGAGTAGCGGCCGGGTATAGACATATAAAAATCATGTCTGCCTGAGCCAGCATATCTTTTGTTTCACTTGGTGTAAAGGCACGGTCTATAATTCCAGAGGAAATGGCATCAGAAAGCGACTGGGCATTTTTGTCCAGAGCAAAGATCTTGCCGTCCGGGTCATCATGTCCAATAATGTTTGAGCGGATTGCCTTTGCGACAGAACCGCCCATAATTCCAAGTCCTACGATTGCGTAAATCATACGTTGCGTCCGTTGATTGCAGCAATCTGTGGAAGAATCTTCATAAGTGAAGCAAACTCTGTAGGGTGGAGTGACTGTTCACCATCGCAGAGAGCCTTTTCAGGATTATTGTGAACTTCGATGATAAGACCATCTGTATTACATGCTACAGCTGCCTTTGCAAGTTCTGGTACCATCCAGCGCTGACCGCAGGCATGGCTTGGGTCAATGATGATTGGAAGGTGGCTAACCTTGTGAAGGTATGGAACGATGCTTACATCAAGACAGTTTCTTGTGTAGTTATCAAAAGTACGTACACCGCGCTCACAAAGAATTACGTCTTCATTTCCGCTTGCCATAATGTATTCTGCAGACATCAAAAGCTCTTTTACAGTTGCAGCCATACCGCGCTTAAGAAGGATAGGCTTTCCTGTTTTTCCCATCTCCTTAAGAAGGTCAAAGTTCTGCATGTTGCGGGCTCCAATCTGGATTACATCAACATCGTCAAAGTATTTCAACTGGCGGATATCCATAAGTTCAGTTACGATAGGAAGACCAGTTTCTTTTTTAGCAGCTACGAGGAACTGAAGACCTTTTTCGCCAAGTCCCTGGAAGCTGTATGGTGAAGTACGAGGTTTAAAAGCGCCACCGCGGAGAAGTTTTGCACCGGCAGCCTTTACATCGCGGGCAATTGAAACAACCTGCTCTTCAGTTTCAACAGAACATGGGCCTGCAATTACAGGAATCTCGCCGTTACCAAAGCTGGTGTTTCCAACTTTAATTATCGAGTTTTCCGGATGGAAGGTGCGGCTTGCCATTTTGTATGGTGCAGAAACACGCTGTACTGTATCAACAAAAGGATTTGCGCTGACCATTTCTGTGTCGAGCGAACTTGTGTCACCAAGAAGTCCGAGAATTGTAAGGTTTTCACCCTTTGATACATGAACTCCAAAGCCCTTCTGCTTCCATGAGTCGATGAACTCGTTCATCTGCTGATCTGTGGTTCCGTGTTTAAGTGTAATAATCATTTATTTTTCCTCTCTTGGTAATTTTCCGTCAGGCACCGCTTTAGAGTCCCTCCCTTTCAGCGCGCGCAAGCAAAAAAAAAGGAACTCTTTTTCAGAGTTCCTTGAAATTACCGATTTATGTACATCAGCATCTATTTTGCCAGAACTCTGCAAGACTTGTGAGAATAATAGTAATAATAGTATGCATAAGTGATGTTTTTCATTTGTACATTTACTTTACTGCTATGAAAAAAAAGTGTCAAGTAGTGTTATTATAAATAGAAACATTTTTTTTAGTTTTACCTAACAATTTACAATGAAGATGTGCTATAATATATCTGAGGTGCAAAAATGAAAGAAGTATTTGATTTTATCAAAAAGTGTGGAACTTACTATTTAGCTACAGTTGATTCTGATGGACAGCCAAGAAACCGTCCTTTTGGAACAATCAATATTTTTGAAGATAAGCTTTACATCCAGACAGGAAAGAGTAAGGATGTTTCTAAGCAGATTCAGAAGAATCCAAAAGTTGAACTCTGCTGCTTTGACGGATCTACAGGAAGCTGGCTCCGTCTTGCCGGTGAACTCGTTCGTGATGATCGCCGCGAGCCTAAGGTAGATATGCTTGAACATTATCCTGAACTCAAAAATATGTATTCAGCTGATGATGATAACACTGAAGTGCTTTATTTTAAGAATGCAACTGCAACAATTGCAAGCTTCAGCGCAGCACCAAAGGTTGTAAAGTTCTAAACGATTAATAAATATATATATCCGGGGCTCCCACTAAGACAGCCCCGGATTTTTTTTACAAAACCTTTATTTCATCTGCAAGTTCTGCAAATGGTCGTCATGCTGAATTTATTTGTTGTGGCGAACCTGATCCAGACCTCGCTTGAACTGAGGGATACGTGCACAGGTTACGGTGTTCATGTCGCTGCGGTCGCCGCGCTGGAGGAAGTGGTAGGCAACGCCAGCTATCATAGCTCCGTTGTCGCCGCAAAGCTTGAGAGGAGGGAAGATGCAGTTGAGGTCACTGCGTTCTGCCAGCATTGCGCGAAGGCGAGAGTTTGCTGCAACACCGCCGCCACAAACTACAGTCTTAAGACCTGTGTCGTCTGCGGCTTTCAGTAATTTTCCTACCAGAGTTTTGATTGCTGTTTCCTGGAAGGCGGCGCACATGTTTTCTGTGCTATGCTCGTAGCCTGGCTGCCAGAAAAGATCGCACTGGTGAATTACAGCAGTCTTAAGTCCTGAGAAAGAAACATCATATTTGTGTTCATTTTCATCAAGCTTTGGAACCGGGAACTTGGCTGCTTTAGGATCACCTTTTTTTGCAAGATTATCAATGATAACTCCTCCAGGGTAGCCAAGTCCGTAGAACTTTGCAACTTTGTCAAAGGCTTCTCCGACAGAATCATCAACTGTAGTTCCTAAAATCTCCAGATCATCAAATCCGTTTACCTTGCAGATAATAGAGTGTCCGCCGCTAACAAGAAGTCCTAAGAAAGGATATTCAACCGGAGTCTGAAGCTGGGCTGCATAAAGGTGTCCCAGCATATGGTTGATGGCGATAAAAGGTTTGTTGGTTGCCCAGGCAAGAGTTTTTCCAAAGGTAAAGCCAACGAGAAGGGAACCCATGAGACCTGGTCTGTTAGTTGCGGCTATCGCATCAACTTCGTCCAGAGTCATGTTTGCTTCTTTGAGGGCCTGTCTTACAACCGGTAAAATCCACTCTGCATGTTTACGGCTTGCAATCTCTGGTACAACGCCCTTGTAAATTTTATGGAAAGGAATCTGTGTTGCAACAACGTTGCTTAAAATTGTTCTTCCGTCTTCTACGATTGCGCAGGCTGTTTCATCGCAGCTGCTTTCTATACCTAATACTTTCATCGTGTCTCCACTGTCACCCCGAACTTGTTTCGGGGTCTCTAGTTCTTCTTAGCCTTTGACTTGCTTACCGTACTGAATGTGTAGCCCTGAGCCTTAAGCTCCGGATAAGCTTCCTGTAAAAATGCCGGTAAAAAGTCTGCACTCCAGATATGGCCTATCATTATAACGCTTCCATTTTTATTTGCAAGGTCAAGGCCTTTTTTAAGCTCCTTAAGAGCGTTTTCTTTTGTCTTTTCGTTGTCTAAAAAGATGTTGCGTTCATAGTAAGAGTAGCCAAGCTCGCGGGCAACATAAGGCACCTTAGTTTCAACATTTGTACGGCTGTCGAGAAAGTAAATACCTTCCTGAGAGGCAAACTGTAAAACTGTCGCCATTTTTTCTGCATCGGCTGTAATGCCAGATCCTTCGTGATTATTCAAGCCGGCAACAGGCCCAATCTCATTTATATTATTGAAGAGAATTGATTTGATTTGATTTTCATCCATATCAGGCTTAATGGCACCTGGTCCCGGATTCACACTTGCGTTTACAGACTGCATTGGCTGATGAAGAATCACTTCGTTGCCAGAAGCGCGAACCTGAGCAGCAGTTTCTTTCGAATGTACTATTTGCGGAAGAACTGCAACTGTTATAGGGAAGGGCAGATTTAAGAAAGGCTTGAGGTGAGTAAGATTCTGACCTCCGTCATCGAATACGAAAATCAGCTGGGCTCCGTTTTTTGCTGGCGGGAAGTTGAATTTTGATTTAGCATCTGCCTCTGGTGCAGGAACAGGCGCCGGACTTATTTCTTTTTTTTCGGCAGGCTTTTTTTCTTCTTTTGCCTGTGGTGTCTCTATTTTTTTAGCAGTCTCGGTTTTCTTTTGAGTTTCCTGTTTTTGTGTATCTTTCTTTTTAGTCTCTGTTTTTGGAGTTTCAGTTTTTTTTGCAGAATCTGTTTTTTTAGAATCAGAACTGTTTTTTGCCGAATCAGCCTTTTTAGTCTTTTCCGTCTTTTCAGTATTTTTGGCGGCTTCAGTTTTCTTTGGAGTCTCTTTTTCTTTTACCGCTTCCGGCTTCTTTTTTGAATCAACAATTTCTTCTTTATATCTTTGAATTGCAGCATCAGAAAGTTTTCTGTCCGGCTCTTTAAGGGTAGTTACCAGAAGAAGACTCATGCAGATGGTAATAATAACACAACAAAAAATAATAGCCTTATAAGCCGGAATGTAAACCTTAGGCTTTTTTGTCGTGCGGCGGCTGCTGCGTTTTGTAGTGGTCTTTCGGGTAGATTTTCTTGCTGTAGTTCGAGATGTTTTCTTCTGAGGCATAACTTGATTTTATCACATCTTGGTAGATTAAAAAAGTGACTACATATCTATGCATTATTATTGTTTACGGGTTTAATTTTGCTATGTATAATTAAGAGAACAATTACAAAAAAGGAGTTTGCTATGAAAAAAAGACTTTTACTTGCAATCGGATTGATTTTCACAATTAATTTTATTTTTGCGGAAACTAATACAGAAAAATTCTGGAATTTAATGGATGAAGATAAAGTTGATGAGGCAGCTGATTTTTTGAAAAGCTGGGAAAAGAAAAACAAAAAAGATCCGGAGTTATATGTCTGCTATTTTAATATGTATCTTCAGAATGCTTCAAAAGAGCAGGTGCATGTTGAACCTGTTCTGCCCCCAAATTTTAAGGGACAATATATGGAGGGTGAAAATGAAAATGGAGATAAAATCTATATTTATTCTGTGATTGAATATGATGATGAAGCGGGTGCAAAAGCCTTGGAATATATTGATAAAGGATTATCTTATAATCCCAAAAGACTGGATATGCATTTTGGAAAGGCTCATTTTTATTTTATGAGAGGCGAGTATTCAAAGCAGTCAGATGTAATAAAAAATATTTTTGCACTAAATAAGAAATACAAAGACAAGTGGTTATGGTCAAATAATGAATCTATCAATAACACAGATGTTGGTTTTGAAGCAAGTATTCACGAATATATTTTGAACTGGTATAACACAGGAAATCCTTCTGTTATTCCTTTTATGAAAGAAATTTCTATATTGTATGCAGAACAATACCCAGCGGATGTGATTGCATGTAATGATGCAGGAATCTCAGCAATGCTTACAAATGATTTTCAGACTGCAAAGACTTATCTTGAAAAAGGTTATGCTTTAGATCCTGCAGATATGCTTCTGGTTATAAATCTTGCCCGAACCTGCTATAACCTGGGAGAAATAGAGGAATCTCTTAAATATTATAAAATACTGGAAGCTTCTGAAGATCTTGATGAAAGTGCTTATGCAAAAAAAATGATTGAGCAATTATTTTGATTGATATATTTCAATAAATAGGGTATTTTATAGAAAACTCCCGGGCATGCCGGGGGGACATTTAAAACTGAGGAACAAAAATGATTATTACCTGTCTTGACCTTGAAGGCGTTCTGGTGCCTGAGATTTGGATTGCTTTTGCTGATACTGTTGGTATTCCTGAACTTCGCCGCACAACCCGCGACGAACCTGATTATGACAAGCTGATGAAATACCGTATTGCCATTCTTAAAGAGCACGGACTTGGTCTTAAAGAGATTCAGGATACAATCAAGAAAATTGACCCGCTGCCTGGTGCAAAAAAGTTCCTCGATGAATTGCGTTCATGCTGCCAGACTATTATTCTGAGCGACACCTTCAGCCAGTTTGCGGCTCCTCTTATGGAAAAGCTTGGCCAGCCTACAATCTTCTGTAACGAATTGATTGTTTCTGATTCGGGCGAAATTACCGGCTACAAGATGCGCTGCGACCAGAGCAAGCTCACTACTGTAAAGGCTCTTCAGTCTATTGGTTTTGAAACTATTGCTTCGGGCGACAGCTTCAATGACCTTGGTATGATTGAGGCTTCTAAGGCAGGCTTCCTCTTCCGTTCAACAGAAAAGATTATCAAGGAGTATCCGCAGTATCCTGCATTTACTGAATACTCGGAACTGCTTGACGCTATCAAAAAATATCTGTAATTTAATCTGAATTAAAAATACAGTCCAATCACTGTACCGGGGGTGGCGGTTTTGCGACGTTGTCGGGGCCGCCTGAGATTATACCCTTAGAACCTGATCCGGATAATACCGGCGGAGGTAGGTATGAAAAAAGTTCATATCCTTATCGTTTTATCTATTCTTATGGTTTGCTCTCTCTATGCGGGAAGCAAAAAATCAAAAGCAAAAGTTGACGCAGCTCGTCTCAATGAAGTAATCGTTTACACTTACGATTCTTTCTGTGGTGAATGGGGCTCTGGTCCTGAAATTGCAAAGCGCTTTGAAGAAAAGACAGGCATCAAGGTTACCTTTATTGACTGCGGTGATGGTGTTCAGATTCTTTCTAAGGCCATGCTCGAAAAGAAAGATCCTTATGCTGATGTTCTGTTAGGCCTTGATAACAACCTTACAGAAAAGGCTGCAAAGAGCGGTGTGTTTGAAAGCTTTAAGCCTGCAAACGCTGCTGTGGTAGGAGAGGGACTGGAAGAAGCTCTTGGCGGCAAGTGGCTTATGACTCCTTATGATTACAGCCCTTTTGCAATCATCTGGAATTCAAAATCAAATGTTCCGGCGCCTGCTTGTCTTGAAGATCTTACAAAAGATATTTACAAAAAGAAGCTGATTCTTATGGATGCCCGCACAAGTACTCCTGGCCTTGGTTTTGAAACCTGGGTTGAAAAAGTTTATGGCAATAAGGCTTCTGATTATATGCTGCGTCTGCAGCCTTCAATTTTGACTATGGCTCCTGGCTGGAGTGTTGGCTACGGTATGTTTACAGACGGCGAGGCTCCTCTGGTTATCAGCTATACAACTAGTCCTGCTTATCATATTGAGTATGGCGAGGGCGACCAGTTTAAGGCTTTGACTTTTACTGATGGTCACGTTATGCAGGTTGAAGGTGCCGGCCTTGTAAAGGGTGCTAAGAATCCTGAGGGAGCAAAGAAGTTTATTGAGTTCCTTATCAGCGAAGATGCACAGAATGTGATTCCGACAACTCAGTGGATGTATCCTGCAAACAAGAATATCGTACTTCCTGCATGTTACGATACAATTGAGATGCCTGAGATTATAAAATAACAAAAATGTCATCCCGAACTTGTTTCGGGATCTATTATGATCCGGATTTATTTTTACACGCTTGAAATTGCTTTACTCTCAACACTTATAGCGGCAGCGGCCGGCATTCCGGCAGCATACTTTACTGCCCGCCGGCAATTTCCCGGTCGTCGCCTGCTGCTTTCCCTTTCGGCAGTATCACTGTGTGTTCCTTCCCTTATTGTTGCCCTCGGTTATGTAAGCTTCTGGGGAATGAACGGATTTGTAAACCGTCTTTTTAGAACTGAATTTTCTTTTTTATATAGCACAGCGGGGATTGTGATCGCCCAGGGCTTTTATAATGTTCCTTTTATTACAGGAATTGTAAGCGAGGCCTGGGAAAGGCTTCCCCGTGAACAGGAAAATGCTGCCAGACTGCTGGGTGCAGGGGAAGGCCGGGTACTCAGAACTATCACCCTGCGTCAGCTTTCGGGTGCAATAGGAGCAGCCTGCATTCCGGTTTTTCTTTTCTGCTATTTCAGTTTTATGATTGTCCTGCTCTTTTCTCCTGTGGGCCGTTCAACTCTTGAAGTAGAAATCTACCATTCAATAAGAACTACACTGGATATCAGTTCTGGCGCAAAGCTTGCTCTTCTGGAAACAATAACAGCATTTGGCATTGTGCTGGCCTACAGCTTTATGTCGCGACGGAGTCAGACTGCATCAAGTGGTGTAGATTATGCGCCTCTTGTGAAAAAAAAGCTTGGACTTGAAACAGCTCTTTTTATTCCCCTTATTTTCCTGATTCTGATATTTCTGATATTTCCGCTTTTGTCGGTTTTTGCCAACGGAGCGGGGGAAATAAAAAAAGTTCTGGGAGCCCGGGGCTTCTGGAAGGCTACCCTTCATTCTCTGGAGTGTGGTCTTGCGACTGGACTTACCTGTACTCTTCTGGGCTTTGCATATTCTGTAGCAGTGAAGCTTTGCCGTAAGCAGGGTAATGTACTGCTTCAGACAATACCAGTGCTTCCTATGGCTATTTCCTCAGTAGTAATTTCCTGGGGAGCTACAATGATTTTTCATCGTGGAAGTCCGGCACTGCTTGTGGCTCTTGAAACAGGACTTTACTGGCCAATTGCTTACAGACAGATTCAGAACGGAATTAACAGAATAACTTATGAGACAGACGCAGCAGCCCGTCTTCTTTCCAAAAACAGTTTAGACAGTATTATCCGCATCTATCTGCCGGCCTGCCGGCCAGTGTTGATATCAGCCTTTGCCTATTGCTTTGCAATCAGTCTTGGCGATGCAACCATGCCGCTTGTACTTTCTATCCGGAACTTTGATACCCTTGCTCTCTACACTTATAAACTGGCAGGAGCTTATCGATTTGGACAGTCCTGTGCCTGCGGCGGCATAGTAGCGGCTTTAAGTATGCTGATATTCACATTGGGTAAGAAATAAAAACTGGAGTAATAAAATGACTTATTTTACAGTTAGAAATATACATAAAACCTGGGAAACTGTAACAGTAGATTTTTCTCTTGAATGCGAAAAAGGCACAATGACCTGTCTGCTTGGCCCAAGCGGTTGTGGAAAATCTACGGTTCTTAATATAATAAGCGGCCTTGAGAAAAACGACCCGGATTACGAAGAAAAACTTGAAATCCAGCTGGATGGTCAGCGCATAGAAAAACTGCCTCCCCGGGAACGTGGGGTCGGAATGGTTTTTCAAAGCGGTGCTTTGTTTAATCATATGAACGTAGTAAACAATGTTGCATACGGACTGATTTCTCAGGGAATGAAAAAGAAAGAAGCTCTTGCCCGTGCCTCAGCCTTTCTTCCAGAATTTGGTCTCCAGGGCTTTGACCGCCGCATGCCACAAACTCTCAGCGGGGGAGAGCGCCAGAGGGTGGCACTTGCCCGCACACTTATCACTCAGCCAAAACTGGTTCTCCTTGATGAACCTCTTTCTGCACTTGATGCAGACCTGCGTCAACGCCTTGCCCTTCAAATCCGGGACTGGCAGAAATCTATGGGCTTTACCGCCATCATGGTAACCCATGACGAAAATGAAGCTAAAACCCTTGCCGATAAGATTGTAAGATTTTCGAAATAATGTTATGTTTGCGGAAAATAAAATTTCCGGAGGCATAATATGTTGCGAAAAAATGATTACCCTGTCTTAGAATTTGATGATGACAAAGATGCCGTTGTAAATCCATTTAAGTGGAACCTCGAGCCTTTCTCTTCTGACAAACTGATTATTACCTTCTTCCCGGATGTTATGAAGAATCTTATGGAGGATAATCAGCTTGAACTTGAACGCGAAATCGCTGGTGAAAATCCAGTTTATGTTTATCGCTTTAAAGAGCAGCCGGAAATTCTTATTACCCTCGGTTATGTTGGCTGTCCGGCTTGTGCAGGAAACCTTGAGTTCTTTGCTGCCTGTGGCGTAAAGAAGGTTATCTTCTGTGGTGGTGGTGGAGTTCTCGACAAGAATATCAAGGTAGGGAGCTTCTTGTTGTAGAAGGCGCAATCCGCGACGAAGGTTTTTCTTACCGCTACATTGAGCCTTCCCGCTATATTTATACAGACAAAAATATCACAAAGACAATTACAGACTATCTCGAAAATAAAAAGATTCCTTATCTTACAGGAATCACCTGGACAACCGATGCCATGTTCCGCGAGACTCGTACCCTGGTTGAGCAGCGCAAAGCCGAAGGTGCAAAAATTGTAGAGATGGAGCAGGCCGGTTGTATTGCCATTGCCCAGTACCGCAACTTTGATTACGGTGCATTAATCTACGGTGGTGATGATGTTTCGGATGATGAGTGGGATTGTCGTTCCTGGAACAGCCGCAAGGGCGTGCGTTATAATCTTGTGATGTTGTGTAAAGAGTTAGTGAAGGAAATTTAATTCTTCATATACCAGTAGGAATATAATTTTTCAAAGCCTAACTTTTTATAAAGATTTACAGCGACAGTGTTTGTCTGAACTACCTGAAGGTATGATTGATGTGCTCCAGATACTCGTGCCTTTTCCAGAAGTGCTGCACAAACTTTTTTGCCAAGCCCAAGCCTGCGGTATTCTTTTGCGACAATAACATTCTGCAGCAGCATATAACTATTCTCAATTGCAGCAGAAGAAGCTGCTGCGGGCTTACCGTCATAAATAAGAGTGCAGTAAATTGTATCAACCAGAACTTTTGCAATCATTCTTTTGTAAACAGCCTGGTCATGTGCATCATTTATTTCGTGTATCTTAAAGAAAACTGGAAGCCATTCATCAGGACTGGTAGAAAAGATGTATTCGATTTTTGTGTTGTCTTCCAGTTTTATAGGACAATCCAAATCATGCACCATCAGATGAGTTGGAGTTACAGCCTGATAACCACGCTTTGTAAGGAAATCATTTAGTTCAGTATCAAGTTCTGTCAGCTTAAACTGACAAGGCAGTCCCTGCTTTTTGTACATGTTTTCGCAGAAGTCTACCTTTTCTGCTATTGGTTTTGAAGAAGGATAGAGCAGACTTACCGAGTTTGCACGGCCTGTATAGCCTTCTGAAAATTTCAGGATCCATCCGTCATAGAAAAAAGTGTTCAAGGCTACATGTCCGTTCAGACACATTTCTTCAAATTTTTGAATCTGTTCTTTCATATAAGCCTCAAACCTTTTTTTCGTTAGTAAATCATTGTACCAATACCAGTCGTAAAATTGCATTCGCAATTTTACTAACGAGTTTGCTACGCAAACTCGCGGATTAATATATCATAGTTCCTATACCACGATCCGAGAACATTTCTATTAAGAGGGAGTGTGGAACACGACCATCAATAATATGAGTTCTTGGAACTCCGCCCTTAAGAGCAGTTTCGCAGCAGTCAATTTTTGGAATCATACCGCCGGCAATAACTCCTGTTGCTTTAAGAGAGCCGATTGCAGTACGCTCAATTCTCTTGATGAGGGTACTTGGATCGTCAATGTTGCGGAGAATGCCCGGAACATTTGTGAGCTGTACAAACTTTTCTGCGTGAAGGGCAACTGCAATTTTTGCAGCGGCTGTATCAGCATTGATGTTGTAGCGTGCGTAGTCATCCTGCTCGCCAAGGGCAACTGTAGAAACAACCGGAATAAAGCCTTCGTTCAAAAGGGAAGTGAGAATCTCAGGGTGAACCTCAGTTACTTCACCAACAAAGCCTAAGTCTTTTTCAGTCTTTACAGCGCGGAGGAGACCAGAGTCAACACCGGAAAGTCCTACTGCCTTGCCGCCTTTCTGAAGAAGAATGCCTACTATATCCTTGTTCAGTTTTCCTGTAAGAACCATCTGGACAATTTCCATAGTTTCTTCATCTGTGTAGCGCAGTCCGTCAATAAACTTGCTTTCCTTACCAACGCGTTCCAGCATGTGGTTGATTTCTGGACCACCGCCGTGTACGAGTACAACCTTAATTCCGATTGTATTCAGAAGAACGATGTCTTCCATTACGGCCTGCTTAAGCTCTTCATTGAGCATGGCATTTCCGCCGTATTTTACAACTACGACTTTTCCACACCACTGCTTAAAATATGGAAGAGCCTGTACAAGAACTTCCGACCACTGTTCTGTTGTTAAATCTTCGTTATTCATAATTCCCCCGTGGCGCCGCTTAGGTGCGGTAGTCTCCGTTAATCTTTACGTAATCATAAGTGAGGTCGCAGCCCCAGGCAGTACCTTCTGCGTCTCCGTCGTGACACTGAACAAGGATTTCTACTGCTTCACGATCCATGATTTTCTTTGCCAGGTCTTCATCAAAATCTGCAGGAACACCGTCCTTATAAACCTGAACCGACTCTTCGCCGTGAACTTCAAAATCATCATAGTTGTCAAAGTAGCGTTTAGCGTTTGGCTTGCTTGTAAACCAGATGCTTGTTGTATCCGGATTAAATGGAATGCCGCTGTAGCCCATAGCGCAGAGGAAACGGCCAAAGTTAGCATCGCTTCCAAACATGGCAGCTTTTACCAGGCTTGAGCAGATGATTTCCTTAGCAAGACCGCGGGCAGCTTCTACGCTGGCAGCTCCCTTTACATTACATTCAACGAGGCGGGTAGCTCCTTCGCCATCAGCGGCTATTTTACGTGCCATAACAAGATTCATCTTATTCATTGCAGCAAGGAAGGTGTCATAGTCTGCGCCGGCAGAAGTGATTTCTGCATTGCCGGCAAGTCCGTTAGCAAGTACACAAAGCGAGTCGTTGGTAGAAGTGTCGCCATCAACACTTACGCAGTTATAAGTTCCAAGAATAGATTCGTGAAGGGCCTTGCTCAGCATCTCCGAACTGATAGCGCAGTCTGTGGTAATCATAGAAAGCATGGTTCCCATGTTGATGTGAATCATACCTGAGCCCTTACACATAGTTCCCATGTGGCAGATCTTTCCGCCAACAGTGAACTCAACTGCACACTCCTTGAACTGAGTATCAGTTGTCATGATTGCTATGCGGGCTTCTTTATTTCCTTCGCGTGAAAGTCCCTTTGCCAGGGCTTCGGCGTTGTTTTCAACCTTAGTAACATCCAGCTGGGCACCAATAACACCGGTAGAATAAACAATAACGTCTTCCGGCTTAATGTTAAGCTGGGCAGCTGCAGCTTTTGCCATGCGGAGGGCATTCTCAGCACCCTGAGCGCCTGTACAGCAGTTAGCGTTTCCTGAAATTGCAATGAGGGCCTGAGCTTTTCCGTCTGCAAGATGCTTCTGTGTGAGTTTTACACTTTCAGCCTTTACGCGGTTCTGAGTAAAAACACCGGCCGCATTACAAGGCACCTCAGAGTACACAAGAGCAGTGTCGTTTTTAGTTCTGCTTGCCTTAATGTGGCAGAGCATTCCGTTTGCGGTGAAGCCCAAAGGAGCACAAACACCGCCGTCTATAAATTTAATATCGTTTTGCATAAATATACATTCCCTTTGTATATTTATACTATTTTCTATCAATTATTTCAAGCAAAAAAAGGGGCTGTCCAAAAAGAAATGGGCAGCCCTAATTATTTTAAATTTACAAGTGAATTCAAATCTGCTAAAATTTAAATATGAGCAGAGGCGTAAGCGATAAAATCACATATAAACCATATAAC